>POVV01000007.1_pt1 | contig 405952 bp, 367 predicted proteins | sample 1560271 | NCBI WGS metagenome assembly POVV01 (sample SAMN08337232, study PRJNA429181) | Bioreactor metagenome, whole genome shotgun sequencing project. | biome: cows' rumen and soil; feature: anaerobic; isolation source: anaerobic chemostat enrichment culture, galacturonate as sole carbon... | reverse complement strand
TGTTCACTCAGAGACTTGGTATTCATTTTTCGTCTTGCGACGTTAAGAATCCATGTCACTTTGAGTGCCCACACAGATTGTCTGATAAATTGTTAAAGAGCAGTGCAACGCGGCTTTCGCTCACCGTTGCGAGGTGGCGTATATTACGCTTTCCTCATTCAGAGTCAAGCGTTTAATTTCGCTTTTCTCTGCCGGTATTCATCGCTGAATCCCGCTGACCCGGCGGGCTGTAAGCCGTTGTTCCGTGTCAGTGGAGGCGCATTATAGGGAGTTATTCCGAAGTGACAAGGGCTAAATGCAAAAAACTTTTTAACCGCCTCTTTTTTCATCATTACGGCGCGTAATGTAGCAAAAAACCGACGTTTTGCCGTTTTAACCAACGAAGTAAGCCGCCAGATGGCATACTGGTAAGGTAAAAAAGAGAAAGGAACGGCACGTATGTCTTTAAGCGCACAGCAGTTGGCGGCACAAAAGAATATCTCCTGGGTATTAGCGGAGAAGCTGGCTCAAAAAATTTTGATCGGTGAATATCAGCCAGAAAGTATCCTTCCAGGCGAGATGGAACTGGGCGAGCAGTTTGGCGTGAGCCGCACCGCCGTGCGTGAAGCGGTGAAGACGCTAGCGGCAAAAGGCATGCTTTTACCACGACCGCGCATCGGAACGCGGGTGATGCCACGCAGCAGCTGGAACTTTCTCGATAAAGAACTCCTGGCCTGGTGGTTAACAGAAGATAACTTCTCCGATGTTGTCAGCCATTTCCTCGTGATGCGCGGCAGTCTGGAACCTCAAGCCTGTTTTCTGGCGTCAACCTCAGGGACGCCGGAGCAAAAAGCCCAGCTCAACGCTTTGATGGAGGAGATGGTTGAGCTGAAGAGGAACTTTCAGCGCGAACGCTGGATTGAAGTCGATATGGCCTGGCATGAACATATATATGAAATGAGCGGCAACCCTTTCCTGATCTCTTTCGCTTCTTTATTTCATTCTGTCTATCACACCTACTTCACGTCGATTACGCAGAATGAAGTGGTGAAACTGGATCTGCACCAGGCAATCGTTGATGCCATTCTGGATAGCGACGGCTTGCGGGCGCTGAGCACCTGCCAGGCGTTGTTGAGCGCTCCCAACCATTCCGACAAATAGCAAAGGTATCGAATGACCAAAAAGAAAGCCCGCAGTATGGCCGGGCTGCCATGGATCGCAGCGATGGCTTTTTTTATGCAGGCGCTCGACGCCACCATTCTGAATACAGCCCTTCCCGCTATCGCTCATAGTCTCAACCGTTCACCGCTAGCGATGCAGTCGGCCATTATCAGCTATACGCTGACGGTGGCCATGCTTATCCCGGTCAGCGGTTGGCTGGCCGACCGCTTCGGCACGCGAAAAGTGTTTATCATCGCCGTCAGCCTGTTTACCCTCGGTTCCCTGGCCTGCGCGCTTTCCAACTCCCTGATGGAACTGGTTATCTTCCGCGTCATTCAGGGCATCGGCGGGGCCATGATGATGCCGGTAGCCAGGCTGGCGCTACTGCGCGCCTATCCGCGCAGCGAACTGCTGCCGGTGCTCAACTTCGTCACGATGCCTGGACTGGTCGGCCCTATCCTCGGTCCCGTGCTCGGCGGCGTACTGGTGACCTGGGCCAGCTGGCACTGGATTTTCCTGATTAATATTCCCATCGGTATTATCGGGATCGTGTATGCCCGCAAGTATATGCCGGATTTCACCACGCCACGGCGCCGCTTCGACACGCTCGGTTTTATCCTGTTTGGCCTGAGCCTGGTTCTGTTTTCCAGCGGAATCGAGCTGTTTGGCGAGAAAATTGTCGCCACATGGATGGCTCTGGCGGTAATCGCCCTGAGCATCGTTTTACTGTGGGCCTATATTCGTCACGCTCGCCGCCATCCCACGCCGCTCATTTCGCTTTCTTTATTTAAGACGCATACTTTCTCTGTCGGGATTGCGGGCAACCTGGCCACGCGCCTGGGTACCGGTTGCGTTCCGTTCCTGATGCCGCTGATGTTACAGGTTGGCTTCGGTTATCCGGCGATTATTGCTGGCTGCATGATAGCGCCTACGGCTATCGGTTCGATTATTGCGAAATCAACCGTCACCCAGATTCTTCGCTGGTTTGGTTACCGTAAAACGCTGGTTGGGGTCACGATATTTATTGGCCTGATGATCGCTCAGTTTTCGCTGCAATCGCCGGATATGTCGATCTGGATGCTGCTGCTGCCGCTCTTCATTCTGGGAATGGCAATGTCCACCCAGTTCACCTCCATGAACACCATCACGCTCGCCGATTTAACCGATGAAAACGCCAGCAGCGGCAACAGCATGTTGGCCGTGACGCAGCAGCTATCGATCAGTCTCGGGGTCGCCGTTAGCGCGGCGGTGCTGCGGTTTTATGAAGGATTCGATAGCGCAAATACCATCGAGCAGTTTCACTACACCTTTATTACCATGGGGGTTATCACCGTGGTATCGGCGCTGGTATTTACCTTATTAAGAGCAAAAGATGGCCGCAACCTGATTAAGGAGCGGCACAAGCGTTAGGCTGAGCCGCGAACCACCAGCTCGGGGGTTAACTGTACGCGCTGCTGTTTTTGTCCCGGGTCGGCCATACGGTGAATCAGCACATCGATGGCCAGCTCGCCCAGTTCATCTTTCGGTTGATGAATTGTGGTTAACGGCGGCGTCATATAGCGCGCCAGTTCAATGTCGTCATAGCCTACCAGCGCCATATCCTGTGGGATACGCAGACCGCTCTGATAAAGGGCCTGATAGGCGCCTACCGCCATCGCATCGTTACCGATAAACACCGCCTGCGGCAGCGCTGGCAGCATGAGCAGCTTCTGCATGGCGCTGAAACCGCCGCCAAACTCAAAATCGCTGCTAATCACATATCCTTCAGGTACCGTGAGTCCGGCTCGGGCCATCGCTTCCTGATATCCCTCCAGGCGCAGTCGGGCAGGAGTTTTATCCAGCGGACCCGCAATACAGGCAATCCGCGTATAGCCCTGGTCGATCAGATACTGCGTCGCCATATCGCCGCCCAGTAGAGAGTTATCCTGAATCAGATCGCTATCGCCGTCGAACGGCGCCCAGTCCATCATCACCGTCGGTACAGAAGGGTAGCGCTGCATAATCTCCGGCGAAGGTTGATGCGTTTCAGTGCACAGCAGCAGTAAACCATCGACGCGCTTTTGCATCAGCGTCTCCAGATTACGGTTCATCCGCTGTTCATCGCCTTCGGTATTACACAGCACAAGGCTATAACCCCGTTCAAAGCAGCTGCGCTCCACGCCGCGCACCAGCTCCGAGTAAAACGGATTGGTACTGGCGGTAATGAGCATGCCTATGGTGCGGGTTTGATTTAATTTGAGGCTGCGCGCCAGCGCAGACGGCGCGTAGTTCAGGCTCTTAATCGCGGCGTCGACTTTAGCGGTAATAGCTTCGCTAACGAAACGATCTTTGTTGATGACATGAGAAACCGTCGAAGTGGAAACGCCCGCAATGCGGGCTACATCCTTCATGGTAGCCAATCGTTACCCCTGTTGACGTAAAAATTCGTCTATTTCTTTTCGCCAGGGCACGGAGGGCTGAGCCCCTTTGCGGGTGACGGCGATAGCGGCGGCGGCATGGGCAAAACGAATCGCCTGCGCCAGTTCGCTACCTTCAAGCAGCGCGGTGACCAGCGCACCATTAAAGGTATCGCCAGCGGCGATGGTATCAACCACCTGCACTTTAAAACCGGGAACCCGACGACCTTCACCTTCGCTGCTGGCCCATACGCCACGGCTGCCAAGCGTAATGATCACCGTACCAATACCTTTATCATGGAGCACTTTGGCGGCTTTTGCCGCATCATCGTCGCTTTCTACGCGAACGCCGGTGAGCTTTTCCGCTTCGGTCTCGTTAGGGGTAATGATATCCACCAGTGTGAGCAGTTCATCGGGCAGTTCACGTGCCGGCGCCGGATTGAGGATAACTGAGGTTTGATTCTGGTGAGCGATTTTCGCCGCGGCCAGTACGCTTTCCAGCGGCGATTCCAGCTGCATCAGCAGCGCCTGCGCGCCGGCAATACGCTCTTTTTCCGCATCAACCTGAGCCACGCTGAGCGCGGCGTTAGCGCCAGCATGAATACCGATAGTATTCTCACCTTCAGCGTTAACAAAAATCAGCGCCACGCCGGTTGATTCTCCGGCAACGGCCCTGACCGGCGCGACGTCGATATTATCGCTTTCCAGCTGACGACGAACGCGTTCGCCAATATCGTCATCGCCGGTACAGGCGATAAAGGCGATATTAGCTCCGCTGCGTCCGGCAGCAACCGCCTGGTTTGCGCCCTTACCGCCAAAAGCGACCTGATAGTGATGACCGGTAACGGTTTCACCCGGCGTTGGGAAGGCGTCAAGATTCAGGATGTGATCGGCGTTGATACTGCCAAGGACGACAAGTTTGCCTGCGGTTTTCATAATCAATATTCCCGGAAAGCGCGCCACCGGAATCCGGTGGCGCATGCCCTGCTTTTCTTTATTATGTTGTCCCTCGGACCGTCGCCGATCCGAATCGCACATTATTGCTTAATGACCAGTTTCAACTCAACCGGATAGCTGGTTTCCACTTTTTCGCCCTTCAGCACTTTATCGGCTGTCTCAACGCCTTTCACGCCGATCTGCTCCGGTAACTGGGCGATGGTCGCTGCCAGTTTGCCACTATTTACCGCTTTTTCGCCATCCGGAGTGCCGTCAAATCCAACAACCATCACATCAGATTTGCCTGCCGTTTGCAGGGCACGCAGCGCGCCCAGCGCCATTTCATCGTTTTGGGCGAATACGGCCTGTACATCAGGATGCGCCGTCAGCAGGTTCTGCATGACGTTCAGGCCCTTGGTACGGTCAAAATCTGCCGGCTGGCTGGCCAGAACGTTAAACTTATGCGCAGCAACGGCCTGCTGGAAACCTTCGCCACGCTCGCGCGCCGCGGACGTCCCGGCAATGCCCTGTAGTTCAATGATCTTCGCGCTTTCACCGACTTTCTTCGCGATATAGTCACCGGCCATCTTACCGCCCAGCACGTTATCAGACGCGATATGGCTCACCACGTCGCCTTTTGACGCCTGACGGTCGAGGGTGATAACCGGAATTTTCGCCTGGTTAGCCAGCTTCACGGCGTTACCCACCGCATCGGAATCCGTTGGGTTGATCAGCAGCAGTTTAGTACCACGAACGGTTAAATCCTGCACGTTAGCCAGCTCTTTGGCCGGGTTATTCTGAGAGTCCAGAACCACCAGGTTATAGCCCAGTTTGTCCGCTTCTTTTTGCGCGCCATCCTTCAGCGAGACAAAGAACGGGTTGTTAAGGGTTGAGATAACCAGAGCGATAGTGTCTTTTGCCATCGCGTTTGCGCTTACGGTCGCACTTAACGCTACAGCAGAGACCAGGGTCGCCAGTTTTTTCATATTCATAGTTAAGATGTCCTGTAGAGTTATCAGTTACTGCTTCTTGTTATCTACCAGTACCGCCAGCAAAATAACCACCGCTTTCACGATCATCTGGTAATAGGATGAAACGCCTAATAAATTCAGTCCGTTGTTCAGAAAGCCAAGGATCAACGCGCCAATCAGCGTCCCGACAATACGGCCTTTACCGCCCGCAAGGCTGGTACCGCCGAGCACCACCGCCGCAATCGCATCCAGTTCATATCCAGTGCCCGCCGTCGGCTGCGCGGAAGAGAGACGCGCGACCTCAATAATGCCGGCCAGCGAGGCCAGCATGCCGCACAAAGAATAGACGATGATTTTAACTTTATTCACGCTGATGCCGGAAAGACGCGTTGCCGCTTCGTTGCCGCCGAGCGCGTAGATATAACGACCCAGGCGGGTATGGTGCAGCATGTACCAGGCGGCCAGGAAGACGATCGCCATAATCCACACCGGCGTTGGGATCCCCAGCGGACGGCCAATCCCGAACCAGCCAAACAGATCGGCGTTGTCGGTAAAGCCGGTGTTTACCGGGCTGCCGTTGGTATACACCATCGTCACGCCGCGCAGCAGCAGCATCATGACCAGCGTGGCGATAAATGCCTGTACGCGCCCTTTCGCCACGATCACGCCGGTCACGGCGCCAATTGCCGCACCTAACGCCAGCGCAGCGGCCACCGCCACCAGCGCGTTGACCTCAATCCCGACAATGGAAGCCGCCACCGCGCCGGTCAGCGCCAGCAGGGAGCCGACGGACAGGTCGATGCCCGAAGTCAGGATAACCAGCGTCATCCCAACCGCCATAATGGCGTTAACTGAAGTCTGCTGCAGAATATTGAACAGGTTATTTACGGTAAAAAAGTTGGGGCTCATGGTCGAGACAATCGCAATCAGCACCAGCAGGGCAATCAGCGATTTTTGCTCCATCAGCCACGCTTTTGTGAAGTAGCGACGACCAGAAACAGCCGGGTTATTCATCTTTTTTACTCCTGATTCACACGGTTAAGCTTGCCCACAGCGGCAGCCATCAATACTTCCTGGGTGGCCTGCTCGCGTGTGAATTCACCGCCGAGGTGCCCTTCATGCATCACCATGATGCGATCGCTCATGCCCAGCACTTCCGGCATCTCCGAAGAGACCAGAATGATGCTCAGGCCTTCGGCTTTAAACTGGTTAATCAGCTGGTAGATCTCTTTCTTCGCCCCGACGTCGACGCCGCGGGTCGGTTCATCAAGGATCAGCACCTTCGGACGGGTCATCAAGCCGCGGGCAATCGCCACCTTCTGCTGGTTACCGCCCGATAGCAGCCCAATAGCCTGCTCCATCGACGGCGTTTTCACATTAAACAGGCGGATAAAATCGCCTACCGCCTGCTGTTCATCTTTATGCTTCAGGCTACCGCCGCCGCGACTGAAGTAACGCAGCGCGGTGAGCGACATATTCTCTTTAACCGACATACCGAGCACTAAACCATCGCGCTTGCGGTCTTCGGAGATATAAACAATGCCGTTGGCCAGGCCATCTTGCGGAGAACGCGTAATGACCTCATGCCCATCCAGGGTAACCGACCCGCTGCTGCGCGGCAGCGCACCGTAGAGCACCTTCATCAGTTCGGTTCGTCCGGCGCCCATCAGCCCGGCAACGCCGAGGATTTCGCCCTGGCGCAGAATAAAGGAGATGTTCTCCACCCCTGAGCCGCACAGGTTGTCGACCTTAAGGCGAACCGCGCCCGGGGCTTTGTCCAGATGCGGATACTGATCCTCCAGCTTGCGGCCAACCATCATCTCAATCAGCAGATCTTCATCCAGGCTGGCCACTTCGCGCTCGGCGATAAACTGCCCATCGCGGAAGACCGTGACGTCATCGCAAATCTCGAAGATCTCTTTCATACGGTGAGAGATATAGACAATACCGCGCCCCTGCGATTTCAGTTCGCGGATCACGCGGAACAGGGATTCGGTCTCGGTGTCGGTTAGCGCGTCGGTGGGTTCATCCATAATGATGACCTTCGACTCAAAGCTCAGCACCTTAGCGATCTCGACCATCTGCTGATCGCCGATCGACAAATCGCCCACCAGCTTTTGGCTGTTGAAGCGTAAGTTCAGCTTTGCCAATAGCTTGTCAGCTTCGGCATACATCGTTTTCCAGTCAATTTTGCCAAAGCGATTCACAAACTCACGACCGAGGAAAATATTCTCGGCGATCGTCAGCTGGGGGATCAGGTTGAGTTCCTGGTGAATGATGCCGATTCCGGCTTCCTGAGAAGATTTAGGTCCGTTGAAGGTGGTATCTTTCCCCAACCACAGCAGCGAACCGGCATCGCGGGAGTAGATACCGGTCAGCACCTTCATCATGGTGGACTTGCCGGCACCGTTCTCCCCGACCAGCGCCATCACGCGGCCTGGATAGACATTTAGCGAGGCGCCGGAGAGCGCCTTGACGCCAGGGAACGCTTTATCGATCCCTTTTAGTTGCAATAAGGCTTCCATATCGGCGACCTCAGAACGTCACGCCGGCACAGAGAATAACGTTCGCATACGGGGAACACTCCCCGCTGCGAATCACCGCCTGACTGTCTGCGGTTTCTTTTTTAAACTGCTCATGACTGGTGTAACGAATTTCAATGGTGTTTCCCTGGTGCTGCTGCAGCTGCTCAAGGTGAGTGAGCAACGTCGCATGGAGCTGCGGATTAAGGGTTTTAATCTCTTCCGCCAGGATAGCCGCTTCAACCTGCATTTCGCTCGTCACCACCTCCAGAACCTGCATAAAGGAGGGAACCCCGTGGGTTAACGCCATATCAATACGCGTGCTGCTGCGGGGAACCGGTAAACCAGCGTCGCAAACAACCAGCGTATCGGTATGCCCCAGACGGGAGATGACCGACGAGATATCAGCATTGAGGACGGTACCTTTTTTCATTTTCTCTTTTGCTCCATTAGCGAAACGTTTCGCTGGTATAAGTATTAGCAATAAGAGAACAGAAAACCATCACCAGATGTGAGAATTGTGATCATCATCGAAACGTTTCGCAACGCAGCAGCGAGATAAGTCTGAAGCGAGCAGATAAAACAAAAAAGCCCTTCATCAAGAAGGGCCTTAGCGAATCAGATCTCAACCTGGGTGCCGAGCTCAATAACCCGGTTAGGCGGGATTTCGAACTGGTCCGGCGCCCGCAGGGCGTTGCGCTGCAGCAGCAGATACAGCTTGCCGCGCAGGCGCAGATACCACGGCCGCTTGCCGATGATCAACGACTCATGCGACATAAAGAAGGAGGTCTCCATCATCCGGCAGCTCAGGCCTTCCAGCCCGCAGCGGTGGAAAACCTCTTCGACGTTCGGCGTTTCGCGCCAGCCGTAGCTGGCAACGACGCGCCAGAACGACGGCGATATCTGTTCAATCTGCACGCGACGAACGTTATGTACGTACGGCGCGTCTTCGGTACGCAGCGTGAGCAAAATAACCCGCTCGTGCAGCACCTTGTTATGCTTCAGGTTGTGCAACAGCGCGAAAGGAATCACGTTCAGCGCACGGGACATATAAACAGCGGTACCCGGCACGCGAACCGGCGGCGATTTTTCAAGAGAAGAGATCATCGCCTCCAGAGAATTACCGTGCTCATGCATCCGACGCAGAAGGCGGAAACGCTCGCTTTTCCAGGTGGTCATGATGGTAAACATCACCAGACCGAGGGTCAGAGGCAGCCAGCCGCCGGAGACGATTTTATCGAGGTTCGCGGAGAAGAGCGGGATATCAATGCACATAAAGGCAACCAGCAGCAGCGCCACAATAAACTTATTCCAGTGCCAGTTTTGCCGCGCCACCGTCGTGAACAGAATGGTGGTCAGCACCATCGTTCCCGTCACCGCAATACCGTATGCCGCCGCCAGATTCGAGGAGTGCTCAAAATTAACAATAACGATGACCACCGAGATATAGAGCAGCCAGTTGATAAACGGGATGTAAATCTGCCCGGACTCCATTTCCGAGGTGTGAATAATACGCATCGGCGACAGGTACCCCAGACGCACGGCCTGGCGAGTCAGAGAGAAGACGCCGGAGATAACCGCCTGGGAAGCGATAACCGTCGCCAGGGCGGCAATGATCAGCATTGGGATCAGCGCCCACTCCGGCGCCAGCAGAAAGAACGGGTTTTTAATCGCTTCCGGATGTTTAAGCAGCAGCGCCCCCTGACCAAAGTAGTTCAGTACCAGCGAAGGCAGCACGACCGAAAACCAGGCCAGGCGAATCGGCAATTTGCCGAAATGCCCCATGTCGGCATACAGCGCTTCCACGCCGGTAATCGACAGCACCACCGCCCCCAGCGCCACAAACGAGACGGTTTTATATTCGAGGAAGAAATGAACCGCCCAGTAAGGGTTCAACGCCTGCAGCACTTCAGGGTTAGCGAAAATACTGCGCGCGCCCAGTACCGCCAGCAGCAGGAACCAGATCAGCATAATCGGCGCGAACAGCTTACCCACCATGCTGGTACCGTGCTTTTGAATGGCAAATAGCAGCGTCAGGACAATGATGGATATGGGCACAACCCAGGTATCCAGGTCCGGAGCGATAATTTCCAGACCTTCTATCGCCGACATCACCGAGATGGCAGGGGTAATGACCACCTCGCCATAAAAGAAGCTGCCGCCGATAAGCCCAAGGATCACCAGGATGGACGTGGCGCGCGCGGACGTGTTTCGCCCCGCCAGCGACATTAACGTCAGGATCCCGCCTTCACCGGCGTTATCTGCCCGCATCACGAAGGTGATGTATTTGAGTGAAACGGTAAGAATTAATAGCCAAAAAATGAGCGACAGGAAGCCAAAAACAGCATCACGCTCAACGCCAAAGCCAAACTGACCTGACAGACATTCACGAAGTGTATACAGTGGACTGGTGCCGATATCGCCGTATACCACGCCGATTGCCGCCAGCGTTATTGCCGGCAGCGATTGCTTATTATCAGTGCTCATAGACTAGTCTTTTCGTTTATAAAACAAATGTGTGCCTAGTCCCTTGGCCCACAAAAAGCGCACAGTATGCACGATTATTTGCTGAATCGTACCCCTAACTGACATCATCTTAACCTGACTCAAAGAAAATAAATCGATTCTTCAGGCTATTACCACCCCTAATCAAACATCTATACTCGACCTAACAACGACATTCTAAAAAGCACGCAACTCTATTATGGCTCAATCACATTTACTGGCAGAAAGAATTTCCCGGCTCAGCGCCGCGCTGGAAAAAGGACTCTTCGAACGCAGCCACGCAATACGCCTTTGCCTGCTTGCCGCCCTCAGCGGCGAGAGCGTTTTTCTGCTGGGCCCGCCGGGGATCGCCAAAAGCCTGATTGCCCGTCGCCTCAAGTTCGCCTTCCAGCAGGCTCGCGCATTTGAATACCTGATGACTCGTTTCTCCACGCCGGAAGAGGTCTTTGGCCCACTCTCCATTCAGGCGCTGAAAGATGAAGGGCGCTACGAACGTTTGACCGCCGGCTATCTTCCGGAAGCTGAAATTGTTTTTCTCGATGAGATCTGGAAAGCGGGCCCGGCGATTCTCAATACGCTGCTGACGGCGATAAACGAACGCCATTTCCGCAACGGGGCGACCGAAGAGAAGATCCCCATGCGCCTGCTGGTGGCGGCGTCGAACGAGCTCCCGGAGGCAGACAACAGTCTGGAAGCCTTATACGATCGTATGCTTATTCGCCTATGGCTGGATAAGGTACAGGATAAAACGAACTTCCGCTCAATGCTGATAAGCCAGCAGGACGAGAACAGTAATCCTGTCCCGGCGAGTTTGCAGGTCAGCGACGAGGAATTTCTGCAATGGCAGCAGGATATCGGCAGCGTGAAGCTACCGGACAGCGTATTTGAACTGATTTTCCAGCTGCGCCAGCAGCTGGATACGTTGCCAAACGCGCCTTACGTCTCAGATCGTCGCTGGAAAAAAGCCATTCGTCTGCTGCAGGCCAGCGCCTTTTTCAGCGGCCGCGACACCATTGCGCCAATAGACCTGATCCTGCTGAAGGATTGCCTGTGGCACAATATTGAGACGATGAATCTGATGTCCGTGCAGATTGAGACCTTAATGACCAGCCACGCCTGGCAGCAGCAGGCGATGCTCACCCGCCTCGGGTCGATTATTCAACGGCGCATTCAGCTTCAACAGCAGCAAAGCGATAAGACCGCGCTAAAAGTCACCCGTCTCGGCGGGATGTTCAGCCGTAAACCTCATTATGAACTGCCTGCTGAAGTGCAGGACCCCACGCTAACGCTGCTTCTCCAGCAGCCGCTAAAACTGCACGACCTGGAAGTGATTCATATTACGTTTGTTCGTGAAGAGCTTGCTCACTGGCTGGAGAAAGGGGGTGAGATCCGCGGCAAGCTCAACGGCATTGGTTTTGCCCAGCAGCTGAATATGGATGTCGATACCAGCCAGCATCTGGTCGTGCGCGATGTGAGCCTGCAGGGGTCGCGACTCTCCCTGCCCGGTAGCGAATCACGGGAAAATATGCCGGCAGAAATCAGGCAACAGCTGGAGGCGCTGGACGACGAATGGCATCAGCAACATAACCGCTTCAGCGAACAGCAGAAATGTCTGTTTATTCCCGGCGAGTGGCTGGGGCGCATTGAAGCCAGCCTGCAGGACGTGGGAACGCAGATTAAACAGGCCCGCCAGTCATGACGCTGGACATGCTGAATGTCATGCTGGCAGTCGGCGAAGAGGGCATGATCGATGAGATGCTGCTGGCCCTGCTGGCAGCGCCTCAACTCGCGGTATTCTTTGAAAAATTTCCGCGGCTCAAAAATATTATCGCCGCCGACATTCCTCGCTGGCGGGAAGCGGTCAGATCGCGACTAAAAGAGACCAACGTCCCGCCCGAGCTGGATGCGGAAGTTCAGTGCTATCAGCAATCACAGCGGCTTTCCACCTCGCAGTTTATCGTCCAGCTGCCGCAAATTCTGAGCCAGCTGCATAAGCTGCACTCCCCTTTTGCCAGCCAGGCGCAGCAGCTGGTGGACAACAACAGCACCTTTACGCCGGCGCTGCACACGTTATTCCTTCAGCGCTGGCGTCTGAGCCTGGTGGTGCAGGCAACCTCTCTTAATCAGCAGCTGCTGGATGAAGAGCGCGATCAGCTGCTGAGCGAAGTTCAGGAGCGCATGACCCTCAGCGGCCAGCTCGAGCCCGTGCTGGTGGAAAATGATAATGCGGCGGGACACCTGTGGGACATGAGCGCCGGAGAGCTGAAGCGAGGCGATTACCAGCTGATCGTTCGCTACGGGGACTTTTTAAGCCAACAACCTGAACTCATGCAGCTCGCCGAACAGCTGGGGCGCTCGCGTGAAGCGAAAGCGGTGCCGAAAAAAGATGCGCCGATGGAGACCTTCCGCAGCCTGGTGCGCGAACCGGCTACCGTACCGGAGCAGGTCGACGGTCTTCAGCAGAGCGACGATATTCTACGTCTGCTGCCGCCTGAGCTGGCTACCCTCGGCATCACCGAGCTGGAGTTTGAGTTCTACCGCAAGCTGGTTGAAAAGCAGCTGCTGACCTATCGACTACACGGCGATGCGTGGAAGGAAAAGATCACCGAACGGCCGGTAACGCGCCAGGACGTTGATGAACAGCCGCGCGGGCCGTTTATCGTCTGCGTCGATACTTCCGGCTCAATGGGCGGTTTCAATGAACAGTGCGCCAAGGCGTTTTGTCTGGCGCTGATGCGGGTCGCTCTGGCGGATAACCGCCGCTGCTTCATTATGCTGTTTTCCAGCGAAGTGGTGCACTACGAACTCACCGGCCCGCAGGGGCTGGAACAGGCGATTCGTTTCTTGAGCCAGCGCTTTCGCGGCGGCACCGATCTGGCCAGCTGCTTCCGGGCGGTGATTGAGCGTATGCAGAATCCGCAGTGGGTCGATGCGGATGCGGTGGTGATTTCTGATTTTATCGCCCAGCGCTTGCCGGATGAGGTGATCAATAAGGTGGGAGAGCTACAGCATAAACATCAACATCGTTTTCATGCGGTGGCGATGTCGGTACACGGCAAGCCCGGCATTATGCGCGTATTCGATCATATCTGGCGCTTTGATACCGGGTTGCGTAGCCGCCTGCTGAGACGCTGGCGGCGTTAATCACTGATTAAAGAAGCGCAGCAACGCTTTGACGAACCTGGGTTGGCCACACGCCGCACTGCACCTGGCCGATATGCTCAAGCTGCAGCAGCAGCATCGTCAGGCGAGACTGGCCAATGCCGCCGCCAATCGTCTGCGGCATCTCTCCGCGCAGCAGCGCCTGGTGCCATTCCAGCTGCAGGCGATCTTCGTCGCCGGTCATCGCGAGCTGACGCTTCAGCGCGTCGGCATCCACGCGGATCCCCATTGAAGAGAGCTCGAATGCATCTTCAAGCACCGGGTTCCACACCAGAATATCACCGTTCAGACCGGCATAGCCTTCAGCGGCAGGCGTGCTCCAGTCATCGTAATCCGGCGCGCGAACGTCGTGACGCTGGCCATCGGAAAGCTTGCCGCCGATACCGATCAGGAATACCGCGCCCAGCTCTTTCGCGATCGCCCGCTCGCGGCCCTTGGCATCAAGATCCGGATAGCGGCTTAAAAGCTCCTGGCTGTGAACAAACTGGATCGTCTCCGGCAAGAAAGGCGTGAGGCCAAATTCTTTACTGACGGCGTCTTCGGTCGCTTTGATCCCGGCATAGATCGCTTCAACGGTTGCTTTCAGCGTGCCGCAGTGGCGCTCTCCATCACCCATTACGCGCTCCCAGTCCCACTGGTCAACGTAAACGGAATGGATGGGAGTTAATCGGTCTTCATCGGGGCGAAGGGCCTTCATGTGCGTGTACAGCCCTTCGCCCGCGTTGAAGTCGTGTTGTCCCAAGGTTTGACGCTTCCACTTCGCCAGTGAATGAACCACTTCGAACTGGGCGTCTGGCAGTGTTTTCACTTTAACCTGAACCGCTTTTTCGCAACCAGAGAGGTTATCCTGGGTCCCATCGCCCACGCGGCTTAAGATCGGCGCCTGGACTTCGATCAGGCCGAGCTTCTCTTCAAGCTGGCGGGAAAAATGTGACTTAACGAAACTAATCTGGCGTTGTTTTGCGATGTATGCGGTTTTCATTTTTTATAACTCCTGCGTCCTGTTGCCATTGATTAAGCAACAAAACAGCGCTGCAATTCAATAATCCAACAACAAAAAGCCTGCATCGATTTTGATTCATTAAAATTTGAGGCTAAAATAGAAATATTCGTCAAACTTCATAAGAAAAACCTATGGAAAATTATCAGATCGACAATCTGGACCGCGGCATTCTTGAGGCCTTAATGGCCAACGCGCGCACCGCCTATGCTGAACTGGCAAAACAGTTTGGCGTCAGCCCGGGGACCATTCACGTGCGGGTAGAGAAAATGAAGCAGGCCGGAATTATTACCGGCGCACGCATCGACGTCAGCCCCAAGCAGCTGGGTTACGATGTGGGATGTTTTATCGGCATCATTCTGAAGAGCGCGAAAGACTACCCCTCCGCGCTGGCCAGGCTAAACAGCCTGGATGAGGTTACTGAAGCCTATTACACCACCGGACACTACAGCATCTTTATAAAGGTGATGTGCCGATCGATTGATGCGCTCCAGCATGTACTTATCAACAAGATCCAAACAATTGATGAAATTCAGTCCACTGAAACGCTGATCGTCCTGCAAAACCCGATTATGCGTACCATCCGCCCGTGATCGAGCTTTTTAATCCCACATTTTTCCACAGGTAGATCCCAGCTCGCTCACAGCGTACAATACGCCACTCTGAATAGTGGAGCGGGCGATCATGGCAGAGATAACTCTTATCAGCGGTAGTACGCTGGGTAGCGCAGAATATGTATCAGAACATCTGGCGGAAAAGCTGGAAGAGGCTGGGCACAGCACGACTATTCAGCACGGCCCGCTGATCGACGATCTGCAGGCGGAAGGGATCTGGCTGGTTATCTCTTCGACGCATGGCGCCGGGGACATTCCCGATAATCTTCTGCCTTTCTATGAAGCGCTTCAGGAGAAGCAGGTCGACCTCTCTGCGGTCCGTTTTGGCGCAGTCGGCATCGGTAGCCGTGAATACGATACCTTCTGCGGAGCAATTGATAAGCTCGAGACGGCGCTCAACGCCTGCGGGGCAAAACAGATCGGTGAAACGCTAAAAATTAACGTTCTCGAACATGAAATTCCGGAAGATCCGGCCGAGATTTGGCTGGGATCCTGGAAAAACTTGCTCTGAGAATTGTAAAGATCATACTTTCTTCTGTGGATAACTATGCTTAAAAGCTTGGATCAACCGGTAGTTATCCAAAGTATAACCCTTGACTGATTTTTGTGCTGTGTATAACCCTTCATTTTGATCCCAGCTTATACGGACCAGGATCACCGATCATTCACAGAAAGCGATCCTTCTTAAGCGTTTGATCTTAAATCGCGGATCTGACTTATCCACAAGACAAGCCGATCCTAATAAGAGATCACAATAAAACAGATCTCTAAATAAAAGATCTTCTTTTTAATACTCAGGATCCCGGCGCTTTCTCGAAAGGCTAAAGTTGAGTAGAATCCACGGCCCGGGCTTCACTCTATTTTCAAACCGCTTTATGCGAGGCATACCACCATGTTTTATCAGGATCCTTTTGACGTCATCATCATTGGCGGGGGTCATGCAGGCACTGAGGCCGCGATGGCCGCAGCGCGAATGGGTCAACAGACTCTGCTTTTGACACACAATATCGACACGCTGGGGCAGATGAGCTGCAACCCGGCGATTGGCGGCATTGGGAAAGGACACCTGGTAAAAGAAGTGGATGCGCTTGGCGGCCTGATGGCGAAGGCAATTGACCACGCCGGCATCCAGTTTAGGATACTAAACGCCAGCAAAGGCCCTGCCGTACGGGCGACTCGCGCTCAGGCTGACCGTGTGCTGTACCGGCAGGCCGTACGTACCGCGCTGGAAAACCAGCCTAATTTAATGATCTTCCAGCAGGCGGTGGAAGATCTGATTGTCGAAAACGATCGTGTTGTTGGCGCCGTCACCCAGATGGGGCTTAAATTCCGCGCCAAAGCGGTGGTACTGACCGTCGGAACCTTTCTCGACGGTAAGATCCATATCGGTCTGGATAACTACAGCGGCGGTCGTGCAGGCGATCCTCCGTCGATCCCGCTGTCCCGCCGCTTGCGTGAACTGCCGCTGCGCGTCAGCCGCCTGAAAACCGGTACCCCGCCGCGTATCGACGCGAGGACGATTGATTTCAGCGTTCTGGCACAGCAGCACGGCGATAATCCGATGCCGGTCTTCTCGTTTATGGGAGATGCTTCGCAGCATCCGCGTCAGGTGCCGTGCTACGTCACGCATACCAACGAGAAAACGCATGACGTGATCCGTAATAACCTCGATCGCAGCCCGATGTATGCCGGCGTGATTGAAGGGATCGGTCCCCGCTACTGTCCTTCGATCGAAGACAAGGTCATGCGCTTTGCCGATCGTAACCAGCATCAAATTTTCCTTGAACCGGAAGGCCTGACGTCCAACGAAATTTATCCAAATGGCATCTCCACCAGCCTGCCGTTCGATGTCCAGATGCAAATCGTCCGCTCAATGCAGGGGATGGAAAATGCAAAAATCGTTCGCCCTGGCTACGCTATTGAGTACGATTTCTTTGACCCGCGCGACCTGAAACCGACGCTGGAAAGCAAATTTATTCATGGTCTGTTCTTTGCCGGCCAGATTAACGGCACCACCGGTTATGAAGAAGCCGCCGCTCAGGGCCTGCTGGCAGGCCTGAACGCCGCTCGTTTCTCCGCCGAGAAAGAGGGGTGGGCGCCTGGCCGCTCTCAGGCTTACCTTGGCGTCCTGGTGGACGATCTGTGTACTCTCGGTACCAAAGAACCGTACCGCATGTTTACCTCTCGTGCGGAATACCGCCTGATGCTGCGTGAAGACAACGCCGATCTGCGCCTGACCGAACAAGGTCGTGAACTGGGTCTGGTGGATGACGAACGCTGGGCGCGTTTCAACGAGAAGCTTGAGAGCATTGAACGTGAACGTCAGCGTCTGAAAACCAGCTGGGTTAATCCGCTGGCGGAAAGCGCTGCGGAAGTGAATGCTCGACTGACGGCGCCTTTGTCCCGTGAAGCTAACGGTGAAGATTTGCTCCGTCGTCCGGAAATGACCTACGAACAGCTGGTGCAGATGACGCCGTTCTCGCCGGGTCTTGAGGACAAGCAAGCGGCTGAACAGGTCGAAATTCAGGTAAAATACGAAGGCTACATCGCGCGCCAGCAGGATGAAATCGAGAAACAACAGCGCAACGAGAACACGTTGCTGCCTGCTACGCTTGATTATCGCCAGGTGAATGGGCTGTCGAACGAGGTCATTGCCAAGTTGAACGACCATAAGCCGTCTTCGATAGGGCAGGCATCGCGTATTTCCGGCATTACGCCTGCGGCAATCTCGATTTTGCTGGTGTGGTTAAAAAAGCAGGGAATGCTGCGCCGTAGCGCCTGATATTCCACTGAACGATACATGGGCGAATAGCGCATCAGATATCCGTCAGGTCAATTTCTCAGCCCGGTAAGCGTATCGCCTCCGGGCTCATTGTTTTTAAACAGGTAACGATCGTGCTCAACAAACTTTCTCGTCTGCTTGATGAAGCAGGTATTTCACTTACCGATCACCAGAAAAACCAGCTTGTCGCCTACGTTGGCATGCTGGATAAGTGGAATAAGGCCTATAACCTGACCTCGGTTCGCGATCCTGACGAGATGCTGGTACGCCACATCCTCGACAGCATTGTTGTTGCGCCATACCTTAAAGGAACGCGTTTTATCGATGTCGGTACGGGGCCTGGGCTGCCGGGGATCCCGCTGGCTATCGTGCGTCCTGAATCCCACTTCACCCTGCTGGACAGTCTGGGCAAGCGAGTACGTTTCCTTCGGCAAGTCCAGCATGAGCTCAAACTGGATAACGTCACCCCGGTACAAAGCCGTGTGGAAGAGTTCCCGGCAGAGCCGCCGTTTGACGGCGTGATTAGCCGCGCATTTGCGTCGCTGAATGACATGGTGAGCTGGTGCCATCATTTACCTGCAGAGAACGGTCACTTTTATGCGCTCAAGGGCTTAGCGCAGGAAGATGAAATGGCAAATCTGCCGGAAGGGGTCGTCATTAAGGAAGTTGTCGAACTGCATGTGCCTCAGCTGGAAGGGGAGCGTCACCTTGTGGTGATTCAGCCAAAAATGATTTAATTTTTATCAAAAAATGTGAAAAAAACACGGTCCGTGGATGTTACAAAAATAAAAGTCACGGCAGGGTATTATCGGACTGTCTTTAACCCTGGGGTTACCAGGGGTTTTCTTTCCGTTAACTTGGCCCTGTTGCTTTACCAACAGAATAGTCAACATTGAAAATATCAGTACGCTAAAAATCTCGCTGCTTGCACTTCATACTGATGTTAAATTTTTATTATGAATGTCAATAAAAGGTTTTTATTGTATATGGGATTGTTTTAGAAAGAATACCTGGTTTTTATGTTGAATATCAAACGGATAAAAAATTGAGTTTTATGTACAGAATTAATTCGATTTCGCGAAAAATGTTTATTATGTGATCTGATGCACGCTTTAATTGCCGATTTTTCGCGGTATTTGCAGTTTTGCATGACGGCTCACAGATCGGTGAAATGCATGAAAAGTTGTCTGTCGGAAAATAATTAAACATTTATTCACTATTTTGCTACTTATTGTTTGAAATCACGAGGCGTCACCGTATAATTTGTCCGCTTTTTGATGCTTGACTCTTCGTCTTAAAGGACGTTTTATACGACACGCGACATACCTCGAAGGGAGCAGGAGTAAAAACGTGATGTCAGTGTCGCTCTTGAGTCGAAACGTTGCTCGTAAGCTTCTGTTTATTCAGTTACTGGCAGTAATAGCAAGTGGACTGCTGTTCAGCCTCAAAGACCCTTTCTGGGGCATCTCCGCGGTGAGTGGAGGTTTGGCGGTTCTTTTGCCAAACATGATATTTATGATTTTTGCCTGGCGTCATCAGGCGCATACACCAGCTAAAGGCCGAGTGGCCTGGTCCTTCGCCATTGGTGAAGCCTTCAAGGTGTTGCTGACCTTCGCCTTTCTGGCGGTGGCGCTGGCGGTTTTGAAAGTGGTATTTTTGCCGCTGATAGTGACGTGGGTTTTGGTGCTGGTGGTACAAGTTCTGGCGCCAGCTGTAATTAACAACAAAGGGTAAAAGGCATCATGGCTTCAGAAAATATGACGCCGCAGGATTACATAGGCCACCATCTGAACAACCTTCAGCTGGACCTGCGTACATTCTCGCTGGTGGATCCGCACAACCCCCCGGCCACCTTCTGGACGCTCAACATTGACTCCATGTTTTTCTCAGTGGTGCTCGGTCTGTTATTCCTGTTTATGTTCCGCAGCGTGGCTAAAAAGGCGACAACCGGCGTACCTGGTAAATTCCAGACCTTCATTGAGATGATCATCGGCTTCGTCCATGGCAGCGTCAAAGATATGTATCACGGCAAGAGCAAGGTCATTGCTCCGCTGGCCCTCACCGTGTTCGTCTGGGTATTCCTGATGAACCTGATGGATCTGCTGCCTATCGACTTTATCCCTTGGATCGGCGAACACGTTCTCGGTCTGCCTGCTCTGCGCGTGGTGCCGTCAGCTGACGTTAACATCACTCTGTCGATGGCGCTTGGCGTATTTATCCTGATTCTTTTCTACAGCATCAAAATGAAAGGCGTGGGCGGGTTCGTTAAAGAACTGACCCTGCAGCCGTTCAATCACTGGGCGTTCATTCCTGTCAACTTAATCCTTGAAGGGGTAAGCCTGCTGTCAAAACCTGTATCACTGGGTCTGCGACTGTTCGGCAACATGTATGCCGGTGAGCTGATTTTCATTCTGATTGCTGGCCTGTTGCCGTGGTGGTCACAGTGGATTCTGAATGTGCCATGGGCCATTTTCCACATCCTGATTATTACGCTGCAAGCCTTCATCTTCATGGTTCTGACGATCGTCTATCTGTCGATGGCATCTGAAGAGCATTGATTTTTACCAACATACTACGTTTTAACTGAAACAAACTGGAGACTGTCATGGAAAACCTGAATATGGATCTGCTGTACATGGCTGCCGCTGTGATGATGGGTCTGGCGGCAATCGGTGCTGCGATCGGTATCGGCATCCTCGGGGGTAAATTCCTGGAAGGCGCAGCGCGTCAACCGGATCTGATTCCTCTGCTGCGTACTCAGTTCTTTATCGTTATGGGTCTGGTGGATGCTATCCCGATGATCGCTGTAGGTCTGGGTCTGTACGTGATGTTCGCCGTCGCGTAGTAAGTTGTTCGAAAGAAACCTAAGCCACAGAGTTATTTTTTAAGAGGTATTGTGCTGTGAACATGAACGCAACAATCCTCGGCCAGGCCATCGCGTTTGTTATCTTCGTATGGTTCTGCATGAAGTATGTATGGCCGCCTTTAATGGCTGCCATCGAAAAGCGCCAGAAAGAAATTTCTGACGGTTTAGCTTCTGCAGAACGCGCTAAGAAAGATTTGGACCTTGCACAGGCCAACGCGACCGACCAGCTGAAAAAAGCGAAAGCGGAAGCCCAGGTAATCATCGAGCAGGCGAACAAGCGTCGCTCTCAGATCCTGGATGAAGCAAAAGCGGAAGCAGAACAGGAACGCACCAAAATCGTCGCACAGGCGCAGGCTGAAATCGATGCCGAACGTAAACGTGCCCGTGAGGAGCTGCGTAAGCAGGTTGCTATCCTGGCTGTTGCTGGCGCCGAGAAGATCATCGAACGTTCCGTGGATGAAGCTGCTAACAGCGACATCGTGGATAAACTTGTCGCTGAACTGTAAGGAGGGAGGGGCTGATGTCTGAATTTGTAACGGTAGCTCGCCCCTACGCCAAAGCAGCTTTTGACTTTGCCGTCGAACACAACAGCGTTGAACGCTGGCAGGATATGCTGGCGTTTGTTGCTGAAGTGACTAAAAACGAAGAAATGGCAGAGCTACTCTCTGGCGCACTGGCGCCGGAAACGCTCTCTGATGTGTTTATCGCGGTTTGTGGTGAGCAACTGGACGAAAATGGTCAAAACCTGATCCGGGTGATGGCTGAAAATGGTCGTCTGAAAGCGCTCCCTGATGTTCTCGAGCAGTTCATTCACCTGCGCGCTGCCAGTGAGGCAACCGCAGAGGTAGAAGTTATTTCTGCCGCTCAAATGAGTGACGAACAGCTTGCGAAAATTACCGCCGCGATGGAAAAACGTCTGTCACGCAAAGTTAAGCTGAATTGCAAAATCGATAAGTCTGTAATGGCAGGCGTAATCATCCGTTCGGGTGATATGGTCATTGATGGTAGCGTACGCGGCCGTCTTGAACGCCTTGCAGACGTCTTGCAGTCTTAAGGGGACTGGAGCATGCAACTGAATTCCACCGAAATCAGCGAACTGATCAAGCAGCGCATTGCTCAGTTCAATGTTGTGAGCGAGGCTCATAACGAAGGTACTATCGTTTCTGTAAGTGACGGTGTTATCCGCATTCACGGCCTGGCCGATTGTATGCAGGGTGAGATGATCGCTCTGCCGGGTAACCGTTACGCTATCGCACTGAACCTGGAGCGCGACTCCGTAGGTGCAGTTGTGATGGGTCCGTACGCTGACCTCGCCGAAGGTATGAAGGTTAAATGTACTGGCCGTATCCTTGAAGTTCCGGTTGGCCGCGGCCTGCTGGGACGTGTGGTTAACACCCTGGGTGCACCGATTGATGGTAAAGGTCCGCTGGAGCACGACGGCTTCTCCGCCGTTGAAGCTATCGCGCCGGGCGTAATCGAACGTCAGTCCGTCGATCAGCCGGTGCAGACCGGTTATAAATCCGTTGATGCCATGATCCCAATCGGTCGTGGACAGCGTGAACTGATCATCGGCGACCGTCAGACCGGTAAAACCGCGCTGGCTATTGACGCCATCATCAACCAACGTGATTCCGGCATCAAGTGCGTCTACGTAGCCATCGGCCAGAAAGCGTCCACGATTTCTAACGTGGTACGTAAACTGGAAGAACACGGCGCGCTGGCTAACACCATCGTTGTGGTTGCAACCGCATCTGAATCTGCCGCACTGCAATACCTGGCGCCGTACGCCGGTTGTGCAATGGGTGAATACTTCCGCGACCGCGGTGAAGATGCGCTGATCATTTATGATGACCTGTCTAAACAGGCCGTTGCTTATCGTCAGATCTCCCTGCTGCTCCGCCGTCCGCCTGGACGTGAAGCATTCCCGGGCGACGTATTCTACCTCCACTCTCGTCTGCTGGAGCGTGCTGCACGTGTTAACGTCGAATACGTTGAAGCTTTCACCAAAGGTGAAGTGAAGGGTAAAACCGGTTCTCTGACTGCGCTGCCGATTATCGAAACCCAGGCGGGTGACGTTTCTGCGTTCGTTCCGACCAACGTAATTTCCATTACCGATGGTCAGATCTTCCTGGAAACCAACCTGTTTAACTCCGGTATTCGTCCTGCGGTTAACCCGGGTATCTCCGTATCCCGTGTTGGTGGTGCAGCTCAGACCAAGATCATGAAGAAACTGTCCGGTGGTATTCGTACCGCTCTGGCACAGTATCGCGAACTGGCGGCGTTCTCCCAGTTTGCCTCTGACCTTGATGATGCAACCCGTAAGCAGCTGGACCACGGTCAGAAAGTGACCGAACTGCTGAAACAGAAACAGTATGCGCCGATGTCCGTTGCGCAGCAGTCTCTGGTTCTGTTCGCGGCAGAACGTGGTTATCTGGCGGATGTCGAGCTGTCGAAAATCGGTAGCTTTGAAGCCGCTCTGCTGGCTTACGTCGACCGTGATCACGCTCCGTTGATGCAAGAGATCAACCAGTCCGGTGGCTATAACGACGAAATCGAAGGCAAGCTGAAAGGCATCCTCGATTCCTTCAAAGCAACCCAATCCTGGTAAAGTCTGGCGGCTTGCTCTAGGGCAGGCCGCAAGGCATTGAGGAGAAGCTCATGGCCGGCGCAAAAGAGATACGTAGTAAGATCGCAAGCGTCCAGAACACGCAAAAGATCACTAAAGCGATGGAAATGGTCGCCGCTTCCAAAATGCGTAAATCGCAGGAGCGTATGGCGGCCAGCCGTCCTTATGCAGATACGATGCGCAAAGTGATCGGTCACCTTGCGAACGGTAATCTGGAATATAAGCACCCTTACCTGGAAGAACGCGACGTTAAACGCGTGGGCTACCTGGTGGTGTCTACCGACCGTGGTCTGTGCGGTGGCTTGAACATTAACCTGTTCAAAAAGCTGCTGGCGGAAATGAAAGCATGGTCCGATAAAGGCGTTCAGTGCGAACTCGCAATGATCGGCTCCAAGGGCGTGTCGTTCTTTAATTCCGTTAGCGGTAATGTCGTCGCCCAGGTGACGGGTATGGGGGATAACCCATCCCTGTCCGAACTGATTGGTCCGGTAAAAGTGATGTTGCAGGCCTACGATGAAGGCCGTCTGGACAAGCTGTATATTGTCAGCAACAAATTTATTAACACCATGTCTCAGGTTCCAACCATCACTCAGCTGCTGCCGTTACCGGCTTCAGAAGATGGTGAGTTGAAGCGTAAATCCTGGGATTACCTGTATGAACCCGATCCGAAAGCGCTGCTGGATACCCTGCTGCGCCGTTATGTGGAATCTCAGGTTTATCAGGGCGTGGTAGAAAACCTGGCCAGCGAGCAGGCCGCACGTATGGTGGCGATGAAAGCCGCGACCGACAATGGCGGCAGCCTGATTAAAGAGCTGCAGTTGGTATACAACAAAGCTCGTCAGGCCAGCATTACTCAGGAACTCACCGAGATCGTCGGTGGAGCATCCGCGGTATAACCAGGTTAATTCGTAGAGGATTCAAGATGGCTACTGGAAAAATTGTCCAGGTAATCGGCGCCGTGGTCGACGTCGAATTCCCTCAGGATGCCGTACCGCGCGTGTACGAGGCTCTTGAGGTACAAAATGGTAGTGAGAATCTGGTGCTGGAAGTTCAGCAGCAGCTCGGCGGCGGTATTGTTCGTACCATCGCCATGGGTTCTTCCGACGGTCTGCGTCGCGGTCTGGAAGTAAAAGACCTCGAGCATCCGATCGAAGTCCCGGTAGGTAAAGCAACGCTGGGTCGTATCATGAACGTACTGGGCCAACCGGTAGACATGAAAGGCGACATCGGTGAAGAAGAGCGTTGGGCTATCCACCGCGCAGCACCTTCCTACGAAGAGTTGTCAAACTCTCAGGAACTGCTGGAAACCGGCATCAAAGTTATCGACCTGATGTGTCCGTTTGCGAAGGGCGGTAAAGTTGGTCTGTTCGGTGGTGCGGGTGTAGGTAAAACCGTAAACATGATGGAGCTGATCCGTAACATCGCGATCGAGCACTCCGGTTACTCCGTGTTTGCGGGCGTAGGTGAACGTACTCGTGAGGGTAACGACTTCTACCACGAAATGACCGACTCCAACGTTATCGATAAAGTATCCCTGGTGTATGGCCAGATGAACGAGCCGCCGGGAAACCGTCTGCGCGTTGCGCTGACCGGCCTGACCATGGCTGAGAAGTTCCGTGACGAAGGTCGTGACGTTCTGCTGTTCGTCGATAACATCTATCGTTACACCCTGGCCGGTACTGAAGTATCCGCACTGCTGGGCCGTATGCCTTCAGCGGTAGGTTACCAGCCGACTCTGGCGGAAGAGATGGGCGTTCTGCAGGAACGTATCACCTCCACCAAAACCGGCTCTATCACTTCCGTACAGGCGGTATACGTACCCGCGGATGACTTGACTGACCCGTCTCCAGCCACCACCTTTGCGCACCTTGACGCAACCGTGGTACTGAGCCGTCAGATCGCTTCTCTGGGTATCTATCCGGCAGTTGACCCGCTGGACTCCACCAGCCGTCAGCTGGATCCGCTGGTTGTTGGTCAGGAGCACTACGACACCGCTCGTGGCGTTCAGTCCATCCTGCAGCGTTATCAGGAACTGAAAGACATCATCGCCATCCTGGGTATGGATGAACTGTCTGAAGAAGATAAACTGGTGGTAGCTCGCGCGCGTAAGATTCAGCGCTTCCTGTCCCAGCCGTTCTTCGTGGCAGAAGTATTTACCGGTTCTCCGGGCAAATACGTCTCCCTGAAAGACACCATCCGTGGCTTTAAAGGCATCATGGAAGGCGAATACGATCACCTGCCGGAGCAGGCGTTCTACATGGTCGGTTCTATCGACGAAGCCGTGGAAAAAGCCAAAAAACTTTAACGCCTTAATCGGAGGGTGATATGGCAATGACTTACCACCTGGACGTCGTCAGCGCAGAGAAACAAATGTTCTCTGGTCTGGTCGAGAAAATCCAGGTAACGGGTAGCGAAGGTGAACTGGGTATTTACCCGGGGCACGCGCCGCTGCTCACCGCCATTAAGCCTGGTATGATTCGCATCGTTAAGCAGCACGGTCACGAAGAATTTATCTACCTGTCAGGCGGCATTCTTGAAGTGCAGCCGGGTAGCACGACCGTTCTGGCTGATACGGCAATTCGTGGCCAGGATCTCGACGAAGCGCGAGCCCTGGAAGCGAAACGTAAGGCTGAAGAGCACATTAAGAGCTCTCATGGTGACGTGGACTACGCTCAGGCGTCTGCGGAACTGGCCAAAGCGATCGCTAAACTGCGCGTTATCGAGTTGACCAAAAAAGCGATGTAACACCGGCTTGAACGCTAAAAGCCAGTCTGGTTTCCAGGCTGGCTTTTTTTATGGCTTCGTTTCAGAAAAAGCAAAACTAAAAAGCGGGTTTAAAAATTTGTGATGCGTGTCTCATTTTTGTTGATCGTTTAAAAGATGAAGCGTAGACTTGTTTTTGTGATGTGAGTCACAAAAAAATTCATCAAAAACGTAATCGCTATCCAGGAAGAGATCATGAAACTGCTTAATAAAATCGTCGCTTTCTTCAGTGCTATGAACGTAACCTTCGGTACGTTCAACCACTAAGAAGTCAACTTTCCAGACTGTTTTTGCGCTGTACCGCTAACTAAAACGACAACACATGCGGTGTGAAACAGACAGAAAGTGAAAAGGTCGCCCCAGGGCGACCTTTATGTTTTTCACGTATAGCGGGTTAGTTGCGGCTGAGGAAGTTACCGGTGTTGAAGCTGCCGTCGGCCTCACGCGTCAGTGGGTCCGGCAGCGCCAGCGTCTGATAATCGGCGCTGTTAATGCGCTTGCCCTGAGCGTTGATGCTTCTGCCGCCGTGGATAAAATAGTTGCTATCGTCAACATTCCCGACAACGGCATCGTCATATTTCCCAGGCTGGCTGCGCAGGGAAAGGTTCTCGCTGAAGGTGCCCTGCGTTTCCGGCGCACCGTACGGACTCGGGCGGAACAGGTAGTTAAAGCGCTGGTTATCTACCGCGACGTTGTTAACCACCACCAGCTTGCCGGGGTTAAAGTTGTCGGTAAAACCGTCCAGATGGTTATCGATGGCGATGCTGTTACGTACCTCGTGGGCGACCGGCTGCCCTTCCCCACCGAGCTTAAACCCGTTACTGGTATTATTGCGGGCAATAGAGTTCTCGATCGCCACAACGCCGTTTGCACCGTCCTCAATTTTATTAAACAGGTCGAAACCGTCGTCGATATTATCGTGCGAGTAACAGCCCTCCAGCCGGTTACCCTCTCCTACGCGCATTTTCACCGCGAAGCCGTCGGCGTTAATTTTGCCCGGATCCTCGTTACTAAAGGATTCAGAATTCACTACCCGGTTAAAGCTGGCCCACAGCGGGCGTCCAACATCCGCCGGAGAGGAAATTTGAATGCCGGTATCATCGTTACGATACGCGGTGACGTTCTCGATCAGGTTATGGCTGCCCTGTACGCGCAGGCTCTTGTCCGTAATCTCAATCCCATCGATATGCCAGTAGCTGGCATCCAGCAGCAGCCCGTGAATCACCGCTTTTCCGTCGGCTTTTAGCGTTTTGATTTTGTCCTTCAGGCCGCTGGCGCTGACAGGAATGGTCGTTTGCGGGTAATCTCCGGCGGCTAATACAATTTGCCCGCCGGGCGGGACGAGTTTGATAGCGGAGGCGAAATCCAGCGGCGAGTCCGCCGTCCCTTTTGCCTGAGGTTGTCCCTCTGGCGCGGCGTAGAGCGTATTGCCTGTCACATGGGGACTCTGTTCAACCGTCAGCGTCTGGGTCAGCGTTTCAGCGCCGGTGGCCGGGGTGAAGCGGATTTCGAACGTGCTTTTATCTTTCAGTACGGCAGGCTGGGTAAACATTTCCCCGGCCTTCACGGTTTTATCCTGCCCGATCACCACTTCATCCTGACGAACGGTGATGCGCCCATCGCTGTTGGTGCGCGCCTGTAGGATGTAAGCTTTGCTCTGGCTTACTGTTCCCGAAGCAATTTGCATAACCGGCGGCCAGCCTTTAGCGACATACGGCGCGGAGGGAACCGTATGTGCCGCTGAGGTGGTGAGCGAGGCGTTGCTGACGGTGATTTTTGCATTACGTGAGGCGAAGAAGCCGACGTAGTAATGTTCTTTATCCTGCCGGGCAACCAGATCGGCGTGCGGAACCTGCTGGCTCACCCATTCCTCGCTGCCCGTTGCTGCCCATGAGGTAATAAACCCGTCGTTGGTGCGTTCCAGTCTGAGCTGGAACGTCGGCGTTTGCTGGATATCGATTTTCTCTTTATAGCTCTGACGCTTTATTGATGCGCCCGCATTGCCCCACGGTTGGGTTATCCCTTCCCGGCTGATAGCCTGCAATTTGATATGTGAGCCATCTTTTTTATCCTGCGTCATAATGGCGTTCATCACCATATTGGATGCCGCCGGAAACTCTTCGTAACCGACCTTCAGCGGCTGTTGACGCGGAACTCCTATTACATCGCGCACCAGTAGTCCTGCTCCTTCCTGTGCCGCAGGACGCGCGCCATTTTCCGGGCCAAACTGATTGACGGTCACCGTAGCCTGCAGGATAAAATTCTGGCTGGTCGGTAGCCGGGTGTAAAAGAAGGTCAGTCCGTCGTGAGAATTGGCTATTTTACCTCCCCGGCTCTCGATGGTAATGGGCTGGCTGAGGTCGGCGACGTCCTGCGGCGTCAGTTTTTTTCCGGCGATGGTGACATCGTTGACGCCAATTTTTTCCGGCAGAACATTCGAGGAAAAATTGCTGTCGGTAGATTGCCCAAAGGCGATTGCCCGCCACTGATGACCTTCGTTGGCCTGCAGCGGTAGCGCGATCATCGTACTGCAAAGGGTTAATGCCAAAGGTATTTTGTTATTCATTCTTTTCTCCTGGGTAATTATTAACCGGCATTATCAGGAAAATGAAATGGCGTTTCTATTTATCACGTCACAATTAATGAATATTAAAACTGTGTTTTATTTTATGACTTTTCTTTATTTACCCGCCAAAAAAACAGCAAAAGCAGAGGGATAGCCGGCATTGCCACTCATTAAAATGCTTTTTTTGCGCTAAACGGGTTTGCGCTGACTAAAAATACCCACCTAAAATGGTGTATAGCGTTACGCTTGTGCGTTTTATCTTCGTCTCGTTTCATGATGAAAAATATGTAGATATTTCAACGTGAAAGGCTTTTACTTTTCGTTCCAACAGCAGTCAGGATGCGTATGTCAAACAGTCCGATGAGCGTGGTTATTCTTGCCGCTGGCAAAGGTACCCGCATGTATTCCGATCTTCCTAAGGTGTTGCATTCGCTGGCCGGGAAGCCAATGGTGCAGCATGTTATTGATGCAGCTAAAGAATTAGGCGCTTCCGCCGTACATCTGGTGTATGGACACGGCGGCGATCTGCTTCGCCAGACGCTGCACGAAGACAACCTCAACTGGGTCCTGCAGGCCGAACAGCTAGGTACCGGCCACGCCATGCAGCAGGCGGCGCCCTTCTTCAGCGATGATGAAGATATCCTGATGCTGTACGGCGACGTGCCGCTCATTTCCGTCGAAACATTGAAGCGTCTGCGGGAAGCGAAACCGCAGGGCGGCATCGGTCTGTTGACGGTGAAGCTTGACGATCCGACCGGCTACGGCCGCATTACGCGCGATAACGGAGCGGTGACGGGCATTGTCGAGCATAAAGACGCCAGCGACGAGCAGCGCCGGATTCAGGAAATTAATACCGGGATTCTGGTCGCCAATGGCGCGGATCTTAAACGCTGGCTGGCTAAGCTCACCAACAACAACGTTCAGGGTGAATACTACATCACCGATATTATCGCCATGGCCTATGAAGAAGGTCGTGAAATTGCCGCTGTTCATCCTCAGCGTCTAAGCGAAGTGGAAGGCGTGAATAACCGCCTGCAGCTCTCTCGTCTTGAGCGCGTCTGGCAGTCTGAAAAGGCTGAAGAACTGCTGCTCGCGGGCGTTATGCTGCGCGATCCGGCGCGTTTTGATCTGCGCGGCGTGCTGAAACACGGGCGCGATGTCGAAATTGATACTAACGTTATCTTCGAAGGTGACGTGGTACTGGGGGATCGGGTAAAGATTGGCACCGGCTGCGTCATCAAGAACAGCACCATTGGTGATGATTGCGAGATCAGCCCCTATACCGTGGTAGAGGATGCTCATCTTGAGGCCGCCTGTACCATTGGGCCGTTCGCACGGTTGCGCCCTGGCGCGGAGCTTCTCGAAGGCGCGCACGTCGGCAACTTTGTCGAAATTAAAAAGGCGCGTCTGGGTAAAGGCACGAAGGCCGGGCATCTCTCCTATCTCGGAGACGCCGAGATAGGTGATAACGTGAATATCGGCGCGGGCACCATCACCTGTAACTATGATGGCGCAAATAAGCATAAAACAGTGATCGGCGATGACGTGTTTGTTGGCTCAGACAGCCAGCTGGTCGCTCCGGTGACCGTCGGCAAGGGGGTCACCATTGCCGCAGGAACAACGGTAACGCGTAACGTTGCCGATAATGAATTAGTGTTAAGCCGCGTGCCGCAGGTTCATAAACAGGGCTGGCAGCGCCCGGTGAAGAAAAAGTAACGCTATTTCTCTTTCGCCCTTTTCGGGGGAAAGAGCGGGGTGAGGGGATAAAATAATCCTCCCCCCACGGCAGTACCCATAAAAATAACCCCACTCTCTACAAGGCTCGGGGCGCCCGAAAATACGGGTAAACAGGTTGACCGACAACGTATGGCATACAGCCAAAATCGGAATTAAAAACTATGTGTGGAATTGTTGGCGCAGTCGCGCAGCGTGATATTGCTGAAATCCTTCTCGAAGGTTTACGTCGTCTGGAATACCGCGGTTATGACTCCGCCGGTCTGGCCGTCGTCGATAACGAAGGTCATATGAACCGCGTTCGCCGTCTCGGGAAAGTACAGATGCTGGCCCAGGCGCTGGAAGAACATCCGTTGCACGGCGGTACCGGGATTGCCCATACCCGCTGGGCGACGCACGGCGAACCGTCTGAAGGTAACGCGCATCCGCATGTTTCTGACCATATTGTGGTGGTGCATAACGGGATCATCGAAAACCATGAGCCGCTGCGCGAGCTGTTGCAGTCGAGGGGCTACGTTTTCGCCTCCGAGACTGACACGGAGGTTATTGCGCACCTGGTTCACTGGGAGCTGGAACAGGGCGGTACTCTGCGTGATGCGGTTCTGCGGACTATCCCGCAGCTGCGCGGCGCTTACGGTACCGTGATCATGGATTCCCGCGATCCGGGTACGCTGCTGGCCGCTCGTTCAGGAAGCCCGCTGGTGATTGGCCTGGGGATGGGGGAAAACTTCATTGCCTCCGATCAGCTGGCGCTGCTGCCGGTTACCCGCCGCTTTATCTTCCTCGAAGAGGGCGATATTGCGGAAGTCACCCGCCGTTCCGTGACTCTCTTTGATAAATCCGGCGCCGAAGTGCAGCGCCCGGATATTGAATCCAGTCTGCAGTACGACGCGGGCGATAAAGGTATCTATCGTCACTATATGCAGAAAGAGATCTACGAGCAGCCGAACGCCATCAAAAATACCCTCTCCGGGCGCATTAGCCACGGCGAGGTTGATTTAAGCGAGCTGGGCCCGCAGGCTAACGAGCTGCTGTCTAAGGTCGAGCATATTCAGATCATCGCCTGCGGCACCTCCTACAACTCAGGTATGGTGTCCCGCTACTGGTTTGAGTCGCTGGCAGGGGTGCCGTGCGATGTTGAAATCGCCTCCGAGTTCCGCTATCGCAAATCGGCCGTACGTCGCAACAGCCTGATGATCACCCTCTCTCAGTCCGGCGAGACGGCGGACACCCTCGCCGGCCTGCGCCTGTCGAAAGAGCTGGGCTATCTGGGGTCGCTGGCGATTTGTAACGTGCCTGGATCATCCCTGGTGCGTGAGTCCGATCTGGCGATGATGACCAACGCCGGGACGGAAATTGGCGTCGCCTCGACTAAAGCCTTCACGACGCAGCTGACCGTTCTGCTGATGCTGGTGGCGAAACTGGCGCGTCTCAAAGGCCAGGATGCGTCGATTGAACATGATATCGTGCATGGCCTGCAGGCGCTGCCGAGCCGCATTGAGCAGGTGCTTTCGCAGGACAAGCGTATTGAGGCGCTGGCTGAGAACTTCTCTGACAAACACCACGCGCTGTTCCTTGGCCGCGGCGATCAGTATCCCATTGCCCTGGAAGGGGCGCTGAAGCTGAAAGAGATCTCCTATATTCATGCGGAAGCCTATGCTGCCGGCGAGCTGAAGCATGGTCCGCTGGCGCTGATTGACGCTGAAATGCCGGTGGTGGTGGTCGCGCCGAACAACGAACTGCTGGAAAAATTGAAATCCAACATTGAAGAGGTTCGCGCTCGCGGCGGCCAGCTGTACGTTTTTGCTGACGGCGATGCGGGTTTCACCGGCAGCGACAATATGCACATCATTGAGATGCCCCATGTTGAAGAGGCGATCGCGCCAATTTTCTATACCGTACCGCTGCAGCTGCTGGCGTATCACGTCGCGCTGATCAAAGGGACTGACGTTGACCAGCCGCGTAACCTGGCGAAATCCGTTACCGTGGAATAACGATTTTACAGCGTTGAAAGGGCTGCCGTCCGGCGGCCCTTTTTATTTGCGGTGAACGGCGAGATCCCACCCGCTTTATGACAGCCTGTCATTTTTGAGACGCTTTTTCGCTGTCATAAAAATAAAATTTTCCGCTAATCTTTCTATCATTAACCATAGTAACAATATGATTTGTATTGTTTTTATTTAACGTAAATTCCCGTCTTTTTGCTTGTCATAAAACTGTAATAATTCGTACATTTTACTGTCACCTGTTTGTCCTATTTTGCTCACCATAGCTTCGAAACAATGGTTTACGAATCCAGCAGGAGACATTATGAACGTTATGCGTACCACCGTCGCAACAGTTGTCGCCGCGACCTTATCGATGAGCGCTTTCTCTGTTTTTGCAGCAGCAAGCCTGACTGGCGCAGGTGCAACTTTCCCCGCGCCGGTGTATGCCAAATGGGCAGATACCTATAACAAGGAAACGGGTAATAAAGTCAATTACCAGGGTATCGGCTCCTCTGGCGGCGTAAAACAAATTACGGCCAACACCGTAGACTTCGGTGCTTCTGATGCCCCTCTTGCTGATGACAAGCTGGCTCAGGAAGGTCTGTTCCAGTTCCCGACCGTTATCGGCGGCGTAGTGCTGGCAATTAACCTGCCTGGCGTGAAATCCGGTGAGCTGGTGCTTGACGGTAAAACGCTGGGTGATATCTACCTGGGCAAAATCAAAAAATGGGATGACGCGGCGATTGCTAAGCTCAACCCGGGCATGAAGCTGCCTTCTCAGAACATCGCGGTGGTTCGTCGTGCCGATGGTTCCGGTACTTCCTTCGTTTTCACCAGCTATCTGGCGAAGGTGAACGAAGAGTGGAAATCTAAAATCGGCGCGGGCTCAACCGTTAACTGGCCGACCGGTCTGGGCGGTAAAGGCAACGACGGCATCGCCGCGTTCGTTCAGCGTCTGCCGGGCTCTATCGGCTACGTAGAATATGCCTATGCAAAACAGAACAACCTCGCTTACACCAAACTGCTGTCCGCCGATGGCAAGCCGGTGAGCCCGACTGAAGATAACTTCGCTAACGCGGCGAAAGAAATCGACTGGAGCAAATCCTTTGCACAGGATCTGACGAATCAGAAAGGCGACAACGCATGGCCGATCACTTCAACCACGTTCATTCTGGTTCACAAGGCTTCCAACAAGCCAGAGCAGACCGCCGAAGTGCTGAAGTTCTTCGACTGGGCGTATAAAAACGGCGGTAAAGAAGCCAACGCGCTGGATTATGCCACCCTGCCGGAAAGCGTGGTTGAGCAAGTTCGCGCGGCATGGAAGACCAACGTAAAGGACAGCAGCGGTAAAGCGCTGTACTAATACCCGTCAGCCTTCGAGCTACAGGTGCGTTGGCAGCGCTTGTTCACCCCGGTCACATAGCCCATCTATGTTCCCGGGGATCCACAAGCCAGCTGCCTGCCTGCAGCTCGAATTATTTAGGGTATGGCATTACCTTTGCCAGAAAGATCAGTAAACTACGATTTTTTCTGGCCCGAAACTGAAGAGTAACTTATGGCTGCAACCAAGCCGGCATTTAACCCTCCGGGGAAAAAGGGTGACATAATTTTCAGCGTGCTGGTAAAACTGGCGGCGCTGATTGTGCTATTGATGCTTGGCGGCATCATCGTCTCCCTTATCATCTCGTCCTGGCCAAGCATTGAGAAATTTGGCTTTGCCTTTCTGTGGACCAAAGAGTGGGATGCACCGAACCAGATTTTCGGCGCCCTGGTACCCATTTACGGGACGCTGGTCACCTCATTTATCGCGCTGCTGATCGCCGTACCGGTGAGCTTCGGTATCGCGCTGTTCCTGACGGAACTGTCACCCGCCTGGCTGAAGCGTCCGCTGGGTATCGCTATTGAGCTGCTGGCCGCGATCCCCAGTATCGTTTACGGCATGTGGGGCCTGTTTATTTTCGCCCCGCTGTTTGCGACCTATTTTCAGGAGCCGGTTGGCAACGTTCTGTCGACCATTCCGTTCGTTGGCGCGCTCTTTGCGGGCCCGGCATTTGGTATCGGTATTCTGGCGGCGGGCGTGATTCTGGCCATCATGATCATTCCTTACATCGCGGCCGTTATGCGTGACGTCTTTGAACAGACGCCGGTGATGATGAAAGAGTCCGCCTACGGTATCGGCTGCACAACGTGGGAAGTTATCTGGCGTATCGTTCTGCCTTTCACCAAAAACGGCGTGATTGGCGGGGTAATGCTCGGTCTGGGGCGCGCGCTGGGGGAAACCATGGCGGTGACCTTTATTATCGGCAACACCTACCAGCTTGATAGCGCTTCGTTATATATGCCGGGCAACAGCATTACCTCCGCGCTGGCGAATGAGTTTGCCGAAGCGGAAACCGGACTGCACGTTGCCGCATTGATGGAGCTGGGCCTGATTCTGTTCGTTATCACCTTTATTGTTCTGGCCGCATCGAAGTTTATGATCATGCGCCTGGCTAAGAATGAGGGGGCTCGCTAATGGCGACGATTGAATTACAAACCACCGCGGAGCTGGCGGAATCCCGTCGCAAAATGCAGGCAAAACGCCGCATGAAAAACCGTCTCGCCCTGACGCTATCGATGGCGACCATGGCGTTTGGTCTGTTCTGGCTGATCTGGATCCTGATGTCCACCGTCACCCGCGGCATCGACGGCATGAGCCTGGCGCTGTTTACTGAAATGACGCCGCCGCCAAATACGGCGGGCGGTGGTCTGGCAAACGCCCTGGCGGGCAGCGGATTGCTGATCCTCTGGTCGACGGTTATCGGTACCCCGCTGGGGATTCTGGCGGGGATTTATCTGGCGGAATATGGCCGTAAATCCTTGCTGGCCGAAGTGATTCGTTTTATTAACGATATCCTGCTTTCCGCGCCGTCGATTGTCGTCGGTCTGTTTGTTTACACCATCGTCGTTGCGCAGATGCAGCACTTTTCCGGCTGGGCGGGCGTGATTGCGCTGGCGCTGCTGCAGGTACCTATCGTTATTCGTACCACTGAAAACATGCTGAAGCTGGTTCCGGACAGCCTGCGTGAGGCGGCATATGCGTTGGGTACGCCGAAGTGGCGCATGATCTCTGCGATCACCCTGAAAGCATCGGTATCGGGCATTATGACCGGTATTCTGCTGGCCATCGCCCGTATCGCCGGGGAAACGGCGCCGCTGCTGTTTACCGCGCTCTCCAACCAGTTCTGGAGCACCGATATGATGCAGCCGATTGCTAACCTGCCGGTGACGATTTTCAAATTTGCCATGAGTCCCTTTGCGGAGTGGCAGCAACTGGCATGGGCCGGGGTCTTGATTATCACCCTGTGCGTATTGCTGCTGAACATTCTGGCGCGCGTTGTTTTCGCGAAGAATAAACACGGTTAATTTTTGCGGCGCGGCGAAACGCGGCGCCGAATGAGGAAAAGAACGAGATGAGTATGGTGAATGCGACCCCGGGTAAACTTTCAGTTCGTAACCTGAATTTCTACTACGGAAAATTCCATGCCCTGAAAAACATCAACCTGGATATTACCAAAAACCAGGTTACGGCGTTTATCGGACCGTCAGGCTGCGGTAAATCCACGCTGCTGCGTACGTTCAACAAAATGTTTGAGCTGTACCCGGAGCAGCGTGCGGAAGGCGAAATTCTGCTCGATGGCGATAATATTCTGACCAACACCCAGGATATCGCCCTGCTGCGCGCCAAAGTGGGGATGGTGTTCCAGAAGCCGACGCCGTTCCCGATGTCGATTTATGACAACATCGCCTTTGGCGTGCGCCTGTTTGAGAAGCTTTCCCGCACGGATATGGATGAGCGCGTGCAGTGGGCATTGACCAAAGCCGCATTGTGGAATGAAACCAAAGATAAACTGCATCAGAGCGGATATTCTCTCTCCGGTGGCCAGCAGCAGCGTCTGTGCATCGCGCGCGGTATCGCTATTCGTCCGGAAGTTCTGCTGCTGGATGAGCCCTGCTCGGCGCTGGACCCGATCTCTACCGGGCGTATTGAAGAGCTGATCACTGAACTGAAACAGGATTACACCGTCGTTATCGTGACCCACAACATGCAGCAGGCCGCGCGTTGCTCCGACCATACGGCATTTATGTATCTTGGCGAGCTGATTGAATTCAGCAACACGGACGATCTGTTTACCAAGCCCGCTAAGAAGCAAACTGAAGATTATATTACTGGCCGCTACGGTTGATTGCCCTTCTGCTACCAGGCTCTAACCTATTGGGCAATCAGGAGATACTATGGATAACCTAAATCTTAACAAACATATTTCCGGCCAGTTCAATGCTGAACTGGAGTACATCCGCACCCAGGTCATGACCATGGGTGGGCTGGTGGAGCAGCAGCTTTCTGATGCGATCACCGCGATGCATAACCAGGACAGCGAACTGGCAAAGCGCGTTATTGACGGCGACAAGCAGGTCAATATGATGGAAGTGGCGATCGATGAGGCCTGCGTGCGCATCATCGCCAAGCGTCAGCCGACCGCCAGCGACCTGCGTCTGGTGATGGCGATTATCAAAACCATCGCCGAGCTGGAACGCATCGGCGACGTCGCGGATAAAATCTGCCGTACCGCGCTGGAAAAATTTTCCCAGCAGCATCAGCCGCTGCTGGTGAGCCTGGAATCGCTGGGGCGCCACACCGTGCAGATGCTGCATGATGTGCTGGACGCCTTTGCGCGTATGGACCTTGATGAAGCGGTGCGTATTTATCGCGAAGATAAGAAAGTCGACCAGGAATATGAAGGCATCGTGCGCCAGCTGATGACCTATATGATGGAAGATTCGCGCACCATTCCAAGCGTCCTGACAGCCCTGTTCTGCGCCCGCTCGATTGAGCGTATCGGCGACCGTTGTCAGAACATCTGCGAATATATTTTCTACTTCGTCAAAGGTCAGGATTTCCGTCACGTTGGCGGCGACGAGCTGGATAAACTGCTGGCCGGGAAAGATCCTAAAGAGTAATAAATCACAGAGACTAATTCTGATAAAGGATTTATCAGAATTAGTTATGATTAATGTTACTCCTGTTTTTAATTAACAAAATTGGTGCGATTGTCGTCACAAATAATAATTTCATCAATTGTGGTTTGATTTTAATAGCGTAACAATGCGGTACATTAATCGGGTGACTTGTTGCGGCAAGGCTCGAATAAAACTCTGGATTGTTACTGCGCAAGCAGGCAAAACCTGACATCACCGTTAACCTGGTGATGTCAGGTTTTTTTTTGCCAGATAATCCGCCATTAGCCGATGAAAGGGATTGTTACCGCTGCGCGGGCAAAACCTGAAGCAAGCCTCCTCTGTTTTCTGCAGGGGGATTGCTTCAGGTTTTTTTTTGATTTGATGCAAGGCTGTTTGTGGGTAAACCAGGATGGTATTAACCGAATAAATAATAGTGCTGGTTTTAATAACGTTCTTTTTTCCTTAAGGGGAAGCACCTTTTCGGTAACAAGCTTTATTCGATAGAAAAATAAAAATACGCCTTCGCGTTAGTTGACATTTTATCGCGATATTCAGTTGCACCTGTTTTTATATAAAGGGAACTTATGTTTAAAAGAAATCTGATTACCTCGGCCATACTTATTATGGCGCCGCTCGCTTATACAACCCATGCTATGGCGGAATCGCTAACCGTTGAACAGCGTCTTGAGCTTCTGGAGAAGGCGCTTAAGGATACGCAGAGCGAACTAAAAAAATATCAAGATGAAGAGAAGGCCAGAAATCGACTCTGGGTTGCCAGTACGCAGCCTGGCGCACCTGAGCAGAGTGCGTCCGCGCAGGTTGTCAGCGCACCCGCACCGGCCGGCGGCGCTGCAAAACCGGCAGCGGTTCTGGTGAAAAACGAACAGCCCGCGGCTAACGGCGAGTCCATTTATAGTTCGATGACAATGAAGGATTTCAGCAAGTTTGTGAAGGATGAAATTGGCTTCAGCTATAACGGCTATTACCGTTCCGGCTGGGGGACCGCATCCCATGGTTCACCTAAGTCCTGGGCGATTGGCTCGCTGGGTCGCTTTGGTAATGAATATTCGGGCTGGTTTGATTTACAACTTAAGCAGCGGGTCTATCAGGAAGGCAATAAGCGGGTTGATGCGATCGTGATGCTTGACGGCAACGTCGGGCAGCAGTATTCCTCCGGCTGGTTTGGCGATAACGCTGGCGGCGAGAACTATATGCAGTTCTCTGATATGTACGTCAACACCAAAGGTTTCCTGCCATTCGCGCCGGAAGCGGATTTCTGGGTGGGTAAGCACGGTGCGCCGAAAATTGAAATCCAGATGCTGGACTGGAAAACGCAAAGAACCGATGCCGCAGCCGGCGTTGGCCTTGAAAACTGGAAAGTGGGCGCGGGTAAATTTGATATCGCGCTGGTGCGCGAGGATGTTGATGACTACAACCGTACGTTGACCAAAAGCCAGCAAATTAACACCAATACTATTGATATTCGTTATAAAGAGATCCCGCTTTGGGATAAGGCGTCATTGATGGTCAGCGGCCGGTATGTCGCGGCAAATCAGAGCTCATCCGAGAAATATAATGAATGTAATAATGGATATTATGAATGGAAAGATACCTGGATGGCGGGGACGTCGTTAACGCAGAAATTTGATAACGGCGGATTTAACGAATTTTCCTTCCTGCTGGCAAATAACTCCATCGCCAGCAGCTTCTCGCGCTACGCGGGATCCAGCCCGTATACCACATTCAACGGCAGATACTATGGCGATCATACCAACGGCACCGCCGTTCGCTTGACCTCGCAGGGGGAAACCTATTTGAGTGATGACATCATTATGGCGAACGCCATCGTTTACTCCTTTGGTAATGATGTCTACAGCTACGAGACCGGCGCGCACTCCGATTTTGAGTCTCTTCGCGCCGTCGTGCGCCCGGCCTGGATCTGGGATAAATATAATCAGACCGGCGTTGAATTGGGCTATTTCAAGCAGCAGAACAAAGATAGTACCGGCAAGAAATATAACGAATCCGGCTACAAAACTACCCTGTTCCATACCTTTAAAGTGAATACCAGTATGCTGACCTCCCGCCCGGAAATTCGTTTCTATGCGACTTATATTAAAGCGAAGGATATCGACCTGGATAAGGCGGCTAACAGCAATACCAGCAGCATTTTTGAAGATGGTAAGAACGATCAGTTTGCCGTTGGCGCTCAGGCTGAAATCTGGTGGTAAGGCTGGCAACGGTCAGGACAAAATTCTAAAGAGGATTAACGATGAAACGACATGCTATTTACTTCGCTCTGGCGCTGGCGGGCGCGGCGTTTACCGCTCATGCCGCGCCGTTTCCGGCCACGCCGAGCGCGGCGATCCCGGTCAGCCAGTATATTACCCAGGTTAACGCCGATAAGAGTATCACCTTCCGCCTGTTTGCCCCGGATGCAAAACGGGTGTCCGTGGTAACGGGGGCAACGCCGGATACCTTTGTCTCGCATGATATGAGTAAAGATGAGCAGGGGGTCTGGACATGGAAAAGCGATGCGCTGGCTCCCAATCTCTACGAATACTATTTTGATGTCGACGGATTCCGTTCCGTCGATACCGGTAGCCGCTATCAGAAGCCACAGCGTCAGGTGAATACCAGCCTGATCCTGGTCCCCGGCAGCATTCTTGACGATCGCGCGGTCGCTCACGGCGAGCTACGAACCCTGACCTATCATTCAAAGGCGCTGAACGCTGAGCGTCGCGTCTACGTGTGGACGCCGCCAGGCTATACCGGTACCGGCGAACCGCTGCCGGTGCTCTATTTCTATCACGGTTTTGGCGACAGCGGACTGTCGGCCATCGACCAGGGCCGTATTCCGCAAATCATGGATAACCTGCTGGCGGAAGGCAAAATCAAGCCCATGCTGGTGGTGGTGCCGGATACCGAAACCGATATTCCTGACGCGGTTGCGGAAAACTTCCCGCCGCAGGAGCGGCGTAAAACCTTCTATCCGCTGAATGCGAAAGCGGCTGATAAAGAGCTGATGAACGATATTATTCCGCTGATTGATGCGCGCTTTAACGTGCGTAAAGACGCGGACGGCCGGGCGCTTGCCGGGCTGTCGCAGGGCGGTTATCAGGCGCTGGTCTCCGGAATGAACCATCTGGAGAGCTTCGGCTGGCTGGCGACGTTCAGCGGCGTAACGACAACCACGGTACCGGATGCCGGCGTCGAGGCGCAGCTACACAACCCACAGACGATCAACAAGCAGCTGCGTAACTTTACCGTCGTCGTGGGCGAGAAAGACGTGGTTACCGGCAAGGATATCGCCGGGCTGAAAGCGGATCTGGAGAAGCAGAAAATCAACTTTGATTACCATGAGTATCCGGGCCTGAACCATGAAATGGACGTCTGGCGTCCCGCCTACGCCGAATTTGTACAGAAGTTGTTCAAATAACATGAAGGAGCCAGTTCGCTGGCTCCTTATCTTCAATACCTTGAGGGAGACAATATGAAATTAATCGTGACGGAAGATTATGCCGAGATGAGCCTGGTCGCCAGCCATCACGTTCTGGGCTACATCACCGCGCCGCGCAGGGTGAACCTGGCGGTAACGGCAGGAAGTACGCCGAAGAAAATGTATGAACATCTGACGGACGCGGTTAAAGGTAAATCGTTCTATTCTCAGGTCCATTATTACAACTTTGACGAGATTCCGTTCCGCGGACAGGATCGTGAAGGCGTGACCATTTCTAATCTGCGCAGCCTGTTTTTCACCCCCGCGCAAATCCCTGAAGAGAATATCCACCCGCTCAGCCATGAAAACTTCAGGCATCACGACCAGCGGTTACAGGACGAAGGGGGCCTCGATCTGATAGTGATGGGCCTCGGCGCTGACGGCCATTTTTGCGGTAATTTGCCGAATACCACGCGCTTCCACGATGCGACGGTGGAAGTCCCTATCGTCGGCGATATGGTGGATCTTGTCGCTCACGGCGAGATGGGCGGCGACTTCTCTGCGGTGCCGGATAGCTACGTCACGATGGGGCCAAAAAGCGTCATGGCGGCGAAAAACCTGCTGCTTATCGTCAGCGGCGCGGCAAAAGCGCAGGCGCTAAGGCAGGTGATTGAAGGCGAAGTCAGCGAGCGGGTTCCGGCTTCGGTGTTGAAATTACATCCTTCCCTGGTGATTGTGGCTGATAAAGCGGCAGCTGCGGAATTGAGTCAACCGTAATCCACTTTCAGCGTAGCGCAGGCGGGACGCGCCCTGATAGCGCTACGCTCCAGGTTTATCGCGTTATATTCCAGCCGCGCGCCTGCCATAGCTCAGGTAGCTCTTCCAGGCGGGTAAACGTCGTCACCTTCGGATGTTCGATCGGCTTATTATGCGGATCGGCGCAGAAGTAGAACACTTCCATGCCGGCGGCGATCCCCGACTGCGCGCCTGCGCTGGAGTCGTCGACAAGAATGCAGTTCTCGACGTTAACGTTCATCGCTTTTGCGGCATGCAGCATCAGGGCCGGATCGGGCTTCCAGCGCTGGATATCGTAGCCACTGTACAGACGCTCCGGGAAATGGTGCAGCATTGCGGTTTTACCGAGAGAGTGCTGCATTTTGCTCACCGGGCCGTTGGAGACCACGCACATCGGCACGTTGACCGCGTCCAGCAGCGCCTGTGCGCCAGAAATGACTTCCAGTTCAGTATCAAACAGGCGCGCGACTTCATCGCGGTACACCGGCTCAAGGGTCGCCTTGTCCAGATTAACGCCGTACTCCGCGTTAATGGTGTCGATAATCTCGTACAGCTTGACGCCTTTGAAGCGCTTAAAAATCTCGTCTAAATCCAGCGTAATGCCGAATTCCCTGAACATGTGAACGTAGGCGCGGGAGCAGATCACCTCGCTGTCGACCAGCGTGCCGTCACAGTCGAAAAATACTGCTTCTGGTTGGGTCATGTCGTTTCCATTTTAATAAGTTAACGTTTTCGTCTTGCTGATTAGTGAGACGCAATCGTTGCCGTATAAGCAAAATCGATGAAAAAAAGTATCTCACAACCGCCCTTATTGTCGCATTTTGGTATAGGATAGCGACGAATTTTCCCTCCTTTGTTCGGAAACCGATAATGAGTCAACAACAAACCAGCCAGTCATCTGGCCCGGGTCTGCTGGAGCGCGTGTTCAAACTACGTGAACACGGCACGACGGCACGCACCGAAGCGATTGCAGGTTTCACCACTTTTCTGACAATGGTGTACATCGTTTTTGTTAACCCACAGATCCTCGGCGTGGCGGGTATGGATACCAGCGCCGTGTTCGTCACAACCTGTCTGATCGCCGCGTTCGGCAGCATCATGATGGGCCTGTTCGCTAACCTTCCGGTGGCCCTGGCGCCGGCGATGGGACTGAACGCCTTCTTTGCGTTTGTCGTGGTACAGGCAATGGGCCTGCCGTGGCAGGTCGGGATGGGCGCGATTTTCTGGGGGGCGGTTGGCCTGCTACTGTTGACGATTTTCCGCGTACGCTACTGGATGATCGCCAATATCCCGGTTAGCCTGCGTATCGGTATCACCAGCGGTATTGGCCTGTTCATCGGTATGATGGGCCTGAAGAACGCCGGCGTGATCGTCGCCAACCCGGAAACCCTGGTGAGCATCGGCAACCTGACGTCCCACAGCGTACTGCTGGGCATTCTTGGCTTCTTTATTATTGCGATTCTGGCTTCCCGCAACATCCACGCCGCGGTGCTGGTTTCTATCGTGGTTACCACGCTGCTGGGCTGGCTGCTGGGCGACGTTCACTACACCGGCATCGTATCCATGCCGCCGAGCGTCACGACGGTCATTGGGCATGTTGACCTGGCAGGCTCGCTGAATCTCGGCCTGGCGGGCGTGATCTTCTCGTTTATGCTGGTGAACCTGTTCGACTCCTCCGGCACCCTGATCGGCGTGACCGATAAAGCCGGTCTGGCCGATGCGCAGGGCAAGTTCCCGCGGATGAAGCAGGCGCTGTTTGTCGATAGCGTCTCGTCCGTTGCGGGCTCCTTTATCGGCACCTCTTCCGTAACCGCCTATATTGAATCTTCCTCGGGCGTTTCCGTAGGCGGACGTACCGGCTTAACCGCCGTGGTCGTTGGTCTCTTGTTCCTGCTGGTGATCTTCCTGTCGCCGCTGGCGGGTATGGTCCCGGCCTATGCCGCAGCCGGCGCTCTGATTTACGTTGGCGTCCTGATGACCTCCAGCCTGGCGCGCGTGAAGTGGGATGATTTAACCGAATCAGTACCGGCATTTATTACCGCCGTGATGATGCCGTTTAGCTTCTCCATTACGGAAGGTATTGCCTTAGGCTTTATCTCTTACTGCGTAATGAAGATCGGTACCGGTCGACTGCGCGACCTCAGCCCATGCGTGATTGTGGTTTCGCTGCTGTTTGTGCTGAAAATTGTATTTATTGACGCGCATTAATACCCGCGCCGTCACACTCAGCCGTTCTGGCAAGTGTGACGGCGTCTGTCAGGCTTTAACCCGCTGAATATATTCGGCAAAAGCGCTAAGCTGTCCGCTCAGATGATCGAGCGTGCCCTGATCGACGACTTTCCCCTCCTGCGGATCCACTTTGTTCTGAATCACGCCGCCCATAAATTCGGGCTTATTCATCACCATGGCGTCGAGGAATACCAGAATCTGACGCAAATGATACTGACAGCGCGCGCCGCCAATCGCGCCCATTGAACTGGTTTGAATCAGTACCGGCTTACCGGATAGCGGCTGTTCCGGCAGGCGAGACAGCCAGTCGATGGCGTTTTTCAGGCCGCCGGGCACCGAGTAGTTATATTCCGGCGTAACGATAACCACACCATCAGCCTCGCGAATTTGCTGAGCGATATCCTGAACGCTTTGTGGAAATCCCTCTTCCTGCTGGACGTCGGCATCATAGAGAGGAATATCGCCAATGGACGGTAACGCGGAAACCGCCATTCCTGCGGGCGCGATGCCGGGGAGGGTACGCGCGACCATGGCATTAAAAGAGCCTTTGCGCAGACTTCCGAGTAACGTAACAACTTTCAACGTATCAGACATGATTGCTCCTTTGCATCATGATGGCCGGGTTATCCGGTCAGTTGAGGGAGAAGGCTTTTTCTACCGGTAAATGAGTGAAACGCATCAGCCGGGCGGACGGCTCTTTGGCGCGAGCCTGCGCGTCGGGCAGGCTACGCCAGCCCTCTTTACCATTATATTCCCAGACTTTCAGCTGGCCGATATCCGGACTGGCGGCGATGGACCAGACCAGCACCGTTTCGGCATCGCACACCGCTTCGATTGACTGCGTCCCGCTTGTCCGTAATCGTCCGGAGCCCGGAAGAAGCTGGAGGTTAACGGCGTTTTCACCGGTCAGTTTCATGACGCTTTTGCGGAGTGCGTCAAGCTGAGCGCGCGCTTCATCGGGATCGTGCTGGTTGCTAATCCATACCCGCTCATTACTGTTAAAGACGTAGCGGTCGGCGTCGGGCGAGGCATGTAAACTACGGGAGGCGTGCGGTAATTCCATATCCAGGCCGCAATCACCTTCGGTGGATAACGCGACGCCGACAATATTCCCGGCATAGGAGATGGAAAAACGCGGGAGATTTTCGTCGCGGAAAGCGGGTTTTCCATTCTCTTCGTCAATAATTTCAGGAAGTTCGCTGATGCCATACAGCATAAAGAGGAGTTCTGCGAGGAGTGACCGTGATGCGCGATAGCGGCTTTGTCGGTACTCAGGCAGGCGGCTGGCGGATTGATGACAGGCCGCTGACAGGCGTGTAGATAGCGGTTCCCGGGTGTTGAGTATCCCTCTTGCAAAATGCGTTGCCATTCGTCGCTCCGTGATTAATGGTCAATGATAAAAATTGCGAATTATATTATCGCTCAGAATTGCCAGGTTTTAATGCGGAAATCACTCCTTGCGCAATAAATTGCATAAATTTTACAATTTATTGCGCAAGACGGGCTAATCCAACGCTAGAGCGGTTCCACATAGAGCTGCCTGAGCGTTTCTCGCAGCCAGACGATCTTCGGATTGTAGCTGTTGCGCTTATGCCACAGGAGGGTGAAGGGGACGCGTATTTTCTCCAGCTGGGACGGCTCCAGCGGCAACGGGAGTGAAACCAGCGGCAGATGGTGCTGTTGATTGTAACGCTGGCAATAGCGCGGGGCGGTGGCCAACATCGTATGATGAGGCTGGGCCGCCATAAACAGCGACTGCTCAAAACCCGGAACGGTCAACGCCACGGTGCGTTTATGCCCCAGATCGTGCAGAACATCATCCAGCGCCCAGGTATCGCTTTGTTCCCAACAGATATTGATATGCGGATAACGCAGGAAAGTGTCCAGATCCCACTCTTCGTTCAGCGCGGGATGATCGGCGCGCAGCCATACCTGCGGGAGATCGGTAAACAGGATTTCAAAATCGATATACCAGGGCAGCAGGCTGAGCTGTTCACGGGAGCGAGGATGGGTTTCCCGGCCGCAAAAACCGATGTCGACTTCACCGCGAATAATCGCATCCAGCGAATCATAATCCCAGTTACGCAGGCGGATCAGCGCCTGCGGATAGCGCTGGTAGATCCGCTGCGAAAGCGTATTCAGCAGGATCATCAGCAGCGGCGACTCTGCCGCCAGCTCAAACTTTAACCCGCTCGGCATGGTATGATGAGGCTTATCGAGGATCTGATTACCCATCTGCATCCAGTCCGCCAGATCCTGCTCCATACTGCTCATCAGCGGCGTGGGTGACAGTCCCAGAGGCGTTTTGACAAACAGCGGATCGTCAAACCAGACGCGCAGTTTAGCCAGCGATTTACTCACCGCCGACGGCGAAACGTTCATCCGCTTCGCCGTGCGGGTGACGCTGAGCTCCTGGGTTAAGAGCTGCAGGCACAGCAGCAGGTTAAGATCGAGACTCGACAGGGGTTTCTTCATAGCGTTGCGCGGCCCGCGCCGGAGAGGTGACCATAATCAGAACAATGCTCACTATGCTACAGGCAATAAGTATCCCGATCAGCATATTCATCGCGCTGAGTCCGATGATAGCCGCCAGCCAAATCCACAGTGAAGAGCCGCAGACCTGAGCAATTCCCAAAACAGAACTCGCCACGCCGGCGCGCAGGGTGAATGGCCCAAGGGCCTGACTCATTGCTACGCCAAAGCCGGCGGAGAACCCGGCGCAAATCAACCCCAGACCCAGCATCGTCATCGTCTGGCTGGTGGAGAGGCTCAGCAGCACGCCGGCGATAAAGAACAGCACCTGCGAGGTCAGCATCAGGGTGCGGGGCTTAAATAGCGTCAAAGCGAACGGCGTTGAGAACGACACCACCATGCTAACAAGCGCCATTAGCGCCATCGCCATGGAATAGGTGCCGCGATCGAAGCCCATCACTTCCATCATGAGCACCGGGGAGACGTTAACGTAAGTCAGGATAGCCGTCACGCTCAGGGTGGTTATGATTATTCGGCTGAGAAAAAAGCGGTTAAGCAGCGACTCGGGGACATTATTTTGCTGCATCGCCGCATGTGGCGCGGCTGTGGGGCGCGTTTCCCGCAAGATAAAGACCGAGAGCAGTCCCACCAGAACGCCCATGCCTGTCATGGTATAGAACAGGCTCTGCCACGGGTATTTCAGCATAATCAGGTGGCCGAGTACCGGCGCCAGAACCGGAATAATGCAGGTGATACCGTTAAGGAGGGAAAGTACCTTCGCCCGGCGGCGATCGTCGAGGGTATCGCGCAGCACCGCAAAGGCGACGACGTAGCAGCTGCCCGCGCCAATCCCCTGAATAAAACGCCCAATCAGGAAGTGGGCGCTGACCTGCGCCTGCGAGCAGAGAAGGGAGGCCAGTATGAAGACCACGGCACCGAAAATCGCCACCGGTTTGCGTCCTGATTTATCGGCGATACGACCCGCAAACAGCATTGCCGCGGCCATTCCCGCCAGATAAACCGAAAAGGCGATATGCAGCTGCGCTTCACTGGCCCCCAGATCCTGCGCAATGCGCGGCAGACCGACCAGATACATATCGATGCCGGATGGATAAAGCAGAACCAGCGCAAAACTGCAGATAAGAAAGCGTGCCATAGAACCCCTCGCATAAGAATGCCGTACAGAATAGTGGGGTTCGTGCGGGAGTACGAGTTGCCATTTGGACAACAACGATTTCCCGGGAGGAAAAACGGTTGGAAGATGTGCGGAGATAATTTAATTATTTGTTTTTATATCGCTTTTTGATATTTCCAATAAAGCGATCGCGTCCCGCATTATTTCCAGATCTTGGCCATACCTTCACTTTCTGGCCTGACGCTGGAAAACCCAAATTTGGCGTACAGTTCGGGAACATCCGCCACCAGCGAGACGTATGCCCCTTTAACCGCGTTTTCATCCAGCCAGGAGACGATTTTCTGCATGATCTGGCGACCGAGACCTTTTCCCTGATGGGCCGGGTCCACGGCGACGTCGACGATTTCAAAGTTCAGCGCGCCGTCGCCGACGATGCGCCCCATACCAACGGGCACGCCCGCATAGAGGATATGCACGCCGTAGCAGCTACGCGGCAGACCCGCGCGGGCGCCTTCCAGCGGGCGCGGCGACATACCTGATATGACGCGCAGGCGACAAAAATCTTCCGCCGAAGGGACGGTATCAATAAAGGTGTAATCAGCCATCATTGTCGTATCCGGTAAGTGGGGGGTACCGATAAGGGTAATAGACAAAGCGATACGCCGTGAAGACGCTAAAGGAAAAAAATTAACCCGCTTTAACAGGACGTTAATGCGGGTTAGTCAATGCTCACATACTGAGCTTATTTACCGATACAGAAACTTGAGAAAATGCGTCCCAGCAGGTCGTCGGAGGTAAACTCGCCGGTGATTTCGCTCAGGCTCTGCTGGGCCAGGCGCAGCTCTTCCGCCAGCAGCTCGCCAGCCCAGGCGCCCAGCAGCTGCGCTTTACCCTGCTGAAGATATTCTGCGGCGTCGGACAGCGCCTGCAGATGGCGGCGGCGCGCCAGAAAGCCGCCTTCCATATTGGTTTCAAAGCCCATGCTCTGCTTGAGATGATTACGCAGCACGTCTACGCCCTCGCCGGTACGCGCCGAAAGGCGAACAAGTGAGTGGTCATTCACTTCGCTCAGCCCCAGCGTTTCGCCGGTGATATCCGCCTTGTTGCGCACCACGGTAATCGGCAGGTTTTTCGGTAGACGGGCGATAAAATCTGGCCAGATATCTGCCGGATCGGTCGCATCGGTGGTGGTACCATCGACCATAAACAGCACGCGATCGGCTTGTTCAATCTCCTGCCAGGCGCGTTCGATGCCGATACGCTCTACCTCATCGTTCGCATCGCGCAGGCCGGCGGTATCAATGATGTGCAGCGGCATACCGTCGATATGGATATGCTCGCGCAGCACGTCGCGGGTGGTACCGGCAATATCGGTGACGATAGCCGCCTCCCGGCCCGCCAGCGCGTTCAGCAGGCTTGATTTCCCGGCGTTCGGCCGCCCGGCAATGACGACCTTCATCCCTTCGCGCAGCAGGCTGCCCTGGCGCGCTTCGGCGCGCACGGCGTCAAGATCGGCGATAACGTCGTTTAGCTGGGCTTCGATTTTGCCATCGGAGAGGAAGTCGATCTCCTCGTCCGGGAAATCAATGGCCGCTTCCACGTAGATGCGCAGGTGCGTCAGCGCTTCCACAAGATGGTTTACGCGAGTGGAGAATGCGCCCTGCAGCGAATTCAGCGCAGAACGCGCCGCCTGCTCGGAGCTGGCGTCGATCAGGTCGGCAATGGCTTCTGCCTGTGCCAGGTCGAGCTTGTCGTTTAAAAACGCGCGCTCGGAGAACTCGCCGGGCCTGGCGATGCGCACGCCCGGCAGCGTCAGAATGCGTTTCAGAAGCAGGTCGAGGATAACGGGGCCGCCGTGGCCCTGAAGCTCCAGCACGTCTTCGCCGGTAAAGGAGTTCGGGCCGGGGAACCACAGCGCAATCCCCTGATCCAGCGCGCTGCCGTCGCTGTCTTTAAACGGCAGGTAGTCGGCATAGCGCGGCTTCGGCAGCTTGCCCAGCACTGCCTGCGCAACGTCGCGCGCCTTCAGGCCAGAGATGCGCAGAATGCCCACACCACCGCGTCCCGGTGGGGTTGCCTGGGCGACGATAGTGTCGTTATGGCTCATGGTGACTCTCTATGTAGATGTAAAAAAGGCGGTCTAATGACCGCCTTCTCTGGCATTAACGTTACCGTAAATACTCAAAATAATTCAAGAGTATCAGGATTTTTTCTTCTCGCGGCTATGCAGGCCACGCTTCTCCAGACCACGGTAAATCAGCTGCTGCTGAATAATGGTGACCAGGTTGCTGACGATATAGTAAACCACCAGACCGGACGGGAACCACAGGAAGAACACCGTGAAGATGACCGGCATAAAGGTCATGATCTTCTGCTGCATCGGGTCGGTCACGGTGGTCGGAGACATCTTCTGGATGAAGAACATCGTCGCGCCCATGATGATCGGCAGGATGTAGTACGGGTCTTGCGCAGACAGGTCGTGGATCCACAGGATAAACGGCGCATGACGCAGTTCAACCGAGGCGCTCAGCATGTAGTACAGCGCAAGGAAGATTGGCATCTGGATAATCAGCGGGAAGCAGCCACCCAGCGGGTTAACCTTCTCAGCTTTATACAGGGCCATCATTTCCTGGCTTTGACGCTGCTTGTCGTCGCCCAGACGCTCGCGCATTGCCTGAATCTTCGGCTGCAGCATACGCATCTTCGCCATGGAGGTGTACTGCGCTTTAGTCAGCGGGTACATGATGCCACGAACGATAAAGGTGATGACGATGATGGAGAAGCCCCAGTTGCCCAGGAAGCTATGGATCCATTTCAGCAGTTTGAACAGCGGCTGAGAGATAAACCACAGCCAGCCGTAGTCGACGGTCAGGTCAAGATGCGGCGCAACGGCGGCCATTTTGTCCTGAATAGCCGGGCCGACCCACAGGGTGCTTTCCAGCTTATCGGTTTGACCCGGCTGCACCAGAACCGGCTGAGATTTGTAGCCGATTGCCACAATACCGTTGCCGAGATTCGCGGTGTAGAAGTTGTTAGTACCGGTGTTCTGCGGAACCCATGCGGTAGTAAAGTACTGCTGCAGCATGGCAACCCAGCCGTTTTTGGTGCTGACGTTCAGGTTTTCGTTATCGACGATAGTATCGAATTTGTATTTTTCGTACTTCGTTTCAGACGTTGAGTACGCCGCGCCACGGAAGGTGTGCATCGTCGTCAGACCGCCGGTCTGCGTGTCGCGATGCGTCGGCAGGTTGGCGGTTTGCTTCAGCTGGCCAAAGGTCGACAGTTCCAGCGGTTTTTCGCTGGCGTTCTGCACGCTATAGCCGACGTTCACCGCATATTCACCGCGCTTCAGGGTGAAAGTTTTGGTGAATACGTTGCCTGCTTTATCGGTGTACGTCAGAGGAATGACGATTTCGTTCTGGCCATCAGCCATCACAAACGCATCTTTATCGACGTTATACAACGGACGCGGTCCGTTAGCCGGGTTGTCCGGGCCATCACGACCGGTCAGGCCGCTCTGCGCCTGATAGGTAAACTGCGGCGTGGTTTCCAGAAGCTGGAACGGCTCAGTTGACTTCAGCTCTTTCGGATAATCCAGAAGCAGCGCTTGCTCAACATCACCACCGCGGGTGTTGATGGTCAGGTCAAGCACATCGGTTTTTACCGTAATCAGTTTCCCCTGGCCACTGGCCGGTACGCCCTGGTCGGCGGCGCTACCCGTTGCTGTGGTCGTTGTCTGCGTGGTCTGCTGCTGGGGTTGAGGATTGTTATCCTGCTCCCAGGCTTGCCAGATCATGAAAGACACGAACAACAAAGCGATGATAAGAAGATTGCGTTGCGAATCCATCGTTAGTGTTCTCTGGTATCAAATGGTCCAGGCGGGACGGGATCGTCACCACCAGGGTGTAAAGGGTGGCATTTTAATACGCGTTTCACCGTCAACCAACTGCCTTTTATCAATCCAAACCTGCGCAATGCCTCAATTCCGTATTGAGAACAGGTCGGCGTGAAACGACAGTGCGGCCCGAGTAGCGGACTAATCAGGCGCTGATAGACCCGAATCAGGCCTATCAGGACCCGCGAGCCAGGCGACAGTGGCGGCGCCATAATTTTTCCAACGCTTCCGAGAGAGCACGGTTATCGAGGTCGGCAACCCCTTTCTTCGCCACCACCACGAAATCCATTGGCGGGAGTTCATGTTGACGTAAACGGAAGCTTTCACGCGTCAGACGTTTAATCCGATTGCGTTCATGCGCGCGCTTGACGTTTTTCTTGGCGACGGTAAGACCGATGCGGGGATGCCCCAGCGAATTTTGGCGGCCGAGGATGGTGATTTGCGGCGTGCCAGCCCGTAATGGCTGCTGGAAGACGAAAGTGAAATGACTGGGAGTTAACAAGCGTAACTCCCTGGGAAATGCGAGCTTAACCACTCAGGGTTAGCTTTATTACTTGGAAACGGTCAGACGAGCGCGGCTTTTAGCACGACGACGTGCCAGAACCTGACGACCATTTTTAGTAGCCATACGAGCACGGAAGCCGTGAGAACGGTTGCGCTTCAGTACAGACGGTTGAAAAGTGCGTTTCATGGCGATTTCTACCTAAACTTGAATAATTTCACTGACTTTCGCGTAAATCCGAACGAATTTCGAACGGCCTACGCCTCAGCGTGGGTGATTAAAGAGGCCGGATTGTAATAATTGTACACTCCGGAGTCAATTCTCTTTCCTTATTTCTCGCACCTTGCCGCACAAAAAACAGGCGATGGCACGCTGCGGAAAACGGGCTTTACGCGCCGGGTGGTGGATTATACGACCTGGTGGATAAAGCGCAAGGATCGCAAAGGATCTTTGTTAGATCGATTAAGCCCAAAACCAGGATAGTTCATTAATTTTTCCAATATGCGGCTGAAATCGTGCCCCACTCCAGCCAGGATCGATTACACTTACCCAGCTTCGATCCTTCCTGTGGATAAATCGGGAAGAATCTGTTGAGAAACACAAGATCTCTTTCTCAGTTTAGGCTATGATCCCCGGTCCCGATCGGGATCCAGAGATCCGCATCGGGTAATAACCGCAGATAGCGGTTCGCACGTCACCCCTTTTGTGCAGGGGCTTTTCGGCTATGCAGGGTCTTGTCGACGTGTGCCAACAATCACGATTGTTTCAGTTTCTCTTTATATATCGATTTTTGTTCGAGTGGAGTCCGCCGTGTCACTTTCGCTTTGGCAGCAGTGTCTTGCCCGATTGCAGGATGAGTTACCAGCCACAGAATTCAGCATGTGGATACGCCCTTTGCAGGCGGAATTGAGCGATAACACGCTGGCACTGTATGCGCCAAACCGTTTTGTGCTCGATTGGGTAAGGGATAAATACCTCAATAATATCAATGGACTCCTCAATGATTTTTGCGGTGCGGATGCCCCACAGCTGCGGTTTGAGGTGGGCGCTAAGCCTGCCGTTCAGATGCAGAGAGGTACGGTAAGCGTTGCGGCCGCAGCGCCTGCGCAGCAGATCCAGACGGCGCGCGTTGCGCCCACTATCGTGCGTCCGGGCTGGGATAACGTTCCGGCGCCGGCAGAACCGACCTACCGCTCTAACGTCAACGTCAAACATACGTTTGATAACTTCGTCGAAGGTAAATCCAACCAGCTGGCTCGCGCGGCGGCGCGTCAGGTTGCGGATAATCCCGGCGGCGCGTACAACCCGCTGTTTCTTTATGGCGGCACCGGCCTGGGTAAAACGCACCTTTTACATGCGGTGGGTAACGGAATTGTGGCGCGTAAACCCAATGCGAAAGTGGTTTACATGCACTCCGAGCGTTTTGTACAGGACATGGTAAAAGCCCTGCAAAACAACGCCATTGAAGAATTTAAGCGCTATTACCGCTCCGTTGACGCACTGCTGATCGATGACATTCAGTTTTTTGCTAATAAAGAGCGCTCGCAGGAAGAGTTTTTCCACACCTTTAACGCCCTGCTGGAAGGCAATCAGCAGATCATCCTGACGTCGGATCGCTATCCGAAGGAGATCAACGGGGTTGAAGATCGTCTGAAATCACGCTTCGGCTGGGGGCTGACGGTTGCGATCGAGCCGCCTGAGCTGGAAACCCGCGTGGCGATCCTGATGAAAAAAGCCGATGAAAACGACATCCGCCTGCCGGGCGAAGTGGCGTTCTTCATTGCCAAGCGCCTGCGCTCTAACGTACGTGAGCTGGAAGGGGCGCTGAACCGCGTTATCGCCAACGCCAACTTTACCGGCCGGGCGATCACCATCGATTTCGTACGCGAAGCGCTGCGCGATCTGTTGGCTTTGCAGGAAAAACTGGTCACCATCGACAATATTCAAAAGACGGTGGCGGAGTATTACAAAATTAAGGTAGCGGACCTGCTGTCTAAACGCCGCTCCCGTTCGGTGGCGCGCCCCCGCCAGATGGCGATGGCGCTGGCAAAAGAGCTGACCAACCACAGTCTGCCGGAAATCGGCGATGCGTTTGGCGGCCGCGACCATACCACCGTCCTGCACGCTTGCCGTAAGATTGAGCAACTGCGTGAAGAAAGCCACGATATCAAAGAAGATTTTTCCAATTTAATCAGAACATTATCCTCGTGACGCTATGAAATTTACCGTAGAACGTGAACATTTATTAAAACCGCTGCAACAGGTGAGCGGTCCTTTAGGTGGTCGTCCGACGCTACCGATTCTTGGCAACCTGCTCCTTCAGGTTACCGATGGCGCGCTGTCGCTGACCGGTACCGATCTGGAAATGGAAATGGTCGCGCGCGTTGCGCTGATTCAGCCGCACGAAGCGGGAGCAACAACCGTTCCGGCGCGTAAATTTTTTGATATCTGCCGCGGCCTGCCTGAAGGCGCAGAGATTGCGGTACAGCTGGAAGGCGAGCGTATGCTGGTGCGTTCCGGTCGCAGCCGCTTCTCGCTCTCTACGCTGCCAGCAGCGGATTTCCCCAACCTTGATGACTGGCAGAGCGAAGTTGAATTTACCCTGCCGCAGGCGACCATGAAGCGCCTGATTGAGGCGACGCAGTTTTCGATGGCTCACCAGGACGTTCGCTATTACTTGAACGGCATGCTGTTTGAAACCGAAGGCAGCGAACTGCGCACCGTGGCGACCGACGGCCACCGCCTGGCGGTTTGCTCGATGCCGCTGGAAGAGTCCCTGCCCAATCATTCGGTGATCGTACCGCGTAAAGGCGTGATTGAGCTGATGCGTATGCTCGACGGCGGCGATACCCCGCTGCGCGTGCAGATCGGCAGCAACAATATCCGCGCTCACGTTGGCGACTTTATCTTCACTTCAAAGCTGGTGGATGGTCGTTTCCCTGACTATCGCCGCGTACTGCCGAAAAACCCGGATAAGCACCTGGATGCCGGCTGCGATATTCTCAAGCAGGCCTTTGCCCGCGCGGCGATTCTTTCTAACGAAAAATTCCGCGGCGTGCGCCTTTACGTCAGTGAAAATCAGCTGAAAATCACCGCCAATAACCCGGAACAGGAAGAAGCGGAAGAGATTCTGGACGTCACCTATGCCGGGACTGAGATGGAAATCGGCTTTAACGTCAGCTATGTACTGGATGTGCTTAACGCGCTGAAGTGCGAGAATGTGCGTATTCTGCTGACCGATTCCGTGTCGAGCGTGCAGATTGAGGATGCGGCTTCGCAATCCGCAGCCTATGTCGTCATGCCTATGAGGCTGTAGAAAATATCGGGCTATCTTACTTGTTATTCTGGCTCCGGGCAGTGCTCGCAATCCTCACGTACTTTAGTACGCTCCGGTTGCTGCGCGCTGGCCGTAACCAGACTAACTGCGCCGATAACGCCCTGGTTATGAGCTGATATGTCGCTATCCCGACTTCTAATCAAAGACTTCCGCAATATTGAAAATGCGGATCTCGCCCTATCTCCCGGCTTTAACTTCCTGGTTGGCGCCAACGGCAGCGGCAAAACCAGCGTACTTGAAGCTATCTACACGCTTGGCCATGGTCGGGCGTTTCGTAGTTTGCAGATTGGCCGCGTGATTCGTCACGAGCAGGAGTCCTTTGTCCTGCACGGTCGCCTGCAGGGCGAAGAGCGAGAAGTATCTATCGGTCTGACAAAAGATAAGCAGGGCGACAGCAAGGTGCGTATCGATGGCACTGACGGGCATAAAGTGGCGGAGCTGGCGCACCTGATGCCGATGCAGCTGATTACGCCCGAGGGGTTTACTTTACTCAACGGCGGCCCCAAATACAGAAGAGCGTTCCTTGACTGGGGATGCTTCCACAACGAAGCCGGATTCTTTACCGCCTGGAGCAACCTGAAGCGGCTGGTGAAGCAGCGCAACGCCGCGCTGCGTCAGGTCAGCCGCTATGCGCAGCTGCGGCCCTGGGATCTGGAGCTGATACCGCTGGCGGAGCAAATCAGCCGCTGGCGGGCCGAATACAGTGCCGCTATCGTCGAAGACATGGCGGATACCTGTCGGCAGTTTTTACCGGAGTTTGCTCTCACCTTCTCTTTCCAGCGCGGCTGGGAGAAAGAAACGGATTATGCCGAGGTGCTGGAGCGAAATTTCGAACGCGACCGCATGCTAACCTATACCGCCCACGGCCCGCACAAAGCGGATTTCCGCATTCGTGCCGACGGCGCGCCGGTAGAGGATACATTGTCGCGCGGGCAGCTTAAGCTGCTGATGTGCGCCCTACGACTGGCGCAAGGCGAGTTTCTGACCCGTGAAAGCGGGCGGCGCTGCCTGTACCTGATAGATGATTTTGCCTCGGAACTTGACGACGCTCGGCGCGGGCTGCTGGCCAGCCGCTTAAAAGCCACGCAGTCGCAGGTTTTCGTCAGCGCCATTAGCGCTGAACACGTTATGGACATGTCGGACGAAAATTCGAAGATGTTTACCGTGGAAAAGGGTAAAATAGCGGATTAACCTAAGATGAAATGAGCGAGAAACGTTGATGTCGAATTCTTATGACTCCTCCAGTATCAAAGTCCTGAAAGGGCTGGATGCGGTGCGTAAGCGCCCGGGTATGTATATCGGCGACACGGATGACGGCACCGGTCTGCACCACATGGTATTCGAGGTTGTGGATAACGCTATCGACGAAGCGCTCGCAGGTTACTGTAAAGACATCGTTGTTACTATCCACAGCGACAACTCCGTCTCCGTACAGGATGACGGCCGCGGTATTCCTACCGGTATTCACCCGGAAGAGGGCGTGTCGGCGGCGGAAGTGATCATGACCGTTCTGCACGCGGGCGGTAAATTCGATGATAACTCGTATAAAGTTTCCGGTGGTCTGCATGGCGTAGGCGTTTCCGTTGTTAACGCCCTGTCGCAGAAGCTGGAGCTGGTCATTCAGCGCGATAACAAAATTCACCGTCAGATTTATGCCCACGGCGTGCCGCAGGCGCCGCTGGCGGTTACCGGCGAAACCGAAAAAACCGGCACCATGGTTCGCTTCTGGCCGAGCTACGAAACCTTTACCAACGTGGTCGAATTCGAATACGAGATTCTGGCAAAACGCCTGCGCGAGCTGTCGTTCCTGAACTCCGGGGTGTCGATTCGCCTGCGCGACAAGCGCGACGGTAAAGAAGATCATTTCCACTACGAAGGCGGTATCAAAGCGTTCGTCGAATATCTGAACAAAAACAAAACGCCGATCCACCCGAATATCTTCTATTTCTCCACCGAAAAAGACGGTATCGGCGTTGAAGTTGCGCTGCAGTGGAACGATGGTTTCCAGGAAAACATCTACTGCTTTACCAACAACATTCCGCAGCGCGACGGCGGTACCCACCTTGCAGGCTTCCGTGCGGCAATGACCCGTACCCTGAACGCCTACATGGATAAAGAAGGCTATAGCAAAAAAGCGAAAGTCAGCGCCACCGGCGACGATGCCCGTGAAGGCCTGATTGCCGTGGTCTCCGTGAAGGTGCCGGATCCGAAATTCTCCTCGCAGACCAAAGACAAGCTGGTCTCTTCCGAGGTGAAATCGGCGGTCGAACAGCAGATGAACGAACTGCTGAACGAATACCTGCTGGAAAACCCGTCTGACGCCAAAATCGTGGTCGGTAAAATCATCGACGCGGCGCGCGCGCGCGAAGCCGCACGTCGCGCGCGTGAAATGACTCGCCGTAAAGGCGCGCTGGATCTGGCTGGCCTGCCGGGCAAGCTGGCGGACTGTCAGGAACGCGACCCCGCGCACTCTGAACTGTACTTAGTGGAAGGGGACTCTGCGGGCGGCTCTGCGAAACAGGGGCGTAACCGTAAGAACCAGGCGATTCTTCCGCTGAAAGGTAAAATCCTTAACGTTGAGAAAGCGCGCTTTGACAAAATGCTCGCGTCTCAGGAAGTGGCGACGCTGATTACCGCGCTGGGCTGCGGCATTGGCCGCGATGAGTACAACCCGGACAAACTGCGCTACCACAGCATCATCATCATGACCGATGCGGACGTCGACGGCTCGCACATTCGTACGCTGCTGCTGACCTTCTTCTATCGCCAGATGCCGGAAATCGTTGAGCGCGGACACGTCTACATTGCCCAGCCGCCGCTGTACAAAGTGAAGAAAGGCAAGCAGGAACAGTACATTAAAGACGACGAAGCGATGGATCAGTACCAAATCTCCATCGCGCTGGATGGCGCCACTTTGCATACCAACGCCAACGCGCCGGCCTTAGCCGGCGAGCCGCTGGAGAGACTGGTTGCCGAGTATAACGCCACGCAGAAAATGATTACGCGTATGGAACGTCGTTATCCTAAAGCCCTGCTGAAAGAGCTTATCTATCAGCCGACGCTGGCGGAGGCCGACCTGGCGAACGAGCAGACCGTAACGCGCTGGATCAACGCCCTGGTGAGCGAGCTGAACGAGAAAGAGCAGCACGGCAGCCAGTGGAAATTTGATGTCCGCGAGAACGCCGAGCTGCAGCAGTTTGAGCCGATCGTTCGCGTGCGTACCCACGGCGTGGATACCGACTACCCGCTGGATCACGAGTTTGTCACCGGGCCGGAATACCACCGTATCTGCGCGCTGGGCGAAACGCTGCGCGGTCTGATTGAAGACGATGCCTTTATCGAGCGCGGCGAACGTCGTCAGCCGGTTGCCAGCTTCGAGCAGGCGCTGGACTGGCTGGTGAAGGAGTCCCGTCGCGGCCTCTCTATCCAGCGCTATAAAGGTCTTGGTGAGATGAACCCGGATCAGCTGTGGGAAACTACCATGGATCCGGACAGCCGCCGCATGCTGCGCGTGACCGTCAAGGACGCGATTGCCGCTGACCAGCTGTTCACGACCCTGATGGGGGACGCCGTTGAACCGCGTCGCGCCTTTATCGAAGAGAACGCCCTCAAAGCGGCAAACATCGATATTTAATCGTCGTACACCGCCATACTCAGGCCGCGCGTTTAGCGCGGCTTTTTTGTGGGCGCAGGCCTGTCCAGCGACATCACGGACGGTAAGCGGCTGGCGAGCGTATCGACGGCAATTCTCACCCTCAGCGGTAGATGCGGCGTCTGTTGCCAGACCGCGTGAACGTCGAAGCGCACATCCGGCGCCTGCTTTAACAGCGGAACGAGTTTTCCCTGATGAATTTCTTTGCTGACCATCCAGCAGGGCAGCCATGCAATGCCGTGTCCGGCCAGTGCAGCGTCGCAGATCGCCTGCAAATCATCCATATTGAGCGATGAACGGGGAGTGAAGGTGTGCGAGGCACCTTCGCTATCCATCAGTTGCCAGGAGAGTACTCTGCCGGCCTGCAGATAGTTAATGGCCGCATGATGGGGTAAATCATCAACGCTTTGCGGCGTGCCCTTCTTCAGCAGATAATCCGGCGCGGCGCACAGCACCATGCGGTGTTCTCCCAGCCTTCGGGCGACCAGAACGCTGCTGTCCTGAAGCGTGCCGTTACGCACCGCCATATCAAACCCTTCCTCGACGAGATCCACCACGCGATCGCTGAATGACATCTCCAGCTCAAGGCCTGGATGTTCCTGCGCCAGCGCGATCAGCAGCGGGGCGACGCACTGGCGGCCAAACAGCACCGGCATGGCCACGCGCAGGCGGCCACTGACCTGCTGTTTCCCCGTTTCCAGCAGCAATTCTGCGCCCCGAATTTCCTCCAGCGCGCGCAGGCAGTGTTCATAAAAAAGGGCGCCGTTGTCGGTCAGGCTCTGGCTGCGGGTGGTACGTTGAAACAGACGTACCCCCAGTCGCTCCTCAAGGCGAGCGATGCTCTTTCCCACCGCCGAACGCGACAAGTGCAAACGGATTGCGGCCTGAGCAAAACTCCCCGCCTCAACGGCGGCCACAAAAACCGGAATATCCTTCAGCGTATCGGTCATAGATTGTATCTTTTCTTTCATCAATAATGGGAAAACTTATCGCCACTGGCGACCCTGAGTCAACGGTAGACTGTCGCTCCTGAAGCTTATTTAATGGCAGGAGAGAAAAAATGACTGAGACAATGCAACGCTGGTCCATGGACGCCCTCGGGCGCGACAACCTCAAACTCATCCAGGCGCCTGTTCCGCAGCCAGGGCCGGGTGAAGTCCGCGTACGGGTGAATGCCGTTGCGCTCAACTATCGCGATAAAATGGTCATTGAAGGCACCATGCCGATTGCGCTTTCCTTCCCGTTTACGCCGGCGTCCGATATGGCGGGCGTGGTGGAAAGTACGGGTGAGGGCGTCACGCGTTTCACACCCGGCGCTCGCGTCATCTCGACCTTTTTCCCGGAGTGGATCGACGGTAGGCCAACAGCGGACGCCCGCACTTTGCCCTATAAAACGACCGGCGGTTACTTCCAGGGCATGCTGTCTGAGTACGTGATTGTGAATGAAAACGGGCTGGTGGCCGCCCCGGAAACCCTGGATGACGTCGAGGCCAGCACGTTACCGTGCGCCGGGCTTACCGCATGGTTCGCGCTGGTGGAGCGCGGTCATTTACGCGCCGGGCAATCGGTACTGGTGCAGGGCACGGGCGGTGTGGCGATATTCGCTTTGCAAATTGCCAAAGCGCAGGGGGCAGAGGTTTTTGTCACGTCCGGGAGCGATGAAAAACTGGCGCGGGCCAAACAACTCGGCGCCGATTATGGCATCAACCGGCTTAAGGGCGACTGGGCTGAAGGGATATACGAACTGACGAACGATCGCGGCATCGACCACATCATTGAAACCGTTGGCGGGGAGAACCTGAGGCATTCCCTGCGCGCCGTGGCGGTTCATGGGCGTATTTCGGTCATCGGCGTGCTGGCCGGCAGTGAAATCTCGCTACCGGCAGGCGAACTGTTGCTGAAATCCCCGGTGATTCAAGGTATTGGCGTGGGGCACCGTCGCGCACTGGAAGATTTTGTCCGCGCCGTTGACGTGACCAGGCTGAAACCGGTGATTGAGCACCGTTACCGCTTTAACCAGCTTGCACAGGCGCTTGAACACCTCGATCGCGGTGCGTTTGGCAAAATCGTGCTCACCCGCGAGTAAGACCCCGTTCCCCGGATCTTGCCTAAAAGGGGGGGTTCTGCTGCGCAATGTAGCTCTATTTTTGTGGGCTTAATCGCGTTAGCATGAGTAAGGACTCATCTTACCCGGGGATTTCATGGCTATTAAACTGATTGCAATCGATATGGACGGCACGCTGCTGCTGCCTGACCATACTATCTCTCCTGCGGTGAAAACCGCGATTGCCGCAGCCCGTGAACGCGGCGTCAACGTGGTGCTGACCACCGGCCGTCCTTACGCTGGCGTGCACAGCTATCTGAAAGAACTGCATATGGAGCAGCCTGGAGATTACTGCATCACCTATAACGGTGCTTTAGTGCAGAAGGCGAGCGACGGTAGTACCGTTGCGCAAACCGCGCTGGGCTACGACGACTACCGCTATCTGGAACAGCTGGCCCGCGATGTCGGCTCCCACTTCCACGCGCTCGATCGTAACACCCTGTATACCGCGAACCGCGATGTGAGCTATTACACGGTACATGAATCCTACGTGGCGACGATCCCGCTGGTCTTCTGCGAAGCCGAAAAGATGGATCCGAATATCCAGCTGCTGAAAGTGATGATGATCGATGAGCCGGCGATTCTGGACAAGGCTATCACCCGCATTCCGGCTGAGGTGAAAGAGAAGTACACCGTGCTGAAAAGCGCGCCGTACTTCCTTGAAATTCTTGATAAACGCGTCACCAAAGGTACCGGCGTGAAATCGCTGGCCGATGCGCTGGGCATCCAGCCGGAAGAGGTGATGGCGATTGGCGATCAGGAAAACGACATCGCGATGATTGAATACGCTGGCGTCGGCGTGGCGATGGATAACGCGATTCCGGCCGTCAAAGAAGCGGCAAACTTTATCACCAAATCCAATCTGGAAGACGGTGTGGCATATGCTATTGAAAAATATGTCTTAAACTAAAAATCTCTTTCTGAAAAACCCGCGTTAATCGCGGGTTTTTTTATGCCTTGAGTTTACCCCGCCGCAAAATCACCAAACCGAATTGTCGTTTTTGTGATCTAAATTGTAGTACAACATGTTTGTGTTGTACTACATTGTGTCCATAGCAATGACGAGTGACATCACGTTAGTACTACAAAGTTGCGGTTAAAACCGCCTGTCGCGGTAAAGTAGAGAGACATCCAGAGCACAAGGACTTTCCATGACTCTCAATAAAACCGATCGCATCGTCATCACGCTGGGCAAGCAGATTGTCAGCGGCAAATACGTTCCCGGCTCTGCGCTGCCCGCTGAAGCCGACCTGTGTGAGGAGTTTGCCACCTCGCGCAATATCATTCGCGAAGTGTTCCGTTCGTTGATGGCTAAACGGCTGATTGAAATGAAGCGCTATCGCGGCGCGTTCGTTACCCCGCGCAACCAGTGGAATTATCTCGACACCGACGTTTTACAGTGGGTGCTGGAGAGTGATTACGACCCGCGGCTGATTAGCGCGATGAGCGAGGTACGTAACCTGGTTGAACCCGCGATCGCCCGCTGGGCGGCAGAGCGCGCGACGTCGAGCGACCTGGCGCAAATAGAAGAAGCGCTCAACGACATGATCGCCAATAACCAGGACAGGGAAGCGTTTAACGAAGCGGATATTCGCTATCACGAGGCGGTGCTGCAGTCGGTGCATAACCCGGTTCTGCAGCAGCTCAACGTGGCGATCAGCTCGCTACAGCGGGCGGTATTTGAAAGAACGTGGATGGGCGATGAGGCCAACATGCCGAAAACGCTCCAGGAACATAAGGCGCTGTTTGACGCCATCCGGCATCAGGACAGCGAAGCGGCGGAGCAGGCGGCGCTCACCATGATCGCCAGCTCGACACGAAGGTTAAAGGAAATCACATGACATCTCGCTACATCGCAATTGACTGGGGATCGACCAACCTGCGCGCCTGGCTCTATCAGGGCGAACGGTGCCTGGAGAGCAGGCAATCGGAAGCAGGCGTCACGCGTCTGAACGGACACTCCCCCGCCGCGGTGTTTAGCGAAATAACCCGGGGCTGGCGCGACGGCGCGACCCCGGCGGTGATGGCAGGAATGGTCGGCAGTAACGTCGGCTGGCAGGCGGTACCCTACTTGCCGGTTCCCGTTCATTTCTCCGCCATTGGTGAACAATTAACTGCCGTTAGCGACAAGGTCTGGATTATTCCCGGACTCAGCGTCTCTCGCGACGATAACCATAATGTGATGCGCGGCGAAGAGACTCAGCTCCTCGGCGCGCGGGCGATAGCCCCTTCTTCCGTCTACGTGATGCCCGGCACCCACTGCAAATGGGTGCAGGCAGACCGCCAACAAATTAACGACTTTCGCACGGTGATGACCGGCGAACTGCATCATCTGCTGCTGCGCCACTCGCTGGTCGGCGCCGGGTTACCGGAGCAGGTCTCTGCTCCTGACGCGTTTAACGCCGGGCTTGAGCGCGGCCTGCATTCGCCAGACATCCTGCCGCAGCTTTTTGAGGTTCGCGCTTCACACGTGCTGGATTCGCTGCCGCGCGCGCATGTCGGCGAGTTTCTGTCGGGACTGCTGATTGGCGCGGAAGTCGCCACCCTGAGCCAACGCTTTCGCGACCAGCAGGTCACCATTGTCGCCGGCGAGACGCTGGCGAACCGCTATCAGCAGGCACTGAGCGCCATTGGCCGTCAGACCATCGTGGTGTCGGGCGACAACGCATTTCAGACAGGAATAAGGAGCATCATCCATGCAGTGGCAAACTAACTTACCGCTTATCGCTATCCTGCGCGGGATTACGCCGGAAGAGGCGCTGGCGCACGTGGGGGCGGCGATCGACGCCGGCTTCGACGCCGTTGAAATTCCGCTCAACTCACCGCAGTGGGAAAAGAGTATTCCCGCCGTTGTTGAGGCTTATGGTGATAAGGCGCTGATTGGCGCGGGCACCGTGCTTAATGCAGAGCGGGTGGACCAGCTTGCCCGAATGGGCTGCAGGCTTATCGTCACGCCCAATATTCAGCCCGAGGTCATTCGCCGTGCGGTGAGCTACGGCATGACGGTTTGCCCCGGATGCGCGACGGCGACGGAAGCGTTCGCCGCGCTGGACGCCGGGGCTCAGGCGTTGAAAGTCTTCCCATCTTCGGCTTTTGGCCCTGACTACATCAAAGCGCTAAAGGCCGTTTTGCCGCCGGAGGTGCCCGTTTTTGCGGTGGGCGGCGTGACGCCGGAAAATCTGGCGCAGTGGATAAAAGCAGGCTGTACCGGTGCCGGGCTGGGCAGCGATCTCTATCGCGCTGGCCAATCCGTAGAGCGTACCCAACGGCAGGCGGCAGCATTTGTTAAAGCGTATCGAGAGGCAGTGCAATGAAAATAACCAAACTCACCACGTATCGTTTACCCCCGCGCTGGATGTTTCTAAAAATTGAAACCGACGAAGGCGTGGTTGGCTGGGGCGAGCCCGTGATTGAAGGGCGCGCGCGCACCGTAGAGGCGGCGGTGCATGAGCTCGGCGATTATCTCATAGGCCAGGATCCGGCGCGGATTAACGACCTGTGGCAGGTGATGTACCGCGCGGGCTTTTACCGCGGCGGCCCGATTTTAATGAGCGCCATCGCCGGTATCGACCAGGCGCTGTGGGATATTAAAGGCAAAGTGCTGAACGCGCCGGTCTGGCAGCTAATGGGCGGCCTGGTGCGTGACAAAATCAAAGCCTACAGCTGGGTTGGCGGCGACCGTCCGGCAGAGGTGATTGATGGCATCAAGAAGCTGCGCGGTATTGGTTTTGATACCTTCAAATTAAACGGCTGCGAAGAGCTGGGGCTGATCGATAATTCTCGCGCGGTGGATGCGGCGGTGAATACCGTCGCGCAAATTCGCGAAGCGTTCGGCAATGAAATTGAGTTCGGTCTCGATTTTCACGGCCGCGTTAGCGCGCCAATGGCGAAGGTGCTGATTAAAGAGCTGGAGCAATATCGCCCGCTGTTTATTGAAGAGCCGGTTCTTGCCGAGCAGGCGGAATATTATCCGCGACTGGCGGCGCAAACCTCGATTCCTATCGCGGCGGGCGAACGCATGTTCTCGCGCTTCGAGTTTAAACGCGTGCTGGAAGCCGGTGGGCTGGCCATTCTCCAACCCGATCTGTCGCACGCGGGCGGTATTACCGAGTGCTATAAAATCGCCGGAATGGCCGAAGCCTACGACGTGGCGCTGGCGCCGCACTGCCCGCTGGGGCCTGTTGCGCTTGCCGCCTGCCTGCACGTCGATTTTGTCTCCTATAACGCCGTCTTCCAGGAGCAAAGTATGGGCATTCACTATAACAAGGGCGCGGAATTACTCGACTTTGTGAAAAATAAAGACGACTTCAATATGGAAGGCGGTTTCTTTAAACCATTAATGAAGCCCGGGCTTGGCGTAGAAATCGATGAAGCGCGGGTCATTGAATTAAGTCAGAATGCGCCGGACTGGCGTAATCCGTTGTGGCGGCATGAGGATGGTAGCGTCGCCGAATGGTAAATGCGCGTCATACTTTGCGCTGCTGATGCGTTGGCTGCATTTTCTTATCCCAGTCACATACTAATGTATGCTCCCGGGAATGCGAAAATTTGCCGCCTTTCCCCAGCACAAATTATTTAGCGCATTACGGTTAAGTTATTAATAAAAAATTTAAATAAACCCTCTGTAAATTACCGGGCATGGTGAGCGGCCTCGCTATGCCCAAAATCTGGAGACAGATTGCGATGGATATTTCAGTTACAGCTGCAAAACCCGGGCGTCGTCGTTATTTGACGCTGATTATGATCTTTATTACCGTGGTGATTTGTTATGTTGATCGCGCCAACCTTGCGGTGGCATCGGCGCATATTCAGGAAGAGTTTGGTATTACCAAAGCGGAAATGGGATATGTATTTTCCGCCTTCGCGTGGCTGTATACGCTTTGCCAGATTCCCGGCGGTTGGTTCCTTGACCGCGTGGGCTCGAGGCTGACCTACTTTATCGCTATTTTTGGCTGGTCGGTGGCGACGCTACTGCAGGGATTTGCCACGGGGCTGATGTCGTTGATTGGCCTGCGCGCGATTACCGGGATATTTGAAGCGCCGGCGTTTCCCACCAATAATCGCATGGTGACCAGCTGGTTTCCGGAGCACGAGCGCGCATCAGCCGTCGGTTTTTACACCTCAGGCCAGTTTGTCGGGCTGGCATTCCTGACCCCGCTATTAATGTGGATTCAGGAAATGCTGAGCTGGCACTGGGTATTTATCGTTACCGGCGCTATCGGGATCGTATGGTCACTGATTTGGATTAAGGTTTATCAGCCGCCGCGTCTGACGAAAAGCATCAGCAAAGCCGAGCTGGATTATATTCGCGACGGCGGTGGTCTGGTGGACGGCGATGCGCCCGTTAAAAAAGAGGCGCGGCAGCCGCTGACCAAAGCCGACTGGAAGCTGGTATTCCATCGCAAACTGATTGGCGTTTACCTTGGACAGTTTGCCGTGACCTCGACGCTGTGGTTCTTCCTGACCTGGTTCCCTAACTATCTGACCCAGGAAAAGGGGATTACGGCGCTGAAAGCGGGCTTTATGACCACGGTTCCGTTTCTTGCCGCCTTTGTTGGCGTGCTGCTCTCCGGCTGGCTGGCGGACAGGCTGGTGAGAAAAGGTTTCTCATTAGGCGCCGCGCGTAAAACCCCGATTATCTGCGGCCTGCTGATCTCGACCTGCATCATGGGCGCAAACTATACCAACGATCCGGTGTGGATTATGGTCCTGATGGCGCTGGCCTTCTTCGGTAACGGCTTCGCTTCCATTACCTGGTCGCTGGTCTCTTCGCTTGCGCCGATGCGGCTTATCGGGTTGACCGGTGGGATGTTTAATTTCGTCGGCGGGCTGGGCGGTATCACCGTTCCGCTGGTGGTGGGCTATCTGGCCCAGGATTATGGTTTTGCCCCTGCGCTGGTTTATATTTCCGTTATTGCGCTGGTGGGCGCGCTCTCTTACATCCTGCTGGTGGGGGATGTCAAACGAGTAGGCTAATTCTTTCCGATACGATACCCTGATGCGAAAGTCTCGCATCAGGGTATGTTTATGAAACAAGTCACCTTTGCTCCCCGTCATCATCAGCTTACCAACACGCGCGCCTGGACGGCGGACAGCCGGTGGCTGGTTTTCGACGTTCGTCCCTCTGGCGCCTCTTTTACCGGCGAAACCATCGAGCGGGTGAATGTCGAGACGGGAGAGGTTGAGATCCTCTACCGTGCCGGACAGGGCGCGTACGTTGGCGTGGTGACCGTTCATCCATCGATAGATAAATATGTCTTTATCCACGGCCCGGAAAACCCTGACGAGCGCTGGCATTACGATTTCCACCATCGTCGCGGCGTGGTCTCCTGGCAGGGAGATACGCATAACCTCGATGCGATGGATATTTCCGCCCCCTATACACCCGGCGCGCTGCGCGGCGGCAGCCATGTGCATGTCTTCAGCCCGAGCGGCGAATTTGTCAGCTTTACCTATAACGACCACGTGCTGCATGAACGCGATCCGGCGCTGGATTTGCGCAACGTTGGCGTGGCGGTTCCCTATGGCCCGGTAGTACCGCGTGGGGATCATCCACGAGAATACGGCGGCAGCCACTGGTGCGTGCTGGTCAGCCGCACAACGCCAACCCCCGCGCCGGGCAGCGACGAGATTAATCGCGCCTATGAAGAGGGCTGGGTGGGCAACCGGGCGCTGGCGTTTATTGGCGATACGCTGGCGGTAAATGGCGACAAAGTACCGGAGCTATTTATTGTCGAGCTGCCGGAGAGCGAGCAGGGCTGGAAGCAGTCTGGCGATGCGCCATTGGCAGGAACGGAAACCACGATGCCGGCGCCCCCTGCCGGCGTTGTTCAGCGTCGCTTAACGTTTACCCACCAACGCCGTTACCCGGGACTGGTGAATACGCCGCGTCATTGGGTGCGCGCTAATCCGTCGGCAACGGACATCGCTTTTCTGATGCGCGACGAGGCCGGCGTGGTGCAAATGTGGCTTATCTCGGCGCAGGGAGACAAGCTGCGGCAGCTGACCAACAGCCGATCCGATATCCAGTCGGCGTTTAACTGGCATCCGTCAGGAAAATGGCTGGGCTTTGTGCTGGAAAACCGCATCGCGCTTTGTGATGCGCGGAGCGGGGAAATCGACTTTTTGACTGATGAGCATGTCAATCCGCCTTCGGCCGACGCGGTCGTCTTTTCGCCAGACGGCAAACAGCTTGCCTGGATGGAGGAGGTGGACGGTTACCGCCAGCTGTGGGTAACTGCAACGGCCCGCTAAATCAGGGGTTCGGCATTGGCGCTGGCGGGATCACTGCGTTGGTCGCCAGCGTCTCTTTCTCGCTCTTTTCCACGCGCGATTTAACCGAGCTATCGGTGCGGAACATATCCCACGGTAGCAGCAGCGTGTCCATAACGGCCGTGAGCGGCATATCCAGCGCCACCAGGGATTTCGTACCCCAGTTGGCATCGCTATCTCCCAGCATTTGCGCGCTGGCGCGCGTTCCCGGATAGGTTCCTTCCTTACCGCCGGTATGTGACATCACGCTGGAGCAACCGCCTAAACTTATCATCCCGCTAAACAGGACCAGCTTTAACAGACCGTTTTTCATCATTTTTCCGTCATCGTTACGGGCGTTGATAGAACCTTCTATGTACAAAATCATGCAGGGCGCAGCCAACAGAGCCGCGGCCTGAAGAATGGCGTACATATCGGTTATATCGGGCCATTCCATGGATGCATAGTGCCATTGCGCCGCACTGTGGCAGGCGTCGCACTTTGCCTTTTGTGCTGTCCCTCCAGTCTAAGCAATAGACCGCAAACTGCAAAAAAAATTGCCCATTTCCCCTTGAAAAGGTCATGGATATACCCATTTTAGGAATGTGTCTCCCGGAGAATACGCCGAATGGGTATTCCGGGTAATAACGGCCTGTCCATGATGGAAGGTCAGATAATTCTCGCTGATTTCAGGAGCTATGTATTATGCGTAATTTCGATCTCTCCCCGCTGTATCGTTCTGCTATTGGTTTCGACCGCCTTTTCAATCTGTTAGAAAATAATCAAAGCCAGAGTAATGGCGGCTATCCTCCGTACAACGTTGAGTTAGTAGACGAGAACAACTACCGCATCGCGATTGCCGTTGCCGGTTTTGCCGAGAGCGAACTGGAAATTACCGCGCAGGATAATCTGCTTATCGTAAAAGGCGCCCATGCCGCCGAGCAGAAAGAGCGCACTTACCTGTATCAGGGCATCGCTGAACGCAATTTTGAGCGTAAATTCCAGCTTGCGGAAAATATTCATATTCGCGGCGCCAACCTGGTAAACGGTCTGCTGTATATCGAACTTGAGCGAGTTATTCCTGAAGCGAATAAGCCGCGCCGTATCGAGATCAACTAATTTGTTGGGCCGCGAAGGCGGCCCGGTATTCATTCAAAAAAACTGCCCGCCGTCAGGGGGCAAAGGCGAATCCACAGGATTTGCAGATATCCACTCGCTTCTTAGAAGGAGAAAGACTATGCGTAACTACGATTTATCCCCGCTGCTGCGTCAATGGATCGGTTTTGACAAACTGGCCAACGCGCTACAAACCGCCGGTGAAAGCCAGAGCTTCCCGCCCTATAACATCGAAAAAAGCGACGACAACCACTATCGCATTACCCTTGCGCTGGCCGGTTTCCGTCAGGAAGATTTGGATATCCAGCTTGAAGGCACGCGCCTGACGGTAAAAGGCGCGCCGCAGCAGCCGGAAAAAGAGACCAAATGGCTGCACCAGGGGCTGGTTAACCAGGCGTTTAGCCTGAGCTTCACGCTCGCCGAAAATATGGAAGTCTCCGGGGCAACCTTTACCAACGGCCTGCTGCATATCGATTTGACCCGCAACGAGCCGGAACAGATCGCCCCGCAGCGTATCGCCATCAGCGAGCGCCCCGCGTTAGATAGCTAATTAAGCTAACCACCTATAAAGCCCCGATGTTCGGGGCTTTTTTGTGTGTGATACGCATTACTTTGTCCTTTCTTGCTGTGTTCAACAAAATGGTCGTTGGCTGATCCCGTGATTATTGTGCGCCAGGCGGCATACAGCCTGGTGAGTACCGGTCATAATCCTCATTGTGAGTAATGTTATACACAGGGAAGAGACGATGAGTGATATAGCATTGACCGTTAGCGTATTGGCGCTGGTGGCGGTCGTCGGATTGTGGATCGGCAATGTAAAAGTGCGCGGTGTCGGCTTCGGTATCGGAGGCGTGCTGTTTGGCGGTATTATCGTCGGCCACTTTGTGGACCAGGCGGGCATTACGCTCAGCAGCCCTATGCTGCACTTTATTCAGGAATTTGGCCTGATTCTCTTCGTGTATACCATCGGTATCCAGGTGGGGCCGGGCTTCTTCGCCTCGCTGCGCGTCTCCGGCCTGCGGCTGAACCTCTTCGCTATTCTGATCGTCATTCTCGGCGGCCTGGTCACCGCGGTCCTGCATAAACTGTTCGATATCCCTCTTCCCGTGGTGCTCGGCATCTTCTCCGGCGCGGTAACCAACACGCCTGCGCTGGGGGCCGGGCAGCAGATCCTGCGCGACCTTGGCGTGCCGCTTGATACCGTCGATCAGATGGGGATGAGCTACGCCATGGCCTATCCGTTTGGTATCTGCGGCATTTTGCTGACCATGTGGCTGGTGCGACTGTTTTTCCGCATCAACGTCGAGAAAGAAGCCCAGCAGTTTGACGAGATCAGCGGCAACGGCCACGCGCATCTTCAGACCATCAACGTGCGGGTCGAAAACCCCAACCTGAACAATATGGCGATTCAGGATGTGCCGATGCTTAACAGCGACAAGCTGATCTGCTCGCGCCTCAAGCGCGAGGAGATGCTAATGGTGCCCGCGCCGAATACCCTGATTCAGCTCGGGGACCTGCTGCACCTGGTCGGGCGACCGGAGGATTTACACAATGCCCAGCTGGTGATTGGCAAGGAGGTTTCCACTTCGCTCTCCACGCGCGGTACCGATCTGAAAGTCGAGCGCGTGGTGGTCACTAACGAAAAAGTATTGGGTAAACGCATACGCGATCTGCACTTTAAACAGCGCTATGACGTGGTGATCTCGCGACTCAATCGCGCCGGGGTTGAGCTGGTCGCCAGCAGCCATGCCAGCCTGCAGTTCGGCGATATTCTTAACCTCGTCGGCCGTCCGGAGGCGATTGACGCGGTGGCCGCCGAGCTGGGCAACGCCCAGCAAAAACTGCAGCAGGTGCAGATGCTGCCGGTATTTATCGGTATTGGCCTGGGCGTGCTGCTGGGCTCCATTCCGCTGTTTATTCCGGGGTTCCCGGCGGCGCTGAAGCTGGGCCTGGCTGGGGGGCCGCTGATTATGGCGCTGATCCTCGGGCGTATCGGCAGCATCGGTAAGCTCTACTGGTTTATGCCGCCCAGCGCTAACCTTGCGCTGCGCGAGCTGGGCATTGTGCTGTTCCTCGCGGTGGTTGGCCTGAAATCCGGCGGCGATTTTGTGGCGACGCTGATTGACGGTGATGGCATGAGCTGGATTGTCTACGGCATCTTTATCACCGCTATCCCACTGCTGGCTGTCGGTATTCTGGCGCGGATGCTGGCGAAGATGAACTACCTGACCCTGTGCGGGATGCTGGCCGGTTCAATGACCGACCCGCCCGCGCTGGCCTTTGCCAACAACCTGCATGCCACCAGCGGCGCGGCGGCGCTCTCTTACGCGACCGTTTATCCGCTGGTCATGTTCTTACGTATTATTACGCCGCAGCTACTGGCGGTGCTGTTCTGGGGGATAGGTTAACGGATTCTCCGCCTGGACGCGCCGCAGGTGGTAGTCCACCTGATACTCGCTGGCGTTACGGAACATCACCGAATAGTTAAGAAACTCGCCGCTGTCGCTGTAGGACAGGGAGGTTATACGCAGCAGCGGCGTCTGCTCCGGCACGTTCATCGACTGCGCCAGCTGCCTGTCCGCCAGCACCGGCGACAGCGTTTCATAGTTGCCGCTAATGGTTATGCCACACTCCTTCTCGATGTAATCGAACTTCGACCCTTCCAGATGCACCAGCGACAGATTGCGAAACAGCTTCACCGGCATATAGCTGTCCTCCAGCATTAGCGGCTTGCCATCGACATAGCGCACCCGGCGCGAGAAGTAGATCCGTTCATCAATTTGTATCCGCAGCAGGCTGGCGATAGCCGGGGGGGCGGGCATCACCTCAAAAACCAATACCCGGCTGACCACCTCTTTACCCTGCTTGCGCAGCACCTCGGCCAGCCCGGTCAGATTGCTGGTTTCATGATGCAGGTCTTTGCGGGCGACGTAGGTGCCGGAGCCGTGCCGACGCACCACCAGTCCCCAGGTGACCAGCAGATCGATGGCTTTGCGGATAGTCATGCGCGCGACGCCGAACTCTTCCGCCAGCTTTTTTTCCCCGGGAAGCGGGCTGCCGACTTCGAAATCGGAGGAGTTGAGGCGCAAACGTAATCTGTCGGCGATGGATTTGTAGATCACCAGTAGACCTCTATTCACTCAGTTGAAAACGATGATGCACGGATTATTAGCTTTAAAAATAGAGTTAATACATATGGATAAATACGCTTGGTTACAGAGGCGTAATAAGCGCAATTCAGAATGTCTAATTTTTACTTAAAAAGTAGACAACATTGGCGCAATTAAAACCATGAAAGCGATCACGAATCGTAACGGCGCCGCATGTTGTCGACCGGGCAAATTTCTATTCTCGTTTCAGGCCAGTACAAATAATTACCCTGAATCATTCACCGTGGTACGTGAAGCATGCCGGGTATGGATAAGGCCACTCACCCTATAAGTTGTTATATGAGGATTTTCAAATGCTCAGTCAAATACAACGCTTTGGCGGCGCCATGTTTACCCCGGTTTTACTCTTTCCTTTCGCTGGGATCGTGGTGGGTATCGCCATTATGCTGCGCAACCCGATGTTCGTCGGGGAAGCGCTCACAGCACCCGATAGTTTATTTGCTCAGATCGTTCACATTGTTGAAGAGGGCGGCTGGACCGTCTTTCGTAATATGCCGCTGATTTTCGCCGTCGGTCTGCCGATCGGCCTGGCGAAACAGGCCCAGGGCCGGGCCTGCCTGGCGGTACTGGTCAGCTTCCTCACCTGGAACTACTTCATCAACGCCATGGGAATGACCTGGGGCCACTTCTTCGGCGTCGATTTTTCCGTGGAGCCGACGCCAGGCAGCGGCCTGACGATGATGGCCGGGATTAAAACGCTCGATACCAGCATTATCGGCGCGATTGTTATCTCCGGGCTGGTGACCGCCCTGCATAACCGCTACTTCGATAAACCGCTGCCGGTGTTTCTGGGGATTTTCCAGGGCTCCTCGTTTGTGGTGATTGTCGCCTTCCTGGCGATGATCCCCTGCGCCTGGCTGACCCTGCTTGGCTGGCCAAAAGTGCAGATGGGCATTGAATCGCTGCAGGCCTTCTTACGCTCGGCCGGGGCGCTGGGGGTCTGGGTCTATATTTTCCTTGAGCGCATTCTGATCCCGACCGGTTTACATCACTTTGTCTACGGACCGTTTATTTTCGGCCCGGCGGTAGTGGAAAGCGGTATTCAGGTTTACTGGGCGCAGCATTTACATGAGTTCAGCCAGAGTACCGAGGCGCTGAAAACCCTCTTCCCGGAAGGCGGATTCGCGCTGCACGGTAACTCGAAGGTCTTTGGTTCCGTGGGTATCGCGCTGGCGCTCTACTACACCGCCGCGCCGGAAAATCGCGTGAAAGTCGCCGGTCTGCTGATTCCCGCCACCCTGACCGCCGTACTGGTGGGAATAACCGAGCCGTTAGAGTTCACCTTCCTGTTTATCTCGCCGCTGCTGTTTGCAGTCCATGCGGTGCTGGCGGCCACTATGGCGACGGTGATGTATATCTGCGGCGTGGTAGGCAACTTTGGCGGCGGCCTGCTCGACCAGTTCCTGCCGCAAAACTGGATCCCCATGTTCCACAACCATGCCTCAATGATGTTTATCCAGATAGGCGTTGGCGTGTGCTTCACCGCGCTCTACTTCGTCATCTTCCGCACGTTGATTCTGCGCCTGAACCTGAAAACGCCGGGCCGCGAAGAGAGTGAAATTAAGCTCTATAGCAAAGCGGATTACCAGGCCGCGCGCGGCAAAACCAGCGCCGCGGGGGCCGCGGATACCAAACTGGGCCAGGCCGCCGGCTTCCTGCAGGCGCTGGGCGGGGCGGGCAATATCGAAAGCATTAATAACTGCGCCACCCGACTGCGCATCGCGCTGGTCGATATGGCGAAGACGCAAAGCGACGACGTCTTTAAAGCGCTGGGCGCCCACGGCGTAGTCCGCCGCGGCAACGGAATTCAGGTCATCGTCGGCCTGCACGTTCCTCAGGTCCGCGACCAGCTGGAAACCCTCATCAAAGATTCTCTACAGACCGAACAAACCACCATGACGGAGGCAGTATCATGAAAAAATTCTCAGTTGTTATCGCAGGCGGCGGCAGTACCTTCACCCCGGGCATCGTGCTGATGCTGTTAGCGAACCAGGATCGCTTCCCGCTGCGGTCGCTGAAATTTTACGACAACGACGGCGCGCGTCAGGAGACCATCGCCGAGGCGTGCAAAGTGATCCTCAAAGAGCAGGCGCCGGAGATTGAATTCAGCTATACCACCGACCCGCAGGCGGCTTTTACCGACGTTGATTTCGTGATGGCGCATATCCGCGTGGGCAAATACCCGATGCGTGAAAAAGATGAAAAAATTCCGCTGCGCCACGGCGTGCTGGGGCAGGAAACCTGCGGCCCTGGCGGTATCGCCTACGGTATGCGCTCCATCGGCGGCGTCCTGGAGCTGGTGGACTATATGGAAAAATATTCGCCGAACGCCTGGATGCTGAACTACTCCAACCCGGCGGCCATTGTGGCGGAAGCGACCCGTCGCCTGCGTCCGAACGCCAGAATTCTCAACATTTGCGATATGCCGATCGGTATCGAAGGGCGGATGGCGCAAATCGTCGGCCTCAAGGACCGCAAGCAGATGCGCGTGCGCTACTATGGGTTGAACCACTTCGGCTGGTGGACCTCGATTGAAGATCTGCAGGGTAACGATCTGATGCCGAAACTGCGCGAACATGTGGCGAAATTCGGCTATGTTCCGCCATCAAACGATCCCCATACCGAGGCGAGCTGGAACGACACCTTCGCCAAGGCGAAGGACGTGCAGGCGCTGGATCCGGATACGATGCCAAATACTTACCTTAAGTATTATCTGTTCCCGGACTACGTCGTGGCGCACTCCAATCCGGAACGCACCCGCGCCAACGAGGTGATGGATCACCGTGAGAAAAACGTCTTTAGCGCCTGTCGGGCCATTATTGCTGCGGGCCACTCCTCCGCAGGCGATCTGGAAATTGACGAACACGCGTCCTACATCGTCGATCTGGCGGCGGCGATTGCCTTTAATACTCAGGAACGCATGCTGCTGATTGTGCCAAACAACGGGGCGATTCATAACTTTGACGCCGATGCGATGGTGGAAATTCCGTGCCTGGTTGGCCACAACGGACCGGAGCCGCTGACGGTAGGCGACATTCCCCACTTCCAGAAAGGGATGATGAGCCAGCAGGTTGCGGTGGAAAAACTGGTGGTGGATGCCTGGGAACAGCGCTCTTATCACAAGCTGTGGCAGGCCATTGCGCTGTCGAAAACCGTGCCGAGCGCATCCGTTGCGAAAGCGATTCTTGATGACCTGATTGCGGCCAATAAAGCGTACTGGCCGGAACTGCATTAATCCTGCTGACCGGCAGCCACAGGGTGCCGGTTATTCATTTATCGGCCTGATAGCCCGACTTTATACGGTTATCAGGCCTGAGCTTCCTCTGAAACGGGGCGATTATTAATGCCCTCCGCTTTGGCAGTCAGGTAGAATCGGCGGTATTTTACGCAACCGGGAATCCATCAAGGAGTCATGATGAAAATATCCCGCCTTGGTGAAGCGCCGGATTACCGCTTCTCGCTGGCGAATGAACGTACCTTTCTGGCGTGGATCCGCACTTCGCTAGGCTTTTTAGCCGGTGGCGTCGGCCTGGACCAGCTGGCGCCGGATTTCGCTACGCCGCTGATTCGCGAAATTCTGGCGCTGCTGCTGTGCCTGTTTGCCGGCGGTCTGGCGATTTACGGCTATATACGCTGGCTGAGCAACGAAAAGGCGATGCGGCTGAAACAGGATCTTCCCTATACACGCACGCTGCTGCTGATCAGTATTCTGCTGACCCTCGTCATCGTGGTGGTGATGGCGCTGGTGCTCTATGCCGGATAATCGCCGGGCGCGTCGCGAGAGCGATCCGGGCCTGCAGCCGGAGCGTACGTCGCTGGCCTGGTTTCGCACCCTTTTAGGCTATGGCGCGCTGCTGGCGCTGGCGATTAAGCACCACTGGCATCAGGCGGGGATCGCATTCTGGATTTCGCTGTGCATATTGCCGTTCGCCGCCCTTATCCTCTGGCGCTATACCCGCAGCCGCAATCTGATGAACGTTGAGCAAAGCGATTTTGCTCAGCCGCAGGCGGTTCGTGACAAATTTTTGATCGCATTCGCAGTACTTTCCCTGTCATTGTTGTTTGCTGTAACCCATATACGACAGGTGATTTTGTTTATTAAGGATATGACATGACAGGATGTCAGGCCGATTACGGTGACGATCGGCACTGCGGGAACTGCAAATCGCTGGCGAGCGATCTTCCGGTACAGGAAGTCATTATCGATCGTCAGGCGTGCCAACGCCCCGAGCGTGTCTACCATCAGCTGAGCGCTCAGGGAGCCGTGGCCATCAAGTTTATTCCCCATCTGCAACCTTCCGACGCCCGGCTGTGGGGGGATTTCCTCTGCGCGGTGTTTGCGATTTGGGTTAAAGAAGATGCTAACCGCATCGTCGTGCCGCTGTTTGAGGCCACGCTGCGCGCCTGGCGCGGCGAGTCGGTGCAGTATGCCAACAATCCGCCGGGGCCAGCCTGCGCGGGCTGCGCCTGGCTAAGATTATGCGGTGGGGGCTGCCCGCAGCTGCGTCTGGAGGATGGCTCCAATGCGCTATGCGAGGGTTACCGGCAGTTTTATAGCTGGAGCGCCCCCTATATGCGCGTTCTGCGCGATCTACTCAATCAGCATCGTTCGCCGGTTGAGCTTATGCATCTGCTGCGCTAAAAAATGGCGACGAAAGAAGCTTCGTCGCCATCGCGTTGACCTGACGGGAGGTTTACCGTCCTTTTGCCAGATACTGCGCCATCTCCTCTTCCGGCACCATGCCGCCGCCGGTTGCCCACACAAGGTGGGTCGCATTGCGCATCTGCCCGGCGGTGAAACCGTGCATCTGCTGATACGCCTGGCTGGCGCAGACCCGCTGCGGCCCGGCCATGCCGGCCAGCGCGGACGGCTCCAGGCGAATACCTTCTTCCTCGGCTAACCAACCCAGCATGTCGTACATTGTCTGGTCATCGAGAGAGTAGAACCCATCCAGCAGGCGCTCCATTGCCCTGCCAACGAAACCGGAAGCGCGGCCTACCGCCAGACCGTCCGCGGCGGTCAGATTATCAATTCCCAGATCCTGAACCGAAATCTGGTCATGCAGGCCGGTATACACCCCCAGCAGCATGCAAGGGGAGTGGGTCGGTTCGGCGAAGAAGCAGTGGACGTTATCGCCAAACGCCAGCTTCAGGCCAAACGCCACGCCGCCGGGGCCGCCGCCAACGCCGCACGGCAGATAAACAAACAGCGGATGACTGGCATCCACCACGCGCCCTTCGCGGGCAAACTGCGCTTTTAGCCGCTCGCCGGCCACGGAGTAGCCGAGGAACAGGGTGCGCGAGTTCTCATCATCGATAAAGAAGCAGTTCGGGTCGGACTCGGCGGCTTTACGCCCCTGCTCAACCGCCACGCCGTAATCCTCTTCGTACTCCACCACCGTCACGCCGTGGCTGCGCAGTTTGGCCTTTTTCCACGCTCTGGCGTCGGCGGACATATGGACCGTCACCTTGAAGCCGATGCGCGCGCTCATTATGCCAATCGACATCCCCAGGTTGCCGGTGGAGCCAACGGCGATGCTGTACTGGCTGAAGAACGTCCTGAACTCGGGGGTCAGCAGCTTGCGGTAGTCGTCGGCTGTGTTTAACAATCCCGCGTCGATCGCCAGTTTTTCCGCGTGGGTCAGGACTTCATAAATGCCGCCGCGGGCCTTAATCGAGCCGGAAATCGGCAGGTGGCTGTCTTTCTTCAGCAGCAGATCGCCAGCAATGGGCTGACGAAAGGTTTTTTCCAGCCGGGCCTTCATTGCCGGGATGGCCACCAGCTCGGATTCGATAATACCGCCGGTGGCGGCGGTTTCCGGAAAGGCTTCCGCCAGATAGGGCGCAAAACGATCGAGGCGGGCGTGGGCGTCCTGAACGTCTTCAGTCGTCAGGCCAACGTAGGGTAACCCCTCCGCCAGCGACGTCGTTGACGGGTTAAACCAGGTGGTTTCTTTCAGGGCTATCAGCTCCTCCAGTAGAGGAAACTGGGCGAGTAAAGTGGTCATGTCAGCGTTTTTCATATTACGTCTCTTTGCGCTCAGATGATGAAAGAAAGCAGGAATGTACCGGCCAGTGCAAGCAGCGAAGCGATAAAGGTCGCCGTGGTATAGTATTTGAACGTTTCGTTAAGGCTTGCCCCGCAGTACTGCTTAACCAGCCAGAACAGGGAATCCGTCACGATAGTGCAGCCAATCGCGCCGGAGCCGATGGCGATAGCGATGATTTCCGGGCTCACGCCGGGATAGAGCGGCAGCATCGGCGCGACGATGGCGGTTGCGCCCATCATGGCGACGGTGGCGGAACCGACGGCGGCATGCAGAATCAGCGCCACCAGCCAGGCCAGCAGAATCGGGTGCATATCGAGGTTCGACAGAATCACCGCCAGCGTATCGGCCAGGCCGCTGGTTTTCAGAATGGCGTTAAAGGCCCCGCCTGCGCCGATAATCAGCAGGATATTGGCGATAGAACCGAAACAGTTTTCCGTATGCGTCAGCAGAGTGCTCATGCCCATATTCTGGCGGATACCCAGCACGTAGTAGGCCACAAAGACGGCGATAAACATGGCGGTGATCGGATTGCCGATAAACTCCAGCAGCATATACAGCGTGCCGCCTTTGGTCATATTCAGTTCGGCGATGGTTTTTACCAGCATCAGGCCGATCGGCAGCAGCACCGTAAACAGCGTGGCGCCCAGCGACGGCAGGGTCTCTTCTTTGCGCACTTCGAGGTTGGCAAACTCAGCCGGCACCGCTTTAAACGGCAGGCGGTTGCCGAGGAGCCGCAGGAACAGCGGGCCGCCGACCAGCGAGGCCAGCAGGCCCACCAGCAGACCGTAAACGATCACCGTTCCGATATCCGCGCCCAGCTTGTTGGCGACGAACAGCGCAGCCGGATGCGGCGGCACCACGCAGTGCACCGCCATCAGCGCCGTACACAGCGGGATGGCCAGCTTCAGCAGCGACGTGTTGGTCTTTTTGGCAATGGAAAACGCCAGCGGAATCAGCAGCACCACGCCCACTTCAACGAACAGGGTGATCCCGCAAATCAGGCCCACCAGCACCATAATAACGTCAGCGGACAGCCAGCGGCAGCGCTGGAGCGTCAGGCCGATACGTTCCGCTGCGCCGGAGACCTCCATCATTTTGCCGAGAATCGTTCCCAGCCCAATCACCGCCGCAAGGAAGCCCAGCGTGCCGCCAATCCCGCTCTCAATGGCGTTAACCATATCCAGCGGGCTCATGCCCATCATGGCACCGACGAAAAAGCTTGCCAGCAGTAGCGCCAGAAACGGGTGAAACTTCAGTTTGACGATAGTTAATACAATCAACACGATGCTGATCAGCAGCGTGCTCACAACCCAGATCTGAGATTCCATACCCCACCTCGCCTGTGAATAATCTATGGGTATTGAACAGAAAAACGGCACGCGCTGACAAACGATATAAACGGCCCTTCAGGTGAATCAGATTGAATCAAAAAGGTGATTTTGCTCTAAAATTGTCTGTTATGTGTGCTATGCATCACTTTTATTCATCTTTAATGCGCAGCTGGCGCGAAAAATTTCTTACACTCGGCGGGGAATTGTGAAGGAGTAAGAGATGGAGACGCTAAAAGAGTTAGGCACTCGCCTGCTTAACGGCTGGCAGCTATCGAAGCTGTATACCTTTGAAGTCGCCGCCCGGCATGAGTCGTTTGCGCTGGCGGCGGAGGAGCTGTCGCTGACGCCCAGCGCGGTGAGCCACCGTATCAATCAGCTGGAAGAAGAGCTGGGGATCCAGCTGTTTGTGCGCTCGCACCGCAAAGTAGAGCTGACGCATGAAGGTAAGCGGGTGTTCTGGGCGCTGAAGTCCTCGCTGGATAGCCTGAACCAGGAAATTCTGGATATTAAAAACCAGGAGCTGTCGGGGACGTTAACGGTCTATTCGCGCCCGTCCATCGCCCAGTGCTGGCTGGTTCCCGCGCTCGGCGATTTTACCCGCCGCTATCCGTCGATCTCGCTTACCGTGCTGACCGGCAACGATAACGTCAATATGCAGCGCGCGGGCATCGATCTGGCAATCTACTTCGATGATGCGCCTTCCTCGCAGCTGAGCCACCATTTTCTGATGGATGAGGCCATCGTACCGGTCTGCACGGCGGATTACGCGCGCCAGCATCAGCTACAGCAGAACCCCGGCAATCTTCGCCACTGTACGCTGCTGCACGATCGTCAGGCGTGGAGCAACGATTCCGGCACCGATGAGTGGTTCAGCTGGGCGCAGACATTTTCCGTCGATTTGCCGCAATCGTCGGGTATTGGCTTCGATCGTTCGGATTTAGCGGTGATTGCCGCGATGAATCACGTTGGCGTGGCGATGGGGCGTAAGCGGCTGGTGCAAAAGCGCCTGGAGAGCGGCGAGCTGATCGCACCGTTCGGCGAGATGACCCTGAAGTGCCATCAGCACTACTACGTGACGACCCTGCCGGGCCGTCAGTGGCCGAAAATTGACGCCTTTATCCACTGGCTGCAGAGTCAGGCGCAATTATGATGACCGGCTTAGTTTCATCCCGTTGGCGCTGCGCTGACCGGGCTACGGGTTTACCTCCGTCTGCGGGCCGGTAGCCCGGACAGGCGCGTCAGGCGCCGCCTCCGGGAAATATGCCGGGGCTGATAATTCGCCACTGCTTCCCGGCTTGCGCTGCGCTTAGCCGGGCTACGGGTTTATCGGCGTCCGTCATTTGTAGCCCGGGTAAGACGCGCCGCGTCGCGACCCGGGGAACCCGCAAAGAAGCCTTAAACCGGCTGCTGGTGTTGATGAAAGCGCGACGCCAGCGGCAGCCAGCACAGCAGAATCAGCAATCCCATCAGCATCATCAGCAGGCCGAGGCTGCCCTGACCGGTTTGCGGCATCATCGCCGACAGCCACGCCAGCACGCCGGAACCGATATTCTGCAGCCCGCCCACCAGCGCCCCGGCGGTGCCGGCGAGGAACGGGAAGGGCTCCATCGCGCCGCTGGTCGCCAGCGGAAACAGCATCCCCGCGCCAAAAAAGAACAGCGCGGCGGGAACCAGCAGGGTCCAGACGGTCATCACGCCCAGCAGGCCAGGGATCCACATCAGCACCCCCGCCAGCAGGCAGCAAATCACCGACTGCCACATCAGCGTCGGGAAGCGTTTGTTCGGCCGGCCGGCAAACCAGGCGCCAAAGAACGCCGCCGGGATCGGCAGAATAAACAGAATGCTGACCGACATACTGCTCAGACCCAGTACCGCGCCCATCAGCACGCCGGAACAGGCTTCGAATACGGCAATGCCCGCCAGGCCGCCGATCAGCATCAGCAGATAGCAGTTGAACGCGCCGGTACCGAACAGCGTTTTATAGTTGGTGATGAGCCGGGTACGCGGCGCGCCGGTGGGCCGGGTTTCCGGCATCCAGCGCGCCATGCTGAAGGTGACGCCGGCGCAAAGTACCAGCAGAAATACGAAGCAGGCCCGCCAGTTCCATAAGGTATCGAGAATGCCGCCAATCAGCGGCGCCAGCAGCGGGCTAACCAGAATCCCCATATTCAGCAGGCTATTGGCGTGCCTGAGCTGCGCCCCTTCATACAGATCGCGCGGCAAGGTTCGCGCCATCACGCCGCCGACGCCGGTACCCATCCCCTGCATTGCGCTGGCGGCAATCAGCACCGGCAGGCTATGGGTGGTAATGGCAACCAGCGTCGCCAGCATAAAAATGGACATTCCCACCAGGATCACCGGGCGGCGGCCAACGCGATCGGAGAGCGGGCCGTAGAAAAGCTGCGAGACGCCGTAGGTCAGCAGATAAGCGGCCATTACGCTCTGCACCGCGCCTTCGCGAACGTTGAGCGATATCGCCATATCGGCAATCGCCGGAATATAAATGGTCTGCGCCATCTGGCCTACGGCCACCAGCAGCACCAGCATCAACAACAAATTGAAGTTCTTATGCCGTTTCATGTCGATGAATACTTTGTATAAAGTTGGAGATGAAGAATATGTGACTGGCACACCCGCTAAACGATGGAGGAATCTACCACATAAAAATGACAGAACAACCCTGTAAGGGGGGATTGTCGGGGATGTTCAGGCAGGTTTTGTAAACGAAAGTCGGCAACTAATGTTGCCATGTGTGGATTACGACAGCCGCAGCAGAATCGCCCCGGCGGCAATGCCGCAGGCGGCGGCGATGCGCAATGGAACTACCTTCTCTTTCAACAGGATAAACGCGATAACCGCGCCAAAAAGAATCGAGGTTTCGCGCAGGGCGGCTACCACCGCCAGCGGCGCCTGGGTCATGGCCCACAGCGCCAGGCCATAGGAGCCCATGGTACCGACGCCGCCGACCATGCCTTTCTTCCAGTGCTGGCGCAGATAGCGGCTGGCCTGCGGGCGTCGGGCAATCATCGCCCAGCCCAGCAGACAGAAGCCGTTCATAAAAAAGGTCCACAGGGTATAGCCCAGCGCGGTTTCTGAAAGCCGCACACCGGTTCCGTCGACCAGCGTGTAGCCCGCAATGAAGCAGGCGTTGATCAGCGCCAGTACGATACCCTGGCTCGAACTGGCGCGCCCGTTAAAGGCCATCGCCAGAATCGCCAGGCAGATGACGCCGATGCCCAGCCACGCCAGCGGGGAGAGAGTGTCGCCAAGAAAGGCGACGCTGATTATCGCCACCAGTAGCGGGGCGGTCCCGCGCATCAGCGGATAGGTCTGGCTCATATCCGAGACCTGATAGGTTTTTGCCACCAGCACCGTATACACCACCTGTAGCGCGCAGGAGACGGCAAGAAACGGCACGCTGGCGAGCGTGGGTTGGGGGGCAAAAGGGAGCAGAACCAGGGCGATGAGCGAGGCAGAGCCGCTAACGCCTACCGCTGCGTACATTTTATCGCCGCTGGCTTTAACTATAGCGTTCCAGCTGGCGTGAAGCAGGGCGGCGAACAGCAAAATACAGAATACGGTAATGGTCATTGCGGCCTGGCGCTGGGGAATAAATCGTCAACGGACTGTAACATGCGCACTCTTCAGCAGCCAGCGGCGGCTAGAGCGAACAGAACAGACGATGGGTGACCCGGGGTTCATCATATATCGGGCGAAATCCCAGATTTTCATAAAACGACCAGGCCGTTGACGGCGCATGGGTGTTGAGAAAATCAAAGCTGCTGCCGGAGTGGGTGATAACCGAGACCAGCAGCTGATGCCCGATCCCCTGCCGACGATGGCGCTCGGCGATATACAAATGGCGGATGCGACCGGCCCGCGGCTGCTGGCTAAAAGGGTCGATGTTAAGCCCGCACACGCCGACCAGCTGCCCGTGCGCAAAAGCCCCCAGCAGCTTTTCTCCCGGCGCGTTAAAACGGTTTTCCCCGTTCTGCCAGTTCTCCGCCAGGCGACGCAGCATGTTCAGGTTTTGCGCCAGGCTTTCGGCGCGGAGTGCCGAAAAACCAGGTTCGTCCGGGGTGATAGCGGCGATCAACAACGGTGCCATAATTTTTCTCCGTCAGGTTAGCCTGTAGAGGGGCGGTTTCCCGCCCCTCTCAGGTGCGACTTGAACCTGAATCAGCGGAACTGCTTCAGGACTGCATCAAGTAGTTGCAACACGGCAACCATGAGTTTCAGGATCAGAACAACGATATCCACTCCGCCCATACGCGTCTCCTCTGGTTCAGGAGCACAACCGGCTGGCGTACCTTTCCGCCGCCTGTTGCCAGCCAGGGTATACCCGTCATATTCAGGCGCCACCTGCCGGTGGCGGACTCAATAATTCGGGGTATTTGTTGACGTAACACAGTGTGCTCTTCTGGGGTTAAGGCGCTGACGGCACCACCCGTTTCAGCCAGGACTTTTTTGCGCCGGTAAAAGTGCGGCCCCAGATTCCCCCTGCGTACCCCCTCAGTATAGAATGAATACTGTATATATGAACAGTATTTTTTGGACAAATTTGTATACGCGATCCATACTCTAAATCAGCAAAAACCATCGTGAAAATTGCGCCTTCTTCCCCGATCGCGTATACTTTTTTCGTTGACGTAATACAGTGTGCTTGCGGCTACCAACCGTAAAAACACCGAACAGAAAACCTCGCCGCGGCGGGGTTTTTTGTTTTTATCCCGCCGCAAATTAATGTGATCTTCCGCGCAGTTTCTCCTGGTTGAAAATAAATCCATTGTGAAATGACAAAAGCTGTGTTTGTATAAATTCATTCCCTTTTTTGAGACAACAGGTCCCTCATGAACGCTACCACGCTGACTTCGACCCTACTACTAACCGCGCCTGCCGCGGTGGTCGTCGTGTCTGTGGTGGTCGTCGTCGGCAACGCGCCGTAGGGTCCGGAACAACACGAATTCCAAACCCCGCCGGCGCAAACCGAGCGGGGTTTTTCGTTTCATGCCCCCCGGTAAGTCGGCCCAGAATAAAAGGACTGGAGCATGGCAAGTTCGGGCACAACATCACAAAAAATGCGCTTCACTGGCGCACAGTTAGTCGTTCATTTACTGGAGCGTCAGGGGATCACTACGGTCAGCGGCATTCCGGGCGGCTCCATCCTTCCCATTTACGATGCGTTAAGCCAAAGCACGCAGATCCGCCATATTCTGGCGCGTCACGAGCAGGGCGCGGGGTTTATCGCCCAGGGCATGGCGCGCACCGAGGGCAAACCGGCGGTGTGTATGGCCTGTAGCGGCCCGGGAGCCACTAACCTGATCACCGCTATCGCTGACGCCCGTCTGGATTCGATTCCGCTGGTGTGCATTACCGGCCAGGTTCCGGCCTCAATGATCGGCACCGACGCTTTCCAGGAAGTCGACACCTACGGTATCTCTATCCCCATCACGAAACATAACTATCTGGTACGCAACATTGCTGAGCTGCCGCAGGTGATAAGCGACGCGTTTCGCATCGCGCAGTCCGGGCGACCAGGGCCGGTGTGGATAGATATTCCTAAGGATGTTCAGGCCGCGACCATTGAGCTTGACGCCCTGCCGGAACCCGGCGCCCGTACGGCGCCTCCGACGTTCGATAGCGCCAGCGTGCGTGAAGCGGCGGCGATGATTAACGCCGCGCAGCGTCCGGTGCTCTATCTGGGCGGTGGGGTGATCAACGCGCCTGAGCCCATTCGCCAGCTGGCGGAAAAAGCCAACCTGCCAACCACCCAGACCCTGATGGCGCTGGGGATGCTGCCGAAAGCGCATCCGCTGTCGCTGGGCATGCTGGGGATGCACGGCGCGCGCAGCACCAATTTTATTTTGCAAGAGGCTGATTTATTAGTTGTTTTAGGCGCGCGTTTTGATGACCGGGCGATTGGTAAAACCGAGCAGTTCTGCCCGAACGCGAAAATTATCCACGTTGATATCGACCGCTCTGAGCTGGGCAAAATCAAACAGCCGCACGTGGCGATTCAGGGCGATGTTGGCGAAGTGCTGGCGCAGCTGATCCCGCAGGTCGAGGCGCAGCCGCGCAGCGAATGGCTGCAGCTGGTGGCCGATCTGCAGCGGGAGTTCCCCTGCACCATTCCGCAGGAGCAAGACCCGCTTACCCACTATGGCCTGATTAACGCCGTTGCCGCCTGCGTTGACGATGAGGCAATCGTGACCACCGACGTCGGCCAGCACCAGATGTGGGTCGCGCAGGCGTATCCGCTCAACCGCCCGCGCCAGTGGCTGACCTCCGGCGGCCTCGGCACCATGGGCTTTGGTCTGCCTGCCGCAGTAGGCGCGGCGCTGGCTAACCCGCAGCGCAAGGTCATCTGTTTCTCCGGCGACGGCAGCCTGATGATGAACATTCAGGAAATGGCTACCGCGGCGGAAAATCAGCTGGACGTGAAAATTATCCTGATGAATAACGAAGCGCTGGGGCTGGTTCACCAGCAGCAGAGCCTGTTCTACAAGCAGGGCGTGTTCGCCGCGACCTATCCTGGCATGGTCAACTTTATGCAGATCGCCGCCGGTTTTGGTCTGCAAACCTGTGATTTAAATAACGAAGCCGATCCGCAGGCGGCGCTGCAGGCGATTATCGACCGCCCGGGTCCGGCGCTGATCCACGTGCGTATCGATGCCGAAGAAAAAGTGTATCCGATGGTACCGCCGGGTGCGGCCAATACTGAAATGGTGGGGGAATAAGCCATGCAACAAGCGACTCATGAAAACGTTATTCTACAGCTCACCGTGCGCAACCACCCTGGCGTGATGACCCACGTTTGCGGCCTGTTTGCCCGCCGCGCATTTAACGTGGAAGGCATTCTTTGTCTGCCGATCCCGGACAGCAACCAGAGCCGCATCTGGCTACTGGTCAACGACGATCAGCGCCTCGGGCAGATGATTAGCCAGATCGAAAAGCTGGAAGACGTTGAGAAGGTGGTGCGCAATCAGTCCGATCCCTCCATGTTCAGCAAAATCGCGGTGTTCTTCGAATAATCGCTCGCGGCTTGATCCGCTGCGCGCGATAAACAAAATCACTCAAGCCGCATCAGGGCGGCAACTCTGAGAATCCCCCTGGAGCTGACTGAAGTCAGTGACTGGGGGGAACAGAGGCAGCTTGAAGGATGACGTTTATACCGTTAAGGTAAGCGCGTTTTTTATCCTCCCCAGGAATCGCCATGACCACAATCGCCCTTATTGACGATCATCTTATCGTCCGCTCCGGCTTTGCCCAGCTGCTGGGGCTGGAAGCCGATTTTCAGGTCGTCGCCGAATTCGGTTCCGGTCGCGAAGCGCTGGCGGGGCTGCCCGGCCGCGGCGTGCAGGTCTGTATCTGCGATATCTCGATGCCGGATATCTCCGGGCTTGAGCTGTTAAGCCAGTTGCCTAAAGGGATGGCGATCGTGATGCTGTCGGTGCACGACAGCCCGGCGCTGGTGGAGCAGGCGCTGAACGCCGGCGCGCGCGGCTTTCTCTCCAAGCGCTGCAGCCCGGATGAGCTGATCGCCGCCGTCCGCACCGTGGCGGCTGGCGGCTGCTACCTGACGCCGGATATCGCCATGAAGCTGGCGGCCGGGCGACGGGACCCGCTCACCAAACGCGAACGCGAGGTGGCGGAAAAGCTGGCGCAGGGGATGGCGGTAAAAGAGATTGCCGCCGAGCTGGGCCTGTCGCCAAAAACCGTGCACGTTCATCGCGCCAATCTGCTGGAAAAGCTGGGCGTCAGCAACGACGTCGAGCTGGCGCGCCGCATGTTCGATAGCTGGCAATGAACGCCTTTCTCTCCCGGCTGCTCTCGGTTATTGGCTGTTGCTTTATCTTTTCCGCCGCATGGTTTTGCCTGTGGAGCATCAGCCTGCACCTGGTGGAGCGTGCCGATCTTGCGGTGCTGCTTTTCCCCTTTGGCCTGCGTCTTGGCCTGATGCTGCAGTGTCCGCGCGGCTACTGGCCGGTTCTGCTGGGCGCTGAGTGGCTGCTGATCTTCTGGCTGGCGCAGGAAGTGGCGCTGGCGCACCCGATAATATTGATGACCGGAAGTCTGTTGACCCTGCTGCCGGTGGCGCTGATCTCACGCTATCGCCAGCAGCGTGACTGGCTCACCCTGCTGCGTCAGGGAGGGGCGCTGATCGCCGCTGCGCTGCTCCAGTCGCTGCCGTGGCTGCCGGAAGGCAAGGAGGGGCTGAACGCGCTGCTGCTGACCCTGACCGGCGGCCTGACGCTGGCGCCTACCTGCCTGGTTATCTGGCACTACCTTACCAGTACCGTCTGGCGGCCGCTGGGGCCATCGCTGGTCTCGCAGCCGGTAAACTGGCGCGGGCGGCATCTTATCTGGTACCTGCTGCTGTTCAGCGTCAGTCTCTGGCTCCAGCTGGGGCTGCCCGCCGAGCTCTCGCGATTTACGCCTTTCTGCCTGGCGCTGCCGATTATCGCCCTGGCCTGGCACTACGGCTGGCAGGGCGCGCTGATCGCGACCCTGATGAACGCCATCGCGCTGATTGCCAGCCAGAGCTGGCACGATCATCCGGTGGATTTGCTGCTTTCGCTGCTGGCGCAAAGCCTGACGGGCCTGCTGCTGGGCGCAGGCATTCAGCGGCTGCGCGAGCTGAATCAGTCGCTGCAAAACGAGCTGGTGCGTAACCAGCGGCTGGCGGAACGCCTGCTGGAAACCGAAGAGAGCGTGCGCCGCGAGGTGGCCCGCGAGCTGCACGATGATATCGGGCAGACCATCACCGCCATCCGTACTCAGGCGGGGATCGTCCAGCGTCTGGCGCCTAACAGCGCCAGCGTCAGGCAGAGCGGCCAGCTGATTGAGCAGCTTTCGCTCGGCGTCTATGATTCGGTGCGCCGCCTGCTGGGCCGCCTGCGCCCGCGCCAGCTGGACGACCTGACGCTTGAACAGGCGGTGCGTTCGTTGATGCGCGAAATGGAGCTGGAGGACCGCGGTATGGTCAGCCATCTGGCGTGGCGCATTGATGAGTCGCTGCTGAGCGAAAACCAGCGCGTCACCCTGTTCCGCGTCTGCCAGGAAGGGCTGAATAATATCGTCAAACACGCCAGCGCCAGCGCCGTCACGCTGCAGGGCTGGCAGCAGGAGCAGCGGCTGATGCTGGTGCTGGAGGACGACGGCTGCGGCCTGCCGCCGGGCTCAGGTCAGCAGGGCTTCGGCCTGACCGGCATGCGCGAGCGCGTCAGCGCGCTGGGCGGCACCTTAACCATCTCCTGCACCCACGGCACCCGCGTTTGCGTCAGCCTGCCGCTGCGCTACGCCTGAGGAGCGACGATGTTTGCCTTTTTGAAATCCCCGCCCGCTGCTCCGCCGATTACCGACAAACCGGCGCTGGACGCGCGCTACCGCTACTGGCGTCGGCATATTCTGCTGACCATCTGGCTGGGCTATGCGCTGTTTTATTTTACGCGTAAAAGCTTTAACGCCGCCGTGCCGGAAATCCTCGCCAGCAACGTGCTGACGCGCAGCGATATCGGCCTGCTGGCAACGCTGTTCTACATCACCTACGGGCTGTCGAAATTTTTCTCCGGTATCGTCAGCGACCGCTCTAACGCCCGCTATTTTATGGGCATCGGTCTGGTCGCTACCGGCGTGGTGAATATTCTGTTTGGCTTTTCCACTTCGCTGTGGGCCTTCGCGCTGCTGTGGGCGCTGAACGCCTTCTTCCAGGGCTGGGGCTCGCCGGTGTGCGCCCGTCTGCTGACGACCTGGTATTCGCGCACCGAACGCGGCGGCTGGTGGGCGCTGTGGAATACGGCGCATAACGTCGGCGGGGCGCTGATCCCGATGGTGGTTGGCGCGGCGGCGCTGCACTACGGTTGGCGAACGGGGATGATGATTGCCGGCATGCTGGCGATCCTCGCCGGACTGTTTCTCTGCTGGCGGCTGCGCGACCGGCCGCAGGCGGTCGGCCTGCCCGCCGTGGGCGACTGGCGGCACGATGAGCTGGAGATTGCCCAGCAGCAGGAGGGCGCTGGCCTGACCCGTAAAGAGATCCTCACCAAATACGTGCTGCTGAATCCCTATATCTGGCTGCTCTCGCTGTGCTACGTGCTGGTGTACGTGGTGCGCGCGGCGATTAACGACTGGGGCAACCTGTATATGTCGGAAACGCTCGGCGTCGATCTGGTCACGGCGAATTCGGCGGTCACCATGTTCGAGGTGGGCGGCTTTATCGGCGCGCTGGTGGCGGGCTGGGGCTCGGATAAACTGTTTAACGGCAACCGCGGGCCGATGAACCTGATTTTCGCCGCCGGTATTTTGCTGTCGGTGGGCGGCCTCTGGCTGATGCCGTTCGCCAGCTACGTGATGCAGGCGGCCTGCTTCTTCACGACCGGCTTTTTCGTTTTTGGCCCACAGATGCTGATCGGCATGGCGGCGGCGGAGTGCTCGCACAAAGAGGCGGCGGGGGCGGCAACCGGCTTTGTTGGCCTGTTTGCCTATCTTGGCGCATCGCTCTCCGGCTGGCCGCTGGCGCAGGTGATGGAAATCTGGCACTGGAGCGGCTTTTTCGTGGTTATCGCCATTGCCGCCGGCATTTCCGCCCTGCTGCTGCTGCCGTTTTTAAACGCCCAGGCGCCGCGAGAAGCGTGACCCACTTCACCTTTCTTCGCCGAATGGCGTAAAACTAAGAAATTTTCCCGGTTTCGCCTGGACGCTGTCTCAGGCGAGTCTCCCGGCTGATTTTTACAATGCCTGCCATTCGCAGGTACTAAATCAGCTCAGGAGTCACCCAATCATGCTGGCCTTCTTAAACCAGGTGCGTAAGCCAACCCTGGACCTGCCGCTCGAAGCGCGGCGCAAAATGTGGTTCAAACCGTTCATGCAGTCGTATCTGGTGGTTTTCATCGGCTATCTGACCATGTACCTGATCCGCAAAAACTTTAACATCGCGCAGAACGACATGATCTCCACCTACGGGCTGAGCATGACGCAGCTGGGGATGATCGGTCTCGGATTCTCAATCACCTACGGCGTCGGTAAAACGCTGGTTTCTTACTACGCAGACGGTAAGAACACTAAGCAGTTTCTGCCGTTTATGCTGATCCTTTCGGCCATCTGTATGCTTGGCTTCAGCGCCAGCATGGGCGCAGGGTCGACCAGCCTGTTCCTGATGATCGTCTTCTACGCCCTGAGCGGCTTTTTCCAGAGCACCGGCGGCTCATGCAGCTATTCGACTATTACCAAGTGGACGCCCCGCCGTAAACGCGGCACCTTCCTCGGCTTCTGGAATATCTCTCACAACCTCGGCGGCGCCGGCGCGGCGGGCGTAGCGCTGTTTGGCGCCAACTACCTGTTCGACGGCCACGTGATCGGGATGTTTATCTTCCCGTCGATTATCGCGCTGATCGTCGGTTTTATCGGCCTGCGCTTCGGCAGCGACTCCCCGGAATCCTACGGCCTCGGTAACGCCGAAGAGCTGTTTGGCGAAGAGATCAGCGAAGAGGATAAAGAGACGGAAGAGAACGCCATGACCAAATGGCAGATCTTCGTCGAGTACGTACTGAAGAACAAAGTCATCTGGCTGCTGTGCTTCTCCAATATCTTCCTGTACGTGGTGCGCATCGGTATCGACCAGTGGTCCACCGTTTACGCTTTCCAGGAGCTGAAGCTCTCCAAAGAGGTGGCGATTCAGGGCTTTACCCTGTTTGAAGTGGGCGCGCTGGTCGGCACGCTGCTGTGGGGCTGGCTGTCGGATCTGGCAAACGGTCGTCGCGCGCTGGTGGCCTGCATTGCGCTGGCGCTGATTATCGCCACCCTGGGGGTTTATCAGCACGCCAGCAACCAGTACGTTTATCTCGCCTCGCTGTTTGCGCTGGGCTTCCTGGTGTTTGGCCCGCAGCTGCTGATCGGCGTTGCCGCGGTAGGTTTCGTGCCGAAAAAGGCGATTGGCGCTGCCGACGGGATCAAGGGCACCTTCGCCTATCTGATCGGCGACAGCTTCGCCAAGCTGGGCCTCGGGATGATTGCCGACGGTACGCCGATTTTCGGTCTCACCGGCTGGGCGGGCACCTTTGCGGCGCTGGATGCGGCGGCGATTGGCTGCATCTGCCTGATGGCCATCGTTGCGGTGTTTGAAGAACGTAAAATCCGCCGTCAGAAAAAGACGCAAACTTTGCAGACTGCCTGAGTCATTGGGTGTGAGTCACGTTGCCTGGCCCCTGCGCCGGGCTTTTTTATACCTCTTGCCGGGCGGTTTGATGATAGCGAGACGGGGTCGCGATAAGTCACATTCTGGTACCACCGACAGTCGACAGCGGGCAATTTCCCATTATGATAGTGGGGCTGCGGGATACCCTAAATAATTCATGTTGCAGAAAGGCGGCAAGGGAGCGACAAATTCGTCGGGAACGAATTTGACCAGCCGAAGGCTGGCCTCCGGTGAGAGGCAGGAGCCTCTCATTAATCCTCAGGAGCATAGATAACTATGTGACTGAGGTGAACGACAAATCTGCCGGGAGCAGATTTGAACGTCCTGTAACGGCGGCCCGTCAGGGCGAGGCCCATGGATGGGCCGAGTAATCCGTAGCCAACGCATCTGCAGCTTGAAGTATGACGGGTATTGAATGAGAGGATGCATGATCTGGTTAGGACTGGCCACGCTGATAGTGGTATTTGTTGTGGGATTTCGGGTACTTACCTCTGATTCACGCCGTGCGATTCGCCGTCTGAGCGAACGGTTAGGCATTACGCCGGTACCGCTGGAATCGATGATCGATCAGCTGGGAAAAACCGCCGGCAACGAGTATCTGCGCTACCTGGAGCGGCCGAATGAAGCGCATTTGCAAAATGCTGCGCAGGTGCTGCTGATCTGGCAGGTCGCTATCGTCGACGGCAGCGAGCAGAACCTGCACTACTGGTATCGGTTGATGAAAAAGTCCCGCCTCGCGGCGCCGATTACCGAAGCGCAAATCCGCCTGGCACAAGGTTTTCTTCGCGAGCTGGAGCCGGAAGTGAGCGACCTGCACGCTTTGCAGGAGCGCTATAACGCGCTGTTTTTGCCGGAGGATGGCGTCCACTGGCTGCACTGATATCACTTCCCGGTGCACTGTTGGCTTCGTTAAACGTCACGCCGATGAGGCCACCGGTGCATAAGTCATCGTAACAAAGGGCCATCATCTGGCCGTCCTTCCAATGAAATCCTCATTAGCGGGCTGGGCTGGCGACGGCGGCACGTGACAGCAGATTAGCCAATGCGTAAGTCATTTTATAAAGAGGGGTTGCTTTTATAGCTAGTAGGCTATAATTTACTTATAGCTTATTGGCTATGAGGGATCGCTGATGTGGGATGTTGAAACAACGGAGGTTTTTGACAAGTGGTTTGAGGCGCAGACCGAAGCGCTCAAAGAGGATATGCTCGCCGCAATGGTGATCTTATCCGAGTATGGCCCCCGGTTGGGAAGGCCGTTTGCGGATACAGTAAACGATTCTGCCTTTTCGAATATGAAAGAGCTGCGCATTCAGCATCAAGGTAGACCCATCCGAGCTTTCTTTGTATTTGACCCTTCTCGTTGTGGCATCGTGTTATGCGCCGGAGATAAAACAGGGTTAAATGAAAAGAGATTCTATAAAGATATGATCAAGCTTGCAGATGCTGAGTACCGTAAGCACCTTAATCAGTAAGGAAAAAATATGGCGACCCTTAAAGAATTAATGGCCAAACAGAGCCCGGAAAGCCAGGCGCGTATTGCTGAAAAAGTCGAGGAGATGCGCCAGGCTATCGCTTTAAGTATGTTAAGGGAAGAACTCAATATGTCTCAGGCAGAGCTGGCTAAGGCAATGGGCGTTAAACAACCCACCATAGCAAAAATGGAACAGGCTGATAACGACCCGCGTTTGTCAACGCTGAAGCGCTATGTTGCAGCGCTCGGGGGGGAACTCAGTATTGATGTTAAGCTGCCAACCGGTAAGCGAATCGCATTCCATCTTTAATCCTGCGAACCTTGTGTCCGTTGGCGATGCTGGTGAGAAAGTTGTCAAAACGTTAAATTCGTCACATTTAAAATGTTACACTGCGCGGCTTCCCCGTGTTCAACCATGCAGGTAACTTATGACTCCTTCGAATGCCTCTACGCCACAGGCTCATCAGGCGGCGCGACCCAACTGGTCGGCGGTTTTTGCGGTGGCCTTCTGCGTCGCCTGCCTGATTACCGTTGAGTTCCTGCCGGTAAGCCTGCTCACGCCGATGGCGCAGGATTTAGGCATCTCCGAAGGGGTTGCCGGACAGTCGGTCACCACCACGGCGTTCGTGGCGATGTTCGCCAGCCTGTTTATCACCTCGATCATCCGCAGTACCGATCGCCGCTACGTGGTGATTCTGTTTTCGGTTCTGCTGACCCTTTCCTGCCTGCTGGTCTCTTTTGCCAACAGCTTTGCGTTATTGCTGCTCGGCCGCGCCTGCCTCGGGCTGGCGCTGGGCGGCTTTTGGGCGATGTCGGCGTCGCTCACCATGCGGCTGGTGCCGATGCGCGTGGTGCCCAAAGCCCTGTCGGTTATTTTTGGCGCGGTATCAATAGCGCTGGTGATCGCCGCGCCGCTGGGCAGCTTCCTCGGTGGGATTATCGGCTGGCGTAACGTCTTTAACGGCGCCGCGGTGATGGGGGTGGTCTGTACGATTTGGGTGCTGAAGGCGCTGCCGTCTCTGCCGGGCGAGTCGACCTCGGCGCAGCAAAATATGTTCGGCCTGCTAAAGCGCCCCGGCGTGATGGCCGGGATGTGTGCCATTTTTATGGCCTTCGCCGGCCAGTTCGCCTTCTTTACCTATATTCGCCCGGTGTATATGACGCTGGCAGGCTTTGACGTTGACGGCCTGACGCTGGTGCTGTTGAGCTTCGGCATCGCCAGCTTCGTCGGCACCTCGCTCTCTTCGATGCTGCTCAAACGTTCGGTGAAAGCGGCGCTGGCGGTTGCCCCGGTGGTGCTGGCCATCAGCGCGGCGGTGCTGGTACTGTGGGGGGAGAGTAAAATCGTGGCGTCGACGGTTGCCGTTATCTGGGGCTTTGCCTTCGCGTTGATACCGGTTGGCTGGTCAACGTGGATCACCCGCTCCCTGTCCGATCAGGCGGAGAAAGCCGGGTCGATTCAGGTGGCGGTGATCCAGCTGGCCAACACCTGCGGCGCCGCGGTTGGCGGCGTGGCGCTGGATCACCTTGGTCTGCTCTCGCCGCTGGTCCTCTCCGGTACGTTGATGCTGCTGACCGGCCTGCTGGTGGCGACGAAAGTACGAGTGTAATGGGGCCGCAGTCAGGCGAATCGTCAATAAAACTACGGGCGTTCGCCCTGCGCCAGACGACGGTTGATGTCGGCAATCACGCCCGGCAAATCCGCCAGCGTATCCACCACATAGTGCGCACCGGCGGCGTACAGCTTCCCGGCAGCGTGCTCGCGGCGGGCGGCGATCTCTTCGGCGCTCATCTGCTGATATTCCTCCCAGCTGGCGCCGAATTCGTTACCGGAAACCGCCAGACCCACGCTCCACATCCCGGCGTTTAATCCTTCGGTAATGCCGGGAGCGGAATCATCAACCTTGACGCAGTGGGCTACCGAGTCGATGCCGAGGACAATGACGTTCTGTAACGCCATCCACGGGCCTGGCCGTCCCCCGACGGCGAGGTCGTCCGTCGCCACCCAGTGGTCAGGCGCATAGCCCTGCGCGGCGGCGGCCGGCGCCAGCTTTTCCATCACCGGACGCGGATAGCCGGAACAGGAGCCAATTTTTATGCCTTCGGCGCGCAGCGCGGCAATGGTGTCGACAACCCCGGCGATCGGCGCAGAAAAATCGACAACTTTGGCAATCTGCAGCGGCATAAAAGCAGCATAGATCGCGTCGATATCGGCAGCGTTCATCGCCCGGCCAAACTTCGCTTGCCAGCGGGCGTCCACGGCGGGCAGTTTCCCCAGCGCTTCAATATGCTGCCATTTGCCGAGACCCATCGGCACCCTGGCTTCTTCGGGCGTAATCTCCACGGCAAAAGCCTGACGGAAGGCCTCAACGAAAATCTGCGTCGGCGCGAAGGAGCCAAAGTCGACGGTGGTGCCTGCCCAATCAAGAATAACGGCGTTAATACGGTTCATGACGGTTCCTTAGCATTGCCAGTACATGGCGTTTTTGATGGCCGCCAGCAGGGCGGTGATGTCGGCGTCGTACACTTCGCCGATGTTGCCGATACGGAAGCAGTCGCTTTGCGACACCTTGCCCGGATAGATCACGAAACCCTGCTCTTTAAGCCGCTGATAGAAATCCTTAAAGCGATACTGCGGCGCATCCGGGGAGTAAAACGCGGTGATGATCGGCGAGTGCAGGCTATCGTCGAGCAGCGGCTGAAAGCCTAGCGCACGCATTCCCGCCACCAGACGCTGCTGGTTCGTGCTGTAACGCTGATGACGTGCGCGCACGCCGCCTTCCTCCGCCAGCTCCTTCAGCGCCTGGGCAAAAGCCAGCACGGTATGGGTCGGTGAGGTGAAGCGCCACTTGCCGTGGTTATCCTCCATGCAGCGCCACTGGGCGTACAGATCCAGCGACAGCGAGCGCGAGCGGCCCTGGCAGTTTGCCAGTTCCGCCTCCCGGGCAATGACGAAGGCAAAGCCCGGCACACCCTGAATGCATTTGTTGGCGGAGCTGATCAGATAATCGATATTCAGGGCGGCGACGTCCATGGGAATGCCGCCGAAGCTGCTCATGGCATCGACGATGTAGCGTTTGTCGTACCGTTTCGCCAGCGCGGCGACCTCTTCGATCGGGTTGAGCATGCCGGTCGTGGTTTCGCTATGCACCATGGCGATATGGGTGATCGCCGGGTCGGTTTGCAGGATCCGTTCGATCGCCGCCGCGTCCGGCCGCGCCACTTCGCCGCAGTCGTAGGGATGGTGCGCAATGCACATCAGTTTCGCCATCTCGATCATGCGCGCGCCGTAGGCGCCGTTGCTGATAATCAGCACTTTCCCCTGCGCGCCGATCGCGCTACCGAGTACCGCTTCAACCGCGTAGCTGCCGCTGCCTTGCAGCAGCACTGAGGTGTAGCCGTTAGCGGGCGTCGCCAGTTCCACCAGCCGTTGGCGAATGACCTGAACGACGCCGAGATTGTAGTCGTCGTCCCAGGTACAGCTATCGAACAGCATCGCCTCTTTTACCGTACGGGAAGTGGTTAGCGGTCCGGGCGTCAGCAGCAGATAATTACGCGAAGTCATTGTTTTCACCATTTGGTCTATACCAGATGTTTTTTATAATGGCGATCGTGCCCCGAAAAGGTCAAAGGGAAAGTAGCGCTGCAACAAAAAATTCATCTGGTTATGTATAATGAGCGCATCAAATTTGGCCGCGAGCGAACATGAAATCACCCTCTGGCGAGACGCCACAGTATCTGCTGATCAAGGCGCAGCTTCAGGCGCGTATTCAAAACGGCGCGTTGAAGAGCGGCGATAAGCTGCCGTCCGAGCGCGAGCTGTGCGCGCTGTTCAACACCACGCGTATTACGGTGCGTGAGAGCCTGGCGCAGCTTGAGTCCAGCGGCGTGATTTATCGCGCCGACCGCCGCGGCTGGTTTGTTACGCCGGAGCGCTTGTGGTTGGATCCGACGCAGAATACCAACTTCCACAAGCTGTGCCTGGAACAGGGGCGGGAGCCGAAAACGGTACTGCTCGACGGGCGTCTGGTCACCGTTCCGCTGGACGTTATGGCGCCGCTGGCGCTGCAGCCATTCGATCAGGTTTACCTGCTCACCCGTCTGCGTTATGCCGACGGGCGGGCGATTTGCTACTGTGAAAACCACTGTCTGCCCGCCAGGGTTCCGGAGCTGCTGCGCCACGATTTAAACGGCAGCCTGACCGAGATTTATCAGACCCGCTATGACCTGATATATACCAGTATGCATCTGTCGTTCTGGCCCACCTCGATGCCGCCCCAGGCCGCCGACGCCCTGGGGGTGATGGAAGGGCGTCCGGCGCTGCTCTTGCGCCGCCTCAACTACGATCAGCACGGGCGAATTCTCGATTACGATATTGAGTACTGGCGCCACGACAGCCTGCGTATTGAAGTCGATACCCATTGATTTTATTGGTCCAGCCCGAGCGTTTTCCCGGGTTGCGGCTGGCGCCTTACCCGGGCTACGGGTTTACCGCCGTTTGCGGACGGGTAGCCCGGACAGGCGCGTCAAGCGCCGCCTCCGGGAGGGGGGTCTTCTGCTCCGGCGTCATCCTTTCGCCACACTTCATTCATCGTTTTGTCATAAACCCCCGGTAGCGTGAAAAACAATCTGGTCTATACCAGAATGACTAACTACCCGATGAGGCATATACGATGAAACTCTCCCGACTTGCCCTGCTGTCCCTGTTCGCGCTGACCAGCTCTCCGGTATGGGCAGATGGCATCGTCACGGTTTACTCCGCTGACGGCCTGCACGATGGTGATAACAGCTGGTACCAGCACCAGTTCGCCGCTTTCACCAAAGCAACGGGCATCAAGGTGCAGTACGTGGAAGGCGGTTCCGGGGCGATTGTTGAACGCCTGGCAAAAGAGCGCACCAACCCTCAGGCCGATGTGCTGGTGACGGTGCCGCCGTTTATCCAGCGTGCCGCGAAAGAACAGCTGTTGGCCGAATTTCAGCCGCAGGACAGCGCCCGGATCCCGGGCGTACACGACCGCTACTCGCCGCTGGTGAATAACTATCTGACCTTTATCTATAACAGTAAGCTGCTGAAAACCGCGCCGGCCAGCTGGCAGGATTTGCTCGATAGCCGCTTCAGGAACAAACTGCAGTACTCGACGCCGGGGCAGGCGGGTGACGGTACGGCGGTCATGCTACAGGCGTTTCACAGCATGGGGAGCAAAGAGGCGGGGTTCGATTATCTCGGTAAGCTCCAGGCCAATAACGTTGGTCCGTCTGCTTCCACCGGTAAGTTGACCGCGCTGGTCAATAAAGGCGAGCTGTACATCGCTAACGGCGATCTGCAAATGAACCTGTCGCAGATGGCGCGTAACCCGAATGTGCAAATCTTCTGGCCAGCGGACGCGCAAGGCGAACGCAGCGCGCTGGCGCTGCCCTATACCATCGGCCTGGTGCAGAACGGTCCGAACGGCGAAAACGGTAAAAAGCTGATTAACTTCCTGCTCGATAAATCCGCTCAGTCCAGCGTCAGCGCGCTCTCCTGGGGTCTGCCGGTGCGCAGCGACGTGACGCCGGAAGACGCTAACTTTAAAGCGGCGAAAGCGGCGCTTAACGGCGTGAAAAGCTGGGAACCCAACTGGGACGACGTTGCGGTTTCGCTGTCGGCGGATATTGCCCGCTGGCATAAAGTGACGGACAGCGAGTAAGCGTGATGTTAATGAAAACGACCGTTGCCCCAACCCCGTCGCTGGCGGGGACGTCCGGAATTACTCTCGACGCGCTGCGCGTTTCTTATCACGGCAACGTGGTGCTGAAGCCGCTGACATTAACCATTGAGCCCGGTGAGGTGCTGGCGCTGATCGGCCCTTCGGGATCCGGGAAAACCACGGTGCTGCGGGCGATAGCCGGTTTTGTGCAGCCTGCCGGTGGTCGAATTTTGCTTGGCGACACGGATATTACCCACCTGCCGCCGTATCAACGCGGCCTTGGTATGGTGGTTCAAAACTACGCCCTGTTTCCGCACATGAAGGTAGAAGATAACGTCGCCTTCGGCCTGCGGGCGCAGAAGCAGCCCAAAGCGCAGATCGCTGAACGGGTTCAGGAAGCCCTGAAAATCGTCGGCATGGCGGATTACGCCAGCCGCTATCCGCACCAGCTTTCCGGCGGCCAGCAGCAGCGAGTCGCGATTGCCCGCGCCATCGCCGTGCGTCCGCGGGTATTGCTGCTTGATGAGCCGCTCTCGGCGCTGGATGCGCAAATCCGTCACAACATGGTGGAGGAAATTGCCCGTCTGCACCGTGAACTGCCGGAGCTGACCATTCTCTACGTCACCCACGATCAGACCGAAGCCCTGACCCTGGCGGACAAGATTGGCATCATGAAAGACGGCTCGCTCATTGCCCACGGCGAAACCCATCAGCTTTACCACTATCCGCCTAATCGTTTTAGCGCCGAGTTTCTCGGACGTGCCAATATCCTGCAGGCGACGGCGCTGACAGATACCGCGGGACCTGGCCTGGTCAGCGTCAGCTGCGGCGGCGGATTGATCGCCGCGTTCAGCCGCGGCGGCCAGCATGGCAACAATAAGCTGCTGTGTATTCGCCCGCAGCATATGAGTCTCGCGCCGCGATCGGCCACCAGCAACCGGCTGAACGCCATCCTGACCTCCGTGCACTGGCAGGGCGATTTGACCCATCTGCTATGCGACGTGGCGGGGGAGGCGGTGCGTATCGTGATGACCCACGTGAATCCGCTGCCGCGTGCGGGCGACAGGCTGGCGCTCTATTTTGAACCCAACGATGCGGTCCTGATTGAGGTGTCATAATGTCGCAGATCTTAACGCTCCCGCGTCGCTCTGTTCATCTGCGGCCCTTACTGTGGCTGCTGCCGCCGCTGCTGGTGCTGGCGACCCTGTTTTTCTACCCGCTGCTGCTCATCGGCGAACAGGCGCTGCGCGATACCGAGGGTCATCTGGGCCTCGAAACCTTCTGGCAGGTGGTGGAGTCCCGGCGCTTTCTCAGCGCATTGCTCAATACCTTGCAAATCGCGGTTATCGCGACATCAGGCTGTCTGCTGCTCGGCAGCGTGCTGGCGCTGATTCTGGTGTTTATCCCGTTTCCCGGTAGCCAGCTGATTAGCCGGATAATTGATACCTTTATTGCGCTGCCGACCTTTCTCATCACCCTGGCTTTCACCTTTATTTACGGCTCCGCCGGTCTGCTGAACGGAACGCTGATGTCGCTGTTTGCTTTTGAACTGCCGCCGGTGGATTTTCTCTATTCGATTCAGGGGGTCATACTGGCGGAAATGACCGTCTTCACCCCTCTGGTGATGCGCCCGCTGATGGCCGGGCTGCGGCAGATTGATAAAAGCCAGCTTGAAGCGGCGAGCATCCTCGGCGCGCATCCGCTGCGGGTCATCGGCCAGGTGATTTTTCCGGCGGTGCTGCCGGCGCTAATGGCGGGCGGCAGCCTGTGTCTGCTGTTGACCACCAACGAGTTCGGCATCGTGCTGTTTATCGGCGCCAAAGGGGTAAATACTCTACCGATGATGGTCTACAGCAAGGCTATTCTCGAGTCGGACTACAGCGTCGCCTGCATGATTGCGCTGATTAATATTCTGCTGTCGCTGGGGCTGTTTATGCTCTATCGGCTGGCCGCCGCGCGTACCGGCGTGAGGAGCTAACGATGTTGATTTGGTCGCGTAAAGGCCGTACGGCGGCGGGAGCGCTGGCGGTGACGCTGTTTGCCGGGTTTTTCTTCCTGCCGCTGGCGGTGATTTTGATGTCCAGCCTGAGCCAGCAGTGGAACGGCCTGCTGCCGTCCGGCTTTACCTTCGGACACTTTGTTAACGCGTTTCGCGGCGCCGCGTGGGATGCGCTCTTTTCCAGCCTGATGGTCGGGTTTTGCGCCAGCCTGTTCGCTCTGCTGTGCGGCATGTGGGCTGCGCTGTCCCTGCGGCAGTACGGTGCGAAGCTGCAAAAATACCTTGGGCTGATGTTCTATCTGCCAAGCGCCATCCCATCCGTTTCTGTGGGTCTTGGCATTCTGGTGGCCTTCAGCCAGGGACCGCTGCAGATGAACGGCACCTTTTGGATCGTTCTGGCGGCGCACTTCGTGCTGATTTCCGCGTTTACCTTCAGCAACGTTTCCACCGGTCTGGCGCGGATTTCCGCCGATATTGAAAACGTCGCCTCCAGCCTCGGGGCATCGCCGTGGTATCGCCTGCGCTACGTTACGCTGCCGCTGATGACGCCGTGGATGATTTCAGCACTGGCGTTAAGCCTGTCGCTGTCGATGGGGGAGCTGGGCGCGACGGTGATGATTTACCCGCCGGGCTGGACAACGCTGCCGGTGACGATTTTCAGCCTGACCGATCGCGGCAATATTGCCGATGGTTCGGCGCTGACCATCGTGCTGGTGGGCGTCACGCTGCTGCTGATGATTAAGCTTGAACGCATCGCTCGCCGGATGAGCCAGAGGTGATCTCCGGCTCCTTTTGCAAACCACCTAAGCCAGTGGTAGCCGGGGTAAGGCGTTACGCCGCAACCCGGGGAATGCGCCGGGATGAATATATCGATGCGGCTTCTTCCCGGCTCGCGCTGCGCTTAGCCGGGCTACAGGTTACGATCTGATAGCCCGGATCGGGCTCTGACACCGCGACCCGGGGCGATTTCACTCTCTTAGAACCACGCCTCAAACATACCGCCAAGGTTTAACGAATCCAGCTGCTCGTCTTTGGTGCCGTTAACCTTCGCGGTGCGCTTGTTATCCACCTGGCCGCCGGTCACGTAGAAGCGCAGCATCGGGCGGAACTCCGGCCCCATACCGATGGCGATGTTCTGCGACAGCGTCAGCTTCCAGCCGTGGTTATCGCCGCCCTGGTCGTAATCGACGCGCTGGTAGCCCGCTTCCAGCCAGGTGGAGTGCACATCGTTCCAGAAGTACATCGGACGGACAATGGCGCCGTAGTTTTTACGGTTATCGGTGTTGTCCTTGCCGTTGTCATAGTCGTGGAAGGCCAGCAGATATTCGATCTGCGCCTGCCGGGTAAATTTATGCAGCCCTTCAAAGCTGGCGTAAATCGCGGTCAGGTCATCGGTTTTGTTGTAGACGCTGTTATCCGAGTTATCGGAGTAGCGCAGGATCACTTTATTGACGCCGCTGTCGTTGGTGTGGCTCAGCACCAGCCCGCCCTGCCAGGCGTCGAGACGTTCGTCGCTGTCCACCGCTTTCGAATCGAAACCGTAGTTGGCGTACACCTCAACGTCGATCGGCCCGGCCTTGATGTTGTGGGTTTTGGTGGTCAGGGCGTAGTGGCCGTTATCGCCGGTACCGGAGCCGCCGGTACAGGTGATGCGCGACGGGTTGGCCTCGTCCGCCATCACTTCCGGGCTACAGGACTCCACCTGCGACACTCCCGCCACGTCAAACTGCACGCCGCCGATATCAAAGTTCTTCACCCCGGCGCCCTGGCCGTCGTGGTTCATCCAGAAGTAGTCGTTGATCCCCTGCTGCGGGCGCTGATGGAAGTCGCGGCCGGCCCAGATATAGGCGTTGGGGTTAGACTCCAGCACGTTGGTGACGCCGACGTAGGCTTTTTTCAGGTTAACTTCATCGCTCCAGTGGTCAAACATGACGTTGATATCCCAGATCGCGCCTTTACTGCTCTTGAAGGCTTTAGTTATCTGGAATTCGCCGCCGTTGCCTTCGTTGCCTAAACGGCCGATCGCCGAAGCGCCGTTATAGGAGCCATCCACGCCGACAAACTTCTGATCGCCGGTCTGGAACTGCGCGCCGTAGCGGGCGTAGCCGCTGAACTTCAGGCCGAAGGGGATCGCCATATCCGGCGTGGCCGCGGTGGTCTGCGGGTTGGTGATAACATCCACTTTTTTATCAGCCGCGGCGTCGATTTTCGCCTGGCGTTCGGCCAGGGCTTTATCGACGGCTTTCGCCACAATGGCGTCGATCTGTTCCTGAGTAAATTCTTGTGCGAATACGGAAATTGGGCACAGCGCGGCGACGACCGCCATGGTTAATGGCAGCATTTTTACAGTTTTCATCATTATCTCGCTTTTAATAATTTATATATATCCTAAATAGTTCGAGTTGCAGGAAGGCGGCAAGGGAGTGAATCCCGATGAGCTTACTTTGGTAAGTGATTCGGGTAAGCGAGCGCAGCCAACGTACATGCAGCTTGAAATATGACGGATATATTTAGATAATAGCTATCCCGCCAGGATAAGCTGGTATATTTAGTTCGGGTACAGTTGCTAAATATTGATATAAATTAACGCTGGTATAAATGAATTAACTCTTCCGAAAATTCACGGGCGAGCAGTGAATTCATTAAGTGATCCTGAGCATGGACCATAATTAACGTCATCGGCTGGCGCGCTTCGCCAGCGTCCTGCTCGATAAGCCGGGTCTGCATCTGGTGCGCCCGGCGGGCATAGCCATCGGCTTCATTCAGAAGCAAGCGCGCTTCATCTATATTACCGTTGCGGGCGCAATGGAGCGCTTCAAAACATAATGAGCGTGACTGGCCCGCATTAACGATAATTTCCATTACCGCATCTTCTAATTCAATCATGATAGATCCTGAGGTCATTAACTTTATTCTTTAAATAATGCAGTGAAAGTCCCTTTTCCGCATTATTTATGCCGTCATTTTAAATATAATATTAAATATAGAGATTAATTATTGGCTGACCGTTTCGGCAACCGGCACTGCGGCTTTTGCTTTTTCAACTTCAGTTTTCATTAACGAGCGTTCATAGGCGCGCAGGAAGGGCAGGTAGATTACCGCCGACATCACCATGCAAATTAAACACATCACCACCGGGCTTAGCGTCCAGTTTGCAGCCCATGATGCGCCGATAGGCGCCGGCGTCGTCCACGGCGTCAGCGAAACGACCTGGCTGAGCCAGCCGAGGCGCGTCGCCCCGTAAGCCAGAACGGCGTTAATCATCGGCACAAAGACGAACGGGATAAACATCATCGGGTTCATGATAATCGGCGCGCCGAACAGAATCGGTTCATTGATATTAAAGAAGCTCGGTACGATACCCATTTTGCCAATGGTGCGCAGGTGGGTGACGCGGCTACGCAGCAGCAGGAACGCCAGCGGAAGCGTGGAGCCGACGCCGCCAATCAGCAGGTAGTGGTCCCAGAAACCCTGCAGATAGACATGCGGCAGAGCCGCACCGGCCGCCAGCGCTGCCTGGTTCGCCGACAGGTTGGCCATCCAGAAGGGGTTCATAATGCCGGTCACGATCAGCGAGCCGTGGATCCCGGCGAACCAGAAGATCTGGCACATCAGGACGGAAAGCAGAATCGCCGGCAGGGAGTCAGAGGCGGAAACCAGAGGCTCCAGCAGATGCATAATCGCCTGCGGCAGGATCATACCGGTCTGCGCTTCGATAAACAGATTCAGCGGATGCAGGGTCGCGATCACCACCAGCACCGGGATAAGGATTTCAAACGAACGCGCAACGCCGGTCGGCACTTCTTTCGGCAGGCGAATCGTAATGTTGTTCTGCTTTAGCCAGGCGTAAACGCGGGTGGAATAGATGGCGGTGATCAAGGCGGTAAAAATACCCTGACCAGAGAGGTACTGGGTGGAGATTTTGCCATCGGCGTACGGCGCGGCAACCAGTAAGAAAGCCATAAACGCCAGCAGACCGGACATCACCGGGTCGAGCTGGAACTGGCGTCCCAGGCTGGCGCCGATCCCCACCGAAATAAAGAACGTCATCACGCCCATGCTGAGGTTAAACGGCAGCATCAGCTGTTCGCGATACTGCTGGGAGAAGTCCAGCCAGCCGCGGGCGAAACCGTTAGTGGTATCCGGGGAAAAAGGCGGAAAGATAAATACCAGCATGAATGAGCCGATGATCATAAACGGCAATGCGGCAGTGAAACCATCGCGAATCGCGATAACGTATTTCTGCTGCCCAAGGCGTCCTGCCAGCGGGGTAATTGATTGCTCGATCGCGGCAATCATGGACTGATACAGAGAACTCATTTGCACACCTCTTAATGCGCTTCAATCAGCGACAGGGCATAATCCAGGACGTTGTCTCCCCGCTGCATTCCGTAATCCATGGCGTTAATCGGCTGGACCGGAATATTCAGGGGAGCGGCTTTCTCAGCTAAGTTTTTCAGCATGTATTTCACCTGTGGCCCAAGAAGCACCACCTGGTATTGCGGAAACTGCATGTCAAATTCGGAAACTCCGTAGGCGTCAATCTGCACCGGCAGGTTACGTTCCTTCGCGGCATCAACCATCTTTCTGACCAACAGGCTGGTGGACATTCCGGCAGAGCAGCACAGCATAATCTTGTACATCGACGATTGTCCTCAAAATGTAAAAAGTTATTGCGTGGATGATTTGATATCAGACGGAAACCGGTTTCCATTTATAAAAAACAGAACTGTGATAACCGTCAAGATCTGTCAGTCAAAGGGCGTGTTAATTAGATTTGGCTCACAAATTTTCCTAGTTTTTGCTACGATTTTCCATGAAACGGAAAATCGGTTTCCAAATAAAAAGGGAAACGGATATACTGCCGCTGGTTATTATTGAAGCGATTCAGGTTCAAGGATTTACAGGGATCGGACTGGCCCTGTCAGGGGAAAATAATGTCTACAATCAACGATGTATCACGGTTAGCTGGGGTATCTAAAGCCACAGTCTCTCGGGTGTTGAGTGGTTCGCGCGGCGTAAAGGAAGCCAGCCGACAGGCGGTATTGCAGGCGGCGGAAGCGCTTAACTACCGGCCGAATATGATCGCGCAATCTTTGCTGAGTCAGACCACCGGCTGCATCGGCGTCATTTGCGCCCAGGACAACATTAATCAAACCACCAGCTATCTCTACGCGCTGGAAAAACAGCTCAGCCAGCACCAGATGCACCTGCTGCTGCGTTTTGCCAACAGCCGCGGCAGAGTGCTCCATTCGCTGGAAGAGTTGACCTGCGGCCTCTGCGATAATGTGTTAATCATCGGCGCGCGGTTTCCGCTCAATATCGACCGGCCCGACGTAGTGCTGATTGACTGCCTGGAAAGCGACGCAACGAATAGCATTCAGTTTGACCACGCCTTTGCGGCGGAAACGGCCTGCAACTATCTGATAAGCCAGGGGCGGCGGCAGATTGCGCTGATTCATCCTCAGGCCAGCGGATTTGCTGACCAGGTTCTGCTGGGCTATAAGCACGCGCTGGAAAAGAATTTTCTGCCGTTCAATCGCAACCTGGTTTTTCTCGACAGCCATTCGCCGTCCGTGGCGGTTCAGGAACTGGTGAACAACGCAACCACCCTGAATTTTAATGCGTTATTGGTTGCCAACGAGCAGCAGGCGCAGCTGGTGGTGCCGCAGCTCCAGGCGTTTAATCGCGCGGTACCGGAAAAAGTCATGGTGTTCAGCCTGGCGGGCTCGTTACAGCTGCCCGGTATTCCGACGATTCCGGCGATTGAATATTCCATGGACGCGATGGCCAGCCAGATAGTCAACTGGCTGACCGAGAAGACGCAAATGCTCGCCAGCAGCCCGCTGCGCGGAGATTTGATCATTCCGAACCGCTAATGGTGACGTCTCCGCGCCCGGTACTAGGGCGTAGGGCACTGAATGCCGCTAATGGCCTTCTGATAAGCGGCGCTGTTGTTTTTATCCAGCGCCCGCGTCGCGCTTTGTACGGCGGTCTTATTTTCCGCTGATTCCAGCACGCGGTTAGCAAACTGCGTATCATCCAGCGCGCTGCTGGCAGGGCAATTTTTCCTCACATCTTTCACTATCTGCTGCTTTTGCTGTTCAAACTTCAGTCCGGAGAGCGGTGCGGCTGTCGCCACGCTGGAGAACATCAGGCTGGCTGCCAGCGAAAGCGCAAAACTCATTCTCTTCATCACGGATATCCTTATTTTTATTAAAGGGTTCCTCTAACTATAGACGCATTCCTGAACCAACATTTTGCGCGCTGGTTTCCATAAGAATGAGTCTGTTTCAGCCGCTGAAATTTATCTTTCGTACCGGCAAGCAAAGCCGTTGATGCGCAGGTGTTTGCGCTTTTTGGGACGGATATATTCCAGCCATTACGTTTCAGGGATGGCGGATCATGACGCAAAAAGGAACCCCCTCGACGCCGCACGATGCGGTATTTAAACAGTTTTTATCGCATCCCGAGTGCGCCAGGGATTTTATCGAGATTCATCTGCCCGCTTCGCTACGCCAGCTGTGTAATCTGCAAACGCTCAGGCTGGAGTCCGGCAGCTTTATTGAGGCAGATTTGCGTGCCAGCTACTCCGACGTGCTGTGGTCGCTGAAAACCCGCGACGGCGACGGCTATATTTACGTGGTGATTGAACACCAGAGCACGCCGGATGCGCATATGGCCTTCAGGCTGATGCGCTACGCGCTGGCGGCGATGCAGCGTCACCTGGATGCCGGGCATAAAACGCTGCCGCTGGTGGTGCCGATGCTGTTCTATCACGGCGCGAAAAGTCCCTATCCCTTCTCGCTTTGCTGGCTGGATGAGTTTACTGATACGCAGACGGCGCGAAGACTTTATGCCGCCGCTTTCCCGCTGGTGGATATTACGGTGGTTCCGGATGACGACATTATGCAGCACCGGCGCGTGGCGCTGCTGGAGCTGATTCAAAAGCATATTCGCCAGCGCGATTTACTTGGCCTGGTGGAGCGATTAGCCGAGCTGTTGGTTAAAGGTTGCGCTAATGACAGCCAACTGAAAGCGCTGTTTAATTACATGCTGCAGTGCGGCGATGCGCCTCACTTTGGTGAATTTCTTCACGAGGTCGAGCGGCGCGTTCCTCAACATAAGGAGGTACTCATGACGATTGCGGAAAGGCTACGGCAGGAAGGGAGACAAGAAGGCAAGTTGGAGGGCAAGTTGGAGGGCAAGTTGGAGGGCAAGTTGGAGGGCAAGTTAGAAGGTAAACAAGAGGGTAGACAAGAAGAAGCGTTGCGTATTGCCCGTTCACTTCTGGAGCAGGGGTTTGAGCGCGAGCTGGTACGGATGACTATTGGGCTCTCTGATGACGATCTGAATGCATTCCAGGATGCATCCCTCAAGATGGGGGAAAATTAATAAAGATTGTAGAGAGGCTACCGCTGGAAGAGATACCACAGGAGTTACAACCTGAGTATTTACTGGGATATCTGTTGGAATTATACCTGGAGTTTTATGAAGGATTTCAGGAAGGTAAACGAGAAGAGGCGTTGCGTATTGCTCGTTCATGTCTGGAACAGGGATTTGAGTGCGAGCTGGTGCAGGTGGTTTGTGAGCTGTCGGATGACGACCTGAAGATGCTGCAAACTCAGGTCGCAGCCTCTCCTGGCCGATAATCGTCAGGCCGTTTTAACCCGCCGCCGCGAATCCATGGCGATCAGCACCACCGATGAGAGAATCAGCAGCGTGCCCAGCCAGTCCGGGAGAGTAAAAGTGATGCCGAGCAGCAGCAGGGAGAGCAGGGCGCTACTCAGCGGCTCCGCGCAGCTGAGGATCCCCGCCTTCGCGCCGCCAATCTTCTGCGCGCCGTTCAGGTAGAGGCTGAAGGTCAGCGAGGTGCCGATTACCACCAGGTAGAAAAAGGCCAGCAGCAGGCCGCCGGTCACCACAAAATGGTTGCCCTGTCCGGCGTAGAACGGCAGCAGCATGGCGCCGCCGAGCAGCATGCTCCAGCCGACAATCGGCAGCGTGCCGTAGCGGGCAATCAGCGTCGAAGGATAAGTTGTATAAAAAGCGGCGGCAAACGCCGAAGCAATCCCCCAGAACAGCGCCGTGGGGGAAATCGACAGCGTCGTCGGGTTGCCGTGGGTCACCAGCAGGAAAGTGCCCGCCAGCGAGGTGGCGATGGCCGCGAGCACCAGCGGGCTGGGGCGCGTTTTGCGGGCGATGGCAAACCAGGCGACGATAATCGTCGGCGACAGAAACTGCAGCACCGTCGCGGTGGCGGCGTTGGATTGCTCGATAGTCATCAGAAAGGTGTACTGCACGGTGAGCGCGCCGAACAGCGAAAAGATCAGCAGGCTGGCGGCGTCTTTGCGGTTTTGCAGGACGCGGAAAATCTTATCGCCGTGGAAGAACGAGAGCATCAGAAGGATCAGGCCGGCGAACAGCAGGCGCGTCATGGTCAGAAACGGCGATGACATCTGGCTTTGCTGCATAATATATTGCGCGCAGACGCCCGAGCTGCCCCACAGCACGGCGGCGATCAGTACGTTCAGCATCCCTTTTTTGCTGGAGCCCATCTTTCCCTCAGGTGAAAATAATGCGAAAGCAGTATCATAGCATGAGTACGCGCGGGAAGCGGGGCAGGAAAGGGTAGTCGGAGTATTTGCGTGCCCCTTGCAGCGGAAGATCGTTGGGTTTGGCGATCTGACGCGTAAGCTTGTAGCGAGTTAGATCCCGTCGAAAAGAAAATCCATTGAAGCTTTAACGACTTCGCGCTGGTGATTCAGATTACAAACTTCTTCACCCAGAACACGATGTGGGATGCTGGCGAGTTCGTGAGTCATCACGACGTATTCTTCCCCTTCTACGGTGACAAGCGGTGTTAAACGATCGGCGCGTGGACCTTTATAGTTTTTCAGTGGAAACAGTGGAATCACGACCCGAGTATTGCGCTTGCCGATAATGTCACTCTGTACATCAAGGAGGTAAGGATACGCAGCAATTCGACCTGTATTCTTATAAACGTAATACTGCATATTTAGAACGTCCTGTATTCATCAGAGAGAAGTCCATTTTCCTCAGTTAAATTATTGAGGTAGTCGATTGCCTGGGCATTTTCTTTTTGCCAGCGGGCTATTTCGAGGCTGTGGATTTCGCTTTTTAGAGCGTTAGTCAACGTTAGAGACAGATTGATGCCGACCTCACGAGCCTGTTTGACCAGGCCTGGGTCCAGTGTCACGCTGACGTTCTGCTTATTGCGTTTTGCGGCTGGCATAGGGCATCTCCTGTGTAATCTACACGTGTAGATTACACAGAAATAAATAAACCCGCCATTCGGCGGGTTAAAAAAGATTCAATTTTTATGCGCCGGACGCGCCTCTTAGCTCAAATCAACGTTTTTACTGCCGAACAGCCAGGTCAGGGCAAAGCCGCACAGGTAAGAGACCGCCAGTCCGGCGGCATACACCGCCATTCCGGCGTAGATGCCGCTGCCGGAGGTCATCAGCGGCAGCGCCACCAGCCCGGACGGGCCAAATACCGTATTCAGGCCGACCGGTAGCCCCAGCCAGGCGATGAGCCCGAGGAAAAAACCGCCGCAGGCGCCGCCGAGGCAGGCGGTGATAAAGGGCTTCATGCGCGGTAGCGTCACGCCGTAAATCAGCGGTTCGCCGATGCCGAGAAAGCCGGGAATAATCGCCCCTTTAATCTGCGTGCGCAGCAGAGAACCGTGCTTCGCCCGCCAGAACAGCGCCAGCGCCGCACCAACCTGTCCGGCACCGGCCATGGCCAGAATCGGAAACAGCGAGTTAAACCCCTGGGCATCCACCAGCGCGAAATAGACCGGCACGAAGCCCTGATGGACGCCGAACATCACCGCCAGCAGGAACAGGCCGGCCAGTACCGCAGAGCCGAACGGGTTACCGTTAAGGTGCAGAAACAGCCATGACATCCCGGTGAACAGCCAGCCGCCGATAGGCATAATGACGGTAAAGGTGATCGCGCCCATGATCAGCAGCGTCACCGCCGAGGTGAGGATCATATCGAGGTTGGCAGGCATGATGCGGCGTACCTGTCGTTCCACCCACGCGCCGATAATCGCGGCGATAAGCACGCCGATAATATTGCCGCGCGGGTCGATACCGTGGCCGAAGAAGGTGGAAATCCCGGAATAGAAGCCGCTGGTGGCTTCCGGGTTATAGCCGAGAACAAACAGCGCAGCGATGATGGCCCCGTTGACCCCGGAGCCGCCGAAGGCTTTCTGGGCGTTATAGCCGATCAGGATGCTCAGGAAGGTAAACATCCCTTTGCTGAACACCTTCATGTAGCCGATCAGCGCCATCAATGTCGCGTTCGGATGCGCGTTTTCGAGGACAAATATCTGCTCCGCCAGGGTCGCGAACCCCAACAGCAGGCCGACGGCGATAAAGCCGGGAATAAGCGGGGTGAAGATGGTGGCGAATTTCGCGAGGAATTTTTGAATACCGCTGGTTTGCTTGCTCTTCAGCGCCTGTTTCTTTTCGGCGGCGACATCGGCCAGCGATGGCGCATCCGCCGGGGCTTCTTCCAGTAACGCATTCATCATTTCCGCCGCGCTTTGCGCCTTGCCGGGCCCAAGGACGACCTGGAACTGTTCATCGCTAACGATCACCCCCATTACGCCGTCAATCTGGCGGATGGCGGCGCTATCGGCCCGTGATTCATCGCGCAGGGTCAGGCGCAGCCGGGTCATACAGTTGCCCGCCAGCGCGACGTTCCCGGCTCCGCCAACGTGCTGCAGGATCCGCGCTATCATCTCTTTATTTATTTTTGCCATTGCAGATTACCCGTGAGTCAGCGGTCAGGAGTGGCTCAGCGCCTTGCGGATATAGCCGTTATTTTTTGCCAGCAGCGCCTGGGCATCCGCGGCGCTTAAATCAGCCAGCACCATCACAATCGCCGTTTTGCAGTGGCGATCGCAGGCTTCCAGCGCGCTCTGGGCGGTTGCGCGATCGCATTCGGTCGCTTCCATGACGATGGACACCTGGCGCTCGATAAGCTTGGCGTTGGTCGCTTCCACGTCCACCATCAGGTTGCTGTAGACCTTGCCGATGCGGATCATCGCCCCGGTAGAAATCATATTCAGCACCAGCTTCTGCGCGGTGCCCGCCTTCAGGCGCGTTGAGCCGGTCACCACTTCCGGACCCACGACCGGCGTAATGGCGACGTCCGCCAGCTGGGCCATTTCGCCGTGCGGGTTACAGCTGACGATGGCGACAAAAGCGTTCTGGCTGTGGGCATACTCCATCGCGCCGATGACGTACGGCGTGCGTCCGCTGGCGGCCAAGCCAACCAGCACGTCGCGGCTGCTAAAGTTCAGGTTCTGCAGGTCCATCGCCCCTTGCGCTTTGTTGTCTTCGACGTTCTCTACGGCGCTCAGTATGGCTTTATGGCCGCCCGCGATAATGCCCACCACCTGCTCCGGGCGGGTGCCGAAGGTCGGCGGACACTCGCTGGCATCAAGGATCCCCAGACGCCCGGAAGTGCCCGCGCCAATGTAAATCAGTCGACCACCCGCCTGCAGCGCCGCCGCGACCTTATCCACCACCTGGGCAATTTGCGGCAGATAGGGGGTGATGGCGTGAGCCACCTGCTGGTCTTCCTGGTTAATCACCGTCAGCATCTCTTCGGTGGTGAGGATATCAATGTTGGCGCTATTGGCGTTGCGGCGCTCGGTCAGCAGTTTGCTCAGGTCGATACTCATAGGAACCTCTTTATTCACGGTGGCGGGCAGTATAAGGAATTAATTATTCCTTTCCTGTGAAGGTTATCACGATTGGTGTTGAAGGAATAATAGGAGATTACAGTACTGACGGGAAAAATAGGGGTAATATAATTGGAATATTTTATTACCCCGGAGGAGGTTATGCGATGGGGCGCGGCTTTTTCAGGCCAATCAGCAGCGCGGCCAGATAGCAAAGGGTCATCGCGAAGCTCATTTTGAGCATCGTTTCGCCGCCGAGTCCGGCCAGCGGCGCGGCAATACCGCCGAACACAAACATCAGCGTGCCCATCAGGGCGGAAGCGGTGCCGGACTGGCGGGCGTGAATGGCGTTCATCGCTTCCGAGCCGGCAACGGTACTGATACCGCTCATCATGGAAACGGTAAAGAACAGGCCGACCAGCGCCAGCGTCGGCTGCGGTAGCCAGGCGAAGAGCAGGGTGATAGCGGCAAACGCCACCGCCAGCAGCTGGCCGCCGCGCAGCAGGGCTTCGGCGCTGAAGCGGCGCGCCAGGCGGGAAAAGATCAGCGCCGCGATAATCAGCCCGATACCGTTAAGGCCGAACAGCAGGCTGAACTGCATCGCGCTCATGGCATATTCGCTCTGGATAACGAACGAAGACGAGCCGATATACGAAAACAGCCCGGCCATCATAAAGGCCTGAATCAGGCAGTAGCGCATAAAGCGGCGGTTTTTCAGCACCGGCGCATCAGCCTGTTGCCGCGTAGCCGAGGCGGCGCTTTTGGCCGGCAGCGTTTCGTGCAGCACCGTCAGGCTGAGCAGCAGCAAGACAACGCCGATCGCCGCCATCGCCCAGAAGAGGATACGCCAGTCGAAGGCGGTGATGATCCAGCCGCCGAGTACCGGTGAAAGCACCGGCGCAATGCCGTTAACGGTCATCAGCAGGGCGAAAAACTGGGTCAGCAGCGTACCCTGATACCTGTCGCGGGCGATGGAGCGCGACAGCACCGAGCCGCCCGCGCCGGCGAAGCCCTGCAGAAAGCGCCAGGCGATCAGCATATGGATATCGTAGGTTATCGCGCACATCGCCGAGGAGAAGATAAACAGCAGCAGGGAGAGCGCCAGCGGCTTTTTACGGCCAATGCGGTCGCTCAGCGGGCCAAAAAACAGCTGTCCAAGGCCGAGGCCAATCAGCGCCGCGGTCAGCGAAAGCTGAGTCTGCGTGCCGGTGGCGCTGAGCTGCTGGGTGATTTCCGGCAGCGCGGGCAGATAGAAGTCGGTACACAGCGGCCCAATGGCGCTGAGCAAACCGAGAACCACGACCCAGGAGAGGGAAATTCGGGACATATCAACGGGCTCCTTGTCATCAAACCGGGCGTTGCCGCCCGGCAAAAGCGTTAGCTGGCGCCGCCTCCCAGCGACTGCCAGAGGGTAATGCGGTTTTCCAGATCCGTTTGCTGGAGGGAGATAAGCGTGGCCTGCGCCGACCACAGCGTTCGCTGGGCGGTCAGCACCGACAGATAATCTCCGACCCCGGCCTGATAGCTCTTCATCGCGATATTCAACGATTTCTGCTCCGCCGCGACGTATTTATTCTGCGCGTCCAGCTGTTCGCTGAGCGTTTCCCGGCGCGCCAGCGCGTCGGCGACATCCTTAAAGGCGCTCTGAATCGTCTTCTCATAGGTGGCGATCAGCCCCTTTTTCTCCGCTTCAGCATAGCGCAGCTGCGCCAGGTTGCTGCCGCCGGTAAACAGCGGCAGGCTGATGGACGGCGCGAATGACCACACCTGCATGCCGTGGCTGAACAGCGACGAGAGCGAGTCGCTGCCGACCCCGGCGCTGGCGGTCAGCGAGATGGACGGGAAGAAATTGGCCCGCGCCGCGCCGATATCGGCGTTAGCGCTCTTCAGATTATGCTCCGCTTCCTGGATATCCGGGCGGCGCAGTAGTACCGATGAAGAGACGCCCGCCGGCACCAGGGTGATACTCCGATCGCCAAGGCTTTCCAGCGTGCCGGGCAGCAGGCTATCCGGCACGGTTTCTCCGGCCAGCAGGTTGAGAGCGTTTTTATCCTGCGCCACCAGCGTGCGGTAGCTGGCGACGCTGGCGCGCGCCTGCTGATAAACGCTTTCGGCATCGCTCAGGTCGCCTGCCGAGGCGGTGCCGACTTCCATCTGGCGGGTGACGATGCGGCGCGAGTTCTCCGCGCTGGCCATGGTGTCCTGCGCCAGCGCCAGATTGCTGTTGTCCGCGGCGAGCGTTATCCACGCGGTGGTCAGATCGGCGATCATCGTCAGACGCGTATTCTGGGCGGTGAATTCGCTGGCAAGCCAGGTTTCCCGCGCCGCGCGCGTCAGGCTTTGGTTCTTGCCAAACAGATCCAGCTCGAAGCTGGAAACCGCGCCGTTGGCTTCCGCTGACGAGGTGAGGCCGCTGGCCACCGTTTTACTGCGGGTATGGCTCAGCTCGGCGTCGAGGGTCGGAAACAGCGAGGCGCGGGTTTCGCCAAACTGGGCGCGCGCGGCTTCGATATCGGCCAGCGCTTTCTGCACGTCGCGGTTGCTGGTCAAGGCGATGTTCACCACTTTTTTGAGGCGAGCGTCATTCACTACCTGCTGCCAGTCGCTGACTACCGCGGTTGCCTCGCCGTGGCTACCCGGCAGGGTCGCCGGGACAGGTGCGGCCGGACGTTCATAGTGCGGGTCGAGAGAGACGCAGCCCGCCGTCAGGAGCGCAACAAAAACTAAGGTAAAACGAAACATAACTTACTCCTGAGAAGAACGATGGCGGGTGAAGAAACGTTTCACCAGCACAAAGAACAGCGGCACGAAGAACACCGCCAGCAGCGTCGCGGTCAGGGTGCCGCCGATAATTCCGGTACCGATCGCCACGCGGCTGTTGGCCCCGGCTCCGGTGGCGATCGCCAGCGGCAGCACCCCGGCTATAAACGCCAGCGAGGTCATCACAATAGGGCGTAGACGGGTCTGCGCGGCGCGCATGGCGGCACGCGACAGGGAGTAGCCCTCTTCCACCGCCGATTCAGCGAATTCGACGATCAGAATGGCGTTCTTCGACGACAGGCCGATGGTGGTTAATAGCGCCACCTGGAAGTAAACGTCATTGCTCAGACCGCGCATCCACGCCGCCAGCGCCGCGCCGAGCAGCCCAAGCGGGATCACCATGATCACCGAGAACGGTACCGACCAGCTCTCATACAGCGCCGCGAGGCACAGGAAGACCACCAGAATCGAGATAGCGTAGAGGCTCATCGCCTGGCCGCTGGCGAGTTTTTCCTGCAGCGACATGCCGCTCCACGCCCAGGTGGTACCGGCGGGCAGGTTATTGGCTAAGGCCTCCATCTTGTCCATTGCCGCGCCGGAGCTGAAGCCGCTGGCGTTCTCACCCTGGATTTCAAAGGCGGCGGAACCGTTGTAGCGCACCAGGCTTTCCGGACCGTATTGCCAGCGGGTGGTGGCGAAGGCGGAGAACGGCGTCATGCTGTCGTCGCTGCCGCGTACAAACCATTTACCGAGGTCGGACGGCACGGCGCGGGCGTCGCTTTCGCCCTGGATATAGACCTTCTTCACGCGACCGCGATCGATAAAGTCGTTAACGTAGGTCCCCCCCCAGGCGCTGGAAAGGGTATCGGTGACATCGCTTAACGACAGCCCGAGCGACACGGCTTTGTTATTATCGATATCCACCTGCAGCTGCGGCATTTGCGGCAGATCGTTGGCGCGCACCGATTGCAGCTCGGTACTTTGATTCGCCGCGGCCAGCAGCTGGCTGCGCATTTTCATCAGGCTATCGCGATCGGTACCGCCGCTGGCCAACAGTTCGAAGGTGAAGCCGTTGCTCTGCCCCAGGCCATCTACCGACGGCGGGGTCATGGCGAACAGGGTGGCGTCGCGAATGCCGCCGAGCTCTTTGGTGGCGCGCAGGGCGATGGCCTGAGCGGTATTTTCTTCGCCTTTACGTTCGGACCAGTTTTTCAGCGACACGAAGGCCATCCCGGCGTTTTGTCCGCTGCCGCTAAAGCTAAAGCCGTCGACGGTAAAGATCACGTCGGTATTGGCTTTCTCTTTCGTCAGGAACCAGTCGGTGACCTGGCGGCGAACCTCGGCGGTACGTACCGCCGTCGCCCCGGCGGGCAGCGTGTACTGGACCATGATTTCGCCCTGATCCTCCGTCGGCAGGAAGCTGCCCGGCAGTTTCCACATCGCCAGCGCCATGCCGCCGCAAATCAGGACAAAAGCGCCCATCATCATCGCCGAGCGGCGCAGGCCGCCAACAACACGATGCTGATAGCCCTGCTCGGTGCGTCCCCACAGGCGGTTAAAGGCGCCGAAGAAGCCTTTGGTATGCGGTTTAGAATGGCTCAGCAGCGCGCCGCACAGCGCCGGGGTTAAGGTTAAGGCGACCACCACGGAGAGCATCATCGCCGAGATAATGGTCACCGAGAACTGGCGATAAATCACCCCGGTTGAGCCGCCGAAGAAGGCCATCGGCAGGAACACTGCCGAGAGCACCAGGGCAATGGCGATCAGCGCGCCGGAGATTTCGCCCATCGATTTTTCGGTGGCTTCGCGGGCGGGCAGCCCCTCGTCGCGCATGATACGCTCGACGTTTTCCACCACCACGATGGCGTCATCCACCAGCAGGCCTATCGCCAGCACCATCGCAAACAGCGTCAGGGTGTTGATGGAGTAGCCGAACAGCGCCAGCACGCCGAAGGTGCCCAGCAGCACGACCGGAACCGCCACCGCCGGGATCAGCGTGGCGCGGAAGTTTTGCAGGAACAGATACATCACGCAGACTACGAGGATAATCGCCTCGAACAGCGTCTGAATCACATCCTCCACCGAGATTTTGATGAATTCGGTGCTGTCTTTCGGATAGGCGATATCGTAACCCTGCGGCATCTGACGCTGGAACTCGGCAATCTTGTTTTTCACCAGCGTCGCGGTATTCAGGGCGTTAGCGCCCGGCGCCATCATCACCGCGATCCCGGCAGCCGGATGGCCGTTGAGATTGGCGGAGGCGGTGTAATCTTCGCTGCCCATCTCAACGCGGGCGACGTCGCTCAGGCGCACCACCGAACCGTCGCTCTTGCTCTTGACGATAATCTCTTTGAACTGGGCGACGGTTTGCAGCCGCGACTGGGCACGCACGGTGGCGGTCAGCTGCTGCGCGTTGGAGGCGGGTAGCGCGCCGATTTTACCGGCGGACACCTGCACGTTCTGCGCCTCAATGGCCGATTGCACATCGGATGGCATCAGCGAATAGGAGGCCAGTTTGGTCGGGTCCATCCAGATGCGCATGGCGTATTCCGCGCCAAACACCTGCAGGCTGCCGACGCCTTCAATACGCGCCATCGGATCCTGCATGTTGCTGACCAGCCAGTCGGAGATATCGGAGCTGGTGGCTTTGTTGTTTTTGTCATACACCGCGAGGATCAGCAGGAAGCTGCTCTGCGATTTCTCCACCGTTACGCCGGACTGCTGAACTTCGCTCGGCAGACGAGATTCCGCCTGCTGCACTTTGTTCTGTACCTGAACCTGGGCGGTATCCGGATCGGTACCCTGCTCAAAGGTGACGGTAATGCTGACCGAGCCGTCGGAGCTGCTGGTGGATGTAAAGTAGAGCAGGTTGTCCAGCCCGGTGAGCTGCTGCTCAATAACCTGGGTGACGCTGTTTTCCAGGGTTTCCGCAGAGGCCCCGGTGTAGGTGGCGGAGATTTTTATCGCCGGCGGGGCGACGTCAGGATACTGGGCGACCGGCAGGGTGCGGATAGCCAGAATCCCGGCGAGCATAATCAGAATGGCGATAACCCAGGCGAAGACCGGGCGTCGCACGAAGAAACGGGAGAACATCAGGCGTTGCCTCCGTCATTTTTGACTTCGGCGGCTTTGACCTGCTGGCCCGGCGCCACTTTGCCGGTCCCTTCGACAATCAACCTGTCGCCGCTCTTCAGGCCGTTGACGATAAGCCATTTGTCGCCGTAGGTTTCGCCGGTTTCCACGCTGCGCTGTTCAACCTTGTTATTAGCGTCAACCACCAGCGCGGTGGCATCGCCTTTGGCATCGCGGGTGATGCCCTGCTGCGGGGCGAGGATCGCATCGTTCATGATGCCTTCGTCTATGCGGGCGCGAACGAACATCCCCGGCAGCAGCACGTGCTGCGGATTGGGAAAGACCGCGCGCAGCGTGACCGAGCCGGTCGATTCATCCACCGCCACTTCGGTCAGCGCCAGGCGACCTTTTTCGCTGTAGGTGCTGCCATCTTCAAGAGTCAGGGTGACGTTAAGGGTATCGCTGTTGCTCGCCAGGCTTTGCTTACGCAGGCGCAGCAGATCGACGCTGGATCGGGTGAGATCGACGTACATCGTATCCAGGCCGCGGATCGTCGCCAGCGCGGTATCCTGATCGGCGGACACCAGCGCGCCCGGCGTGACGGAAGAGATCCCGATGCGCCCGGCAATCGGTGCGGTCACGGTGGTCCAGTTCAGGTTGATGCGCGCGCTTTCCAGCGCCGCTTTTTTCGACTCGACGCTGGCCTTATCCTGGTTACAGGTCGCTATCGCGTCATCGGCGTCCTGACGGGAGACGCCGTTATCTTTGACCAGCACCGCGTAGCGCTGGGCTTTTTGGCAATCGGCGATGACCAGCGCCTGGGCCTGTTTCAGCGATGCGGCGGCTTCGTTAAACGTCGCGCGATAGCTTGATGGGTCGATTTGGTACAGCGCCTGTCCGGCTTTGACCATATCGCCCTCGGTAAACAGGCGTTTTTGCACGATCCCGCCGACCTGCGGGCGCACTTCGGCGCTAAGCGAGGCGGTGGTGCGTCCGGTCAGGCTGCTCACCACCGGGACAGGCTGGCCGTGCAGGGTAACGACACCCACTTCCTGCGTCATCTGCTGCGGGGAAGCGTTTTGCGCATTATCGCACCCGCTAAGGAGAAATAATGCTGCTGCGATGGGGGCTAAAGTATATTTCATTATATTTTCTCAGGATGAACGACGTCCGCCCCGCAAATTCAGTGGCGGGGTGATGGGCCGGGCGATGATGCATCTCCGGGCAAGCACAAATAACCCAATGGGAAATAAATATTCCTGTTTGCAGTAAATAACTCGGTGAATACCGCTATTGATTAAGCGGTTTTTCCGAGATTTTCCCGTGCGGCGAATACGGCATCAGACGGCGGTTACAGGCTCTGAACCGAGCGATAACGCCTGCTACAGGGCATTACTTGTGGGGTTCTCCATGGTTTTTGGTTTTGAGAATGATCGTTCTCATTTTTCCCCATTATACGTCTGTACCGAATGATGGGAAGGTTTTTTACACAAAATTTAGTGCAGGGAATTTAGTCAGGAAATAATGGAGAAAAAAAGGATATTTTGTGAAAGTAGGGTGGTGAATGGTCTGTGAAAAATAAAAGATGGAGATAATCAATGACATTAATAATAACAGAGAACATTAATCCCGCCGATCAAGAAGAGCTGCTGGCGGGACTGCGGGAATACAATCTGCGCTTTCTGGACCCGGCTCAGTTCGGCGAGCTGGGCGTTTATTCACGCGATGACGCTGGCGCGATGCGCGGCGGATTGATCGGTAAACGCAAGGGCAGCTGGCTGTGTATTGAATATCTGTGGGTCAGCGAAGCCTCGCGCGGCAGCGGCCTTGGCAGCGAGCTGATGCATGAAGCGGAAAACCAGGCGCGGGCGCGCGGCTGCAGCCACGTGCTGGTGGATACGTTCAGCTTTCAGGCGCTGCCGTTTTATCAGAAGCTGGGCTATCAGCTGCAGATGTCGCTGCCGGGTTTTCCGCACGTGGGCATGCAGCGCCACTATTTATCGAAAGCATTGTAAACCTGGCCTCAGGAGACCCTCCCGGAGGCGGCGCTGTGCGCCTGTCCGGGCTACCCGAACGCAGGCGGCTGTGAAGCGGATTGAATCCCCCGGATAGCGGCTGTCGCCTTATCCGGGCTACCCGATCGCAGGCGGTTGTGAACCGGATTGTATTCCCCGGATTGCAGACGGCTGTGAACCTGTAGCCCGGCTAAGCACAGCGCGAGCCGGGGGAATTAGCCGCCGATCCCCCGGCCTGTCAGCGCCAGGGCGTGGCTGACAATCATCTTCCGGTCTACCGATTGCAACCGCGGATCGGTGTGGGTGCGGGAAAACGGCACCAGCACCAGGCTTATCAGGGTGGTAAACAGCAGCTCCGGGGAGAGCGCCGGATTAAGCTTGCCCTCCCGCTGCCAGCGGCGCACCGTCTCCAGCATCTTGTGGTACTTCTCATCGCCAAAACGCGCGTGCATATGCTGGCGCAGCACCGGCATCTCGCCGATGATCTCCTGCATCCACAGCGGCGCGAACCACGCGTTTTTCTCCGCCATGGCCGCCAGGGTTTCAATAAGCAGCGTAAAAGCGGTGACCGGATCGTCGCCGTGCGCGACAAAAATTTGTCCGATCTCGCTGCGTAGCGGCATAAAGCGCTCTTCGACCAGCTTTTCCACCAGCGCTTCGCGCGAGCTGAAGTAGTAGTGCAGCATCGCGGGCGTTACCCCCGCCTCTTTGGCGATGGCGTTCAGCGAAATGCGGGCGATCCCGTGGCGGGCAAACAGCGCCAGGGCAATATCCATCAGCTGTTCGCGGTTGGCGGAGCCGGATTTCTGCCCGCGCGGGCGACCGGGACGACGCGGGGCTTCGTTGTCTTTTTGTGCTGACATCCTGTGGCGATCCCTTGACCAGATTCATCATTTCCCTAAATATTAATTATGCATTTAATTAATTTCAAGCGAGTGATGCTATGACATCTGAAATCGCCAGCCAACCGGCGGTGCCCTCGATCCGCCTGCTCTTCAGCGCCCTGCTGCTGGTGATGCTGCTCTCGGCGCTGGATCAGACTATCGTTTCCACCGCGCTGCCGACCATCGTCGGCGAGCTCGGCGGGCTGGATAAGCTCTCCTGGGTGGTCACCGCCTACATCCTCAGTTCGACCATCGCGGTGCCGCTGTACGGCAAATTCGGCGATCTGTTCGGGCGCAAAATCGTTCTGCAGGTGGCGATTGTGCTGTTTCTTGCCGGTTCCGCCCTCTGCGGGCTGGCGCAAAATATGACCCAGCTGGTGCTGATGCGCGGCCTGCAGGGGCTGGGCGGCGGCGGCCTGATGGTGATCAGCATGGCGGCGGTGGCTGACGTCATCCCGCCGGCGAATCGCGGCCGCTATCAGGGCATGTTCGGCGGCGTCTTTGGCCTGGCGACGGTAATCGGGCCGTTAATCGGCGGCTTCCTGGTGCAGCACGCCTCCTGGCGCTGGATTTTTTACATCAACCTGCCGCTGGGGCTGTTTGCGCTGCTGGTGATCGGCGCGGTTTTTCACAGCAGCAACAAGCGCAGCCAGCACCAGATCGACTGGCTGGGGGCGATTTACCTCAGCATGGCGCTGCTGTGCATCATCCTGTTTACCTCCGAGGGCGGCAGCGTCCGCGCGTGGAGCGACCCGCAGCTGTGGTGCATCCTGGCGTTTGGCCTGGTCGGGATCGTCGGCTTTATTCATGAAGAGCGGCTGGCCAGCGAGCCGATTATTCCGCTCTCCTTATTCCGCAACCGCAGCTTTTTGCTGTGCAGCCTGATTGGCTTTGTTATCGGCATGGCGCTGTTCGGCTCGGTGACCTTCCTGCCGCTCTATTTGCAGGTGGTCAAAGAGGCGACGCCCACCGAGGCGGGCCTGCAGCTGATCCCGCTGATGGGCGGCCTGCTGCTAACCTCGATCGTCAGCGGGCGCATTATCAGCCGCACCGGCAAGTATCGCGTATTTCCGATTATCGGCACCCTGCTGGGGGTCGTCGGCATGGTGCTGCTGACGCGCATCACCATCCACTCCGCGATGTGGCAGCTGTACCTGTTTACCGGCGTGCTGGGGGCGGGCCTGGGGCTGGTGATGCAGGTGCTGGTGCTGGCGGTACAGAACGCGATGCCCGCGCAGATGTACGGCGTGGCGACCTCCGGGGTCACGCTGTTTCGATCGATTGGCGGTTCCATCGGCGTGGCGCTGTTTGGGGCGGTGTTTACTCACGTGCTGCAAAGCAATCTCCAGCGCCTGCTGCCGGAAGGGGCGCAGCTGCCGAGGGCGCTAAACCCGGCGGCGGTGCAGAATCTCCCGGCGGAGATCCGCCTCGATTATCTGGACGCTTTCGGGTCCGCTATCCATGCGGCGTTTCTGATGGCGGCCTGCATTATGGCGGTGGCATTTGCCCTCTCCTGGCTACTGAAAGAAGCGCCGCTGAAAACCGGCACACGCTAGACGGCGGCGGCAATACGCAACAGCGCCCGACGCAGAGCCGGCGCGGCGAAATCGATAAATTTACGCAGCTTAAGCGGAGCCAGATCCCGCGAGGTGTACAGCAGGTGCACCGGTGCAGGCTCTGGTTCCATCGCCTGCAGGAGCAGCTTCAGCTCGCCGCGGGCCAGGCCGTCGATCGCCTGGTAATGCAGCAGGCGCGCCACGCCGGCCCCCAGGCGGGCGGCGTCGGCGGCGCTCTCCGGCGTGGTCAGCGACAGCACCGGCTGCAGCGCCACCAGCCGGTCCTCCGCCTCTTCGGCATTAAAGCGCCAGCCGCGATAAGGCATTGGCGATTCAATACGAATGATCGGTAGCGCGGCCAGCTCGCGCGGGCGTTCGGGTATGCCGTGTTTTTCCAGCAAAGCCGGGTGCGCGCAGGTCACAATGCGCATCTCGCCCAGCCGGGTGGCCACCATCCCGCTGTCCGGCAGCGTACCGATACGCACCGCTAAATCAATATGATCGCCCACCAGATCGGCGTTGCGGTCGCTAAGCAGTAAACGGACGCGAATCTGCGGGTAGCGGGCGAGAAAATCCGTCACCACCGGCAAAACATGCTGACGGCCAAACATGGTCGGCGCCGAGAGAACCAGTTCGCCTTTTGGCTCCTGATATTCGCCCGCCGCCTGGCGCTCTGCGTTCTCCACCTCTTCGAGAATGCGCCGCGCGGCGGCGACATAATCGACGCCGGCATCGGTCAGCGTCAGCTTGCGGGTGGTGCGGATCATCAGGCGCACGCCGAGGGTATTTTCCAGTTCGCCAATCTGGCGGCTAACGGTGGTCAGGGGCATATTCAGCGCCCGCGCCGCAGCCGACATGCTGCCGAGTTCGGCCACTTTCACCAGCAGCGCCATCGCGCTGAGTCGGTCCATAATTATCCCGTTTTACGGAAAGATGATTGTCATATTGCCACTATTATCTTTTCTGCCAGCACAGTCCATGATGAGTTATGCCGCAACGCATCGGGAGGACCTATGCCAGCAGAATTTCTTGATATCGCCATGACGCCGGACGTGATGGATGTCCAGCATGAAATGGGCAGCGATGAGCTGTGGCAGTCGCCGCATCGCCAGCGCCGGGGTGAGCGCTTCGGCGCCAGCGAGGAGGCGATGATTGCCACCCGCGACAGCTTCTATCTGGCCACCCTTTCGCAAACCGGCTGGCCCTATATTCAGCATCGCGGCGGCCCGGTGGGCTTTCTGCATCTGCTGGATGAAACCACCCTTGGGATGGCGGATTTTTCCGGTAATCGCCAGTACATCACCACCGGCAACCTGCGCGGCAGCGATCGGGCCTGTCTGTTTTTGATGGATTACCCGCGCCGTGCCAGGCTGAAAATCTACGCCACCGTAGAGGTTGTGGCGGTGGATGCCGACCCGCAGCTGCTGGCGCAGGTCGCGCCGGAGAACTATCGGGCCCGGATTGAGCGCATCTACCGTTTCCACTTACAGGCTTTTGACTGGAACTGCCCGCAGCATATTACCCCCCGCTACACCGCCCGGCAGGTGGCGGAGTATAGCCAGACGCTGCAACAGCGTATTGACGAACTGGAGCGGGAAAATCAGCGCCTGCAGCAGCTTATATACCCAAAATAATTCGAGTTGCTTAAAGGCGGCAAGGGAGTGAGTCCCCAGGAGCATAGATAACTATGTGACTGGGGTGAACGAGTGTAGCCAACACATAAGCAACTTGAAGTATGAAGGGTATTCATACAGGAGATTCATGATGACCGAACAACGTCCGCCTCTGCCGCCGTTCACCCGCGAGAGCGCCGCACAAAAAGTCCGTGCCGCTGAAGATGGCTGGAACAGCCGCGATGCCGCTAAGGTCGCGCTGGCCTATACCGTCGAGAGCGAATGGCGTAACCGCAGCGAATTTGTTCACGGCAGAACGCAGATTATCGACTTCCTGCAGCGCAAATGGCGTAAAGAGCAGGAGTACCGGTTGATTAAGGAACTGTGGGCGTGGAGCGATAACCGTATTGCGGTACGCTTTGCCTATGAGTGGCACGACGACAGCGGCAACTGGTTTCGTTCATACGGCAACGAGAACTGGGAATTCGACGAGCACGGACTGATGCAGACGCGCTACGCCTGCATCAACGATCTGCCCATTACGGAGAGCGAGCGTCTGTTTCACTGGCCCCAGGGCCGTCGCCCGGACGATCACCCGGGGCTGAGTGAGCTGGGGCTGTAAGGCGCCGTTCTGCGGAACGAGCCTCACCGTTGAAGAGATCCCCGGAGGCGGCGCTGCGCACCTGTCCGGGCTACTCGATCGCAGCCGACGGTGAACCCGTAGCCCGGGCAGGCGCATCGCGCCGCCCCCGGGAGAAAGGGGGAAGATGATTTTATTTCCGGTTGCGGTTTTTGCGTTTAAAACCCCAGCACAAAGTCGTTATAGTTTCAGACGAAAAAATAATAACGATTTCTATGGACTGACGGGGTGATAACAATGAAATTGCGTTTACGGACAGCCGCCGCCGTGATGCTGGCGGGCCTGCTGCTGGCGGGCTGCGACCAGAAGGGCAGCGATGCGAAACACATTAAAGTCGGCGTCATTAACGGCGCGGAACAGGATGTGGCGGAAGTGGCGAAGAAAGTGGCTAAAGAGAAATATGGCCTCGACGTGGAGCTGGTGGGCTTTAGCGGCTCGCTGCTGCCGAATGAGTCCACCAACGCCGGCGATCTGGACGCCAACGTCTTTCAGCATCGCCCGTTCCTCGAACAGGATAATAAAGCCCACAACTATCGCCTGGTGGCGGTGGGCAACACCTTCGTCTTCCCGATGGCGGGCTACTCGCGCAAAATAAAATCCGTCGCCGAGCTGAAAGACGGCGCGACCATCGCCATTCCGAACGACCCGACCAACCTGGGCCGCGCGCTGCTTCTGCTCCAGCAGGAAAAGCTGATTACCCTCAAAGCGGGCACCGGCCTGCTGCCGACGGCGGTTGATATCATTGACAACCCGCATCACCTGAAAATTATGGAGCTGGAAGGAGCGCAGCTGCCGCGCGTCATCGACGACCCGAAGGTCGACGTGGCGATCATCAGCACTACCTACCTGCAGCAGACCGGCCTTTCCCCGGTGCGCGACGGTATCTTTATTGAAGATAAAAACTCGCCCTATGTGAACATCATCGTGACCCGCGAAGACAACAAAGACGCGGAAAACGTCAAAGCGTTTATCCACTCCTACCAGTCGCCTGAGGTGGCGAAGGCGGCGGAGACGATCTTCAACGGCGGCGCGGTGCCCGGCTGGTAATCACTCACACAAGGAGACGTGGCGATGACCCGGCAACGCCAGGCTGATTTGCTGCTCATAGCCGCGACGGTTATCGCCGCCTGCGGATGGATTTTTTCCCGGGAAGCGATTGCCGGCATGCCGGTTTTCGCTTTCCTCGGCCTGCGTTTTTTATTCGCCGCGCTGCTGCTGCTGCCTTTCTGCCGCGGCCTTCGCGTCGAGAGGCAGCAGTGGCCGCGCATGATTATCAGCGGCCTGTGGTTTGCGCTAAACCTGTGCCTGTGGATCTACTCGGTATCAACGACCCCATCGCTGGGCGAAGGGGCGTTTATTATGAGCCTGTCGATGCTGTTCGTGCCGCTTACCGCATGGGTGATGATGAAGGCGCGGCCGGCGCGGGCCTACTGGGAGTGCCTGCCGATTGCGGTTGTCGGTCTCGGCTTACTCAGCCTGCATATGCCGATTGCGTTTCACCCCAGCCAGGGCTGGTTCCTGTTGACCGCGCTGGTGCAATCGATCTGGTTTTGCTACACCAGCAAAAGCGCCCGCGAGGTGCCGCTGATCCCGCTGACCACCGTGCAGCTCGGCATTACCGGCATTGTCGGACTGGGGATCTCCGCCGCCGTTGAAAGCTGGACTCAGCCGTTTACCCTGCCGACCTTCGGCTGGCTGCTCGCCAGCATCGTTATCGCCACCAGCCTGCGCTTCGGCCTGCAAATGAAGGGGCAGAAGTACGCGGCGGTCGCCAGCGCGGCGATTATTATGGTGCTGGAACCGCTGCTCACGGTGATTGCCGCCGCGCTGTGGTACGGCGAACAGCTACCGCTGCAGAAAATTATCGGCGGCCTGCTGATCCTCGTCGCTCAGCTGTGGTTCCGCTGGCGGATGCTGAAGCCGCTACGCTAAACCGGTGCGCCGCTGCGCCATCAGATGCAGCAGCGGCACCAGCGATAGCCCGTCCGGCATCTCGCCGCGGGCGATCAGCTGGCCTATCTCTTCGAGGGTAAACCAGCCCGTTTCCATCACTTCGTCCTGATCTTCATCCATTCCCACCCAGGTCAAATCGTGGGCCAGCCAGGTAATAAACAGCTGGTCGCTGCTGCCGTAGGAGGGGTTATAGCGGATAATTTCGTCGGCGCGCTGCGCCTGCCAGCCGGTCTCTTCCCGCAGCTCGCGCAGGGCCGCCTCGCGCGGGTCTTCGCCTTCATCGACGCCGCCGGAAGGAATCGCCCACACCACCCGATCGATCAGGTAACGGTAGTGGCGAATCAGCAGCACTTTGTCATCCTGCATCGCCACAATTCCCACCGCCGGGCGAGGATAGTGAATGGAGAAAAAATCCCGCCGATCGCCGGGGGCCATATCAATTCCGACCTTGCGCATGCTGAACCATGGGGTGTCTGCCAGAACCTCGACATCGTGCATATCGGCGGAGGTGAGTTTCTTTTTCATCGTAGCCACTGTTCCTCAAAGTTGAGCATTCAGCACACCATAGCCGGGAGCCGATGGCAACCGTCGCAGATTGGCCCGATTTCATCGTTCATTGCCCAAACGCCCATATTGCGCCAGGCTTGTGGGACGTACGATGTTCAGCAGATAACCGCAAAGAGGAATGAACATCATGAAAATCACCCATGTGCGTAATGCTACCCAGCTTATTGAATATGCGGGTAAAAAGTTTCTCATTGACCCGATGCTTTCTGACAAAGGCGCCTGGGCGGGCTTTGCCGGTACCGCGCGCAGCGAGTTGCGTAACCCGCTGGTGGAACTGCCTTTTTCCATCGAAACGATCGTTGACGTGGATGCCGTTATCGTCACTCACACTCATCAGGATCACTGGGACGAGGCGGCGATCGCCGCGATCCCCAAAACCCTGCCGGTTTATGTCCAGCATGACGCCGACGCTCAGCTGCTGCGCGGCCAGGGCTTTCGCGATATTCGTCTGCTCTCTGAGGACAGCGCGTTTGCTGACGTTGCGCTGGTGAAAACCACCTCGGGCCAGCACGGCAGCGACCGCACCTATGCGGTGCCGGCAATGGCCGAGCGCCTGGGCGAAGCCTGCGGCGTGGTGCTGCGCCATCCGCAGGAGAAAACCCTGTGGCTTGTGGGGGACACTATCTGGCGCGATGAAGTGGAAGCCGACATGCTCAGGCTGCGCCCTGACGTGGTGGTGCTGAATGCGGGGTATGCGCACGTCATCGGTTTTGGGCCGATCATCATGGGCAAAGAGGATGTGCTGAAGGCGCACTTCGTCCTGCCGGAAGCCAAAATCGTCGCCAGCCATATGGAAGCGGTGAACCACTGTCTGCTGAGCCGCGATGAGCTGCGCCAGTACGTGGCTGACAATCAGATTGCCGAAGCGGTCAGCATCCCGCAGGATGGGGAAAGCATGGTCTTTTAGAAGCGGAGCGGGCGATGAAACTCACGGAAGTGGCGATTGTGGCGGTGGACGGGTTTAGCCCGTTTCACTACTCGGTGCCCTGTATGCTGTTTGGCGATACGGTCTCGGAAACCAAACGCTTTAACCTGCATATTTGCGCCGAACGGCCGGGGCTGCTCAGCGCCCGCGACGGCTTCGCGCTGAACGCCAGCGGCGATTTTTCCCTCCTGGCGCAGGCGGATATCGTGGTGGTGCCTTACTGGGGGGCGGTGAATCAGCGCCCATCGCAGCCGCTGCTTGACGGCCTGGTTCGCGCGCGCAATAACGGCGCGCAGATCGTCGGCCTGTGCCTCGGGGCGTTTGTACTCGGCTACGCCGGGCTGCTGGACGACAGGCGCGCGGCGACCCACTGGGAGTTTGAGCAGGATTTTCAGCGCCAGTTTCCGCAGGTGCGGCTGGATATCAACGCGCTGTACGTTGACGATGAGGGGATTATCACCTCGGCGGGCACCGCGGCGGCGCTCGACTGCTGCCTGTATCTCATTCGCCAGCGTTTTGGCAGCCTTGTCGCCAATCAGATCGCCCGGCGGATGATCGTCCCGCCGCACCGTGAGGGCGGCCAGGCGCAGTTTATCGCCCAGCCGGTACCCAAAAACACCCGCGACGCGCGGATAAACGGCCTGCTTGAGTATCTCCAGCAGCACATCCGCGAACCGCATAATCTCGACTCGCTGGCGCAGGTCGCGGCGATGAGCCGCCGGACCCTGACCCGCCATTTCGCCAAAGCGACCGGCATGGGCATCGCCGACTGGCTGGCCGCCGAGCGCCTGCGGCGCAGCCAGATCCTGCTGGAGGCCGGGGATTTACCGGTCGGGCAGGTGGCGGAGGAAGTGGGCTATCGCTCCGCCGTAACCTGGCGCCAGCAGTTTAAAGCGCGCTTTGGCGTCAGCCCGGCGGAGTGGCGGCGCACTTTTCGTCGCGGGGCTTAGCCGCCGAGCGTGGCGCTGTCGATGACGAAGCGGTATTTCACGTCGCCTTTAATCATCCGCTCCCAGGCCTCGTTAATCTGGTCGCCGCGTATCAGCTCTATATCGGCGACGATACCGTGCTCGGCGCAGAAATCGAGCATCTCCTGGGTTTCCGGGATGCCGCCGATCATCGACCCGGCAATTGACCGGCGGCGGAAGATCAGATTAAACACTTCCGGCGAGGGATGCGGCGTGGCGGGCGCGCCCACCAGCGTCATGGTGCCGTCGCGTTTGAGCAGGGTGGTGAAGGCATCGAGGTTATGCGGTGCCGCCACGGTGTTGAGTATGAAGTCGAAGCTCTTCAGGTGGGCGGCCATTTCGTTTTCGTTGCGCGAGACCACCACTTCGTCCGCACCCAGCTCCCGCGCCGCGTCACGCTTGGATTCCGAGGTGGTAAAGGCCACCACGTGGGCGCCCATGGCGTGGGCCAACTTGATGCCCATATGCCCCAGCCCGCCAATGCCCACGATGCCGACTTTTTTGCCCGGTCCGACGTTCCAGTGGCGTAGCGGCGAGTAAGTCGTGATGCCCGCGCACAGCAGCGGCGCGACGGCGGCCAGCTGCTCTTTGGGATGGCGGACGCGCAGCACGTAGCGCTGATGCACAACGATCTGCTGGGAGTAACCGCCGAGCGTGTGGCCGGGCGCGTCCTGCGTCGGGCCGTTATAGGTGAGCACCATACGATCGCAATAGTTTTCCAGCCCGTCCCGGCACTCCTCGCACTCTTTACAGCTGTCGACCATACAGCCGACGCCCACCAGATCGCCAACGGCGTGGCCGGAGACCCGGCTGCCTACGGCGGTCACCCGGCCGACGATTTCATGGCCCGGCACGCAGGGATAGAGCGTCCCTGCCCACTCGGAGCGGGCCTGGTGTACATCCGAGTGGCAGACGCCGCAATAATCAATGGCGATCTGCACATCGTCCGGCCCCGGTTCGCGGCGGGTGATGGCCATAGACCCCAACGGCTGGCTGGCCGAGTTCGTTCCAATAGCGTTGATCTGCATAGCAAAACCTCTTCTACATAACGGCGTTGAATAAAAAGGAGGGGGAGAGCGTTTTTTGAGCGGCAGGATCAAGCGTAGCCTGGTTGAGGCGCGATGGGTGGGGGAGAGCTCAAAGGGTTAAAGATAGGCTCACCCCCGCAAACGGAGTGCAGAAAATATCAGGGCGCGACGGGCGTCAGATAATCCAGCCGCAGCGGCCCGGCAAGCAGGCTATCCATCTGCGCAATAAAATCCTGGAAGTGCGGCAGGGCGATATGCGCGTCCAGCGCTTCCTGATTGCGCCAGGATTCGCGCATATAGAACGTATCCGGCGCATCGCGCAGCTGAAACAGGGCGTAATCGAGGTTGCCTGGCTCCTGACGCGTCGGCAGCAGCAGCGCCTGCAGGGCCTGGCGCAGCGCGTCGCTGTGGCCCGGTTTCGCCGTCAGCACCGCGAGAAGTGAAATCGCCTCGCCGCTCATCTTAAAAGCCCTCCAGCACGATTTTGCCCACCGAACGCCCGGTTTCCAGCTGCGCGTGCGCTTTTTGCAGGTTGGCGGCGGTGATGGCACCGTAGTGCTCGCCGAGGGTGGTCTTAATGGTGTTGTTGTCAATCAGCGCGGCCACGCGGGTCAGCAGCTGATGCTGGGCGATCATGTCCGGCGTTGCGAACATCGAGCGGGTAAACATAAATTCCCAGTGCAGGGAGATGCTTTTCGCCTTCAGCGGCACCACGTCGAGGGTTTCCGGGTCGTCAATGAGCGCCAGCTTGCCCTGCGGTGCGAGAGCGGCGATCAGCTGCGGATAGTGCTGGTCGGTATTGGTCAGGCTGGCGACGTGGGTCACCGCTTTGACGCCAATCCGCGCCAGCTCTTCGGCGAGCGGTTTGCTGTGATCGATAACATGATGCGCGCCCGCTTCCCGTACCCATTTCTGGCTTTCCGGACGCGAGGCGGTACCAATGACCGTCATACCGGTGAGCTTGCTGGCGAGCTGGGTCAGTATCGAACCGACGCCGCCCGCCGCGCCGACGATCAGCAGCGTGTCACCCGCGTTGCCGCCTTCCTCTACGCCAAGACGGTGGAACAGCAGCTCCCAGGCGGTAATGGCGGTGAGCGGCAGCGCGGCGGCGGCGGCATTATCCAGCGAACGTGGTTTGCGGGCGACGATGCGCTCATCCACTAACTGAAACTCGCTGTTGCTGCCCGGACGGCCCAGCGCGCCGGCGTACCACACTTCATCTCCTGCGGCGAACAGCGTCACCGCGCTGCCGACGGCTTTCACCACGCCCACCGCGTCCCAGCCCAGCACGCGCGGGGTATCGGCGTTAAACCCGGCGCGGACTTTGGTATCCACCGGGTTGACGGAAATAGCCTTCACTTCAACCAGCAGGTCATGCCCCTCGGCAACCGGCTGCGGCAGCTCGATGTCGGTTAAAAAAGGAATATTGCTGCCTTCTGCCGCCGCGCGGGTAATGGCGATCGCTTTCATACACTCTCCGGTTTTGAATAAGGTTCATCGTTTGAATGTATTGAGGATAGACCGCGGCACGCGGGGGAAAAATGGCCCGACGGCGATAACAGTTATATTGAAAACGTGAAAATCAGCGGACGCGATAAAAATCGAGCATCACGCCGTCCTGCGTGCGGCCGCCGGAACAGATAAACAGCGAGGTGGTGAGCCAGCGCAGCGCCGGCGCATCCACTTCAAAAGTCGGTACGGTACGAAAATAGATAGCTTCCGGCGGAATATCGCTAAAAAAGCGCATATCGTCGCCGAATAGCCGTTCTTTATACTCTTCGGGTAGGCGGCGAATGCCGTTGTTTTCGATGTATACCGTGCCTTCTTCCACGTGTAATGCATAGCGGGCGGAGAGGCGGCAGGTGCCGTCAGGTTCGACGATCTGGCTGTCGACGCCGCCGGGTAAGACGTGGCCGTTAAGCTCACCGCGTACGGTTCCGCTCAGGATTGGGATCAGCTGACGTTTCCCGCTCTGCGGGCTGCGGGAGACGATGACCGGTTTGTCGACCTGAATGGTGATAGAGAAGCTGTGTTCGAGTTCGGGTGTCATCATTGGTCTCCTTTCTAAGCCACGTTATCCCGTTAGTGTAAGGATTTAAAGGTGAAGGGAATAACGCAAACATTGGATGGAAATAATTGGCTGGGGAGATGGAAGTGAACAAAAAACGGCCGCGACCGCGGAATTATTTGGCGTATTCTGCTGACATAATGCTTTCACACGGACGCGAGGAATAAAGATGAATACGCTATTTCTGATTGGCCCCGGCGGGGTGGGAAAAAGCACGGTTGGAGCGCTGCTCGCGCAGGCGATGAGCTACCGGTTTATCGATCTCGATAGAGAATTTTGCGAGCAGATTTTAAATATTCGCCAATATATTCAGCGCAATGGATACGAGCGCTATGTGCGTGATAACGCCGCGCTATGCTCTCGCCTGCTGGCGGAGAATCCGCATGAAAAACGAGTGGTGGTGCTCTCATCGGGATTTCTTGCCACCGATGTCTGCCCGGAGATTGTCGTCGGGAATCGACAGCTTGTGCGGCAGTCCGGGTACTCCATCCTGCTACTGCCTTCAGAGGATATTGATATCGCTACGCGCATAGTGGTCGCGCGCCAGCTGACACGCGGCTTTGGTCTGGTCAGAGAAAAAGAAGAGATGAAGTTCCGCCAGCGCTTCAGGGAATATTGTGCATTAGACGATTGCCGGGTGGTTTCGTCTGAGGAGCCAGAGAGGGTGGCGGAGCTGGTGCAGGAGAAGGTGGCTGCGGAACAGCGGAAACAAAAAAGCCTGGCGGCGATGCGTGAACTGAGCGAGCTGTCACAGAAGCTGGGATTGTCTAACTAAACGCCATGCAGCGCAGCTCGGTGGGAATTACACAGGCCCAAAGATAATCCCGGATCGCGTAGGCCGGGCAAGGCGCCGCCCGGCAGAAAGGTGAGCACAGCAGATAAAACAGGTTTAGCCAAATGATTTTATTCGTGAGAATCGGAATCCTCAGTGCTACTTTTTAGGCTCTGTTTTCCACTGTAGCAAAGCAGCAATATCCTTCTCACCCTCGGCTTCCTTTAAACGCCGCTGTTGCTCGGAAAACTGACTATATTCCGCCTGCGCTTTTTCATCTGCCATTTGCTTACCCACTTTACCTGCACCTTGCAGAACCTCGCGGTCGTTAAATTGCAGAAACTGATCCAGCTTATCCTGCCAGTCGCGTAAAAAGACCTGACGACGACGACGGGCCTGATCCTCAGCAAAATCCAGCCACATGTTAACCACGCGATTAAGTTCGCTGACCTCATCCTGAGTGAGATAATTTTTTGCCACCGTCACGTCACCCTTATGCACCTCTTCACCTTTATAGCTGGACAGTCCCATATGCGGTTGGCTGGCGTCAGCACGCTGATGAATGAGTTCAGCCGCGGTATGTCCGGTACAGGCAAAATGCAACTTGTTCTGGATGGTTTGAAAAAACTGCATGGTTTCTTTTAGCGATGGTTGATAGTCAGCCGCTAATGCAAAAATCTCCCGCACTCGCAAATAAACCCGGCGTTCGCTGGCGCGAATATCTCGGATGCGCTCCAGCATCTCATCGAAATAATCGGGTACAGCCGATGTACCAACAGGCGGATTTTTCAGCCGCTCATCGTCCATCACAAAGCCTTTGATCAGATACTCCTGGAGCGTCTGGGTTGCCCACTGGCGGAACTGAGTGCCGCGAGGGGAGCGAACGCGATAGCCAACGGCAAGTATCAGAGGCAAACTAAAGTGTTGAACCTGATAATTTTTTCCATCACTGGCAGTTGTTCGGTAAAACCGAACAACTGAATTTTCCTCAAGTTCGCCTTCTTCAAATATATGCTTTATATGCTCGCTGATGGTGGCTTTCGCTTTACCATAGAGTTCGCAAATCATTGCCTGCGAGAGCCAAAGCGTATCGCTTTCAAAGCGGCATTCAACACGTACTTTCCCATCACCGCTGGCAAACATAACGAACTCGCCTATGGGGGACGACGTTAAGTGTTCATTTGCCATATAGCCTCCGGGTTAACCTGCTTTGGTTCGCATAGTATGTCAGAAGAGCATAAATTTCATTAGACGGACGATTAACCCGGCGTCATTTGGCAGCGGCTATCCAGAAGGCGAACATGTCCGGGCGTCAGACGAGATGAAGCGTGTTGTTGACGCTTTTAAAGGATTGCTGAATTTGCAGTAGCTCCGCTTTAAGCATTTCTTCCTTATCGCTCTGCGGCAGCAGCACAATACAGCCATCCATTACCTTAACTGTGAAGCGCTTTCCGGTATCGAACCCCGCTGCGCGTAACCACTTGCCGGAAAGGGTGAGACTTGGTGTACTGGTGTCCCGACCTTGCGGGCGATATCCCACAATCAGGTGACGCTCGGTTCCGGAAACGGCAAAGTCTGGGGTAGAATACGAATCAGCCATAATCAACTCCTTGATAGTTGGTGTGGTTAGACGCTCCGGCTGTGTTCCCGCACTTCGGAGCGTTGTTTGTACAAGAGGCTTTTAGGTGGCCTCCTATATGTTAAGATTAGTTGGATAGGTGGCCTCATGTCAATCATAGCGCGCGAAAAAAAACCAAAGGGCGGCGGTCAGTCTCCGCAGTTCAAAATGCGCATTGATCCGGCATTAAAGGAGCAGCTGGATGCTGTTGCAGCGGAAGAGGGGGTGAGTCTCGCCAGTTGGTTGAAGGAGCTGGCGAGGGAGGCTTTGCGGACGAGGGGTATTGAACCTAAGGGATAATTTTTTCACTCTGTTTTCAATATTTTTTTCTTAAGTGGAATAGCAGGAAGCAAATTGTCAGACTTCCCAAGGACATTACTATCGTAAAAATTGTTTTTATTATTGTTTCATGATTTTCATAAAAAGAAGCTATATTTGATGAAGTTCCAAAATGTAGTTCACCGTATTTAATCTTGGCAATTTGGTTTTCATTTCCAATTCTAATATCGCTTTTTTTAAATTTATTATTTTTAGCCCAAGCCCAAACCTTATAATTTCCACCTTGTCTTATTGATGGTATTGACAAGCGAGTAAGCGCATCTGGTTTTTTAATTTGTTCTTTTTTGTCGTCTATAACCATAACTAAAACCTTCTCAGGATAGTCAATATATAAATCTTTTGCTGACGCATCCCCTGAGTTATGTACATTGATAAAGATCAATTTTTTATATTCCTCTAAACCATTTTGAAATGGAGGTTTAAATGGAGTTAAAATAGAATTAATAATTTCCTTAACAAATTTTGATTTTTCTTCAAATCTGGCATTTTGTGCAACACTATCAATGCGATCATAAATATTATTATAATCCGCTTCATCAAGAGTAAGGCTCATAATTTCATTATATTGGGGTGGGGTATAAAATATATTATCAGTAACGTATGCTGTAAGGTGTGATGCCGGTTTGTTAATGCTATATATTGTTATAATAGTAGTGATTATTCCTGTTATCATAAAAACAATCATACTGAGATTATTAATTTTCATATAGTTCCTTCCATAAGTATCAATTTATATTTATCAAATAAATGAGAGTATTATTTTATTTTTATACCAGAAAACTCGTCATAATAATATGCTGAATATGAAAATCCCTTTCAGAAAGTGTGCGCCTTGTATAATTGACGAGAAACATTAGGGGCTGTGATGAAAGAAAGTGGAAGCAAAAACTCATGGAAGGAATACGAAGTGATATGTGCTACTGAACCGGAGAAATTGGCATTAGTAGACCCCCCACAGTTGCGTTAGGTGCAGGGTAGCTACAGCACGCCGTTCCGGCATTAACCACAAGGGAGACACGTGATAACTGTGACATTAAAACAGCTCTTAGAAGCCTGTCTAAATAGTAAAAAAGATATATTTGATTAATCTATTGAAAATTAAGTAGATTTTTTGATAAATGTGGGGCAATTTTGGCGGAAGATCACAGGAGTTGAACCTGCCCGGGACCGCTGGCGGCCCCAACTGGATTTGAAGTCCAGCCACCTCACCGGAGATGACGATCTTCCGCGCCTCGATTGCTACATGGAGGCGGGGCGCATTATAGCTACTTTCCTGCATTAACCACATCCCCCAACGCACTTTTTTACTGTTAAAACTGGACTTTACAGAACCTTCTTAAACAATTCCTTGCAAAATCCGTGGCTTACACTTTTACACACTCTTTCAGGCTACCGGGATCACATAAAACAAGAAACGTAATTTGAATATGAGATATCGCAATTCATCTTACTGCGCGGATGGTTTACAAAGCATGTAACCGGTACCAACCCGCGGCAGCGCTGAGAGAAGAGTGTGCGATGAAAGATCATATTTTATCCGTCAAAGAGAAGATTGGCTACGGCATGGGCGATGCCGCAAGCCACATCATTTTTGATAACGTCATGTTGTATATGATGTTTTTTTATACCGATATCTTTGGTATTCCTGCCGGCTATGTCGGCACCATGTTCCTGCTGGCCCGCGCGCTGGATGCGATATCCGACCCCTGCATGGGGCTGCTGGCCGACCGTACCCGCAGCCGCTGGGGAAAATTCCGCCCGTGGATCCTGTTCGGTGCGATTCCGTTCGGCCTCGTGTGCGTACTGGCCTACAGCTCGCCGGACCTGAGTCATAACGGCAAGCTGATATACGCTGCGGTCACCTACACGCTGCTGACCCTGCTCTACACCGTGGTCAACATCCCGTACTGCGCGCTGGGCGGGGTCATCACCGACAACCCAACGCAGCGCATCTCCCTGCAGTCCTGGCGCTTTGTGCTGGCGACGGCGGGCGGCATGCTCTCCACCGTGCTGATGATGCCGCTGGTGAACTTTATCGGCGGCGAAGACAAAGCCTTTGGCTTTCAGGGCGGCATCGCGGTGCTGTCGGCGATCGCTTTCCTGATGCTGGCGTTTTGTTTCTTCACCACCAAAGAGCGCGTCGAAGCGCCACCGAGCTCTACCTCAATGCGGGAAGACCTGCGCGATATCTGGCGCAACGATCAGTGGCGTGTCGTTGGTCTGCTGACCATCCTCAACATCCTCGCGGTCTGCGTTCGCGGCGGCGCGATGATGTACTACACCACCTGGATTATGGGGTCCGCTGGTCTGTTCACCGCCTTCCTCACCACCTACTGCGTCGGCAACCTGATTGGCTCGGCGCTGGCGAAGCCGCTCACCGACTGGAAATGCAAAGTCAGCGTCTTCTGGTGGACTAACGCCCTGCTGGCGGCGCTGAGTGTGGCGATGTTCTTCGTGCCGATGGACGCCGAAATCACCATGTTCGCCTTTATCTTCGTGATTGGCGTGCTGCACCAGCTGGTGACGCCGATTCAGTGGGTGATGATGTCCGACACCGTCGACTACGGCGAATGGTGTAACGGCAAACGCCTGACCGGCATCAGCTTTGCGGGCACCCTGTTCGTGCTCAAGCTGGGCCTGGCGCTGGGCGGCGCGCTGATTGGCTGGATGCTGGCGGGCGGCGGTTACGATGCCGCGGCCAAAACCCAGAACAGCGCCACTATCACCATCATCATCTCATTGTTCACCCTCGCTCCGGCGGTCTGTTATCTGCTGAGCGCGGTTATCGCGAAACGCTACTACACCCTGAAAACCCCGTTCCTGAAAAAGATGATGGCGGAGCTGGCTCAGGGCGCGCGCCGCAACGAACAGGAATTCATTTCAGCGCCGAACGGCAAAGAATTGCAAAACTAAGAGGAAGCTATTCATGAAAATCAGTGATGGAAACTGGCTTATTCAACCAGGGCTCAATCTGATCCAACCTGTACAGGTGTACGAGGTTGAGCAACAGGGCAACGACATGGTGGTCTACGTCGCGTCGCGCGAAGTGCGCGAGCGTGCCGCCCAGCTGGACGTTCCGCTATTTACCGTGCGCTTCTTCTCTCCGCAGGAAGGGGTGATTGGCGTACGTATGGAGCACTTCCAGGGCGCGTTGAACAACGGCCCGCATTACCCGCTGAATGTGCTGAAAGACGTCAAGGTGGAGATTAACAACGGCGCTGAGTATGCCGAGCTGAAGAGCGGCAATTTGACCGCTCGCGTCACGAAAGGCGACTTCTGGTCGCTGGATTTCCTGCGCGACGGCGTGCGGATTACCGGTAGCCAGCTGAAAAACGACGGCTACGTGCAGGATACGAAAACGAATCGTAACTATATGTTTGAGCGCCTGGATCTCGGCGTCGGCGACACCGTTTACGGCCTCGGCGAGCGCTTTACCGCGCTGGTGCGCAACGGCCAGACGGTCGACACCTGGAACGAAGACGGCGGCACCAGCACCGAACAGTCGTACAAAAATATCCCGTTCTATCTGACCAACCGCGGCTACGGCGTGCTGGTGAATCATCCTGAGCGCGTCTCTTTCGAAATCGGCTCCGAAAAAGTCTCTAAGGTGCAGTTCAGCGTCGAAGGTGAATACCTGGAGTACTTCGTTATCGACGGCCCGACCCCGAAAGAGGTGCTGAACCGCTATACCCGGTTTACCGGGCGTCCGGCGCTGCCGCCGGCCTGGTCTTTCGGCCTGTGGCTGACCACCTCGTTCACTACCAACTACGATGAAGCGACGGTTAACAGCTTTATCGACGGCATGGCGGAGCGCAACCTGCCGCTGCACGTGTTCCACTTTGACTGCTTCTGGATGAAGGCCTTCCAGTGGTGCGATTTTGAATGGGATCCGGTGACCTTCCCTGACCCGGAAGGCATGATTAAGCGTCTGAAAGAGAAAGGGCTGAAGGTCTGCGTGTGGATTAACCCCTATATCGGCCAGCGTTCGCCGGTGTTTAAAGAGCTGCAGGAGAAAGGCTATCTGCTGAAACGCCCGGACGGTTCGCTGTGGCAGTGGGATAAATGGCAGCCGGGCCTGGCGATTTATGACTTCACTAATCCGCAAGCCTGCCAGTGGTATGCCGACAAGCTGAAAGGCCTGGTAGCGATGGGCGTTGACTGCTTCAAGACCGACTTCGGCGAGCGTATCCCGACCGACGTGCAGTGGTTTGATGGTTCCGATCCGCAGAAAATGCACAACCACTACGCCTTCATCTATAACGAGCTGGTGTGGAACGTACTGAAAGAGACCGTCGGCGAGAAAGAAGCGGTGCTGTTCGCGCGCTCCGCCTCGGTGGGCGCGCAGCAGTTCCCGGTGCACTGGGGCGGCGACTGCTACGCCAACTATGAATCGATGGCGGAAAGCCTGCGCGGCGGCCTGTCGATCGGCATGTCCGGCTTTGGGTTCTGGAGCCACGATATCGGCGGCTTCGAAAACACCGCGCCCGCTCACGTCTACAAGCGCTGGTGCGCCTTCGGCCTGCTGTCGAGCCACAGCCGTCTGCACGGCAGCAAATCCTATCGCGTGCCGTGGGCCTACGATGACGAGTCCTGCGACGTGGTGCGCCACTTCACGCAGCTGAAATGCCGCATGATGCCGTATCTGTACCGTCAGGCGGCGCTGGCCAATGAGTTCGGTACGCCGATGCTGCGTTCGATGATGCTGGAATTCCCGCACGATCCGGCCTGCGACTATCTGGATCGGCAGTACATGCTGGGAGATTCCGTACTGGTGGCGCCGGTGTTTAGCGAAGCGGGAGACGTCCAGTTCTGGCTGCCGGAAGGCCGCTGGACCCATCTGTGGCACAACGATGAAGCGCAGGGTAGCCGCTGGCATAAGCAGAATCACGATGTGCTGAGCCTGCCGGTGTACGTGCGTGACAACACTCTGCTGGCGCTGGGAAACAATGACCAGAAGCCGGACTACGCGTGGAACGAAGGTACCGCCTTCCAGCTGTTTAGCCTCGACGATGGTCGCGAAGCCGTCTGCCAGGTGCCGGCCGCGGACGGGTCGGTGGTCTTTACCCTGACGGCGAAACGCCAGGGCAACGTCATCACCGTCAGCGGTGACGGTGAGGCCAGCGGCTGGACGCTGTGCCTGCGCAACATCCAGCAGGTGGCGGGCGTGCAGGGCGGCGCTCAGGCGGGTAGCGAGCTGGGCGTGGTGGTGACCGCGCAGAGCAATGCGTTGACGGTTACGCTGTAAGCGCTTTGGAGCCGGACAGGCGCATCAGGCGCAGCCTCCGGGGAAGGTGCCAAACCTGATGCATCAGCGCAGCTGCTTCCCGGCTCGCGCTGCGCTTAGTCGGGCTACAGGTTTCCAGCCGTCTGCACGCCGTAGCCCGGACAAGGCGCGTCAAGCGCCGCCTCCGGGAAGAAGGTGCCGAACCTGCTGCATCAGCGCAGCTGCTTCCCGGCTCGCGCTGCGCTTAGTCGGGCTACAGGTTTCCAGCCGTCTGCACGCCGTAGCCCGGACAAGGCGCGTCAAGCGCCGCCTCCGGGGAAGGTGCCAAACCTGATGCATCAGCGCAGCTGCTTCCCGGCTCGCGCTGCGCTTAACCGGGCTACAGGTTTCCAGCCGTCTGCACGCCGGTAGCCCGGACAAGGCGCGTCAAGCGCCGCCTCCGGGAATGCTGTCAGGCTAAAGGCGGTTAACCATTCCCGGGTATATTCTTATGATGAATTGAGATCGCTATCACGTATATTTCTTCCTGAAATGTGATCTGAATTATAATTATTCCTTAATCCCTCTCTTCGTTTTATTTCTGTCCGGATGTCTGGACAAAATTTAGTATTGTTGTTTACGCCTCTGCTACTTATATTTATCCTCAATGATTTATGTAGCGCTCGCGTGGTATCGCGCTGGCCTCCAGACATTAATCTGGTATGCAATAAGGGTAAATAATGCAAATGATTACCTCACGACAGAACAGATTATTGAAATTTCTCCTGCCCCGCAGAGAATACGTTACGCTGCTGAAAATTGCTGAATATTTAAATGTTTCAGAAAAAACGGTTCAGCGTGATTTACGCTTTTTAGAACAGTGGTTATCTGAGTGGAAAATGACTATCGACAAACGCTCAGGCACCGGCGTGATGCTGATCGCTGATAATGTCACGGATCTGCTGCAATTAGACCAATTACTCGGTAACGAAGGGGAGGACAGCGATGTCATGATGAATAACTCCCGGCGTGTGAAAATTGCTTCGCAGCTCTTAAGTGAGACTCCGCGGGAGACATCAATTAATAAGCTCTCTGAGCGTTATTTTATCAGTAGTGCATCTATCGTTAATGATCTGAAAATTATTGAGTCATGGATTGCTCCGCTCGGCTTAACGCTGATTCGTAGCCAGAGCGGGACGCATATTGAAGGCAGCGAAAACAGCGTCCGCCAGGCGATGGCGTCGTTAATTAATGGGGTGATTAATCATAATGAGCCCGGCTGTATTATCCATTCCCGGCTGGACTCAGGAAGCTATAAAGCGCTGGTGCATTATTTTGGTGAGGATGACGTTTTATTTGTTCAGTCATTATTACAGGAAATGGAGCGCAAGCTGTGCTGGTCATTAGGCGAACCGTATTATGTGAATATTTTTACCCATATCCTCATTATGATGTATCGCATTACTCGTGGGAATGCCTTACCGCGGCGTGAACAGGGGCAGCAGATTTTTGATGAGACGATATTTAGCGTTGCCCAGAATATGCTGCGAAAAATTGAACACCGTATTGACCATTCGCTGCCGGAAGATGAAGTCTGGTTTATTTATCAGTACATCATCTCCTCTGGCGTTGTGGTGGAAGAGCGAGATGATGTCAGCATGGTGCGCTATATGCATTCTAGCGATGAGGCCCGACAAATTACCGATCGCCTGATTAGCGCTTTTTCCACCATGATTGATCTCGATTTAACCGCCGATCGCGCGTTATACGATGGTCTGCTCATTCATATCAAGCCGCTCATTAACCGCCTTAATTTTCGGATTTATATTCGTAACCCTCTGCTTGAGGATATCAAGGGCGAGCTGACGGACGTGTGGCCGCTCACCCAGCGGGCGGTCAATCAGGTTTTTAGCCGCTGGGGCGAGCGTGCGGTTTCCGACGACGAGATTGGCTATCTCACCGTTCATTTCCAGGCGGCGATGGAAAGACAGGTCGCCAGCAAGCGCGTTCTGCTGGTTTGTTCTACCGGAATCGGCACATCTCACCTGTTGAAAAGTAGAGTGTTGAGAGCGTTTCCTGACTGGACCATCGTCGGCGTGGTTTCGGCAAGCAGCCTGCATACCCTTCAGCCGCAGGACAAGATTGAACTGGTTATTTCGACGATCAATCTGCCGGAAATAGCTCTGCCGGTAGTCTATGTTAGCGCATTTTTTAATGATGCCGATATCCGGCGGGTTACGGAAAAAATCGTTACCGACAAATTACATCGCGCGGCAATATCTGCTGTAGATAATGAAGTTTTATATCCATGAGGTAAAGAATATGGACATAACCAGGATTTTAAACACCAAACGCGTTTTGTTAGATATGCACGCTACGAATAAAGCGGAAGCCATCGAGGAGTTAACCGACTTATTACAAAAAGACGGGGCGATAAGCTGTCGAGAAACCTTTATTCAGGATGTCTGGCAGCGTGAGTCGGAAGGCTCAACGGGGTTTGAAAATCATATTGCGATCCCGCATGGAAAGTCGTCCGCCGTTGTTAATACCACCCTTGCCATTGGTCGCACCCGGCAGGATATCGCCTGGGAAACGCTGGACGGCAGCCAGGTACGCTGCATTATTTTATTTGCCGTTCGTCTGGAAGATCAAAATACCACCCATATTCGCCTGTTGTCCCAGGTCGCCGGAGCGCTGGCGGATGATGACATTATTGAACAACTGCTCAAAGAAACCAGTCCGCAGAGGATTATTGATCTGTTTAACCAATATGCCGAGTCGGACATTTACTAACAATAACTAGCGGAGTCCGAGATGAATATTGTCTGTGTTGCTGCCTGTACCGCAGGTATTGCTCATACTTATATTGCACGTGAGAAGCTGATTAAAGGCGCGAAAGCGCTGGGCCACAATGTCAAAGTCGAAACCCAGGGAACCATTGGTACTGAAAATGAACTGGCGGCCGAAGATATTGACGCTGCGGATGTCGTTATTCTTGCCATTGATGTGAAAATTAAAGGCGAAGAGCGTTTTAAAAATAAACGGATTGTCAGAGTAAAAACGGAAGTCGTGATTAAGTCGCCGATTCAGTTTATCGAAAAGGTCGAAAAATCCTTAGCGAATGCCTGATCCTTAATCTGGAGGGATCTACCATGAGTGAGAATAAAATTCCCGTCTCACAGGAAATTAAGAAGCATTTATTAACTGGTATTTCATGGATGATACCGCTGATCGTCGCCGCCGGGATCTGTATCGCGCTGGGACAAGTCCTTGGCGGGACGAACGTTGGCGAGAAAACCGGCACCATTCCGTGGATGTTAAACCAAATCGGCGGCTGGGGAATGGGGCTGATTGTGCCCTTGATCTGCGCCGCTATCGCTTACTCCATTGCCGATCGTCCTGGATTTGCTCCGGGTTTGATCGTGGGTTTTGTCTGCGGGCAAATTCATACCGGTTTTATTGGCGGCATGCTGGGCGGATTCCTCGTGGGCTACACGGTACTGGCGCTAAAACACTATATTCGGCTGCCGAAGTCGATGCAGGGGCTGATGCCGATTATGGTGCTGCCGGTATTAAGCACCATCATTAGCGGTTTGCTGATGATGACCCTGATCGGCAAGCCCATTGCCTGGCTGCAGGACGCGCTGATTCACATGCTGGAGTCGATGCAGGGCGGCTCGCGTTTCCTGCTGGGCGCCATCCTTGGCGCCATGGCGACCTTCGACTTCGGCGGTCCGGTGAATAAAACCATGTCGCTGTTTGCCGATGGTCTGCTGGTCAGCGGCGTTTACGGCCCGGAAGCGGTGAAGTTTGTGGGTTCGATAATCCCGCCGTTCGGTATCACCCTCTCGTTCCTGCTGACCCGCCATAAATATACCCGTGCCGAACGCGAAGCCCTGAAGGCCGCGTTCCCGATGGGGATCTGCATGATCACCGAAGGGGTGATCCCCATCGCCGCCCGCGATCTGCTGCGCGTCGTGGGATCCTGCGTGGTGGCGTCAGCGGTGGCCGGTGGCCTGATCATGACCTGGGGCGTGGAGAGTCCGGTGCCGCACGGTGGAATGTTTGTGGTGCCGCTCTTTACGCATCCCCTGCTGTTCTGCCTCTCTCTGGCGATTGGCACCGTGATTTGCGGTGTGATGCTCTCGCTGTGGAAAAAGCCGGTAACCGAGCGCGATGAAGAGTTTGATGAGCTGAACGACCAAAAGGTCAAAGACGACGAAATCACCTTTACCCTCGAATAAACGGAGGCCCTATGTTTGCCGATATGAAAAGTATGGTGATCAAAGCCTGGCGTGAACGGTATGCCCTGCTGGCGATTAACTGCATGAACCTGGAAAGCGCACGCGCGGCGGTGCGCGTGGCGGAAAAACATCGCGCGCCGATTATTCTCAACCTGTATCAGGGGCATCTGTCGCACTTTCCGGCGACGACGGCGGCGGCGGTAGTCAGGGTACTGGCGGAGGAGGCGAGCGTACCCGTGACGTTAAGTCTCGATCACGGCAAAGATCCGATAAAAATACGTCAGGCTTTCCGCGCCGGATTTAGCGGGTTAATGATCGATGCTTCGGCGTTCGCGCTGGCGGAGAACATCCGCCAGACCCGAGAGGTCGCTGAACTGGCCGCCAGCGTTGGGCTGTGCGTGGAGGGCGAACTGGGGCACCTGGCGGATGCGCCGCGCTACGACCAGGCCAGCAATGCCGATTTAATGACCCAGCCGCAGGACGTCCCTCCCTTTATCGAACAGACCGGGATTGACCTGCTGGCGGTCTCCGTGGGAACCGCCCACGGTATGTACGCCCCCGGCGTAAAACCGATGCTCGATTTCGACCGCCTGGCGCAGATACAGCGCGCGTCATCCGTGCCGCTGGCGCTGCACGGCGGGAGCGGTACGCCGTTCGAGCAGCTGCAACGTTGCCCGGAATTCGGGGTCGCAAAAATCAACGTTGGGGCGGGGGTATTTGAAGCGGGGAAAGCGGCGCTGCTGCACACCCTGTGCCACGACAGCACCATTGAGCTGGCCGATGCGCTATCGGTGATGGAGCAGGCCAGCGCTGACGCCATCGTTCCCTATTTACACGCATCCGGCTCAATCAACAAAGCCTGATTAAATCTCAGTAAGGCCTTCCATGCCGGCGCCCGTATGCCCTGGCAGGGCTTACCACACCCTGAAACTGGAGAATAACGATGTTAGTTTCAATGCACGAATTACTTAAACCCACCCGTGAACATGGTTTTGCTATCGGCGCATTTAACGTGGCGGATAGCTGTTTTATTCGCGCCGTGGTGGAAGAGGCGGAAGCGACAAATACGCCGGCGATTATTTCTATTCACCCCAGCGAGCACGATTTTGTTGGCGACGCGTTTTTTAGCTACGTGCGGGATATCACCCAGCGCAGCCGCGTGCCTTTCACCCTGCATCTGGATCATGGCGCCTCGGTGGAACATGTCCTGCGCGCCATTCAGTGTGGCTTCACCTCGGTCATGATCGATGGTTCGCTGCTGCCTTATGAAGAAAACGTGGCCCTGACCCGCGAAGTGGTGCAGCTGGCGCACGCGGTGGGCGTGTCGGTCGAAGGTGAGCTGGGGACCATCGGCCAGACCGGAACCTCTGTGGAAGGCGGCGTGTCAGAAGTCACCTATACCGACCCGGCGCAGGCGGAAGATTTTGTCGCCCGTACCGGCGTGGATACGCTGGCGGTAGCGATTGGCACCGCGCACGGTATCTATCCGAAGGGGATGCAGCCGGAGCTGCAGATGCACATTCTGCGCGATATCGCCGGGCGTCTGTCGATTCCGCTGGTGCTGCACGGCGGCTCGGCTAATCCGGATGCGGAAATTGCGGAATCCGTTACGCTTGGCGTCGGCAAAATCAATATTTCCAGCGATATGAAATATGCCTATTTCCAGAAAGTGCGCGAAATTCTGACAAAAGAGACATGGTGGGATCCGAATGTCATTTATCCGGAACCTATTAACGCCGCGCGGAAGGTGATTCGCCACAAAATGAAGCTCTTTGGCTCTACCGGCAAGGCCAGCCTGTACTAATCCCCCGGCGGGGCGGGGAAACCTGCCTCGCTATGAATAAGGAGGCCGGTATGAAGTATTTGGGGCTGGATATCGGCGGGAGCAAAATCGCCGCCGTAGTGATGGATGAACAAGGCCATGAATGGAAGCGTTTTCGCGTTGAAACGCGAAAACAGACCCGGCAGCAGTTTATCGCAACGCTGGTGGCGTTAATCACCGCGATTGGGGATGAGCTGGCTCAGCCTTTGGCTATCGGTATCGCTCTGCCGGGGAGTATCTCCCCGCAGACCGGCAAGATCCGCAATGCCAATATTCAGGTCATCAACGGCTGCCGCTTACAGGATGAGCTTGAGCAGCGCCTGGGCCAGCCGGTTGTGCTGGCGAACGATGGCAACTGTTTCGCCTTATCAGAAGCCTGTGATGGCGCAGGTGCCGATTATTCGCTGGTATTTGGCATGACGCTGGGGACCGGATGCGGGGGCGGTATTGCGCTTAATCGCCAGATTTTCCCCGGCGCGTCAGGGATTGCGGCGGAGTGCGGGCATATCACGCTGCCGGGATATCAGGAGGTCAACGATGGGCCGCCCGAGCGCTGCTACTGCGGAAAATATAACTGCGTCGAGTCCTTTATTTCCGGCACCGGGCTGAGCGCGCGCTATCGTTTGATGACCCGGCAGGCGCTCAGCAGTCAGGCTATTATCGCCCGGGCGCTGGAGGGCGAGCATGCCGCCTGCGAGCAGGTGCTGCGCTTTCGCCAGCAGCTGGCGCGGACGCTGGCGACGGTGGTGAATCTTATCGATCCCGGCGTGATTGTTCTCGGCGGCGGTCTGTCTAACGTGGCGCTGCTGGTGAACGACCTGGAGGCGGATGTCGCCCCGCTGGTGTTTACCGACCATTTCACCACCCCCATCGTGCCTGCCCGACATGGTGACAGTAGCGGCATGCGCGGCGCCGCCTGGCTGGCCGTCCGAAGCGGAGTCGAAAATGAAACGTTCACAGATTAACTACGCGATTGATAAAGCGCATGCTATCGCCGAGTCCTTTCGCATTTGCTTACCCGAGTTTGCCTGCTTTACCGCCGATATCTGGGCGAAAAAGCGGTTTGAAGAGTGGCGAGAAGTTCGGGATCTACAGCTTGGCTGGGATATTACCGATTTTGGCAGCGGCCGTTTTCAGGAAACCGGACTGACGCTGTTGACCCTGCGTAACGGCGCGCCGGGCGATTCGCGCTATCCCAAGCCCTACGCCGAGAAGATGTTGCAGATTCAGCAGGATCAGCAAACCCCCTGGCATTTTCATTATCACAAAATGGAAGATATTCTGAACCGCGGCGGCGGCCGGCTCTGTCTGCAGCTGGCATGGGCGACAGAAGATGAACGGCTGGATATGCAGCGCAGCGTGAGCGTCGCGGTTGATGGCCTCCAGCGCACGCTGAAACCGGGAGACACCCTGGTTCTTAACCCCGGGCAGGGCGTTTGCCTGCCGCCCACGCTGTACCACCGTTTTTGGGCTGAAAACGCGCTGGTGATGGGCTGGGAAATTTCGATGGTGAACGATGATAAGCGCGACAACCGTTTTCTGGAAGATAGCGGCCGCTTCCCGATGATTCAGGAAGATGAACCGAAAAAATGGTTATTGTGCAGTGAATACGGCGCTGAAAAGAGATAGACGTTGTCGAATCCATCACCCTCTTTACCGGAGGGTTTTTTTATTCCATTTTGTGTAAAAAAGTAACGTTCATTTCATTCTGGTGATTGATGCCACAGACGCCAGAGCCGCCGGGTGATAGCGTAGTTTAGCGCTGAGAGGAGCCCGGTATGGATTTAGAAAACATCTTTCGTGACGTTAAGCTAAGCAAAACGGAAATGACCGTGCTGCGTTTTATTCAGAACGATCCTGAGCAATGCGTTCGCGAAGGGATCCGCGCCGTGGCGGAGCACTGTTATAGCAATCCGTCTTCGCTGGTACGCCTGGCGAAGAAGCTGAAATTCAGCGGCTGGCTGGAGCTGGTCTATTTTATTAAATTCAATATCACTATGCCCAAACTCGATGTGACCAACGACATCGATTATATGAGCATTCAGCCGGTGGAGCGGATAACGCCATTGCTGGAAAGCCTGCAACATCACCGCATTTTGATTCACGGCAGTGGGTTTTCGCAGCTGATCGCCCAGTATATTTATAATAAATTTTTGGTGACCGGGGTGAATGCCAGCCTCGCGCTGTGGCCGGATTACGAAATCCTCGAGCAGAAGAACGCCGCCAAATTTGATTCGATCTGGATTATTTCCAAATCCGGACGCAGCAGTTCCGCGCTGAACTGGGTGAAGGCGCTGGAAGGAAAGGAGATTAACCTGGTCTGCTTTACCGGCGATTATCAAAGCCCGCTGGCGCAGGCGGCGGATACGGCGTTTATCATCCATGATCCGCAGAAATTCGATGATGATATTTACTGGAGTAACCCCTTTTTTGGCTACTGCATACTCGGCTTTGAGCGGCTGCTGAAGATGTGGTTTATGCAGACGGGGATCCCCGGAGGCGGCGCCTGAGGCGCCTGTCCGGGCTACCGATCCGCAGACGGCGGTGAATCCGTAGCCCGGTCAGCGCAGCGCCACCGGGATGCAACAGAGTAGATGTCTCAGGCCCGGCACATTCCCCGGATAAGGCGTTAGCCGCCATCCGGGGGATTTCACCGGGCGTTTATTGCCAGTCGGCGAACTGCTTATCGTCGAGATAGGCTTCAACCAGCGTTTTTGCCAGCGAATAAGAGCCGACCAGCGGATGCGCCATCAGCGCCCGTACCGCCAGCGATTTATCGCGCTGCAGAATGGCCGCCACCGCCAGCCGCTCATACTCTTTCACGCTGGCGATCATATTCTTCTGCGCCGTCGGCACATGCTTCGGCGTCACCGGCTTCAGGCCCTCTTTGCTCAGGTCGCAGCTGATCTCAATCACATCGTCCGGGCGCAGGAAGTCCAGCGTGCCGTTGTTGGGCATCGATACCACGATGCGCTTGGTGGTGGTGCTGTTCACCGCCTCCAGAATATCCAGCGCCACGCCGGCGTAGCCGCCGGTATCCGGCTCCTCGATAAACTGCTTTAAGGTCAACGGCTCGCGGGTATGGAATTTTTCCTGCTGCGACTCGTTCTGCATATAGCTATTTTCCCGGCGCAGATAGTGCTTCATCCAGATGGTAAACGCCGCTTCCGGGTTGGCTTTGACATCAACGGTCAGCAGCGCTTCGCGCATATCGTGATTGATGCGCGCAATCTGCTCGCCGCGGGTTTCCGGCGCGTTCTGAATCGCTTTCAAAGCCACTTCGCGATAGTAGTAGTAGTAAAGATATTCATTAAGCAGCTGCTTATCGCATAGCTGAACCAGCTCCGGCGAAAAGTACTGCATCGCCGTCTTGCGATACAGGTCCGGGCTGGCGATCAGGCGCTCGGTGACATCCTCGCCGCGCACGGTGAAATGGGTAAACCAGGAGAAGTGGTTCAGCCCGTAGCACTCGACGCCGAGATCGCGCTCGTCGCAGCCGAGGATCTCGGGCAGCTCGCGAATCAGCTCCGACGGGGCATCGCAGATGCCGTACACCCGACGCTTAAAGCCGGATTTGATAATCGCCTCGGTGACCAGCCCTGACGGGTTGGTGAAGTTAAACAGAATGGCATCTTCGGCGGCGTGCTCTTCAATCAGGCGGCAGTAGTGAAGAATCGCCGGAATGGAACGCATCGCCATGGCGAAACCGCCCGCGCCGGTGGTCTCCTGGCCCAGCGTGTTGTGCGCCAGGGCGATACGCTCGTCGCGGATCCGGCTCTCATCGCCGCCCACCCGCAGGGTGGTTATCACATAGTGGCTATTTTTTAGCGCCGGCACCGGGTCGCTGGTTACGCTGAAATGAATATCCGGGCGAATGGCATTAAACACATAACGGGCGATCTCGCCGAATATTGTCAGATTCTCCGCGGAGCTGTCGAGAAAGACCACTTCCGTTAAACCAATGCGGTGCGCGTTATATGCCAGAGATTTCGCCAGAAACGCAGAGCGAACGCCGCCCCCGCCTAATACGGTTAATTTCATAAATCACTCCCAATTAATTTTCTGCTAGCCAGCTATCAACCCGGGAACGAACCTGTCCCACTTTGACGCCGTAAATAACCTGAACTTCATTTCGATTTCGTACTACGCCGTTTGCGCCGGTGCTTTTTAATATCGCATCGTCAACCAGATCCATATTATGAATAACGACGCGCAGGCGGGTAAAACAGTTGTCGACGGAAATAATGTTCTCTTTACCACCCAGACCATTAATAATTTCGTTGGTGACCGACTGCGGTTCGCCCATTTTTTTTCGGTAATCAGCTTTGCTATATAACTTCACGTTTTCATCGTCTTCACGACCCGGCGTTTTAAGATTCAACTTAACGACCAGCGTGCGGAAGATAACGTAGTAAACGGCGAACTGACCAATCCCGATAAGCACGTAGCCGGGCCAGCGGGTCAGGGAGACCGGCAGCGGCAGGTTGTAAATCAGGAACTCAATCAGCCCGGAAGCGCCCCAGGGACGCACGGTAAAGATGTCGCAAATCGCCTGCGAGGCCGCGGTTAACGTGGCGTGGATCACCCACAGCAGCGGCGAAACGAACAGGAAGGTAAACTCAATCGGCTCGGTGATGCCGGTGAGCATAGAGGTGATAATGGCCGGTAGCAGAATCGCTTTGGCCATCATTTTTTTCTCCGGTTTCGCCGTGTGGTAGAACGCCAGCGAGGCGCCAGCCAGGCCAAAGATGGTGGTCATCCCCTGCTGCGAGAAACGCAGCGCCTCGTTCATCACCGGGGTTAAATCTGGGTGGCGCATATAGGCGAGGAAAATCGCCTGGGTGCCGGAGACGACCTGGCCGTCGACGTTCAGCGTACCGCCGATTTGCGTGAGCTGGAACGGCGACCAGACGAAGTGGTGCAGGCCGGTGGGGATGAGGAATTTTTCAAAGAAGCCGTAGGCGAAGACTCCCGCCACGCCGGCGTTTTTCATAAAGCCGGTCAGCGCCGCGATGCCGTGGGTCATAAACGGCCAGATCCAGGTAAAGGCGATGGCGTAGAAAATGACGACCGGGGTCATCGCCACCAGCGTCAGCTTGGCTCCGCCGTACATGGAGAGCGCGCCGGGTAGTTCAATCGTCGACACTTTGTTATGCACCCAGGCGATGGTGCAGCCGAGAATAATCCCGAGGAAGACCCCCATATCGACTACCACAAACCCCAGCAGCTGAGTCTGCCCGGTACCGTAATATTCGCCGTTAATTTTTTCCGCGAGTCCGTGGGTATGCTCCAGCCACGAGTGGTTGGCGCCAAGAAACATGATAAAACACATCACCGACACCAGCGCCACTTCGGTTTTTTTATCTTTTGCCAGGCCATAGCTGATGCCGACGCAAAAAAGTAATCCCAGATTGCCGAATAAAGGCCAGAAAGTATCGCCGAGCAGCTGGCCGAGCTGGTGTAAAAAGCTGGTCTCCGAAATTAATGTTGGGTTGGTTAAGACTGAACTGAGTGCCAAAATTAAGCCGATGACCGGCAAGAACAATACTGCACCGATCATTGCTCTGGAGAATTTTTGCATATTCTCCAGAATACGTTGACGTATTACAGACATGGTCGTTCCTTTATTTTTGTATACCCGTCATACTTCAAGTTGCTTATGTGTTAGCTACGGATTACTCGGCCCATCCAAGGGCCTCGCCCTCACGGGCCGTCGCAAGCGACGTTCAAATCTGCTCCCGGCAGATTTGTCGCTCACCCCAGTCACATAGTTATCTATGCTCCTGGGGACTCACTCCCTTGCCGCCTTTAAGCAACTCGAATTATTTTGGGTATAGGTTCAGGGACTTTAATTATTTTTTTAACTTCCAGTATTTTTGTTATAGCAAGTCCGCTATTTGAAAGGAACAGGTTGCGGGAAATAGGTACAAACAGCCGCTTAATGGCAACAGGTTTCGCGAATGGAACAGGCCCCTCTCCCGTGGGGGAGAGGGAGGGGGAAAGTCAGGGCGTCGTTGTCGCCGGCGCTGAAGGGGGCTGGGTGCTGGTGACCTCCCCGTTGCGCATCACCTGCGCCACCTGCTGTTTCTCCATATTTATCGCGCTCAGCTGGCCGTTGACGGTCGGCTTCAGCGGCGCATCCGCCAGCACGCTGCCGGTCGCCGTCAGCTGAAGGTTACCGTCCCCGGAAACCGGCAGCGCGGGCCATCCCCAGGCCTGCAAAATATTCAGCGGCACGCCGCGACCGTTCAGGCTCAGGTTGACCAGGCGCTGCGGGAGCTGCGACACCGCCGCGGTGGCTTGCAGGATCCCTCGCTCGGTAAAGGCGCTGAGCTCGTTAACGTTCACCGTGGAGGCATTGGCGCTCAGCTTCAGCGACGGGCGGCGGACATCAATACGATTAAAGGTCGCGGCGGCGGCGTTCAGCGTCGCGCTACCGCTCCACACGCCCCAGCTGCGGTTTTTCACCAGCTGCAGCTCGCCGCCGTAGCCGTCGAGCGCGGTGATTTGCCACGGGAACGCCGGTTCAATATCGATAATCAGGTTGCGGCTGGCGCTGAACTTTCTCAGCGTCAGGCTTTGCAGCCAGTCGGGCAGCGGCGCCATCCACAGCTGCTTCCAGTTGGTTGGCAGCGTATATTCCAGCCCGGCGAACGCCGCGTCATCCAGCACCAGCGCATGGCCGGCGCGCAGCCAGTTGCCGGACGTGCGCACCATGCCGCCCTCCCAGCGTGAGGTGAACTGGCGCAGCGCGATGCCCTGCGGCGAGAATCCGGCGTTAAGGATCGGGTCGAGGAAGTGCAGCGAGCCGTAAATAAACTCGTTGGCGTTCATCGACAGCGTACCCTCCTGGCTTTGCCAGTCGCCGCGGCTCAGGGTGAGGTTGCGCAGGTTAAGATCGAGGCCGGCGATCGCCCAGTCAGGCCCCTGCAGGCTGGCGTCGGTCACATCAAGGCGGCCAATCTGTAGTGACGGCAGGGTGGTCAGCGGCGCGAAAAAGTCGGCGAGTGATTTATCGCTTTGCAGGCGAATCTCGTTGAGCCGCAAATTATCGACCTGCCAGCCGCCGTCGGCGCTGCGTTTCGCCGTGCCGGTGAGCGTACCGCGGGCGACGTCCGCGCCAATGGTCGAGAGGGACACTTCGCCGTTATCAATATTCCCCTGAATCAGCACGTTGCTGGCTTCAATACCGTTGAGCGTCATCGACCCGGCGCTCATCTGAATCTGCGTTTTCTTGCCGAGCACGTTGCCCGCTTCCGGCGCCCACGGGCTGACGCCGCCGGTGACGCGCTGCGCGCTCAGATCCCAGTCGCTCTCCGGGCTGTTGAACGCCATATTGCGCAACTGGAGACGGTCGGCGGCGAATGGCAGCGCCGCGGAAGAAGGGGAGAAGTTCAGCGTGCCGTCGCTGAGGACGATTTCGTCAGCATGCAGCGGGTCGCTAAACTGGCGGCTGCTAAACCCGATATCCACCGTTTGCGCCACCAGCGTGGCGGGTTTGCCGTCGCGTCCGAGGGTGACGTTTTGCAGCTGCAGGTGCAGTGGCGAGGAGAAATTATGGTCCATCTTGTTGAAAGAGACCTTCCAGCCGGTACCGTCGCTTAGCCAGGCGCTGGCCTGGCGTCCGCCCCACTGGGTTTGCAGCAGGAAGTAAGCGGCAATAATCACCACCAGCAGGGCAATCAGCAGCCAGAGAATCAGCTTTCTGAGAAATTTCATGGTCTTCGATCCTGAGCGAGGCACATAAGGCTGTTATGCCCGAATTATGCGCAATCCTCAAGACAGGAATTGTGTAATGAGATGATGTGAGGTTGATGATGCTGACGCTCCGGCCAGCATCGCGTGGCCGGAGCGTCAGAGAGGATCAGTTTTTCTCTGGCGGGAAAATCAGATTCAGAATAATCGCCGTGATGCCGCCAGCAGCGATACCGGAGGAGAGCAGATTCTTCAGCCAGTCAGGGGCGAACTGCAGGATCAGCGGCTGCTGGGAAACGCCGAGGCCGACGGCCAGCGACAGGGCGATAATCAGGATCGCTCGGCGGTTCAGCGGCTCTCGGGAGACGATACGAACGCCGGAGGCGGCAATGGTGCCGAACATCACCAGCGTCGCGCCGCCGAGCACCGGCTCAGGAATATGCTGCACGAAGCCGCTTACCGCCGGGAACAGGCCGAGCACGATCAGCATCAGCGCGACCACGAAACCGACATAGCGGCTGGCGACGCCGGTCAGCTGTATCACGCCGTTGTTCTGGCCAAAGCAGGAGTTCGGAAAGGTGTTGAATACCGCCGAAACAAACGAGTTCAGACCGTTGGCCAGCACGCCGCCCTTCAGACGCTTCATATATAGCGGGCCGGAAACCGGCTGCTCGGAGACGTCAGAGGTGGCGGTAATATCGCCGATGGTTTCCAGCGAGGTAATCATAAACACCAGCATCAGCGGCAGCAGCAGATTCCAGTCGATGCCTAACCCGTAGTACAGCGGCGTGGGTACCATAATCAGGCTGCTTTCCGTCGGCGCGGTATTGGCCGGCAGCATATCGAGTAGCCATGCCGCCAGGTAGCCGGCCGCCATCGCGATAACCAGCGAAGCGATGCGCAGGTACGGGTTGCGCTGGCGGTTAAGGATAATAATCAGCGCCAGCACGATCCCTGCCAGCAGCAGGTTTTTTGGCGCGCCGAAGGTGTGGTCGGCCATGGCGGCATAGCCGCCGCCGATGGAGGTCAGGCCAACCTGAATCAGCGACAGGCCGATAATCATCACCACCACGCCGGAGACCAGCGGGGTAATAATGCGGCGGGCGAGATGCAGAACGCGGGAGAGAACCATCTCTGTGCAGCTGGCCAGCATCAGGGTGCCGAACAGCGCGGCCATCATGGTCGGAACATCGGCGCCGCCGGTTTTCAAGGCGGTCCCGCCCATAATCAGCGGCGCGACGAAGTTAAAACTGGTGCCCTGAATCGAGAGCAGACCAGACCCCACCGGGCCCCAGGCTTTAATTTGAATGATGGAGGCCACGCCGGAGGCGAACAGGGACATGCTGATGATGTGTTGCGTATCCTGAGCCGGAAGGCCCAGAGCCTGGCAAATTAACAGCGCCGGAGTGATGACCGCGACAAACATCGCCAGCAGGTGCTGGAAGGCGGCGAACAGGGTTTGCGGTAGCGGCGGGCGGTCTTCAAGGCGGTAGATTAATTCGCTGGTTTGCTTATGCGCAACCGGTTGCGCATTTTCTGATTCTGCGGTGTTAACGGACATCACAACAATCCCAAAGGTGGCAAAGCGGGGATTTTATCGGACTGTAGACCAAAAGCAAACGTTTGCCACTCTTTAGCGGCAAATATTTAAGCAGGGAATAAGTGTCAAAAATTTATTAACATTTTGTATGCTTGATCGCATCATTATCCCTACAAAATATCTTTTCCTGTCCTTTTTTCCGTACTTCTGCTTAAAATCCCTTCCCGATTACTCATGATGAGAAGCAATCGACACCGGGAATACCGTCGCGTGTGAATGGATCATGCGCCTATAAGGAGCTCTTTTTTATGTTTCATCTCGATACCTTATCGACGCTCGTTGCCGCAACACTCGTGTTGCTACTGGGTAGAAAACTCGTTCAAACCGTCCCTTTCCTGAAGAAATACACCATTCCTGAACCCGTTGCGGGCGGCCTGCTGGTCGCGCTGGCGCTGCTGGTATTAAAGAAAAGCATGGATATCGAAATCGATTTCGATATGAGCCTCAAAGATCCGCTGATGCTGGCTTTCTTTGCCACTATCGGCCTGAACGCCAACCTCGCCAGCCTGCGCTCCGGCGGCAAAGTGCTGGGGACGTTCCTGATTGTGGTGGTGGGGCTGCTGCTGCTGCAAAACGCGCTCGGAATCGGCATGGCGAAGCTGCTTGGCCTCGACCCGCTGATGGGGCTGCTGGCCGGTTCGATTACCCTTTCCGGCGGCCACGGTACCGGCGCGGCGTGGAGTAAATTGTTTGTTGAACGCTATGGCTTTGCCAACGCTACCGAAGTGGCCATGGCTTGCGCAACCTTCGGCCTCGTCCTGGGCGGCCTGATCGGCGGACCGGTGGCGCGCTATCTGGTTAAGCACTCTTCCTCCCCGGACGGTACGCCGGACGATCAGCTCGCGCCGACCGCGTTTGAAAAGCCGGATATGGGGCGCATGATCACGTCGCTGGTGCTGATTGAGAGCATCGCGCTGATCGCCATCTGTTTAACGGTAGGGAAGATCGTTGCGCAACTGCTGGCGGGAACCGTATTTGAACTGCCCACCTTCGTTTGCGTGCTGTTTATCGGCGTGATCCTGAGCAATAGCCTGTCGGCGCTGGGCCTGTACCGCGTGTTCGACCGCGCGGTGTCGGTGCTGGGTAACGTCAGCCTGTCGCTATTCCTGGCGATGGCCCTGATGAGCCTGAAGCTGTGGGAGCTGGCGTCGCTGGCGCTGCCGATGATTATTATTCTGGCGGTTCAGGCAGTGGCTATGGCGCTGTATGCGGTGTTTGTGACCTACCGGATGATGGGAAAAAACTACGATGCCGCGGTGCTGGCAGCCGGCCACTGCGGTTTCGGCCTCGGCGCGACGCCGACGGCGATTGCCAACATGCAGGCGATTACCGACCGTTTCGGTCCGTCGCACATGGCGTTTCTGGTGGTGCCGATGGTGGGCGCGTTCTTTATCGATATCGTTAACGCGCTGGTGATTAAGCTCTATCTGCTGCTGCCGGTATTTGGCTGATAAAAACCCGGAGGCGGTGCGCTACGGGGTTGTGCGGTCTGCGGGCTGTAGCCCGGGTAAGGCGTTTACGCCGCAACCCGGGGATACTCCGGGATTTATACATCGACGCGGTTTCCCCCCGGCTCGCGCTGCGCTTAGCCGGGCTACGGGGTTGTGCAGTCTGCGGGCTGTAGCCCGGGTAAGGCGTTTACGCCGCAACCCGGGGATACTCAGGGATTCATGACTCGACGCGGCTTCTCCCCGGCTCGCGCTGCGCTTAGCCGGGCTACGGGGTTGTGCAGTCTGCGGGCGGTAGCCCGGGTAAGGCGTTTACGCCGCAACCCGGGGATACTCCGGGATTCATACATCGGCGCGGCTTCTCCCCGGCTCGCGCCGCGCTTAGCCGGGCTACGGGGTGTGCGGTCTGCGGGCTGTAGCCCGGGTAAGGCGTTTACGCCGCAACCCGGGGATACCCCGGGATTTATACATCGACGCGGTTTCCCCCCGGCTCGCGCTGCGCTTAGCCGGGCTACGGGTGTGTGCGGTCTGCGGGCTGTAGCCCGGGTAAGGCGTTTACGCCGCAACCCGGGGATACTCCGGGATTCATACATCGGCGCGGCTTCTCCCCGGCTCGCGCTGCGCTTAGCCGGGCTACGGGGTTGTGCGGTCTGTGGGCGGTAGCCCGGCTAAGGCGTTTACGCCGCCAGCCGGGAATACTCCCATCTTACGCTTCGTCGTGCTCTTCCCACGCCAGCGCGCGTTTTACCGCTTTCTTCCAGCCGCTGTAGCGATAGTTACGCTCGGTGGTTTCAATCCCCGGACGGAACTCGCGTTCGATGACCGCTTTCTCTTGCAGTTCATCCAGGTTTTGCCAGAAACCGACCGCCAGACCGGCCAGATAGGCTGCGCCCAGCGCGGTGACTTCGCGGACTTCCGGGCGTTCCACGCGGGTGCCGAGAATATCGGACTGGAACTGCATCAGGAAGTTGTTGGCGACCGCGCCGCCGTCAACGCGCAGGGCGTGGAGACGGATCCCGGAGTCAGCCTGCATCGCTTCCAGCACGTCGCGGGTCTGATAGGCAATCGACTCCAGGGTGGCGCGAATAATATGGTTGGAGTTCACGCCGCGGGTCAGGCCGAAGATCGCGCCGCGGGCATACGGGTCCCAGTACGGGGCGCCGAGTCCGGTAAAAGCCGGAACCACGTACACGCCGTTGGTATCCTTCACTTTGGTGGCGAAATATTCGGAATCGAACGCGTCGCTAATCAGCTTCATCTCATCGCGCAGCCACTGAATAGAGGCGCCCGCCATAAACACCGCGCCTTCCAGCGCATAGTTCACCTCACCGCGCGGGCCGCAGGCGATAGTCGTCAGCAGGCCGTGCGTTGACGTCACCGCTTTCTCGCCGGTATTCATCAGCATAAAGCAGCCGGTACCGTAGGTGTTTTTCGCCATCCCCTCTTTCACGCACAGCTGGCCGAACAGCGCCGCCTGCTGGTCGCCCGCGATGCCGGCGATCGGAATACGCGTCCCACCCTTACCGCCGATGTTGGTCTGGCCGTACACTTCGGAAGATTTGCGCACTTCCGGCAGCATGGCGCGCGGGATATCCAGCGCATCGAGCATTTTGTCGTCCCAGTCCAGCTCGTGGATATTAAACAGCATGGTACGCGAGGCGTTGGTGTAGTCGGTCACGTGAACGCGTCCCTGGGTCATTTTCCAGATAAGCCAGGTGTCTACGGTGCCGAACAGCAGTTCGCCGCGTTTAGCGCGTTCGCGCGCGCCTTCGACGTGGTCAAGGATCCACTTCACTTTGGTGCCGGAGAAGTACGGGTCAACCACCAGGCCGGTGGCCTTGCGGATGTACTCTTCCATGCCGTCGCGCTTGAGCTGTTCGCAGATCTCGGCGGTACGGCGGCACTGCCAGACGATGGCGTTATAAATCGGCTTCCCGGTTTCGCGCTCCCACACGATGGCGGTTTCACGCTGGTTGGTGATGCCGATCGCCGCGATTTCATCGGAGCTGATATCGGCTTTTGCCAGCACTTCGACCAGCGTAGAGCTTTGCGATGCCCAGATCTCCATCGGGTCGTGTTCAACCCAGCCTGGACGCGGATAAATTTGTTCGAATTCTCGCTGAGAAACGCTGACGATATTGGCATCGTGATCCATTACCACGGCGCGGGAGCTGGTGGTGCCCTGGTCGAGCGCTACGATATATTTTTTGTCGGTCATAGTATGAGTCCCGTAGTCAGATTACAGCGAAGCTTTGTGTTGCGTCGTAGAGGGGGATGCGGCTTCTTTCTCTTCGACGACGCAGGTGTCGCAAGGCAGGTGGCGGCCAATCAGCTTGCGGTAGCAGAATGCGCCCAGCGCAGCACCGACGATTGGCGCACACAGCGGCACCAGGAAATAAGGAATATCTTTGCCGCCGGTGAAGGCGACGTTGCCCCAGCCTGCCAGCCAGGCGAAGGCTTTCGGTCCGATATCACGCGCCGGGTTCATGGCGAAGCCGGTCAGCGGGCCCATGGATGCGCCGATGACGGCGATCAGCAGACCAATCAGCAGCGGCGCCAGCGGGCCACGCGGCACGCCGTTACCATCGTCGGTCAGCGCCAGAATGACGCCCATCAGGATAGCGGTAATCACCATTTCTACCGCGAAGGCCTGCACAAAATTGATATGCGGATTCGGATAAGTGGAGAAAATGCCTGCCAGCTCGAGGCTTTCGACGCTACCGCGCACCATATTGTGGGTATGTTCGAAATCGAAGAAAAGATTGTAATAAAGCCCGTAAACTAAAGCCGCAGCGCAAAAGGCGCCAGCGAATTGCGCAACGATAAATGGAACAACTTTACGACCGTCAAAGCAGGCGAACAGCCACAGCGCGATGGTGACCGCCGGGTTAAGGTGCGCACCGGAAACCCCTGCGGTCAGGTAAATCGCCATGGCGACGCCCAGACCCCAGATGATGCTGATTTCCCACTGACCGAAGCTGGCTCCCGCGACCTTAAGCGCAGCGACGCACCCAACGCCGAAAAAGATCAACAACCCGGTACCGAGGAACTCTGCGATGCACTGGCCTTTTAGTGTTGATGTTTGGCTCATAATCGAATCCTGAAGCGTAGTGATGATTATTGTATGTGTGAAGGTCGCAGGCGACCACGCTGCCATGTAGGCATAGTGTTAATTTATCGTTAACGAACAAAAACGAGAAATATCGAAATTCAAATGTGTGTACCACGTCAAGAAAATGAGCGTTTTCGCGCCATAAACGCGTTTTCGGCCGTTTGCGGGAGCGTTTCACCGCACATTTTTTTACGTGTTGATTAACAATTACGAAAAAGTACCGGGTAAAAGCGGCGAACGGACCAGGTAAAGGCTGAAAAGTGTTGCAAACCGCAATCTACGCGGGTTGTCGCTGGACAGGGGAGGCGGGGCTTCATACAATCGACTACATCACCACTGTAGTGCGCTAATTTTCGTTAAGGCGTCAACGCGTATACGAAACGGACGGTTTCTATCAACGCCTTGCAAGTTCAGGAGAGGTATGACGATGTCATTAGAAGTGTTTGAGAAATTAGAATCTAAAGTTCAGCAGGCGATTGATACCATCACTCTGTTACAGATGGAAATCGAAGAGCTGAAAGAGAAGAACAACACGCTGGCGCAGGAAGTACAGAGCGCGCAGCACAGCCGTGAAGAGCTTGAGCGTGAAAACGGTCAGCTGAAAGAACAGCAGCAGGGCTGGCAGGATCGTCTGCAGGCGCTGCTGGGCCGCATGGAAGAAGTCTGATGCTTCCCGCCCCCTCCCGCTCGGGAGGGGGTAAACTCTCCCCCGCTCTATATACTCACAAGTTATAGCCAATCTTTTTTTATTCTTTAATCATCAGTCCGCTTTCTGGCACGCTTAATCCATCACAACACTACATAAAGAGAGCGGTGCGATGAATAAGTGGGGCGTGGGGTTAACTCTGTTGCTGGCATCCGCCAGCGTTCTGGCAAAAGACATTCAACTATTAAACGTTTCTTACGATCCAACGCGCGAGCTGTACGAACAGTACAACAAAGCCTTTAGCGCGCACTGGAAACAAGAAACCGGCGACAACGTGGTGATTCGTCAGTCCCACGGCGGCTCCGGCAAACAGGCGACCTCGGTGATCAACGGCATTGAAGCCGACGTGGTGACCCTTGCGCTGGCCTATGACGTCGATGCGATTGCCGAACGTGGCCGAATCGACAAAAACTGGCTGAAGCGTCTGCCGGATAACTCCGCGCCGTACACCTCCACCATCGTGTTCCTCGTACGCAAAGGCAACCCGAAGCAGATTCACGACTGGAACGACCTGATTAAACCGGGCGTGTCGGTGATTACCCCGAACCCGAAAAGCTCCGGCGGCGCGCGCTGGAACTATCTGGCGGCATGGGGCTATGCCCTGCACCAGAACAATGGCGACCAGGCGAAGGCGCAAGAGTTCGTAAAAGCGCTGTTTAAGAACGTCGAGGTGCTGGATTCCGGCGCCCGTGGTGCGACCAACACCTTCGTGGAACGTGGGATCGGCGATGTGCTGATTGCCTGGGAAAACGAAGCCCTGCTGGCGACCAACGAACTGGGTAAAGACAAATTTGAGATCGTGACCCCGAGCGAATCGATTCTCGCCGAGCCGACGGTTTCCGTGGTGGATAAAGTGGTCGACAAGAAGGGCACTCGCCAGGTGGCGGAAGCGTATCTGAAGTACCTCTACTCGCCGGAAGGCCAGGAGATTGCGGCGAAGAACTTCTATCGCCCGCGCGATCCTGAGATAGCGAAAAAATACGCGAATGAGTTCCCGAAACTGAAGCTGTTCACCATCGATGATGTGTTTGGCGGCTGGACGAAAGCGCAGAAAGAGCACTTTTCCAACGGCGGCACCTTCGACCAGATAAACCAGCGTTAAATAGCCTTTCCTTATCCCCGCTTGCGCTGCGCTTAGCGGGGATACAACTCTTGTCGCCCGGACAGGCGTAAGCCGCGACCCGGGGCTGAGAAGTCTGGTAGCGCCGCCTCCGGGAAAACACACCGAACCTCTTCCTGTTTTCATTTGGTCATCAAACTGCGTTACTCTTCCGTTTCTGGCTGAGACAGGAAAAAATAATGCGAAGAGTACGATACCTTTTATTAGCGCTGCTGGTGGTCGTTGTGGCGGCGATGGCCGGCGGCTACTACTGGCTTCATTCCGGCAACCCTGATGCGTTGCGCAAAATTGTTCTGCAACAGTGCGTCCCCAATCAACAGCAGCACCAGAATCCCGCGCCCTGTGCGGAAGTGAACCTCAAGGGCGGCTATGTGCTGTTTAAAGACCGCAATGGCCCGCTGCAGTATCTGCTGATGCCGACTTACCGTATTAACGGCACCGAAAGTCCGCTGCTGCTTAATCCCCTGACGCCGAACTTCTTCTGGCAGGCCTGGCAGGGGCGCGAAATCATGAGCCAGCATCGTGGTTCCGCCGTATCGGATGACGCGGTCTCCTTGACCATCAACTCGCGCAGCGGACGCACGCAAAATCATTTCCATATCCATATCTCCTGCCTGCGTCCCGATGTCCGTACCCAGTTGGACAAGGACGCGCCCGCTATCAGCAGCCGCTGGTTGCCGCTGCCCGGTGGACTACTGGGCCACGAATATCTGGCGCGTCGGGTCACCGAAACGGAGCTGGCGCAGCGCAGCCCGTTCCTGATGCTGGCCGAAGAGGTGCCGGAAGCGCGTGAACATATGGGCCGTTTTGCGCTGGCGATGGCAAAGCAGAGCGATGGCTCGCTGGTGCTGCTGGCGACCGAGCGTAACCTGCTAACGCTTAATCGCGCATCGGCGGAAGAGATTCAGGATCACAGCTGCGCAATCCTGCAATAACCCCACCATATCTGGCGTTTACCTGTCTTATCGTCCGTCGTATTCTTGCTGAAAAAATCGACAGGAGACAGGTATGTCGCTCTGGTTGTCCCACCCTCTGTTCCTTCCTTCTATCATCGTCGGCATCACTATTCTCCTCTGGGCGACTTCGCTACTGCCGGAGTTTATGACCGCGCTGCTGTTTTTTGCCGCAGCGATGATCGCCAAAATCGCGCCGCCGGAGGTGATTTTCGGCGGCTTTGCCTCATCGGCGTTCTGGCTGGTGTTCAGCGGATTTGTGCTGGGGATCGCCATACGCAAAACCGGGCTGGCGGACAGAGCGGCCCGGTCGCTCTCGTCGCGGCTGACCGACTCCTGGCCGCTGATGGTCGGCAGCGTGGTGCTGCTCAGCTATGCGCTGGCGTTTGTGATGCCGTCCAATATGGGGCGTATCGCGCTGCTGATGCCGATTGTGGCGGCAATGGCCAGGCGTGCCGGCATTGAAGAGGGGACGCGCCCGTGGTTTGGCCTGGCGCTGGCGGTGGGGTTCGGGACCTTCCAGCTGTCTGCCACCATCCTGCCCGCCAACGTCCCGAATCTGGTGATGAGCGGCGCGGCGGAGGGATCGTATGGTATCCATTTGAATTATCTTCCCTATTTACTGCTGCATACGCCGGTGCTCGGCTGGCTCAAAGGGGCTGTGCTGATCGCCCTGATATGCTGGCTGTTTCCCGGAAAACCGCACCCGCCGCGCGACATGACGCCGCTGCCGCCGATGAGCCGCGATGAGAAGCGCCTGGCGTGGCTGCTGGTGGTAGTGCTGACGCTCTGGGTGACGGAGAGCTGGCACGGAGTGGGGCCGGCCTGGACGGGGCTGGCGGCGGCGGTGATAACGCTGCTGCCGCGGGTCGGTTTTATCAGCGGCGAGGAGTTTTCCAGCGGCGTGAATATCCGCACCTGTATTTACGTCGCCGGGATTTTGGGGCTGGCTATCACCGTGACGCAAACCGGTATCGGCGGCGTGGTGGGGAATGCCCTGCTGCAGATTATGCCGCTGGATAAAGAGAGTCCGTTCACCAGCTTTCTCGCATTGACCGGCATTACCAGCGCGCTGAACTTTATCATGACCGCTAACGGCGTACCGGCGCTGTATACCACCTTCGCGCAGAGCTTCTCCGATGCGACCGGCTTCCCGCTGCTGAGCGTGATTATGATTCAGGTGCTGGGATACTCCACGCCGCTGCTGCCGTATCAGGCATCACCGATTGTGGTGGCAATGGGGCTGGGGAAAGTGCCTGCAAGGGCGGGAATGCTGCTGTGTATTGCGCTGGCGGCGGTAAGCTATTTGATCCTGCTGCCGCTGGACTACCTGTGGTATCAGGCGTTGGGGAAACTGTAGGCTGCACCGCTCGGGGATTTCCCCGGGACCTGGCCGGGCAACCGGGCGATAACCCCGGTTGCAAAGCGCGACCGGGGAAAGGCCTTAAAGCGAATTACGCTTTTTTCGCGGCTTCTGCTGCTTTAACGATCACCGCGAAAGCGTCAGCTTTCAGGGATGCGCCGCCAACCAGCGCGCCGTCGATGTCCGGCTGGGTGAACAGCTCTGCTGCGTTGCCCGCGTTAACGGAACCGCCGTACTGGATGATCACTTGTTCAGCCACTTTCGCATCAGCTTTAGCGATGTGGTCGCGAATGAATTTGTGTACAGCCTGAGCCTGAGCCGGGGTAGCGGATTTGCCGGTACCGATCGCCCATACGGGCTCATAAGCGATAACTGCGCCTTCGAACGCCGCCGCGCCCTGGGTTTTCAGAACGGCGTCGATCTGACGCGCGCACACTTCTTCCGTTTTGCCCGCTTCGTTTTCCGCTTCGGTTTCACCGATGCACAGAACCGGGATCAGACCCTGCTCTTTCAGTACCGCGAATTTCCTGGCGATAAACTCGTCGGACTCTTTGTGGTAGGTACGGCGCTCGGAGTGGCCGATGATGATGTATTCAGCGCCGATGTCTTTCAGCATTTCGGCAGAGGTTTCGCCAGTGAACGCGCCGGACAGGTTCAGGTCAACGTTCTGCGCGCCCAGGTGAATGTGGCTGCCCGCAGCGGCTTGTTTAGCCAGGTCGATGTACATCTCAGGCGGAGCAATGGCAACTGCACAGCCGGTTACGCCAGCCAGTTCGGTACGCAGGTTCGCGACCAGTTCGTTTACCATGTGGCGGCTGCCGTTCAGTTTCCAGTTACCCATCACTAAAGGATGTCGCATTTTTATTCTCCACGCTTTAAAGCGAATTAAGGAATATAGCCGCCCCCGCGGGCAGCATGGTCTGTGAAACAGTATAGAGATTCATCACTGGAAAGGCTTTGCTTTTTGTCATTTATTGTTGTTTTCCAGCGTTTCAGATAGCGCCAGCTTAATCGGTTCAACAGCGAAGGTCAGCCCCTTTTCGCCGTTGTCCGCCACCACATAGCGCACAGCACCTTCCGTTTCGGAGAAGTAACGTTTGCCTTTTCCGGCGGTCAGCAGTTTCTGCAGCTTCTGCTGGCTTTGCGTCAGGCTGAGCGTGGGTACGAACGCGCGCATCACGGCGCTCATATACTCCTGGGCTCTCGCTTTCGCCGCTTTCTGCTGCGGCCCCTGAATCGGTAGCCAGGTGATCTGCATCGATTTAATTTTGAGCGTGCCGCGTTCAAGCGCGGTCGACGCGTAAAGGTTCTCATTGATCTTCGTGGCGGCGCGGGTCAGGTTTGCCTGGTCTTTGCTGGCGGCGACGGCGCGAAATTCATTGAGCGATAGCTTCGGGTTATCGTTGTTGAATTTTTCCCGAAACTCGCTGATGGAAATATCAAAGGCCGGCGCGCCGGAGAGAAGATAGGGCGCCGTAGCGCTGGCGTCTGACTCGGCGGACAACGCTTTTTGGCCGACGGATAATGCCGCCAGCCCAATTAAACATAAGGTTGCCCACTTCTTCATGCCCATCTTCCCTTTTTTTATCTGCTGACGATTAAAACGAGAACCGTCACGCTTGTCAAAAAGTCACGCCTTCAGGGTAAACTACGTCGGTGATGATGATAAGGAATAAAACATGACCCTACAGCAGTGGCTATTCTCAATTAAAGGGCGGATTGGACGTCGCGACTTCTGGATCTGGATCGCTATCTGGATAATGACCATGAGCGCGCTGTTCACGCTGGCCGGTAGTAACCTTCTCAATTTACAGACGGCGGCTTTTATTCTGGTGTGCCTGCTGTGGCCGACGGCGGCGGTGACCATTAAACGCCTGCACGATCGGGGTAAATCCGGGCTCTGGGCGCTGCTGATGATTCTGGCGTGGATGCTGCTGGCGGGCAACTGGTCGATGCTGCCTGGGGTCTGGCAGTGGGGCGTCGGGCGGTTTATACCGACGCTGATTATCGTCATGATGCTGATCGACCTGGGCGCGTTTGTCGGTACCCAGGGCGCGAATAAGTTTGGTAAAGAGACGCTGGACGTGCGCTGGAAAGCGGAATCCTGATTACCAGTAGTGTTCGGCGGTCATATGACCCGGCCGGCGACGCAGGTGCTTGCTCATCTGCCGGGTCTCTTTCAGCAGCTGCTGGGTGTCGCGCACCATCTGCGGGTTACCGCACAGCATGACGTGGCTGCTCTCGGCGTTCATCGGCAGGCCGACGGCCTCTTCCAGCGCGCCGGTTTCAATCAGGAACGGGATACGTCCCGTGAGCATGCCCGGCGCGGTTTCCCGGCTCACGACCGACTGGATGCGCAGTTTGCCCGCATAGCGCGCTTCCAGCGCCTGCATCTGCGGCAGATAGCTGAGGTCGGCGGCATAGCGCGCGGCGTGCACCAGTACCAGGTTTTTAAAGCGATCCAGGTCCTTCCCTTCTTCCAGAATTGACAGGTACGGGCCAATCGCTGTGCCGGTGGCGAGCATCCATAGCGTGTCGCAATCCGGCACCTCTTCCAGCACGAAGAAACCGGCGGCTTCGCTGACTACCTGGACTTCATCGCCCGGCTTCAGAGCCGCCAGCCGCGGGCTGAGCTTGCCCTCCGGAACCGTCACCAGATAGAACTCAAGATCGGGGTTGCTGGGGGCGTTGACGTAGGAATAGGCGCGCTGCACGCGTTCTCCGTCTACGTCCAGCCCCAGTTTGGCAAACTGCCCAGCGGTGAAGGGCGCAACCGGCGCGTGAACGGTGAGGCTAAACAGTGCATCAGTCCAGTTCTGTACTTTTACCACTTTGCCCGTAACCCAGTTTGCCATAGCGACTCTCCTCTCAATCCTGTTAACGTATCTTCACCGCGACGAGAGCAGATTTCCAGCCCGAAAAGGCTGGAAAGCTCTATTGATCAAATGTTTTTACAGGATGTGCAGCTGAATATCCGGGTCTTTGCGATCGAGATAATGAATCGATTGAATACGGCGGATAGTGCGGGATTTACCGCGGATCAGCAGGGTTTCGGTGGTGGCCATATTGCCTTTACGGGTGATACCGTCCAGCAGATCGCCCTTGGTGATGCCGGTTGCCGAGAAAACCACGTTGTCGCTGCGCGCCATATCGTCCAGGCGCAGCACTTTGCCTGCTTCAATGCCCATCGCCTGACAGCGTGCCAGCTCGTTTTCGCCGATGCGGCGGTTCTCTTCGCTGTCGCCCTTCACGTGGTGACGCGCCAGCAGACGGCCGTTCATATCGCCGTCCAGCGCGCGGATCACCGCAGCGGAAACGACGCCTTCCGGCGCGCCGCCGATACCGTACATGACGTCAACTTCGCTGTCCGGCATACAGGTCAGAATAGAGGCGGCAACGTCGCCGTCGGGGATGGCGAACACGCGCACGCCCAGCTTTTGCAGCTCAACAATGACGTCGTCATGGCGTGGCTTGGCTAAGATGGTGACCGTTAATTCACTCAGCGGCTTATTCAGCGCGCGGGCGATATTATGCAGGTTCTCCGCCAGCGGCAGGTTCAGATCGATGGTGCCCTTCGCTCCCGGGCCGACAATCAGCTTTTCCATGTACATATCCGGCGCATTCAGGAAACAGCCCTTATCGCCTACCGCCATGACCGCCAGCGCGTTCGCCTGGCCCATCGCCGTCATGCGGGTGCCTTCGATGGGATCGACGGCGATATCTACCGCATCGCCGTGGCCGGTACCGACGCGCTCGCCAATGTACAGCATCGGCGCTTCGTCGATTTCGCCTTCGCCAATCACGATAGTGCCGTCGATGTTGATCAGGTTGAGCATAATGCGCATGGCGTTGACGGCGGCGCCGTCGGCGGTATTTTTATCACCGCGGCCTAACCATTTGTAGCCTGCCAGCGCGGCGGCTTCGGTGACGCGCGAAAATTCGATGGCCAGTTCTCGTTTCATAATCCACTCATCTGAATAAAAATTATGCGCAGCGTGGCGAGATGATGTTCGCGCTACGCGTTGGAATAGCGTTCGGTTTCCGGCATCCAGCGCTCTATCAGCGCCTGTGCCTGCTGGGGATAGCGTTCGTGAATATGGCGGGCGATGCGCTGAACTTCCGGGATCATGGCCTGATCGCGCAATAAGTCCGCGACTTTAAATTCAGCGTTGCCGGTCTGACGGGTGCCGAGCAGCTCGCCGGGACCGCGAATTTCCAGGTCTTTTTGGGCGATGACGAAACCGTCATTGCTATCGCGCAGAACCTGCAGGCGCTTCTGGGCGGTTTTTGACAGCGGCGATTTATAGAGCAGCACGCAGTGGGAGGCTACCGCACCGCGCCCGACGCGCCCTCGGAGCTGGTGCAGCTGCGCCAGCCCCAGACGCTCCGGGTTTTCGATGATCATCAGGCTGGAGTTGGGCACGTCCACGCCGACTTCAATCACCGTGGTGGCGACCAGCAGATGCAGCTCGCCCTGCTTGAACGCGCTCATTACCGCCTGCTTCTCGGCGGATTTCATACGCCCGTGCACCAGGCCGATATTCAGCTCCGGCAGGGCGAGCTTCAGCTCTTCCCAGGTGGCTTCCGCCGCCTGAGCTTCCAGCAGATCCGACTCTTCAATCAGCGTACAAACCCAGTAGGCCTGGCGACCTTCGTGAGTGCAGGCGTGACGTACGCGGTCAATAATATCGCTGCGTCGCGTATCCGGAATGGCCACCGTCGTAACCGGCGTTCGGCCCGGCGGCAGTTCATCGATGACCGAGGTGTCGAGGTCGGCATATGCGGTCATCGCCAGGGTACGCGGAATCGGCGTGGCGGTCATAATCAGCTGGTGCGGGTGAAATCCCTGCTGTTGCCCTTTCTCCCACAGCGCCAGCCGCTGATGGACGCCAAAACGGTGCTGCTCGTCGATAATCACCAACGCGAGGCCGTTAAACTGGACCTGCTCCTGAAAGATGGCGTGGGTGCCGACAATCATCTGTACCTGTCCGCTGGCGATAGCCTCCTGCTGCGCCAGGCGCGCTTTGCCTTTTTGTTTGCCAGCCAGCCAGCCCACCTCAACGCCCAGCGGTTCGAACCAGCTGCGGAAGTTATTGGCGTGCTGTTCAGCCAGCAGCTCGGTCGGCGCCATCAGCGCCACCTGTTTGCCGTGGGCGATGGCGCGCAGGGCGGCAAGCGCGGCGACCAGGGTTTTACCGGAGCCCACGTCCCCCTGCACCAGACGCATCATCGGCACGTCCAGCGCCATATCGCGCTCGATTTCAGCCGTGACGCGCGCCTGCGCGCCGGTCGGCGTAAAGGGGAGGGAGGCCAGCAGCTTATCTTTTAGCGTGTCGTTAGCGCTGAGCGCGAGGGCGTGGTAGCGCTGGGCGCCTGCCCGCAGCGCCAGCATGCTGAGGTTATGCGCCAGCAGCTCTTCCAGGATTAAGCGCCGCTGAGCCGGATGTTTGCCGCTTTCCAGCTCGCTAAGCTGTAAAGAGGGCGGCGGGCGATGCAGCGTGCGCAAGGCGTCCGGCAGGCTCATCATCCCTTGCGCCAGCTCAGGCGGCAGCAGTTCGGCGATCGCGCAGGTTTCAAGCAGCTCCAGCGCCTGGTCGGTGAGCTTACGCAGCGTAGCCTGCTTGATGCCTTCGGTGGTGGGATATACCGGGGTCAGCGTTTCCTGTAAATCAGGGGTACTCATGTCGCCCTGAACCCGATATTCCGGATGGATCATCTCCGCCCCGTGCTTACCGCGCTTCGCCTCACCGTAGGCCAGCACGCGGCGCCCGGTTGCCAGGCTATTTTTCATCGCCGCGCTGAAGTTAAAAAAGCGCATGGTGAGGATGCCGGAGCCGTCGCTTATCTGGCAGGTCATCATCCGGCGGCCGCCGAAAGTGATGTTGCAGTTGAGGACTTCGCCTTCAACGGTGGCGTAAACGCCGGGCAGCAGTTCGCCGATATGATACAGATGGGTGCGGTCTTCGTAGCGTAGCGGCAGGTGCAGAAGCAGATCCTGTACCGTATGCAGGCCGATTTTTGCCAGCTTACTGCTCTGGGCCGCGCCAACGCCCGTCAGGGAATTGAGCGGCACCGCATCCAGCAGACGGCCCTGCATGATTACTTCGCCGCCTGCATGGTGGCCCACCACGCGGCATCGGCTTCGACTTCGCCCTGCTCGTTGACGTGGGGGTAGGGGAGTCCCTTGCGTTTAGCGACCTTCGCCAGCACCGGATAGCCGCCTTCAAACAGCAGGCGCTGCTGGTCTTCTTCCGGCAGCATACTGTTCTCGCGCCGGTACATGCCGGCATTCTGCCGCTGGCGCTGGGCTTCGTAGAGGATAAGCGCTGAGGCGACGGAAACGTTCAGCGACTGCACCATGCCAATCATCGGAATGATGATGTCCTGGTCCGCCAGGTCTAACGCTTCCTGCGTAATGCCGGTTTTCTCCTGCCCCATCAGGATACAGGTGGGACGGGTATAGTCGATTTCACGGAAATCGACGGCGTTATCAGAGAGATGGGTCGCCAGGATCTGCATGCCCTGGCCTTTTAAATGCGTGACAGCCTCGCCAATAGTACGGTGGGTTTTGACCTGCACCCAGCTATTGCTGCCGGCGGCCGCGGAGGCCATGGTACGCATACGGCTACCTGGCCAGATGGCGTGCACTTCATGCACGCCAACGGCGTCTGCGGTACGAATGACCGCAGAGACGTTATGAGGCTTATGGACCTGCTCCATGCAGACTGTCAGGTCAGGCTGGCGCCTGGCGAGCATCTCGCAGATACGCGCATAACGCTGTAAATTCATGATACTTCCATCCTTCGAATGACTCTTTAATCGCTGCGGATTACGCGGCCCATTCCTGGGCCTTGCCCTTTACGGGGCCGCTGTAAGCAGCGTTCAAATCTGCTCCCGGCAGATTTGTCATTCGCTTGCCGCCTTGACGCAATTCGAATGATTTTGTGGAAGAGCTAGTTTCGGTTACGGGTGACTTTTATTACATCCGGCATGACGCGAATTTTGCGCATGATATTCGCCAGATGCACGCGGTCGCGCGCGGTAAGGCGAATAAAGGCGCTGTAAACGCGGCCATCTTTCTCTTCCGTATTCAGGCTTTGAATATTGGAAGAAGCGGTGTTGATCGCCGCGGTAAGATTTGCCAGGGCACCCTGATGGTTGAACATATCCACCTTGATTTCGGTGATAAATTCCTGCGCTGTCTCTTTGTCCCACTCGACCGCCATAAATTTCTCCGGCTCTTTCTGATAGCCGCGAATGTTACGACAGGACTCATGGTGAATAACCAGGCCTTTGCCCGGGCTGACGTGCGCGATAATCGGGTCGCCGGGGATCGGGCGGCAGCATTTGGCGAAGGTGATCAGCACGCCATCCGCGCCTTTAATCGGCAGATGATTATGGCCGACAGGCGCTGGCTGTACAGGCACGGCGGTGGTTTCACCCTGCTGCAGGTTTTTTGCTACCACGACGCTCATGGCGTTGCCGAGGCCGATTTCGGCCAGCAGATCGTCAAGCGTGGTCAGCTTCATGCGCTCAAGTTCACGCTGAATGTTCTCTCGCGGGATCTCGGCCAGCTTGCGGCTACCGCCGAGGGCGTGATTGAGCAGGCGGCGCCCGAGGCTTACGGAGTCGTCGCGCTTAAGATTTTTCAGCAGCTGGCGAATTTTGGCGCGCGCTTTCGAGCTGACGACAAAGTTCAGCCATGCGGCGTTCGGACGTGCGCCCGGCGCGGTGATGATTTCCACCGTCTGGCCGCTGGAGAGCGACTGCGACAGCGGATACGGCTGGCGGTCGACGCGGGCGCCGACGCAGGCATGGCCGATGTCGGTATGCACCGCGTAGGCGAAATCCACCGGCGTCGCGCCGGCGGGCAGTTCGACAATGCGCCCTTCCGGGGTGAAAACGTAAATCTCATCCGGGAACAGATCGGATTTCACGCTCTCAATAAATTCAAATGAACTACCGGCGCTCTGCTGGAGCTCCAGCAGGCTCTGCATCCAGCGCTGGGCGCGGATTTGCGCCGTGGTGCTGCTCTCGCCGCCGTGCTCTTTATAAGCCCAGTGCGCCGCCACCCCCATTTCCGCCATCTGGTCCATGTCTTCGGTACGAATTTGTACCTCAACCGGGACGCCGTGCGGGCCGATCATCGAGGTGTGCAAAGATTGATAGCCGTTCGCCTTTGGAATGGCAATATAGTCTTTGACGCGACCCGGACGCGGCTTATAAAGGCTGTGCATCTGGCCAAGCACGCGATAGCAGGTGTCGGAATCATGGACAATCACGCGGAAAGCGTAGATATCCATAATCGAGTGAAAGCGCTGCTCTTTGAGCACCATCTTGCAGTAGATGGAGTACAAATGCTTTTCGCGACCGCTAACGCGACAGGGAATTCCCGCTTCCTGCAGGCGCCCTTCGATTTCGGAGAGGATCTTTTGAATCATCTCTTTACGGTTGCCGCGCGCCGCTTTAACCACCTCTTTAATGACGCGGTAGCGGTTAGGATACAGCGCCTCAAAGCCCAGCTCTTCGAGCTCGGTTTTGATGTGATGGATACCTAAACGGTGCGCCAGAGGGCTGTAGATTTCCAGCGTTTCGCGGGCGATGCGGCGGCGCTTATCCGGGCGCAATGAGCCCAGCGTGCGCATGTTATGGGTGCGGTCAGCGAGCTTGATAAGGATGACGCGGATATCCTGCACCATCGCCATAATCATTTTGCGAAAGTTTTCAGCCTGGGCCTCTTTCTTGTCGCGAAACTTAAGCTTATCAAGTTTTGACACCCCCTCTACCAGTTCAGCAACGCTTTTACCGAAAAGCTGCTCCATGTCCTGGTAGGTGGCGGGGGTATCTTCTATCACGTCGTGCAGCAGAGCGGCCATCAGCGTTTCATGGTCGAGTTTCATCTCGGCCAGGATACAGGCTACCGCTACCGGGTGCGTGATATAGGGTTCACCGCTTGAACGTGTCTGGCCCTCGTGAGCGTCACGTGCAACGAGATAAGCCTGCCGAAGACGTTTAATTTGCTCTTCGGGCAGGTAGTTTTGAATCAGCTGATTCAGGCTTTCAAACAGATACAAGGGCGACCCGCAGTGTGATTAACGACGACCTTCAGCAATAGCGGTAACGGCTTGTAATTCAGCGGCTTCCTGCTCTTGCTGTTCCTGGCGCTCACGAACGTCGAGGATCTTGTTGTTGATCAGACCTTCTTCGATTTCGCGCAGTGCGATAACGGTAGTTTTATCGTTTTCTTCCGGTACCAGCGGATCCTTTCCGCCTACCTGCATCTGACGAGCGCGACGCGCGGCGACCAGTACCAGGTCAAAACGGTTACCAATTTTCTCTACAGCGTCCTGAACAGTTACGCGTGCCATACTTAAAATGCTCCACAGGTGAAGAAATGACTGGGCATGATACTGAATGTGGGTTCAGTCTGCCAACAGTTTGGTGATTAAAGCGCCATGTCGCTGCTTTTGGCGGCTCATGCGCAGACGTTCGGCGCGAATAATAATTTTCAGATCGCTCAGCGCGGTATCAAAATCATCATTCACAATCAGGTAATCATACTCCGCGTAATGGCTCATTTCTGCAACTGCCTGCGCCATACGTTTTGCGATAACCTCTTCGCTGTCCTGACCGCGGCCGCGCAGGCGACGATCAAGCTCATCTTTTGACGGCGGCAGGATAAAAATGCTGCGCGCGCCGGGCATTCTGTTGCGGATTTGCTGCGCGCCCTGCCAGTCGATATCAAGGAAGACGTCGACGCCGGTCGCCAGTACCTGCTCGATAGCTTCGCGCGAGGTGCCGTAATAGTTGCCAAAGACTTCTGCATGTTCAAGAAAAGCGTCTTCGCCAATCATCGTCCTGAATTCGTCGTGATTCACAAAGAAATAGTGTTCACCGTGCACTTCACCCGGGCGCGGAGCGCGCGTGGTATGCGAAACAGAAACCTGAGAGTCGTATAACGGTTGGGTTTTTAATAAAGCCTGAATCAGGCTGGATTTACCCGCGCCGCTAGGGGCGGAAACAATATAAAGCGTGCCTTGAGCCATGAGTGTCTTTTGTATGTGGTGGTCGAAATAGAGCTTACATACGAGCCTATTATACACGGCGGCGCAGCGTGACGCAGTCCCTGTCACACTTTTTGCGTTCTTTCTTTCATTTTGCTTGCTGTTTTCCTGATTTCTCCGTGCGTTGCAGAAACAACGCAGAAAAGCCGGAAGCATGCTCGCAGCGTTAAAAATCCCCTCTCGCCGATGAAAATAAGCCTGCGGCACAATTGCCGACGAGAAAACAGGAGGGCATCGCGATGCAAAAAGGAGTCTGGGCGCTGGTGCTGTGGATGCTGGTGGGATACGGGCAGGCAGCCTGCCCCGCGTGGCCGCAGGCCAGGGCCGATCGGGAGATTGAACGTCTCAGCCAGCAGATAACGGAATGGAAAAACGCCTACTGGCAGCAGGGGAGCAGTACGGTAAGCGATGAGGTCTATGATCAGCTTGCGGAGCGGCTGGCTTATTGGCGGCGCTGCTTCACCGGCGAGGCTCCCGCTCACGATGCGTCTCCTCCCCTAAAAGGGGAGGCCAGACATCCGGTGGCGCACACCGGCGTGCGTAAACTGGCAAATCAAGCCGACGTGGCGCGCTGGATGCGCGGTCAATCCGGCCTGTGGGTACAGCCTAAAGTCGATGGCGTCGCGGTCACGCTCGTGTATCGGCAGGGGCGTCTGACCCAGGCGATAAGCCGGGGTAATGGCCTGGCCGGGGAAGACTGGACGGCCAGGGTCTTGCAGATCCCCTCCGTGCCTAAAGTCTCTGACGGCGTACTGGCGAATAGCGTTCTACAGGGTGAGCTGTTCCTGCTCCGCGAGGGGCACGTGCAAAAACAGATGGGCGGCATGAACGCGCGGGCAAAAGTTGCCGGCATGATGATGCGCCAGCAGGCTGCGGCGGATCTTAATCAGCTGGGTCTCTTTATCTGGGCATGGCCCGATGGGCCGCAGGATATGAAACAGCGGCTGGCGCTGCTGCGGCAGGGCGGCTTTCTTTACAGCGCGCTTTTTTCGCACCCTGTCGCGGATGCGCAGCAGGTTCAACAGTGGCGCCAGCGCTGGTTCACTTCACCGCTGCCTTTTGCCAGCGATGGCGTCGTAGTGCGGCGGGAAAAAGCATCTCCCGGACGCTTCTGGGTTCCGGGTCAGGGCGATTGGGTCATCGCCTGGAAATACCCGCCCGCCTCACGCGTCATGGAGGTTCGCCGTATCAGCTTTAGCATTGGGCGCAGCGGTAAAATAGCCGTGGTGGCGCATCTGGAGCCGCAGATGCTGGACGATAAGCGCGTGCAGCGGGTGAGCGTCGGTTCGGTATCCCGCTGGTACAATCTGGATATCGGTATTGGCGACCAGCTGCAAATCAGCCTTGCCGGGCAGGGGATACCGCGCATCGATTCGGTCGTCTGGCGCACGGCTCAGCGTAATAAACCCCAGCCACCGGCGGCGCGTTTCAATGCCTTAACCTGCTATTTTGCCACGCCCGAGTGTGCGGAACAGTTTCTTTCGCGGCTGGTCTGGCTCTCATCCCGATCGGTTCTTGATATTGACGGCGTGGGAGAAGCACTATGGCGGTCCCTGCATGACGCGCGCAGCATGGAGCATCTCTTTTCATGGTTGGCGTTTACGCCGGAGCGGCTGCAAGCTATACCGGGGGTCTCAACGCAGCGCGGGCAGAGGCTGTGGCACCAGTTCAATCTTGCGCGCGAACGGCCTTTTCTGCGCTGGATCCAGGCGATGGGAGTCCCTATACCGAAGACGGCGTTTGCCCGGCTGAAGGAGGATGACTGGCAACGGATGCAGGAGCGAAACGAAGAGCAGTGGCGGCGCCTGCCGGGGATCGGGGCGGAAAGAGCGCGGCAGCTGGTGACGTTCTTACATCACCCGGATGTTGCCGCACTGGCGAAGTGGCTAAGCGGGCAACGCGTTCCGGGATTCTGAAAGCATTAATGTGCGCTATGGTTGTAGTTAAATACCGGCAGGCCCAGCTTCCAGCGCAGCGCCAGCATGCGGGCGGTAAAGCCGAACAGCAGGGTGGAGATCACCACCACATCGTGGTTGCTGACGTAATGCTGAAGCGCGATGTATAAAATCGCGGCGGCGAATGACACCCCGGCGTAAAGCTCTTTCTGGAACACCAGCGGGATACGCTTGCAGAACATATCGCGCAGCACGCCGCCAAAGACGCCGGTGATCACGGCGGCAATGGAGGCGATGACCGGGCCCTGGCCCATATCCAGCGCGATCTGGGCGCCAATGATAGAGAACACGATCAGGCCGAGCGCATCAAGCACCAGAAACAGACGGCGCAGATGCGGCATCACTGGCGCGGCAATCGTGGTCAGGACCGCAGCAATGGCGACAATAATGACGTACTCGGGGTGCTGCACCCAGCCCAGAGGATAGTGGCCGAGCAGAATATCGCGCACTGAACCGCCTCCGAGGGCCGTCGCGGTGGCAATGATAATGACGCCAAACGTATCCATACGGCGGCGCCCGGCAGCCAGCGCGCCGGTCATGGCTTCCGCCGTAATCCCAATCAGATAAAGAATATGAAGCAGCATAAATCCCCCACGGTGATGGCGGAAGGTTAACGATTTGTGCGCAAGATCACGATTGAGATTTTCTAAAGTGAATGAATTTAACCTGATTAAACTAATGCACGATCGGTTTAAATCGGCTGAATTTAACGGTTCATTTGTCATTTATTCATTTTTAGTGATTATAAAAAGTAATGTGAAAGCCGTCGATGCGTATCGATATTGAAAACGCGATGAATACCTGTTGTTTAACTCTCGACCTTTATCCTTTTATTTTCCTCCTTCAGGGCCTGAGAAAATGACTGCAGCAGCTGGCAATAAAAACTATCTCACCCGCCTGATTGCCGTTGTGCTGACGGGGCTGCTTGCCGGCCTCTCAGGCATGGTTCTGGCGCTGATTTTACATGCGATTCAGCACCTGGCCTTTGGCTACAGCCCCGGGCAGATCATGAGCGCGGAGTCATTTCTACAGGGCGTCACGGATTCATCCTGGCCTCGTCGCTTCTCGGCAATCGTCGCGGGGGGAGCCATCGCAGGATTCGGCTGGTGGCTCCTTGGACGCTATGGGCAGAAGCGAGTCTCAATAGCGTCAGCGGTGGCGAATCCTTCGGTGGCAATGCCTGCGGGTACCACAACGATTCATGCCCTGTTGCAGATCGTCACCGTGGCGCTGGGCTCTCCGCTTGGCCGCGAGGTGGCTCCGCGGGAAATGGGCGCGCTGGGGGCAGGGATGGTGGCGCGTAAGCTGGGACTGATGGCGGATGAAACCCGAACGCTGGTTGCCTGCGGCGCCGGTGCGGGCCTGGCGGCGGTGTATAACGTTCCGCTGGCCGGTGCGTTATTCAGCCTTGAGGTAATGCTGCTGTCGTTTAGCTGGGAAAAAACGCTGGCGGCGATTATCACCTCGGCGATTGCCGCGTGGACGGCAACGCTCGGGTTAGGCGAGGAATCGCAATACCATTTTACTTCCGACATCCTGCCGCATTCATTTCTCTGGTGGGCGATCATCGCCGGCCCCATTCTTGGCGCCGGGGCCTGGCTCTTTCGCAAAGCGACCAGCACGGCCCGCTCGGGCGTTCGAAGCAACTGGCAGATGCCGGTTTTCTGTCTGCTGGCGTTTTCCCTGCTTGCCGTCCTCAGCCTCTATTTCCCCCAGCTTCCGGGAAACGGTAAAGGGCCTATGCAGCTGGCTCTCAGCGATGACCTGGGTTTCCCCGGGGCGGCGATGCTGCTGGCGCTGAAAATGGTGGTGATTCTGGCGGTGCTGCGCGGCGGCGCGGAGGGCGGCCTGCTGACGCCGGGGCTGGCGGTCGGCGGCCTGACCAGCCTGCTGCTGTGTATGCTCTGGCAACAGCTGCTTCCCGGCGGAGATTACGGCAGTTTTGCTCTCGTCGGCGCGGCGGCGTTTCTCGCTGCATCCATGCAGATGCCGCTCACGGCGGTCGCGCTGGTGATGGAGTTCACCCACATGGATCACAGCTATCTGGCCCCCACGCTGCTGTGCGCCGCAGGGGCATTTTTAACCTGCCGGATATTGGATAAGAACTACGCCTTCTGAAACGCAGCGAAAATAAAAGGCCATGATTTACCATGGCCTTTTGTCCGTGCGTGGGTTGGCGAGCGAAAAACCGTTACTCTATGTTCTGGATCTGCTCGCGCATTTGTTCGATCAGCACTTTCAGCTCAATGGCGGAGTTCGTCACTTCGGCATTGATTGATTTAGACGCCAGGGTGTTCGACTCGCGGTTGAACTCCTGCATCATAAAGTCGAGGCGACGACCGACCGCTTCTTTCTTCTTCAGGATATTCCACGTCTCTTTCACGTGCGCTTCCAGACGATCCAGCTCTTCGGCGACGTCTATACGCTGCGCCATCAGCACCAGCTCCTGCTCGAGGCGGTTGTTTTCCAGCTGCACTTCCGCATCTTCCAGCTTGGCAACCAGACGTTCGCGCTGCCACTGCAAAATTTCCGGCATATGGGCACGTACTTTAGCCACCTCGGCCGTCACGCCGTCGAGACGCTGTTCGATCAGCGCTTTCAGCGCCTGTCCTTCGGTTTCGCGGGCGATGATAAAGTCATCCAGCGCACCGTTTAACGCGCCCAGAATTTCGGCGGCAATGGCGTCCAGATCCTGTTCATGGGCCGACATCACGCCAGGCCAGCGCAGAATATCTACCGGATTGATTTCGCCTTCGTCGCTCTGCATTTTGACCCAGTTGGCGGCGTTAACCAGCTGCTTTGCCAGTTTTTCGTTAAGGATCAGCTCACCCTGCGCGCTCGGGTCCTGCTCAAAACGCAGGGTACATTCGACTTTACCGCGGGTCAGACGGGAGCGAATACGTTCACGCACCACGGGCTCCAGGCTACGGAACTGCTCCGGCAGGCGGAAGTAGGTTTCCAGATATCGTTGGTTTACCGAGCGCAGTTCCCACGCGGCGCTACCCCATTCACCCTTGATTTCACGCCGGGCGTAGGCGGTCATACTGCGGATCATAGACGTTCCTGTTTTTAAAGGAGAGTGGGGTGGATTATAGCTTTCGAGGCCTTATCAGGATAGGAATAAGCGCGCATTATCCGTATAATGCGCAGCCACATTCGTTTCAAGCCGGAGAACATCATGCGTCCAGCAGGCCGTAGCGCTAATCAAGTGCGCCCAGTAACCCTGACCCGTAACTACACAAAACACGCAGAAGGCTCCGTGCTGGTCGAATTTGGTGACACGAAAGTATTGTGCACCGCTTCTATTGATGAAGGCGTGCCGCGCTTTCTGAAAGGCCAGGGCCAGGGGTGGATCACCGCCGAATACGGCATGCTGCCGCGTTCTACCCATACGCGTAACGCGCGTGAAGCCGCAAAAGGTAAGCAGGGCGGACGCACCATGGAAATCCAGCGCCTGATCGCGCGTGCGCTGCGCGCGGCGGTTGACCTGAAAGCGCTGGGTGAGTTCACCATCACTCTGGACTGCGATGTGCTGCAGGCAGACGGCGGCACCCGTACCGCGTCTATCACCGGAGCCTGCGTGGCGCTGGCCGATGCGCTGAATAAGCTGGTCGCGGCCGGTAAGCTGAAAACCAACCCGATGAAAGGAATGGTGGCGGCGGTCTCCGTGGGCATCGTGAATGGCGAAGCGATTTGCGATCTGGAATACGTTGAAGATTCCGCGGCGGAAACCGATATGAACGTGGTGATGACCGAAGATGGCCGCATCATTGAGGTGCAGGGTACGGCGGAAGGCGAGCCGTTCACCCATGAAGAACTCCTCACCCTGCTGGCATTGGCCCGGGGGGGTATCGAATCTATTGTCACGACGCAGAAAGCGGCGTTGCAAAACTAGTTTTTAAGGCGACTGAGAAGTCGCCTTTTTTTTGTCCGTAGAAAAGTAAGATGAGGAGCGAATCCATGAAACCGTATCAGCGCCAGTTTATTGAGTTTGCGCTTAACAAGCAGGTACTTAAGTTTGGCGAGTTTACGCTGAAATCCGGGCGCAAGAGTCCCTATTTCTTCAACGCCGGCCTGTTTAATACCGGGCGCGATCTGGCACTGTTAGGCCGTTTTTATGCCGAAGCGCTGGTGGATTCCGGGATTGATTTTGACCTGCTGTTTGGCCCGGCCTATAAAGGCATCCCTATCGCCACGACCACGGCGGTCGCGCTGGCGGAACATCATGACCGCGATCTGCCTTACTGCTTTAACCGCAAAGAGGCAAAGACCCACGGCGAGGGTGGAAATCTGGTGGGGAGCGCGCTGCAGGGCCGCGTCATGCTGGTGGATGATGTTATTACCGCAGGCACCGCGATTCGGGAATCGATGGAAATTATTCAGGCCAACGGCGCTGAGCTGGCCGGCGTACTGATCTCTCTGGATCGTCAGGAACGCGGACGCGGCGAAATCTCCGCGATTCAGGAAGTTGAGCGCGACTACGGCTGTAAAGTAATTTCCATCGTGACGCTGAAAGACCTGATTAGCTATCTGGAAGAGAAGCCGGAAATGGCTGAACACCTGACTGCCGTTCGCGCCTATCGCGAAGCGTACGGCGTATAAACATCTGCCCGGCGGGCAACGGTCTGTCGGGTCGATTGCTGGCAAAACGGCCAGCCGCGGCGAGAAGAGCGCCTGGGTATCAATGCGGATAATGCCGGGAATTCCTGCGGGAAGAGATGCAGCCCTTCGGGCTGCACAGAGACCGGCGAGAATTATTTCAGCTGGGCGGCGACCAGCGGCCAGCGGGCGTCAAAATCGTCCGTCGGGCGATATTTAAACTCGCTGCGCACAAAGCGCGATAGCATCCCTTCGCAGAATGCCAACAGCTGGCTGGCCAGCAGGGCTTCATCGACGGTATAGCCTTCGCCTTCGCGCATTTTCTTTTCACGCAACACCTGACGCAGCTGAACTTCAATGCGCTCGAACAGCTGATTGATGCGGTCCTGAAGCCGGTCCTGTTCAAACATCAGCGCATGGCCGGTCAGAATTCTTGTCAGCCCAGGATTACGCTCGCCAAACCCAAGAATCAACAGCACAATCAGACGCAGGCGCGCTGAGGTGTCTTTTTCATCTTTTAAAATCAAATTGATGCGCGTAATCAGGCTGTCTTCGATAAATTCAATCAGGCTGTCAAACATGCGGGTCTTGCTCGGGAAGTGCCGATACAGAGCCGCTTCGGATACGCCAACGGACGCCGCCAGTTTCGCTGTGGTAATGCGCTGACTTCCATCGCTGGATTCAAGCATTAGCGCCAGAGATTGAAGTATTTCTTCGCGACGATTCCTTTTCGCAGTTTGTTTTTCTGCCATGTTTTAAAATACCCCTGAAAAAAAGCACTTGTCAGGCAGGCACCCACAAAGCGACCGCAAGCTGTTGCCTGCGGTGATGTTATTGCATTAGTGCGCTTTGCGATGCTGGTTCCACTTCATCCTTCAGGCAGCCCTTTTGCCGGCAGCGCCCCGAAAGAGTTTTGTCTATCGCCGGGCTTATTGACGCCCTGAGTGACCGAAGCCGCCTTCGCCGCGATCGGTGGCGTCAAAATCTTCCACCAGGTTAAATTCTGCCTGCACAACGGGCACAAACACCATTTGCGCGATACGCTCGCCGGGTTCGATGCTGAAGCTCTGCTGGCTGCGGTTCCAGACGGAAACCATCAGCTGGCCCTGATAGTCAGAATCAATCAGACCGACCAGGTTACCCAGTACGACGCCGTGCTTATGGCCCAGTCCGGAGCGCGGCAGAATCACCGCCGCCAGAGAGGGATCGGCAATATGAATCGCCAGGCCGGTTGGCACGAGGGTCGTTGCGCCAGGAGCCAGCTCTACGGCGTCATCGAGACAGGCTCGCAGGTCAAGTCCGGCGGAGCCGGAGGTGGCATAGGTCGGCAGCGGAAATTGCTGACCAACACGCGGGTCCAGAATCTTAACGTCGATTTTTTTCATCATAACGGGTAACGATCTCGTCGAGTAATAATTGGCCCAGGAGTTCCTTGCGCTCAAGTGGTAAGCGCTTATCTCCCTCCTGCCAGAAAAGGTGTAATGCATTGCTGTCGCTGTTAAATCCCTGATTTGGCTGAGAAACATCATTGGCGCAAATCAGATCAAGATTTTTGCGGGCTCGCTTTTGCCGTGCGTATTCTTCCACATTATTTGTTTCGGCGGCAAACCCAACGACGTAAGGGCGGTTGGCCTTAAGCGCGGCGACCCCTGCGACGATATCCGGATTTTTAACCATTTTCAGGGTTAATTCATCACCTTGTTTTTTGATTTTTTCTTCGGCGATGGCGACCGCACGGTAGTCAGCGACCGCCGCACAACCAATAAAAATATGCTGCTGAGGCGCGCTGTTTTGCACCGCGGCTTCCATTTCCAGCGCGGTGGTGACATCAATTCTGTGTACAAACGGCGGCGTAGGCAGCGAAACCGGGCCGCTCACCAGCGTGACGTTCGCCCCGCGGCGCGCGGCGGCGGCGGCAATCGCGAAGCCCATCTTACCAGAACTGTGATTGGTGATATAACGCACCGGATCCAGCGGCTCGCGGGTGGGGCCCGCGGTAATCATGATGTTCAGATGTTGCAAATCTTTGACAGGCGAGAAATGCTGCGCGGCCATATCCACAATGGTCAGCGGGTCCAGCATCCGCCCCGGGCCAACATCGCCGCAGGCCTGGCTGCCGCTGTCCGGGCCCCAGACCAGCAGACCGCGGGCGGCAATGACGTCCAGATTATGCTGAGTGGCGGCGGCGCGATACATCTGCTGATTCATGGCGGGCACGACGGCGACCGGCGACGGCGTAGCGAGACAAATCGTCGAAACGAGATCGTTGGCCATCCCTGCCGCGACGCGAGCGATTAGGTCGGCGGTGGCGGGGGCAAGAATGACCAGGTCGGCCCATTTCCCCAGCTCAATATGGCCCATCGCCGCTTCGGCGGCCGGGTCGAGCAGGCTGTCGGAAACCGGATAACCGGATACCGCCTGTAGACTTAATGGCGTAATGAAGGCTTTTGCGGCTTCCGTCATGGCGACGCGGACATCCGCGCCGCGGTCACGCAGGCGGCGCACCAGTTCCGGCGTTTTATAGGCAGCAATGCCGCCGCTCACGCCAAGAACGATCTTTTTACCAGCCAGACTCATCATGATTTTTTCCTGTTGCGGTACACCAGAATTCGCGCATCTTATCACAATCCTGACGGCATCGTGTGCCTCGCGGAGATACACTTTGCGAGGCGCTACGCAGGGATAAAACTTGCATCTCGGCGGCGCAAAAAGGCTGTGCCAGGATAGCGCGCAGTGGGAAGGAGATGCCGCGATGGAAATACAAGAATCCCTCATGCCGAGGGAAAAGATGCAGCGCTACGGTATCGAAGTTTTGTCGGATATTGAGCTGTTGGCGCTATTTTTACGTACCGGTACCCGCACGCAGGACGTGATGACATTTTCGCGGGAGCTGCTACAGCGTTTTGGCTCGCTGTACGGCCTGCTATCGGCGGAAGAGTCGCAGTTTGCTGAGGTGGAAGGCATTGGTCTGGCGAAATATGCGCAGCTAAAAGGGATTGCTGAACTGGCGCGACGCTATTTTAGCCTGCGAATGACGGAAGAACCCTCGCTGGTTACCCCGTCGATGACGCGGGAATTTCTGCAAAGCCAGCTGGCCGACGAAGAGCGTGAGATCTTCATGGTGATCTTTTTAGATAATCAGAACCGGGTATTGAAACATAGCCGCCTTTTTTCTGGTACTCTTAGCCACGTTGAGGTGCATCCGCGAGAAATCGTACGCGAAGCCATCAAAGTGAACGCCGCCGCGGTGATCCTGGCACATAATCATCCATCCGGTAGTCCTGAGCCGAGCAAGGCCGACAGGTTGATTACCGAAAGAGTGATAAAATGTTGTCGATTCATGGATATACGTGTGCTGGATCACCTTGTTATTGGCCGCGGAGCGTACGTATCTTTTGCTGAACGCGGCTGGATTTAGCCCCGATCGCGCGATCCATCGGGATCTTTGTCTGTTCGGGACTTGAGCACATCGCCGAGTCAGCGTATACTACGCCACCTTTGAGAATCTCGGGTTTGGCATTTGGGCCTGGCAATCGAGAGTTCGCTTAGAACTGCGATGACCGGGCTGTAAAGCCTGACGAGGCGCCAATACCCCATACGAAGCTCGAGCTAATTTGATTTTTGGAGAATAGACATGTCCCGAGTCTGCCAAGTTACTGGCAAGCGTCCGGTGACCGGTAACAACCGTTCCCACGCACTGAACGCGACTAAACGCCGTTTCCTGCCGAACCTGCACTCTCACCGTTTCTGGGTTGAGAGCGAGAAGCGTTTTGTCACCCTGCGCGTATCTGCTAAAGGTATGCGTGTTATTGATAAGAAAGGCATCGATACAGTTCTGTCCGAACTGCGTGCCCGTGGCGAAAAGTACTAAGTACTTAGAGGAAATAAGTCATGGCTAAAGGTATTCGTGAGAAAATCAAGCTGGTTTCTTCTGCTGGTACTGGTCACTTCTATACCACCACGAAGAACAAACGTACTAAGCCGGAAAAACTGGAACTGAAAAAGTTCGATCCAGTTGTCCGTCAGCACGTTTTATACAAAGAAGCTAAAATCAAATAATTTTAGATTCCTTGTAAAGAAAAACCCCGCCTCGGCGGGGTTTTTTGTTATCAAGACTACGCTACCGTCTACACCGTTGGCGCTGGCGAACGTTTACCCCCTGCGCCAGGCGGAAGAGCATGCTGAACAATAATTGCCCTGAACCTCGTCGCTGAACGCGGTAAGATAGTGCATCCTGCCGTTTTTGTTCGAGAAAAGAATGCCTGAATTACCTGAAGTAGAAACCAGCCGCCGCGGCATTGAGCCGCACCTGGTGGGAGCCACCATCCTGCACGCCGTTGTGCGCAACGGGCGCCTGCGTTGGCCGGTCTCCGAAGAGATCTATCGTCTGAGCGACGTTCCGGTGCTCAGCGTACGCCGCCGCGCTAAATATCTGCTGCTGGAACTGCCCGACGGCTGGATTATCGTCCACCTTGGGATGTCGGGAAGCCTGCGTATCCTGAGCGAAGAGCTGCCCGCGGAAAAACACGATCACGTGGACCTGGTGATGAGTAACGGCAAGGTGCTGCGCTATACCGACCCGCGTCGTTTTGGCGCCTGGCTGTGGACCAAAGCGCTGGAAGGGCATCCGGTGCTGGCGCATCTGGGGCCGGAGCCGCTGAGCGATGAGTTCAACGCCGATTATCTGCAGGCGAAGTGCGCGAAGAAAAAAACCGCGATTAAGCCCTGGCTAATGGATAATAAGCTGGTGGTCGGGGTGGGCAATATCTACGCCAGCGAATCGCTCTTTTCGGCGGGTATTCACCCCGACAGGCTGGCTTCTTCGCTGTCGCGCGAGGAGTGCGAGCAGCTGGTGAAAGTGATTAAGCTGGTCCTGCTGCGATCCATCGAACAGGGCGGGACGACGCTGAAAGATTTCCTGCAAAGCGACGGTAAACCGGGCTACTTTGCCCAGGAGCTGCAGGTGTATGGCCGCAAGGGCGAGCCGTGCCGCATTTGCGGGACGCCGGTTATCGGCAGTAAACACGCCCAGCGGGCGACGTTTTATTGTCGCCAGTGCCAGAAGTAATATGCGGTGGCTGCGGTGAACCCGGCTTGCGCTGCGCTTAGCCGGGCTACAGGGCTGTGCTTGGTCCGGTAGCCCGGCTAAGCGCAGCATCGCCTCCGGGAAGAGCCCCGATGGCGCAGGATTACAGCTTCTTCAGCAGCGCCTGGTGAACGTTTGCCGGCAGAAAGTGAGATACGTCGCCCTGGTGGCGCGCCACTTCTTTCACCAGCGAAGAGGAGATAAACGACCACTCTTTGCACGGCATCAGAAACACGCTCTCCAGCGTCGGCATCAAATGACGGTTCATATGCGCCAGCTGCATCTCATATTCAAAATCCGCCACCGCCCGCAGGCCGCGAATTAAAATATTCGCCTGCTGCGCGCGGGCAAAATTGGCCATTAAATCGCTGAAGCCAATAACCTCAACGTTGACCAGATGCGCCGTTGCCTGGGTGGCCAGCGCGATGCGTTCGTCGAGAGTGAACATCGGCTTTTTGCTCGGGCTGGCGGCGATAGCCAGCAGCACCTTATCGAACATGCTGGCCGCGCGGGTGACGATATCGATATGGCCGTTGGTGATAGGGTCGAAGGTTCCCGGATAGATCGCTTTTGTGCTCATAATCACACTTTCTCCGAGTAGCCGCGGCTCAGGGCCCACAGCTCGGTGTATTTATTAAACGTGTATTGCGCGTTGACCACCGCCAGCAGCCAACCTTGTTTCCCATCCAGAATGCCCCCGCGCAGCAGCAGCGTTTTCACAAAGGCGCCCAGCGTATGGCCGAAGATAGCGGCCAGCGAGGTCTTTTTGCCTCTCTGATGGCGCTCCTGCGCCCAGGCGGCGGCGTAGGCCAGCTGCTTTTGCTGAAAGCCGGAGAAATCACGGCAGGTCAGATGCAGCAGGTCGCCCGCGAGTTCGATAACCCGCGCGCCCTGGGCGTCGAGAGATTCGTGGACCAGATTATCGTTATAGCGGTAACGGTCGCGTTCGTACAGGCGCATCACGCGGTCGGGGTACCAGCCGCTGTGGCGCATAAAGCGGCCAAGGAAATAGTTGCGCCGGGCGATGCTGTATATCGCGCCGGTTTGCGGCGCGGCCAGCACGCTGCGGATAGACTGCGCAAGCTCCGGAGTGACGCGCTCGTCGGTATCGATCATCAGCACGTAGTCGCCGGTGGCGTAGGCCTGGGCGCGCTGGCGCTGAATACCGTAGCCCTGCCAGTCGCGATTGACATGCACCTGAACGCCCTGGCTGCGGGCGAGTTCGACGGTGTTGTCGCTGCTGCCGGAATCCAGCAGCACTATCTCATCGGCCCAGCTTACCGACGCCAGACAATCAGGCAGCAGATCCGCCGCGTTTTTGGCGATCATCACGACCGAGAGTCGAGGCGACATTAGTGGCTCCGCTGCGGCAGATAGGGTTGCAATAACTGTAGCAGACGGGAGAGCGCGCCCTGGTTTTGGTGCAGAACTTCCACCGCATGGCGACCGTACCACAGACGGTAATCTTCATCGGTCAGCAGGTTAGACACCTGCGTTACCAGCGAGTCGGCGTCGGTGACGGTAATCAGTCCATCGTCCTGCTGCAGCTTGGCGCAGATATCTTTGAAGTTGAACGTGTGCGGACCCATCAGTACCGGTATCGCATGGGCGGCGGGCTCCAGCGGGTTATGGCCGCCGCGCTCCACCAGGCTACCGCCGACAAACGCGAGGTCGGCAATGCCGTACAGCAGCATCAGCTCGCCCATGGTATCGCCAATCACCACCTGGGTACTGTTCGACGGGATTTCGCCGGTGCTGCGCAGGGTGTAGCTCATTCCCGCTTTCTGCACCATCTCGCGGGCGTCGCCGAAGCGCTCCGGATGGCGAGGGACAAGGATCAGCAGCAGGTTGGGGAAACGCTCCAGCAGCTGCTTATGCGCCTGAAGAATAATTTGTTCTTCGCCGTCGTGGGTGCTGGTGGCAATCCATACCTGGCGGTGCGGAGCCCACTGGCGGCGCAGGGTGATGGCGCGAGCCGCCAGCTCTGGCGTGACCGAAATATCAAACTTCAGGCTGCCGGTGACCGCCAGCTGATTGCGTTTCAGGCCAAGAGCGATAAAGCGGCTGGCGTCTTCTTCATTCTGCGCGGCGATAAGGGTAATGCGGCTCAGCAGCCGACGCATAAATTTCCCCAGTTTGGCATAGCCTTTCGCCGAGCGTTCGGAGAGGCGGGCGTTGGCGATTACCAGCGGGATTTTACGCTTATGCAGCGTGGCGACCATGTTCGGCCACAGTTCGGTTTCCATGACGATAACCAGCTTCGGCTGAACGGTATTGAAGAAACGGTTCATCGCGCCGGGCAGATCGTAAGGCAGATAGACGTGATGCACGTCTTTGCCGAAAGCGGACATGGCGCGTTCAGAGCCGGTTGGCGTCATGGTGGTGACGGTGATCGGCAGATAGGGGTAACGGTGGCGTAGCGCGCGCACCAGCGGAATCGCCGCCAGCGTTTCACCTACGGAAACGGAATGCAGCAGGATGCCACCCGGTTCTACCTTGTTCTGGCAGAAGCCATAACGTTCCTTCCAGCGTTTACGATAGGCAGGGGCCTTACGGCTGCGTAACAGCAGTCGCAGCCACACCAGCGGCTGAATGAGGTAAAGTAGGGCGGTATAAAGCAATTCCAAGCGATTTATCCGTATTTATGTTTTTGCGGGCAAATTCTAAGCATTTAACCCGCGTAAAGCTATCTCTTTGGCGGAAACTAAGGGATTCAGTATTAAGCCGCGTCGCGATAGCGCTTGATGCGCAGATAGCGGCGTCCAAGACGCCAGCGTAGACGGAACGTACGGGCGTTTTTCCAGATCAGGCGCCAGATACCGCGGTCAAAGAACTCTTTAATGATAATATGCTTTTTTGACTCATCTTTCATGCTATCGAAGGTATGAATAATTCCCAGCCCCTCTTTGGCGATCTGCCAGCGGCAGGCGGAAATATCGCGAACCTTGTCCGGATAACGCTGGTTGATGGCGTCCAGCATCTCAAGAATCTTCATATAGTGGCGCGCTGAACGCATCAGCGTGTCGTCGTTGTCCGGCTTATGCGACACCGATTCCGAGTGAATATAGTAATCGTAGAACTGCTCGCTGGTGTACTGCACGCGCTCTGCCGCCAGCAGCACTTCGGTGGTCCAGGGAATATCCTGATGGCGCAGGCCAGGCTCAAAGTGGAAGCGGTGGCTGGCGATAAACTCCCGGCGGTAGATATTCAGCCAGGTGACATGCAGGAACTTACGAGAATCCAGCGCCTGCTTTAACCAGACGTGGCCGGGCAAAACGCCGGTCGACTGTAGCCGGTCCAGCGGGAAAATAGGATGGATATCTTTTTTCGTCTCGTAGACGTAGCGGCCGTTGCAGGTGGCGACGTCTAGATTGCCCTTTTCCGCCATCTCCAGAAGCGTACGGTACATGCCCGGGTAAAGCTTATCGTCGATATCCGGGAAGGTCAGGTACTTACCCGTCGCCGCGGCGAGGCCGGTATTGCGCGCCACCGACACGCCCTGGTTTTCCTGCTCCAGCACGAGCACGTTTTGCAGGCGCTCTTTCCACTGGTCGATAACCGCAAGGCTACCGTCCGTCGACCCGTCGTTCACCAGGATCAGTTCATAGCTTTCCAGCTGCTGTTGCTCAAGGCACTCAAAGAATTGCGCAAGGAATTTTTCGCCGTTATAGACGGCGGCTACGATGCTTAGTAAAGGCGTTTGACTCATAACTCATTCGATCCTGGTTGAATAACGGCGTCAGGCGCTGCGCAGCTGACGATACTGCTGACAAATCGATGCCACGCTGAACTTCTCCAGCGCCGCTGCGTCGATGGCCGGCGGGCTATGGTAAATGCTTTGCATCGTCTGAGCCAGCGCCGGGCTGTTGAGATCCGCCAGGCCACGCGACAGCTCGCCGGTGAGGATCTCGGTCACGCCGCCCGGGCAGCGGGTGCTGGCGACCGGCGTATCCAGCAGCAGCGCCTCAACCACCACGTTGCCAAAGCCTTCGCTATCGGAGCTGAGGACCAGCATCCGCGCGCCTTTAATCCACGGCAGCGGGTTTTTCTGGAAGCCCTTAAACAGGACGCGATCGGCAACCTGTAGCTGCTGCGCCAGCTGGCGCAGGCGCTGTTCTTGTTCCGGTTTTCCCTGCCCCAGCAGTACCAGCGGCGCATCGATACCGCTTTGCGCATACGCCTCAATCAGGCGGTCGTGGCGTTTACCGGGATGAAAGCGGCCCACGTGGATAATATAGTCGCCGTCGGGGCGCTGGCTGGGCTCTTCAGCCGCGGCGCGCAGCGCGGGGATATCAAACGGGTTATAGATGGTTTTCAGCTGGGCCGGGCGAATAGCGAACTGCTCGACCAGGTCTTGACCTACCGCATCGGAGACGGCGACGACGTTGCGTCCCTGGTAAACGCGCCCGATTTTCTGCTGTTTCAGCCAGCGGTCAAAACCGCTGCGGTGTCCGAGATAGGACGCGGAGAACACGCCGTGCAGGCAAAACCAGACGTTGCGCCCGTTCAGCAGGCGGCTGCGGGAGACAATGCGGTCGGTTTTATGCAGATTCGAGAGCACCAGATCGAAACGGCCCTGCTGTTCTGCTTTCTCGATTGCCGCATCAAGCTGGCGCGCGCGCCGGGACAGCTCCGTCAGCTTGCGCCACGGCTTGCGGCAGCGATCGGCGATGACCTGATAATCCAGCCCTTCCGGCAGCGGATAATCGCAGACGTCGCGCAGGGAAAAAAGCGATACCTGTTCACCCTGGCTGAGAAAATGCGCTGCCAGCGTCAGCACGACTTTTTCCGCGCCGCCGCCGGGCAGGCCGTCGATAACAAACAGTATGCGCATCGTTATTTCACCAAATCCTGATAGAGGGAGAGCAGCTGCGCCGAGAGACGTTCGCTGGTGCAGGTCATGATGCGCTCGCGGGCGCGTTCGCCTTGCGCAGAGCCTAACGCCCGGGCGGGCAGGGCGATAACCGACTCCTGCAGGGCCGGGATATCCAGCGCATCGCAAACGTAGCCATTGCTGCCCTGAACAATAAACTCCGCGCCGCCGCAGCCGGTAGTCGTAATCACCGGCAGGCCGCAGGCCATCGCTTCGAGAATGACGTTGGGAAACGGATCGTACAGCGTCGGCAGCAGCAGGCCGTCGGCCATCTGATAGAACGGCAGGGTTTCCGATTGCATGCCGAAGAAGCGCACCCGCTCCTCGCAGTTCAGCGTTTTCGCCAGCTGCTGATAGCGGCCCTGCTCTTTATCTTTGCCCACCACCAGCAGGTAGCGGTTGGTCGGCGCGATGGCGCGGATCGCCGCATCCAGCCCCTTGCGCTCAAAGCCGGAGCCGACGTAGATCAGGCAGGTCGCCTGGCGCGGCAGATTCCATTTGGCGCGCAGCGCGACAAAGGCTTCTTCCGTCGGCGGCAGAAAACGCTGGTTATCGATAGCGTTATAGATAACGTGGATTTTTTCCGCCGGCAGGCCGAAGTCTTCAATAATCTCGCGTTTAATCATCTCCGCGTTGCAGATAACGCCGCGCAGGTGCGCGTCCTGGTACATGTCGCGCTCGGCCTGCATCACATAGCGATGGTAGCGGTCGGCAAACAGCAGGCGGCTTTTCCAGCCGGGCAAAATGCGCGAGCGCTGCTGCAGCCAGCGGCGGTGCACGCCGTCTCCGGCGCGGTACAGGTCGCAGCCGGGGATACGCTCGTGGCTTTGCACCAGATCGAAGGCTTCGCGCTGCCATAGCTGGCGGGCGGCGTCGGCAAATCCTCGCTCGCGGCTGATCCGCCCCCATTTGCGCGGATTGCAGATGTGGATGTTCCACTCGGGCTTCACCGGCCCCTGCCATTCGCGGGTGATGACGTTCAGTTCAAGATCGCTGTCGTCGAGGGCTTCCAGCGCGCGGGAGACAAAGCGCTCCGCGCCGCCGTCCGGGCGATACTTCTGGCGTACCAGAGCCAGCCTGAATTTACTCATGCCAGTACCTTTTTCGCCGCCGCGATAACCGCGTCGGTGGGGATTAAATCGAGAAAGCGTTCGTTGGTGTTGGTATCAATGTCGTCAGGATCGGGAATCGATCCGAAATCACCCGCCCAAATCACCTCGCCCTGCGCCTGCCATGGACGCCAGAAGGTGAGCTTGGAGGGGCCGAATAGCGCCACCAGCGGCGTACCGAGCGCGGCGGCCATATGCATCGGCACGGAGTCAACGCCGATAAACAGGCGGGCATGGTCGATGACGGACGCCAGCTGGCGCAGGGTGAGCAGCCCGGCGAGGGAGTGCAGGCGAGCATTGGGGCAGCCCGCCATAATGGTGTCGATCATCTGCTTCTCTCTGGCGTCAGGGCCGGAGGTCAGCACGACCGGGTAGCCTGCTTCAGAAAGCGCGTTTATCAGGGCGCTCATCCGCCCTTCGCGCCAGCACTTAAAGAACCAGCGGGAGGTTGGCTGAATGACGATATAGTTATCCTGAAATCCTGCCGGCAGCAGCGCGCGGCTGGCGCGCCAGTCCTGCTCGCTGTAGCCCATCGTCGCCGGCGCGTCAGCAATATCCAGCCCAAGCGGCGCCAGAATCGACAGATTCTGCTGCACGGTATGCAGCTGGTTATGCCGCTCGGTTGAGGCGAGGGCGGTATGGCAAAAACGCCAGGCCGGGTGGCGACGCTTCGGAAAGTCAAAGCCGATACGGATGGCCGCCCCGGTCAGTTTGGTGATGATCGCGCTGGGCCACTGATCGGCAAGATTGAGCACCATATCGTAGCGCTGCTGGCGGAGCGTGCGAATCAGCTGCCACTCCATCTTCAGCTGATGGCCGGCGCCCTGTTTTTTCCAGCGCCGGTCAATGCCGTAAATGTGGCGGATATCCGTATTCGCTGCGAGCATATCCCGGGTTTCTTCATAAAGCAGCACATCCACGCTGGCGGCGGGATATTGCTGCTTAAGCGCGTGAATAAGCGGCGTTATCAATAACATATCGCCATGATGGCGAAGCTTAATAACCAGGATTCGCGCCGGGTTCACGCGGCCGGAAGTGCGGGTTTCAGGCGTCATTCTCTATTCTTCATTCAGGGGCAGGGCTCCGATTCTAGGGGATCAGATAGATTGAGAGAAGCCTTGTCTTGCTCTACCATGACCCGATACGTATGGCCTGAGGACGTTTTCGTGCACAAACCCGCATTTCTCATCACGATTGATACAGAGGGTGATAACCTCTGGCAAAAACATGACAGCATCACCACCGAGAATGCGCGCTATCTACCGCGTTTTCAGCAGCTTTGCGAAAAGTATGGTTTTAAACCGGTCTGGTTGACCAACTATGAAATGGCCATCGACCCGGTTTATATCGAATTTGCCAAAGATGCGATCGCCCGGGGAACCGCGGAAATCGGTATGCATCTCCACGCGTGGAACAGCCCGCCGACCGATCCGCTCACCGATGACGACTGGCGACATAAACCGTATTTGATCGAGTACAGCGATGCGGCGATGCGGGCAAAAGTCGACTATATGACCCGTCTGCTGGAGGATACCTTCCAGACCAAAATGGTCAGCCATCGCGCCGGGCGCTGGGCGTTTGACGAGCGCTACGCGCGTCTGCTGGTGGAGTATGGCTATCTGGTGGATTGCTCGGTTACCCCGAGGGTGAACTGGAAGACGGCGAAAGGCGCGCCGCAGGGCGACGGCGGTACCGATTACCGTGATTTCCCGCAGCACGCCTATTTTCTTGACGAGAATGATATCCGTCGTGAAGGGCAATCATCGCTGCTGGAAGTGCCGATGAGCATTCAGTACAAGCATTCCGCGTGGATGAATAGCCTGAAGCAGGGCTACGATCGCCTGCGCGGCAAAGTACGCTCGCCGTCGGTACACTGGCTGCGTCCGATGGGCGGCAACGTTGAGACGATGAAAAAAGTGGTCGAACAAACGTTGACTCAGGGTAATGACTACGTCGAATATATGCTCCACTCTTCAGAGTACATGCCCGGCGGCAGCCCAACGTTTAAAAACGAGCAGGATATCGAGCGCTTATATGCCGATCTGGACGCTTTTTTCAGCTGGCTGGCGCCGCAGGTGAAGGGAATGACGTTGGCGGAGTACTACCAACAGAAACTCACACAGCGATAAAAGATCACAACCAGGTACCGTATGCGTATCGTGAAGCAGTTTACGCGGAAGAAAAATGCCTTCTTCCGCGAAATTAAGTTTAATTTAATTAACTATCGTTACAGAAATAAAAGCGCACGCCAGCCCTTTAATTCCGCGAAGATTCAGCATGTTTTATTATTGCGCCTGGATGACAAAGTTGGGGATATGGTCGTAACGACCGGCTGCGCAAAGCTTTTAGCTGACCGGGGCTATAAGGTTTCGGTTCTTACCGGGCCGGTTTGTAAGCAGATGCTTGCCGGTGCGGATTTTCTTGAGCAGGTTTATTTATATCAGCCGCGGATGCCGTTAAACGCACTGCGTGCGGCAGGATTTGACGCGGTCGTTGATTTTGATGACGTGAAAACCTACGAGCGTTTTAAACTGCTGGCTGATTTACGCCCTGGCTGCGTTATCGGTTTTAATAAACAAGAATATAAGCTTTACGATCACTCCATCCCTTTTCTGGATAGCAGCAGCCATATTTCCGCGCGCTATAAAGCCGTCGCCAGGCTATTTGGCATAGAACACCCTCATTACCACTATCATCTGCCCGGTGATGCTTTTGAGCGGGAAAGAGTCAAAACACTGCTGGCTCAGCACAAGGGGAGTCAGCTCTGTATTGCCATAAACCCGTTTACCGCCTCAACGGATAAAGACTTTTGCCGTCATCAGGTTTCTGCTCTGATTGAACGCTTATATACGCTCCCTTATAAAATCAGCGTCGTGATGGTCGGGCATAGCGAGAAAATTCGTCAGCTTAATCTGGAAACGGCGCTGCATCTGCCAGATAGCAATATTAATTCAGCGGTTGAGATTGTTCGCCACTGCGATCTGGTGATTACGGCGGATACCGCCATCGTGCATATTGCTCGCGCGTTCGACAAGCCCATGGTGGCGGTTTACAACAAACGTAAACTCAAAGATACCGGTTTGCCGGGCTATACCATTTGGGCACCGGGTTATGACAAGGCCAGACAAATTGTCTGCGAAGAGACTAACGTCGCCGACATGACCATTGACGCGGTCTGGCCGGCGATCAAAGCGCAGGCGGATGCCCTGATCGCCGCTCGCCAGCAGGCATAAAAAAGGGCCCGCTGCGGGCCCTTCTCTTAGCGTTTCGCCTTCAGGCTGCCGCTCAGCGCGATGCCCAGCGGCAGCCAAAACAGCGGCCAGCTTTCGCGAGGGTTGCTGATGATAAACATGCCCTGCGAGGCCATAAAAATCAGCGCATAGATAAAAATCGCCAGCCCGTAGCGGCCATCCTGCTGTTTGCGCCATGCCTGCCATAACCCTCCGGCAATCACCGCCAGCAGCAGCGCCAGGCCGATTATGCCGCCTTTCAACAGTGCGCCAAGATAGACGCTGTGGGTGGTAGTGATATGCTCGCCGCTGTAGTTGGTAAAGTTCAGCTCGTAGTCAAAGCCCCGACCCAGCCACGGCTGGCTGGCCACTTCCTGGACCGTATGGTGCCAGATACTCAAGCGCAATCCGCTTTGGGTGCCCAGCTCTTCAAAGCGCGCCAGCAGCAGGTCTCCCGTTGGCGTAAAGAAGAAAAGCGCGCCCAGAACCAACGCTAACGCGGCGACAATCAGAAGGTTGCGGCGGGTAAAGACGTGCAGGTGCAGGGTGCAAACAAACGCCACCAGCAGCGCGATAATCGGGCCGCGGCTTTGGGTCAGAAACAGCATCACCAGCATGATGGCCATCGGCACATACAGCAGGTGGCTGCCTTTCTCCTTCAGCAGCATCGCGCAAATAAGGATACCGATACCGCAATAGCCCGCCAGGTCGATCACGTTGGTCGGGCCGGGATTCTCCGGCGAAACCAGGCGTTCCTTGAGGACCAGCGTGAAGTCGATCGCCATCGTCCAGACGGAGAGCACTGTGATCCCGGCCACGACGCTCAGCAGCGCCAGATGTCGGGTCCGGGGATGGCCAAGTAGCGTTGTCAGCAGCAGAAGATAGAAAATTAAATAGGTGCCGTGGGTCAGAGGGGAATCGATATGCTGTGGCGTCTGCCCCCAAATATTGCTCAGCGCATAGTACACGCAGAATACGACCAGCAGGCTATAAACCGGCCACCGCTGGCGGATGCTTTCCGCTATTGCCTGACGATTGTCTTTGTTAAGCAGTGAAAGCAAAAAGAGCAAAATAGATAAATGAAGGAGGTTATTTGTCCGGGTTGATACGCAGAAAATAGCGCTAAAAAACAGAAACAAAGTGAAGAAAACGGTGTAGCCCTGTCTGGCGTAATTACTTATTTTTAAAGTACTCATCAAAAGAAACCTTTTCGAAAATCGTTTCCGGAACCGCGCTTTCTAACGAGAAGTTGACGACCCGAATATGGTTTTGTTGCAGCACGTTGGCAGCGTGCGAAAAGGACGGCATGACCAGGTCATCCACCTTATTTGCCAGCCAGGAGGGGAGTTTATCCTGTTCCGTTTCGTAGAATCGCGGCTGGTTGAAATTACTCATATCCAGCCCGCTTATCAGAATGGTTTTAAATCCCAGCCACATCAGAATTTGCAGTGCCCAGTAGACCACGGTTCCGGCATCGAAAATGCCGTGACGAATGTCGGTGCTAAAGCAAATATCCTGCCTTTGCGGATGAAAGCGTAGCGCGGGGACGCCGCGCCAGGCCTGCTGTATCGCGTTTTTGGCGACTTTAGGCTGATAAATTTTATAACAGGCGTCTTCAATTAATGCCAAACGACAGCGAAGCTCTGCGCCGTGGCGGTCGAGGATTTTGGCGATACCGTGCATGGTGGTGAAGAGCACAATGTCAGCCTGGCTAATCACCGAACGGATCACGTCCGGTTTTTTATCGTAAAACTCCATATCCACGATGGTATAGAGCGAAAAGTTAATTTTATCAGAGAGATGCCAGGCGCCGTTCACCCCCATCACCGGAATACTTTTCGGCAGCAGCGTAAAATCGATGCGGCGCGTAGAGGGGCCGGTGGCGGTCAGCAGCACCTCGCCCTGAGCGCTATCCTTCAGTTCGCTGAGATTGACCAGCGGAACCGCTTTCCCTTTGTATTTCAGGGTGCGGATTTCGCCGCTCGCCGCGCGCGTGATATGGGTAAACGGCCAGAGATTTTCGTTATGGCGAAAGGCGCGTCGATGCGTGTAGCGATAGATCTGCTTAAATAATGAACCCATTAAGCCAGTTCCTGAGATTTCAACAGTTGCCGAACCCGGGACGCGGGAATATCGCCCGTGCTGCTGCCGCTTTCCGGGCGCACCACGTGCTGATTTTTACCATAGCCGCCAATTAGCCCCGGATCGGTCGGGCCGTACAGCGTGAAGTTCGGTTTATCGAGCGCGGCGGTGAGGTGGCTCAGCCCCGTGTCGACGGAAACGACCCCGCGCGCGCCGGCCAGCACCTGGGCTACCTGCTCCAGGCTCATGCGCGGCAGGACGTCGACAAAATCGTGCCCTTCCGCCAGGCGTCCGGCCCGCGCCTCTTCATGGGGGGCGCCCCACGGCAGTTTGATGCGTATGCCGCTGTCGGCAAGCAGGGCGATAAGCGCCCGCCAGTTCTCTTCCGGCCAGTGTTTATCATCGCGCGTCGTGGCGTGAAGGAACACCAGATACGGCGCAGCGGACGGGTCAGCCTGACGCAAAAAATGGCGGGCGATCGCGTAGTCGCCCTGGGTTTCCGGCTTCGCGTAGCCGAGGCTTTTCGCAAACAGCTCGCGGGTGCGCTCAACGGCGTGCTGCTGTTTAGCGATATGGTGACGCCGGTTGTAAAACAGGCTCGCCAGCGGCTCGCGGGCGGTCTGCCAGTCCATACCGTGCTTCACGCCGCGGGCCAGTCGGGTGACCAGCGCGGCGCTCTTCACCAGCCCCTGGGCATCGATGATAGCGTCGTACTTTTCCGCGCGCACGGCCTCGCGGAACGCCTTGCGCTCGGCTTTGATCGGCGCGGAAAACCACGCCTTACGCCAGCGGCGAATCGCCACCGGGATGACCCGGTCGACGCTCTCATGCCAGGAAGGGATCTGCGCGAAGCCTTCTTCAACCACCCAGTCGAAACGAATGCCGGGAAAGGCCAGCGCGGCGTCGCTCAGCGCGGGCAGCGTGTGCAGCACGTCGCCCATGGACGAGGTTTTTACGATCAGTACCCGCATCCGTCAGGCTTCCTCTTGTTCCGTTTTTTCCAGCAGCAGGTCGTTTAATTCTTCCAGTACGCGCTGCGGCGTAATGTCGATCAAACTCTGATGATAGCCTTCGGCGGCGTCGCCTTTACGCACTTTGTGGTAGCCGCTGATCAGGCGGATCACGCGCGCTTTGTGCGACAGCGGTGGAGTGAAGTCCGGGCTGCTGGGCCCGTAGAGCGCCACCAGCGGACGGTCCAGCGCCGCGGCGACGTGCATCAGGCCGGAATCGTTGCTGACTACCGCTTTACAGGCGGCGATCAGAATAACGGCCTGCTCAAGCTGGGTTTCGCCGGCCAGATTGCGGCACCATGCCTGCTGTTCGGTCGTGAGCGCGGCGAGGATTTCATTGCCCGCTTCGTGGTCTTTCGCGGAGCCAAACAGTACGATCTGAAAGCCTTCGTCGATCAGCTGTTTCGCCAGCTCGGCGTAGTGATAGTGCGGCCAGCGTTTTGCCGGGCCGAACTCTGCGCCGGGGCAGAAGCCGATAATCGGGCGCTCGGCTGAGAGATTAAACGCGCTGCAGGCCTGCGATTTTTCGCCTTCATGCACCTGCAGCTGCGGCCAGAGCAGCGGCTGCGGCAGATCTTTCGCGCAGCGCATCACGCCTTTATCGTATGCGAGACCGACGTAGCGTTCGACCATCAGCGGCCAGGCGTCTTTATCCAGCTTACGGGCATCGTTCAGCAGGCCGTAGCGCATCTCGCCGAGCCAGCCTGTGCGATGCGGTATTCCCGCAAAGAACGGCACGAGGGCCGATTTAAACGAGTTGGGCAGCACGAAAGCGCGATCGTAGCGACGTTCGCGCAGGCTGTGCCCAAGCTTACGCCTTTCACCGATTTCCAGCGCGCCGTGGCCGAGCGGCATCGGGATCGCTTCGTTGACTTCCGGCATGCGCGATAGCAGCGGACGGCACCATGCGGGCGCCATCACGTCGATTATCGCCTGGGGATAGCGCGCCCTGAGCGTACGGTAAAGACTTTGCGACATCATCATGTCGCCCACCCATGACGGGCCAACCACCAATATTTTCATTCATTCCATCCTTCAAGCTGTCTCTGCGTTGGCTGCCTGCGTTCCCTCCGGTCACTGATTTTAGTCAGCTCCCGGAGAATCACTGAGTTGCCGCCTTGATACCGCTCGAATGATTTTATGAATTCGCATGATTGTCGCGATTGAGCCAGGCCATATATTCCGTTACGCCTTCGGCAACGGTCTTAAACGGTTTATCGTAGCCCGCTGCGCGCAGGTTAGTCAGATCCGCCTGGGTAAACGCCTGATAGCGGCCTTTGAGTTTATCCGGGAACGGAATGTACTCGATGCTGCCTTTCTGGTGATAAGCCAGCGTTGCGTCTGCAACGGCCTGGAAAGACTCCGCGCGCCCGGTGCCGAGGTTGAAGATGCCGGAAACGCCGTTTTCCCAGAACCACAGGTTCACCGCCGCGACGTCGCCGACGTAGACGAAGTCGCGCTTGAAGCCGTCGCTGCCTTCGAACAATTTCGGACTTTCGCCATTATTCAGCTGGGTGTTCAGATGGAAAGCGACGCTGGCCATGCTGCCTTTATGGCCTTCGCGCGGCCCGTAGACGTTGAAATAGCGGAAGCCGACAATCTGCGAGTTCGCTTCCGGCAGGATCTGACGGACGTATTCATCAAACAGAAACTTGGAGTAGCCGTAAACGTTGAGCGGCTGCTCGTATTCGCGGGATTCAATAAAGTCGCTGGTGCGGCCGCCGTAGGTCGCTGCGGAAGAGGCGTACAGGAACGGGATTTCACGCTCCAGACAGTAGTGCAGTACCTCTTTGGAATACTGATAGTTGTTATCCATCATGTACTTGCCGTCCCACTCCGTGGTGGAAGAGCAGGCGCCTTCATGGAAAATAGCGTCGATATCGCCGAACTCTTCGCCCGCCATAATCTGGATCAGAAAGTCTTCTTTATCCATGTAGTCGGCAATGTTCAAATCCACCAGATTGATGAATTTGGTCCCGTCTTTCAGATTATCTACGACCAGAATGTCGGTAATACCCTGGTCATTCAGCGCTTTAACGATATTGCTGCCGATAAAGCCTGCGCCGCCGGTAACGATGATCATAACTGTAACCTTTGAAGTTGGTAGTCCAGAGACAATCCGGACATGAATACTCCTATCATATCACTACATCGGAAAGGCTTCAGCCATTCGCCGATAAGGTAGAGAGGGACTCGTGATTTATGCTGCAAATAATTCATGCAGTAATGCATCATCTCGTATCAGCGTATAGCTTTAGGTAATATGTGCCAAATTTTGCCGAATCTGGAGAGTTGCAATGCGTGGGGATTTCTACAAACAGTTAACCAATGACCTGGATACCGCGCGCGCGGAAGGGTTGTTTAAAGAAGAACGGATTATCACTTCGGCGCAGCAGGCGGATATCACCGTCGGCGGCAGCCAGGTCATTAACTTCTGCGCCAATAACTATCTCGGCCTCGCGAACCACCCGGAACTGATTGCCGCCGCGAAAAGCGGGATGGACAGCCACGGCTTCGGCATGGCCTCCGTGCGCTTTATCTGCGGTACCCAGGACAGCCACAAAGCGCTTGAGAAGAAGCTGGCCGATTTTCTCGGTATGGAGGATGCGATTCTGTACTCCTCCTGCTTCGACGCCAACGGCGGCCTGTTTGAAACCCTGCTCGGCGCAGAGGACGCGATTATCTCCGATGCCCTGAACCACGCGTCGATCATCGACGGCGTGCGCCTGTGTAAAGCGAAGCGCTTCCGCTATGCCAACAACGATATGCAGGAGCTGGAAGCCCGTCTGAAAGAGGCGCGTGAAGCCGGCGCGCGCCATGTGCTGATCGCCACCGACGGCGTGTTCTCCATGGACGGGGTGATCGCCAACCTGAAGGGCGTCTGCGATCTGGCGGATAAATACGACGCGCTGGTGATGGTCGATGATTCGCACGCCGTGGGTTTTGTGGGTGAAAACGGCCGCGGCTCCCATGAGTACTGCGACGTGATGGGCCGCGTCGACATTATCACCGGTACGCTGGGTAAAGCGCTGGGCGGCGCGTCCGGCGGCTATACCGCCGCGCGCAAAGAAGTCGTCGAGTGGCTGCGCCAGCGCTCGCGTCCGTATCTGTTCTCCAACTCGCTGGCGCCGGCGATTGTCGCCGCCTCCATCAAAGTGCTGGAGATGGTGGAAGCGGGCAGCGAGCTGCGCGACCGCCTGTGGGCTAACGCGCGCCTGTTCCGTGAAAAAATGACCGCGGCAGGATTTACCCTTGCGGGCGCCGATCACGCCATTATCCCGGTGATGCTCGGTGAAGCCACCGTGGCGCAGCAGTTCGCGCGCGAGCTGCAAAAAGAAGGTATTTACGTCACCGGATTCTTCTACCCGGTGGTACCAAAAGGCCAGGCGCGTATCCGTACCCAGATGTCTGCGGCGCATACCCCTGAACAAATTGAACGTGCGGTGGAAGCCTTTACCCGCATCGGTAAACAACTGGGCGTCATTGCCTGAGGGTGTGAGATGAAAGCGTTATCCAAACTAAAGGCGGAAGAAGGCATCTGGATGACCGACGTACCGGAACCGGAAGTCGGCCACAACGATCTGCTGATTAAAATTCGCAAGACCGCGATTTGCGGTACCGACGTGCATATCTACAACTGGGACGAGTGGTCGCAAAAGACCATTCCGGTTCCGATGGTGGTGGGGCATGAATACGTCGGCGAAGTGGTGGGTATCGGTCAGGAGGTTCGCGGCTTTAAGCTGGGCGACCGCGTTTCCGGCGAAGGGCATATCACCTGCGGCCACTGCCGTAACTGCCGCGCCGGGCGTACGCATTTGTGCCGCAATACGACGGGCGTCGGCGTCAACCGTCCGGGCTGTTTTGCCGAATATCTGGTGATCCCGGCGTTTAACGCCTTTAAAATCCCCGACAATATCTCTGACGATCTGGCGTCGATTTTCGATCCGTTTGGCAACGCCGTGCATACCGCGCTTTCATTCGACCTCGTCGGTGAAGATGTGCTGGTTTCCGGCGCCGGCCCGATCGGCGTGATGGCCGCCGCGGTGGCGAAACACGTTGGCGCGCGCAACGTCGTGATTACCGACGTTAACGAATATCGCCTGGAGCTGGCGCGCAAAATGGGCGTCACCCGGGCGGTGAACGTGGCGAAAGAGAACCTTAACGATGTGATGGCCGAGCTGGGCATGACCGAGGGTTTCGACGTGGGTCTGGAGATGTCCGGCGCGCCGCCGGCGTTCCGCACCATGCTCGATACCATGAACCACGGCGGGCGTATTGCCATGCTGGGTATTCCGCCGTCGGATATGTCTATCGACTGGACCAAGGTGATCTTCAAGGGGCTGTTTATCAAAGGGATTTATGGTCGCGAAATGTTCGAAACCTGGTACAAGATGGCCGCGCTCATCCAGTCCGGGCTCGATCTGTCGCCGATCATCACCCACCGCTTTGGCATTGATGATTTCCAGCAGGGCTTTGACGCGATGCGCTCCGGCCAGTCTGGCAAAGTCATTCTCAGCTGGGATTAATTCCGCCCCGGTCAGGATGGTAAAAAAGCGCCCACGGGCGCTTTTTTGAGAGTTATCCTACAATTTTGTGATACTTAATCCACTCCGCACTTTTTCTAAATCGCTTTCTCGCCTATTCGTTTATACAGTCAGTTTAACCATGGTTTAACCCTATAAAGATTATGCTTAAACTTTCTGTATGCTTATTGACCTGTAATTCATCCCGCTTATTACGGGAGGTGTTACCGCCGCTGCTCAGGGTGGCTGATGAATTTATCGTCGTCGATTCAGGCAGTACGGATGCTACGCTGCAGATTTGCCAACAGTTCGGTCTCTCCGTTCACCATCATCCTTATACCGCTCACGGTACGCAGATGAATTATGCGACCTCTCTGGCCCGCCACGACTGGGTGCTGTGTGTGGACAGCGATGAGATCCTTGACGACGAGGTGGTGGCGGCAATTCTGGCGCTCAAGGCCGGCGATGAGCCGGACCCCGCCTGCGCATGGCGTCTGCCGCGCTACTGGTTCGTGCTGGGTGAAGAGGTGCGCACCATTTATCCGGTATCATCGCCGGATTTCCCGGTTCGCTTGTTTAATCGCTCCGTCGCCAGGTTCAACGATCGGCCGGTAGACGATCAGGTGGTTGGCTTTACGCACTCTGCCCGGCTACCGGGATTCGTGCGCCACGATACCTTCTACTCCCTGCATGAAGTGTTTAGTAAGCTCAATAGCTACACCACGCGGCTGGTTAAACACCAGAAAATCAGGCCGTCTCTTGCGCGCGGAGCGATCAGCGCGATTGGCGCTTTCTTTAAGTGGTATCTGTTCAGCGGAGCGTGGCGAAAGGGCAAGGTTGGCGTGGTCACCGGGCTTTACGCGACCTGTTACAGCTTTCTTAAATACTTTAAAGCCTGGTATGCCCATCAGGACAAGCCGGAATCCGCGGCGGATAAGCACACGGATTCCCGGATGATTTAGTTGGTAGGCTTATCCCAGCCCTGCCACTTCAGCTGGTAATACTGCACCAGCGTGCTCTGAGTGATGCTTTCGCTAAGAATGGTAAAGAAGCGGCTGGCGTTGACCGGCTCCGGCGGGCGCTTAGATTTGCACTGTTTCACGCCGCGGAACGGATTGCGCGGCGGCTGAACGGACGGCGGCGCTGTGTTCGGCGTTGAGGTATCCACCTGCGGCTCGTTGAGCAGGCTGCTCGGGCGAACCAGAGTGATATCCGGCGGCAGGTTATACACCATCTGCTGCAGCACGCGCACCGTCGTCGGGTGCGGGTGGCCGATAGCAATGGCGGAGCCGTTGCGCCGCGCCAAAGCGATAGCGCGGCTGAACTGATAGCGGATATCCGCTTCGTTTTGGGTATCGTCGAGGAAAACCTTACGCTTAATCACCTTTACGCCGGTGCCCTGCGCCGCGCGCATGGCCTGGGTATTGCCGATGGTGACGCTATCGAGGAAGTAGAGATTGTAGCGCTCGAGCGCCTGCATCACCTTCTGCATGCCGAAGAGATTCGACGTCATGGCGCTGCCCATATGGTTATTCAGCCCCACGGCGTACGGAACCTTACCGTAGGCTTCGCGGATAATGCGCTCTATCTCGCTGCTGTTCATATCCGGGCGGAGGGTGTCTTTTTCCAGCGGCTGTTTGCTGAGCGGCGCCATTGGCAGGTGGATGAGCACCTCGTGGCCGAGATTATGCGCTCTGGTCGCCATTTCTCGGGCGTGGGGCGCATTAGGAAGGACGGCAACGGAGATCGTCGCTGGCAGCGCCAGCACCTGGTTTTCCGTTTGTGGACGATAGCCAAAGTCGTCGATAACAATGGAGAGTTTGCCGGCAAAAACCGGCGACGCCATAACCAGCGTACCGGTTACCGCGAGTGCAATTCTGCGAAATTGAAGCAAAACTTATCTTCCCAACCACGGCTGTGGATTGACCGCCTGACCCTGGCGGCGAATTTCGAAATAGAGCGACGGACGGCCCTGACCGCCGCTGCTGCCTACGAGAGCGATCGGCTGGCCCGCCCGGACCTGAGTGCCGACGCTGACCAGCGCGCTTTGGTTATAGCCGTAAAGACTCATGTCGCCTTTGCCGTGTTCAACGACCACCACCAGGCCATAGCCCTGCAGCCAGTCGGCGAGAATAACCCGACCATCGGCAACGGCTTTGACCTCGGTGCCTTCAGACGCAGCGATAACCATCCCCTTCCAACGTAGTTCACCTTGCAGCTGTTCGCCATAGCGATGGAGAATTGAGCCGCGAACCGGCCAGAATGCCTGGCCGCGCGGTGAGCCAAGTCCGCCGGTGCGGGACATCAGCGAGCGTTCGCTTTCGGTAGGTTTGTAGGTGGTGCCTTTACGCGAGGCTTCCTGCTGGCGATCGCGCACATCCTGCGCTTCGCGGGCTTCGCGATCCGCCCGCGCTTTGGCCGCCGCCGCCGCCTGGGCGATACGGCCGCGCAGGCGTGATTCGTTAGCCCGCATCTCGCTGAGCTGCTGCTGGCCTTGCTGAATGGAGGATTCCAGGCTGGCGAGGGTCTTTTTACGTTCGTTGCGCGCCTGCTCCAGCTTGCTCTGCTGGGCGCGCTGTTCGTACACCAGGGTTTGTTGCTGGCTCTGTTTCTCTTCCAGCATCGATTTTTGCACCGCCACGTCTTCGCGGGTTTTCTTCAGCTGGGCGATGGTTTCCTGGCGCGCCTGGTTCAGATAGCCAAAGTAGGCCTGCAGGCGCTGATTACGCTGCCCCTCTTCGCCGCTGAGGATCATCTGGATGCCGGTATGCGGCCCCTGACGAAACGCGGCGTCGAGCTGCGCGGAAAGGTTACGCTCCTGCGAGGCGCGCTGACGCTCCAGCTTGGCCAGCGCGGCGTTCATTTCGTCGATCTGCTTATTCAGCTGGTTCAGCGTTTCCTGGGTTTCGCGCAGCTTGCGCGCGGCGGCGGAGATGGCCTCCTCCTGCGCTTTTAGCTGGGCGACCAGGGAAGCGCGCTGCTGCTGCTGCTGCTTAATCGCCCGCTGTTTAGCGGCGATATCGGCCTGAATGGATTTAAGCTGGTCGCGATCGTCGGCGTGAGCAGATGCGGCGCACAGCAATACGCCAGCGCTAAGCGCGCTGGCGTAAAAGACGGATCGAACTGCCGTTGCGATCCATGTAGTTGAATACGTCGCCTTTCCCCTCATGGGGAAGGATTATTCCACGATGAACAGCGGCTTGCCAGTCATCTCTTGCGGGATTTCCATTCCCATCAGCGTCAGCATGGTCGGCGCGATGTCGGAAAGTTTGCCGCCGTTGACCGCTTTGACGTTTTTATCGCCAACGTAAATCAGCGGAACCGGCAGGTTGGTGTGCGCGGTGTGCGCCTGGCCGGTGGCCGGATCGCGCATCTGCTCGGCGTTGCCGTGGTCTGCGGTGATCAGCAGCTGTCCGCCAACGGATTCAACGGCTTTGCTCACCTGGTCGATGCAGTCATCCAGCGCTTCGACCGCTTTAACGGCGGCTTCCATTACGCCGGTGTGGCCAACCATATCGCCATTCGGGTAGTTACAGATGATGGTGTCGAACTGACCGCCCTTGATGGCGGCAACCAGTTTTTCGGTCAGCTCAGCGGAGCTCATTTCCGGCTGCAGATCGTAGGTGGCGACCTTCGGTGAATTGATCAGAATGCGCTCTTCGCCTTTGAACGGCTCTTCAACGCCGCCGTTGAAGAAGAAGGTCACGTGAGCGTATTTTTCAGTTTCGGAGATGCGCAGCTGGGTTTTGTCGTTCTTCGCCATCCATTCGCCGAAGGTGTTCACCAGAGATGCCGGCGGATAAGCGCAGGCGACTTTAATGTCCGCGGCGTACTCGGTCAGCATGACGAAATCGAGGTTCACCACTTTCTTACGGGCGAAGCCGTCGAAATCGGCGTTAACGAAGGCGCGGGTAATTTCGCGCGCGCGGTCGGCGCGGAAGTTCATGAAAATCAGCGCATCGCCGTCTTCCATCGCCGCATCGGCCTGGCCTTCAGCGCGAATAACGGTCGCTTTCACGAACTCATCGTTTTCATCGCGCGCATAAGCGGCCTGCAGGCCCGCAACGGCGGTATCGGCCTGGAACTCGCCTTTTGCCAGGGTCATCAGATCGTAAGCCTGCTCAACGCGGTCCCAACGGTTGTCGCGGTCCATGGCGTAGTAGCGGCCAACGATCGAGGCGACGCGGCCTTTGCCCAGCGCGGCAAATTTGTCTTCGAATTTCGCCAGCGTCTTTTCAGCGCTGCGCGGCGGAGTATCGCGGCCGTCGAGGAAGGCGTGCAGATAGATTTTATCCGCGCCGCGTTCGGCTGCCAGCTCAACCATCGCCATGATGTGGTCTTCGTGGCTGTGGACGCCGCCCGGAGACATCAGGCCCATGATATGCACGGCTTTGCCTGCGGCAACGGCTTTATCGACCGCGCCGGTCAGTACCGGGTTGGCGAAGAAGGTACGTTCTTTGATTTCAACGTCCAGGCGGGTGAGATCCTGATACACGATACGGCCCGCGCCGAGGTTGACGTGGCCCACTTCGGAGTTGCCCATTTGACGATCCGGCAGACCGACTTCCAGGCCTGAAGCATCAATCAGGGTATGCGGACGTTTCGCCCACAGTGCGTCCATAACAGGGGTTTTGGCGCTGTAAATAGCGTTATCCTGCTGGTCTTCACGGTAGCCATAGCCATCCAGAATCACCAGTACCATAGGTTTTTTAGAAACCGACATTGCGACAACCTCATGCTCAAAGACAGAAAATTTGCGTAATTTTACTACAGCTGAATCGATCAAATCACCGTAAAAGATCAAAGAAAGAGGGCGGCCAGAGCGCATTGCCGCGGCGAGAGCGGTTTTTTTTCGTGACGGGCCGCAGAAAATACATTACATCGCGCTCACTGGCTGTATTTGCCGCAATGCACAGGTATACTCCTTCCCTGGTTTTTTTATCACTTAGTCGGGAGTTGTAACCCCCCATGCAAGAAATTATGCAATTCATCAGCCGTCACCCCGTCCTGAGCATCGCGTGGGTCGCGCTGCTGGTGGCGGTGCTGTTCACCACCTTTAAAGGGCTGATGTCGAAAGTTAAAGTCATCACCCGCGGTGAAGCGACGCGCCTGATCAACAAAGAAGATGCCGTGGTTGTCGACCTGCGTCAGCGTGACGATTACCGTAAAGGCCACATTGCGGGTTCTATTAACCTGCTGCCGAGCGATATCAAAGCAAATAACGTCGGCGAGTTGGAAAAGCACAAAGCACAACCCATTATAGTGGTAGACGGCTCAGGTATGCAGGCGCAAGAACCCGCCAGCGCGCTGAACAAAGCCGGTTTTGAAAAGGTCTTCGTACTGAAAGAAGGCATCGCTGGCTGGAGCGGCGAGAACCTTCCGCTGGTACGCGGTAAATAATTTACCCGCGTCTTTATGGCGTAGCGCGGTTTTCCCTGCGGCGGCTATTCGTCAGCGGGAAAACAACGCCTGCGGCGTAAAACTCTCGGGGGTAAAAACAGGAGTGAAGTCATGGCCAATATTGATATCTATACCAAAGCGACCTGCCCGTTCTGCGTACGTGCAAAAGCGCTGCTGAACAGCAAGGGCGTGACGTTCAACGAGTTGCCTATCGATGGCGATGCTGCGAAGCGTGAAGAGATGATTCAGCGCAGCGGTCGAACGACGGTTCCGCAGATTTTTATTGATGCGCAGCACATTGGCGGCTGTGACGACTTGTACGCGCTTGATTCACGTGGTGGACTCGATCCCCTCCTGCGCTAATTTTTGCGCTCATCCCCATTGGACGGGCGTACTTAAGGACAACACGAAAGGGTTTTACTATGTCAGAACAAAACAGCACCGAAATGACTTTCCAGATTCAGCGCATCTACACCAAAGATATTTCTTTTGAAGCGCCGAACGCGCCGCAAGTTTTCCAGAAAGATTGGCAGCCGGAAGTTAAACTTGATCTGGATACCGCTTCCAGCCAGCTGGCTGAAGGCGTGTATGAAGTGGTGCTGCGCGTGACCGTAACCGCCTCTCTGGGCGAAGAAACCGCATTCCTGTGCGAAGTACAGCAGGGCGGTATTTTCTCCATCGAAGGCATCGACGGCACCCAGATGGCGCACTGCCTCGGCGCATACTGCCCGAACATTCTGTTCCCGTACGCGCGTGAGTGCATCACCAGCCTGGTTTCCCGCGGCACCTTCCCGCAACTGAACCTTGCGCCAGTGAACTTCGATGCGCTGTTTATGAACTATCTGCAGCAGCAGGCTGGCGAAGGTGCTGAACAACATCAGGATGCCTGATGAACGCGCTTAACGCTGCAATGACTGTGATCGGTGCCGGCTCTTACGGCACCGCTCTTGCCATCACCCTGGCAAGAAATGGCCACCACGTTGTGCTGTGGGGCCATGACCCGAAACATATTGCGACGCTGCAGCACGACCGCTGCAACGCCGCATTTCTTCCTGACGTTCCTTTCCCCGACACGCTGCATCTGGAAAGCGATCTGGCGACCGCGCTGGCGGCCAGCCGCGATATCCTCGTCGTCGTGCCGAGCCACGTTTTCGGCCAGGTGCTGCGGCAGATTAAACCGCTGATGCGCCCCGACGCTCGCCTGGTATGGGCGACGAAAGGTCTGGAAGCGGAAACCGGGCGCCTGCTGCAGGACGTGGCCCGTGAAGCGCTGGGCGACGCTATCCCCCTGGCGGTGATTTCCGGCCCGACCTTCGCGAAAGAGCTGGCGGCAGGCCTGCCGACGGCGATCTCGCTGGCGTCGACGGATCCGCAGTTCGCTGACGATTTGCAAAGCCTGCTGCACTGCGGCAAGAGCTTCCGCGTCTATATCAACCCGGACTTTATCGGCGTGCAGCTCGGCGGGGCGGTGAAAAACGTCATCGCTATCGGCGCCGGCATGTCTGACGGCATCGGCTTTGGCGCCAACGCGCGTACCGCGCTGATTACCCGCGGGCTGGTTGAGATGTCGCGCCTCGGGGAGGCCCTGGGCGCCGATCCGGAGACCTTTATGGGGATGGCGGGCTTAGGCGATCTGGTGCTCACCTGCACCGATAACCAGTCGCGTAACCGCCGCTTCGGCATGATGCTCGGTCAGGGCATGGATGTGCAAAGCGCGCAGGAGAAGATTGGCCAGGTGGTTGAAGGCTATCGCAATACCAAAGAGGTTCGCGTTCTGGCGCAGCGTTTAGGCGTCGAAATGCCAATAACCGAGGAAATTTATCAGGTATTGTATTGCGGAAAAATTGCGCGCGAGGCAGCATTGACCTTATTAGGTCGTGCACGCAAGGACGAGCGTAGCAACTAACTGCGATGGAACCTGGATCACCTGAATGACCCGGCCAGCAAAGAACTGGCCGGTCATTATTATATCGTCTGGAGTCAGCAATGCCGTGTGAAGAACTGGATATCGTCTGGAATAATATTAAAGCCGAAGCTCGGGCTTTAGCTGACTGTGAGCCAATGCTCGCCAGTTTTTACCACGCCACGCTACTCAAGCACGAAAATCTCGGCAGCGCCCTGAGCTATATGCTGGCGAATAAACTGGCTTCTCCGATCATGCCCGCCATCGCGATTCGTGAAGTGGTGGAAGAGGCCTACGCCGCCGACCCGGAAATGATCGCCTCCGCCGCCTGCGATATTCAGGCGGTGCGAACGCGCGACCCGGCGGTGGATAAATACTCCACCCCGCTGCTCTATCTGAAAGGATTCCACGCGCTGCAGGCCTATCGTATCGGCCACTGGCTGTGGAATCAGGGGCGTCGGGCGCTGGCGATCTTCCTGCAAAATCAGGTTTCCGTATCGTTCCAGGTGGATATCCACCCGGCGGCGAAGATTGGTCGCGGGATCATGCTGGACCACGCCACCGGCATCGTCGTCGGCGAAACGGCGGTGATTGAAGACGACGTATCGATTCTGCAATCCGTGACCCTGGGCGGTACCGGTAAAACCAGCGGCGATCGTCATCCGAAAATTCGCGAAGGGGTGATGATTGGCGCCGGGGCGAAAATCCTCGGCAATATCGAAGTCGGACGCGGGGCAAAAATCGGCGCGGGTTCGGTGGTGCTACAGCCGGTGCCGCCGCATACTACCGCCGCAGGCGTTCCCGCCCGCATTGTGGGCAAGCCGGAGAGCGATAAACCCGCGATGGATATGGATCAGCACTTTAACGGCATACACCATACCTTCGAGTACGGCGACGGTATTTGATTGATTTCCCGGAGGCGATGCTGCGCATCTGTCCGGGCTACAAAACCGAGCGCTGTCTGGTAGCCCGGACAGGCGCTACGCGCCGCCTCCGGGAGAAAGCGAGCTCAGCTGCGCAGCACCGCGCCGGGATAGCCCAGCTGGCGCCAGGCTTCATAGACCACCACCGACACCGCATTTGACAGGTTCATGCTGCGGCTGTCCGGCATCATCGGAATACGGATTTTTTGTTCTGCCGGCAGAGCATCAAGAATGCTGCCCGGCAGTCCGCGGGTTTCCGGGCCAAACAGCAGAAAATCGCCGTCCTGATAGCTTACCGCGCTGTGCGCCGGCGTCCCTTTGGTCGTCAGGGCGAACAGGCGCTGCGGCTTTGCGCTTTCAATAAAGGCGGCGTAATCACCATGGCGCTGGACGGCGGCAAACTCGTGGTAATCCAGACCTGCGCGGCGAAGACGCTTATCGTCCCAGGCAAAACCCATGGGTTCGATAATATGCAGATTGAAGCCGGTGTTGGCGCACAGGCGGATGATATTCCCGGTATTTGGCGGGATTTCTGGTTCGAATAAGACGATGTTAAGCATGCTGCCCCCTTAATTGCGGGGGCAGAATAGCAGATATTTGGTTAACCCTCACCCTGCTCCTCTCCCGGAAAGAGAGCGGGAGAAAACCGGCGCCGCCCTGTGAGCCGGATGGCCTGATGAGGACGTTAACCCGCCTGCCGGACGGTTCCCTCTCCCTGTGGGTGAGGGTCAGGGATAACCGCCGCGTTTCCCGCTTTGATCGCATCAAAGGTCCGCAGCGCATCGGCGTTCTGGACTAAAGATTCACGGCTGATTTCGCCGATGGTTTTCGCGCCGGTCAGCGTCATCGCCACCTTCATCTCTTTCTCGATCAGGTTCAGCAGATTGGCGACGCCCTGTTTGCCGTGGGTGGCCAGCGCATACAGATAAGCCCGGCCCAGCAGCACGCTATCGGCGCCGAGGGCAATCATCCGCACCACATCAAGGCCGTTGCGAATACCGCTGTCGGCAAGAATTGTGATATCGCCTTTAACCGCGTCGGCAATCGCGGGCAGAGCGCGAGCGGAAGAGAGCACGCCGTCGAGCTGGCGGCCGCCGTGGTTGGAAACCACGATCCCGTCAGCGCCGAAGCGCACCGCATCGCGGGCGTCTTCCGGATCGAGGATCCCCTTGATCACCATCGGACCGTCCCAAAAGTCGCGGATCCACTCAAGGTCTTTCCAGGAAATCGAAGGATCGAAGTTATTCGCCAGCCAGCCGATATAATCCTCCAGACCGGTCGGCTTGCCGAGGTAGGCGGAGATGTTGCCCAAATCGTGCGGACGGCCGTTTAACCCGACGTCCCATGCCCACTGCGGATGGGTCACCGCCTGCCAGTAGCGGCGCATTGCCGCGTTCGGGCCGCTCATCCCGGAGTGAGCATCGCGATAGCGCGCGCCGGGGGTCGGCATATCGACGGTAAAGACCAGCGTTGAACAGCCCGCCGCCTTCGCCCGCTCCAGCGCATTGCGCATAAAACCGCGGTCGCGCAGAACGTACAGCTGGAACCACATCGGGCGCTTAATGGTCGGGGCGACCTCTTCAATCGGGCAGACGGAAACGGTAGAGAGGGTAAACGGAATACCTTTTTCATCCGCCGCGCCGGCGGCCTGCACTTCACCGCGGCGGGCGTACATCCCGCACAGCCCCACCGGCGCCAGCGCCGTTGGCATCGCCAGCTTTTCGTTGAATAAGGTGGTTTCCAGGCTCAGGTCCGACATATTGCGTAGAATGCGCTGGCGGAGCGCGACGTCGGACAGGTCCTCAACGTTGCGGCGCAGGGTGTGCTCGGCGTAAGCGCCGCCGTCGATATAGTGGAACAGGAACGGTGGCAGGATACGCTGTGCGGCGGCGCGGTAGTCGCTGGCGGCGGAAATAATCATCACAAGTTCTCCCTGGAATTTTCGTTATGGTCACCGGGCAGGCGGGTAATTCGCGCCTGGCGGGCCTGGTCTTCATCAAAGCGTTTGATGGTGGCGTGAACAAAGCCCAAATGGGCCATCATCGCCTGTCTGGCACCTTCCGGGTCACCGGCGATAATCGCCTCCATGACCGCCTGGTGCTGTTCGGTCAGGCGAGCGAAGACCGGCGGGACGAGATACATCCGCTGGCGGCTCTCCTTGACTGAGGACTGTAAAAGGTCAAAAAAACCGCGCATGGTTTGCAGCAGCACCACGTTGTGCGACGCTTCGGCGATCGCCAGATGGAAGCGGACATCGGCCTGCGAGGCCAGGTCAGGGTCTTCGCTTTGGGTGGCTTCAAAGCAGAGGCGGATTTTCTCTTTTTCGGCATCGGTTGCCCGCATCGCCGCATGCCAGGCGGTACTGGCTTCGATGGCGTGACGGGCTTCGAGAATATCAAAGCTGTAATCGGGATCGTCGGAGAGCAGCGTCTTCAGCGGTTGAACGATGTTTTGCTCCGACCACGCTTCGTGCTGCCAGCGCACGAAGGTGCCGCCGCCGCGACGGCTGAGCAGCACCCCTTCGTTGACCAGCATCGCCAGCGCTTCGCGCAGCGAATTGCGCGATACGCCCAGCTGCGCCGCCAGCTGACGTTCGGCGGGCAATCGCATGCCCGCCTCCAGCTTTTGTTCTTCAATCAGCGCCCGCACACGACGGGCGACGTCGTCGGCAAGGCGTTTTGGCATCACTATCACGGGATCATCCAGGTTAAGACATACGCCTGCAGCGTGGTGATAACACCGACCATACAGGTGAAAATCAGGCTGTGTTTGACGGTAAAACGGAACAGATCGGACTCCTTACCTACCAGACCGACCGCCGCACAGGCGATGGCGATAGACTGCGGAGAGATCATTTTCCCGGTCACGCCGCCGGTGGTGTTCGCTGCGACCAGCAGGATATCGGAGACGCCAATCTGCTGGGCCGCCGTAGCCTGCAGCGCGGCAAAGAGCGCGTTAGACGAGGTATCCGAACCGGTCAGAAATACCCCCAGCCAGCCGAGGAACGGCGAGAAGAAGGTAAATGCATGACCGGTGTGCGCCAGCGCAAGCGCCAGCGTTGAGGATAGACCGGAATAGTTGGAAATAAAGGCGAACGCCAGCACCATGCCGATGGAGTAAATCGGCAGCGCCAGCTCTTTCAGCGTGCTGCCAAAGGTCGAGATCGCGTCTTTTGGCTTCATGCGCAGCCAGACGATGGAAAGCAGCGCGGCGAACAGGATGGCGGTGCCGGTGGCGGAGAGCCAGTCAAACTTATAGACCGCGGCGTACGGCGTGGCTTCGCTAACCACCGGCGGCATGCGGGCCACCATTTTGTCGAGGAACGGCACGGAAATATTAATCACAAAATCGTACATCGCGCCGCCGGGGGCGAAGAGCGCTTTGAACGGCGGCACGCTCCACAGGGTCACCGTCGCGGTCAGAAACAGGAACGGCGACCAGGCGCGAATCACCTGTCCCGGCGTGTAATGCGTGCGGGCCAGGTTCATATCGACCTGCGATGCGCCCATATCGCCGAAGCGGAAGATGCGTACCGGCTGCCAGCGTTTGAGGAACAGCGTCAGACAGACCAGCGATACCAGCGAAGAGATAATGTCCGGCAGCTCCGGGCCGAGGAAGTTAGAGCTGAGGTACTGAGCGATAGCAAAGGAGCCGCCGGCGACCATGACCGCAGGCCAGGTCTCTTTAATGCCGCGCCAGCCGTCCATAATCGCCATGATCCAGAACAGGACGATGATGGTCAGGAACGGCAGCTGACGGCCAACCATCTGGCCGATTTCGAAGCTGTCGAGGCCCGTCACCTGTCCGGCGACCAGAATCGGAATGCCCATCGCGCCAAACGCGACCGGCGCGGTGTTAACGATCAGACACAGGCCCGCCGCATACAGCGGGTTAAAGCCGAGCCCCACCAGCAGCGCTGCGGTGATGGCGACCGGTGCGCCAAAACCGGCGGCCCCTTCGAGGAACGCGCCGAAGGAGAAACCGACAATCAGCATTTGCAGACGCTGGTCCGGGGTGATCGACAAAATCGATGAGCGGATAATGTCGAACTGCCCGGTTTTCACCGAGATTTTATAGACGAAGACCGCAGCGATAATAATCCACGCGATTGGCCACAGGCCGTAGAAGAAGCCGTAGATGACGGAGGCCAGCGCGTGGTCAACCGGCATTTTGTAGAACAGCAGAGCGACGGAGAGCGCAATGAGCACGGTCCAGGTCGCGGCAACGTACCCTTTCAGCTTGAGCTTTATCAGGGCAAAAAAGAAAAACAGAATCGGTAGCGATGCGATAAGACTCGATAGCCAGATGTTGCCGGCCGGATCGTAATTTTGTTGCCAGAGGTTCATGCAGGTCTCCATCGGGCCGTTATGATGCCGTGCTGAGTCTTGCGCTCTTAGCAGGTCACATCATTTGTAAAACTGGCCCAGCCAAATTGCGATTGTAGGATTAACGACAACGAATGGTTAATCAAATGTTATTGATGAGCAATATGTCTGTGACGAAAAATGATGGATATGTGAACCATTGGACGATTTAAGAAAACATTGGTAGGGCCAATTAGTGGGGAATGACGTTTGAAACAGAGCCTGTCCCGGAGGCGATGCTGCGCATCTGTCCGGGCTACCGGCCCGCAGACGGCGGTGAACCCGTAGCCCCGGTAAGGCGTTAGCCGCGACCGGGGAGCAGAGTGCAGAGTAGCTGAATTTCCCGGAGGCGATGCTGCGCATCTGTCCGGGCTACCGGTCCGCAGACGGCGGTGAACCCGTAGCCCCGGTAAGGCGTTAGCCGCGACCGGGGAGCAGAGCGCAGAGTAGCTGAATTTCCCGGAGGCGATGCTGCGCGTCTGTCCGGGCTACCCTCTCGCAGAGGGCTGTGAACCCGTAGCCCGGCTAAGCGTAGCGCGAGCCGGGAGATTCACGGGATGAAGATATCAGAACGCGGTTTTTGAGAAGCCGGTCATCTCTTTGAGGCCCATTTCGCGGCCCAGCGCGGTCATCGGGTGGACAACAACCAGACCGCGTACGCTTTTCTTGAGCTTACCCATATCGGCCTGCTCTTTTTTGGTGATGGCGCGGCGATGCGGCATGCTCATCAGCTTTTGCGCTTCTTTGCTCAGCTTCTGGCCCTGAACCTCACGCAGGCGAACGAGTTCCGTCTCAATGGTGGCTTTCTCTTTTTCCAGCTCGGCGTATTTTTCTGCGGCGTCGACCAGGGACAGGTCGGCCTGCTGGTGATGGATAGCGTCAAGACGATCGCTCAGACGTTTAATTTCGTTTTTTTCGACTTCTTTCATGGTGGCTTAATCTATTAAGAAAGGGGCGTTATCAGACTATAGTATGTGCTGTCGCTTGGGTTGTGGGTAGTTATTTATCAAAACGTCGCCGTTTTTTGCTCATAACAACCGCAGCGGCATATTATAACTTATTGAACATAAAAATCATTTTAACCCAGAGTTGGCGAATATTCATTTCTGTGAAGCCTGACGGCCATTCAGCACGTTTTCCTCATCTGAAACCCTGTTTTTGGCTAATCCTTAATAGGATCATTCCCCCAAAAGAGGAGAGCGTGATGGCGAAAATAGGCGACAGCGTACCGCGCATTATTGATAAAGCCGTAGATTTTATGGCTTCAAGTCAGGCTTTTATGGAATATCTAAAAAAATCTCCGCGTTTGCAGCATATACCGCCGGATATCCCGGCAGATAAAGAAGCGCTATTTCTGCGGCGTCTTGAGTATTATCGTCAGCTTTATCGGCCGACGTGCGACCAGCAAGAGCCAGAATCAGAGCGTTGATTTTTGAAAGGCTTTTTTTAAGCTGATTTTAGAAATCAGCTCGGTCAGAGATAGCATCATTGTGGAACGTACGACCTGCTGGTAGCGCAGCTTTTGCATTGCCAGCAGTTCAGCATCGCTCTCATCAAATTGCGGCGTGGGCGGCAGGGCGGCGACGCAGTGCAGCTCGCCAAACGGTCCGAGGATCTCATCGTCGGTAAAGCTATACTCATTACCGTCGTGATTCAGCTCTTCGCGCAGGGCCATCAGCAGTTCAGCGTCTTCATATTCGGCGCGGCTAATCACCCCAAGGCCGTAAATCAGCTTCAGGCGTACAGAAAGGTCGCCAAGCGGCCCGTCGCCGTCCAGCAACGGCTCCACTGCGTATTTCACCGCGTAGTCGTCTTTACGGAATACCTGAAGCACCAGAATATTGACCGCTTCCGTCAGCAGTTCAACGGTGGCGATCAGGAAGCTTCTTACGGTTTTGCCAGCATTCAGACGTTCAAGCACACGGTTTTCAAATGCCTGTGTTTCTTCCATTATTGCCTGCATATCTGACATGAGTAATGGGCGCGGTTCGGACCGCGCCAGGTCTTGCCTCATTTGGTGGCGTTATAGTCGTTAACGGCTTCCGCCACCACCTCGCTTGCTGCGTCCAGACCCGAAATCTGCGCCAGCGCGGCCTGTGGGCCTTTCTCGGCAATCAGCGCCGCCAGTTCCTGCGCCTGCGGGTCTTCTTCGCTGCGGAAGTGCATGGCAGCGGCGATCCCTTTCACCAGATTGCGGTGCGGCAGGCCGTATTCCAGCGTACCGAGCAGCGGCTTAATTAAGCGGTCGCCCGCGCTCAGTTTGCGCAGCGGCTGGCGGCCAACGCGCTCAACGTCATCCTTCAGATACGGGTTCTCAAAACGACCGATAATTTTCTGGATGTAAGCGGCGTGCTTTTGCGCATCAAAGACATAGCGTTTGATCAGCACCGCGCCGCTCTCTTCCATGGCGCCTTTGACCACGGCGCGAATGTGCTCATCAAGAATCGCGTCGCGAATCGTCTGATGACCCGCCAGTTTTCCGAGGTAGGCGGTTATAGCATGTCCGGTGTTTAAGGTGAATAGCTTACGTTCGACAAATGCCATCAGGTTATCGGTTAATTCCATACCTGGGATGTTCGGCAGTTCGCCTTTGAACTGGGTCTTATCGACAATCCACTCGCTGAAGGTTTCCACGGTGACTTCCAGCGGATCGTGAGTGGCGGAAGCCGACGGCGGAACGATGCGGTCAACGGCGGAATCAACGAAGCCGACGTTGGCTTCAACCCAGGCTTTGTCTTCTTCGGCGAGGGCGTTAAAAACGTGACCCTTCAGCTGGGTGGTGCCGCGGACCATGTTCTCGCAGGCGATGATATTCAGCGGGGCGGTAATCCCCTGCGCCTTACGTTTGGCCAGGCCTTTGGCAATCGCCGGGGCGATGCGTTCCAGCACGACCGGGCCGACGGCGGTGGTCACCAGATCCACGCTGGCAATCAGCTCTACAACTTCGTCGCCGATGCTGCTGACGGCGTCAACGCCGGAAACGGTATCGACCTGCTCATTCTCGCCGACCACGTGAACCTGGTAGCTATGACGGGCATTCAGGGCATCGAGCACGACCTGATTTACATCCGCAAACGTCAGCTGTATCCCCGCGTCCGCCAGCAGTTTGCCGATAAAGCCACGACCGATATTACCTGCGCCAAAATGTAATGCTTTCATAGTATTAACCTTCAATTAATGTTTTTACCTGAGAGGGCTGGGGTCAGGCGTTTCCCTCACCCCAACCCTCTCTCCCCACGCGTAAGGAGAGAGGGGGCGTTGCCCGGCGTACCGCCGGGTGACGGATTACGCTTTCAGCAGCGTCAGAACTTCTTCAACGCTGGTGGTTTTTGCCAGACGCTCAATGACCGATTCATCGTCCAGCGCGTTGGTCAGGCTGGTAATCACCTGGATATGCTCGTTATTACGCGCGGCAATACCGATAACCAGGCGAGCCACCTCGTCCTCTTCTTCGCCGAAGCGTACGCCTTCCGGGTACTGGCAGAAGACGATGCCGGTTTTCAGAACGCGATCTTTGGCTTCGATAGTGCCGTGCGGGACCGCGATGGACTCACCCAGATAGGTGGAGGTCAGCTTTTCACGGTCCAGCATCGCCTGGACGTATTCCGGCTCAACGTAGCCGCCTTTCACCAGCTGCTCGCCGGCAAACAGAATCGCTTCTTCTTTGGTCGCCGCTTTACGACCGAGGAAGATGTTTTCCGCGCCGAGTTTGAACAGATTGGTGTCAGACGCATCGAAGCTGTCTTTCAGGCTGTCGCGGACTTTCTCTTCGTTATCCGTGTGGCGCTGCGCCGAAACCAGACGTTCGGTCAGGCTGGTGTACAGGCCGCTGTCGAGGAAGTTGGTCAGCGAAATATGCTGTGCCTGCGGCACCTGACGCATCGCACGCTCGGTCAGGTCGCGGTGGGTGATGACCAGGTCAACATCCGGCGGCAGGTTGTTGATCGCACTGTTAGTCACGGAGATGTTGCTCAGCCCGGCATCCTGCACTTTTTTACGCAGCACGCCTGCGCCCATCGCGCTGGAGCCCATACCGGCGTCGCAGGCGACGATGATTTTACGCACGTGGCTCAGGTCGTTCGCGACATCGCCAGCGGCCAGCGGCGTGGCGCCGCCTTTGGACTGCGCTTTCATATCCTGCATGCGACGGGTCGCGGCTTCGATATCATCTTCTTCTTTAACTTTGCTGGTTTTCAGCAGCACGGCTGCGACCACAAAGGAGACGGCCATCGCCGCAATAATCGCCGCGATGTTAGCAAAGTAAGCGCCTTTCGGCGTCATCGCCAGCACGGCGAGGATAGAACCCGGAGAAGCCGGAGAGACCAGCCCGCCGTTGAGGATAGTCAGGGTGAATACGCCGGTCATCCCGCCGAGGATAACGGCCAGAATCAGACGCGGGTTCATCAGCACGTACGGGAAGTAAATCTCGTGAATACCGCCGAGGAAGTGGATGATTGCCGCACCGCCTGCAGACTGTTTCGCGCTGCCGCGGCCGAAGAACATATACGCCAGCAGGACGCCCATCCCCGGACCCGGGTTAGCTTCAATCAGGAAGAAGATGGATTTGCCCAGCTCGTGGGATTGCTGAATACCCAGCGGCGAGAAAATACCGTGGTTAATGGCGTTGTTGAGGAACAGGATTTTCGCCGGTTCAACAAAGATAGAGGCCAGCGGCAGCATCTCGTGCGCCACCATGAAGTTAACGCCTGCGGCCAGAATTTTCGACAGGACTTCAACCGCCGGGCCAATGCCGAGGAACGCCAGAATGGCGAGGATCATACCGATGATGCCCGCGGAGAAGTTATTCACCAGCATCTCAAAACCGGATTTGATCTTACCGTCTACCCAGACGTCGAATTTTTTAATTGCCCAGCCGCCCAGCGGACCGGCGATCATGGAGCCGAGGAACATCGGCATATCCGCGCCGACGATAACGCCCATGGTGGTAATCGCGCCGACCACGCCGCCGCGCTCGCCGCCAACCAGCTTACCGCCGGTATAACCGATCAGCAGCGGCAGCAGATAGGTGATCATCGGACCGACCAGCTTCGCCAGCGTTTCGTTCGGTAACCATCCTGTCGGAATGAATAGTGCGGTGATAATACCCCACGCGATAAACGCGCCGATATTTGGCATCACCATATTGCTGAGGAAACGACCAAAGCTTTGCACTTTGATCTTGATATCGGATGACATAAAACACCCCTTCTTCTGTTTTTGCTATCGGCAGGCTGAAAGCCCGAGGCTTGTTGTTAATAAGGCGGCAGAGGTAGCCGGGCCCTGAGTGATAGTGCGAAATCTGGCACTGAATCGTTAAGCTGTCCAGTCGGTGGATTTTTATGTGATTTGGATCACATGAATATAGGGCGATGATGGTCTTTTGTAGTGATCTGCATCACAAAATTGATGTGTAAAAAAACAACAGACCGGGTTTTAAGGGGGGATAATGCATTTTTATGTGATTAAAATCACAAATTTACTTTGACGTTTTGTTATTTGTTTGTGATGTTCATCACAAAATATTTTCACCTGGATTTAGCTCGGTGTGATCTCGCGCAGGTTATGCCGCGTTCCGCTTGCTGATACGTCACTCAGCAACGCAATCGCTTAAAGAACATTTTAGTCGTCAATGGCGAAAATGATACGGGTGAATTATGCTCATTTTGTCGGCCCTTTTTTTCATCCGGCCCGGCACACATCCTGAAAATAATTAGCGTAAATCCGAGGAAATTATGTTTCTCAATTATTTTGCGCTCGGCGTTCTGATCTTTGTATTTCTGGTGATTTTTTATGGAATCATCATTCTCCATGATATTCCTTACCTGATCGCGAAGAAACGTAATCACCCGCATGCCGATGCGATTCACGTCGCGGGCTGGGTGAGCCTTTTTACGCTGCACGTCATTTGGCCGTTTTTATGGATCTGGGCCACGCTTTACCGGCCAGAACGCGGCTGGGGCATGCAGCATCGGCGGGACGAGACGCCGTCTGAGGCGGCGGAAGAGGGGGACGACATCAGCGAACTGCGCCAGCGGGTTATCGCGCTCGAGCAGCAAATAACCGGTCTCAGACCGTCAGCTCAACCTCCTTCGGTGGAGAAATAACTCATGGATCTGCTGATTATTTTGACCTATGTGGCGATTGCCTGGTCGATATTTAAAATATTTAAGATCCCGGTAAATAAATGGACGGTTCCCACCGCGGCGCTGGGCGGCGTATTTATTGTTAGCGCGCTTATCTTATTAATGAACTACAACCATCCGTATACCTTTACCGCGCAAAAAGCGGTTATTTCTATTCCTATTACGCCGCAGGTTACCGGGGTGGTCAGCAGCGTCACTGATAAAGCAAATCAACGAGTTAAAAAGGGCGAGGTGCTGTTTACCATCGATCCGGTGCGTTATCAGGCGCGGGTGGACCGGCTACAGGCCGACCTTGTTACCGCGCTGCACAGTATCAATACCCTTAAAGCCCAGCTTTCTGAGGCTCAGGCCAACACCACGCGCGTTTCGGCGGAGCGCGACCGTCTGTATAAGGATTATCAGCGCTACCTGAAAGGAAGCCAGGCGCGGGTCAATCCGTTTTCGGAAAGCGATATCGATAATGCCCGGCAAAACTACCTCGCCCAGGATGCGATGGTGAAAGGATCGGTGGCGGAGCAGGCGCAAATTCAGAGCCAGCTCGACAGCATGATAAACGGCGAACAGTCGCAGGTGGTAAGCCTGCGCGCGCAGCTGGCGGAGGCGAAATATAACCTCGATCAGACGACCGTGCGCGCGCCCAGCGATGGTTATATCACCCAGGTGTTAATTCGTCCTGGGACCTATGCCGCCTCGCTGCCGCTGCGTCCGGTGATGGTCTTTATCCCCCAGCAAAAACGGCTGATTGTGGCGCAGTTCCGGCAAAATTCGCTGCTCAGGCTGGAGAAGGGCGACGATGCTGAAGCGGTGTTCAATGCGCTGCCGGGACAGGTCTTTCGCGGCAAGCTGGTGAGCATCCTGCCAGTCGTACCGGGGGGAACATACCAGGCGCAGGGCACGCTGCAGGCGCTGACGGTGACGCCGGGCACCGACGGCGTGCTGGCGACCATTGAGCTGGAGCCCGATGCCGCCGTAGACGCCCTGCCTGACGGCATTTACGCCCAGGTGGCGGTCTACTCCGATCATTTCACCCACGTTTCGGTGATGCGCAAGGTGCTGCTGCGGATGACCAGCTGGATGCACTATCTTTATCTGGACCATTAGCGGGGTCGGTCCGGCATGAGGTGATTTCTCTCTCTGCTATTTGCCTGCGCCTGCGCCATACTTACTACTTTGTTGGCGAAAGGAGCAGGCAATGAAACTGATCGGCAGCTACACCAGTCCCTTTGTGCGCAAAATTTCCGTCATACTGCTGGAAAAAGCGATTCCCTTCGAGTTCGTCAACGAATTCCCGTACCACGAGACCAACGGCGTGGCGCAGTACAATCCGCTGGGAAAAGTCCCCGCGCTGGTCACCGACGACGGTGAATGCTGGTACGACTCGCCCATTATTGCGCAATATCTGGAGCTGCTCGGCATCGCGCCGGATATGCTGCCTGCGGCGCCGAAGGCTGCGCTGAAATTGCGTCAAATTGAAGCGCTGGCTGATGGCGTGATGGAGGCTGCGCAAACGCTGGTACGGGAGAAAACGCGCCCGGCGGCCCAGCAGTCGGAAAGCGAACTGCTGCGCCAGCGTGAAAAAATTGCGCGCGGGCTTGATGCGCTGGAAGGGTATGCCAGTGACGGGACATTACGTCCTGATGAGGTTAATCTGGCAACCATTTCCGCAGCCTGCGCCATTGCTTATCTCAATTTCCGCCGCGTCGCGCCGGGCTGGTGCGCCACCCGACCGAAGCTGGTGCGCCTGGTGGATTCCCTCTTTCAGCGCGCCAGCTTTGCGCGCACTGAACCGCCGGTGAGTTGACCCAGACAGGTAACAGTTTTTGCGCGGAGGCATTACAATTGCTGCTCATTTGTTGACTCCCTCTCCCGTCGGGAGGGGGGAAAATAGGTTCATTCATGACTAGCGAAATTCGTGCGCTTTATACCCGGCTTCCGGCCATCGACCGTTTACTCCGCGACCCCGCATTTTCACCGCTGTTGATGCAATACGGTCACGCCCAGACGGTGGCGCAGCTGCGTCAGATGCTGGACGAGGCGCGGGAATACATCCGCCTGAACCAGACGCTGCCGGACTGGTGCGAAGCGTGGCTAATGGAGACCTCGCGTCGTTTGACGCAGCGACAGCAGAGCGCGCTGCGCCCGGTGTTCAACCTGACCGGTACCGTGCTGCACACCAACCTTGGGCGGGCGATTCAGGCGGAAGCGGCGGTAGAGGCGGTGACCCAGGCGATGCGCGCGCCGGTGACGCTGGAATACGATCTTGACGATGCCGGACGCGGCCACCGCGATCGCGCGCTGGCCGACCTGCTTTGCCAGATCACCGGCGCGGAAGACGCCTGTATCGTCAACAATAACGCGGCGGCGGTGCTGCTGATGCTGGCGGCAACCGCCGGCGGCAGTGAGGTGGTGGTGTCGCGCGGCGAGCTGGTGGAGATCGGCGGCGCGTTTCGTATTCCCGACGTGATGCGCCAGGCGGGCTGCGTTCTGCATGAAGTCGGGACCACTAACCGCACCCACGCGAAAGATTATCGTCAGGCGGTGAATGACAATACCGGCCTGCTGATGAAGGTGCACACCAGCAACTACAGTATTGAGGGCTTTACTAAAGCGGTCGATGAAGCGGCGCTGGCGGAGATTGGCCGCGAACTCAATATCCCGGTGGTGGCCGATCTCGGCAGCGGCTCGCTGGTGGATTTAAGCCAGTACGGCCTGCCGAAAGAGCCGATGCCGCAGGAGATGATTGCCGCCGGCGTCAGCCTGGTAAGCTTCTCCGGCGATAAACTGCTGGGCGGCCCGCAGGCGGGAATTATCGTCGGTAAAAAAGCGCTGATCGCGCGTTTGCAGAGCCATCCGCTTAAGCGCGCCCTGCGGGCGGATAAAATGACCCTCGCGGCGCTGGAGGCCACGTTGCGCCTCTATCTGCATCCGGAAAAGCTGGCCGCTGAACTGCCGACCCTGCGTCTGCTGACTCGCCAGGCGGACAAGATCCGCCTGCAGGGCGAGCGCATGCGGGCCGCGCTGGCTGCACATTATGCTGATTTTGACCTGCGGGTCGAGCCATGCCTGTCGCAGATCGGCAGCGGCTCGCTGCCGGTGGACCGCTTGCCCAGCGCGGCGTTGACGTTGACTCCGCGCGATGGGCGCGGCAGTCGGCTGGAAGCTCTGGCGGCACGGTGGCGTCAGTTGCCCGTGCCGGTTATTGGCAGGATCTACGATGGCCGCCTGTGGCTGGACCTGCGCTGTCTTGAGGATGAATCCCGGTTTATGGAGATGTTATTGAGATGATTATTGCCACCGCCGGACACGTTGACCACGGCAAAACCACGCTGCTGCAGGCGATTACCGGTATCAACGCCGATCGCCTGCCGGAAGAGAAAGCGCGCGGGATGACTATCGACCTCGGCTACGCCTACTGGCCGCAGCCCGACGGGCGGGTGCTGGGTTTTATCGACGTTCCCGGCCACGAAAAGTTTTTGTCCAATATGCTGGCCGGCGTCGGCGGTATCGATCACGCGCTGCTGGTGGTGGCCTGCGATGATGGCGTGATGGCGCAAACCCGCGAACATCTGGCGATCCTCCAGCTTACCGGGCAGCCAACGCTAACCGTGGCGCTGACCAAAGCGGACCGCGTAGAAGCGGCGCGGATTGAGGAGGTGGAGGCGGAAATCGACGCGGTGCTGGCGGAGTTCGGCTTTACCGGCGCGACCCTGTTTGCCGTCGCGGCGACGGAAGGACGGGGCATCGCCGAGCTGCGCGAGCATCTCCTGCAGCTCTCCGCGCGCGCGCACCCGCAGCATCAGCGCTTTCGCCTGGCCATCGACCGGGCATTTACCGTCAAAGGCGCGGGGCTGGTGGTTACCGGGACCGCGTTATCCGGCGAGGTCAACGTTGGCGATACGCTGTGGCTGACCGGCGTGGATAAACCGATGCGCGTGCGCGGTTTGCACGCGCAGAATCAGCCGGTTGAGCAGGCCTGGGCCGGCCAGCGCATTGCCCTGAATATTGCCGGCGATGCGCAAAAAGAGGAGCTCAACCGCGGCGACTGGCTGCTGGCGGTACCGCCGCCGGAAGCCTCTGAGCGGGTCATCGTTGAACTGCAGTGCCATACGCCGCTTAGCCAGTGGCAGCCGCTGCATATCCACCACGCCGCCAGCCATATTACCGGCCGCGTGTCGCTGCTCGAAGGCGCGCTGGCGGAGCTGGTTCTCGATACGCCGCTGCGGCTGGCGGATAACGACCGTCTGGTGCTGCGCGATATTTCCGCGCGCCTGACGCTGGCCGGTGCGCGAGTGGTGACCCTCAATCCGCCGCGCCGGGGCAAGCGTAAGCCGGAGTATTTACAGTGGCTGCACGCGCTGGCCGCCGCGCAGGGCGATGACGTCCAGGCGCTGGATATTCACCTTCAGCGCGATGCGGTGCGCCTCGATGATTTCGCCTGGGCGCGTCAGCTCAGCCGCGATGGCCTCAACGCGCTGATTCACCGCCCTGACTATCTGCAGGCGGGAAATAGCCTGCTGAGCGCCCCGCTCGCCGCGCGCTGGCAGCGGAAGCTGCTCGATGCCCTGGCGCGCTATCACGATCAGCATCGCGATGAGCCAGGACCGGGCCGCGAACGCCTGCGGCGTATTGCGCTGCCGATGGAAGATGAAGCGCTGGTGCTGCTGTTGATTGAGCAGATGCGCGAAAGCGGCATTGTTCACAGCCACCACGGCTGGCTGCATCTGCCGGAGCATAAAGCGGGCTTTACCGACGAGCAGCAGGCCATCTGGCAGCGGGTTGCCGGGCTGTTTGCCGATGAGCCATGGTGGGTACGCGATCTGGCGCGTGAAGCCAACGTAGAAGAGTCGTTAATGCGGGCGGTATTACGCCAGGCGGCGCAGCAGGGGATGATTACCGCGATCGTGAAAGATCGCTACTATCGCAACGATCGGATTGTGGCGTTTGCCAAAATGATCCGCGATTTGGATCTGGAAAGGGGCTCAACCTGCGCGGCGGATTTCCGCGATACGCTGAACGTCGGGCGCAAGCTGGCGATTCAGATCCTCGAATATTTCGACCGCATCGGTTTTACCCGCCGTCGCGGCAACGATCATATTCTGCGCGATAAGGCATTGTTCCTTTAGCATAAGCAGGTAGCCCCGGGTCGCGGCGTGAACGCCTTACCCGGGCTACGATAACGCACAAACCTTGTCGCCCCGGTAAGCGCAGCGCCACCGGGGAATGCTCACACTCACATTTACGCTTCCGCTTCGTTCACCCAGATGCGCATCTCGCCTTCGCCGCGGTTGGCCCAGCTAAACCACGGAATAAAGGTTAATACTTGCGGCTGACGGGAGGACGGCGCGCGGTCATAGTGCCATAGGGCCTGGTTTTCGGCATCTTCCGCCGTTTGCTTATAGCCCGGCGCCTGGAGAAGTATCTTGCGGGCAAAAATCCCTTTGCCTTCGACAGCGCTAAACCGGGCGTCGCGCGGCAGCTGCAGGTTATGCAATTGCTCGCCGTTATCCGCCTGCTCCAGGCAGTAAACCAGCGGACCGCGCTGGACGGCGACCTGGCCTGCCTGGTGGCGCACCAGCGGGTTACCGTAAATGCGGCGCACCGGCATCGGCAGGGTTAACTGTAGCGTGTCGCCCTCCTGCCAGAGATGGCTGATGTGCAGATACCCTTTGCGCACGTCCTGCGTAACCGGCGCGCCGTTGAGCGTGACCTGCGGCTTATCGCACCAGTCCGGCAGACGCAGCGCCAGGGTATGATTAACCGGTGAAGATGAATCGATGACTATCTTCACCTGTTCCTGCCACGGATAGTTGCCGCTGATGCGCAGGCGTAGCGCCTCATTGCCCACCGGGATCTCCACGCTGTTGCCGACATACAGGTTGATGTACAGGACGTCGTCGTGCGGCGTGTAGATATGGTGCCCCAGCGAGGTGAGTACCCGTGCGATATTCGGCGGGCAGCAGGCGCAGCCGAACCAGCGCTGACGGACGGGCTTAACGTGATCGTAAATATGGTTGAATTTTAAGGATTTTGGATGCACTTCCAGCGGATTGACGTAGAAGAAGTGCTTGCCGTCGAGCGCCATTCCACCCAGCACGGTGTTATACAGCGCGCGCTCCATCACGTCGGCATATTGGCTGTCGGCTTCCATCTCCAGCATCCGGCGGGCAAACATCATCAGGCCAATGGAAGCACAGCTTTCGGCATAGACCGTGTCGTTTGGCAGGTCATAGTCGCTGCTGAAGGCCTCCCCGCTGCTCTGCGAACCGATTCCGCCGGTGATATACAGCTGACGCCGGGCCATATTTTTCCACAGGCGCAGGCAATCCCGGCGCTTGCCCTCGTCCTGACTTAAACGGGCGAGGTGGGCAACGCCGGTCATCAGATAGACGAAACGCACCGCGTGGCCGATGGCGACCGGCTGTTCGGAAATCGGCTGATGCGCCTGGCTGTAGGGTTTATCCATCACCATCCACGCCGGACCGTAGGTGTTCCAGTAGGAGGTTTTGCCGCGCTTCTCGTATTCGATATCGTAAAAATGCGGCTGCGTTCCGCGCGCCTCAACGAAGTACTTCACCAGCGCGATATAGCGCGGCTCCTGAGTGACGTCATACAGGCGCATTAACGCCAGCTCGATTTCCGGATGGCCAGGGTAGCCGTGCAGCCGGTTATCTCCGGGGCCAAACACGCTATCGATGTGGTCAGCGAGGCGGCAGACGACATCCAGCAGACGACGTTTGCCGGTGGCCTGGAAGAAGGCGACACCCGCTTCAATCATGTGCCCGGCGCAGTACAGTTCGTGGCATTCGGCGAGGTTGGTCCAGCGCTCCTCTGGCGCTTTGACCGTGAAATATGTATTCAGATAGCCATCTTCACACTGGGCGGCCGCGACCAGTTCAATCACCTCATCGGCGGTTTTTTCCAGCCCGGGGTCCGGCTTCTGACACAGCGACCAGGCCACCGCCTCCAGCCATTTCGCCACGTCGCTGTCCTGAAAGACCATGCCGTAGAATTCGCCCTCCTGTCGCCCGGCGGCGATGCGGAAGTTCTCTATCGCATGGCTCGGGTCCGCCTCCTCGATACGGTCGTTAAGCGCATCCCACTGATAAGGGATCACCACATCGCGCACCAGCTGCTGGTACTGGCCGAGGAACGGGTCGTTGATTTTCAGTTTGTGCAGATCGACTTCCATAACAGACATGGCGGACTCCTTAAGGCTGAACGTGACGCGTGCGCAGGTCGCTGGCAATGCGCGCCATCATAGAATTGTTGAGCTTGCAGGCGCGAATAGTGAAGGCCAGCAGCAAATGGAACAGGGCGGGCAGCAGGGTCTCCATGGAGGCGATACCCGCCAGTGATGATGCCGTTTGGTTTTCCACGCCCGGCTGATAGGCCACGTAGATAAACACGAGGCTGATAATGCCGGCGCTGGAGGCCCACGCCAGCTTGATAAAGAACAGGTTAAAGGCGAAGTTCATCCCGGAAGAACGCACGCCGGTTTTCCATTCGCCGTAGTCGTCGGAGAAGGCCATCAGCGAAAAGTGCAGCGGCAGGGTAAAGCCGAGAATAATGCCGTTGCCGAGGATGACGACCAGCCACAGGGTCTGGTACGCCTGCCCGGTTGGCAAAAACCACATCGCCACGGCCAGAGCGGCCAGCACCAGGTTGGTGTAGTAGTAGAGTTTGACGGTATCAAAGCGGCGCGAGAGCAGGTTGATGATGACGGAGCCCGCAATCGAGGCGAAGGTTACCATGGTGAAGAATAGCGAGGTGTAGCCGGTGGAGCCGCCCAGCACGTAGGTGATGAAGTACATGTAGCCGCCGCCGCGGATATTGAAGACGTTGATAAGCAGAAATGACATCACCAGCATCAGCAGCAGCTGGTCGTTTTTACGCAGCCCGGCGATGTGCTCGCGCAGGGTAAATTTCCCCATGACATCCAGCGAGACGCGTTCGCGAACCCAGAAGAAGCAGCACAGGAACATCGCCACCGCGATGGCGCAGAGTACGCCGACGCCGTACTGATACCCCTGTGCGGTATCGCCCTGGCCGAGCGCTTTTACCATCCACGGCAGCCCAACGGAGACTAAGAATCCCGCCACGCCGCACAGGACAAAGCGCCATGCCTGGCACGAGATAACCTCGCTATGACGCGTGGTCATCGTGTTGATCAGCGCGCAGTAGGGGACGTTTATCGCGGTGTAGCTCACCGACAGCAGCAGATAGGTGCCGAACGCCCAGGCGATTTTTACCCCCATGCTGGCGTCGGGCACGGTAAACGTCAGGACGCCGATAACGCCGATCGGCACGGCAATCCACAGCTGCCAGGGACGAAAGCGTCCCCAGCGGCTCTGGGTACGGTCGGCCAGCACGCCCATAATCGGGTCGGAAACGGCGTCGAAAACGCGCAGGGCCAGAAACAGGGTCCCGACCAGCGCGGGCGTCAGGCCAAAGACATCGGTATAGAAAAAAGTTAAAAAGTTCATGATCAGGCAGGTAATCACCGTCCCGCCCGCGTCGCCCAATCCGTAGCCTATTTTTTCCCGAAGGGATAATTTGTCGTCCTGGGCACGCTGTGCCAAATCAGTTGTGGTAATCGGAGCCGAAGTCATAAATAACTCCCGGAGATGATGTGCGAATAATATCCCGCTGAAGTGCGGGCTTTAATTGTGTTATTTGCAAATTACGTTATTTATTCTGCACTAAATGTTGGGGGCAACAAGGGAAGGAAAAAGTATAAAAAGAGGACGATTCCGACCTGATGGTAAAAATGTGATTTCGATCCAGCAGACGGCTATTTTATCGTGAATAATCAAAGGCAATAGGGGTTATTAATGCTATTAAAAGCGGAATATTGAATGTCTATGCTTGAATTGTCCATGTCACTTCCGATTAAGGTGCAAAATGGTGGGTTGTTTATTTCCCGAGGCATCGGCAGCCATCCGGCTCGTCAGCTTCACTCTTGGGAAATAATCTTTGTGGAAAAAGGGACATTAACGATCCGCGAAAACAACGAGATTTTTAGCGTCAACGCCGGGGAAAGTTTATTGCTCTGGCCGCGGCGTTTACACGTCGGAATCGGGCAATTTCCGGCAGATTTAAAATTCTACTGGCTGCATTTTGAAGTGACCTCAGGTGAAAACGTTTCGCTGCCTGAGGCGCTGCTGTCGATTCCGCAGCACACGCGCGTCAGCGAGCCGCAGTATATTATTTCGTTGTTCCGCCAATTCTTACGCGAGCAGGAAAATATTCATCGTAGCGTGGCGCTGGAGCTGATCCTGCTGCTGATTCTGCAGCAAGTTTCGGCGGCAGCGGGTGAACAGCCCGCCGACAGCCCCGGCAACGCGCTGGCGTGGAGAGCGCAGCAAATCATTCGTACCCGGTTTCATTTGCCCCTTTCCGCATCCACGCTGGCGCAGGAGCTGCACTGCAACGCCGATTATCTGGGGCGGATTTATCGCCATGTTTTCCGGCTGACCTTAACCGAAGCGCTGCACCGTCAGCGGGTGAGGGCGGCGGAAAAGCTGCTTATCAGCGATTCCCTGTCGCTCACCGAGGTGGCGATGAAATGCGGATTTAACGATGTCGGCTATTTTCGCAAGATTTTCCGTAAGCATACCAGCCTGACGCCCGCGGCGTGGAAGCGTCGTTACTGCAAGGAACATATTAATTCGGCGTAGGGTTGATGGGTTTTCCCGCCGGGGACGAGCAGCCCGGACAGATGCGCAGCATCGCCTCCGGGAAAATTCTGCAACATTCTGCACGCTTCCCCCGGGGGCGGCGCAAAGCGCCTGCCCGGGCTACGGGACCGCAGACCGCCGGGGACGCGTAGCCCGGACAGATGCGCAGCATCGCCTCCGGGAAAATTCTGCAACATCCTGCACGCTTCCCCCGGGGCGGCGCAAAGCGCCTTGCCCGGGCTACGGGACCGCAGACCGCCGGTAGCCCGGATAAGGCGTTAGCCGCCATCCGGGAATCCCACGGTGTTAGTTTTGCCCGTAATAGGCATTCGCGCCGTGTTTACGCAGGTAGTGTTTATCGAGCAGTTCAGACTGCATATCCGGCAGCTGTGGCGCCAGCTGGCGCGAGAACAGGCCCATATAGGCGCACTCTTCAAGTACCACGGCGTTATGTACGGCGTCGGCCGCATCTTTACCCCAGGCAAACGGGCCGTGCGAATGGACTAATACCGCCGGGATTTGCGCCGGATCCAGACCGCGCTGTTCAAAGGTTTTGATAATCACTTCGCCGGTCTGATACTCATACTCCCCGTTAATCTCCTCAACGGTCATCGGCCGGGTGCAGGGAATGGCGCCATAAAAATAGTCGGCGTGGGTGGTGCCCCAGGCGGGGAGATCGAGACCGGCCTGCGACCAGATCGTCGCATGGCGGGAGTGGGTATGCACGATCCCGCCGATCTGCGGATAGCGACGATAAAGCGCCAGATGCGTTGGCGTATCCGAAGAGGGTTTTTTAGCGCCTTCAACGATCTTACCGCTGGCGATCTCTACGACCACCATATCGTCGGCGGTCATCACCTCATATTCGACGCCGGAGGGCTTAATGATCATCAGACGGCGCGTTTCATCCACCGCGCTGACGTTGCCCCAGGTAAAGGTGACCAGCCGGTGCGCCGGGAGCGCCAGGTTTGCCGCCAGCACCTCGGCTTTCAGTTGTTCTAACATGTGAAACCTCCTTCCTGCATCCGTGATTCAATCCAGCGCCGGGCCTGGATAATCTCCAGCACCGGTTCGCTGGCCTTCTCCGTCCACATCTCAATCAGAAACGAACCGCGGTAGTTCAGTTCATGCAGCGTCTTAAAGATGCCGACAAAATCAACACATCCTTCGCCGAACGGCACGTCGCGGAACTGGCCCGGGCTATTGTCGGTCACGGGCAGCGTGTCCTTCAGGTGGATGGCGGCGATACGATCGATACCCAGTTTCAGCTCGGCGGTGACGTCGTTCCCCCAGGCGCTGAGGTTGCCGACGTCCGGATAGACGGTAAACCACGGTGACGAAAGCCTCTCGTCCCACTTTTTCCATTTGCTGATGGAGTTCATAAAGTCGGTGTCCATGATCTCCACCGCCAGCATCACCTGCGCGGCGGCGGCCTGTTCTACCGCCCAGGCCAGCCCTTCGGCAAAACGCTGCCGGGTGCCTTCATCGTGCTCTTCGTAATAGACGTCGTAACCCGCCAGCTGAATAGTACGAATCCCCAGATCGCGCGCCAGGCGGATGGCTTTGGTCATAATCTCCCGCGCCCGCTCGCGTACCGCCTCGTCGCGGCTGCCAAAGGGGAAACGGCGATGGGCGGACAGGCACATTGAGGGAATAGCGACGCCGGTTTCCAGCATCGCGCTCACCAGCGATGCCCGCTGGGCCGATGTCCACTCCAGGCGCGAAAGGCGTTCGTCGGTCTCGTCCACCGACATTTCGACAAAATCAAAACCGCAGCTTTTGGCCAGCACCAGCCGCTCAGGCCAGCTGAGATCCTTCGCCAGCGCTTTTTCATAAATACCTAACGGGTGGTTACGCATGCTGTTCTCCCCAGATAGCGTCGATTTGCGCGTGGAATTCGGCGGCAACCCGTGCCGGATGGGCAGCGCCTGCCAGCGCGCGCCCGGCAATAAACGCTTTGACGTTGATATCCTTGAACAGCGGCAGATCGGCCGGAGTAATCCCGCCGGTGATCGATAGCTCAAGGCCAATGTCGGAGAGCGCTTTCATGCGCGCCAGATCCGCCTCCCCCCACTGCTGCCCGCTGGCCTGGGCATCGCGCCCGCGATGGTAAATTGCCTGATGGACGCCGGTACGGTACCAGGCGCGGGCGTCATCCAGCGTCCAGTTGCCGAACAGCTCCATCTGAATTTCACCGCCGCAGGCCTGGGCCACGGCGTGGCTTTTCTCGACCGTGGCGAGCGGCGCGGCGCAGATGATGGTCATCCAGTTGGCGCCAGCGCCAAAGGCCTGCTGCGCCAGGGTTTCACCGGCGTCGGCGACTTTCCAGTCGGCGACGATGATCTTCTGCGGACACTGGGCGCGCAGGGCTGTAACTGCGTTAAGCCCCTCGGTCAAACAGAGGATGGTCCCCGCCTCCACGATATCAACGTGATCCTGTAGCAGGGCGACATCGCGCTGCGCAGCCTGAAGGCTGGTGTGGTCGAGCGCCAGCTGCAGTAATGGTCGGCTCATAATGCGTGCTCCTTAATACGGGCGTGATAGCCCTGTAGTGCTTCAATCAAATCCTGGTAGTGGCGGTATTTGCGCTGATAGCGCGCGTGGGCGGTCATATCGGGCAGCAGCGTGCGTACCGGGTGCTGCCGGGCGCGCCGGGCTTCGCTAAAGCTGCGGTATACGCCGGTGCCGACGCGCGCCGCGAGGGCGGCGCCAAAGCAGCCGGTCTCTTCCACCTGCGGCAGTTCAACGCGTAAGCCGCTGACGTCCGCCAGCATTTGCATCCAGACGTCGGAGTGCGCCGGGCCGCCGGTGACGCGCAGGGCCTGAACGCTTGTAAAGCGTTCGCGCATACGGTTGAGATGGGTCATATGGCTGAATACCACGCCTTCATAAACCGCCTGCAGCAGGTGCGCGCGGGTATGCAGCGCCTGCATGCCGTAAAAGCCGCAGGTCATCTCCAGCCCGGCGTTGCTGCCGTAGAGAAACGGCAGAAAAAACAGCTCGCTCCCGGCTTTCGGCAAACTGGCTACGGCCTGATTGATCTCATCAAACGAGAGATCGCCCCACTGGGCGGTAAACCATTCGAGGTTGCCGGATGAGGTCGGGCTGGCTTCGTGAACGATATACTGGCCGTCATTGACGTAGCGGCCATAGACGTAAGGGTGAGCCTCATGTTCGCGCAGACCGTGAGCGATACCGCTGGTGACGGCCCAGGTCCCCATCACCGCATTGAGGGTCGACTCATCCTCAATCCCGGCGCAAAGGGCGGTGGAGACCACGTCAAACAGGCCGCCAACGACGGGAGTACCCGCCGCCAGACCGGTTAAAGCGGCTGCCTGAGCGGTGATCTCCCCGCATATTTCGGCTGACCCTACAACGGGGGGCAGCGCGCTATCCACTTCGCCGATCCCCAGCCATTGGGTCAGACACGGGTCGTACTGGCCCGTGGACATGTTGTAGAGGTTGGACTCGGAGATGTTGCTCTCCTCGCAGCCTTTCACGCCGGTTAGGCACCAGCGCAGATAGTCATGCCCCATCATCACGCAGCCAATTTGCGCGTAGCGCTGGGGGTCATTCTCTTTGACCCAGCGCAGCAGAGAAGCCGGATGCCCGGTCCATAGCGTCTGGCGGGTAACGGGATAGAGCCGTTCGGGAATACGGTCCCGCTGCCAGCGCTGAACGATATTCAGCGCCCGACGATCGGACGAGAGGATGGCGTTACCCAGCGGCCGATCCTGCTTATCGAGGAGAAAGAGACCCTTACCCTGAGCGGAGATGCCCACGCCTTTAATCTGTTCACCGGATACCCCTGCCCGTTGTAATAGTTCGGCAATGGTTGCCGCGCAGTGTTGCCAGAGCTGATGCATGTCGCGTTCGGCGTAACCCGGCAGGGGCGACATCGTCTGTAGCGCTTGCCGCACAATGCCATGTTCATGACCTTCGGCATCATATAAACCGGCTTTCAGATACGTGCCGCCACAATCAATACCCAGCCAGAAGGCCTGTTTCTTGCTCATCTTTCGCATCTCATTCTTGCCGGGAGGACCCGGCATATTTCGCAGGCCCGGCAGGCGCAGCGCCGCCGGGCTCGATTTTACGCAGTGCGTTTATGTGGGTTTATCGTCTTTACCGGCGCAGCACCGGCATCGCATTTCGCCGGCAGCAGCAGCGCCATCAGCGCGGCCAGCGCCAGGGAGATCGCCAGGCAATAAACGCCGGCGTCTTTGCTGTACAGCGTGATCAGAACCCCGACCGCATAAGGACCACAAAATCCGCCGAGGTTGCCAAGCGCGTTGATAACCCCGCGCGCGCCGCCCGCCATTTCAGCGCTGAACAGACGTGCCGGGATGGTCCAGAACACGCCAGCCGCCGATTGCAGGAAGAATCCGCAGCCGACCAGCGCGGCATAGGAGAGCCATATTTGATTTTTCAGCGCCACCGACAGGAACATGCACAGAGCGAAGCCAATCAGCGGCAGGCAGACGAACAGCTTGCGTTTACCGGTTCGGTCTGAAAGAGAAGAGAACAGGAACATCCCGGCAATGGCGCCGACGTACGGCAGAATGGCGAGCATCCCGACCTGCCCCATGCTGCTGTGGGTTAATTCTTTCAGAATGGTGGGCAGCCACAGGGTGTAGCCGTAAATGCCGGTCTGGTAGAAGAAGTTCAGGGCGATAAGCTGCCACATGGTTTTGTCGGAGAGAACGGCGCTCAGAGAGGCGTTTTTCACTTCGGTGCCGGCAATGGCCCGTTGCTCTGCGGCCAGCGTCTCGACCAGATAGTTCTGCTCTGCTTTAGAGATCCAGCGCGCTTCCTGCGGACGGTCATAGATGGTGTAGGCCCACAGAACCAAAACAACCAGCGAGAGCAAACCTTCGATAATAAACAGCCAGCGCCAGTCGAGAACCGTGATAATCCAGCCTGAGAGCGGGGCGGTGATAATCCCGGCAATCGGCACGAACATAATGACAATCGCGTTGGCGCGACCGCGTTCCGCATCAGGGAACCAGTTACTGATCATGGTGAGAACGACCGGCAGCATGCCGCCTTCCGCCACGCCTAGTAAGAAGCGCAGGGCCAGCAGCTGGTACTGATTGGTAATTAACCCCGTCAGCACGGAGATAACCGCCCAGGCGACCAGCGACCAGCCGATAAATTTCTTACCGCTGCCGTGAACGGCAATTTTCCCGCCGGGAACCTGTAAAAATAGATAACCGATAAAGAAAATACCGCCCGCCAGCCCCGCCATGGTGGCGGAAATACCTAAGTCGGCGTCCATGCCGCCGGGCATGGCAAAGGCAATATTGACCCGGTCCATATAAGAAATAATACAGGTGATCAGTATTGGGGGAATAATTCTTAACCAGCGCTGGCGCGGTATATTTTTGGGTGTAGAGTTAGAGGTTATATTCATCTTTATAGTCTCGTAATATTAAAAAATATTCTGGCGATGAAGGTGGTTATTATTATTGTGCTTGTTTTAGCGCTGAGATGCCGTCGCGTAATATCGCGATGCGATGGTCAACGTTTGCGCTGGCAGTGATTTCCAGTAATTTGATACCTGAGAATTGCAGGGGATCGGCTCCTGCGCAGGCAAATAATTCACGGGCGTGGTCGGTGGTCATCAGGCTCTGCGGGCAGAAAGGCGCGAACGGCGCGTGTAAATCCTGCCATTCGCCGTACTCGCCGGTTTGCGTCGTGCCGGAAAACATCAGCGCGCCGAGCTTCCCTGCCCGTTTTGCCTGCTGCGTATGGGTGAGCGGTAGAACGGTATTCCGCCCTTCAATGGCAGAGCGCGCCCAGTTGATACAGATGCTGATGTCGTAGTCGGCAATGGCTTCCAGCACGTTTTCTAACGGCAAAAATCCTTTGCGCGGCGCGGTGCCGGTCATCGCGTCGCAGTGCTCCAGCACCAGCTCGCAGGACCAGTCCCAGCGGGTAATCTCTTTTAATGAACGAGCAAAGGCGTCGGTAGCCTGAGCCACGTTGGCATTGCCCGCCAGCGGGGCGGCGTGAAGCTCAAGGGCAATGACCTTTCCGGCGGTCTTACCATTGATTTTAGCGATCTTCTGCTGCAGGTGACGATAGTACTCCACGCAGGCTTTGCGCTGCTCTTCGTCGCTGGATGCCAGCCCAAAGCCGCCGTTTTCACCGCGGCGGCGCATGGTTTCCATGATGGCGGTAACGACAATCTGCCAGTGTCCCGGGGTATGGCGCAATAACCACTCGTCGCCGAGCGGATGAAGATGTTCAAGGCAGGGTTGCTCCAGCCCGCGAATATCCGGGGTGTCGGAGAGCTGCCGCCAGAATTCCGTCTCTTCCTCTTCACTCTTTTGGTGAAATGAGGGTGCACAGGGGTACGCACCGATAATGTAACCGGTATTATTCGAATTCATTTTGTGCTCCTTTTTATAAAACTGAAATAGCGACCTTAACGACTATTTTGCGGATCGGGGTGGCTACAGTTTTATTACATCCAGGACGATGCACATCTTGCGGGAAAAATATCGCATAGTTGCCTGGCGTCATTTCAAAGAACGATTCATGTTCGCTGTCGTGATAGAAAATAATATCGAGCTGTTCTAACAACGATTCGCTGATTTGATTATTGCCGGTATCAATGGCGATACCGATTTTTTCTTCACCCCACGCCAGAAACTGGATATCCAGATAGCGACGGTGAACCTCCGGACGATTGTCAGCGGCATCGCGGGTGGTTAAGTCAATAATCTGCGCGAAGATGTTCTTGCCGTCGATTTCCACGACGCCGGGTTCCAGCGCGTGAAAATCCGTCGTGCGCAGGAAATCAAGCGCCTGTTCAATGGCCGCGGGCAGACGACACGGATTCGGTTGAGCAATATGGCCAAAAATCATGGGTGAGCTCCTTACAGCGCCTGAATTTTGGCCCATACGCTGTCATCGACGGTAATACCGTTGCGGCGGTTTTCATCCAGCAGTCGGGTAAATTCATGGCCGGGCAGGCGGACCGCCACATTTTCATCGGCGCGTTCGGCGGTGGTGATGAAATCCATAATCCGCTGCAGTTTGGCGTCGCGGGTTGCGCCATCGATCAGCTTATCCACTTCTATGGCGATGAAGATCTGCGAAACGCCATATTCATCGCTGTTTTCCTGAGTCACTTCGGCAACGGAAGAGCCGTTGGAAAGCAGGGTGGCAATCATATCCAGCACAATCGACAGGCCGGAACCTTTCCAGTAGCCCATCGGCAAAATACGGCGGTTTTTCTCGATAACCCCCGGTTCTTTGGTCAAATGACCTTCATCGTCGAATCCGCCGTCCACGGGCAGCTCGCGGCCGGCAAGGCGGTTAACTTCCAGCATGCCGTAGGAGAACATCGACATCGACATATCCACCATGGTGATCGGCGTTGACGGAATGGCGACGATCAGCGGATTGGTGCCGATACGGCACTCCTTAGCGCCCCATGGCGGCATAACGGCGATGGAGTTGGTCCAGCAGATGCCGATGTAGCCTTTTTCCGCCGCCTGCCAGCCATAGCTGCCGCCGCGCATCCAGTGGTTGGCGTTACGTAACGCCACCAGGCCGATACCGTGATCGGAAGCCAGTTCGATGGCCCGGTCCATCATCTTTTTCGCCGTCAGGTTGCCGATGGAGCGCTGGGCATCCCACTGCTCGATGGCGCCGAGGCTGGTTACCCGCTGCGGTTTAGCCTCGGGGATGATGTCGCCGTTGTCCAGCTGCTGGATGAAGCGAGGAAAGCGGTTCACGCCGTGAGAATAGACGCCGGATTCGGTGGTGCGGGCAAACATTTCTGCGCAGGCATCGGCGGTTTCTGCGGTGATACCCCGTGCCAGTAGTACTCGATTGAATGCCTCTTTTAACTGCTCAAACGTTACTTTCATTCCTGTTTTCCTGGTCAGATTTGATCGCTTTTTTATCTCTAAATTTCACTATGCGAAATCTGATTTCAAATATAGCGATCAATTTTTATCAGATCAACGGGCAGCGTTATTTTTAAAAATCATAAAAATCATAAAGTTGTGTTTTTTCGGTTCAGATCGTGAACTGAAACACACTTTGCGCTACCATCTGAACGCGACAAAAACGGGGAGCGGAAACGATGGGCACAAAAGAGAGCGATGTAACGCAAGACAAGGAGAGGCCTGCCGGAAGCCAGAGCCTTTTTCGTGGGTTGATGCTGATTGAGATCCTGAGTAATTACCCAAACGGATGCCCGCTGGCGCATCTGTCGGAACTGGCGGGCCTGAACAAAAGCACCGTTCATCGCTTATTGCAGGGGCTGCAATCCTGCGGCTACGTGACGCCAGCCCCGGCGGCGGGGAGCTATCGTCTGACGACAAAGTTTATCGCCGTTGGCCAAAAGGCTTTGTCGTCGCTCAACATCATCCACGTCGCGGCGCCGCATCTTGAGGCGCTCAACCTGGCCACCGGCGAGACGGTGAACTTCTCCAGCCGTGAAGATGACCACGCTATCCTGATTTATAAGCTGGAGCCGACCACCGGCATGCTGCGTACGCGCGCCTATATTGGCCAGCATATGCCGCTGTACTGCTCGGCAATGGGCAAGATTTATATGGCGTTTGGCCATCCTGACTACGTTGAGAGCTACTGGAATTCACACCAGGATATTATTCAGCCGCTGACCCGGAATACCATTACCGGCTTACCTGCGATGCATGATGAGCTGGCGCAGATCCGCGAGCGTAATATGGCGATGGACAGGGAAGAGAACGAGTTGGGCGTGTCCTGCCTGGCGGTCCCGGTTTTCGATATTCATGGACGCGTGCCTTATGCCATTTCTATCTCCTTATCAACATCGCGCCTCAAGCAGGTAGGAGAGAAGAATTTACTCAAGCCGCTGCGCGATACGGCAGAGGCGATTTCCCGCGAACTGGGCTTTTCCGTGCGGGAAGGGTAAGGCAGATGACCAAATTGTCCCGGGCATCTGAGAGAAAACGCCGCTGACTCCATTCAGGATCAAGGCGCGGAAGCGGTTTTTTCTGGCACTCTGCGTTTTTATCCCCAGTGGAGCAAGGATGAACCGGTTTATTATCGCGGATGCGCAAAAGTGCATCGGCTGTCGTACCTGTGAAGTCGCCTGCGTGGTATCCCATCAGCGGGACCAGGACTGTTCTGGCGTTTCCGCCATGCGCTTTGCGCCGCGGATCCGCGTGGTGAAAAATGACGAACTCTCGACGGCGACGCTTTGCCGCCAGTGTGAAGATGCGCCCTGCGCCAACGTCTGCCCCGAGGGCGCTATCCGCCGGGAAAATTCGGTCTGGCGCGTGGATCAGCGCCGCTGCATCGGCTGCAAAAGCTGCATGGTGGCGTGCCCCTATGGCGCGATGACGGTGATGCGGGTGGAGGAGGGCGTACAGGCGCTGAAGTGCGATTTGTGCAGCCATCGGGAAGAAGGCCCGGCCTGCGTGGCGGCATGCCCGACGCAGGCGCTGCGCTGCATGGAACCGATGGAGCTGGAGAGAATAGCCGCTGAACGTCGCCAGCGGATGGCGCTGGCGATGTAGCGATGATGCCTTCTTACGGCGTGTTCCCGGAGGCGGCGCTGGCGCGCCTTGTCCGGGCTGCCTGTCCGCAGAACGCTGGAAGCCTGTAGCCCGGCTGAGCGCAGCGCGAGCCGGGAATATATCTGGATTATTCAGGATTCTGGCGCTCGTTTACGCGTCCTGTTCACCCCATGCGCGTTCAACTTCTTCGGCGAGAATCTTCACGCCTGCTTCAATCTTCTCCGGGTCCGGCACATAGTTCATGCGCATGCACTGATGCGTGTGCGGCCACGGTTTATCCAGGCCCGGGAAGAAATAGTCGCCCGGCACCATCAGAACGCCGCGCTTTTTCAGGCGCTGGTACAGCAGCTCGGTAGAAATCGGCAGATCCTTAAACCATAGCCAGAGAAAAATCGCGCCTTCCGGTTTATGAATCAGGCAGCGATCTTCCGGCAAATAGCGGCGAATAATGGCGATAGTCTCCTGAACGCGCTGGTAGTAGAACGGCTTTATCACCGTTTCCGACAGGCGCAGAAGATCGTTGCGTTTAATCATCTCGCACATCATGGCCGGCCCCATTCCGCCGGGGGCGAGGCTGATAATGCCGTTCATATTGCTGATGGCGGTGATGATTTTTTCGTTAGCGATGATAATCCCGCAGCGGCTACCCGGCAGACCCAGCTTGGAGAGGCTCATGCACAGCACGATATTCGGATTCCACAGCGGCCTGGCGTCGCTGAAAATAATTCCCGGGAACGGAACGCCGTAGGCGTTATCAATCACCAACGGGATGCCGTGCTGGTTGGCCAGCGCATCCAGCTTGATCAGCTCATCGTCGGTGATCACGTTGCCCGTTGGGTTGGTGGGGCGGGAAACGCAGATCATTCCCGTCTCGTCCGTGACCTGCAAATGTTCGAAATCCACGTGGTATTTAAACTGGCCTTCCGGCAGCAGTTCAATGTTCGGGCGGGTGGCGACAAACAGATCTTCTTCGAGGCCGGCATCGGCGTAGCCGATGTACTCGGGCGTCAACGGAAACAGCACTTTACGGGTGGTTCCATCCGCTCGACGGCCTGCGAAGAGGTTAAACAAGTAGAAAAACGCGCTCTGACTGCCGTTTGTCAGTGCAATATTCTGTGGTTCGATCTCCCAACCCAGTTCATCACGCAGCATCTGCGCCAGCAGGGCCAGCAGCTCGCTTTTACCCTGCGGACCGTCATAATTACAAAGCGCATCAAGGGCTTTGCCGCTGTTCAGCATGTCGGCCAGCAGGCTATGGAAGTAATCATTCATTTCCGGAATCTGCGCGGGATTGCCGCCGCCCAGCATGATGGCGCCCGGGGTACGCAGGCCGTCATTGAGGTCTTCCATCAAGCGGGTGATGCCCGAATGACGGGTAAATTTGTCGCCAAAAAGTGAAAATGTCATCGCGATTAGTCTGTCGGTATTCCAGGAAAGTGGGTAACCATAACGCCAGCGCAGACAGGGTGCAAATCGAGGTATCAGTGAGATATTTTGTTTTTATGCTGCTAAATTAAGATATTTTGGATTTTTATTCTGAAGCGGCTCCCCCGAGTGTCAGGGGAGCCTTGGGTCAGAAGGCTACTGCTGGCCTGCCCATACCACCATCACTTTGTCATCGCCGGTCTCGCGAATAAAGCCGTAGCCTTTCGCCATCGATAGGGTGGTTTGTTTACCCATGCCAATCGCCGGATGACGGGCGCGGAACTGGCCCAGTTTCTCCCAGTGGGTCACGCTGCGCGCGGCTTTGCCGCTGACGTCCTGCCAGTTCATATCTGAGCGCGTCCCCTGAAGCGGATCGGAGCCGGTCGGGCCGAACGGTCGCGAAGATTCATCGCCGTAGAAGATCTGCACTGCGCCAGGCGCGAGCAGCAGCAATTCCGCCGCCGTGCTGCCGCCTTCGCGGAACAGGCTGGTATCGTGCGAGGAGAGATAGCTTAACACATTGAAATCCTGAAGCTTCTCTGCCATATGTTGCCAGGTCAGGTCGATATTCGCCAGGCAGCTTGTCGCTTTCGCCGCCTGATCCTGATAATCAAAATTCAGCATTGCGTCAAAACCGTGGCGATAGTAGTCGCTCTGCATCACGCCGTGGCCCCAGGCCTCGCCGGTCATCCAGAACGGCGCGTTATCCAGCGCTTTATCCGGATTGGCTTTTTTCCATTCCGCCAGCGCTTCAGTGGCCTGGGTTTTTAACTGCAGCCAGGCGGCCTGCTCGACGTGCTTGGCGGTATCGACGCGGAAGCCGTCGATGCCGTAGTCGCGCACCCATTGGCTCAGCCAGTGGGTCAGATAATCGCGCGGCGTATAGCCGGGGATCGCTTTGGCCGCGGTATCCGGCTTATGGCGATAGAAGTTTGGCAGGCCGGATGGCGCCGTGGATTCGGTTTTCAGATCCGGCAGGAAGGCCAGCGACATCGTCAGGTCATCAAATCCGGGGTTGTCGTAATCGCCAATATCGGTGCGGATCCACTTTTTACCCCACCATTTTTCCCAACCGGCTTTGTCGCTGAAGTTAATGTAGTCGTTAAAGCTGTGCCAGCTTTGTCCCGCGCGGGGCTTCCAGTCGGTCCAGCGCTCTCCGAGGGTCTTTTTCAGCTCATCGCCCTGGATGTACAGCGAGCCAAACTGAAACTCCTGCATATCGGCCAGGGTCGCGTAGCCGGTATGGTTCATCACCACGTCGAACAGAATGCGGATCCCGCGCTTGTGGGCCTCATCGACGAGGCGGCGCAGATCGTCTTCCGTTCCCATATTGGCATCCAGCTTCGTCCAGTCCTGGGTGTAATAGCCGTGATAGGCGTAGTGCGGGAAATCGCCTTTCGTACCGCCGCCGACCCAGCCGTGGATTTGTTCCAGCGGCGAACTGATCCAGAGCGCGTTAACGCCGAGCTGCTGGATGTAATCCAGTTTGCTGGTCAGGCCCTGCAGGTCGCCGCCGTGGAAGGTGCCAATTTCCTGCATGCCGTCTTTGTGGCGGCCATAGCTATTGTCGTTGGCCGGGTTGCCGTTGACAAAGCGATCGGTCAGCACGAAATAGACGGTGGCGTTATGCCAGTTGAACGGCGCGGCGGCTTCCGTTTCCGCGCGTTCAAGCAGCAGCAGACCATTGCTGTTAAACGCCGGCTGGAGGGTAACTTTACCGCTGCTGACGGTCGCGATATTACCGCTATAGAAATCGCGAACTTTACTGCCTTCGGCGAAGGATTTGCTGACGTCAATGGTAAGCGGCTTGCCATCCCATTTCGGACACTGCTTCATCTGCGGCGCGGCGGCGGCGGTCTGTTTCTCCTCCAGAGAGACCATCATGGTTGGCGTACCTGAACGGGTATCGACTTCCAGGGTATAGCGGCCATCGCGGAATACGCGCCACTGCGGCGCCGGATCGCGGCAAGGTTCCATAGACAGCATCTGGTTGAGCTTGATCGCGCCGGCAGGCTGCCAGCACTGTTGGTCAAAATTAATCCGCAGAGGGCGCGTACCCTTTGCTACCTCGTTTTGACTGATAAATCTGCCGGTGCCTTCTTCGGTAAAGGCGGGGAAATCTGCGGTAGTCCAGGCGGCGAAGGCCATCCCAGGCAACAGCAGCGACGCAAGCGCAGCGAGTTTCATTCCGGAGTCCTGTGTGCGGTTTTTTGTTCAGTTTGCGCGTCTGGCTGTCTAATGAACTCATCCCACCGGCGCTTTTCCAGGGAGGATGAAAAAGGGTGAGTGATCGCGTTCAAAAAACAAGCAAAAAATGCGAGGGCTGTCGCATTTTTGTACTGTTGTCATGGGGCGGAAACCGATTTCAGATGACAGCTTTTCGGAATTGGACTATTTCTGTGGGTGCGTCATCTGGGTATTTTTGATACTATTCGCGATTCAACTATCGATTTTTTGTGAAAAACAAGGCGTTGGAATGATTGCATCCGACCAGGAGACCTAATGATATCGACTCCCATTCGACGATATGGGGCCGCGATACTCATGTTACTTACCTGCATATTTTCAGGTAGTGTGCTGGCAACAACACACACAGCAACAACGAGTCATAAAGCCCCAATAGTTAAGAAGAAAAGCACCGTTAAAGTAAGCAAGGTAAGCAGTAAACAAGAGTATTCTCGCAATAGTGTAAAGAGCAGTTCACTTCCTGATTTGCGAAAATACCCTTCCGGGACACCAAGGAAAAAAGCGTTTCTCCGGACGGTAATGCCTTACATTACGAAACAGAATCAGGTGATTACCGCCGATCGTAACTGGCTTGTTTCCAAGCAGTACGATGCGCGCTGGTCGCCGAGCGAGCGTACGCGGCTGAAAGAGATCGCCTCTCGCTATAAAGTGAAGTGGTCCGGCAATACTCGCCATATTCCATGGAACTCGCTGCTTGAGCGCGTCGACATTATCCCGAATAGCATGGTCGCTACTATGGCTGCGGCGGAAAGCGGCTGGGGAACGTCAAAGCTGGCGCGGGTGAACAACAATTTATTTGGTATGAAGTGTGGCGGTGGAAACTGCCGCGGTGCGATGAAGGGCTACTCCCAGTTTGATTCGGTGGAAGAGTCCGTTCAGGCCTATGTCAGAAATCTGAATACGCATCCGGCCTACTCGTCGTTCCGTAAATCGCGTGCGCAGCTGCGTAAAGCCGATCAGGAAGTGACCGCCAGCACGATGATTCATAAGCTGAAGGGCTATTCGACCAAAGGGTCGAGCTATAACAACTATCTCTTCGCGATGTATCAGGATAACCAGCGGTTGATAGCCGCGCACATGTAATTGCTCTTACATGTCATCATTGATGCCCGGTGCGTAAGCCCGGGCATTTTTCTTTGCGCGCTACATCATGACTTCGCTGTGCCGGTCGCGGTACTCCTTCGGCGTCACGTCGTACTCTTTCTTAAACACCGAATAGAAATACTGCAGCGACGGATAGCCGCACATCTGGGAGATTTCGTTAATCGATAGGGTGGTTGATACCAGCAGACTGCGCGCTTTTTCCAGCTTCTCGCTGTGGATCACCGTATGAATGGTTTCGCCGACTTCCTCTTTGAAGCGCTTTTCCAGATTCGAGCGGGAAATCCCCACGGCGTCCAGCACCTGCTCAACTTTAATCCCTTTACAGGCGTGGTTACGGATATAGTGCATCGCCTGAATGACCGAAGGATCGGTGAGCGAACGGTAGTCGGTGGAGCGGCGTTCTATCACGCGCATCGGCGGGATAAGCTGACGCTGAAGCGGCAGCTCTTCATTCTCCAGCAGGCGATGCAGCAGCTTTGCCGCCTGGTAGCCCATCTGACGGGTGCCCTGCGCAACGGAGGAGAGCGCCACGCGCGACAGGTAGCGGGTAAGCTCTTCGTTATCTATGCCGATAACGCACAGCTTTTCCGGGACGGGGATATGCAGCCGCTCGCAGGCCTGTAATACGTGGCGCGCGCGGGCATCGGTAACGGCGATGATGCCGGTTTGCGGCGGCAGGGTTTGCAGCCAGTCGGCGAGGCGGTTTTGCGCATGCTGCCAGTTTTCCGGCGCCGTCTCGAGACCCTGATAGACCACGCCGCGATATTTCTCTCTGGCGACCAGCTGGCAAAACGCGTGTTCGCGCTCGGCGGCCCAGCCTTTACAGCTGGAAGCGGGCAGGCCGTAAAAGGCGAAGCGGTTAATGCCTTTTTCCTTCAGATGCAGGAAGGCGCTCTCAACCAGCGCGGCGTTGTCGGTGGCGATATAGTGAACCGGCGGATAGCACTCCGGGCGGTGGAAGGAGCCGCCGACGCCGACAATCGGAACATTCACGTCGATCAGCAGGTTTTCAATTTCCGGGTCGTCGTAATCGGCAATAACGCCGTCGCCTAACCACTCTTTGATGTTTTCAATTCGTGCCCGAAAATCTTCCTCAATGAAGATATCCCATTCCAGTTGCGATGCTTGTAAATATTCGCCGACGCCCTCAACGACCTGGCGATCGTAGGCTTTGTTGGCATTGAATAACAGCGTAATACGGTGACGCTTTTCAAACATAGTGTTGTTCCTGGTCTCTCTTGCAGGCCATACAATACCGGCCAATGCCCGGATTTTTTCAAGCTACTTGTGCCTAAGTTTGGCGGTAGCGCAAATAATTCGGGCATTTTTTTTCACAGCCCTCAGCTTCGGCGTTTCGTGGCGGAATCCATCCATACCGCGAGCAATAAAATGACCCCTTTAACGATGTACTGCCAGAAGGTGGCGACGTCCATCATGCTCATGCCGTTGTCCAGCGCGGACATGATAAAAGCGCCCATGACCGCGCCCGCGACGCTGCCGACGCCGCCGGCGAGGCTGGTACCGCCGATCACGCAGGCGGCGATGGCGTCCAGTTCGGCGATGTTGCCGGCGGAAGGGGAACCGGCGCCAAGACGCGAGCTGAGAATCAACCCGGCAATCGCCACCATCAGGCCATTAATGGCGAACACCGCCAGCTTGGTGCGTTCCACGCTGATGCCGGATAGACGCGCGGCCTCCAGGTTGCCGCCGATGGCGTAGATGCGGCGCCCAAACGCGGTACGGGTGGCCATAAACATGCCCGCCAGCAGCAGCGCGGCGAGAATCAGTACCGGCGTCGGGACGCCGCGATAGTCGTTTAACAGCCAGATGGCGCCCAGTACAATAACGGCGGTAATCGTCTGGCGGCCAACGGCTGAAGCGGAGGCGGGCGTGGAGAGGCCGAGAGCCTGACGTCGCATACGGCCGCGCCACTGCCAGATGATAAAGGCCGCCATGCCCGCCACGCCGATACCAAAGCCAACGCCATCAGGCAGATAGCTCTGGCCGATTTGCGACATTGCCGGGCTGGTGGGAGAGACGGTGGTCCCGTTGGTAATGCCTATCAAAATACCGCGAAATGCCAGCATGCCGGCGAGCGTCACGATAAACGAGGGGACTTTACGATAGGCAACCCACCAACCGTTCCAGGCCCCCAGCAGCAGGCCAAGCGCCAGGGTGACCACAATGGTCAGCGGTAGCGGCCAGCCCAGCCAGACGTCAAATATTGCCGCTGCGCCGCCGAGCAGCCCCATCATTGAGCCGACGGAGAGATCGATCTCGGCGGAAATAATCACAAACACCATGCCGACCGCGAGAATGCCGGTAATGGCGGTCTGGCGCAGCAGGTTGGAGATATTACGCGCGCTCAGATAAGCGCCTTCGGTGGTCCAGGTGAAAAACAACATAATGGCCACGATAGCGGCGATCATCACGAATACCTGGAGGTTCATCCCCTTCAGCCCCGATAGCGCGCCAGCGGCAGGTGGGGTGAGTTTCATTTCAGACGATGTGTTCTTCGACATGGCGTTCGCTCCTCAGTGCGGCTTCCATCACCTGTTCCTGGGTCAGACCCCGGTTGATCAGATTAGCCTTCAATTTACCTTCATGCATCACCAGCACCCGGTCGCTTAGCCCCAGCACTTCGGGTAGTTCGGATGAAATGACAATGACGGCGATCCCCTGCTGCACCAGCTGATTAATCAGCTTGTAGATTTCGTACTTGACGCCGATGTCGATGCCGCGGGTGGGCTCATCGAGTATCAGAATGCGCGGGTTCAGCAGCAGGCAGCGGGCGAGGATCGCCTTTTGCTGATTGCCGCCGCTCAGGCGACCGATCGCCAGCTCCGGCGATGAGGTTTTGATCTTCAAACGCTGGATGGATTGCTGAATACAGTGCTGCTCTCCGGCATCGTCAAGGCTGCTCAGCGGACCGGTAAACTGGTTTAACGCGGCGAGGGTGATGTTTTTACCCACCGCCATGACCGGCACAATACCGTCTTTCTTTCTGTCTTCCGGTACCATGGCGATGCCCTGCGCAATAGCCTGCTGGCAGCTGTGAATCGTCACCTGCTGGCCATCAATAAAGATTTTTCCCTGCCAGCGGCCCGGCCAGACGCCGAACAGGCACTGGACCGCTTCGGTACGGCCCGCGCCGACCAGCCCGGCGATCCCTAGTATTTCACCGCGCCGCAGCGAAAAGGAGACGTCATTGACCCGCTTAATATGGCGATTCACCGGGTGCCAGGCCGTCAGGTTTTCCACCCGCAGGATTTCCTCGCCGCAGCTGTGGGCTTCGCTCGGATAGAGGGCGGTAAGCTCGCGGCCGACCATCATGGTGATAATGTCATCTTCGTTCATGCCGTCAGCGTTACGGGTACCGATATGCTGCCCATCGCGGATCACGCAGATGGTGTCGGAGATGGCTTTGACTTCATTGAGCTTGTGGGAAATGTAAATACAGGCAATACCGTGATTTTGCAGATCGCGAATAATATTCAGCAGAATTGCCGTCTCCTGCTCCGTTAACGAGGCGGTGGGTTCGTCGAGAATTAACAACCGTACCTGTTTATTCAGCGCTTTTGCTATTTCGACCAGCTGCTGCTGGCCAAGGCCCAAATCGCCGACGCGGGTATCGGGTGATATGGCTAAATTGACCTGGGCCAGCAGCTTTTCGCAGCGTAAGGTCATGGTTTCGTAATCCAGCAGACCGTGGCGGGAGATCTCCGCGCCGAGAAAAATATTCTCCAGAACGGTCAGATGTTTTACCAGCGCCAGCTCCTGATGAATGATGGCAATCCCTTTGCGCTCGGTATCGCGTATATGGCCCGGCCGCAACGTTTCCCCGGAAAAAATAATCTCTCCCTCATAGCTACCGTGCGGATATATTCCGCAAAGGACCTTCATGAGCGTGGATTTACCGGAGCCGTTTTCGCCGCACAGCGAGACCACTTCTCCGGCGTTAAGCCGCAGACTGACATTATCAATCGCCTTCACCGTACCGAAGGTTTTAGTAATGTTTTTCATTTCGAGTAACCAGGACATAGAGACTCCACATAAGCGATATCCGGCTGGATGGGGCAACGCCCCCGGGAGAGGGCGTCAGAGATTACAGCTCGCTTTTTTTGTGGAAACCGTCTTTGATTACCGTCTGGTCAATGTTGTCTTTATTGACCTCAATGGGCGTCAGCAGCCGGGAAGGCACATCTTTGAGGCCGTTGTTGAGCGTGGCGTCGGCCTTCGGCTGCTTATCGTTGCCCAGTTCGACGGCGATCTCTGCTGCGGTGGTGGCAAGGTCAGCGATCGGTTTGTAAACGGTCATCGTCTGAGTGCCAGCGATAATGCGCTTCACGCCGGCGAGGTCGGCATCCTGCCCGGAAATCGCCACTTTGCCTGCGAGCCCCTGGGCGCTTAACGCCTGAATGGCGCCGCCGGCGGTGGCATCGTTAGAGGCGACGACCGCATCAATTTTGTTATTGTTGGCGGTCAGGGCGTTTTCCATAATCTTCAACGCATTTTCTGGTAGCCATCCGTCGACCCACTGATCGCCGACGACTTTAATTTTTCCTTCATCAATATAGGGCTTAAGAACTTTCATTTGGCCGGCGCGGAAAAGCTTGGCGTTATTGTCTACCGGCGAGCCGCCCATTAAGAAATAGTTGCCCTGAGGCACTTTATTGACCAGGCTTTGCGCCTGCATTTCGCCAACTTTCTCATTATTAAAAGAAATATAGAAATCAATATCGGCGTTATTGATGAGACGATCGTAGGCGAGAACTTTAATTCCCTCCTGTTTAGCCTCTTTTATCACATTACTCAGCACCTGACCGTTATAGGGAATAATAACCAGAACGTCGACGCCGCGATTAATCATATTTTCGATTTGCGACATTTGCGTTTCTTCGTTGCCATTGGCTGACTGGACGAATACTTTTGCACCTAATGATTCAGCTTTATTGACAAAAATATCGCGATCTTTTTGCCAGCGCTCAAGGCGCAGGTCGTCAATCGCCATGCCAATTTTGACTTCTTTCGCAATGCCCGACAGGCTGGTGAGGAGGAGTGAAGCACAGAGCGTTAGGCAAAGGTTCTTTATCTTCATAATAATAACACCTTTTTTGTAAAGTGCAGGATAAGACGAACGATAAAAATAAATGGCCTGATACGTAGCAGATTTTTAACGCGGAAAGGAGCGCTGGCAATTATCTATGCTTATTTTGCCGTTATGAAATTTTGTTTATTTGTTAATTTATGACCGCGATCGTACTTTAATAATTAGTTCTCATCGTATTTCATTGATCTCTCGTGGCGTAAGCAGCGAAGTGAGGGCGTTGTTCTATTGTTTTTGCGACCTGGCGCACGTTTGTGGATTCTCTCAATCACAGTGTGAAATAACGTAATTGAGGAAACTAAAAAGAGAATTCTATATTGGCTTATGACTTATTACTCGCCGCATCCCTGAATATGGAGTTCATTATGCAGACCTATTTTGATCAGCTCGATCGCGTTCGTTATGAAGGCCCGAAATCCGCTAACCCACTGGCTTTCCGTCATTACAATCCGGATGAGCTGGTCCTGGGCAAACGGATGGAAGAGCACCTGCGCTTTGCGGCCTGCTACTGGCACACCTTCTGCTGGAACGGCGCTGATATGTTCGGCGTGGGCTCCTTTAACCGCCCGTGGCAGCAGCCGGGCGAAGCGCTGGAAATGGCGAAACGCAAAGCCGATGTCGCGTTTGAGTTTTTCCAAAAACTAAACGTACCGTATTACTGCTTCCACGACGTTGACGTTTCTCCGGAAGGGGCGTCGTTGAAAGAGTATGCCAACAACTTCGCGCAGATGGTGGATGTGCTGGCGGAAAAACAGCAGCAGAGCGGCGTCAAGCTGCTGTGGGGTACGGCAAACTGCTTTACGAACCCGCGTTACGGTGCCGGTGCGGCAACCAACCCGGATCCGGAAGTGTTCAGCTGGGCGGCCACTCAGGTGGTGACCGCGATGGATGCGACCCACAAACTGGGCGGGGAAAACTACGTCCTGTGGGGCGGCCGCGAAGGCTATGAAACTCTGCTCAATACCGACCTGCGCCAGGAGCGCGAGCAGATTGGCCGCTTTATGCAGCTGGTCGTGGAGCATAAACATAAAATCGGTTTCCAGGGCACGCTGCTGATTGAACCTAAACCGCAGGAGCCAACCAAGCATCAGTACGATTACGACGCGTCTACCGTCTATGGCTTCCTGAAACAGTTCGGCCTGGAAAAAGAGATCAAACTGAACATCGAAGCGAACCACGCGACGCTGGCCGGCCACACTTTCCACCACGAAATTGCGACCGCCATTGCTCTGGGTCTGTTTGGTTCCGTTGATGCTAACCGCGGCGACCCGCAGCTGGGCTGGGATACCGACCAGTTCCCGAACAGCGTTGAAGAGAATGCGCTGGTGATGTACGAAATCCTGAAAGCGGGCGGCTTCACCACCGGCGGCCTGAACTTTGATGCTAAAGTGCGTCGTCAGAGCACCGACAAATACGACCTGTTCTACGGCCACATTGGCGCGATGGACACCATGGCGCTGGCGTTAAAAGTCGCTGCTCGTATGATTGAAGACGGCGAGCTGGATAAACGCGTCGCCAGGCGCTATGCCGGCTGGAACGGCGAGCTGGGTCAGCAGATCCTGAAAGGCCAGATGAACCTGGCGGACATTGCCCAGTATGCCACTCAGCATAACCTGGCGCCGGAGCACCAGAGCGGCCATCAGGAACTGCTGGAAAACGTGGTTAACCGTTACCTCTTTGATCGCTAATGAGGGCGATGATGCCCGGCGAGCCCGGGCATTGGCGATAACCGATGCTTTATTCGCGCCACGCTTAGCCGTGGCGCGTCAGTAAGGAGAGGCTGTATGTATATCGGGATTGATCTGGGCACCTCGGGCGTCAAGGCTATTCTGCTCAACGAGCAAGGCGAGGTCGTGGCTTCGCATACCGAAAAGCTCAACGTGTCGCGTCCGCACCCTTTATGGTCTGAACAAGATCCTGAGCACTGGTGGCTGGCGACGGACCGCGCGATGAAAGCGCTGGGCGCGCAGCACTCGCTGCGCGAAGTCAAAGCGTTAGGTATTGCGGGCCAGATGCACGGCGCGACGCTGCTGGATAAGCAACAGCGCGTCCTGCGCCCGGCGATTTTATGGAATGATGGCCGCTGCGGTGAAGAGTGCGCGCTGCTGGAAGAGAACGTCAGCCGTTCGCGGCAGATAACCGGCAACCTGATGATGCCGGGATTTACCGCGCCGAAGCTGCTGTGGGTACAACGTCACGAGCCTGAGATCTTCAAACAGGTCGATAAAGTCCTGCTGCCAAAAGATTATTTACGTTTGCGCATGACCGGTGAGTTTGCCAGCGATATGTCCGATGCCGCCGGAACGATGTGGATGGACGTGGCGCGCCGCGACTGGAGCGATGAGATGCTCGCCGCCTGCGGTCTGAGCCGCGATAACATGCCGGCGCTGTTCGAAGGATGTGAAGTGACGGGTTCGCTGCGCCCGGCCGTCGCGCAGTCGTGGAATATGCCGGAAGCGCTGGTGGTGGCCGGCGGCGGCGACAACGCGGCGGGGGCGGTGGGTGTTGGCATGGCGGATGCGGGCCAGGCGATGCTGTCGCTGGGGACCTCCGGCGTCTACTTTGCCGTCAGCGACGGCTTTCTTAGCAAGCCGGAAAGCGCCGTACACAGTTTCTGCCACGCGCTACCCGGGCGCTGGCATCTGATGTCGGTCATGCTGAGCGCGGCTTCCTGCCTCGATTGGGCGGCGACATTAACCGGCCTCGGCACGGTTCCGGCGCTGATTGCGGCGGCGGAAGCGGCGAACGACGATGCCGATCCGGTCTGGTTCCTGCCCTATCTCTCCGGTGAACGTACGCCGCACAATAATCCGCAGGCCAAAGGCGTCTTTTTCGGCCTGACTCATCAACATGGTCCGGCGGAACTGGCGCGGGCGGTGCTGGAGGGCGTCGGTTATGCGCTGGCGGACGGTATGGATGTGGTTCACGCCTGCGGCGTGAAGCCCGAGAGCGTCACGCTTATCGGCGGCGGCGCGCGCAGCGCCTACTGGCGGCAAATGCTGGCGGATATTAGCGGCCAGCAGCTGGATTTCCGCACCGGCGGTGACGTCGGCCCGGCGCTTGGCGCGGCGCGGCTGGCCCAGCTGGCGTTGCATCAAAATATCGCGTTTTCCGATCTACTTCCTCAGCTCCCGCTGGAACAGGCTCATCGTCCTGATGCCGAGCGCTTTGCTCGTTACGCCCCTCGCCGGGAAACCTTCCGCCAGATTTATCAGCAGCTTTTACCGCTGATGTCCTGATTCTTTCGCCCCTGTCGATGGGGCGAATTCATCTCATGAATAATTTTAAATTCATGTAGTTATCGAGTGTATTTATATATTCTGAATTTATCGTTTCAGGGACGAAAAGTACGGATAAACGCGTTCTGCCAGTCCACAATGGGGCCTGTCTTATGCCAGGGAGGCACCATGAAAAACAATCTTATTGCAAGGCTGTTGATGTCTATTGGCGCACTGGTTTATCTGGTGGGAATCTGGCGAACCTGCCCATTATTTAGCGGTAAAGGCTATTTTCTGGGCGTTCTGGTCATGGGGATGTTTGCTGTGCTCACGCATCAGCGAACGGCGCAAGAAGCACAGCGAGACGGCGATTTTATCTCTCTGTGCCGGCTGGTGGTGCTGCTGTCGGTGGGATTGCTGCTGGTCGGCGCCTGGTTTGTCCCGGCTCCGTGGCGTGAAAAAAGTATTTACGTGATGGCGTGGTTTGTCTGTATGTACGGCGCGTCGGCAACGCCTTATCCCGCTAAAGTCACGGATAAAGCTCGCAATAACTCAGTGGAATAAGCTGTCAGCGGACAGCGAAGAGAGGTCGGCGCAGTCACGGAAGAGCCCGCTGAGTAAACGACGGCGCCGGCGTTGAACCGCAGGCGCCGTTTTTCAGCTCACCAGTCGGCGGCTGTCAATTCGCTGTACCAACATTGATAGCGCCAGGCTACCCAGCAGCGCAGCGCTGAATATCCAGGCAATATCCAACATTGGCCAGCGGGTCAGCTCCAGTCCGCTGGCGCGCAGCGCGTGAATAATCAGCGCATGAAATCCGTAAATGCCTAACGAATGGCGCGCAATAAGCGCAATAAACGGCAGCTGACGCGTATTGAGCGTATTTTTTACCAGCGTCAGCAGGGCGAGCGCGCAGACAAAAACCGCGGGGCCGCAATATAAATACCAGGTATCACCAAAATCGCCGCGCCAGCGCAGTTCGTGCAGCGTGCCGCGTGATATTACCCATACTCCCGTGATGAATAGCCCAGCGCAGAGCGCAGTCAGCCATTTTTTATCGGTATCCAGCGTGCCGATTGCCCGCCCTAATACGCCGTACATCACGTAGTAGAACGTATCGCCGTTGATATAGAGATTGAGCGGCAGCCATTCAACGCCTGCGGCTTTCACCGGGACCATATTGGGGTTTGCCAGAATACCCAGCACCAGCATCAGCGCCAGCAGCATCCTGCCGCTCACCTGTTTAACCTGCACCAGCGGAGAAAGCAGGTAAATGACTACGATAGCGAAGAAGAACCACAGATGGTAGAACACCGGTTTCTGCAGCAAATTTTTCAGCGACAGTTCAACGTTGATGTGGGTAAACAAGGTGATATAGAGCAGCGACAGCGCGCTATAAAAGAGAATGCACAGCGCGATACGCAGAAAATGGCGGGGCTGGGCGCTGCGCTCGCCGAAAAACAGATAGCCTGAAATCATGAAAAACAGGGGGACGCTGACGCGAGATGCAGAGTTGAGGATATTGGCGAGATCCCACTCCAGCAGGCTGATGGTGTGCGGATGCGTGATATACCAGGTGGTACTATGAATCATGACCACCATCATGCAGGCAATGCCGCGCAAATGAGTAATCCAGTGAATTTTTTCCTGCATCAGTGCCTCTGTTTCTCCTTCTCAGAAAGGGTCTGACCGCCCTTATCCGCTGGTATCGCAGTGGAATAATCCGAGTTTTTCGGCATAGACTTGTCGAGGTGTGGCCCAATTCGCACAATGTGCCGATTATTTAACGTAACCTGCACGATAACAATTTACTAACAAGGCGGTCGAGAAAAAATGGTGATGAAATATGTGTTTTCTGGACTACTGCTGTGCCTGCTGGCGGGCTGTAGCGCGACGCCGTCTCCGCCAGTGCAGAAGGCGCAGAAAGCACGGATAACGCCGCAGGCTACCCTCAATATGGCGCAGCTTTGCAAGGATAATGCCGCCGTTCGTTATAGTACAGGCGTGCGCCAGGTTGACATCAGCCATTTCGAGCAGTTTCAGGGGAGCTACGAGCTTTCGGGCAAGACTGCGCGGAATGAACGTTTTATCTGTTCTTTTGACCCGGACGGACAGTTTTTGCATCTTTCCATGCGCTAAACGCGCCCACGGTGGCGCTTATTTCCGCAATTTTCCCTAAACAATCCCGTTTCATACTGTATATCTCGCAGCCAGCGGGTATACTGGCTCCTTCCTTTAAATCCACACGTATCCAGCACGAAATCATATGCAAAAGTTTGATACCAGGACCTTCCAGGGCCTGATCCTGACCTTACAGGATTACTGGGCTCGCCAGGGCTGCACCATTGTTCAACCACTGGACATGGAAGTCGGCGCAGGCACCTCTCACCCGATGACCTGCTTACGCGCATTGGGTCCCGAGCCGATGGCGACCGCCTACGTGCAGCCTTCCCGCCGTCCGACCGATGGTCGCTACGGTGAAAACCCGAACCGTTTACAGCACTACTATCAGTTCCAGGTGGTGATAAAACCCTCTCCGGATAATATCCAGGAGCTGTACCTTGGGTCTCTGAAAGAGCTGGGTATGGATCCGACCATCCACGACATTCGCTTCGTCGAAGACAACTGGGAAAACCCGACGCTGGGCGCCTGGGGTCTGGGTTGGGAAGTGTGGCTGAACGGTATGGAAGTCACGCAGTTCACCTACTTCCAGCAGGTTGGCGGTCTGGAGTGTAAGCCGGTCACCGGCGAGATCACCTACGGTCTGGAACGTCTGGCGATGTATATCCAGGGTGTCGACAGCGTTTACGATCTGGTCTGGAGCGATGGCCCGCTGGGTAAAACGACCTACGGCGACGTGTTCCATCAGAACGAAGTGGAGCAATCCACCTATAACTTCGAATATGCCGATGTGGACTTCCTGTTCTCCTGCTTCGAGCAGTATGAGAAAGAAGCCCAGCAGCTGCTGGCGCTGGAAAACCCGCTGCCGCTGCCTGCCTACGAGCGCATTCTGAAAGCCGCCCATAGCTTTAACCTGCTGGACGCGCGTAAAGCCATCTCCGTCACCGAGCGTCAGCGCTATATCCTGCGCATTCGCACCCTGACCAAAGCAGTGGCTGAAGCTTACTATGCTTCCCGTGAAGCCCTGGGCTTCCCGATGTGCAACAAGAATAAATAAGAGGCGGCCATGTCTGAGAAAACTTTCCTGGTGGAAATCGGCACTGAAGAGCTGCCACCAAAAGCACTGCGCAGCCTGGCTGAATCCTTTGCTGCGAACGTGACCGCAGAGCTGGATAACGCTGGCCTCGCGCACGGTAAAGTTGAATGGTTTGCCGCACCGCGCCGTCTGGCGCTGAAGGTGGCGAATCTGGCGGCTGCGCAGGCAGACCGTGAAGTTGAAAAACGCGGCCCGGCGATTGCCCAGGCGTTTGACGCCAGCGGCCACCCGAGCAAAGCGGCCGAAGGCTGGGCGCGCGGCTGCGGTATCACCGTCGATCAGGCTGAACGTCTGACGACCGATAAAGGCGAATGGCTGCTGTATCGTGCCCACGTGAAAGGCGAGAGCACCGAAGCGCTGCTGCCGAACATGATCGCGACCTCGCTGGCGAAGCTGCCGATCCCGAAACTGATGCGCTGGGGCGCGTCCGACGTCCACTTCGTGCGTCCGGTTCATACCGTGACCCTGCTGCTGGGCGACAAAGTAATCCCGGCCACCATTCTGGGCGTGCAGTCCGATCGCGTTATTCGCGGCCACCGCTTTATGGGTGAGGCGGAGTTCACTATCGATAATGCCGATCAGTATCCGCAGATCCTGCTGGAGCGCGGTAAAGTCATCGCCGATTACGAACAGCGTAAAGCCACAATCAAAGCGGATGCGGAAGAAGCGGCGCGTAAAATTGGCGGCAACGCCGATCTGAGCGAAAGCCTGCTGGAAGAGGTGACTTCACTGGTTGAATGGCCGGTGGTCCTCACCGCGAAGTTCGAAGAAAAATTCCTTGCGGTGCCTGCCGAAGCGCTGGTTTACACCATGAAAGGGGACCAGAAGTACTTCCCGGTTTACGACAACGCGGGCAAGCTGCTGCCGAATTTTATCTTCGTCGCTAACATCGAATCGAAAGATCCGACCCAGATTATTTCCGGTAACGAAAAAGTGGTGCGTCCGCGTCTGGCGGACGCTGAGTTCTTCTTCAATACCGACCGTAAAAAACGTCTGGAAGATAACCTTCCGCGTCTGCAAACCGTGCTGTTCCAGCAGCAGCTGGGTACGCTGCGCGATAAGACCGATCGTATTCAGGCGCTGGCCGGCTGGATCGCTGAGCAGATTGGCGCGGACGTCAATCATGCTACCCGCGCGGGCCTGCTCTCCAAGTGCGATCTGATGACCAACATGGTCTTCGAGTTCACCGACACGCAGGGCGTGATGGGGATGCACTACGCGCGCCATGATGGCGAAGCGGAAGACGTTGCCGTTGCCCTGAACGAGCAGTATCAGCCGCGTTTTGCCGGCGATGACCTGCCGTCTAACCCGGTGGCCTGCGCCGTGGCGATTGCCGATAAGATGGACACCCTGGCGGGTATCTTCGGTATCGGTCAGCATCCGAAAGGCGATAAAGACCCGTTTGCGCTGCGTCGTGCCGCGCTGGGCGTGCTGCGTATCATCGTTGAGAAGAACCTGAATCTGGATCTGCAAACGCTGACTGAAGAAGCGGTGCGTCTGTACGGCGACAAGCTGACGAATGGCAACGTGGTCGACGATGTTATCGACTTCATGCTGGGACGCTTCCGCGCCTGGTATCAGGATGAAGGCTATACCGTCGACACGATTCAGGCGGTACTGGCGCGTCGTCCAACCCGTCCGGCAGACTTCGATGCGCGTATGAAGGCGGTTTCCCACTTCCGTACCCTCGAAGAGTCCTCCGCCCTGGCGGCGGCGAACAAGCGTGTATCCAACATTCTGGCGAAATCAGACGTGACGCTGAACGATATCGTTCACGCCTCCGTACTGAAAGAAGCGGCTGAAATCAAGCTGGCAGGCAATTTAGTCGTGCTGCGCGATAAGCTGCAGCCGTACTTCGCCGAAGGGCGTTACCAGGATGCGCTGATTGAGCTGGCGTCCCTGCGCGAGCCGGTGGATGAGTTCTTCGAGAACGTGATGGTGAACGCAGAAGACCAGGATGTGCGCGTAAACCGACTGACGCTGCTGTCCAAGCTGCGCGATCTGTTCCTGCAGGTAGCGGATATTTCCCTGCTGCAGTAAGTGAATGGGTAATAATAAAAAACCTGCCTGCGGGCAGGTTTTTTTATACTAAAAATATAAGTAAGTGAACCATTAATAATTCGCTGATTGATATTTTCGTTATTTTCATTGATTGCCGGGAATTATTTTAGGAATATGCCAACGTAGTCTGGTCAGATATTTACGGTAGAATGCTGACGGGTGCTTGAGACTGTTTGTCTCAGGCGTTCAGCGGGAGACAAACAGAGAAAAGCCCCACCTGATGATAAATCAAAGTGAGGCTCCCCTATGCATGAACACCATAAGAGTAGCCTCTTACCTGTTGAAAATCAACACGGGAGGCGAGGAATGCCGCAAAAGTATCTGTTGTTTAGCTTAATAGTGATTTGCTTCACTATTTTATTATTTACCTGGATGGTGCGTGATTCGCTGTGTGAATTACAGCTCAGGCAGGGGAATATTGAGCTGGTGGCGTTCTTAGCCTGTGGGATTAAAACGTAAGAGACGGTGGCGGAGAGCGATCTCCGCCATTCTTACGGCGTTAAGCATTCTTATAGCACCCTGTTTTTTTCATGAAATCATTTATTTCGCCTCCTGAAACCAGGAGGCTTTTTTTCCGGATTCACGGCCTGTCGAAAAAACAGGCTTGAAATGTATACCGGGGTATGGCTATCCTATGGCCCGACGAATCCCTCGTCTCACCGGAGAGCACGCGCCAAATGAACAAACACGACTGATGAATTTCACGCCTTGCTTCGCGCTATTTGCGAGCAGGGGAGGTATTGATTTCATTCAGGAGTGCTTATGGCTCATTGTGCCCGGTCCCCCTCTTTTCTTTTGCATCAGGTCACCTGTCAGTTAGCGACGGGAGATACGCTTTTTGGTCCGCTGAATTTATCGCTGGAAGGCACCCTCTGCGGGCTTGTCGGGCGCAATGGCGTCGGTAAAACCCGATTATTGCGTTTGCTGGCGGGCCTGGACTCGCCGTCGAGCGGCCATATCGAACGTGTGGCTTCGGTGAGCTACGTTGCTCAGCAGCATGTCATGTTTCCTGATACGACGCTGGCGGAATGGCTTGGTGTCGAATTCGTTTTTTCTGCTCTGGCTCGTCTTGAACGGGGCGAAGGGCGAGCCGACGATCTTGAACGACTTGATGGCTTTTGGGATCTCCCGGAGCGCCTGAATGCAGGATTCCAGGCCGCTGGCTTAGGAGAATTTTCCCCCGGACGGCTCGCCTCTTCGCTGAGCGGCGGGGAAAGAGTGAAGGCGCAGCTGTGCGGAGCGTTCCTGTCCGACGCGGATTTCCTCCTGCTTGACGAACCCACCAACCATCTCGACCGACAAGGCCGCGCGTGGCTATATCAGCAGCTTGAGCAATGGCGCGGAGGGGCGTTGATCGCCAGCCACGATCGGGAGCTACTGACCCAAATGCCGCGCATCCTCGAGCTGGCATCTGCGGCTTTGCGCAGCTACGGCGGAAATTATGCGGATTATCAGCAGCAGCGTGAGCTGGAGCAGCAGGCGGCTCGCGCCGCGCTGGAGCATGCGGTTACTGAACGGCGACGAACCCGGGCGCGGATGCAAAAAGAGCACGATGCCTGCCGGCGCCGCTCGGCGCAGACGTTGCGCACTATCGACACGCTCAATATCGCTTCATTTGAGCGTGTTGCCTGGAAAGGGGCGGCAAAAGAGCGTCCCGGCACCCTTAAGCGCCAGCATCGTGAACAAAGCAGCATCCTCAACGATGCGATAGAGCAGGCGCGTGAGCGGGTAGAGGAAGACAACCCGGTGATGTTTACTCTGCCCGGTAGCCAGGTCGCTGCGGGAAAGCAGGTGCTGGAGCTGGACGCGCTGCGGCTGACCCATTCACCGATGGCAGCGCTGGACTGGCGTATAGATGGGCCGATGCGCGTGGCGCTGCGTGGCCCCAACGGCTGCGGTAAAACAACGTTGCTTAAAACGCTGCTGGGCCTGCAGCCGCCGCTCTCAGGAAGCTGCCGCTTATCGGTCAACGCGGCGTATCTGGATCAGCATCTGAGCCAGCTGGACCTGTCATTGTCCATCATGGCGCACCTGAATCTCGGTGATACGCCCTTAGAAGAAGGTGTGCTGCGCAGCCAGCTGGCGCAGCTACAGCTGGGGGCGGACAAAGTCCATCTACCGCTATCGGTTCTGAGCGGAGGCGAAAGATTAAAAGCGGCGCTGGCCTGCGTGCTCTGGCGACGGGAGGCTACGCAGCTGCTGCTGTTGGATGAGCCCACTAACCATCTTGACCTGGCGTCCACTCTGGCGATTGAAAAAGCGCTGGCACAGTTTCCCGGCGCGATGCTGGTGGTGTCGCATGATGAAGCCTTTTTACGGGCGCTGAAGCTGACCCATTGCCTGGCATGGCGGGAAGAGGGCTGGAGCGTTGAGAGGCTATAAATGCAAAAAACCGCCATCGATGGATGGCGGTGACTTAAGGCGCAAATAAAAAATCCCCGCCGTTTGGCAGGGACTTAATAATTTTGAGCTTTTTAAGCTTACAGGCTGGTTACGTTGCCAGCTGCCGGGCCTTTAGCGCCGCTTTCGATGGTGAAGGAAACTTTCTGACCTTCGTCCAGAGATTTGTAGCCTTCGTTCTGGATAGCAGAGAAGTGTACGAACACGTCTTTAGAACCATCGTCAGGAGTGATGAAGCCAAAGCCTTTGTCAGCGTTGAACCATTTTACGATACCAGTCATTTTACCGGACATAGTGAATTACCTTTAAAAAAATAAATGAGCCTTGCGGCGTTACGGTCTGGACTACAGATTTAAAGCGATAAAGGGAAAGTTCACTACCGGGGTATCAACGGATAACCTTTGAAGGACTGCTCTATTCGAATGCTCTGTGGTCTTTACTTCAAACCTGCGAGCATTAACGCATGTTCACGTTGTGATAGCAAACTTTTTTTTCGTTGGCATGAAAACGGTCCTTTGGCAGGACCGCTAGCCGAAACCCATAAACGCTAAAATTATGAATCAATAAGCTGTCTTGAAAGCTGCGGATTCGCCTGGATCAGGCGCATCAGCTTAAGCTCTGTGGGAGAAGGCCTTACGCGTCTCGATTCCCACTCTTGTACCATTGCTACGCTGACGCCCATGGCGTTGGCAAAATCATCTATTTTCAGCCCGGTACCTTTGCGTAGCTGGTCAAATTCAATGCATGCGGCGGGCTTACGCGTCAGCGAGGCCGCCTGAGCCTGATCTTTAAAAATAATTTGTTCAAGGTTGCTCAGCAGTTCAAATGCAGGATCTTTATATTCCATTGAGAACTCCTCTCTTTCATACGGCGGAGGGTGAATTATGTAGAGCCTCTTAAGAATAGTCGGAAAAAAAGGCCAGGAATGCTTACCCTGATAATTATTTATCACCCGAGGTTCTTTCGCGCCGCGTCGGACGATATAACATGCTGAAAAGTAATAGAGAGAGCCGATAAGCAAATTATTGTAAACAGATAAGAAGAAAAGCGGAAAAGGCCAGCGCGCGCCCGCTGGCCGGTATATTACGCCTTTTGGAGCTTCTCCACTTCACCCTGGGCCGCCGGAGGTTGCCGTTGGCCAAGCTTATATTTGACCAGCAGCGCGGTGGCCGACAGGAAGGCCGGGATTGCCAGCAAGGAGAAAATCGTTTCGAAAGAGAGCTGGGCCTGCATCAGGAACGCGCCGCTAAAGGCGCCGAGAATGCCGCCAAAGCGACCAATCCCTAACATCCAGGCCACGCCGGTCGCGCGTCCCTGGGTGGGATAGAAACCGGCGGCCAGCGCAGGCATTGATGATTGCGCGCCGTTCATAATGCTGCCGGCGATAAATACCATTATCCCCATCAGCAGCAGGTTATGGGTCGAGAAACCAACCAGACAAACGAACATGCCGGTCAGCAGCCAGCCCACGGCCACCACTTTGTTTGGGTTGAACTTATCCATCAGCGCGCCGAGGATAAGCACGCCAATCCCGCCACCCAGCGGGAACAGCGCGGTGATAATAGAGGCCTGGCTCATCGTCGCGCCGGTTTCGCGGATGAGCAGCGGCAGCCAGCTGGTCAGCAAATAGAAGATCAGCAGGCCCATAAAGTAGGTCAGGCACAGCATGACGGTGCCGACGGCGTAGCGCGGTGAGAAAATCACGCCGATGGACGATTTCTCCTTTACCTGGCCCGCTTCGCGTAGTTCAAATTCCGCCTGCTCGGGAACAGGCGCGATGCGGCGCAGGATCGCGGCGATACGCTGGGCAGGCTGGCGTTTAACCACCATATAGCGCGCGGATTCCGGCAGAAGAAAGATCAGCACTACCGCCAGCAGCAGCGGCATCACGCCGCCAAGCACCAGCACGCTTTGCCAGCCGTAATGGGGGATCATCCAGGCGGAGAGGAAGCCGCCCAGCGAGGAGCCCATCGGAAAGCCGACGAACATCAGGTTAACCATCAGCGCCCTACGCCGCTCGGGGGCGTATTCGCTCATCAGCGTCGCGGCGTTCGGCATGGCGGCGCCCAGCCCAAGGCCGGTAAGAAAACGCAGCAGCGTCAGCTGGTTAAGGCTGGTAGCAAAGGCGGTCAGCAGGCTGAAGCCACCGAAAACCACGATGGACATAATCAGAACTTTTTTCCGCCCAACGCGGTCGGCGAGCGGTCCGGCGGTCAGCGCGCCGACCGCGAGCCCGACTAAGGCGGCGCTCATAACCGGGCCTAACGCCGATTTTTCGACGCCCCATTCCTGCACCAGGTCAGAGGCGATAAAGCCGATTATCGCGGTATCGAATCCGTCCATCGCGACGGTGATAAAACATAAGGCCAGAATCATCCACTGGTATTTCGTGAAGGGATGTTCATTGATAAAAGCCTGAATATCGATGGTTGTTTTCTTCATGCGGCATTCCTGGCAGGCAGAGCGGGGGACAGAGATAGATTATTGTTATCTCCCTCGCGGTCGTTGATGTTGTTTGTGCGATTATCGAACAAAAAGCCGTTAATCGCTCATTTAATAAAATCATCGAACGGCGGTTCAGGCAATGCAGGCGAAAAGGGAAGCGTGCGATTATCGTCCACTTTGCGACCCGTGCAGAAGAGAGAATAGATTAATAATAACAAAATCAATTTGTTAAGCGTTTCAGCCGAATACCGGATGATAGCGGTAATTGTGATGAACTTAACAGCCGACGCGACTGGCCGCTAAAACGCTAAAAAACCGGCTTTCAGGGAGGAAGATTGTCAGGAAAAGGTATCCTGCAAGGCCGACCTGGACTATCCTTGTCAGCGTCTGGCACGTGTGTGTCTGTTTGCGCTTTTTTTGGCTGAAAGGAGTAAAAAAATGGCGACAGGAAAGTCCTGCTCTCGCTGGTTTGCGGCTATTGCGGCCCTGTTAATGGTGGTTAGCCTGAGTGGGTGTTTTGATAAAGAAGGCGATCAGCGCAAAGCGTTTATCGACTTCCTGCAAAATACGGCAATGCGTAGCGGCGAACGTCTGCCGACGCTGACCGCCGATCAGAAAAAACAGTTCGGACCTTTCGTTTCCGATTACGCGGTGATTTACGGCTATTCACAGCAGGTAAGCCAGGCGATGGATGCGGGTTTGCGTCCGGTGGTTGATAGCGTGAACGCGATCCGCGTACCGCAGGATTATGTTACCCAGCGCGAGCCGCTGCGTCAGGCAAACGGCGCTTTGGGCGTACTGAGCCAGCAGCTGGAGAACGCAAAAATACAGGCGGATGCCGCCCACGGCGCGCTGAAACAGGGCGACGATCTCAAGCCGGTTTTCGACCAGGTCTATAACAAAGTCGTGACGGCGCCGGCGAATGCGCTACAGCCGTTAATTCCGGCAGCGCAGGTATTTACCCAACAGCTGGTGCAGGTGGGTGATTTTATCGCTCAGCAAGAAACCCAGGTCAGCTTCGTGGCGAACGGTATTCAGTTCCCGACTTCGCAGCAGGCCAGTCAGTACAATACGCTGATTGGGCCGCTGGCCGCCCAGCACCAGGCCTTTAATCAGGCGTGGACCGCGGCAGTTAACGCGACGCGTTAACGGCTCTGACAGCCCGGGCAAGGCTTCACCTTAGCCCGGGTTTTCTTTTTTCACTTCTCACTTCACCTGCGGATTCACGCAGTTCTTCTCAACGTTGCCGTTCAGGGCATCAATCAGATTATCCACCGCGCAGGCCGCCATGTTATAGCGGGTTTCATGCGTGGCCGAGCCAATATGCGGCACGGCGACCACGTTTGGCATATTCAGCAGCGGGGAGTCTTTCGCCAGCGGCTCTTGTTCGAAAACGTCGAGGCCGGCGGCATGAATTTCACCTTCCTGCAGTGCGGCAATCAGCGCCTTCTCATCCACCACCGGGCCGCGCCCGGCGTTAATAAAGATGGCCGAGGGCTTCATTTTGGCAAACTGCGCTTTGCCGAACAGATGATGAGTCTCATCGGTCAGCGGCAGGATCAGACAGACAAAATCCGCTTCCTCCAGCAGGGTATCGAGATCGCAGTAGCGGGCGTTAAAGCGCTCCTCTGCCTGAGGGTGCTGGCGGCGGGCGTTGTAGAGGATCGGCATACCAAAGCCCGCGTGGGCGCGCTGGGCAAGCGCCATCCCGATACGCCCCATCCCGACGATACCGAGGGTTTTATGGTGCACATCGTTGCCAAACCAGTCCGGACCGATGCTTTTGGTCCACTCGCCGGCCTTCACGCGGTTAGCCACCTCAACCACCCGACGCGCGGTGCTCAATACCAGCGCCATCACGGTATCGGCGACGGTCTCGGTCAGTACCGTCGGGGTGTGCATCAGCAGCACTTTACGCGCATTCAGCGCATCGACGTCGAAGTTGTCATAGCCGACGGAGATGGTCGAGGTCGCACGAAGCTTGGGCATTTTCTCCAGTAACGCGGTATCGACTTTTTCGCTGGAACCCAGCAGACCTACCGCTTCAGCGAACGCGTCGGCGTGCTGTGAAACGGTCTCCGGACGCAGGTTTTTCACCTGGGTGACGGTAAAGTGTTGTTCCAGACGCTGTTGCAGGTCGTCGGGAAGCGTTTTGTAGAGAATGACTGACGGCTTCATGCGGTTCTCCGTTGCGTTAAGGTTTCAGGCGTGACGTGCGCCGAGCGGAAGTTTTTGATTATTAGCAGGCTTAACAATCAAAGTAAGCCATACCGAGACGAAAAGCGCCACTCCCATGAAAATGTACGAGGCTGCGGGGCTGCCGGTGGTGCCGTTCAGGTAACCGACAAACCATGAGCCGAAGAACGAACCCAGCGCGCCCATGCTGTTAATCAGGGCCATGGCGCCTCCGGCGACGTTGCGCGGCAGCATCTCAGGAATGATGGCGAAGAACGGTCCGTAGGGGGCGTACATCGCCGCGCCGGCAATCACCAGCAGGGTATAAGAGACCCAGAAATGGTTGGCGCCAACGGCCCAGGAACCAATAAAGGCGAAGGCGGCAATCAGCAGCAGCGGCCAGACAAACAGCTTGCGGTTCTGCATTTTATCGGAGGCCCAGGAGACCACGATCATCGCGATGGTCGCCGCCAGATAGGGAACGGATGAGAGCCAGCCGACCTCGACCATGCCCATATTCTCGCCGCCGCTGCGGATAATTGACGGCAGCCACAGAACGAAACCGTAAACCCCGATGCTCCAGGCGAAATACTGCATGCACAGCAGGACAACGTTGCGCGAGCGGAAGGCTTCGCCGTAGTTGCGCACCGGTTTGATTCCCTGCTGTTCACGCTCCAGCTGCTCCTGCAACGCGGCTTTTTCGCTTTCCGCCAGCCAGTTGACCTGCGAAGGTTTGTCTTTTACCAGCACCCACCAGCAGAAGGCCCAAATCACCGCCGGAACGCCTTCGATAATAAACATTTCCCGCCAGCCGAAGGCCTGAATCAGGTAACCGGACACCACCGACATCCACAGCACCGTCACCGGGTTGCCGAGGATCAGGAAGGTATTGGCGCGAGAGCGTTCAGATTTAGTAAACCAGTTGCTGATGTAAATCAGCATCGCCGGCATGACCGCGGCCTCGACGACGCCGAGAATAAAGCGAATCGCCGCCAGCGCGGGAATATTGTGCACCATCCCGGTCAGCGAGGCGCAGGCGCCCCACAGGATCAGGCAGATAAAAATGAGTTTGCGTACGCTGCGGCGTTCGGCGTAAATCGCGCCGGGGATCTGAAAGAAGAAGTAGCCGAGGAAGAACAGCGCCCCCAGCAGGGAGGAGATACCTTTGGTGATCCCCAGATCTTCAGTAATACCGGCCGCCGAAGCGAAGCTGAAGTTAGCGCGGTCGAGATATGCCAGGCTATACGTGATAAACACGATAGGCATGATGTACCACCAGCGTTTTGTTGCATTCGTCGAACTATTCATAGGTTTGCCTCTGTGAGTGAGGTGACGCTCATCATAGAAAAGATCCGTTACGCCGCGCTGCATGTAGGGTACAGAACGGCCTGACGTTGTGCTGAATCTGCTTACTCGCCCAGCGCCTCACGCGTGGGTAAGCCTTCGCTATCGCCCTGGACCTGAATGGCCAGTGAGCCGATTTTGTTTCCGCGTTTCACCGCCTGCGGCAGCGGTTTTCCTTCCAGCAGGGCGCTAATCACCCCGACGGCAAAGCCATCGCCGGCGCCAACGGTATCGACGACGTTATCCACTTTTATCGCCGCAACGGCCCCCTGTTCGCCGTCGGCGGTTTTATACCAGGCGCCGTCGGAGCCGGTTTTTATGATGACCGCGCGAACGCCGTGGCTGAGATAAAAGTCCGCAATGGCTTCCGGCGTTTGCTGGCCGGTCAGAATCATGCCTTCTTTCAACCCTGGCAGAACCCAGTCGGCCTGAAACGCAAGGCGGTTAAGCTTCTCGACCATCTCGGCTTCGCTTTTCCACAGCGTGGGCCGCAGGTTGGGGTCGAACGAAATCGTTTTTCCCTGCGCTTTCATGGTACGCGCCGCGCGGTCCAGCAGGGCGTATGAGCTTTCCGACAGCGCGGCGGCTACGCCGCTTAAGTGCAGGTGACGGGCGCTGGCGAAGTATGATTCGTTAAAATCATCCGGCGACAGATGGCTGGCGGCAGAGCCTTTGCGAAAATATTCCACGATGGGATCGGTTCCATTTTCGACTTTAGATTTCAGCTGAAAGCCGGTAGCGTAGCGGCCATCGGTGCTCACGCCGCGGGCGTCGATCCCCTCTTTCGTCAGCGCGGTGAGGACGAAGCGGCCAAAGCTGTCCGCGCCGACGCGGCTTACCCAGCCGACGCTTAAGCCGAGGCGGGCCAGCCCGGTCGCGACGTTCAGTTCCGCGCCCGCCACGCGCTTCATAAAATGTTCTACTTCAGCCAGTTCGCCGGTTTCGGTGGCGACAAACATCGCCATGGCTTCGCCTATCGTGATGACATCTAACGCTTTTTGCATAACTTAATCCTCGCGTAACAGGTTGACGTAGCGGCGGGTCACGGCCGTCAGGTCATGGCCAGTCAGCGGAAATTCGATCCCGCGCGGGGCGTCTGCGGGCAGATTGTCGAGCAGCGCCAGCCAGCGCCCGGACGCTTCATCCGGCGGTACGGCGCGAAACTGCGAATGGTGCGGCTCAGCCGCCTTTACATGAATATAGCTGACGGCAGGCGCCAGGTGGCGCGCGGCATCTTCCGGCGAGTCGCCAACCCACAGCCAGTTGCCCATATCAAAGGTGAGGGTGATCGGCAGCTGGTTAACCCGACAGGCGGCCTTGAAGCGCTGCATCGGCGCCAGCTGGCCGCAGTCGGTTTGATCGTTTTCCACCACCAGCGCCATGCCGCTCTCGCGCAGGATATCGCGCAGGGTGTCCAGATCGTTTTGGTGGGTAAAGCGGCCCAGCGAGAGCTTCAGCCACAATGCGTTAAGGGTTTGCGCTTCCTGCAAAAAGTCGGCGAGGCGCGGGTTGAGCGAGCCGTCTGCGGTAAACAGGGCTTCCGGCGCGGAATAGCAAACCAGCAGGCCGCGGCGCTCAATATCGGCGGCCAGTTCCGGCAGGCGGTTCAGCTCATCCGCGCTGAACAGTTCCCGGCGGATCTCTACGCCGTCGGCGCCGGAGCCGGCGATAAACGGCAGGACGGCGGACTGCCCGCCCAGCGCTTTAACATGGTCATTCCCGTACGCGGCGGTAACGACAATAATCTTTCTGGCCATCCCAATACTCCCGACGATAATCTGATGCGTTGTTTATTACGCTAGATGGTATCGGTTCCAAAGCAAAGGCCAGGATGTCTAATTTATGATCGCCATCACGAAGGATCGTTAGCGGGAGGTGGAGCCTCTGACGATCAGTTCGCCGGAAAACACCCGTTCGCAGACCGGGTCGTTGCTGCCTTCAATCCGACGCACCACCTGCTCGACGGCGGCGAAGCCAATCTGCCAGGTCGGCTGTTTGAGCGTGGTGATCCCCACGCCCGCCAGCTCGGCCCACTCCAGTTCATCGAAGCCCAGCAGGCCGATATCGCTGCCCCAAATCAGGCCAACGCGTTTAAGGGAGCGCGCCACTTGCAGGGTCAGCGCGCCGTTGGCGGAAATCACCGCCTTGCGCATGCCGCGATGGTGGGAGTGGAAGTGGCGCAGGACGTTATCCAGCATCGCGCCATCGTTCAACGGTACTTCGGCGTTTTCCGCGACAATACCGGTATGGCGCAGGAGGGTCTGGCGAAACGCGCTCAGGCGCTCGCGGCGGGTATTGACCGAGCCGAGGGGTTCGCTAAGGAACAGCAGGGCTTCGAAGCCCTTTTCCACCAGGTGTTCGGTGGCGGTGGTGGCGGCCTGGGTATTATCGAGGCCGACGACATCGCAGGCGAATTCCGGAATTTTGCGGTCGATAAGCACCATCGGCAGCGCCGACTGCTGCAGGCGGTTGAGGCCGTCCTCGCGCATCCCGACCGCGTTGACCACGATCCCCTCCACCTGATAGCTGCGCAGCAGGTCGAGATAGTGCAGCTCCTGGTCCAGCTCATTGTTGGTATTACATACCAGCAGGGTAAATCCTTTTTCGCGACAGGCGGCTTCAATGCCGCTGAGCACGTTGACGGAGTAGGGGTTGGTGATATCGGCGATGATCAGGCCGATCAGCCGGGTGCGGCCATGCTTCAGGCCGCGGGCCATCAGGCTGGGACGATAGTCGAGCTCGGCAATGGCTTTTTCAATGCGCCCCAGCAGATCGTCGGAAAGCAGATGCTTCTCGCCGTTCAGATAGCGTGAAATGCTGGTTTTGCCGGTCTTTGCGGCTTTCGCCACATCGCTAATGGTTGCTCGCGCCGCTTTCGCCATGGTGGCTTCCTTTGCTGAAATCTGCACACACCTTAGCGCGAAAATTCGCTATATCAAGCATTTTGCCCGGCGAGTCGCCGGGCAAAGAGGGCATTACTGCAGCGGGCTGAGGGTAATTTCAACGCGGCGGTTCTGCGCTTTGCCTTCCGCCGTGCTGTTGCTGGCGATCGGGTTTGCCGGGCCCATACCGGTTGTGCGGATGCGATTAGCCGCCACGCCCTGGGTAATAAGCGCGCTGGCGACGCTCTCCGCGCGCTGCTGAGAGAGGCGCATGTTCAGATCCTGGCTGCCGGTGCTGTCGGTATAACCCACTACGTTAACGGCGGTTTTCTCATACTCTTTCAGCACCATCGCCACGCCGGTGAGGGTATTGGCGCCCGCGGGTTTCAGGTTGGCGCTGCTGCTGTCGAAAGTCACATTGTTCGGCATGTTCAGCACGATATTGTCGCCGTTTCGCGTCACGCTTACGCCGGTTCCCTGCATTTTCTCGCGCAGCTTCGCTTCCTGCACGTCCATATAGTAACCGATACCGCCGCCCAGCGCCGCGCCGGCCGCTGCGCCGATCAGCGCGCCTTTGCCGCGGTCATGTTTGGAAGAGGAGAGCGCCCCAACGCCTGCGCCGACTAACGAACCAATGCCCGCGCCGATCCCGGATTTACCCGCTTCGCGCTCCCCGGTATAGGGATTGGTGGTACAGCCAGAAATGGCCAGTGCGCCGCTAACGACAGCCGCAATCATGAGTACGCGTTTTTTCATCTTATTTCCTTAATCCTTTTTATTCTTTGCCACAGCGACCGTGACGGTTGATTATGACGCCCGAAACCGGAGAAAATTCCGCAGAGAGCATCTCAATTTGTAAATAACATTGAACGGCTGAATAACGTGCCGTCACCACACCTGCTATCGCTGACCAGGAGCCCGCATTGCCAACCTCATCTGCTACCAAAACTATCCTGACCGCAGCCCATTGGGGGCCAATGCTGGTCGAAACCGATGGCGAGAACGTCATCTCTTCGCGCGGGGCGCTTGATACCCCTTTCCCCAACTCGCTGCAAACCGCAGTGCGCGATCAGGTGCATAGCAAAACCCGCGTACGTTATCCGATGGTGCGTAAGGGATTTCTCGCCTCGCCAGAAAGCCCACAAGGCGTGCGCGGGCAGGATGAGTTTGTGCGGGTGAGCTGGGAGCAGGCGCTGGATCTGATTCACGCCCAGCACCGGCGCATTCGCGAAAGCTACGGCCCGGCGTCGATTTTTGCGGGCTCCTACGGCTGGCGCTCAAATGGCGTGCTGCACAAAGCGGCGACGCTGCTCCAGCGCTATATGAGCCTGGCGGGCGGCTATACCGGGCATCTGGGCGATTATTCCACCGGCGCGGCCCAGGCGATCATGCCGTACGTGGTTGGCGGTAATGAGGTTTATCAGCAGCAGACCAGCTGGCCAATGGTGTTGGAACATAGCGATGTCGTGGTGCTGTGGAGCGCTAACCCATTAAATACGCTAAAAATTGCCTGGAACGCTTCCGATGAGCAGGGCATCCCGTGGTTCGATCGTCTGCGTCAGAGCGGGAAGCGGGTGATCTGCATCGATCCCATGCGATCGGAAACGGCGGAATTCTTTGGCGACGCGGCGGAGTGGATCGCCCCGCATATGGGCACCGACGTGGCGCTGATGCTCGGTATCGCCCATACGCTGGTGGAAAACGGCTGGCAGGATGACGCGTTTTTGGCCCACTGCACCAGCGGCTATGACGTTTTCGCCCGCTATCTGACCGGGGAGAGCGACGGAACGGCAAAAACGGCGGAATGGGCGGCGGCGATCTGCGGCATTAGCGCGGAGAAAATTCGCGAACTGGCACAACTTTTCCACGAAAACACCACCATGTTGATGTCCGGCTGGGGAATGCAGCGCCAGCAGTTTGGCGAACAAAAACACTGGATGCTGGTGACCCTTGCCGCCATGCTCGGCCAGATAGGCACCCAGGGCGGGGGCTTTGGCCTTTCCTATCACTTTGCCAACGGCGGCAACCCTACGCGCCGCGCGGCGGTGCTGGCCTCAATGCAGGGCAGCGTGGCGGGCGGGACCGATGCAGTGGAAAAAATCCCGGTCGCGCGTATCGTTGAAGCGCTGGAAAACCCCGGAGCGTCTTATCAACATAACGGTATGGAACGCCGTTTCCCGGATATCCGCTTTATCTGGTGGGCGGGCGGCGCCAACTTTACCCACCATCAGGATACCAACCGACTGATCCGCGCCTGGCAAAAACCGGAGCTTATCGTCATTTCCGAATGCTTCTGGACCGCCGCGGCGCGCCATGCCGATATCGTGCTGCCCGCGACGACCTCATTTGAACGCAACGATATGACCATGACCGGCGACTACAGCAACCAGCATCTGGTGCCGATGAAGCGGGTGGTCGCGCCGCGCGATGAAGCGCGCGATGATTTCGAGGTCTTCGCCGACCTCAGCGAGCGCTGGGAAGCGGGCGGGCGGGAGCGCTTCACCGAGGGTAAAAACGATCTGCAGTGGCTGGAGACGTTTTACCAGATTGCCGCCCAGCGCGGGGCGGCGCAGCAGGTTACGCTGCCGCCGTTCGCCCGGTTCTGGCAGGATAATCAGCTGATTGAAATGCCGGAGAACCCTGAAAACGCGCGCTTCGCCCGCTTTGCCGCCTTCAGGGCCGATCCGCAGGCGAATCCGCTGAAAACCGCCAGCGGTAAAATTGAGATACACTCGCCGACCATCGCCGGGTTTGCTTATCCGGATTGCCCGCCGCACCCGATGTGGCTGGAGCCGGACGAATGGCACGGCAATGCGCAGGAAGGCCAGCTCCAGGTGCTGTCAGCGCATCCGGCGCACCGCCTCCACAGCCAGCTCAACCATACGCCGCTGCGCGAACAGTACGCGGTGGCGGGCCGTGAACCGTTAACCCTTCATCCGCGCGATGCGCAGGCGCGCAATATCGCCGATGGCGATCTGGTGCGGGTATGGAATTCACGCGGCCAGGTACTGGCCGGCGCGGTAGTGACCGACGGCATTCGTCCCGGGGTTATCTGCTTGCACGAAGGAGCATGGCCCGATCTCGACCCTCAGGTGGGGATCTGCAAAAACGGTGCGGTGAACGTGCTGACCAAAGATATTCCGACATCGCGGCTGGGTAACGGCTGCGCCGGAAATACGGCGCTGGCCTGGCTGGAAAAGTATACCGGGCCCGAGCTTACGCTGACGGCATTTGATCCGCCGACCAATGCATAATCCAGGTCGGATGCTGGGTTTCATCCTGCCATGCGCAGTCTTCAATGCGGAAGCCCTGCGCATGGTAGAAATTCACCGCCTGAACGTTTTTCTGGTATACCTCAAGGGTTAGCCAACCGTAGTGTTTTTTGACTTCGCCGATCAGCGCGCTGCCGATACCCTGCCTGGCGGCATCCGGCGCGACGAACAGCGCGCCGATGAAGCGTGACTCCATCACGCTGATAAAACCCTTCAGCACGCCGTCCTGCTCCCATACCCAGGTTTGCGCGGAGGGCAGGTAAACGTCGCGCACTATCGCCAGGCTGTCATGCCAGTAGCTTTCGGCGATAAACGGATGCGCGTGGATCGTACTCTCAAGCCACAGCTCGAGCAGCGGGCCGGTTTCGTTAGCGTCCCAGTTACGAATCATCCTGGCCTCCTGAGCGACAGAAACAGTCGATGACGTGGTCGTTGACCAGACCGCAGGCCTGCATAAAGGAGTAGCAGATAGTGGAGCCGACAAACTTAAAGCCCCGTTTTTTCAGCGCTTTCGACAATGCGTCAGAAGCCGGGGTGGTTGTCGGGATCTCCGCCAGCGTGGCGGCGGCCGTCACCTGGGGGGGATTATCGACGAATGACCAGACGAAATCTGCGAAAGGTTCGCCATTTTTTTCCATCGCCAGGAAGGCGCGGGCGTTGCCGATGATGGCCTGAATTTTACCGCGATGGCGAATAATACCGGCGTCGAGAACCAGACGTTCAATGTCTTCTTCGTCCATTGCCGCGACGCGAACCGGATCAAACTGGTGAAAAGCGCGGCGGTAGTTTTCACGCTTTTTCAGCACGGTGATCCACGACAGTCCGGCCTGCTGGCCTTCGAGACAAATCATCTCAAACAGCTTGCGGGGATTCTTTTGAGCAACGCCCCACTCCTTATCGTGGTACTCAATGTATAAAGGATCCTGACTGACCCATCCGCAACGTTGCATCTGTCTCTCCCTTTTGTGATAAAAACTCAGTCGTTCAACTTGACGGCTGAAAGATAAAGATAATAGTTAATACAGGGTTATTATTCCCCAAGCAGGGATAGGACACCCATAAAAAAAAACACAGCAACCTTGCCGTTTCGGCTCTTTTTGGAGTCGCATTAATGATAATAAAGAAATGCAATGGCCTCCGGGTATTCCTGGTCCCGGCGTGCGTATCCGTCTGGGCGTCGTGTGTTGCCGGGGCGAATGCCTGGCAACAGGAATATATCGCTATCGATACAAAAAGTAATACTGCGGAACGCTATACATGGGACAGCGATCACCAACCGCGCTATGAAGATATTCTCGCGGAGCGGATAAATGCGTCCGACGATCCTTCCGGACTGGCGTTTAATCAGGCGGTCTCTCCGGTGGATAGCGCACGCGGTATGAGCGTCGGCTGGAATTTCTCTCTGACCGAGGGGATGACGTCCGGCCCGGTCGCCAGTTTACATTCCGATCTGACGTCGCCGCCGCTTACCCGCAATGCGGCCGGAACCGGCTACGTGAATACGCTGGGCTGGCGGGTCGATTATCAGAAGCTATGGGGCGTACATCCGTGGGCTCAGGTGAGCTATAACCAGGAGTTGACGACGGATTTCGGCGGGGCGAACCGCGCGCAGGACGGTGCCTGGCGTGACGTGACGCTGGGCGCAGATATGTCGCTCAACTCTCATCTTGCCGCCTGGGCGGCGCTATCCCAGGCGGACAATTTACCCACCGGGGCAAACTATCTTTATTTAATGGGCGTGAGCGCCAATTTTTAATTTATTGCGGATACGCTGGCGGCGCTTGTGATTCGGCTCATCCCTGAGCCTCACCCGGATGGGGCTGCGGCATGCCGCCATTTGCCACTCGAGTTATTCAGGCTAAATATGTAGCATAGTTGATACGTTTAATTTACTTTATCATTACAGTAATGACGCATATTCCAGCGGTAGCGGTCACTAACTTTTCGATAAATCGTTAAGGCGTGAATGTTTTGCAATGCCATTCATTCCGCCTTTAATGCATTTCATTCCGCGGTAGCGGCAGCTCATGCCTTTTTTCCCCAGACTTACAGGGGACTTCGTTATGGTGGCGGCAGTTAATTATTCAGGACAACTGCTATGAACGCTGCAAACCGTCAATACACCCGCTGGCTTACGCTGCTCGGCACTATCATTACGCAATTTGCGCTGGGATCGGTTTATACATGGAGTTTGTTCAATAGTTCGCTTTCCGCCAAGCTGGACGAACCGGTAAGCCAGGTGGCGTTTTCATTCGGCCTGTTAAGCCTCGGCCTGGCGCTCTCTTCATCCGTGGCCGGTAAATTACAGGAACGTTTCGGCGTTAAACGCGTCACCATGGCTTCCGGCGTCCTGCTGGGCCTCGGGTTCTTCCTTACCGCGCATTCAAACAGCCTGATGATGCTGTGGCTGAGCGCGGGTCTGCTGGTTGGGCTGGCCGACGGTGCTGGCTATTTGCTGACGCTGTCGAACTGCGTCAAATGGTTCCCGGAACGTAAGGGACTGATTTCGGCTTTTTCCATCGGTGCTTACGGGCTTGGCAGCCTGGGTTTTAAATTTATTGACTCCCATCTGCTGGCGACGGTCGGCCTGGAAAAAACCTTTATTATCTGGGGCGCTATCGTGCTGGTGATGATCGTTTTTGGCGCGACGCTGATGACAGACGCGCCGAACCACACCGCTACCGCCAACAACGGCGTCGTCGAAAATGACTTCACCCTCGCCGAATCGATGCGTAAACCTCAGTACTGGATGCTGGCGGTGATGTTCCTGACCGCCTGCATGAGCGGCCTGTACGTGATTGGCGTGGCGAAAGATATCGCCCAGGGGATGGTGCATCTCGATGTTGCGACGGCCGCCAACGCGGTGACGGTGATCTCTATCGCTAACCTGAGCGGGCGCCTGGTTCTGGGCATTCTGTCCGATAAAATGTCCCGCATCCGGGTGATTACCATCGGACAGGTTGTCTCGCTTATCGGTATGGCGGCGCTGCTGTTCGCTCCGCTGAACGCCATGACGTTCTTCGCCGCTATCGCCTGCGTGGCCTTTAACTTCGGCGGTACGATTACCGTCTTCCCGTCGCTGGTCAGCGAGTTCTTTGGCCTCAATAACCTGGCGAAAAACTACGGCGTGATTTATCTCGGCTTTGGTATCGGCAGCATCTGCGGTTCGCTGATTGCTTCCCTGTTCGGCGGTTTCTACGTGACCTTCTGCGTCATCTTTGCGCTGCTGATTCTCTCTCTGGCGCTTTCGACAACGATTCGTCAGCCGAAAAGTGAAATTTACCACCAGGCTCATGCCTGAAACCGGGTGTTATCCCGGCCCCGATGATTAATTACCTAAGCTAATAGTGCCAATCCAACCAAATGTTTTGTAAATGTTTGGTTGGATCACATTCCCTCCTGATACTTTTTCCTTCCGCTGTGGTCTACTTATCGCGCTTTGTAGAGGTTTCTTATAACCAAGCTAAACGCACTTTATTAACCTGCTTACTTATATCGCTTAAGTCGGGCGGTTTTATCTCTTCGTTTTCCAGGTTTTTTGCATGAAATACATTAAAACGATGACGCAGCTGAAGCTCAGTATCTGGCTGGCGCTGTACATCGGCTGGTTTATGAACGCTGCCGTATTCTTCCGCCGCTTCGAGGGGTACGCTCAGGAGTTTACCATCTGGAAAGGACTCTCAGGTGCAGTTGAGCTGATAGGGACCTTTCTGGTCACCTTCTTTCTGCTGCGTATTTTGTCGCTGTTTGGCCGCCGGGTCTGGCGTATTCTCGCGACCATCGTCGTACTCTTCTCCGCCGCCGCCAGCTATTACATGACCTTCCTGAACGTGGTGATCGGCTACGGGATTATTGCCTCGGTGATGACCACTGACATCGACTTGTCCAGAGAGGTTATCGGCTGGCACCTGATTCTCTGGCTGGTGCTGATGAGCGCGCTGCCGCTGGTGCTTATCTGGAGCAACCGCTGTCGCTTCACCCTGCTGCGTCAAATTCGTACGCCCGGCCAGCGGATGAAGAATATTACTATCGTGCTGCTGGCTGGCCTGATGGTCTGGGGGCCTATTCGCTTGCTGGAGGTTCGTCAGAAGAACTTTGAGCGCAGTTCCGAAGTCGATCTGCCAAGCTATGGCGGGGTGGTGGCTAACTCCTATCTGCCGTCTAACTGGCTATCAGCGCTGGGGCTTTACGCGTGGGCGCAGGTGGACGAGTCTTCCGATAATAAATCCCTGATCAATCCGGCGAAAAAATTCACCTACGTTGAGCCGCAAGGGCTGGATGATACTTACGTGGTGTTTATCATCGGCGAAACCACCCGCTGGGACCATATGGGCATCCTGGGCTATAGCCGCAATACCACGCCTAAGCTGGCGCAGGAGAAAAACCTGGTCGCTTTCCGCGGATACTCCTGCGATACCGCTACTAAGCTGTCGCTGCGCTGTATGTTCGTTCGTCAGGGCGGGGCGGATGATAACCCGCAGCGGACGCTGAAAGAACAGAACGTCTTTGCCGTCCTGCACCAGCTCGGCTTTAGCGGCAACCTGTACGCCATGCAGAGCGAGATGTGGTTCTATAGCAACACGATGGCGAACAATATCGCCTATCGCGAGCAGATTGGCGCTGAGCCGAGTAACCGCGGCAAGAGCGTAGACGATATGCTGCTGGTGGATGAAATGAAGCGCGGTCTGGCGAAGAATCCCAATGGTAAGCACCTGATCATTCTGCATACCAAAGGATCGCACTTTAACTATACCCAGCGCTATCCGCGCAGCTTTGCGCAGTGGAAGCCGGAGTGCGTCGGCGTCGATAATAAATGCTCGAAGGCTGAGCTGATTAACTCGTACGATAACAGCGTGACCTACGTCGATCACTTTATCGTCAGCGTGCTGGATCAGCTGCGGGACAAGAAGGCGATTGTTTTCTATGCGGCCGACCACGGCGAGTCTATCAACGAGCGCGAACACCTGCACGGTACGCCGCGCAAGATGGCGCCGCCGGAGCAGTTCCGCGTGCCGATGCTGGTGTGGATGTCGGATAAGTATCTGGCGTCGCCCGACCACGCAGCTTCTTTTGCGCACCTGAAGCAGCAGGCGGCCATGAAGGTGCCGCGTCGTCACGTAGAGCTGTATGACACTATTATGGGCTGCCTTGGCTATACTTCGCCGGACGGCGGGATTAACCAATATAACAACTGGTGCCACGTTCCTGACGCTGCGGCGAAGAAGGAGTAGCAGAGTGGCGAGTTTCTCGCCGCTTGAGCGACTTTTTCATAATAAGGCATTGACGGGTGTGTATCGCAGCAGTAAGATGCGCCCGCATTCGGTGATTGGCGCAGCCTGGTAGCGCACTTCGTTCGGGACGAAGGGGTCGGAGGTTCGAATCCTCTATCACCGACCAAATTCGAAAAGCCTGCTCAACGAGCAGGCTTTTTTGCACCTGAAGTTTGTGAGGATGAGAACCTCCGGGGGTAGAGGTTCGACTCGAGCGGAGCGAGAGAACGTTGCGTCAGCAACGGCCCGCAGGGCGAGCCACGTAGTGGCGAGTTATCCTCTATCACCGACCAAATTCGAAAAGCCTGCTCAACGAGCAGGCTTTTTTGTTTTTGTCGTCCTTACTGATATGCAGCATCGTTTCCGGGAAATCCAGCCGTACTGCACACCGCTCCCGGGGGCGGCGCAAAGCGCCTTGCCCGGGCTACGGGTTCAGCGTTGTCTGCGGGCCGGTAGCCCGGACAGATGCGCAGCATCGCCTCCGGGAAATCCAGCCGTACCGCACACCGCTCCCGGGGGCGGCGCAAAGCGCCTTGCCCGGGCTACGGGTTCAGCGTTGTCTACGGGCCGGTAGCCCGGACAGATGCGCCAGCATCGCCTCCGGGAAATGCTGCCGTACTGCACACCGCTCCCGGGGGCGGCGCAAAGCGCCTTGCCCGGGCTACGGGTTCAGCGTTGTCTGCGGGCCGGTAGCCCGGACAGATGCGCCAGCATCGCCTCCGGGAAATGCTGCCGTACTGCACACCGCTCCCGGGGGCGGCGCAAAGCGCCTTGCCCGGGCTACGGGTTCAGCGTTGTCTGCGGGCCGGTAGCCCGGACAGATGCGCCAGCATCGCCTCCGGGAAATGCTGCCGTACTGCACACCGCTCCCGGGGGCGGCGCAAAGCGTCTTGCCCGGGCTACGGGTTCAGCGTTGTCTGCGGGCCGTGTAGCCCGGACAGATGCGCCAGCATCGCCTCCGGGAAAATACGCTGCTTGCTAAGAGTGTAAGAAAACGCCTCCACCCTCATTTCCTGGCGCCAATTCCCTATTTTGTGACATCTTCCATTGTATTTTTTTATATATACTCCGATCTTTTTTCGCGAAGCTTATGGATAACTTCAGCATTTTCCGCTGTGCGTTTTAACGTTCACGCTATTTATCGCTCACATATTGGTCACATCGCAAGAAATTTTTACCATTTACCATAATTGCTTATCACTGGCTGCTGGAAAATATTAAGGTGTTTATTCTGTCTATTGGCCGCTAGCATAAATTTCTCTGCTGGAAATAGCGCTTTGCACTTTTTTTAATCTTTGCCCGCCAATTCTCACACCGGATGTAAAACCAGGTTGGCTGTATTGACGTTTCCCCATTCTGTTGACAGATTGTAGGGCATGAGGGGCATTTCATGGAGAATCCGTACTGCAACTCAGTCGTTTTTGTGAAAGGAATCCCCATCTCTCTCAACGCTTTCGGGCACCACCGACCGGACCGGGTATATTCTAAATAGTTCGAGCTGCGGGAAGGCGGCAAGCGTGAGAATCTCCGGGAGCATAGATGACTATGTGACCGGGGTTATCGAGCGCAGCCAACGCATCCGTAGTTCGCAATATGACGAATAAAAATAAATAAAGGTCTGGCGGATATATGCAAACAACATCACATTTGGAGCAGAATAATGAGTATTTCCTTGAAGAAATCAGGGATGCTGAAGCTTGGTCTGAGCCTGGTTGCCATGACCGTCGCAGCAAGCGTACAAGCGAAGACCCTGGTTTATTGTTCAGAAGGTTCGCCGGAAGGCTTTAACCCGCAGCTCTTCACCTCTGGTACCACCTATGACGCCAGCTCAGTGCCGATTTATAACCGCCTGGTGGAATTTAAAACCGGCACCACGGAAGTCATTCCGGGCCTGGCTGAAAAATGGGAAGTTAGCGAAGACGGGAAAACCTATACCTTCCATCTGCGTAAAGACGTGAAGTGGCAGGATAATAAAGATTTTAAACCGACCCGCACGCTGAACGCCGATGACGTTGTCTTCTCCTTCGACAGACAAAAAAATACCAATAACCCGTACCATAAAGTGTCTGGCGGCAGCTATGAATACTTTGAAGGGATGGGATTACCTGACCTGATTAGCGAAGTGAAGAAAGTGGACGATAACACCGTCCAGTTCGTGCTGACCCGTCCGGAATCGCCGTTCCTTGCCGATCTCGCCATGGACTTCGCCTCTATTCTGTCAAAAGAGTATGCCGACAACATGCTGAAAGCCGGTACGCCGGAGAAAGTGGACCTCAACCCAATCGGTACCGGCCCGTTCCAGCTGCTGCAGTACCAGAAAGACTCCCGCATTCTCTATAAAGCCTTCCCGGGCTACTGGGGCACCAAGCCGAAAATCGATCGCCTGGTCTTCTCCATTACCCCTGATGCTTCCGTGCGCTACGCTAAGCTGCAGAAAAACGAATGCCAGATTATGCCGTACCCGAACCCGGCAGATATCGCGCGCATGAAGGAAGACAAAAACATCACGCTGCTGGAACAGCCGGGCCTGAACGTCGGCTACCTCTCTTTCAACACCGAGAAGAAGCCGCTGGATGATGTCAAAGTTCGCCAGGCGCTGACCTACGCGGTAAACAAAGAAGCGATTATCAAAGCCGTTTACCAGGGCGCAGGCCAGGCCGCGAAGAACCTGATCCCGCCGACCATGTGGGGCTATAACGACGACGTTAAAGACTACACCTACGATCCAGAGAAAGCGAAAGCGCTGCTGAAAGAAGCAGGCCTGGAAAAAGGCTTCACCATCGACCTGTGGGCGATGCCGGTACAGCGTCCGTATAACCCGAACGCGCGCCGTATGGCTGAGATGATTCAGGCTGACTGGGCGAAAGTCGGCGTCCAGGCCAAGATCGTGACCTACGAGTGGGGTGAATACCTCAAGCGCGCGAAAGCGGGCGAGCATCAGACCGTCATGATGGGCTGGACCGGCGACAACGGGGATCCGGATAACTTCTTCGCCACCCTGTTCAGCTGCGCGGCGGCAAAAGACGGTTCTAACTACTCCCGCTGGTGCTACAAGCCGTTTGAAGACCTGATTCAGCCGGCTCGCGCCACCGATGACCACAACAAACGCATTGAGCTGTATAAGCAGGCTCAGGTCGTGATGCACGATCAGGCTCCGGCGCTGATCGTCGCCCACTCCACCGTCTATGAGCCGGTGCGTAAAGAGGTCAAAGGCTACGTGGTCGATCCATTAGGTAAACACCACTTCGATAACGTCTCTATCGAATAATAACAGCGTGTTTCCCCTCTCCCCGCCTTGGGGAGAGGGAATTGACATTTGTGAGCAATACAGACGTCCTGTCACCAGGCGGGCCGTCTCCAGAGAGAATCCGGGTTATGTTGCAGTTCATTCTCCGACGTTTGGGACTTGTCATCCCAACATTTATCGGTATTACCCTTCTCACTTTTGCCTTCGTTCATATGATCCCCGGCGACCCGGTGATGATTATGGCGGGCGAACGTGGTATTTCCCCTGAACGTCACGCGCAGCTGCTGGCCGAAATGGGCCTCGATAAACCAATGTGGCAGCAGTACGTCAACTATATTTGGGGCGTGATGCACGGCGATTTGGGCATCTCGCTGAAAAGCCGTATTCCCGTTTGGCAAGAGTTTGTGCCGCGCTTTAAGGCCACGATGGAGCTGGGCGTCTGCGCGATGATTTTTGCCGTCATCGTCGGGATCCCGGTGGGCGTGCTGGCGGCGGTTAAACGCGGCTCTATCTTCGACCACACCTCCGTGGGCCTCGCGCTGACAGGCTACTCTATGCCTATCTTCTGGTGGGGCATGATGCTGATCATGCTGGTGTCGGTACAGCTTAACCTGACGCCGGTTTCCGGGCGCATCAGCGATACCGTCTTCCTTGACGATACCCTGCCGCTGACCGGATTTATGCTGATCGATACCGCGATTTGGGGCGAGCCGGGCGACTTTATTGATGCGGTAATGCATATGATCCTGCCCGCCGTGGTGCTGGGGACGATTCCCCTGGCGGTGATCGTGCGTATGACCCGTTCATCAATGCTGGAAGTGCTGGGCGAGGATTATATCCGTACCGCGCGCGCGAAAGGCCTGACGCGGATGCGGGTGATCATCGTTCATGCGTTGCGTAACGCGATGCTGCCGGTGGTCACGGTGATCGGTCTGCAGGTCGGTACGCTGCTGGCGGGGGCCATCCTGACCGAAACCATCTTCTCCTGGCCGGGCCTTGGCCGCTGGCTGATTGACGCGCTGCAGCGCCGCGACTATCCGGTGGTGCAGGGCGGGGTGCTGCTGGTGGCGACGATGATTATTCTCGTCAACCTGCTGGTCGACCTGTTGTACGGCGTGGTGAACCCGCGTATCCGGCATAAGAAGTAAGGGGCCATCATGTCACAAATTACTGAAAATAAAGTTGTCGCCGCGCCGGTGCCAATGACCCCTCTGCAGGAGTTCTGGCACTATTTTAAACGCAACAAAGGCGCCGTCGTGGGGCTGGCCTATGTCGTGGTGATGATTATCATCGCCGTCTTCGCCAACTTCCTCGCGCCCTATAATCCGGCGGATCAGTTCCGCGATGCGCTGCTGGCTCCGCCGTTCTGGCAGGAGGGGGGCAGCGTGAGCCACCTGCTCGGCACCGATGACGTCGGCCGCGATATCCTGTCGCGCCTGATGTACGGCGCGCGCCTGTCGCTGCTGGTAGGCTGTCTGGTGGTGGTACTGTCGCTGATCCTCGGCGTGGTGCTCGGCCTTGTCTCGGGCTACTTTGGCGGCGTGGTTGACTCGGTCATTATGCGCGTTGTCGATATTATGCTGGCGCTGCCGAGCCTGCTGCTGGCGCTGGTGCTGGTGGCCATCTTCGGTCCGTCGATCGTCAATGCCTCAATAGCGCTGACCTTTGTCGCCCTGCCGCACTACGTGCGTCTGACCCGCGCCGCGGTGCTGGTGGAGGTAAACCGCGACTACGTGACCGCTTCCCGCGTGGCGGGGGCAGGCGCGATGCGTCAGATGTTCATCAACATTCTTCCTAACTGCCTTGCGCCGCTGATTGTTCAGGCGTCGCTGGGCTTCTCTAACGCCATTCTCGATATGGCCGCTCTTGGCTTCCTTGGCATGGGTGCGCAGCCGCCGACACCGGAGTGGGGCACGATGCTCTCCGACGTGCTGCAGTTCGCGCAGAGCGCCTGGTGGGTCGTCACCTTTCCGGGTGTCGCTATCCTGCTGACGGTGCTGGCATTTAACCTGATGGGTGACGGTCTGCGTGACGCGCTCGATCCCAAACTGAAGCAGTAAGAGGTTCGAGATGGCGTTATTAAATGTAGATAAACTCTCGGTGCACTTCGGAGACGAAGGGACGCCGTTCCGCGCCGTAGATCGCGTAAGCTACAGCGTAAATCAGGGCGAAGTGGTCGGTATCGTCGGCGAGTCCGGCTCGGGTAAATCGGTCAGCTCGCTGGCGATTATGGGGCTGATTGACTATCCCGGCCGGGTGATGGCTGAAAAGCTGGAGTTTAACGGTCGCGACCTGAAGCGCATTTCCGAAAAAGAGCGCCGCCAGCTGGTGGGCGCGGAAGTGGCGATGATCTTCCAGGACCCGATGACCAGCCTGAATCCGTGCTATACCGTCGGTTACCAGATTATGGAAGCCATTAAGGTGCACCAGGGCGGCAACAAGAAAACCCGCGTGCAGCGGGCGATTGACCTGCTGACGCTGGTGGGGATCCCCGATCCGGCTTCGCGTCTTGACGTCTATCCGCACCAGCTTTCCGGCGGTATGAGCCAGCGCGTGATGATCGCGATGGCCATCGCCTGTCGGCCAAAGCTGCTGATTGCCGATGAGCCCACGACGGCGCTGGATGTGACCATCCAGGCGCAGATCATCGAGCTGCTGCTGGAGCTGCAGCAGAAAGAGAATATGGCGCTGATCCTGATTACCCACGATCTGGCGCTGGTGGCCGAAGCGGCGCACAAAATCATCGTCATGTACGCGGGGCAGGTGGTGGAAACCGGCGATGCGGAGGATATCTTCCGCGCGCCTCGCCACCCCTATACGCAGGCGCTGCTGCGCGCGCTGCCGGAGTTCGCTCAGGATAAAGCGCGTCTTGCCTCGCTGCCGGGCGTGGTGCCGGGCAAATACGACCGTCCGAGCGGCTGTCTGCTCAACCCGCGCTGCCCCTATGCGACCGACAAATGCCGCAGCGAAGAACCTGAGCTGAACCTGCTTAACGGCGGTCGCCAGTCGAAATGTCATTACCCACTTGATGATGCCGGGAGGCCTGGGCTATGAGTACGCATGAGGCCACCACGCAACAGCCTCTGTTGCTGGCCACCGATTTGAAAAAATACTATCCGGTGAAGAAGGGGCTCTTCACGCCGGAACGCCTGGTCAAGGCGCTGGACGGCGTCTCGTTTACCCTTGAACGCGGTAAAACGCTGGCGGTAGTGGGGGAGTCCGGCTGCGGTAAATCCACGCTCGGTCGTCTGCTGACGATGATTGAAATCCCCACCGGCGGCGAGCTCTATTACCAGGGACAGGACCTGCTTAAGCACGATCCGCAGGCGCAGAAGCTGCGCCGGCAGAAAATCCAGATTGTGTTCCAGAACCCCTACGGTTCGCTGAACCCGCGTAAAAAGGTGGGGCAGATTCTGGAAGAGCCGCTGCAGATCAACACCAGCTTGAGCAAAGAGCAGCGCCGGGAGAAGGCGCTGGCGATGATGGCCAAAGTGGGCCTGAAAACCGAGCACTACGACCGCTATCCGCATATGTTCTCCGGCGGCCAGCGTCAGCGTATCGCCATTGCCCGCGGTCTGATGCTTGACCCGGACGTGGTGATCGCCGACGAACCGGTTTCCGCGCTGGACGTTTCGGTGCGCGCGCAGGTGCTGAACCTGATGATGGATTTACAGCAGGATCTGGGGCTTTCTTACGTCTTTATCTCCCACGATCTGTCGGTTGTGGAGCATATCGCTGATGAAGTGATGGTGATGTATTTAGGCCGCTGCGTGGAGAAAGGGACGAAAGATCAAATCTTCAACAACCCGCAGCATCCGTACACGCAGGCGCTGCTGTCGGCAACGCCGCGTCTGAATCCGGATGACCGCCGCGAGCGCATCAAGCTCACCGGCGAGCTGCCGAGCCCGCTGAATCCACCGCCGGGCTGCGCGTTTAACGCCCGCTGCCGTCGCCGTTTCGGCCCGTGCACCCAGCTTCAGCCGCAGCTGAAGGACTACGGTGGCCAGCTGGTAGCCTGCTTTGCGGTCGACCAGGATCAGAACGGCGAGAAGCCCCTGAGCTGATTCAGGCAATCGATAATCAAAGCCGAAGCCTGTGCTTCGGCTTTTTTTTAACCATAACTCAGCACTGTTGGAACAACCGACAACGAACAATACCGGCATTTTACGCCACAACCATTGCTATCTCGGGAGTCCGGGATAACTACATGAATGTATTTTACTTTATCTTGATTGTTTCTTTAGCCGGAGCAAATTAACAGCAAAAGCGATGCATAAAACTGTTCCTTGTTGTTCGGTCAACGCTTTATATTCCTGGTTTTTAGCTAACATCCTGAGCTATTTATTTTGGACGGGAACACTATTTTATTATTTTAATTAAGCGCGGTAAGTGATTTCTAAACGCCTTAAAAAATATTAAAATGTATTCTCTTTAGCCTTCCCCTGGCGTGTATTACGCCATTTTTTAAAATTCAGACAGTATAAAAAACTACGATCTGCTAATAGCCTGGCAGGCTGCGGGGGGATTGACGGCGCAGCCGCCCAAAAAATGGGGCTATCATTTTGAAAAAGAACTGTTAGTGTAACCGCACTACCACTATGGAATTACACCAGCCTGACCTATCCAAAATAATCAAATCGCGACTAAAGTTAGCGTATTGTGACGGCCGTAACGCCGGGTAAATGCCCAAAAAACAACAAATTAAACTACGCTTTAGTGGCGTGGGATGACAATTAAAACAGATTAAATATGACGTATTTAAATCATGAGGTTATCTATGAACCATTATGATGATTTGCAGCGCTTCAAGGAAAAGACGCGGACACACAGTCTAAAATTCAAGGACCTTTCATCAGAAGCCGCTGCCGGTGAAAAAGGGGATTGGGTTATTCTCAATCAACTTATTCCGGCGGAGGAAGCGTCTTCTTTGGCCATGGGTGGGTCAGTTTCCTTACCTCTGCCGCAGCGGGTTCCTGCCGATATGTTTCACAAGGTGGAGCCTGCGGTCGTTCAGGCTCCCCCGGCGCCCTCTTTGGCTGCACCGTCCCTGATTATCCCGCCCTCCGCGCCGCAGCCCGCCCCCGTGACGGACATGACTGCTGCAGTGGCCGTAGAGCCTGCGCTGCCGCAAAGCCTGGCAGCGGCTACGCCCGCTTCCCAGCCGGCGGTTTCTCAGGCTGCTGCGCAGCCGGTACCGGTCAGCGTCCCTGCTCCGGCAGTCAGGCCTCGTCCGGCGGCCGCGCCGACGACGGAGGGTTTTGCCCATCTTTTTGCGGCCAAAACCGCGGAGCCGGTAGCAAAAGATAAAGATCAGTCACTGAAATCACTCCTGGAGAGGATTGCGACATGCCGTTGATCTGCGTGTGTTCACCGAAAGGCGGCGTAGGAAAAACGACCCTGGCGGCAAATCTGGCCTGGGCGCTGGCCCGCGCAGGCAGTAAAGTTCTGGCCCTCGATTTTGATGTGCAGAACGCCCTGCGCCTGCATTTTGGCGTCCCCCTCAGCGACGAGCGCGGCTATGTCGCGAAAGCGCTGGAGCTCCATGACTGGAGCCAGTGCGTATTAAGCGCCGGCAGCAATATTTTCGTCTTGCCCTACGGCGACGTGAGCGACGCGCAGCGGCAGGCCTTCGATGAACGCCTGAGCCATGATGAGCATTTCCTGACGCGCGGCCTGGCGGCATTACTCAATTATCCGGGACTGATTACGATTGCCGACCTGCCGCCGGGCCCTTCGCCCGCGCTAAAGGCGCTCACTTCGCTTGCCGATATGCATCTGGTACCGCTGCTGGCGGATACCGCCTCGATGTCCGCGCTGGCGCCCGTGGAAAAGCTGCGTCTGACCGGGGGCGAACTCAACCATAAACTCGGACACTATTTTGTGATCAACCAGAGCGATAACCGTCGCCAGGTCAGCCGCGATGTTACGGCGTTAATGGAAGAAAAGCTGGGCGATCGTCTGCTGGGCATCATCCATCGTGATGAAAGCGTGGTGGAAGCGAATGCTTCCCAGAAGTCTATCCTGGACTTTAACTCCTCCTCCGCAGCCGCCTTTGATATTGAAATTATTGCCAAAAAAATCTCTGCGCAGTTGGGTATCAATATTGGTGACGGCAAGGTGCATAGCCAGCCTCGCAGGTCAGGGCTTTAATTTAATTGCAGGGCTGCTGAATGAAAAAGACGCTTTTCTGGTTGCTGGTACTGGTACTTTCGCCCATTGCCGTGCTGGTGGTGATCACGCCGATGGACAGCCAAAAGCAGTATATTTTTGGCCTGCTGAGCATCGGTATTCTCTTTGTGATGGGGTTCAGTAAAAACCGCAGCGTTTCCGTCATCATGGTGGTGACATCGCTGCTGATGTCGACCCGATATATGTATTTCCGTCTGACGCAGACCCTGCATTTTAACTCCACCATCGAAGCGATTCTGGGGATGGGGCTGTTTCTGGCGGAAGTCTATATCTGGGTGATGCTGCTGCTTAACTACCTGCAAACGGTCTGGCCGCTAAAGCGTGAAATTGTCCCGCTGCCGGATGATATGAGCAAGTGGCCGACGGTAGATATCTATATTCCCAGCTATAACGAACCGCTTGAGGTGGTGCGTGATACGGTGCTGGCTGCGCAGTGTATTGATTATCCAAAAGATAAATTAAAAATCTATTTGCTGGATGACGGTAAGCGCAATGAATTCGCGGTATTCGCCGCCGACGTTGGGGTTGGGTATATCACCCGTAACGATAACAAACACGCCAAGGCGGGCAACCTCAACCACGCGATGACGTTGACCCACGGCGAGCTTATCTGCGTTTTTGATTGCGATCACGTGGCAACCCGCGTCTTTTTGCAGGCGACGGTGGGCGGATTCCTCAACGATCCGATGCTGGCGCTGGTGCAGACGCCGCACTACTTCTATTCTCCGGACCCCTTTGAGCGCAACCTCTCCGTGGGCCGCAATATTCCTAACGAAGGGATGCTGTTTTATGGCCCGATTCAGCAGGGGAACGACAACTGGAACGCGACCTTTTTCTGCGGCTCCTGCGCCGTCATTCGCCGCGCCGCGCTGGAACAGATCGGCGGCTTTGCGGTAGAGACCGTGACCGAAGATGCCCATACCGCGCTGAAGTTCCAGCGCCTGGGCTGGAAGTCGGCGTTCCTGGATATTCCTCTGGCGGCCGGCTTAGCCACCGAACGTCTGGTGGTGCACGTGATTCAGCGTACCCGCTGGGCGCGCGGGATGACGCAAATATTCCGTCTGGATAACCCGCTACTGGGCCGTGGGCTGACGTTCCAGCAGCGCCTGTGCTATCTCAGCGCCATGCTCTATTATCAGTTCGCCCTGCCGCGGGTGGTCTTTGTCACCGCACCGCTGGCCTACCTGCTGTTCAACCTGAATATCATCTACTCCTCGGCCAGCCTGATTGTCTCCTACGCGCTGCCGCATCTGTTCCTCGCGATCTATGTCGGCTCGCGCATGAACGGTCGCTATCGTTACAGCTTCTGGGGCGAAATCTACGATATCGTGCTGGCGTTCCACCTGGTGCTGCCGACGCTGGTGACCATGATTTTCCCCAAACGCGGGAAATTCAACGTGACCGATAAAGGCGGCCTGCTGGACGTGGGCTACTTCGACTTTACCGTCGTCAGACCGCACCTGGTCGTCGCCTGTCTGCTGGGCCTGGGGGTGGTGGTCGGTATCGTCCGCGCCATCGGTCACGACTACTTTGGCTCAGACCCGAACGTTATCGCGCTGAACGTCGGCTGGGGGATTTACAGCCTGATCTTCCTGCTGGCCGCCATTGCCGTGGCGCGCGAAACCCGTCAGGTGCGAAAAACGATTCGTATTGATGTCGATATTCCGGTACTGATCCACTACACCAGCGGCATTGTCTCCCGCAGCCACACCGCGGACCTGTCCATGGGCGGCTGCCGCGTAAGCGCGCCGGATAAGCGTCACCTGCAGGATGAAATCGAAGAGATTGAGCTGATTCTCCAGTCCGGCGCGATTTCGATCCCGGTGCGCCAGGTTACCGCTGACGACCAGTTTATTCGTCTGCAATTTGATGAAAACATTCAGCTCTCCCGCCGCCGCGAGCTGGTGCGCGTGGTGCTGGCCCGCGCCGATGCGTGGATTAACCCGCCGCGCCCGCAGGACAACCCGTTCCGCTCTTTTGCCACCATTTTGCGCTGCGTATTCGAACTGTTCTGGCTGACGTGGAAGACGCGCCGTAGCCAGCGTCGTCAGCCGCCTGCGGCGAATCCCGCGCAGGAGGATGGCAGCCTATGAAACGTTTAACGACGCTTGCGCTGCTGGCCGGTATGCTCTCTGCGCCAGCGCTGCATAGCGAGGAAACGCCCTCTGACGCATTGCCGCCGCTTAATTTTCCGCTACCTGATGCGGAAGCCAGCGGCGCGTCGGCGCCTGCCAGCGAAGCGAATTCGCCCGCCACGACCGAGCCCGCGCCGGCAAACGTCCCTCAGCCGGCTTCGCTACCCGCGATGCCGTCGCCGGTTGCCTCTGGGGTCGCTGATACGGTGCCGCTAACGCCGATTGTCGGCGGAGACCTGAACCTCATGCAGATGGGCATGCCGGACGGTATCATCCTTAGCGGTGGACAAAACCAGGGCGGCGCCAGCTTTACGCTGCCCTCCGATCAGGTGGTCACCCATGCCCAGCTGATGCTGGATGTTAAGGTCTCGCCGGAGATGGCGTCCCGCAACGCCACGCTGCAGTTAATGCTCAACGGCCAGCCGCTCGGCACGCTGCCGCTGGGCGCGGACGGCGAGGAGATCTCGCACTATCAGCTGGATATTCCGGCGGCGCTGATGGTCTCCAGCAACAACCTGAGCTTTAAGATTAACGACGGCGATGCAATGCAGTGCCGGCTCGATATTCACGACACCTCGCGGGTGACCATTTTACCCGCCTCCCACTTTAGCTGGGAGAGCCAGCAGCTTAATATCAGCAACGATTTAGGCCATTTCCCGCGCCCGTTTTTCGACAGCATGCAGATGACGCCGGCGGATATCGCTATCGCGTATCCGGAGAAACCAACGGCGGATATCTTCAGCGCAGCGGCGCTGGTGTCGTCATGGCTGGGTATTCAGGCCGATTATCGCGGTATCGCTTTTGACGCGCTGCGCGATCGCCTGCCCGAGAAGCACGGTATTATCATCGGCCACCCCGGCGATCGGGTGGGCGGCCTGACGCTGCCGCAAACCGACAGGCCGCTGCTGCGGATCGTTGAGAACCCCGGCAATCCGGCCTATAAGCTGCTGCTCATCGTCGGCCAGAACGACGCGGCGCTGCGGATGGCCGCCTGGCGCCTGACCCGCGGCGATTTCGCCCCGCAGACGGCCAGCATGGATGTTGATCCGCAGACGATAGCCGTCAGCAAGCCGTACGATGCCCCGCGCTGGATCGCCACCGATCGGCCGGTAAAAATCAGCGAGCTGATCCGCCAGGATCAAAGTATGACCGTCAGCGGCGTATGGCATGAACCGCTACGCGTGGCCTTCCGCGCCGCGCCGGACCTCTACCTGTGGGATGGCGAAACCATACCCCTGCAGATCGGCTACCGTTTCCCGTCGGAGAGCTGGATTAACGAGGATAGGTCACTGCTGAGCGTGACGCTCAACAACACCTTCCTCAACAACCTGCCGATGAATAAACAGGGTCCGCTGGAGAAGCTCTGGCGTCACCTGGGCGGCGACGCGCGTCAGGAGCGGTTCACTATCCCGCTGGCGCCGTATCTGATTTACGGCGATAACCAGCTCTCGCTCTATTTCAATCTGGTGCCGAAGGACAGCGCGCCCTGTTCGGTCCTGCTGAACAGCACGATTAAGAGCCGCATCACCGACGACTCGTGGATCGATTTGAGCGGTACGCGGCACTTCTCGCTGCTGCCGAATCTTTCCTATTTTGTCGGCGCGTCGTTCCCGTTCTCCCGGTTGGCGGATTATTCGCAAACCACGCTGCTGCTGCCGGAACAGCCTTCGGAAACGCAGGTCGCGACGATGCTGAATCTGGCCGCCCGTTCGGGTAATTCGACCGGTAAAGCGCTTGCCAATAACCGCGTGATGCTGGGCGTTCCTGACGACGGCGCGAATGCGCTGTTCCTGCGCGATCGAGATGTCCTGGCGGTGAGCGCCCTCGATCAGAAAGCGTTTAATCAGCGCCTGCTGGCCGATTCTCCCTATCAACCGGTCGATAACCTGCTGAGCGTACGTGAACCGGCGCTATGGACAAAAATTCAGCGCAGGCTGAGCGGCGACTGGGCCTCCGACGGCGTGGATGCCGATCGCTATTTCTCTTCCAGCAGCGCCTGGCGCGGGTTTATTAGCTATCGCTCGCCGTGGAACCCGCAGCGGGTGGTCGTGGTGGCGATGGCCAGCAGCGACGATCAGCTGGCGAAACTGGAAGACGATCTTAATTCACCGCGCATCAATGCCGGTATTCGCGGCGATACGGCGGTGATTACCAGCGATAACGGCGTGCGTAGCTTCCAGGTCAGTACGCCGTTCCCCAGCGGCCAGATGCCGTGGTACATGATGGCGGTGTGGTATGCCAACCAGCACTCCGGCCTGCTGGCGGTGCTGGGGTTAATCGCCACGTCCATTCTGGGTCTGGCGCTGACCGCGATGTTCAAACGTCATGCCCGCAAGCGCCTGGAGTCGGGAGATAGCCAATGAAAAGAGTCAGTAAAATGAATACGAAGGCGGCCCGTCAATTTTCCACGCTGTGCCTGTCCGGCGCGCTGACGCTCGGCGCCTTCGGCGAGGCGCAGGCGGCGGGTAACGATGCGGCGCTGCAGGCGCTGTTTGCGCAGGCCAATTACTGGCACGAAAAATCGCACGACGAGCTGGCGATGGAATCGCTGCAAAAAGTGTTATCGGTGGATGCCAACAACGCTCAGGCGCTGTACCTGATGGCGCTGTGGGCGCAGCAGGGGGGCAACCTGCAGGCCGCGGCCCAGTGGCGGGCGCGACTGGAGAAAGCGGCGCCCAACAGTCCCGGCTTGCAGGATCTGGATAGCGCCAAAAAAATGGCGCAGGTCCCGCAGGGGCAGCTCAACCTGGCCAGACAGCAGGCGCGCAGCGGCAACGTGCCTGCCGCGCTGGCGACCTGGCGGAGTATGTTCAACGGCAGCGTTCCGCCTTCCGGACTGGCGGCGGAATACTACATGACGATGGCCAGCGACAAATCGCTCTATCCGCAGGCGTTGAGCGAACTGCGTCAGTACGTCGTTCAGCATCCGCAGGAGAACGGGCCGCGCGTGGCCCTCGGCAAGGCGCTGACCTGGCGCGAAGAGACCCGCCGGGAAGGGATCGCCATGCTGGAGCCGATGGCCAGCGGCAGCAAAGAAGCCGATGCGGGACTGCGTCAGGCGCTGCTGTGGATGGGGCCGCAGCCGGGAGATGAGCCGTTTTACGATACCTGGATGCAGCGCCATCCGCAGGATAGCGAAGTGCAGAACTACTTCCGCGAACGGCGCAGCGGCCAGGCGCGCGGTCAGGGTTACGCTGACCTGAACAGCGGCAATACCGCCGCGGCGAAGCAGCAGTTTGAACAGGTCCTGCAAACCAATCCGCAGGACGCTGACGCGCTTGCCGGGATGGGCTATATCGCCCAGCGCAGCGGCGATTTTCAGGCGGCCTCTCAGTATTTGGGCCGGGCGGCGGATCTCGGCGGCGAGGGCTCTGAAACCCGGCGTCAGCAGGCGGGGGATGCGCTGTTTTACGGCCAGCTTGCTCAGGCGCAGCAGGCCTATAAGCAAGGCAACATTAGCCAGGCGCTGGCGCTCTCCGCGCCGCTGGCGCAGCAGAGCGGGACGCAGGGCTCGGCGGCGAAGCTGTTCCGCGCCGACGTTCTGCGCCACAACAAAGACCTGCCCCAGGCCGAACAAACGCTGCGGGCGCTGCTCAACGAGCAGCCGCAAAATGGCCCCGCCCGGGAGAATCTCTATTACGTTCTGCGTGAACAGAATAAAACTGCGGAAGCCCAGTCGATGCTGCGAACGCTGCCGGAAAGCCTGCAGCAAAAGCTGCAGCCGCGCGTGGTCACCGGGACGCCGGGAGACTCCCTGCGTCGACAGGCCCAGGAGCAGGCCGGCGGCGGTAACGTGTCCAGGGCGATCGCCACGCTGCGCCAGGGCGTTTCTCGCTATCCGGACGATGCGTGGATGCGCCTCGATCTGGCCCGACTGCTGCAAAAATCCGGTAACGACGGCGAGGCGAACGCGATGATGGGCGCCGCGTATCGTCCCGGCGCCAGCAGCAGCTCGCTGTACGCCGCCGCCCTTTTCGCCAGCGAGAACGGCGGCTGGCAGCAGGCGCAAACGCTGCTGGCAAGAATTCCCCCCGCCAGCCAGACCAGCCAGATGCGCGATTTGCACCAGCGGGTGAACTACAACCTGCAGCTGGCGACGGCCGAGGGGTATCTGGCGCAGGGTAATTCCGTCGCGGCGTCCAATACGCTGAGGGCGATGGCCGCGACGCCGCCAAAAGCCCCGGCGGATGTCGGTAAACTGGCGCGCCTGCTGGCCCAGAGCGGCGATGTCACTACCGCGGTATCGCTGGTGCGTAACAATATTAACGGCGGTATCTCCGGCAACGCCGGGGATTACGCCGATCAGGTGACGGTGCTTAACCAGGCTGGCCTGACCAACGAAGCGCAGAGGCTGCTCACTAATCCGCAGCTGCAGGCAAGCAGTACGCCGACGCAGCTGGCCAGCATTCGCAACGGCTATGTGATTAACGACGCGGATCGCCTGCGCGAGCAGGGTAACTACGCGGCGGCGTATGACAAGCTGATGGGCGCCATGCAGAGCGACCCGCAAAATACCGACCTGATGTTCGCCATGGCGCGTCTCTATCAGAGCGGCAAAATGAATAAAGAGGCCGGGGTCGTCTATGACTACCTGATGACCCGCGATACGCCGACCCAGGACGCGCGCAGCGGGGCTATTGATGTCGCGCTGTCGGCGGGCGATAACGACCGGGCGGCGCAGCTGGCAGGCGGGCTGCGCCCGGATAATTCGCCGGACCGTTTGCTGCTGCTGGCGCGCGTGGCCGAATCGCAGGGCCATCATCAGCAGGCGATGACCTATCTGCGCAGCGCTCGCGGCAGGCTGCTGGGGTTACAGAGCAGCAACGGCACGCAAACGCCGACCGTGGGCGGCGTGCTGGCGGCGGATAATCCGTTCGTCGGCGTCTCGCGCACGCCGGCGGCGACGCGTACCGCCTCCACCTACGGGCAATATATGCCGTGGCAGGTTTCACAGGTATCGACGGGCGATGGCAGCACGCTGCCGGGGATCCAGCGCACCGATCTGCCGGTCGAAACCGCGCACACCCGGATGCTGCGCCAGGTGGATACCATGATGGAGACGTTGCAGGAAAAAACCGGGACCTGGCTGCAGGGGGGCATGGAGGTTCGCGGCCGCGATGGCGAATCCGGCACCAGCAAGCTGACCGAAATCAAAACCCCGCTGACCTGGTCCTCTTCACCGTTCGGTGATTCGCGTTTCGACTTTACCGTGACGCCGATTACGTTGAACGCAGGGACGGCAACCGGGGACGCCTGGCGGCGCTATGGCGCGAATCCGCTATCAAACGCGGTCTCCAATATGATTTCCACCGCCACCAGCGAGCAGGCGGCGATTGCGGCGATGACCGATACCGAGCGCACGACGTACTTTGCCAACAATCCGGGGGCGGAGACCTTGAGCGGTCTCGGCACGCTGAATGCTTCAGACTTTAACGCCACCACCAGCAGCGGCATGGAGAACCTGGCGAAGCTGGGCGCTTACGATTCCGGGCAGGTCGCCAGCTATCTGGCTTCTTCAAATCTGAAACCTAACGTTGATCGGGCCAGCGGCTCAACCGATTCACAAAAAGCCAACGGCGTGGCGCTGGCGGTGGCGCTGAGCGGCGACGAATATCGCGTCGATATCGGCAGCACGCCGCTGGGTCAGGATCTGAATACCGTGGTGGGCGGCGTGAAGTGGTCGCCGAAGCTGACTAACTATCTGTCGCTGATTTTTACCGGCGAGCGTCGTTCGCTGACCGACAGCCTGCTCTCTTGGGTGGGGCTGAAGGATTCCTACTCCGGCAAAACCTGGGGTCAGGTGACCAAAAACGGCGGTACCCTGCAGCTCAGCTACGACGATGGCGATGCCGGTTTCTACGTCGGCGGCGGGGGCTATAGCTACCTGGGACAAAACGTCGCCAGCAATACCAGCATCAACGCCAACGCCGGGGTTTATCTGCGGCCTTACCACGATGAGTATCGTCAGCTGCAGACCGGGCTGAGTATGAGCTACATGGATTACTCGAAAAACCTGAGCTACTTCACCTACGGGCAAGGGGGCTACTTCAGCCCGCAGAACTACGTCAGCGTGTCGCTGCCGGTGAGCCTGACGGAGAAATATGATAACTGGACGATGAAGCTTGGCGGTTCGGTGGGGTATCAATCTTACAGCCAGGATAAGAGCGCCTATTTCCCGACCAACGCCGAGTGGCAGCAAACGCTCGAGACCGCTGTTAGCAACGGTTTTGCTAAAGAGGCCTACTATTCAGCCACCTCGAAGAGCGGCATCGGCTATACCCTGCGCGCCGGCGCGGATTACAAAGTCAATAAACAGATGACGCTCGGCGGCCAGGTGGGTTATGACACCTTCGGCGATTACAACGAGAGCACCGCCGGCCTCTATATCCGCTACATGCTGGGAGATCGCTGATCGTGACGGACAATAACAATGCGCTGGTAATGGCCTGGTTTCAGCAGCAGCAAACCCCTGCCGGGTGGTTCGATCTGCTGCTGATTATGGTTGATGGCATGGTCAATAACGCGGGCGAGCTGGAGAGCCAGCCCTTTCTGCGGCAAATGGGCGAGGCGCTGGCCGATGAGCATCCGCTACCGGCGTCGGAAACGCTCGGTGAGCTGGAAGCCAATATGAATGCGCAGCTAAGCCGTTTTCAGTGGGGCGTAGTGAGCGTTGAGGTTAGCGATGACGGCCTGCGGTTACGCCATCAGGCGCTGCCGGTGAGCCGCGATGAAGCGCGCCGCGTCCGCTGGTGTAATGCGTTTTGTGCCATACTCGAGGGGCTTTATTCCCGCTGGCTACAGGGACAGGGCGGCGCGGCGCACGTGGTGTTACAGCGCGAGCGGCTGTTTTCGGTCTCTGACGTTCAGTTTCTTTACTTCCATCCCTGAAGGGTGAATTTATGTCCTTGCGTGCTTTAGCGACAGTCGTGGTGACGACGGTGATGATGCTTCCCCACGCGTGGGCCGATACGGCGTGGGAAAGCTATAAATCGCGTTTTATGATGCCGGACGGACGCATTATTGATACCGGCAACGGCAACGTCTCCCATACCGAAGGGCAAGGTTTTGCCATGCTGTTAGCGGTGGCCAATAACGATCGCTCCGCCTTTGACAAGCTATGGCAGTGGACCGATAAAACCCTACGCAACAAAGATAACGGGTTGTTTTACTGGCGCTATAACCCGGTGGCGCCCAATCCGGTGGCGGACAAAAATGACGCCACCGATGGTGATACCCTGATTGCCTGGGCGCTGCTGCGCGCGCAGCAGCAGTGGCATGAAAAATCCTACGGCAGCGCGTCGGATGCGATAACCGCTTCGCTCCTGAAGTCTACGGTGGTCACGTTTGCCGGTCGTCAGGTGATGCTTCCGGGCGCAAAGGGATTCTATCTCAACGACCACCTGAATCTTAATCCCTCCTACTTTATCTTTCCGGCGTGGCAGGCCTTCGCCGCGCGTACGCATTTAACCGCCTGGAGAAAGCTGCAGAGCGATGGCCAGGCGCTGCTGGGGAAAATGGCGTGGGGGAAATCGCAGCTTCCCAGCGACTGGGTGGCCTTAAGAGCGGACGGTAAGATGGAGCCGGCAAAAGAGTGGCCGACGCGAATGAGCTTCGATGCGATCCGTATTCCGCTGTATGTCTACTGGAGTGACCCGAAAAGCAGCCTGCTGACGCCGTGGAAAAACTGGTTCCAGCGCTATCCGCGTCTGCAGACGCCGGCGTGGATAAACGTGAATACCGATGAAGTGGCGCCGTGGTTTATGACCGGCGGGCTGCTGGCGGTACGCGATTTAACCCTTGGCGAAGCGCAGGCCGATCCGCAGATTACGCCGCAGGACGACTATTACTCCGCCAGCCTGAAGCTGCTGGTATGGCTGGCAAATAAAGACCAGGCGTAAACTATGGAATGCGCCTCGAATAACGCAGTCGAGCCGGGTGCTGAAATCTGAAGGGCGCCGTAGAATCGTCGGCAAGCCGGGCTTGCCCGGTGAGGCGCAATGTTGCGGGGGCTTGAACCCCGGCGGCAGAGATGAATTGGTTGCTGGAAAGAGAAAACCCCCGCACGTTGTTTGGTATCAACCTGGCAACGTATCGGGGGCTACTCTCAAACCTGAACAATTTGAGGATAGCCGCGAACGGTTGCCATTGCAACAAGGCGGCTGTATGACGCTCGCTCAGTTGGGCCTGCTGCTGTGGGACGATCTGGCGGCTCCGGTGATTGCTGGCATTCTGGTCAGCATTATCGTGAGCCGGATGGATAACCGGAAGTAGCCGGCCGGTGGGTATCTGCCTGCCTTAGTGGCAGCATGCGCCCGAACGGGGCCGCAGGGGTAACAACCTGCGGCCTTTTTCGTTGTATTGCTGCAACAAAAAAGTTTCCTGGAATGCGTCTCGCACCGCGCGTAATGGTGGAGTGCGGGTACCCTATCGGGCCAGTAGAATCGTCGGCAAGCCGGGCTCGCCCGGTGAGGCGCAATGTTGCGGGGGCTTGAACCCCGGCGGCATCGATGGATGGGTTGCTGGAAAGAGAAATCCCCCGCACGTTGTTTGGTATCAACCTGGCAACGTATCGGGGGCTAATCTCGAACCTCAACAATTCGAGAATAGCCGCGAACGGTTGCCATTGCAACAAGGCGGCTGTATGACGCTCGCTCAGTTGGGCCTGGTGCTGTGGGACGATCTGGCGGCTCCGGTGATTGCTGGCATTCTGGTCAGCATTATCGTGAGCCGGATGGATAACCGGAAGTAGCCGGCCGGTGGGTATCTGCCTGCCTTAGTGGCAGCATGCGCCCGAACGGGGCCGCAGGGGTAACAACCTGCGGCCTTTTTCGTTGTATTGCTGCAACAAAAAAGTTTCCTGGAATGCGTCTCGCACCGCGCGTAATGGTGGAGTGCGGGTACCCTATCGGGCCAGTAGAATCGTCGGCAAGCCGGGCTCGCCCGGTGAGGCGCAATGTTGCGGGGGCTTGAACCCCGGCGGCATCGATGGATGGGTTGCTGGAAAGAGAAATCCCCCGCACGTTGTTTGGTATCAACCTGGCAACGTATCGGGGGCTAATCTCGAACCTCAACAATTCGAGAATAGCCGCGAACGGTTGCCATTGCAACAAGGCGGCTGTATGACGCTCGCTCAGTTGGGCCTGGTGCTGTGGGACGATCTGGCGGCTCCGGTGATTGCTGGCATTCTGGTCAGCATTATCGTGAGCCGGATGGATAACCGGAAGTAGCCGGCCGGTGGGTATCTGCCTGCCCTAGTGGCAGCATGCGCCCGAACGGGGCCGCAGGGGTAACATCCTGCGGCCTTTTTCGTTTATTGCGGATAAGGGACCCAGCTGCCGCCGTTCAGCTGAACATACGGTTTCCCCTGGTATTGAATGACGATGGCGTTGGAGTTTTCCGACACCGCCGCGCTCTGCGGCAGGTTGGCAATATACTGCTGCCAGTTGATGTCGTTTTCGTCAAACATCTTGCCGTCGAGGGCGCGGACCACCAGCTCAGAAATCGCCAGGTAGCTGCTTGGCTGGTTAATGATAATCGGCGCATCGGGGTGTCTTGCCTTAATGCCGAAGAATTTCACCGCCGCCGGTACGTTGGTAATGGATGGGCTGGGAATATCGCGCAGGCCGGAAACCTGCATTTTGTCGCCTTTCAATGCCGCACCGTGTTCCGGTACGACGATGACCAGCACCTTACGCCCCGATTTCTCCAGTTCGGTGAAGAAATTATCCAGCTCATCGAAGAACTTCTGCGCACGGGCTTTATAGTCCGCGGTTTTGCTCTGGCCCGGATAGTGGTTACCGTCATGCAGCGGCAGCGTGTTGTAGAAGGTCGCCGTGCGCGGCGTATTCAGCTTATCCAGCGTCTGCAGCCAGCGGTTCAGCGTTGCCTGGTCGTCATAGACCGGTGAGCCGTCAAAACCCTGCAAAATCACCGGCAGGCCGCTTTGATCCATCAGCGGGCTCTGGATCCCGCCCAGCGAGCGAAGCTCCTTCAGGAAGTCGCCGAAGATACCGTTGTGGCCGAGCATCAACTGCTGCGTGAAGCCCAGCTTCGCCAGGTTTTCAAACAGATAGCATTCGCTGCCCGATGGCTGATAAAGGTTCGCATGAGAGAGCTGGCCGCAGCTGGCGCGCAGCAGACGCGCCGCCGCCGGCCCGCTGTAAGAGGTCGCCGAGTTAAAGTTTTTGAACAGCAGGTCGAAATGCTTCCACAGCGGATGATCCATCAGCCCGGCCGCTTCAATATCCGACCATGAGAGCGAGCAGATGTTGATTATCAGCACATCAAACGGCTGGGCATCGGCCGGAAGCGCATCCGGGAAAGTGGTTTTACGTTTTTGCTCGGAAGCGTAAAAGGCATTCAGCCAGTTGGTGAGATTGGCCGACGTCGGCGGCTCGGTTTGCGGCGGAATATCGTTATTCGCCGGTGCAGTATTGGTCGCGATGGCCGTTCCACCGCCCGTATTAACGGCGGTGTTCGCCGCCGCGGTCGTCGGCTGACCTGCCGGCCACAGGGTGAAAGAGGGCATCAGCGGGCTGACAACCAGCCAGACCACGATCGCTGAAACGAAAACCGTCACTCGTAGCCACTGGCTGATAAACAGCCACAGGACCAGCAGCACGAAGAACGCGCCGACCATATTCCAGTTAATAAAGCGGGTCACCAGATCCCAGATATAGTCGGCGCTGAAGCCGGCAATCTGCGAGCCCTGGCTGGCAATGCTTTCCGGGCCGGGCAGCCAGGTGTCGTGCCAGAACAACATAAAACCCAGCGGGATTGCTATCCAGTGGCGGATGCGGTGCAGCTTATACTGCGGAATTGGCACCAGCAGGAAGGCCAGAAACACCAGGTTTAACATGGGATGAAAATTGAGGTATCCGCCCCATAGCAATGCGAACTTCACCAGAAAGTAGAAGTTCCAGCCAGATAAGCCTCGCCAGTACCGCCAGAGCGGAAGCGACGCGGTGGGTGTTTTGGGTTTGGTCATTTCGTTGATTTGCCTTGCCTGGATGTCGCTTCCCGGCGCAGCACGCCAGCCGGTTTGACATAACGGGGTTTAAAGAACATCAGTCTTAATGTGGTGCGAATACGCCGCTGGTAGTGGCGCGTCAGGTATCCCAGCGGGAAGAACAGCAGGGCGCACAGGACGACCAGCTGAATAATATCGGCGATAGACATCATAAGGTTGGCTCCCCATCAATGGACAGACGGTGCGCCTCGGGGTTGCGCCGCCAGCTTCGCCCGTCATGGGTGGCGTTGATGGTTTCATTTTTGCCAAGCGAAATGGGCAGCGGCGTGTTCCAGTTCTCCGGCAGAATCCCGCGCATCTGCATGATTTCAGCCGTTATTTGCTTATCTTCAAACCAAATCATACGGTTAGAAAAAATATCGCCGGTTGGTAAAGGGAAAATATGGTTTAAGGCGGTATCCAGGTCGTTCACCCGGCAAAATGACAGAAACAGCACCAGGCGATTGTTGCCGATGGTCATAATGTCGCCCATACGGTTGGGCTTACACAGCGTCAGCGCCTGCTCTACGCGCAGGCCGGGCGCCGGGCGCAGCGCCACCATCACCCCTTTGCCATCGGCGGGCAGCATGGTGTTGGCCATAATATTGTGCACCGCTTCGCAGAAGTCCCCCCATTTCTGATAGCCGCGCAGTTTTAGCGGCTGGCTCCAGGTCAGCAGAGTATTAAAATCTTCCGGAATATGGCGAGTAAACTGCTGTTTCTGAACGCTTTCTATAAGCGTGAGGCAGCGGGATAACGGCGCGCCGCTGGGAATAACCATATTGGCGCCGCTGCTCAGCAGCAGGCGTTCATCGGTGGCGCGCAGGCTCGGCGTTTGTTCGCGGACGACGATTTTTAACGCACTGCCGCGCTGGCGGCGCAGGGTATGGATGTAGCGTCCCAGCTGTTCAATCTGTTCGTTCTGGGTAATGGAGAAGATCAGCGTTGCCGCCTGCGCCATCCTCCCGGCGTTGAAAACGGCGTCGTTGGTATCGAACAGCGTCCAGTATTCGGATAGCGCGGGGGCACCTTCCAGTACGCGCAGATTGCTAAGAATGACTTTTTCGTCGCTGCGCGGTTGCACCACCGTTTCTTCATCCTGCGCCAGCCGCCAGCCGTTTTCATCCTGAAGAACAATGAGCTGCTGCCGGGCGCTGATGCCTTTTTCACTCCCCCACCAGGCGATATCGAACAGGTGGTTATCCCCCTGGTAACGAATACTTGCCAGACCGGAAAGCGAGCGGTACTCGCGTAATAAAGGGGAAAGTTGCTTATCGATATCGTGCCCGGAATTAAGTACTAGTAATGAACAACGATGATAATTAGTCCATCGATACGATTTCTCAACCCAATTGCATAAATCATCGCTTTTTATATTCTGCCAGGCATTTTCAGCGCATAGCAGAATAAACAAATAATTGCCAGGTTCGAGGGAACAAACTAAATCGCGGTGCATTTCTTGCAGCCCCTCAGCACGGTTCGGCATGCTAAATAACGCGATCTTTTCTGGCCCGCGATTTTTCTCTAGTTCAATGATTTTATTTGGGTTATCACCCATGACTATCGCCGCAACCTGGCTCTGTTTATCCTGGGCAGCCAGCGTATGGTTGAGCAGGCTTACCGCGTCGGCATAGCGGTCGACATTCAGCCACCATACTCCACCCACGGGCATATGACGTACTTCGTCCCATAATGATGAAATACCCAAAGAATATACGATATCCACGGCGTCCCTCGTGAGACTTGATTTACACTTGATTAGTTTACTAGCGAAAGCGTCAGAGTAAACCTAACATTGAAATTAAAGGACATCAGTTTTAGCATGTAAACATATTTTAAGGATGATCTTACGCCTCTCGGTTTAATTTATTGTATTTTCCAACGGACAGAGAAATGCCAGCAAAAGAGCCTGCTGTACCCACCGATGCGACTTTGGGCTACACGTTTCAAAATGATTTCCTGGCGTTAAGCCGGGCATTTTCCCTGCCTGATATTCACTACCACGATATTTCCCGACGCGAGCAGTTAACCGCGGCGCTAAAACGCTGGCCATTACTGGCTGAATTAGCAGAGAAAAAGTAAGGAAGCCGTCGATGGCGATTCTGGGATTACAGGGCGTGCGCGGCGGTACCGGCACCACGTCGATTACCGCTGCGCTGGCCTGGGCGCTGCAATTACTCGGTGAAACCGTACTGGTGGTGGACACCAGCCCGGACAACATGTTGCGCTTTTTTTTCAACGTCGATTTCAGCCACAAAGCGGGCTGGGCGCGCGCCACGATCGACGGCAGCGACTGGCGCGACGCCGGTTTGCGCTACACCTCGCATATCGATCTTTTGCCCTTTGGTCAGCTGACGCCGGGCGAGCGCGCGAACATTGACCAGCTTCAGCCGACGCTGGCGCCGATGGCCGGGATGGTGCAGAAGCTCCATCAGCAGGGCGATCACCGCTGGCTGCTGATTGACCTGCCGGACGGTTACTCGCCGCTGACCCGCTCCCTCATTGACGTCTGCGACCGCACGCTGGTCATCGTGCATCCGGACGGCAACAGCCATATTCGCCTGCATCAGCAGGCGCTGCCGGTCAATAGCGATATTTTGATTAACGATCTGCGCGTCGGCAGCCAGCTGCAGGAGGATTTGTATCAGCTGTGGCTGGAGAGCCAGCGCCGCATTCTGCCGGTGACCATCCATCGTGATGAGGCGATGGCGGAGTGTCTGGCGGCGAAGCAGCCGCTCGGCGAGTACCGGCAGGACTCTCTGGCGGCGGAGGAGATACTGACGCTGGCCAACTGGTGTCTGCTGCACTACGCCGGGAAGGGGGCGGAATGATTCGCCTGAGCACCCTACTGCTGGCGCCGCCGGTCGGGAAACGGCTGAACGAGCGCTATCGCGACTATCGCCAGCACGGCGCGTCGTGGCTGTCGGCCGCGCTGGGCTGCCTGTGGGCATCTCTGGCATGGGCGTTTATGCCGCTGGAAACGCCTCGCTGGCAGGCTATTCGCGAACGTCACGGCGAGTTTTTCCCGCATATTAATCCGCATCGGCCGCGCCCGCTGGACCCGATTCGCTACCTGCTGCAGTGCGTGTGGCTGCTGGCGACGCGGGTGCCGGAGCCGGATAAAAAGATCAACTGGCGTTCGCTGGCGGCGCTGGAGGGCGTCCAGGGGCGCTATGCCCAGTGGCTGGAAAAGCTGCCGGAAAAGGTTAACGCCCGCACCGGTCACCTGGATAAACATAAAGAGCTGGCTCACCTGTCGCCAAAGCTGCGGCGGCTTATTCTGGGCACGATAACCTTTTTCTCGCTAATCCTCGCGCTGCTCTGTATTACCCAGCCGTTTAATCCGCTCTCGCAGTTTATTTTCCTGCTGCTGCTGTGGGGCGTGGCGCTGCTGGTGCGCCGCATTCCGGGACGCTTTTCGGCCCTGATGCTGATCGTGCTGTCGCTGACCGTCTCCTGCCGCTACATCTGGTGGCGCTACACCTCGACGCTCAACTGGGATGATCCCGTGAGCCTCGTGTGCGGGATAATTCTGCTGTTCGCCGAAACCTACGCCTGGGTGGTGCTGGTGCTGGGGTATTTCCAGGTCGTCTGGCCGCTGAACCGTCAGCCGGTCCCGCTGCCGGAGGATATGGCGCAGTGGCCGACGGTCGATATTTTCGTGCCGACCTACAACGAAGACCTCAACGTGGTGAAAAACACCATTTACGCTTCCCAGGGGATCGACTGGCCGAAGGACAGGCTCAATATCTGGATCCTCGACGACGGCGGGCGCGAAGAGTTCCGCCAGTTCGCCAAAGACGTCGGGGTGCACTACATCGCGCGCACCACCCATGAACACGCGAAAGCCGGGAATATCAACAACGCCCTGAAGTACGCCAAGGGCGAGTTCGTGTCGATTTTTGACTGCGACCACGTGCCGACCCGCTCGTTCCTGCAGATGACCATGGGCTGGTTCCTGAAAGAGAAAGAGTTGGCGATGATGCAGACGCCGCACCACTTCTTCTCCCCGGACCCGTTTGAGCGCAACCTGGGACGATTCCGCAAAACGCCGAACGAAGGCACGCTGTTTTATGGCCTGGTGCAGGACGGGAACGACATGTGGGACGCGACCTTCTTCTGCGGCTCCTGCGCGGTGATCCGCCGCGGCCCGCTGGATGAAATCGGCGGCATTGCCGTGGAAACGGTGACTGAAGATGCCCACACTTCTCTGCGCCTGCACCGTCGCGGGCACACTTCAGCCTACATGCGTATCCCGCAGGCGGCCGGTCTGGCGACGGAGAGCCTGTCGGCGCATATTGGCCAGCGCATCCGCTGGGCCCGCGGGATGGTACAAATTTTCCGCCTTGATAACCCCTTGTTTGGCAAAGGGCTGAAGCTGGCGCAGCGCATCTGCTACGTCAACGCGATGCTGCACTTTCTATCCGGTATTCCGCGGCTGATCTTCCTGACCGCGCCGCTGGCGTTTCTGCTGCTGCACGCCTATATCATCTATGCGCCAGCGCTGATGATCGCCCTGTTCGTGCTACCGCATATGATTCACGCCAGCCTGACCAACTCGAAGATTCAGGGCAAATACCGCCACTCTTTCTGGAGCGAGATCTATGAAACGGTGCTGGCGTGGTATATCGCGCCGCCGACCTTTGTCGCGTTGATTAACCCGCATAAGGGCAAATTCAACGTGACGGCAAAAGGCGGACTGGTGGAGGACGAGTACGTCGACTGGGTGATCTCTCGTCCCTATATCTACCTCGTGCTGCTGAACCTGGTCGGCGTCGGGGTGGGGATCTGGCGCTTTATGTACGGCCCGGAAAACGAAATCCTGACCGTCTGGGTGAGCATTATCTGGGTGTTCTATAACCTGATTATTCTCGGCGGCGCGGTGGCGGTCTCGGTTGAAAGCAAGCAGGTGCGGCGATCGCACCGCGTGGAGATGTCGATGCCGGCGGCGATTGCCCGCGATGACGGGCACCTGTTCTCCTGTACCGTCCATGATTACTCAGACGGGGGCCTTGGGGTCAAGATTCACGGCGAGGCGCAGGTGCTGGAAAGCCAGCACGTCAAGCTGTTGCTGAAACGCGGGCAGCAGGAGTACGCCTTCCCGGTGCGGGTCGCGCGGGTCAACGGCAGCGAGGTCGGGCTACAGCTGCTGCCGTTAAGCAATCAACAGCATATTGATTTTGTACAGTGTACGTTTGCCCGCGCAGATACGTGGGCGCTTTGGCAGGATAGCTTCCCGGAAGATAAGCCGATGGAAAGCCTGCTGGATATCCTGAAGCTGGGGTTCCGTGGATATCGTCACCTGGCGGAGTTTTCTCCGCCGTCGGTGAAGGTTATTTTCCGCTCGCTCACCATGCTGGTGGCCTGGTTTGTCTCGTTTATTCCGCGCCGTCCGGAACGCGCAGCGGCGACACTCTCGGCAGAACCGGCGATGGCTCAACAATGTTGACGTATTCCCCCACCTTTGCGTTGACTCGACTCAGGAGCGGGATTCTTGCTTCACGGTGGTGACCTTAGCCCCAGGGGGGTTAAGGATTTACAGCCACTCCACAAGCTAACACGGCAAGCCCTGCCGCTTTGATATTACGGGCCGCGTTAATGTCGCGATCATGGTCTGCCCCGCATTTCGGGCAGGACCATTTACGAACATCCAGAGGCATCTTTTTCATGGTGAAACCGCAACAGCTACAGCGTTTTGAAGACGGGAAAAACCGGTCGATTGCGACCACTGAACGCCCGGCCCATTCGCCTTTGTACCGGAGCTGGCGCGTGAATTCACCCCAGCCTGCGTCTGCTATCGCTTTGGACAACGACGGGTTGCGGAGCATGTTCTTCACCTTCAGAGATTCGACGCAAACAACTTGGTTCTCGTTTATCAGTTTGCGGGATGCTTTGTGCAGGGCATCCAGACGGCAATCGGCTATTTTCGCGTGGAGTCGGGCCACCTTTAAGCGGGCTTTGGCACGGTTCTTTGAGCCTCTGGCTTTTTTGCTTAAACGGCGCTGGAGTTGCGCCAGGCGGGCCGCGTATTTAGCAGTATGGCGGGGATTGCCGGATTTAAATCCGGTATCAGTGACGAACAAATCTTTTAAACCCACATCAATTCCGACCGTTTTAGCGGTGATCGGCAGTGATACGGGCTCAAGCTCGCAGAGACAGGAGACGAAATATCGCCCGGCGACGTCTCTGGAAAGGGTGACGGTAGATGGAGTAGACGGCAATTCACGGCTCCAGCGCACGTCTAAAGGCGCTTTACTCTTTGCCATATACAGCTTGCCATTGCGATATTTGAATGCGCTGGCGGTCAATTCAGCGGCTTGTTTATGGCGCTTACTTTTGAATGCCGGGTATGCGGCACGCCCGGCGAAAAAGTTAGTAAAGGCGGTCTGTTGGTGGCGCAGCGACTGCTGTAGCGGCACGCAGGAAACATCATTGAGCCAGGCAAATTCCGGCTCTTTTTTTAGGGCCGTTAACCGGGCGCTGGCCTGGACGTAGCCCATTTTCTCCTTCCGTTCGTTGTAGGCATCAATGCGCCAGCGAAGGATTGAATTGTAGACGAAACGCACACAGCCGAACGTCCTGGCCAGAAGCTCAGCCTGCTCGGGCGTTGGATAGAATCGAAATTTATATGCGCGTTTCATGGTTTCGCAAGATACGCACAATTATGCGAGGGTTATTGATAGTGATCAAATATACAGTATTCATGCACGAAAACCGCCTCCACTCCTCTCTCACCTCCATAGGTGGGGGGATCCTGGGGGCATATTGATGAACAGAAAACTCTCTTTGATTTGTGCAGTAGCGGTGGGTATTAGCGGATGGTCTCCCTTCGCTTCGTATGCGGAACCGACGGCGGCGGCGACTCAGGCCGGGCCGACGACGATGGTCCCCGGTATCGCGGGTACGGTGGCGGACAGCCAGCCCACGGCGACGCTTGCCGATCCGGCAGCGCCGGTGGTGGTGCTGGATAACGCTCCGACCCGCGACGTGAAGCTGACCTTCGCCAAAATCGCCCCGCCGCCGGGCAGCATGGTGCTGCGCGGCGCGCGCCCTGAGGGGTCGGTAGAGTTCGGTATGCGCAGCGATGAAGTGGTGGCAAAAGCGCTGCTGAATCTCGACTACACGCCCTCTCCGTCGCTGCTGCCGGTGCAGTCGCAGCTGAAGGTTTATCTTAACGATGAGCTGATGGGCGTGCTGCCGGTCACTAAAGAGCAGTTGGGTAAAAAAGTCAGCGCGCAGATCCCTATCGATCCGCTCTATATCACCGACTTTAACCGCGTGCGCCTTGAGTTTGTCGGCCACTATCGCGATGTCTGTGAAAACCCGGCCAGCAGCACCTTGTGGCTGGACGTCGGTCGCGAAAGCTATCTGGATTTAACCTACCAGTCGCTGAACGTGCGCAACGATCTTTCGCATTTCCCGGTACCGTTCTACGATTCGCGCGATAACCGCCAGCTGACGCTACCGATGGTCTTTGCCTCCGCGCCGGGTGTCCTGCAGCAGCAGGCGGCGGCCATCGTCGCCTCCTGGTTCGGCAGCAAGGCGGGCTGGCGCGGCCAGCAGTTCCCGGTGCAGTTCAACCAACTGCCGGACCGTAACGCCATTGTGTTTGCGACCAACGATAAGCGCCCTGACTTCCTGCGCGAGCATCCGCCGGTTAAGGCGCCGACGATTGAAATGATCGACCACCCGGATAATCCGTACGTCAAGCTGCTGGTGGTCTTCGGGCGGGATGACAAAGACCTGCTGCAGGCGGCGAAGGGGATAGCCCAGGGCAATATTCTGTTCCGCGGCAGCAGCGTGACGGTTGACGATGTCAAACAGCTGCAGGCGCGTAAACCCTACGATGCGCCGAACTGGGTGCGTACCGATCGGGCGGTGACCTTTGCCGAGCTGAAAACCTACGAACAGCAGCTGCAATCCAGCGGCCTGGTGCCGGATTCCATCAACGTGGCGCTGAACCTGCCGCCGGACCTCTACCTGCTGCGCGCCAACGGCATCGATATGAACCTGAACTATCGCTACACCATGCCGCCTATCAAGGACAGCTCGCGCATGGATATCAGCCTTAACGATCGGTTCTTACAGTCCTTCAGCCTCAACAGCTCGCAGGATGTGAATAAGCTGTTACTACGCCTGCCGGTGCTGCAGGGGCTGCTGGACGGCAAAACGGAAGTGACGATCCCGGCATTGCGCCTCGGCGCCATGAATCAGCTGCGCTTCGACTTCCAGTATATGAACCCGATGCCGGGCGGTTCTATCGATAACTGTATTACCTTCCAGCCGGTGCAGAACCACGTGGTGATAGGCGACGACTCGACCATCGATTTCTCGAAGTACTATCACTTTATGGCGATGCCGGATCTGCGCGTATTTGCTAACGCGGGCTTCCCGTACAGCCGGATGGCCGATCTCGCCGATACCCTGGTCGTGGTGCCCAAATCGCCGACCGAGGGCCAGGTTGCCACGCTGCTGGAGACGGCCGGCGGCATTGGCGCGCAAACCGGCCTGGCGGCCATTAACCTGCGCATGACCGACGACGGCAGCCAGATTAAGGACAAAGACGCCGACCTGCTGCTGATTGGCTCCATTCCGCAGGCGCTGAAGGACGACACGAAAATCAACCTGCTGGTTGAAGCGACCAAAAGCTGGGTGAAAACGCCGATGCGCCACTACGATCTGGCCAGCATCTATCCTGATACCGAGGCCAGAACGCCGAATACCCGCACCGACGTCACGTCGACCGGGCCGATGGCGGCGATTATTGGCTTCCAGTCGCCGTACAACGATCAGCGCAGCGTCGTGGCGCTGCTGGCCGACAGCCCGCGCGGTAACGAACTGCTGACCCAGGCGCTTAACGACAGCGGTAAACGCGCGGCGATGTTTGGTTCCGTTGCGGTGATTCGTGAGTCGGGCGTCAACAGCCTGAGGGTGGGCGATATTTACTATATCGGGCACCTTCCGTGGTTCGAACGTATCTGGTTTGCGCTCTCCAGCCATCCGGTGCTGTTGGCGATTCTGGCGGCGGTCAGCATTGTTCTGCTGGCATGGGTGCTATGGCGCATGCTGCGTATTATCAGCCGCCGTCGCCTCGACCTTGATGATGAGTAATTGATGATGAACGCGGTGCGCGGTGTGGTGTTATCGGTATTGATGCTGGCGGCGGCGCAGGTGAGCGCCGCCTGCCAGTGGCCGGCCTGGGAGCAGTTTAAAAAAGAGTATGTCAGCGCCGAAGGGCGAATTATCGACCCCAGCGATGCGCGAAAAATCACCACCTCGGAAGGGCAAAGCTACGGGCTGTTCTTTGCTCTGGCGGCTAACGATCGCGACGGCTTCCGCAAGCTGTTCGAGTGGACGCAAAACAACCTTGCCGAGGGCGATTTGCGCGCGCATCTCCCGGGCTGGCTGTGGGGGAAAAAGAGCGATGACGAGTGGACGGTGCTGGACAACAATTCAGCCTCGGACTCCGATTTGTGGATAGCCTGGGCGCTGCTGGAGGCCGGACGTCTGTGGGACACACCTCAGTACACCGAGGTAGGCAAGGCGCTGCTGGCGCGCATTGCCGACGAAGAGGTCGCCACCGTACCGGGGCTGGGGCCGATGATTCTGCCGGGGAGAGTTGGCTTCGTCGATGACCGCGGCTGGCGTTTTAATCCCAGCTATCTGCCGCCGCAGCTGGCGACCTACTTTGCCGCGTTTGGCGCTCCCTGGCCGAAGATACGCGACGGCAATCTGCATCTGCTGCTGGAAACCGCGCCGAAAGGTTTTTCGCCTGACTGGGTGCGTTACGAAAAAAGCAAAGGCTGGCAGCTGAAAGCGGATAAACCCATTATCGGCAGCTATGACGCCATTCGCGTCTATCTGTGGGTCGGTATGCTCGATGACGGCGATAAGCAAAAAGCTCGCCTGTTGGCGCGTTTTAAACCGATGGCGACCCGGACGATTGACCAGGGCGTGCCGCCGGAAAAAACCAACATCGCGACCGGTAAAACTACCGGCAACGGTCCGGTTGGCTTCTCCGCTGCGCTACTGCCTTTCTTGCAGAAGGAAGATGCGCGCGCCATTCAGCGCCAGCGCGTCGCCGATAACTATCCCGGCGCGGATGCTTACTACAGCGCGGTCCTGACCCTTTTCGGCCAGGGATGGGATCAACACCGTTTTCGCTTCACCGCCGGTGGCGAATTACGGCCTGACTGGAACTAGGAATGCACAAGTTCTCACTAAGCTTATTCACCCTCTCCTTAGGCGTCGCGCTGATGCCGCTGGCGCACGCCGCGACTACGCCTGTTCAGGAACATCTACTGGAGCAGGTCCGCCTCGGCGAGGCCAGCAAACGTGAGGATTTGGTGCGCCAGTCGCTCTATCGCCTGGAATTGATCGACCCGAATAACCCGGACGTTGTTGCCGCGCGGATGCGCTATCTTCTCCGCCAGGGCGATACCGCCGGCGCGAAGCAGCAGCTGGAGCGTCTGGCGAAGCTGGCGCCGGAATCGCCCGAGCTGAAAGCCTCGCGTGACGAAATGAAAAGCAGCACCGGCGATGGTCGCCAGGAGCTGCAGCAGGCTCGTCTGCTGGGCGTGGCCGGGAAGGTTGATGAGGCCATCGCCGCTTACGAGAAGCTGTTTAACGGCGTTCCTGATGATGATGACGCGGCGATTGAGTACTGGACGCTGGTGGCGCGGCTGCCCGCCCGTCATAACGAAGGCATCAATCAGCTGAAAAAACTCAACGCCCGCTTGCCGGGCAACGTCCCGCTGCAAACGGCGCTGGCGAAACAGATGTTTGGCGATAATAAGCCGGAAGAGGGATTTGCTTATCTGGAGCAGATGTCCCGCTCGGCGGCGGGGCGCGGTATCGCGGCGGACATCTGGTTTAACGAAGTGAAAAGTATGCCGGTCAGCCGGGCCAGCGTGCAGGCGCTGCAGCGCTTTCTCATGCAGTTTCCCACCGGTTCCACCTCGGCGAATGCCCGCGTCCTGCTCGCTCAGCAGCAGACGCAGCTAAAAGACCCGACGTTCCGCGATCGCGCGGAGGGGCTGGCGGCGGTGAAGGCCGGGAAAGGTTCGGTGGCCGTGGCCGATTTGCAGCAGGCTGTGCGGGCGGATGCCAAAGACAGCGACGCGGTTGGCGCATTGGGGCAGGCGTACTCCCAGCGCGGCGATCGGGCGCGGGCGGTTGCCCAGTTGAGTAAAGCCATCAAAATGGACCCGGATAGCCCGAGCCGCGATAAGTGGGACAGCCTGCTCAAGACTAACCGCTACTGGCTGCTGATTAAGCAGGGCGATAGCGCCCTCAAAAGCGGCCAGCTGGCGCAGGCGCAAAATCATTACGCCCAGGCGCAGCGCATAGACAATACCGACAGCTATGCGGTGCTGGGGCTGGGGGACGTGGCGGCGGCGCGTAAAGAAAACGCGGCGGCGGAGCGCTACTACCAGCGCGCGCTGCGAATGGATCGCAGCAACAGCCTGGCGGTGCGCGGTCTGGCGAATCTGTATCGCGCCGAATCGCCGGAAAAAGCCAGCGCGTACATCGCCAGCCTGTCGCCGGGCCAGCGGCGCAGTATTGATGATATCGAACGCAGCCTGACGAACGATCGGCTGGAGAAACAGGCCGAAGCGCTGGAGAGCCAGGGCAACTGGGCGCAGGCGGCGGAAGTGCAGCGCAGACGGCTGGCGCTGGATCCGGATAGCGTGTGGATCGCCTACCGCCTGTCGCGGGATCTGGTCAGCGCGGGCAGCCGCAGCGAAGCCGATGCCATCATGCGCGCGATGGTCAACCGCCAGCCCGGCGATGCCGACCGGGTTTACGCCTACGGCCTCTACCTATCCGGGAATAATCAGGATGAGATGGCGCTGGCGCAGATTAACGCCCTGCCGCGCGGGCAGTGGACGGACAATATTCGCGAGCTGGAGGCGCGCCTGCAAAGCGATAACGTGTTGCGCCAGGCGAATCAGCTGCGCGATAGCGGCCAGGAAGCCCGGGCGATCGCCCTGATTAACCAGCAGCCGACGTCGGTGCGCTACGCGCTCACGCTGGCGGACTGGGCGCAGCAGCGCGGCGACAGCCAGACGGCGATTGCTGAATATCAGCGGGTGCTGGGGCAGCAGCCTGACAACGGCGATGCGCGTCTGGGCCTGGCGGAAGTGTATCTTGCCGATGGCGATAAAAACGCCGCCCGCGCCCAGGTGGCGCAGCTCAAGGGCGACGACATCGATTCTATCAATATGCAGCGGCGTATCGCCCAGGCGCAGGCCGGGTTGGGCGATCGCGCTCAGGCGCAGCAAACCTTCGCCCGCATCGTTCCGCAGGCGAAAGCGTGGCCGCCGTCAATGGAAAGCGCGCTGGTGCTGCGCGACGCCGCGCGTTTCCAGGCGCAGAACGGCGAGCCGCAGCAGGCGCTGGAAGGCTATAAAGATGCAATGGTGGCCTCCGGCGTCGCCCGCGAGCGCCCGCAGGATAACGACACGTTTACGCGGCTGACGCGTAACGACAGCAGCGATGACTGGCTGAAGCGCGGGATCCGCAGCGACGCGGCGGATCTTTATCGTCAGCAGGATCTTAACGTCACCCTCGAACATGATTACTGGGGCTCCAGCGGTACCGGCGGCTATTCCGACCTGAAAGCCCATACCACGATGCTGCATGTGGATGCGCCGCTGGCCGACGGGCGAATGTTCTTCCGTACCGATCTGGTTAATATGGATGCCGGGAGTTTTTCGACGAACAGCGACGGCAGCTATTCGCCGAGCTGGGGCACCTGCGGTGAAATCGCCTGTAGCGGCGGCAGCAAACATCAGAGCGATAGCGGCGCCAGCGTCGCGGTGGGCTGGAAGAACGATACCTGGAGCGGCGATATCGGCACCACGCCGATGGGCTTTAACGTCGTTGATGTGGTGGGCGGCCTGAGCTACAGCAGCGACGTTGGTCCGCTGGGCTACACCGTGAACCTCCATCGACGCCCCATCTCCAGCTCGCTGCTGGCCTTTGGCGGGCAGAAAGACAACCCTAACGACGGCCATACCGGCAAGACCTGGGGCGGGGTGCGCGCCGACGGCGGCGGTCTGAGTCTGAGCTACGATAAAGGCGAGGCCAACGGCGTCTGGTCTTCGCTGGGCGTCGACCAGTTGACCGGGAAAAACGTCGCCGACAACTGGCGCGTGCGCTGGATGACCGGCTACTACTATAAAGTGGTTAACGAAGATAACCGCCGGGTCACCGTCGGCCTGAACAATATGCTCTGGCACTACGATAAGGATCTCAGCGGCTATACGCTGGGTCAGGGCGGTTACTACAGTCCGCAGGAATATGTCTCCTTCTCGGCGCCGGTTACCTGGCGTCAGCGGACGGCGAACTGGTCATGGGAGCTGGGGGGCTCGGTATCGTGGTCCCACTCGCGCACCAAAACCGAGGCGCGCTATCCGCTGCTCAATTTGATTCCTTCGCAGTATCGTCATGATGCCAGCCAGCTCACGGAAGAAGGCAGCAGCAGTTCTGGCGTCGGCTATACCGCACGGGCGCTGATTGAACGACGGGTGACCAGCAACTGGTTTGTCGGGGCGGCGGTGGATATCCAGCAGGCGAAGGATTACACCCCGAGCCATGCGCTGCTGTACGTTCGCTATTCGGCTTCCGGCTGGCAGGGCGATATGGATATGCCGCCGCAGCCGTTGGTTCCTTATGCCGACTGGTAGCGGATTAGGCTGAATTATGCGACAGGGCGCCACTCCGCGGCGCTCTTCGCGTATACTCGTTGCCTCCGGCCAGGCAGCCCGATTTCCCCTCCGGTGGTGCGGAAGCAGCGTAGCGCGCTGCATCCCGGAGGCGGCGCCAGGGGCGCCTTGTCCGGGCTACCGGCCCGATGGCGGTTGTGAGCGTGTAGCCCGGGTAAGGCGTTAGCCGCCACCCGGGAATGTTCCCCGGTCGCGCTATGCTTACCGGGGCTACAGGTCGGTGCTGCCTGCGGATTTTGTAGCCCGGACAGGCGCATTGCGCCGCCTCCGGGAAAGCGGCCTGATGGCATTGCTTTGCGCCTTGCGGGCGTGAGCGAACAATTTGAGTATATAATCAGCCTGATAACGATCGGTGAGAGGGACCTATACCCGATATGCGTTCAGTTTCAGTGGAGAACCCCGTTGCGCGTCAGCCGTTCACTTACAATTAAACAGATGGCGATGGTCGCGAGCGTGTCCATGGCGTTTGTACTGGTCTTCTGTTCTATTCTGCTGTTCCACTTTGTTCAGCAGAGTCGTTTTACCACGGCCACGCAGTTAGAAAGCATCGCGCGTTCCGTTCGCGAACCGCTGTCAGCGGCTATCCTGAAAGCCGATATCCCTGAGGCGGAAGCCATTCTGAGCCGTATTCAACCCGCAGGCATCGTCAGCCGGGCGGATGTTGTCCTGCCCAATCAGTTCCAGGCGCTGCGGATGCGCTTTATCCCCGAGCGCCCGGTACCGGTAACCATCACCCGTATGTTTGAACTGCCGGTACAGATTTCGCTGCCTATCTACTCCCTTGAACGGCCCGCTAACCCACAGCCGCTGGCCTATCTGGTGCTCCAGGCCGACTCATACCGCATGTATAAATTCGTCATGAGCGCGCTGGCGACGTTAGTGACCGCTTACTTGCTTCTGGTGCTGATGCTGACGGTGGCGATCACCTGGTGCATCAACCGTCTGATGGTACGACCGCTGCGTAAAATCGCCCGTGAGCTAAACGATGTCCCGCAGCACGAGCGTTTGGGCCATCAGCTCACGCTGCCGCGTCTCCATCATGACGATGAAATCGGCATGCTGGTGCGCAGCTACAACCGTAATCAGCAGACGCTGCTGCGCCTGCACGACGAACTCTCTTTGCAATCGACCCGTTTTCCGGTATCCGAGCTGCCGAACAAAGCCTTTCTAATGGCCATGCTGGAGCAAACCGTCGCGCGACCGCAGGCCTCGGCGCTGCTGATTATCGCCTGCGAAACGCTACAGGATACCGCTGGCGTACTGAAAGAGACGCAGCGTGAAATGCTGCTGCTAACCCTGGTTGAAAAGCTGCGGGCGATTATTCCGGCGCAGATGGTGCTGGCTCAGGTGAGCGGCTACGACTTCGCGATTCTGGCCCACGGCATTGACGAACCCTGGCAGGCGGTGACGTTAAGTAAGCAAGTACTCACTGTCTTAAATGAACGTTTGCCGCTGCACGGCATCCAGCTGCGCCCCTGCGCCAGCGTCGGTATCGCGATGTTTAACGGCGAAATTAACGCCGAACAGCTCTACCGTCGGGCGTTTTCCGCCGCCGTAACCGCGCGTCGTAAAGGGAAAAACCAGATTGAGTTCTTCGATCCGCAGCAGATGGAAAAAGCGCAGCGCCGCTTAATGGAAGAGCACGATATTCTGACGGCGCTTGATAACCAGCAGTTTGCCATCTGGCTGCAGCCGCAGGTGGATACCCACAGCGGCGAGGTGTGCGGTGCGGAAGTGCTGCTGCGTCAGCGTCAGGCGGACGGCAGCTGGTCGCTGCCGGGCGATCTGATTGAGCGTATCGAAGCCTGCGGGCTGATGGTGCCGGTCGGCTACTGGGTGATGGAAGAGGCCTGCCGGCAGATTGCCGCCTGGCAAAATCAGGGGATTATGTTGCCGCTGTCGGTCAACGTGTCGTTGCTGCAGCTGCTGCATCACGATCGCGGCGAGGAGATGCTGGCGCTGCTCGCGCGCTATCGTATCGCGCCGGGCACGCTGGTACTGGAAGTCACCGAAAGCCGTCGGATAGACGACCCGCAGGCGATTATTTCCCTGCTGCGTCCGCTGCGTGAAGCGGGCGTGCGGATTGCCCTCGATGACTTTGGTATGGGCTACGCCGGCCTGCGCCAGCTGCAGCATATTAAATCGCTGCCGGTAGACATCCTGAAAATAGATAAAGTCTTTATCGATATGCTGCCCGATGATATCAGCATGATGCCCGCGATTATCCAGCTGGCGCGGGGGCTGAATCTGCACATTGTCGCGGAGGGCGTCGAAACCGATACCCAGTATCGCTGGCTGCAGGAGGCGGGCGTCGAGACGGTGCAAGGGTATCTTTTTGGCTGCGCCATGCCGCCTGAGGCTTTTATGGCCCGTTTTTTACCCGGTGATGTTGAGGATGCAAGTTTGTAACAACATTGTTAGCTTATGCGAGTCAGTTCAAATAAATTAACAATTGCATTGCAATTTCATCACTCGTTATTTCTGAAATGTTTCATGGGTGTTATTTTTAAGCCACGGACGCAATACCCCCTCAAGGTCTGTGGTTATCTCCAAAGGACACCCTATGAAAATCTCTTTCTTTAAAAGCCTCTATGTCCAGGTTCTCTCGGCCATAGCGATCGGTATTCTGCTGGGCCATTTTTACCCGGAACTGGGTGCGCAGATGAAACCCCTCGGCGATGCCTTCGTTAAGCTGATTAAAATGATTATTGCCCCGGTTATCTTCTGTACCGTCGTGACGGGGATTGCCGGGATGGAGAGCATGAAAGCCGTCGGCCGCACCGGGGCGGTGGCGCTGCTCTACTTTGAAATCGTGAGCACAATTGCGCTGATCATCGGCCTGATCATTGTAAACGTGGTGCAGCCCGGCGCGGGAATGAACGTTGACCCGGCGACCCTCGACGCGAAGGCCGTGGCGGTTTACGCCGAACAGGCGAAAGATCAGGGCATCGTAGCGTTCCTGCTCGATATTATCCCCGGCAGCGTAATTGGCGCTTTTGCCAGCGGCAACATTCTGCAGGTGCTGATGTTTGCGGTGCTGTTTGGTTTCGCGCTGCATCGCCTCGGCAGCAAAGGCCAGCTGATTTTTAACGTTATCGAAAGCTTCTCGCAGGTGATCTTCGGCATCATCAATATGATCATGCGCCTGGCGCCGATTGGCGCGTTCGGGGCCATGGCCTTTACCATTGGGAAATACGGCGTCGGTACGCTGGTGCAGCTTGGCCAACTGATCGTCTGCTTCTACATCACCTGCATCCTGTTTGTGGTGGTGGTGCTGGGGTCGATCGCCAAAGCCACCGGCTTCAGCATCTTTAAATTTATCCGCTATATCCGCGAAGAGCTGCTGATTGTCCTGGGGACATCTTCATCCGAGTCGGCGCTGCCGCGTATGCTCGATAAGATGGAGAAGCTGGGCTGCCGCAAGTCGGTGGTGGGGCTGGTGATCCCGACGGGGTACTCCTTTAACCTCGATGGCACCTCAATATACCTGACGATGGCGGCGGTGTTTATCGCCCAGGCGACGAACAGCCATATGGATATTTTCCATCAGATCACCCTGCTGGTGGTGCTGTTGCTCTCCTCAAAAGGCGCGGCGGGGGTGACGGGTAGCGGCTTTATCGTCCTTGCGGCGACGATTTCCGCCGTCGGGCACCTGCCGGTCGCCGGTCTGGCGCTCATTCTTGGCATCGACCGCTTTATGTCCGAGGCGCGCGCGCTGACCAACCTGGTGGGTAACGGCGTCGCGACCATAGTTGTCGCTAAATGGGTCAAAGAGCTGGACGCGAAACAGCTGGATGATGTGCTGAACAACCGTACTCCGGTAAGCAAATCGCACGAATTATCCTCATAAATCCATCTGTTAGGCCCGTTGTCCCTTGCTGGACTACGGGCTCCTGCGCATAATTAGGGGTCACTGTCGCTTGCGCGGCGGTGACCCTTATGTTTATTTCACGTCAACATGCGACATTTTCATCTCCGTGTGGTCTAACCGACGTACTTAACTCACCATATTTTTTCGGCGGCCCTCCCGTGGGCCGCTGTTGTAACCAGGATTGTTCATCAGGGGTTCACATGCAGGGCACAAAAATTCGACTCTTAACCGGTGGTTTGCTGATGATGGCGACGGTCGGTTATGTGCAGGCAGAAGCGCTCCAGCCGGACCCGGCCTGGCAACAGGGGACACTGGCGAATGGGTTTCAGTGGCAGGTTTTAGCCACCCCGCAGCGTCCCAGCGATCGTATCGAAGTTCGCCTGTCCGTGAATATTGGCTCGCTGAGCGAAAGCACTCAGCAGAGCGGCTTTAGCCACTTTATCCCGCGCCTCGCGCTGACGCAAAACGGTGGCCTCCCGACCATGCAGGCCCGTTCGCTATGGCAGCAGAGTATTGACCCGAAGCGTCCTCTGCCGCCCGCCATCGTCTCTTATGACTACAGTTTGTTTAACCTGAGCATACCGAATAACCGTAACGACCTGCTGAAAGAGGCGCTGAGCTGGCTGGCCAGCGCCAGCGGTAAAATGCCGATCTCCCCGGAAACCGTCAACCACGCGCTGCAGGGCGAAGACATGGTGGCAACCTGGCCTGCGGATACCAAAGAAGGCTGGTGGCGCTATCGGCTAAAAGGCTCCACCATGCTGGGGCACGATCCGGCGGCGCCGCTGAAGCAGCCGGTGGATATTGCTCAGCTAAAAGAGTATTACCACAAGTGGTACACGCCGGATGCCATGACCCTGATTGTGGTCGGCAACGTGGATAGCCGCAGCGTCGCGGAACAAATCAACAAAACTTTCGGCGGCCTGAAGGGCAAGCGCGAAACGCCGGTGGCGGTTCCTACGCTGTCGCCGCTGCCGACGACGCCGGTCAGCATCATGACCGATGCGGTGCGCCAGGATAAGCTGTCGCTGATGTGGGATGCGCCGTGGCAGCCGATCCGCGACTCGGTCGCGCTGCAGCGCTACTGGCGCGACGATCTTGCCCGGGAAGCGCTGTTCTGGCACGTACAGCAGAATCTGAGCAAAAGTAATATCAAGGATATCGGCCTTGGCTTTGACTGCCGCGTGCTCTACCAGCGCGCCCAGTGCGCGATCAATATCGAATCGCCGGGCGAGCGCCTGAACGCCAACTTAACGACCGTGGCGCGCGAGCTGGCGAAAGTCCGCGATCGCGGCCTGCCGCAGGAGGAGTTTGATGCCCTGATCGCGCAGAAAAACCTCGAACTGCAGAAGCTGTTTGCCACCTATGCGCGCACCGATACGTACATCCTGATTAGCCAGCGGATGCGTTCGTTGCAAAATCAGGTGGTGGATATCGCGCCCGAGCAGTATCAGAAACTGCGCCAGGAGTTTCTCAATTCGCTGACGGTCGACATGCTGAATCAGTACCTGCGTCAGCAGCTGTCGCAGGATATGGCGCTGGTGCTGCAGCAGCCGCAGGGTGAGCCGGAATACAACATGAAGGAACTGCAGGCGACGTGGGAAAAGCTGATGGCGCCCGCGCCAGCGGCCGCAGCGGCGTCGAGCGCCGCCGGTGATGTTGTGGAAGGGCGTAACGAAGCGACGGATATCCCGCCAGCGCAGTAAAGCAAAACCGGATAGCGTGGCTATCCGGTGAGGTTTATGGCTAATCTGTTTTACGTATTGCTGGGTTGGCCCGGTGATTTTCCCGGAGGCGGCGCTGGCGCGCCTTGTCCGGTCTAATGCCAGTGCCAGACAGTAGCCCGGCTACGCGCAGCGCCAGCCGGGATTCTCGCAGGCGGGCGTAACGCAATCGAAAATTACTGCGGCATCGCCTCGCGCGGGATAATCGCGCCGCGATACTGGATCACCGTGCTGGCGGTCAGGTGTCCGCGTTTTGCCGCAGATTCGGCGTCGCCGCCGGTCAGGCGTACGGCCAGGTAGCCGGCGCTGAACGAATCGCCCGCCGCCGTGGTATCAACCACTTTCTCTTTCGGCAGCTTAACGGCCGGGACTTCCCGCAGCGGCTGGCCGGCAATCGCCACCAGGCAGGAGTCTGCGCCGCGCTTAACCACCACTTCTTCAACGCCGGCGGCGTGGGTGCGGGCAATCACTTCCGCAACCGGCTTCTCGCCCCACAGCGCGTCTTCGTCATCGAGGGTCAGGAACGCGATGTCGGTGCAGGCCAGCATCTGCTGATAAACCCGCTGCGTCTCCTCTTTGCTGCTCCACAGGCGCGGACGATAGTTATTATCAAAGATAACCTTGCCGCCGTTCGCCCGGCATTCCCGCAGCAGGGTCAGCAGCTTCTCGCGGCTGGTCGGGCTGAGGATCGCCAGGCTGATCCCGCTAAGATACAGATAATCAAAGGTCGCCAGCTCTTCGCAGATGGTCGCAGACTGCTCGCTCTCCAGCCAGAACTTCGCCGCGGCTTCGTTGCGCCAGTAGTAAAAGGTGCGCTCGCCGCTCTCGTCGGTTTCGATGTAGTAGAGGCCCGGTAAACGGTCGGCCATGCGCTGAATCAGGTCAGTCTGAACGTTCTCGCTCTGCCAGGATTCGAGCATCTGCTGGCTGAAGGTGTCCGTGCCCAGGGCGGTAACGTAGTGCACGCCCAGCGCGCTGGCGTCGGTCTGGCGAGCGATGTAGACGGAAGTGTTTAAGGTGTCGCCGCCAAAGCCGCGATTAACCGCTGCGCCTTTCTCTGACAGCTCAATCATGCATTCGCCAATGACGGCAATTTTCTTCGACATAGTGATGACCTGAAATTAAATCAATATTAACCCTAGTGTGCGCTGGGGCGCTTTGATGGTCAATGATATTAAAACAACGTTCCATTATTTTTTTGACCTGACGCGGATTATGTGACGAAAACCTCATTCGGCGGAGCAAATGGCGTTTCTCAACTATATTCAGGAGTGACGAGACGCAAAAGGAGTGCAGAAGGGATGAGCAGAACCCGAAAAACCGTGGCTATTATCCTGGGAACGATTGTCGTACTGATCGTTCTGTTTTTTATCGTGCTGGCGACCTTTGACTGGAACCGCCTGAAGCCGACGATCAACCAGAAAGTCTCTGCCGAGCTGAACCGCCCGTTCGCGATTCGCGGCGATCTGGGCGTCGTCTGGGAACGCCAGCCCGGCGAGAGCGGCTGGCGAAGCTGGATCCCCTGGCCGCACGTTCATGCCGAAGATATCGTCCTTGGCAACCCCCCTGATATCCCGCAGGTCACGATGGTCCACCTGCCGCGCGTTGAGGCGACTCTCGCCCCGCTGGCGCTGCTCAGCAAAACGGTCTATCTGCCGTGGATTAAGCTTGAACAGCCCGACGCGCGGCTGATCCGACTGTCGGAGAAGAGCAACAACTGGACTTTCGACCTGGCTTCGGCGGGGTCGTCGGAGAAAGATGCGGCGCCTTCCAGCTGGTCTTTCCGCCTCGACAATATTCTTTTCGATCGCGGCAAGATTGCCGTTGATGACAAAGTGTCGCGCGCTGACGTGACGATCGTGGTTGATCCGCTCGGTAAGCCGCTGGCGTTCAGTGAAGTGACCGGCGAGAAGGGGAAAGGGCAGCCGCAGAAAGTGGGCGATTACGTCTTCGGCCTGCAGGCGAAAGGGAGCTATAACGGACAGCCGCTCTCCGGTAGCGGCAAAATCGGCGGCATGCTGGCGCTGCGCAGCGAAGGGACGCCGTTCCCCCTGCAGGGGGATTTTCGTTCCGGCAATACCCGGGTCGCGTTTACCGGCACGGTCAGCGATCCGCTTAACCTCGGCGGCGTCGATCTGCGGCTGAAGTTTTCCGGGGACTCGCTGGGCGATCTCTATGACCTGACCGGCGTGCTGCTGCCGGATACGCCGGCCTTTTCGACCGACGGGCATCTGCGGGCCACCTTCAAGGAGAAAAACGGTTCACGCTTCGCCTATCAGGATTTTAATGGCCGCATCGGCGAGAGCGATATCCACGGCTCGCTGACTTACACCACCGGTAAACCCCGGCCTAAGCTGGAGGGCGACCTTGAATCCAGACAGTTAAGGCTGGCGGATCTGGGGCCGCTGATTGGCGTCGACTCCGGCGGTAAAGGCAGCCAGACCGAACGGCGCAAAGGCGAGGCCTCCCCGCAGCCGGCCGGAAAAGTGTTGCCATATGACCGCTTTGAAACCGATAAGTGGCAGGTGATGGATGCCGATGTGCGCTTTAAAGGACGGCGCATTGAGCACGGCGGCACGCTCCCCATCAGCGACCTCTCCACCCACGTGATCCTCGAACGGGGCGACCTGCGCCTGCAGCCGCTGCGTCTGGGGCTGGCCAACGGCACGATTGCCGGCAGCATTCATCTTGAAGGGGATAAAAAACCGCTGCAGGGGACGGCGAACCTGCAGGCGCGCCGCCTGAAGCTGAAAGCGCTGATGCCAAACGTGGAGATGATGCAGAAAACCCTCGGCGAAATGAACGGCGATGTGCAGCTTCGCGGCACCGGCAACTCCGTCGCCGCGCTGCTGGGCAACAGTAACGGTAACCTGAAGCTGCTGATGAACGACGGTTTAATTAGCCGCAACCTGATGGAGATCCTCGGCCTGAACGTCGGTAACTTTATCATCGGGCAGATCTTTGGCGATGATGAGGTGCGGGTGAACTGCGCGGCGGCCAATATCGACGTGGTCAACGGCGTCGCCCGGCCGCAGGTGTTTGCCTTTGATACGGAAAACGCGCTGATCAACGTCACCGGTACCGCCAGCTTTGCCTCAGAGCAGCTGGACCTCACTATCGATCCGGAGAGTAAGGGCTTTCGCATTATCACCCTGCGTTCACCGCTCTACGTGCGCGGCACCTTTAAGTCGCCGAATGCGGGCGTGAAGGCGGGGCCGCTGATTGCCCGCGGCGCGGTAGCGGCAGCGCTGGCGACCCTGGTGACGCCGGCCGCCGCGCTGCTGGCGCTGATCTCACCCGCCGAAGGCGAGGCGAACCAGTGTCGGGCAATTCTGTCGCAGATGAAAAAATAGTCGGCAAGGAGACGCCCCTCGCCGGATGGCCAGGGGCGTGGAGGGAGAGTTACAGCGATTGGTGACGCGTTTCGTGAGTCAGCAGCAGCGCGATCATCGTCAGCGCCGCCATGGCGGCCAGATAGAGCCCTACCGCAGGCAGACCGTAGTTGCCCTGCAGCCAGGCGGCGATGTACGGCGCCACGGACGCCCCGAGGATCGACGAGACGTTATAGGAGAACGATGCGCCGGTATAGCGAACTTCCGTCGGGAACAGCTCCGGCAGCAGCGCGCCCATGGGGCCAAAGGTCAGCCCCATCAGGCTCAGGCCAATCAGCAGGAAGGCAAAGACCAGCAGCGGGTTGCCGGAGCCGAGCAGCGGTTTAAAGGCAAACAGCGCGAAGAGGATGATCAGGGTCGTAATCACGACCATGCTCTTACGACGGCCGAATGCATCCGCCAGCAGGCCCGCCACCGGTACCATCACGCCAAAACCGATAACCGCCATCATCAGCATCCACAGCACTTCGTTACGCGGCAAGCCGAGGCCAATCGGCGCGGCGGCGGTGCTGAAGGTCATGGAGTAGACGGTCATGATGTAAAACAGCGTATAGGTCGCCAGCATGATAAAGGTGCCGAGAACGGTGACGCGCACGTGTTTGGTCAGCAGCGTGCCCAGCGGGATTTTGACCTGTTTTTTCGCGGCGGCTACCTTAGCGAACACCGGCGACTCGTGCAGCGAAACGCGGACGTACAGGCCGATAATGACCAGCACGGCGGAGAAGATAAACGGCATACGCCAGCCCCATTCCATAAACTGCTGGTCGGTCAGCAGCCAGGAGAGCAGCAGGAAGGTGCCGTTTGCGAAGAAGAAGCCGATAGGCGCGCCCAGCTGCGGAAATGAGCCATACAGCGCGCGCTTGCGCGGCGGGGCGTTTTCCGTTGCCAGCAGCGCCGCGCCGCCCCATTCGCCGCCAAGGCCGAGCCCCTGACCAAAGCGCGCCAGCGCCAGCAGCACCGGTGCCATAATGCCAATGGTTTCATAGCCGGGCAGCAGGCCGATAACCACGGTGGAGATCCCCATCGTCAGCAGCGAGGCGACGAGGGTCGCTTTACGGCCTACGCGGTCGCCGAAGTGGCCAAAGACCGCTGAACCGATAGGGCGCGCAATAAAGGCGATAGCGAAGGTCGCCAGCGATTGTAGCGTCGCGGCGGCGGGATCGCCCTGCGGGAAGAAAATGTGCGGGAATACGATAACCGCCGCGGTGGCATAGATGTAGAAGTCGAAGAACTCGATGGCGGTACCAATGAGTGAGGCGACGACGACTTTATTGCGTGAGTTAACCGGAACGGTGTCCTGCGCGTTGTCGAGTGTTGTGGCTGTGGCTTGCATAGATCTTTCTTATTTTTTGCGAACGAAAGGCCATATAGCCACAGCCTTGGGGACATTTCAATCTGTAACAAGGGGCGAGAGAGGCGAAAAAAGAAGCAAAAAGTGAATAATTTCTGTGCCAGAAAAATAACTTCTATGAAATGCTTCACAAAATTCAAATAATGGTCGATAAAACCAGGTTTAGGTTAAATAAAAGTTACATGTTGGATTTATATGCTGAAATGCCAGGTTGGGCTGAATTTTGCGTCTTTTATTCAGCCCAGTGATGGTTTAGTCGTGGGCTTTGCCCGGCATCCGGCGGTCGTCTTTATATTCGGCGGTGGCAATCCATGCGGCGCAGAACAGCGTCAGGCGGGCGAAAAAATAGAAGAAGGCCATTATCCCCAACACCGAACCGAATGCCGCCCCGGATGGGGATTTCACCAGCGCCGGTAGCGTCCAGGTCATAATGATTTTGATTATCTCAAAGCCGACGGCCGCAATCAGGGTGCCGCGAATCAGCGCCTTACGGCGAGGGCGGTGGCGCGGGAGTCGCCAGAAAATCCAGAAAAACAGCAGATAGTTGGCGAAGATGGAAATCGCGAGGCCAATCAGCCGCCACGCCGGTTTCAGCCACTCGATATAATCAAGATAAAGCGCCGAGATAATCATCTGCTGGGCCGAGCCGGCGATAGAGGTGATCGACAAGGTAATGACCAGCGCAACCAGCAGGCCGATCAGCGAGATAAAGTCGCGGAAATACTTAACCCAAATTTTCTCCTGATCCTGCGGCGTGCGTTCCCAGACGTCGCGCGACTGGGCGCGAATGGCCTCACGCAGGTTGCCCATCCAGTTAATGCCGGAGTAGAGCGCCACCAGCAGACCCACAATACCGACGGCGGTACGCTGCTGTACGGCGGTATTGATGGTATTTTTCAGCGTTGCCGCCAGCGTCGGGTCGCTAACGTTAAGCAGGATTTTATCGAAGATGTCCTGTAGCAGCGTGGGATGCGAGGCGAGAACAAAACCGGCGGCCGCAAAAGAGACCATCAGAATTGGGATCATCGATAAAAACGAGAAGTAGGTGATTGCCGCGCCAAACTGATTACCCAGCCTGTCGTTAAAGCGCTCCGCGGCGCGGATGATATGGGCGACCATATGGTTACGCTGAACTTTTTCCGCCGTTCCGGTGACGCTTTTCAGCGCCTGGTTGGCTTTTTTCGCCACGGTAGAGTCGTTTATCGCAGCCATCGCGCTTTTGTTTTTATCCGGCTGCTGGCCCGGATCCTCGGTTGGGCGTTGAGCGTCGTTTTCCGGCGTCATAAATTATTTCTTCCTTTTTTACAGCGATATTCTTCAAAAATTATATACGTAAAATCACGGATGGGGCGTATCGGGGGTATCGGACGTCGGAATCTGCGAATCACTGAAGCGCTTTCTTGTGTTATTCCCCGGCTGCGCTGCGTTTGTATCGGTCTGGGAGAATTTGATAATGGCATGATATTGTTGGTTTTTACGCCATGCAAAGCGTCAGCCAGCACCCGGCAGGGAATATCGGCACGCTCTCAAATACAGATTTTTCATTATTCGGCCTAATCAACGTAGTTTTTCATTAAGCCGCCCAGCCACTCCATAAACAGATGTACCCGGCGCGAGAGATTACGCCGGTGCGGATAAATGAGCGACACCGGCAGCGGCTCGGCGCGGTAGTGGGGCAGAATTTCTATCAGCTCGCCGGTGCGCAGCCATTCCCGAACCCCCACCCGCGGCACCTGAATAATGCCCAGCCCCGCCAGGCACGACGCCTGATAGGTCTCGGTGCTGTTCACCGTCAAGACGCCGCCGGTTTTGATCCAGCGGACGGCGCCCTCGCTGACCACTTCGAAGCCCAGCGGGCGCACCCCGAGGCTGCTTGCGTAGTGGATCAGCGCATGATCGGCGAGATCGTCCAGCGATTGCGGATAGCCGAAGCGCGTCAGGTACTGCGGGCTGGCGCAGTTGATTTGCGTTAGCTTGCCCAGCGGCCGCGCGATGAGCCCGGAATCTTTCAGCGTACCGACGCGCACCACGCAGTCAAAGCCCTCGCGAACCACGTCGACTAACCGATCGCTGCTGCTGAGCTCCAGTTCGATGCCGGGATACTGCTGCAGAAATGCCGGCAGCTGTGGAATGACCAGCTTTTTCGCTACGGCGACGGGCATATCAACCCGCAGACGCCCGCTGATGCTGGAGGGGTCAAGCTGAAACATGCCGTCCAGCTCTTCAAGATTGCTGAGCAGGTCTCTGGCGCGTTCGTAATAAACCATACCGTCCTGCGTCAGCTGTACCCGGCGGGTTGTGCGATGCAGCAGACGAACCCCAAGGTGGCTCTCCAGCGCCTGAATTTGGCGCGAGACGCTTCCTTTCGGCAGGCCAAGGGTATCGGCGGCGCGGGAAAAACTTTCCAGCTCCGCGACTCTGATGAACAGCTGCATTGCGTGAATTTTATCCATGCCGGCGGCCTATTGTTGTTTTTAATGAAACAGTAAAACGTAATTTGCCATATTTATTGTTTTTATAGCAGCTAATAAGCTCTTCAACGATGCAAACGCAACCAAGAAGGGGTTTTCTGATGACGCAACGTATCGCTTTAGTCACCGGCGGTAGCCGTGGACTGGGAAAAAACGCCGCATTGAAGCTGGCGGCAAAGGGAACCGATATTATTCTGACCTGGCACAGTAACCCGCAGGCGGCGCTGGACGTGGTGGCTGAAATTGAGCAAAAAGGCGTGAAAGCCGCGGCATTACCGCTAAACGTCGGTGATGTTGGCAGTTTCGACAGTTTTGCTCAGAAGGTAAGAGAAGTGCTTCAGCAGCGTTGGCAGCGGGAGACCTTCGACTATTTATTGAACAATGCCGGAATTGGCCTGAATATTCCCTTTGCTGAAACCAGCGAGGCGCAGTTTGATGAATTAATGAACATCCAGTTTAAGGGGCCGTTTTTCCTTACCCAACGCCTGCTGCCGTTATTGCAGTACGGGGGGCGGATCCTCAACGTTTCCAGCGGACTGGCGCGTTTCGCGCTGCCGGGCTATGCGGCCTACGCCTCAATGAAAGGCGCGATGGAGGTGCTGACGCGCTACCAGGCGAAGGAGCTGGGAGAACGCGGAATTTCGGTCAATATTATTGCGCCCGGCGCGATTGAAACCGATTTTGGCGGCGGTGTGGTCAGGGATAACGCGCAGGTGAATCAGCATATTGCCGCGCAAACGGCGCTCGGAAGAGTGGGGCTGCCGGATGATATTGGCGATGCCATCGCCGCGCTGCTTAGCGATGATCTGCGCTGGATGAACGCCCAGCGCGTAGAAGTCTCCGGTGGGATGTTCTTGTAATCCCGCGCCCCTCCATAGAGTATGGAGGGGCTAACGTATTTCATGCGCTTTCTTATTTCGTAACAGACTTTCCTCATTTCGCCATCGCCTGCGTTTCCGGCTTCGTTTAAACTAGAAAATTAGTATTATTTTATTTTTCCTTGCCCGCATAATTAAGGATTTCCTTAATTCAAATGTAATAAATATTGTGGACAAGTAATGGGGCCAATAAGCCCTGTAACTATTCATTGTTATGATATTTCGTTCATCTCCCCTATCGGTAAAATGCCCCAGGCCAAACGGCGCGTTGTTATTTATTTTGGCTGATGTTGCCCTTTCGTCGGGCATTTATTTATTGGAGCGAAACCCATGCAGGTACTCATGTTTGACAGGCAGTCGATATTTATTCATGGAATGAAAATTGGCCTCCAGCAATACATTCCAGAGATTGATATTTTTGGCACCTGTCAGGCTGAACAGCTCTGGCAGAAGCTGACGGCGCATCCTGACGCGCTGCTCATGCTGGACGGGGATATGCACGGTGAGTTTTGCTGTTGGCTGCTGGAGGAAAAACAGCGTCGCTTTCCGCACGCTCAGGTCCTGCTGATCGTTTCTGACGATAATAAGGGCTGGCTACAGCGCGCGCTGTCTTATAATGTGCGGGCCATCGTGCAGCGCGAGGAAAGTTTGCCCACTTTCGCTCAGACCATCAATCGTCTCCGGCGGGGGCTGCCCTGCTTGCCGGACGATGGATTAATAATGGCGGAGGTGAGCGATAATAAACGGGTTCATTTGAGCCAGCGCCAGCGTGAGATTTTGCAGCTGCTGGCCGCCGGTGACTCTAATAAACAGATTAGCCGGACGTTAAATATCAGCACCGGCACGGTAAAGGCCCATCTTGAGTCGCTGTACCGTCGGCTGGACGTGAAGAATCGTACCCAGGCGGCGATGGTTTTTCATCGCGTCAGCGAAACTTAATCGGCTCTGTTTTTGAATCTTGCGCACTCTTCGCGCCGCTGTTCGCGGCCGATGCGAATATTTTCCCATGCGCTCAGCGCATCAGCGAACCGCTGATGGTTAAGATGGGTCAGGACGGTATCAAGCGCCGGAGACGCCGCCCCGCAGCTAAAGGCTAACGAGACCAGCGCATCATATTGCGCTTGATTAAGCGTGACCCGGAGCCTGCGCTTAAGTTCGCGCTGGCACTGCAGAAGATCGACGATAAGCAGAGTCTCCGCGATCTCGCGCGTGAAGTGAGGGAACGATTCGTAATCATTGAGAACGTGGCCGTAGCCAATCACGCGCAGGCCGCTTTCGTCCCGATAGGGGGCGAGCGCTAACCCCTGCATTCGCTTAATAAACTCCAGCCCGTGCAGGCTTAGCGGCGGTATGGTTGGGGACATTTATCGCTTCCTCTGTTGTCGGCCTGCAGTGTAGAGGAAAAGCGCGTCGCGCCCTATTCGCCAGATGGCCCAGGCTGGTGGTAATCGCGGCGCAGCAGTCCAAACAGCCAATCGTTGTGCCAGCGACCGTTGAGCCAGTAGCAGTCGCGCAGCTCGCCCTCCTGGTGAAAACCGACCTTTTGCAGCAGATTTTTTGACGCCAGATTGCCCGCGGTGACGGTTGCCGTCAGCCGCCGGATGCCGCCGGCGGAGAAAGCGTAATCGCACAGCGCGCGCAGAGACTCATAGCCGTAACCTTTGCCCTGCGCCCGGGGAGCGAACAGAAAACCCGCTTCAGCGCTATCGGGAGCGTGATGCTGATAGCCGGTGAGGCCCAGGGGAGCGTGGGTGTAGCGGTCGCGCACTACCAGGCACAGCCAGTGGGCAGCGCCCGGCGACCACGCGGGAAGCCGGGCATCAAAAGCGTCGCGAATGTCCGCTACCGGGCGGGGATCCGCGACGTAAAGCATCACCTGGGGGTCTTGCTGTAAGCTGAGAAAAAAGGGCCAGTCGTCAAGCTGCAGCGGCGAGCAGCGCAGACGTGGGGTAACCAGTTCAGGCATAGCTGGGCTTCCGGCGAAAGTCGATGCCATGAACATAGCAGGACATCGACCGCGGGAATAGTCCGCTTTTACAACGGTTCGCCGTACAGGCCGATAAGCCGGCGCACCACGCCATTCGTCCAGCCAAAGCCATCCTGGAGCGGATATTCACCGCCTCCGCCTTCATGGGGGGTGGCGCTGGCGATATGGTACTTTTCAATCAGCTTATAGTGCTGTTTATAGAAATGATTCACCGTTTGCAGCCAGCTTTGGGCTATCTCATCGCCCAGGGGATCCTGGCCGTACATTTTAAAACCCTGTACCGCCATCCACTGCAGCGGCGCCCAGCCGTTGGGCTTATCCCACTGCTCACCGCTTTGATATTCCGTCGCCATAATACCGCCGGGGGTGAGCAGGCGGGCGCGTACCGCGTCGGCGAGCCTGTCGGCCTGTTCATGGGTCGCCATGCCGACATACAGCGCGACGAGGCTGGCGGCGGAAAACAGCGCCAGCTGCTCGCGGCGCCAGTCGTAATCGCGGAAACAGCCGCTTTCGTCATCCCACAGATAGCGGGTTACCGCCGCCCTGCGCTCGCTGGCCTTCTGGCGAAAAGCGGCCTCTGTTTCCCGGTCGCCCTTCAGGCCGGAGAGGTTGGCGATGGTGTTCTCCAGCTTGAACAGGAAGGCGTTCAAATCAATGGGGATAAACTGGGTGGTACGGATGCTCGCCAGCCGGGTGATATCCCGCAGCCAGCGGCTGGAGTAATCCCAGCCGGACTCCGCCCCGGCGCGCAGGTCGCGATAGACCTCGTTCGGCGGGCGCCCGGAGTGCTTCGCCGTTTCGACATCTTCCCGCCATGACTCATCGCGCGGCGTATCGCGATCGTCCCAGTAGCGGTTCAGCAGCGAGCCGTCCGGCATCCGCACCACGTGACGGTAGGCCTGGTTGGGGATCAGCGATTCCGCGCCGTCCATCCAGAAGCTGTACTCCATCCGCAGATGGTCAAGGTATCGTTTGGCGCCGCGAACCCCATCCTCTTCAAACAGTTCGACCATCAGGGCAAACACCGGCGGCTGCGAGCGGCTGAGATAGTAGGTGCGGTTGCCGTTAGGAATATGGCCGTAGATTTCAATCATCCACGCGAAGTTGTCGGCCATGCATTTCAGCAGGTCTTCGCGGCCGCTTTCCGCCAGCCCCAGCATGGTGAAGTAGGAATCCCAGTAGTAGGTTTCGCTAAACCGCCCGCCAGGCACAATATAAGACTGCGGCAGCGCCAGCAGCGACGACCAGGGAATATGATCCTGCGGCTCGCGGGTCAGGACGGGCCACAGATTATCAATATGCTCCTTTAACGATCGCGTGGGATCGGAGACGTAATCCTCGGCGCGGTTTTCCGGCAGCCAGAAGTGGTCTTCAACAAACTGACGGAGATCGAATCCGGGGGTGCGCCGGACGCGACGGTAGTGAATCAAAATATCCAGCGGGTCCTGCTTCGGCGCGCAGTCGGGGAAGGTTTTGCTATCGGCGAAAATTCGCGACTTCTGGACGTGAGCGAACAGTTCCAGATAGCGATCGGCAGGGGTCAGGGCATCCGAGGCGGGCAGCCCTTCGATGATCTCCGGTTCGGGTTCGGCGTCGAACATTTCATCCAGCTTTAACTCATACGGATCGGCTTCGTAGCACGGATCGATTTCGATCCTGAGCTCATCGTCATCAACGTTGCGTAATTTCTGGCTGAACATAGTGGTACGGACCTCCGGATTGCGTCAGTAGAGGATGCCGGGCGCGCCCGACCTGTCTATTAAGCTTAGACATTCGCAGCGGGAAACGAAAAGAGAAGTGTGCGGTAGATCACGCTTTGTTCTAAACCGTCTGCCCGGGGTTTCTGCTTTAACTCGTTGACCTGGAGCATTAAAACCGTTTTAACCGCTTCGTATTGCGCCGAAAAATTCGGAGATTTCGTTTTGCAACAAAATCTAAATTTCCAGGCGCTTTAGCGATTAAGCCATTACTCCCACGCGGCCTCCAGCATTTCCAGCAGCTGCTCGCTGGTCAGCATAACCGGGTTAGCCTTCATGGAGGATGAGCTGCTGGCGGCGAGGGCCGCGGGTTCCAGCGCTTCGCGGGGGACGCCGAGCTCGCACAGATTGCCCAGACCGGATCGCTGGCTCCACTCGCGCAGGCTCTCCCAGGCGCTGTTTGGATCGGCGTCCAGCCCGGCGGCCAGCCACTGGCGTACGTCGGCAAAACGCTGGCGGAGGCGTTCGTCGCTAATTTGCGTTTCATTGAGCGCCAGGCCGAAGGGAAGCAGGCTGCCGCAAAGCGCGCCGTGGGGGGCGTTGCTCAGACCGCCTAATGGGCCCGCAAGACCGTGAATGACGCCGAGACCGGCGTTGGCTAACGCCAGCCCGCCGCACAGGCTGACCCATGCCATCTCATCGCGGCTATCCGGACACTCTTTGGCCATCAGCGTTCTGAGCGCTTTGATGCCGCGTGGGATCGCCTCCCGGCAGAGAGCGTCGGTAAAAGGATTCGCCCGGGCGCACAGCCAGGGCTCAATCACCTGGGTGAGGGCATCCAGGCCGGAAGCGAGGGTCACCGCGCGCGGGGTGTTGTCGGTGAGCGACGGGTCGACAATCGCCAGGTCCGGCAGCATACGGTCGTCGCGCAGGCTGACCTTGCGCTGCTGCTCGGGGACGTTGATCACCGCGTTCTTTGTGACTTCCGCTCCGGTACCGGCCGTGGTGGGGATGGCGACGAACGGCAGCGGATTGGCTTCTAACAGGCGCCCGGTACCCACCACTTCCAGATACTCGATCGCGGGCCCCTGCGCGGGAACCAGCGCCGCAATCGCTTTGCCGGCATCTATCACCGCGCCGCCGCCGAGGCTGACCACCGCGCCGACGCCTCTTTCCCGCGCCAGACGAACGCCCCGTTCAATATCCTGCAGGTCGGGTTCATGGGCGATAGACAGCGTGGTGACGTTCAGCTGGTGAGCGTGGAGTTCGCTTAATAAGAACGCCGCGCGCTGCAGGCTGGCGCCGTGAATCAGCAGTATCTGTGCGGAGCGGGCGGCGAGCCAGGGGGCGGCGCTGAGAGCAAGGCCGCGTCCAAAGCGGATATTGCCCGGTGTTAAAACGTTAAAAGAGGTCAACATGTCGGGTAACCTGTCCTGGAGAAAAATCGTGCAATCCACTATACACATTATCCGGCTGTACATGCGCCGCCGATGCAGTATTGTGAAACAAACATCTCTTTTGATTGAGGAATTGCTGACAATGCTAAAAATACTGGGCAAACGCTCATCAATTAACGTGCGCAAAGTGCTGTGGACCTGCGAAGAGGCGGGGCTTGAATATCAGCAGGAGGATTACGGCAGCGGGTTTCAGTCGATTGAGACCCCGGAGTTTCGCGCCCTTAATCCGAACAGCCTGGTGCCCGTGCTGCGGGATGACGACTTTGTGTTATGGGAGTCGAACAGCATCTGCCGCTATCTGGCGCGCAAAGCCGGGCGGGAAGACCTGCTCCCCACGGCGCCGCAGGCTGCCGCCGAGGTTGAGCACTGGATGGACTGGCAGGCAACGGAATTTAATACTGCCTGGCGCTATGCCTTTATGGGACTGGTACGCAAGGACCCGCGCTTTCAGGATCCGACGGCTATCAAAGAGAGCATTGCCGCCTGGACCCGCTGCGTGCAGATCGTCAATACGCAGCTGCAGCAAACCGGGGCATGGGTCGCCGGTAGCGAGTTTACGCTGGCGGATATTGTCCTTGGCCTGTCGGTGCATCGCTGGAAAATGACGCCGTTCGCCCATCCTGAAATGGCGGAAGTGGAGCGCTGGTATATGGCGCTGAATCAGCGGCCGGCGTTTAAGCGTCACGGGAATAACGGCGTGGCGTAGAGGCAAAAAAAAAGAAGCTCTCCGGAGCTTCTTTTTCAGGCATGGTGCGCGTCTTACCGCATCGTCACAAACTCTTCCGCGGCGGTTGGGTGGATCGCCACGGTATTGTCGAAGTCTTTCTTGGTTGCGCCCATCTTCAGCGCCACCGCGAAGCCCTGCAGCATCTCGTCCATCCCGAAGCCGATACCGTGAATACCGACAATCTTCTCTTCCGGGCCGACGCAGACCAGCTTCATGCGGCACGGCTGGCGGTGTGAGGTCACGGCGGTATACATGGCGGTGAAAGAGGATTTATACACTTTCACCGCTTCATCGCCGTACTGCTCGCGCGCCTGCGGCTCGGTTAAGCCGACGGTGCCGATAGGCGGATGGCTGAACACCACGGTCGGAATATTGCTGTAGTCCAGATGTTCGTCCGGCTTGTTGTTAAACAGACGCTCGGAGAGACGACGACCTGCGGCAACGGCGACCGGGGTCAGCTCGACGGCGCCGGTATTATCGCCGACGGCGTAAATACCCGGAACGTTGGTGTTCTGGAATTTATCGACGACGATATAGCCTTTATCGTTGGTTTCCACTCCGGTCGCGGCGAGGTTGAAGTTATCGGTTGCCGGTTCGCGACCGATCGCCCAAATCAGGCAGTCCACGGTCTGGCTGCGGCCATCTTCCAGTTCCAGGGTCAGGCTGCCGTCGGCGTTCTTCACAACCGCTTTCGGAATGGCATGGGTATGCAGCTGCGGGCCTTCGGCGTTCATCACCTCAACCAGCGTTTCCACGATCAGCGGATCGAAGCTACGCAGCGGCGCGTGTTTACGCACGAACAGGTGCGTCTCCGCGCCCAAGCCGTTAATCACGCCCGCCAGCTCAACGGCGATATAGCCCGCGCCGACAACCGCAACGCGTTTCGGCAGCGCCGGTAGTTCGAAGAAACCATCGGAATCAATGCCGTATTCGACGCCGGGGATATTCGGATGGCTCGGGCGGCCGCCGGTGGCGATCAGAATATGATCGGCGGTTATCGTCTCGCCATTAACTTCGATGGTTTTCGCATCGACAAAACGGGCGAAGCCTTTAATCACATCGACCTTATTTTTGCCCAGCACGTTATCGTAGGAGGTGTGGATACGATCGATATAGGCGCTACGGCTGGCGATCAGTTTGTCCCAGTCGAAGTGATTGATAGTGGTATCAAAACCGTAATCCGGACCATACAGATGGATGGCTTCACGGATCTGCGCCGCATGCCACATGACTTTTTTCGGCACGCAGCCGACGTTCACGCAGGTACCGCCCAGGTCTTTGGCTTCAATCAGCGCGCACTTCTGGCCGTACATAGCGGCACGGTTAATGGAGGCGATACCGCCGCTGCCGCCGCCAATGGCGATATAGTCATAATGCTTGCTCATGAGTCTTATCCTTAATGTCTGATTGGCGCGATTGTATACCTGAAATCAATAGTTTCCACCGATGACTGCGATTACTCAGGCACGATCCAGCTGACGGTGGTATGGCCGATGCCGGTCGGCACCAGCTTTTTATGCAGCCACGGCAGAACGTTGTTCATCTGCTGCTCCAGCTTCCACGGCGGGTTGATGACGATCATCCCGGAGGCGGTCATCCCGCGCTGGTCGCTGTCCGGACGCACCGCCAGCTCGATTTGCAGAATTTTGCGAATGCCGGTGGCCTCTAACTCTTTGATCATGCGCTTAATCTGCGCCCGTAGCACCACCGGATACCACAGCGCGTAGGTGCCGGTAGCAAAGCGTTTGTAGCCTTCATGAATACCGGTCACGACCGCCTGGTAGTCGCTTTTGATTTCGTAAGGCGGGTCGATCAGCACCAGTCCACGACGAGAAACCGGCGGCAGCTTCGACTTCAGCTGCTGATAGCCATCGGTTTTTTCAACCCGGGCGCGGTCGTCTTTCTGAAATTCGGCGCGCAGCAGCGGAAAATCGCTGGGATGCAGTTCGGTCATCTGCAGGCTGTCCTGCTCGCGCAGCAGCTGGCGGGCAATCAGCGGCGAGCCGGGGTAGTAGCGCAGCTGGCCGCTACGGTTGAAGTGCTGAACGACGGAGATATACGGCTCCAGCTCGGCGGGCAGGTCATCCTGCTGCCAGATGCGGGCGATGCCTTCGAGATATTCACCGGTACGCTCGGCGTGTTCGCTGCTCAGCTGATAGCGGCCTGCGCCGGCGTGGGTGTCCAGATAGAGAAACGGTTTTTCTTTCTCTTTGAGCGATTCAATGATCAGGCTCTGAACGGTGTGTTTAAGAACGTCGGCGTGGTTGCCTGCGTGAAAGCTATGACGATAACTGAGCATGGATACGGTGATTCCGGGATTGAGACAAGATGACCGATAGTTTACCGCAGATCGGCCTGGATTACCGCCGCGCTGTTTCCATTCCGCTTAAAGCGTTGCAAAACATAACCGTGTCATAAAAGCGTCAAACAGAAGGGCTAGCGTCACGTAAAGGCAAGGTAATGGTTTGAATTTACCCGTCATACTTCAAGCTGCTTATGTGTTGGCTACGTTCGCTCACCCCGGTCACATAGTTATCTATGCTCCCGGGGACTCACTCCCTTGCCGCCTTTAAGCAACTCGAATTATTTAGGGTATAAAAGGAAAATAATGAAACTGCACATCACGCTTCTCGCATCGGCGCTCGTGCTGGCGCTGCCGGCATTGGCGAAAGAGGTTCCTTTGAATCAGGCGGCGGCAATCGCCAACGGCGTGACGCCAGCCGCCGCCAGTCCGGCGTTTGACGCTCTGGAGAGCCAAAGCCTGTCGCAGCTGCGCAACGCGCTGAAGGGCGATGCGGCAACCCTGACTCGCGACCAGCTTGAACACGCCAGACAGAATAAAACTCAGGCGGATACCGCGTGGCTGAAGGCCAGCGGTTATGACTTCCAGACAAAAGCCAACCAGCAGGCGGGTATTGCGCTGCTCTCGGCGTTCACTGCGCTGCCGAAGGCGGTAATTGAGCAAAATCTGGCGACGGTCACCGCCATCAACCGCGATGCCGTACAGACCTCCCGCCATCAGGCGCTGGCGGATGCCGAGGGCATCAGCTATCTCTACTTCCTCAGCGATGCGCTGGGGCCGCGTCTCGGCAAAGCGTTCCTCGCCGCCTACGACAAAGGCGAGCTTGGTAAGGCGGCGGCGCTGATCAAAGCTTCGGAAGTGAGTACCGGGGCGGCGAAAAAGCACTTTAACAACCCGCGCCCGTTCCTGATTCAGGGCAATACCATCCATCTGGTGCCGGACGATGTGGTCGTTAAGGACAATAAGCCCTATACCGCCGACGGCGGCTCGTTTCCGAGCGGGCACACCAACACCGGCTATACCGACGCTCTGCTAATGGCGGAGATGATCCCGGAGCGCTTCGACGCGCTGGTGACGCGCGGCGCACGCTATGGCTATTCGCGCATCGTGCTGGGCGTGCACTATCCGCTGGACGTGATGGGGTCGCGGATGGTGGCGCAGCGCAATGTCGCCCACTACCTGAATGACGCGAAGTATCGCGGGCTGTTTAATGAGGCCCGCGACCAGCTGCGTACCGCGCTGGAGAAAGAGTGCGGCACGACGCTGGCGGAGTGCGCGAAAGTGCCTGCGAAAGACGATCCGTATCGCGACCCGGCGATGGTCGCGTTTTATCGCTTTACCATGACCTACGATCTGCCGCAGCAGAAGGGCGAAAAACAGAGCCTGAAGGTGCCGCAAGGGGCTGAAGTGCTGCTGGAGGCTGCGCTGCCGAATCTGTCCGCCGCGCAGCGTCGGGCGCTGATGGTCAAAACGGCGTTGCCCGCAGGGTATCCGCTTTCCGGTGATAACGACGCGCAGCAGTTCTGGCAGCGGCTGAATTTGCCAGCGGCGTATGCGATGGCGAATAAAGCGCATTAAACCTGGTGCAGTCCGGAGGCGGTGCTGGCGCACCTCTCCGGGATACAAGGGCAATGCGGCGGCGTACAGCGTGGCGCCGCCGGGCGTTTTAATGCGGGCGTACCGGCAGAATTAGATCTCTTTGGCGGGCTTTATCGCGGGCAGGGCACGCTGCATCGGCACCGGCAGCCAGGCGCGAATTAATAATCCGCCGCGTTCGCTGGAGCCAAGTTCCAGCTTACCGTTATGGTTATCGATAATGCGCTGAACGATAGCCAGGCCGAGGCCGGTCCCGCTAATCGTACGGGCGCTATCGCCGCGCACGAACGGCTGGAACAAATGCTCACGCTGCTCCGGTTTAATTCCCGGACCGTCATCTTCCACCTGGAACCAGGCCCGGTTCCCCTCGCTGCCGCTGCTGACTTTAATCCACCCGTTGCCGTAGCGGGCGGCGTTGACCACCATATTCGCCAGCGCGCGCTTGATGGAGAGCGGATGCACGCGCAGCGGGATCTCGCCCGGCTGCAGGTCGGTGGCGATTTCTCGCTCGTAGCCGCTCTCCGCCGCAATCACTTCCCCCAGCACCGCGTTAAGGTCCGTCAGCTCCATCGGCATCTCCTGGCCGGTGCGCAGGTAGTCGATAAACTGCTCGATAATGGCGTTACACTCTTCAATATCTTTATTAATCGACTCGGCGAGGTAGCCGTCCTCTTCGCCCATCATCTCCGTCGCCAGGCGGATACGCGTAAGGGGAGTGCGTAAATCATGGCTCACCCCGGCCATCAGCAGCGTGCGGTCATCCGCCAGCTGCTTCACGCCAGCCGCCATGTGGTTAAAGGCGCGGGTCACCGATCGCACTTCCGATGCGCCGTATTCGCGCAGCGGCGGGGGAATAATCCCTCGCCCGACCTGAAGCGCCGCGTGCTCCAGGTCGACCAGCGGTCGGTTCTGAATACGAATAAAGAGCCAGGCGCCGCCAATCGCCAGCAGCATGATCGCCAGGGTGTAGCGGAACAGCGGCGAGAAATCGCCCTGGTGGATTTCGGTCAGCGGTACGCGCACCCAGATATTGGGAGAAAGCCAGGTTTTCAGCCACACCACGGGGGAGCTTTTGTTTACCTCGACCCGCACTTCGGTTGGCCCGCCGAGCTGGTGCGCCATCTGCTGACTTAAGAATTCATAATGCTGCGCCCAGCGCAGGCCTGCGTCTTCCGCCGCTTCGTTGGAATAGAGCGAAATGCCCAGCTCGCGGTAAATCTCGCGGCGAAACGCCGGCGGCACCACCAGCTGAGTGCCGTCTTCTAGCTGGAGTTTATCGGTCATCAGCATACGCACTTCGTAGGCCAGAACCTTATTAAACTGCTGGAGACTGGGCAGGATCGCGAAATTCAGCACCACTAAATAGGTCGTCACCAGGCTGGCGAACAGCAGGGTGACGATCAGTAACAGGGTGCGGGCAAACGAGCTTCGCGGCGAAAAGCGCACGCGTTTCATGCCTTAGAGCCGTCCGGGACGAAAACGTAGCCCAGGCCCCAAACGGTCTGGATATAGCGCGGATGTGCCGGATCTTCTTCCACCATGCGGCGCAGGCGGGAGATTTGTACGTCGATGGAGCGCTCCATGGCCGAATATTCACGGCCGCGAGCGAGGTTCATCAGCTTATCGCGGGATAATGGTTCGCGCGGATGGCTCACCAGCGCTTTCAGTACCGCGAATTCACCGCTGGTCAGCGGCATAGGCTCATCTTCGCGGAACATCTCGCGGGTGCCGAGGTTCAGCTTGAACTTACCAAAGGCGATAACCGCTTCTTCCTGCGAAGGCGCGCCCGGCAGTTCGTTAGCCTGACGGCGCAGTACGGCGCGGATACGGGCCAGCAGCTCGCGCGGGTTGAACGGTTTTGGGATGTAGTCGTCGGCGCCGATTTCCAGGCCCACGATACGGTCAACTTCTTCCCCTTTCGCCGTGACCATAATGATCGGCATCGGGTTGCTCTGGCTGCGCAGGCGGCGGCAAATGGACAGGCCATCTTCGCCCGGCAGCATCAGATCCAGCACCATCAGGTGGAAGGATTCACGGGTCAGCAGGCGATCCATCTGTTCAGCGTTCGCCACGCTACGAACCTGGAAGCCCTGCTCGGTCAGATAACGTTCGAGTAGCGCACGCAGGCGCATGTCGTCATCGACAACCAGAATCTTATAATTCTCTTGCATTGTTTATACTCCCAAAGGTTCACTGCAATTGTCAGTACGTATTCTCAAAAAAGCCCGGGTCGCCCACCAGCGAAATCTGGTATATATTCCAGGCTAAATTGTTACAAAGCATATTTAACAGCAGCTTAAGTATACATTTAAGCATAAGACACATTATTTATCCTGTTGGTATGATGACGTGCGACGAATTGTGCGCAGCATTGCACAAAGATCTGTAATCAGGAGCCGGAACCTTCGATGAAAACGCCGCTGATCACCCGTGAAGGGTATGAAAAACTGAAGAAAGAGATGGATACCCTGTGGCGCGAAGAACGTCCGGAAGTCACCAAAAAGGTGACCTGGGCGGCGAGCCTCGGCGACCGCAGTGAAAACGCCGATTACCAATACAATAAAAAGCGCCTGCGTGAAATCGACCGCCGGGTGCGCTACCTGACCAAGTGCCTTGAGCAGCTGAAAATCGTCGATTATTCGCCGCAGCAGGAGGGTAAGGTCTTTTTCGGCGCGTGGGTGGAGATTGAAAACGATGCGGGCGAGACGAAGCGCTTCCGGATTGTCGGCTACGATGAAATCTTTGGCCGCAACGACTACATCTCCATTGATTCGCCAATGGCGCGCGCGCTGCTGAAAAAAGAGGTCGGTGATTTAGCTATCGTGAACACCCCCGCGGGCGAGGCGGCCTGGTACGTGAACGAAATTGAATACGTCAAAGCCAAATAGGTCCGGAACATTCCGAGAGGCTTGGGTCGCGGCTGGCATTTTAGCGTGCCAGTCCGTATAACTATCCCCCTGATTTTTGATCCTAAAGATGAATTAAACCGATGATGAATGATTCGCTCTGCCGCATTATTGCGGGTGAACTTCAGGCCAGGGCTGAACAGGTAGAAGCTGCCGTTCGCCTGCTTGATGAAGGGAATACCGTGCCGTTTATCGCACGCTATCGTAAAGAAGTCACCGGCGGTCTGGATGACACGCAGCTGCGTAATCTGGAAACCCGCCTGGGCTATCTGCGTGAACTTGAAGACCGTCGTCAGGCGATCCTGAAGTCCATCGGCGAGCAGGGCAAGCTGACCGAGGCGCTGGAAAAAGCCATCAACGGGACGTTGAGTAAAACCGAGCTCGAAGATCTCTATCTGCCGTACAAGCCGAAGCGCCGCACGCGCGGGCAGATCGCCATTGAGGCCGGGCTGGAACCGCTGGCCGATCTGCTGTGGAACGAACCCTCTCACGACCCGGAAACCGAAGCCGCTAAATATATCGACGCCGACAACGGCGTAGCGGACACAAAAGCCGCTCTCGACGGCGCGCGCTATATCCTGATGGAGCGCTTTGCGGAAGACGCCGCCCTGCTGGCAAAAGTGCGCGACTATCTGTGGAAAAACGCCCACCTGGTGGCGACCGTCGTCAGCGGTAAGGAAGAGGAAGGGGCGAAATTCCGCGACTACTTCGACCATCACGAACCGATCGCCACCGTGCCGTCGCACCGCGCGCTGGCGATGTTCCGCGGCCGCAACGAAGGCGTGCTGCAGCTCTCTTTAAATGCCGACCCGCAGTTCGACGAGCCGCCGAAAGAGAGCCACGGCGAGCAAATCATTATCGACCATCTCGGCCTGCGCCTGAATAACGCGCCGGCGGACGGCTGGCGTAAGGGCGTGGTGAGCTGGACGTGGCGTATCAAGGTGCTGATGCACCTCGAAACCGAGCTGATGGGGACCGTGCGCGAACGCGCGGAAGACGAAGCCATTAACGTCTTTGCCCGCAACCTGCACGACCTGCTGATGGCCGCGCCGGCCGGGCTGCGCGCCACCATGGGCCTCGATCCGGGCCTGCGCACCGGCGTCAAAGTCGCCGTCGTTGACGGTACCGGCAAGCTGGTGGCTACCGATACCATCTACCCGCATACCGGCCAGGCCGCAAAAGCGGCGGTGGCGGTTGCCGCGCTGTGTGAAAAGTACAACGTTGAGCTGGTGGCGATTGGCAACGGTACCGCCTCGCGTGAAACCGAGCGCTTCTTCCTCGACGTGCAGAAGCAGTTCCCGAAAGTGACCGCGCAGAAGGTCATCGTCAGCGAAGCGGGCGCGTCCGTGTACTCCGCCTCCGAGCTGGCGGCGCTGGAGTTCCCGGATCTCGACGTTTCCCTGCGCGGCGCGGTCTCTATCGCCCGTCGTCTCCAGGACCCGCTGGCCGAGCTGGTGAAAATCGATCCGAAATCCATTGGCGTCGGCCAGTATCAGCACGATGTCAGCCAGACCCAGCTGGCGCGTAAGCTGGACGCGGTGGTGGAAGACTGCGTAAACGCCGTTGGCGTCGATCTGAATACCGCTTCCGTCCCGCTGCTTACCCGCGTCGCCGGTCTGACCCGCATGATGGCGCAGAATATCGTCTCCTGGCGCGATGAGAACGGCCAGTTCCAGAATCGCCAGCAGCTGCTGAAGGTCAGCCGTCTGGGGCCGAAGGCCTTTGAACAGTGCGCGGGCTTCCTGCGTATCAACCACGGCGACAACCCGCTGGACGCCTCAACCGTGCACCCGGAAGCGTATCCGGTGGTGGAGCGCATTCTGGCGGCGACTCAGCAGGCGCTGAAAGATTTGATGGGCAACAGCAGCGAGCTGCGTCATCTGAAAGCCGCTGACTTCACCGATGAGAAATTCGGCGTGCCGACGGTGACCGACATCATCAAAGAGCTGGAGAAACCGGGCCGCGACCCGCGCCCTGAGTTTAAAACCGCCCAGTTCGCCGATGGCGTAGAGACGATGAACGACCTGCTGCCGGGAATGATCCTCGAAGGCGCGGTGACCAACGTCACCAACTTCGGCGCGTTCGTTGATATCGGCGTTCATCAGGACGGCCTGGTGCATATCTCTTCCCTGTCGAATAAGTTCGTTGAAGACCCGCACACGGTGGTCAAAGCGGGCGATATCGTGAAGGTGAAAGTGATGGAAGTCGACCTGCCGCGTAAGCGCATCGCGCTGACGATGCGTCTGGACGAACAGCCAGGCGACAGCAACGCGCGCCGCGGCGGCGGTAACGATCGTCCTCAGGGCAACCGCCCGGCGGCGAAGGCCGCTAAACCTCGCGGTCGCGAGGCGCAGCCTGCGGGCAACAGCGCGATGATGGATGCGCTGGCGGCGGCAATGGGTAAAAAACGTTAATTCTTTCCGGCCCCTTTTGCTAAGGGGCCGCATTTCTTCCGGCATTCGCCATATTGTGCAAACAAGCATCAGTATTTTCTTATAACGTCGTAATAAGCGCGAATTACGGACGGCGATATTATTATTTTCATTTCGTTAACTATAGAAACTTTAATTAAACATTTAGTCATTAAGAATAATCATCACCTCCGCGACGGCGACAAAATAGAGTTTGCTCAATATCAACAAAAGCTCAATTTTCTCTTTAAAAAGCGAAACGGCCGCATTATATGTATTGATGATAAAAACTATTCTCATTATCATTATTTGCATTGAGTATTTTTTCTTCTTCGTTAGCTACGGTCCCTGGCGCCGCGTCTCCGGCGCATACGGAAAACTCTCTTTTCAGTTGGCGATAAACAAGTAGGTCCTATGCAATTCACACCTGATAGTGCGTGGAAAATCACCGGTTTCTCCCGCGATATTAGTCCGGCGTATCGGCAAAAGCTGCTGTCCCTCGGGATGCTGCCGGGTTCTTCTTTCAATGTGGTTCGCGTGGCGCCGCTCGGCGACCCTATTCATATTGAAACCCGACGCGTTAGCCTGGTATTACGTAAAAAGGATCTTGCGTTAATTGAGCTGGAAGCGGTTGCACAATAATGCCTGACCGGCACTAAGAGTATGAATATGAAAAAATTAACCCTTGGCTTAATTGGTAATCCTAATTCCGGTAAAACCACGCTGTTCAACCAGCTCACCGGCGCGCGCCAGCGCGTCGGTAACTGGGCGGGAGTGACCGTTGAACGCAAAGAGGGTGGTTTCAACACCACCGATCATCAGGTCACGCTGGTAGACCTTCCGGGCACGTATTCCCTGACCACCATCTCCTCGCAAACCTCGCTGGATGAGCAGATTGCCTGCCACTATATTCTCAGCGGCGACGCCGACATGCTGATTAACGTGGTCGATGCGTCCAATCTGGAACGTAACCTCTATCTGACGCTGCAGCTGCTGGAGCTTGGCATCCCCTGCGTGGTCGCGCTGAATATGCTCGATATCGCGGAAAAACAGAAGATCCGCATCGATGTCGACGCGCTGGCCGCGCGTCTCGGGTGCCCGGTGATCCCGCTGGTTTCCACCCGCGGGCGCGGTATCGAGGCCTTAAAAATGGCGATCGATCGCCATCAGCAGAACCAGGCTATTGAACTGGTGCACTATCCGCAGCCGCTGCTGCGGGAGGCGGACAAGCTGGCGCAGGCCATGGCCGCGGATATTCCGCAGCGCCAGCGTCGCTGGCTGGGTTTACAGATGCTTGAAGGCGATATTTACAGCCGCGCCTACGCCGGTGACGCTGCCCACAAGCTGGACGTGTCCCTGGCGCACCTGAGCGAAGAGATGGATGACCCCGCGCTGCATATCGCCGATGCCCGTTACCAAAGTATTGCCGCCATTTGCGATGCGGTCAGTAACACCCTTACCGCCGAGCCAAGCCGCTTTACCGCGGCGATGGATAAAGTGATCCTCAACCGCTTCCTCGGCCTGCCGGTCTTCCTGTTCGTTATGTACCTGATGTTCTTGCTGGCGATTAATATCGGCGGCGCGCTGCAGCCCATTTTTGATGCCGGTTCCGTGGCTATCTTTATCCACGGTATTCAGTGGGTTGGCTATACCCTGCATTTCCCGGACTGGCTGACGGTGTTCCTCGCCCAGGGGATTGGCGGCGGTATCAATACCGTACTGCCGCTGGTACCGCAGATCGGCATGATGTACCTGTTCCTCTCTTTCCTTGAAGACTCTGGCTATATGGCGCGGGCGGCGTTTGTGATGGACCGCCTGATGCAGGCGCTGGGGCTACCGGGGAAATCCTTCGTGCCGTTAATCGTCGGTTTTGGCTGTAACGTTCCGTCGGTGATGGGCGCGCGTACGCTTGATGCGCCGCGCGAACGTTTGATGACCATTATGATGGCGCCGTTTATGTCCTGCGGCGCGCGGCTGGCGATTTTCGCCGTCTTCGCCGCCGCCTTTTTCGGCCAGAACGGCGCGCTGGCGGTCTTCTCGCTGTACGTACTGGGGATCGTGATGGCGATTGCGACCGGACTGATGCTGAAGCATACCATTATGCGCGGCGAAGCGTCGCCGTTCGTGATGGAGCTGCCGGTGTATCACGTTCCGCACGTGAAGAGTCTGATTATCCAGACCTGGCAGCGTCTGAAAGGCTTCGTCCTGCGCGCGGGTAAAGTGATCGTTATCGTCAGTATCTTCCTCAGCGCGCTGAACAGCTTCTCGCTGAGCGGTAAGATCGTCGATAACATCAACGACTCGGCGCTGGCGTCGGTCAGCCGGGTGATCACCCCGGTATTTAAACCGATTGGCGTACATGAGGATAACTGGCAGGCGACCGTCGGGCTGTTCACCGGCGCGATGGCCAAGGAAGTGGTGGTGGGGACGCTGAACACCCTCTACACCGCTGAAGATATCCAGAACGAAGCGTTTAATCCGCAGACGTTTAGCCTCGGCGATGAGCTGCTGGCCGCGGTAGACGAGACCTGGCAGAGCCTGAAAGATACGTTCAGCCTGAGCGTGCTGGCCAACCCTATCGAAGCCAGTAAAGGCGACGGCGAAATGGCAACCGGCGCGATGGGCGTCATGGGCAGCAAATTCGGTAGCGCCGCGGCGGCGTACAGCTACCTGATTTTTGTCCTGCTCTATATTCCCTGCATCTCGGTAATGGGGGCGATTGCCCGCGAGTCGAGCCGCGGCTGGATGATGTTCTCCGTCCTGTGGGGGCTGAATATCGCCTATTCACTTTCTACGCTGTACTACCAGACCGTCAGCTTTAGCCAGCATCCGCGCTATAGCCTGGCGTGCATTCTGGCGGTGGTGCTGTTCAATATCGTGATCTTTGGCCTGCTGCGCAGAGCGCGTAGCCGGGTGGACGTCTCGCTGCTGGCGACGCGCAAAACGCCGTCCACCTGCTGCCAGAGTCCGGCGGGCGATTGCCACTAAGGAGCGATGATGGCGTCATTAATTGAAGTCCGCGATATGCTGGCCCTGCAGGGGAGGATGGAGGCAAAGCAGCTCAGCGTCCGCCTGAATACGCCGCAGCCGCTGATTGACGCCATGTTGGGCCGCCTGCAAGCGATGGGGAAAGCGGTGAAAGTGACCGAAGATGCCGATGGCTGCCTCTCCGGCAGCTGTAAAAGCTGCCCGGAAGGCAAAGCCTGCCTGCGGGAGTGGTGGTCGCTGCGCTGATTGGGCTGTGAAGGCAGGTTTCCCGGATTGCGGCTAACGCCTTATCCGGGCTACGAATTTGTGCGGTTTTGGGCTTGGTAGCCCGGGTAAGGCGTTTACGCCGCGACCCGGGAGATTCGACCACAGATTTGTACGGTTCTGGGGTGGGTAGCCCGGACAGGCGCAACGCGCCGCTTCCGGGAACCGACTGCGGCATATACCGCAAGCGGGTCCTGAGACCCGCTTTCTGGCTTACTTGTAGACGTCCGCGTTAGCGTGAACCGTTTTCTCGTTCTTCTCGCCTGCAATCACCACAAAATAGGTGCCGCCCAGCTCATCCGCTTTTTTCGACAGATCGCGCTTTGCATCCATCGGAGAGGTTGTTCTGGAGGTGGTAATCGAACCAATTTTGGTCAGGTTCAACTTAGCCACTTCGTCTTTTTGAATTTCCTTGGCGGCGAACGCGCCGAAGGACAGGGAGCCAATCACCAGAGATGCAACAATTCCTGTAACAAGTTTCATAGCCTCTACTCTCCATTAGGTTGTTTTTTTTAGGTCACGGGGCCAGCGTGAAATAGTCAACCCCCGCAACAACCTAAGTATTGCTGCACCCAGCGTTTTTACCACGTCCCGCTAAAAAAATTTATCGATCTCACGCTTCAGCTCGATCAGCGGAGCGCAAAACGCCTGCGGATGTGAAATGAACGGCGCATGGGCGGCTTTATCGAAGACAATCGACGTGCTTTTGGGCCACAGCGCATCGAGAAGCGGAATGATTTTACGCGGTACCAGACCGTCCAGCCGACCGTACAGACGCAAAAACGGCATGGCGAGGGCGGTCAACGGCTGGCGTAAATCGGCGGTTTTGAGGATCTCCAGCCCGCCGTTTAAAACGTCCGGCGACGGCATCGGTAGCGACAGCACCGTGCTCTTCAGCGCTCTCGCATCCTGCCGCGCGCTTTCGGTACCCAGGGTTTGCAGCGCCAGAAAGCGTTCGACGGTGCGTTGAAAATCTTCGCTCAGCTGCTGCTGAAATCCGCTCAGCACGTCGGGCTTAATCCCGGGCCAGCTGTCGTGAGCGCTAAAGCAGGGGGAAGAGGCCACGGTGACCAGCGCCTGCACGCGATCGGGATGGGATAACGCGACCTGGCTGGCCACCAGCCCGCCGAGGCTCCAGCCTAGCCAGATAGCGCGCTCCGGCGCGTTTTCCAGCACCCGCTGGGCCATCTCTTCCAGCGACATCGCGCCAAAGCCGCCGCTGCGGCCATAGCCAGGCAGGTCGACGAGGTGCAGCGTAAAATGCGAAGCCAGCTGCGGCGTGATGCAATCCCACACTTTGGCATTCAGCCCCCATCCGTGCAGCAGCACAAGATGACAATTTCCTTCGCCCGTGGTCTGCCACGCGATCGTTTTCATCAGTTACTGTTCTCTTTCCACCAATACGAGGGGGAAATATGCTAACAGCACACAGCTTATGCTGGCTATGCCAAATGCCGCTGGCCATCGCCAGCTGGGGGATCTGCTCGCGATGCGCGTCGGCGCTGCTGGCGTCTGAACCGTTGTGCCCGCAGTGCGGCCTGCCGGCCCAATCAAGCACGCTGCCCTGCGGGCGCTGCCTGCAAAAACCGCCGCCGTGGCAGCGGCTGGTGACGGTGAATGACTATCGACCGCCGCTGAGCGGCCTGATTCACCAGCTGAAATTCAATAAGCGGCCCGAGCTGGCCCCGGCGCTGGCGCGTCTGCTGCTGTTGCGCATTCGCCAGCGTCGGGATCTTCCCCGCCCGGACCGGATAATTAGCGTGCCGCTCTGGCAGCGTCGTCAGTGGAAGAGGGGATTTAATCAGAGCGATCTGCTGTGCCGACCGCTCTCCCGCTGGCTGGACTGCGCCTGGCGCAGCGATGTGCTAACCCGCCGGCGCCGCACCGCCACCCAGCATCAGCTCAGCGCCAGATTGCGCAAACGGAACCTGAAAAACGCCTTCCAGCTTGAATTGTCGCTCCAGGGCCACCATATCGCCATTGTGGATGATGTCGTCACAACCGGAAGCACCGTCGCCGAGATATCCCGCCTGCTTTTGCGAAACGGCGCCGCGACGGTTCAGGTATGGTGTATATGCCGTACCTTGTAGACCCCTGCTGATGGGCGTATAATAACCCAGTAAAATAGTCAACTATTAGGCCAACGCTATGATCCGTATTTCCGATGCTGCACAAGCGCACTTTGCCAAACTGCTGGCAAATCAGGAAGAAGGGACACAAATTCGCGTATTTGTGATCAATCCCGGCACCCCTAACGCCGAGTGCGGCGTGTCCTACTGCCCACCGGATGCGGTGGAAGATTCCGATACCGCGCTGAAGTTTGAGCAACTCACCGCCTACGTCGATGAGCTTAGCGCGCCGTACCTGGAAGACGCTGAAATCGATTTTGTTACCGACCAGCTGGGCTCCCAGCTGACGCTGAAAGCGCCAAACGCCAAGATGCGCAAAGTGTCCGACGATGCCCCGCTCATGGAGCGCGTTGAGTACCTGCTGCAGTCGCAGATTAACCCGCAGCTGGCCGGCCATGGCGGGCGCGTCACGTTGATGGAAATCACCGACGATGGCCTGGCGATTCTGCAATTCGGCGGCGGCTGCAACGGCTGTTCGATGGTTGACGTGACGCTGAAAGAGGGGATCGAGAAGCAGATGCTGAACGAGTTCCCGGAACTGAAAGGCGTACGCGATCTGACTGAACACCAGCGCGGCGAGCACTCCTACTACTGATTTCCCCGCCCGGCAGCCTTTTCGCGGCCGGGCGACTCCCCTCATGTTCCCGCGCAACATTTCCCGCTAAGCGACCCGGCAGAAACCCGGGAAAGAGTATGACTTAAGTCTCATATTTGAAATTTTCACCGCCCAGGTGATTCTCAAACTTCATATGTTACCCGTATCATTCACTTCAGGCGCCACAGATAAAAAAATAGCCAGCTATCCTTTCTCTGGGTAAGGATAAAGCCAGCTTCTACGGCGTCAGACATTTTTTGTTCCGGTCGGAACGGATGAAGTCAATGTTGAAACTATGACGTTACCCATAACAAATTAAGGCCAGGTAAATCATGCCATTAGTCATCGTTGCTATCGGGGTTGCCCTGTTATTGTTGCTGATGATCCGTTTCAAGCTGAACGGGTTTATCGCTCTGGTTCTGGTGGCACTTGCCGTCGGGCTCATGCAGGGTATGCCTCTGGATAAAGTTATCGTCTCCATCAAAAACGGCGTTGGGGGGACCCTCGGCAGCCTCGCGCTGATCATGGGCTTCGGCGCGATGCTCGGTAAAATGCTGGCGGACTGCGGCGGCGCGCAGCGTATCGCCACCACGCTGATTGCCAAATTTGGTAAACAACATATTCAATGGGCGGTTGTGCTCACCGGCTTTACCGTCGGCTTCGCCCTGTTCTATGAAGTGGGCTTCGTACTGATGCTGCCGCTGGTCTTTACCATCGCCGCATCCGCCGGTATCCCGCTGCTCTATATCGGCGTCCCGATGGCGGCCGCGCTCTCCGTCACGCACGGTTTCCTGCCTCCGCACCCGGGCCCGACGGCCATTGCCACTATTTTCCATGCCGACATGGGTAAAACCCTGCTGTTCGGTACGATTCTGGCGATCCCGACGGTTATCCTCGCGGGGCCGGTTTACGCACGCTTCCTGAAAGGTATCGATAAGCCGATTCCGGAAGGCCTGCATAACCCGAAAACGTTCACTGAGGAAGAGATGCCGGGCTTCGGCGTCAGCGTCTGGACCTCTCTGGTGCCGGTTATTCTGATGGCCATGCGCGCCGTGGCCGAAATGGTTCTGCCGAAAGGTCATGCCTTCCTGCCGATCGCGGAATTCTTCGGCGACCCGGTCATGGCCACGCTGATCGCGGTACTGATCGCCATGTTCACCTTCGGTCTTAACCGCGGTCGTTCCATGGAGCAGATTAACGATACGCTGACCTCCTCGATCAAAATTATCGCCATGATGCTGCTTATCATCGGCGGCGGCGGCGCCTTCAAGCAGGTGCTGGTCGATAGCGGCATGGATAAATACATTGCTTCTATCATGCATGAATCCAATATGTCCCCGCTGTTTATGGCATGGTCGATTGCTGCGGTACTGCGTATTGCGCTGGGTTCCGCCACCGTTGCGGCGATCACCGCGGGCGGTATCGCCGCGCCGCTGATCGCCACCACCGGCGTGAGCCCGGAACTGATGGTGATCGCCGTTGGCTCCGGCAGCGTTATCTTCTCTCACGTTAACGACCCGGGCTTCTGGCTGTTTAAGGAATACTTCAACCTGACCATCGGCGAGACCATTAAGTCGTGGTCGGTGCTGGAAACCATTATCTCAGTGTGCGGCCTGGTAGGCTGTCTGCTGCTGGGGATGGTGGTATAAGCTGCTTGTCCGCCTAAAACGAGCCGGGTCGCCGCGAGGCGAACCCGGCTTTTTTATGCGCTCTGGCCACAACGGCCAGACTTATCGCAGTAATACCCGCCTGCGCGCGGCGCCTGACATTGAAATTCAGCAAACTATCCCCCATTCTAGATCTCATGCTATAGCGCCGGACGCGCGCTTCATTCACCCAATTCAACAGGACTGCGCATATGACCAATCCATTACTGACGCCTTTTTCATTACCGCCATTCTCTGCCATCAAACCCGAGCACGTGGTCCCCGCGGTCACTAAAGCGCTGGATGATTGCCGGGCGGCGGTAGAGCGCGCGGTGGCGCAAGGGGCGCCGTATACCTGGGAAAATCTTTGCCAGCCGCTGGCGGAAGTAGACGACGTGCTGGGGCGTATTTTTTCCCCGGTCAGCCATCTGAACTCGGTCAAAAACAGTCCGGAACTGCGCGAAGCCTACGAGCAGACCCTGCCGCTGTTTTCGGAGTACAGCACCTGGGTTGGGCAGCATGAAGGCCTGTACAAAGCGTACCGCGACCTGCGCGACGGCGACCATTACGCCACCCTGAATACCGCGCAGAAAAAAGCGGTGGATAACGCGCTGCGCGATTTTGAACTCTCCGGTATTGGCCTGGCGAAAGAGCAGCAGAAACGCTACGGCGAAATCGCCGCCCGCCTCTCCGAGCTGGGCAATCAGTACAGCAACAACGTGCTCGACGCGACCATGGGCTGGACCAAGCTGGTCACCGATGAATCTGAGCTCTCCGGCATGCCGGAAAGCGCGCTTGCCGCAGCGAAAGCCCAGGCTGAAGCCAAAGAGCAGGAAGGGTTTCTGCTGACCCTGGATATCCCGAGCTATCTGCCGGTAATGACCTACTGCGACAATCAGGCGCTGCGTGAAGAGCTGTATCGCGCCTATTCCACCCGCGCCTCCGACCAGGGGCCGAACGCCGGAAAATGGGACAACAGCCCGGTAATGGCCGAAATCCTCGCCCTGCGCCACGAGCTGGCGCAGCTGCTGGGCTTTGACAGCTTTGCCGACAAGTCGCTGGCGACCAAAATGGCCGAAAATCCGCAGCAGGTGCTCGACTTCCTGACCGACCTGGCGAAACGCGCCCGTCCGCAGGGTGAGAAAGAGCTGGCCCAGCTGCGCGCCTTCGCCAAAGCCGAATTCGGCGTGGATGAACTGCAGCCGTGGGATATCGCTTACTACAGCGAAAAACAGAAGCAGCATCTTTACAGCATCAGCGATGAACAGCTGCGCCCCTACTTCCCGGAAAACAAAGCGGTTAACGGCCTGTTCGAGGTGGTTAAGCGTATTTACGGTATTACCGCGAAAGAGCGTACCGATGTGGACGTCTGGCATCCGGAGGTGCGCTTCTTCGAGCTTTACGATGAAAAAAATGAACTACGCGGTAGCTTCTATCTCGATCTCTACGCTCGCGAACATAAACGCGGCGGGGCGTGGATGGATGACTGCGTTGGCCAGATGCGCAAGCTTGACGGCTCGCTGCAAAAGCCGGTCGCTTATCTGACCTGTAACTTTAACCGTCCCGTCAACGGTAAGCCGGCGCTGTTCACCCACGATGAAGTGATCACCCTGTTCCACGAGTTTGGCCACGGTCTGCACCATATGCTGACCCGTATCGACACCGCCGGCGTGTCCGGCATCAGCGGGGTACCGTGGGATGCGGTCGAGCTGCCGAGCCAGTTTATGGAAAACTGGTGCTGGGAGCCGGAAGCGCTGGCCTTTATCTCCGGCCACTATGAAACCGGCGAACCGCTGCCGCAGGAATTGCTGGAGAAAATGCTGGCGGCGAAAAACTACCAGGCGGCGATGTTTATTCTGCGCCAGCTGGAGTTCGGCCTGTTCGACTTCCGCCTGCATGCGGAGTTCAGCCCGCAGCAGGGCGCGAAAATCCTCGAAACGCTGGCGGAAATTAAGCAGCAGGTGGCGCTGATCCCCGGGCCGTCGTGGGGCCGTTTCCCGCACGCCTTCAGCCATATTTTCGCCGGCGGATACGCAGCGGGTTATTACAGCTATCTGTGGGCCGACGTCCTGGCGGCGGATGCCTTCTCGCGCTTCGAAGAGGAGGGTATCTTCAATCGCGAAACCGGCCAGTCGTTCCTCGACAACATCCTTAGCCGCGGCGGTTCGGAAGAGCCAATGGTCCTGTTCAAACGCTTCCGCGGTCGCGAGCCGCAGCTGGACGCGATGCTTGAGCATTACGGTATTAAGAGTTAACCCTGTTGTGAAAATTTGTTTAATTGATGAAACGGGCGCCGGAGACGGCGCCTTATCTGTTCTGGCTGACCGCTGGGGGCTGGAGCAGGATGAGGACAACCCGATGGCGCTGGTGATGACGCCGGCGCATCTTGAGCTGCGCAAGCGCGATGAACCGAAGCTTGGCGGCATCTTTGTTGATTTTGTCGGTGGGACCATGGCCCACCGGCGCAGGTTCGGCGGCGGCCGCGGCGAGGCGGTGGCAAAAGCGGTGGGAATCAAAGGTGACTATCTGCCGGATGTGGTCGATGCGACCGCCGGTCTGGGAAGGGATGCCTTTGTTCTTGCCTCCGTGGGCTGTCGCGTGCGGATGCTGGAGCGTAACCCGGTGGTTGCCGCGCTGCTCGACGATGGCCTGGCGCGCGGCTACGCCGACGCTGAAATCGGCCCCTGGTTACAGGAGCGTTTGCGGCTGATTCACGCTTCCAGCCTGACGGCGCTGACCGATATCACCCCGCGTCCGCAGGTGGTCTATCTCGACCCGATGTTTCCGCATAAGCAGAAAAGCGCGCTGGTGAAGAAAGAGATGCGGGTATTTCAGTCGCTGGTGGGGCCGGATTTAGACGCCGACGGTCTGCTGGCGCCGGCGCGTCAGCTGGCGACCAAACGGGTGGTGGTTAAGCGCCCGGACTACGCGCCGCCGCTGGCGGATGTCGCGACGCCTAACGCGGTGGTGACCAAAGGCCACCGGTTTGATATCTATGCCGGAACGGCGATTGAGCCGCAGGGGTAAGCAACCTGCGTCAGGGCCCTTTCCCCGAGGGCGGCGCGATGCGCCTTGCCCGGGCTACGGGTTCTTGCGATCTGGGGGTTCTGTAGCCCGGATAAGGCGTTAGCCGCAATCTGGGAAACCTCGTCGACCGCTCCGTTTTTACGCGCTTTTTGTATTAATCATCCTGTTCAGCCACGGCACCATGATCGCCATGACCACCGTTACGCCCAGGGTCACCAGGCCAATTTTGCTGAAGACATCGGTATAAATCGGCAGCGTCTGTAGCGGGTCGGTAATATTATCCGGTACGGCGGTGAAGGTCGCCACGTAGCCGCCCAGCAGGAACGCGGCCGCCTGGGTTAAAAACCACATCCCAAGAATAAAGCCCATCAGATGCTGCGGCACCAGCGCGGCAACCATCGCCAGCCCCAGGGCGCTAATCAGCAGTTCTCCCAGACTCTGGAACAGATAGACCAGCACGATAAACCACGGCGAGGTCAGCCCCTGGGCGTCGGCAAACCACATTCCCGCCGCGGCTGCCGTCAGAAAGCCCAGCGCGCACAGGAACATGCCAAGGGTAAACTTCATCGGCATAGTCAGGTCTTTGCCCTTATTGCCCAAACGCGTGTAGATAGCGGCGAGGATGGGGCTGGCCACCACCACCCAGAACGGGTTTAGCGCCTGAAAGCTCACCGGGTTAATCGCGAAACCAAGTATTTCATGGTGAACGTTATTGATAGCAAAGAAGTTGAGCGAGGTGGGCATCTGCGCGTACAGAATATAAAACAGCACCGCTTCCAGCATCAGGATAAAGGCGACGAACATTTTGTTGCGCCCGGTTTTATCCAGCTTGAAGGCCTCGCGGAAGAAGAAAATCGTCACCACCACTGAGAGGATAATCAGCACCAGATTGGCGATTTTGACATTATGCATTAGCCAGGCGCAGAGAAAAATCATGACCACCGTACCGGCCAGCACGTACAGTAAATTGCGCAGGCTCAGCGGTTTGTGGTCCGGCCCAGAGCCGATATCTTTCACCATACCCCGACAGGCGAAGTAAACCAGCAGGGCGACGATCAGACCGGCGCCGCACAGGTTGTAGGTTACCGCATAGCCGAACTTGTCGGCAATCACCGGCGCCAGCGACAGCGACAGCAGCGAACCGATATTGATCGACATATAAAACAGCGTGAAGGCGCCATCCAGGCGGGCATCTTTTGGCGGATAGCATTTGGACAGCAGGCTTGCCGGGTTAGCTTTAAACAGGCCGTTACCCACCGCAATGGTCCCCAGCGCGATGAAAATCAGATTGGGTTTGAGCAGCGACAGGCCGGTCATAAAGTAGCCTGCGGCAAGCACAATCGCGCCCAGAACCAGCGTACGTTTCGTACCCAGCAGGTGATCGCCAACATAGCCGCCGATGGAGATAAGGCCATATACCAGCGCGGCAAACGCGCCAAAGGTAATAAACGCCTGCTCCTGAGAAAAACCGAGCTGTTTAACAAAGAAAACGGCCAGGATCCCCTGAACGCCGTAATAGCCAAATCGCTCCCATAGTTCCACAAAGAAGATCATGAAGAATGGGCGAGGTTGCTGCAGCAAGCCTGTCGGTGCGGTTGAATTCATCTTTCTTCGCCTTTAAGTCCTGTCCGGAAAAGTATGAACGCGTATGCCAAAACGCGCTGAAAAAGGTTAATTTTGCGTAATGATATGATGTTTATCTATTTTGGCGAATTATTATATGGCTATATTGCTTTTGAAATGGTTGATCAGCCTGGCATTGTGGTGATTATTTGGATTTATATGCTTTTTGCGGCGGGTGGGGGAAATAAAAACGCCCGCGTTGGCGGGCGTTGGTCATCAGCGAAATGAAATAACGGCCTGTTATTCGTCTTCTTCGTCGCGCAGCGGGACAATCAGCATATCCACGTGAACGGTGTTGATGAGCTGACGAGCCGAGGACATCAGTTTGCTCCAGAAGTCCTGATGGTGACCGCAAACCACGAGGTCCATATCATACTTTTTAATCGCATCAACCAGCACCTGGCCGAGATCGCCGCTGCCGCTCAGGGTCTCAGTGATCGGATAGCCCGCGTTGGTGGACAGCTCGCTTAACGCGTGGTGAGTCTCTTCGGAGATGCGTTTCTGCATGTCGCCCAGATTGACGTCAATAAGGCCGGTGTAGAGATCGGAGTAATTCACATCCACGTGGATCAGGGAAACTTTTGCATTGTAGGGGCGGGCCATAGAAACGGCTTTTTCTACCAGTACTTTGCTTTCCGGGGACAGGTCTACTGCAATGAGAATATGTTTGTAAGCCATGGTGTTACTCCTTCCATAAGTTGTCGATGACCGTTGGACCTGACAGCCAGCGCTGCCGCTTCGCCCGCGTCCTGCGTGCTACATTCGCGGGGGGGAGTCCTTAAGGACCTAATTGTAGAAGATATTTCTACCTTATAGCGCCCCTCGCGATCCGTCAATCCACCTTGTTCAGCGAATAGTTAAACAAATATATCCGACTTATGCATTGATAATGATTAACGTTGTGGTAAAAAAATTAACTGATCTCCTACACTATTTAATGAGCCGGTCGGATAAATAAACGTGATCGGAATCGCACTCTTTCACAGTACAGTCGGTTTGATATTGGGGAGCGGTAGTCCCGGAGGGAGCCTCCGAGGACGGGTCGCCGGGGAGGAGGTATGATCAGCACTGTTGCGCTGTTTTGGGCCCTGTGTATCGTATGTGTAGTGAATATGGCACGCTACTTCTCGTCGCTGCGTGCATTGCTTGTTGTGCTACGTGGTTGTGACCCTTTGCTCTATCAATATGTCGACGGCGGCGGTTTTTTTACGTCGCACGGGCAGCCCGGCAAACAGGTGCGCCTGGTGTGGTACATCTACGCCCAGCGCTACCGCGATCACCACGACGATGAATTTATCCGCCGCTGCGAGCGGGTTCGTCGGCAGTTTATTCTCACCAGCGCGCTATGCGGCCTGGTGGTGGTCAGCATGATTGCTCTGGCTATCTGGCACTAGCTTCACGATACAAAAAAAACGGGCCAGTTTCCTGACCCGTTTATCTTTCTTGTTTCTGATATTCGCTTAGATAATCTGCAGCGAGAGCCAGTACAGCGCGCCGGACAGCAGAATCGCCGCGGGCAGGGTCAGTACCCAGGCCATCAGGATGCTGGTGACGGTTTTCTTCTGCAGACCGCCGCCATCAACGAGCATCGTCCCCGCTACCGAGGAGGAGAGCACGTGGGTGGTGGAAACCGGCATACCGGTATAGCTCGCCAGACCAATCGATACGGCGGCGGTCATCTGAGCTGACATACCTTGTGCGTAGGTCATCCCTTTCTTACCGATTTTCTCGCCGATGGTGGTCGCCACGCGACGCCAGCCGATCATGGTGCCGATACCCAGCGCCAGCGCAACCGCCATAATAATCCAGATTGGCGCGTACTCGATGGTGCTCAGCATATCGGTTTTCAGCTTCTTCAGCAGACGCTTATCGTCAGCATTCACTTCCGGCAGCTTAGCCACTTTGTCAGTGGTGTCGGAGATGCAGAGCATAATACGGCGCAGATGGCTACGCTGTTCCACGGAGAGCGTGTCGTAGCTTTCGGTACCGGTCAGCATCGTCTTCACGCGGTCAAGCGCGTTGATGGTGTTTGCCGGGTGGCAGTGGAACTCGCCGTTTGCGGCAGCCCCTGCGTCCGGAGACGGGATGAGCTGCTCGGCGCCGGTCGCTTTTTTCAACAGCTCAGGACGCTGCTGGAAGAAGGTTTCCACGTTGTTGACCGCATCGCGGGTACGGGTGATTTCGTAGCCGGAAGCGTTCATATTGACCACGAAGCCAGCCGGAGCCACGCCGATCAGCACCAGCATCACCAGGCCAATGCCTTTCTGACCATCGTTCGCGCCGTGGGAGAACGCGACCCCAATGGCGGACAAAATCAGCGCAATACGCGTCCAGAACGGCGGCTTTTTCTTGCCGTCTTTCTTTTCACGCTCGGCTGGAGTCAGGTGGATACGGGCGCGTTTTTTGGTTCCGCTCCAGTAGCGACGCAGAATGAAAATCAGGCCGCCCGCCACGACCAGGCCAACGATTGGCGAGACGATCAGCGAGCCAAAAATACCCATGACTTTCGGGATGTTCAGCGCGTCCACCACCGACGTACCGGTCATCAGGGCATTGGTTAAACCAATACCGATGATCGCGCCGATCAGGGTGTGCGAGCTGGAGGCCGGAAGGCCGAAGTACCAGGTGCCGAGGTTCCAGATAATTGCCGCCAGCAGCATGGAAAAGACCATGGCGAGGCCATGTGCTGAACCCATGTTAAGCAGCAGGTCGGTCGGCAACATATGCACGATGGCATAGGCTACGCTGAGACCGCCCAACAGAACGCCGAAGAAGTTAAAAAGAGCCGCCATCGCCACAGCAAGCTGCGACCGCATTGCGCGAGTGTAAATCACCGTTGCAACCGCGTTTGCGGTATCATGAAAACCATTGATCGCTTCGTAAAAAAGCACGAAAGCCAGAGCAAGCAATAACAGTAATCCGGTATGTAAATCCAGACCGGCAAATAAATGTACCATAGGACGTTACGCCATTTTGAGGACATGAACGCGGCGCATTATCAGTGACTTTCGCGGCGCGGGCAAAGTGAAATATAGACTTTTTTTGATTTTCTTCCTGTTTAAGTTTTACCTTGTTGGGAGTATTCCTATATCTTTCAATGAGGTACGCAAATCTGTTTTTTTCAGTCTGGTGCGACCAGAATGAAAAATTTACAATTCCCGACAATCGGGATATGAGGAATGTTGTGTGGAAAGGTTTGATGCCATCGTAATCGGCGCCGGAGCGGCGGGAATGTTTTGTGCAGCGCAGGCGGGGCAGGCAGGCTGTCGGGTGCTGCTGCTCGATAACGGCAAAAAGCCCGGGCGGAAGATCCTGATGTCTGGCGGTGGCCGCTGCAACTTTACTAACATGTATATCGAACCCGCGGCATATCTCAGCCAAAACCCGCATTTTTGCAAATCTGCGCTGGCGCGCTACACCCAGTGGGACTTTATCGATCTGGTTAGCAAACACGGTATCGCCTGGCATGAGAAAACCCTGGGCCAGCTTTTCTGCGATGATTCCGCCGAGCAAATCGTTAACCTGCTGCTGGCCGAGTGCGAAAAAGGCGGCGTACACATTCGCCTGCGTAGCGAAATTATCAGCGTAGAGCGGGATGATGAGGGCTATACGCTACAGCTTAACGGCGAGACGGTGGCGGCGAAAAAGCTGGTGGTTGCCTCCGGCGGGCTATCCATGCCCGGCCTGGGCGCCTCGCCGTTTGGCTATAAGCTCGCCGAGCAGTTTGGCCTGAAGGTGCTGCCGACCCGCGCGGGCCTGGTGCCGTTTACCTTGCATAAGCCGCTGCTCGAACAGCTGCAGGTGCTTTCCGGGGTGTCGGTGCCGTCCACCATCACGGCGGAAAACGGGACCGTCTTCCGGGAAAATCTGCTCTTTACCCACCGCGGGCTGTCCGGGCCGGCGGTACTGCAAATTTCCAGCTACTGGCAGCCGGGAGAGTTCGTCAGCATCAATCTGCTGCCGGATTGCCATCTTGATGACTTCCTCAACGAGCAGCGCGCGGCGCATCCCAATCAGAGCCTGAAGAACACCCTGGCAATGCAGCTGCCAAAGCGGCTGGTCGAGTGCCTGCAGCAGCTGGGGCAACTGCCGGACGTCACCCTGAAACAGCTTAACGTTCGCGAGCAGCAGGCGCTGGTTGAGACGCTGACCGCGTGGCGCGTCCAGCCGAATGGCACCGAAGGCTATCGCACGGCGGAAGTGACCCTCGGCGGTGTCGACACCAACGAACTCTCTTCGCGCACCATGGAGGCCCGCAAGGTGCCCGGTCTGTACTTTATCGGCGAAGTGATGGACGTCACCGGCTGGCTGGGAGGCTATAACTTCCAGTGGGCGTGGGCGTCAGCCTGGGCATGCGCGCAGGCTTTAGCGGAACAGAAATAACCGCCTGCTCTGTATCAGCGGACCCGGCTCCGCCTTATCCGCTGATATTGTGCTGCTTTAATTTGCGCCACAGGGTCGTGGGGCTGATGCCGAGCATCACCGATGCTTTGGTCCTGTCCCCGTCGGTTTTTTCTATGACATGGGTAATCAGCCGTTTCTCTTGTTTCTTTAATAAATCGGTTTCATCTGATGCCACGCCCGCGGCCGGGAAGTGAGAGCTCTCGTTGGCGTCATCCGGTGAAATTTGACCGATCTGCAGCAAAACGTCTTTGCTCACTCGATCGATGTCCAGCAGGACGATGAGCCGGTAGATAACCGCCTGAAGTTCACGAATGTTGCCAGGCCAGCTATAGCGATGCAAAAAATCCACCGCGTCGGGGGTAAATGTGATTTGCCTACCTTGCTGATAAAGCAGGTGCTGAATCAACAACATGATATCGCCCGGTCGTTGGCGTAAGGCCGGTAGACTCAACTCAAGAATATTTATTCTATAGTACAGATCCTGCCTGAACTCACCGCTGGCGACGAGCTGGCGCAGATCTTTATTGCTGGCGGTGATCAGGCGAAAATCGGCGGTGATCAGCGTATCGCCGCCGAGACGAGAGAATTGCTTCTCTTGTAACACGCGCAGCAGCTTAACCTGTACCGATAACGGCGCTTCGCTGATTTCATCGATAAACACCGTGCCGTTCATCGCCATTTCAAACACCCCCGGTTTTCCGCCCTTGCGCGCGCTGGTAAATGCGCCGTCGGCATAGCCAAAGAGTTCACTTTCCAGAATGCTCTCGGGAATGGCCGCGCAGTTAATCGCGATAAAAGGGCCGTGGCTTCTGGCGCTATGGTTATGAATACTCTGAGCGAAAAGCTCTTTACCTGTGCCGGTATCGCCCAAAATATGAATGGGAAGTTCGTGGCGGGCGCACAGTTTAGCTTTTTTTATTACATCGCGTATCGCCGGAGACTGGCCAATAATGTCGTCGAAAGACCAGGTTGTGGAAAAACCGCGGAGTTTACTTTTTTTGCTGATACTATTTTGCCAAAGCGAACTTTCCTGGTTTAATCCTGTAATAATGCTATAAGATGTTTGGCGGTTGGAAAAATGACGTATGGAAATGTAAATAGTTTGGCCGTTAATATCAATGGCCTGTTCTTTAATATCTAATTCGTTAATAATGCTGGGGTAAATATCTTTAAATGCCTCTTTTTTGAATATTTTATCTCCGACATGACACTGGAATAAGCTCAGGCCGATAGCATTAATATTGATGATCTCACCCAACTGATCAATACACATGATGCCCTCACGTGCTTGATTCAGCGCGGCGTGGCTCATGATGAGCTTGGTATTTTCTCTGTTGAGATATTTTAATAGGCTATCGGCTTCATTGATGGCCTGCTCAATCGAAATATTATCGGTGTCTCCCATAATAGCATTGAGGTTATATTTTTTAGCCATTTCAGCAACCGTGAGGCCGCCGATGACCGTATGGTAATCGTTCTCTGAAAGATTTTTTATAACGTTTTCAATATCATTGTGGTTGTATACCTGGCAAATTTTAAACTCTTCGTTAGTCATGTTCTGATAATGACGTAAGGCATTACAAAATTGGGGGAAACCAACCGCGGCGATTTTTTGTGATTTGATTTTGGCCTGTTGTAAAATGCGATAAACGCCGTGAAAATCATGGGCGATCTCAATGACCGGGATACTAATATTGTTACGCAGGAGGGCGGCGGTGCCGCCTCGGCTAATAATTATCTTAGCGCCGGACTGGATCATCTCATTCGCTTTATCGAGAACGTCAGAATAACGAAATTCATATACCGGAACATCGAGCTTCCTCTCAATAAGAACATTCATGATGCGTTGGGTTATTGTTTTGGAAACTGAAAAAATGACAATTTCATTATTCTTCATATATTATTCGCTCAGGTGTTCTGGGTTTGCAATGTTTATTATATGGTGAGCACAGGGAGAATCAATGAGGGTGGTCATATAATACGATATTAAGAATAAAAGCCTTACGCATAGCAAATGCGTAAGGCTAAGTTTTTAGTGATTAGAAACGCAGGCGGCGGTAGACAATTTGACCGTTGCATAAGGTAGCGCAGTTATCGATATAACGGTCACCTTCGAGTTTGACCCCGTGGGTATCTTCAAAAATGACGTTCTCTTTTCGCAGCTTAACAATCGAAATATCAGCACTGGCGCCGGGCGCCAGGGTACCAATTTGCCCCTGCATTTTCATTAAGCGGGCCGGCGTGGCGGTTACCGCGCGAACGATATCGAAGAAGGACATTCCCATATTGAGATATTTCGACATGACGTGGAGCAGACTGTAGACCTTATCCGTCCGTAAGCTATTTCTCAGGGTGAGATCGGTGCTGATGATATCGGGATAAAATCCCTGCTCCATGGCGGTTCTGGCAACGTGAAAATCAAAGTGGGCCACGCCGTTTGAACAGTCGAAGATAACCCCTCTGGTCTGCGCCTCTTTTATTGCCGCATAGACCTCGCCCTGTTCATTGAGAATCGAGTGGCCGGTACCGTGGAAGCAGTGGGCGTAAATATCATCGGCATTAAAATAGCGGATCAGTTCATCGGCGCAGAGAAGAGAGTCCGTGACGTGAACGCAAATCGTGGTATCCAGTTTACGCGCCAGGGAGACGGTAGAGAGAAGAGGGTCGCTGGCGTACTGTTTCCCTTTGGCGATATCCTGGCTGTAGCGTAGTTTCAATCCCAGAATATTGTCTCTGTTGCTATTCAGCGTTTGGGCGATTTTCTCCTCGTTGTAATTCGCCGGATTGGTATTTTCCAGATACCCGGTCGGCCCGCCCCCGAGGGTGGAAAGCCCGACGTTGACCACGTTCAAATAGCTTTTGATTTTCACCATGGCAGGATGAATCACGCTATTGCGAAAAAGCGGATAATTCACCCAGCCGCTGCTGCCGGCATCGACCATGCTGGTGACCCCGTTGGGCAAGCATACGATGTCAGGGTTGACGCTGATGGCGGTCCCGCCGTGAAAAACATGACCATGGAAGTCGATTAAGCCAGGCAGCACGATACAACCCGCGGCATCAATCACCGTTTCGGCCTGCAAATCGTCAACGGTATTTAAGTCCACGATGCGATCGCCGATAACGCCAATATTACGATTAATATAATCATGACCTTCGGGATCGGCGACCAGACCGTTTTTAATCAGAATATCCAGTTTCATTTTATGCTCCCGTTAAATGCCGATAAATTTCCAGTAGGGAATACCGATCAGGAAGAAGATTAATACGTTGACCACCACCATGATGGTGCCCAGCATCCAGAACGTTTTTTGCGGGACGTAGCCGCTGGAGAACGTAAATACGCCCGCGCCGTTGCCGTAGTGCGTCAGCAGTGCGCCATAGCCTGCGGAGAAAGCCAGAGAAAGCGCCACGTACATCGGGTGCGCCTGGGTCGTCATTCCCAGGGTAAAGAGTACCGGATAGAAAGAGACGACGAACGCGCTGTTCGAGACAAAGAAATAGCGGACGGCAAGGCTGATAAAGACCAGCACGGCAATCGCGCTGATTTCATTGAGATGCGACAGGTCGAGATAGTTTTTGATAACGTCCACCAGAAAGACGTAGAACCCGCCTTTTGATAGGGCAACCGCACAGCCATAAAACGCGCCATACCAGACGAAGGTCTGCCAGGCCGATTTTTCGCTCACCACGTCATTCCAGCTCAGCACGCCGAAAAGCAGCAGACAGGCGAGGAACGCCAGGCCGACGGGAATAAAGGCGATGCCGGTGATGGAACCGGTCATCCAGCCGAGCACGCCCAGGACAAAGAACACGATCAGCAGCTTCTCTTCACGTTTTACCGGACCCAGCTCACGCAGGCCCTTCTCGGCAATTTCATTGACGTTATCGATAACTTTCAGTTCCGGCGCGTAGATTTTATACAGTATCCACGGCGCGAGCAGCAGCACCAGTCCGGCTGGCACCACGGCGGCTTTAAACCAGGTCATCCATTCGAGATTCACCTTCATGATCTCGTTGGCCAGCGAGACGGTAATTGAGTTGGTCGCCATCCCCGTCAGAAACAGGCTGGAGGTTCCCATTGAGACGACGTACATCAGGATGGTCAGATAGGCGCCGATTTTGCGGCTACCGTCGTCGGGCTTCGAGCCCAGCGCTTCGGCGATGTTCCTGAAGATGGGATAGGTAATGCCTCCCGAACGGGACATATTTGAACCCGTTGCCGGGGCCAGTACGGTATCCGTCACCATCATCAGATAACCCAGGGTGAGGGTATTTTTTCCATAGCGTTTTAGCAGCAGATAGGCGATACGTTTACCCAGTCCGGTAATAACAAACGCTTTGCAAATAATAAAGGCGCTGATAATAAACCAGACCATAGGGCTGCCAAAACCGGCAAACAGGGGAGCGGGGTCGAGAACCAGAGAGGCAAACCCGAGAATAATCAGCATAATGACCGCATCGGTAAACGGGCGCAAAACCAGCCCGCACAGCATCGCCAGATAGATGCCAACCATATGCCAGGTCGGTGCGGAGACGCCTTCCGGGTGCGGTATTATCCAAAATAAAACGGGGAAAAAGATAATGGGCAAGAGTTTTAAATAAAGCATTTTTATTACCTTTGCTTTAAAGCCGCGGCCCGTCAGGGCGCCGCGGCCTGATATTATTTAATCAAATTAACGATACATGTCGTCGATAAACTCAACGCCGGTCTCATCCAGTGATTTTTTGACCCAAAGGCGATTCGCGGTGCCGTTTTTGGCGGCCTCTACTTTGCTGGCATCGAATTTTGCATACTCTTTGGCTTTATTCAGTACGGCTTCTGCGTCGCCGAGGGGAATAACAATCACGCCATCCGCATCGCCGACGATCAGGTCGCCCGGACAAACCGCGACGCCGCCAACGGCGATCGGCGTGTTCACCTCCCCTGGACCTTGTTTAAACGGGCCTGCGGGGTTAGAGCCGGTAGCGAACAGCGGAAAATCGAGAACCGACAGCGCATCGATATCGCGGATAGGCCCGTCCAGCACGATACCGGCGATTTTTTTCATGCAGTGGGCATAGGCCACCATGATTTCGCCCATTAATGCCCGCGAACGGTCGCCTTCGTTGGAGACCACAATCACATCGTTCTCACCCGCCATATCCAGCGCGGCGTGCAGCATCAGGTTATCGCCCGCGCGGACTTTCACGGTGATGGCGAACCCCGCCATAATCGGCTTTTTCGGCGAAGAGATACGTTTAATGCCGTTACCCAGAACGGCAATACGGTTCATGGTGTCAGCAATATTCGCCGCCGGGAGCTGTTCAAATTCTTTAAGAAGATCGACGCTGCTGGTCGGACGCTTTAAAAAAATACGGTTACCAATAGTCATTTTTTTCTCCTTAAAAACCCGGGACCGGCCAGGACGGTTTCTTACCGGATAAGACTTCATCAATGCCAATCGCGGAATGGAGCGAGGCTCTGTCGGTCGCTTCAATGGTGGCGGCGCCAATATGCGGGGCAATCACGATATTGCTTAGCGAGAAAATCGGGTCGTTGGCATCAAACGGCTCTTTCTTTAAAACATCCACGCCCGCCCCGGCGATAGCGTGGGTGCTCAAGGCGTGATACAGCGCTTTTTCATCAACCAGCTTCCCGCGCGCGGTATTAATGAAATAGGCGGTAGGCTTCATCATGGAAAACTGTTTCTCTCCGACAAAACCGGTGGTTTCCGCCGTCGTCGGACAGTGCAGAGAAACGAAGTCGCTCTCTTTGAAAATACGGTCAAAATCGTTGGTAAGCTCTACGCCTTCGGGGATCTGCTGCTGGGTTTTATACGGGTCATAGGCGATAACTTTCATATTAAAGCCATGCAGCGCTTTGATTGCCACGCGTGAACCGATATTCCCGACGCCAATTAAACCCAGCGTTTTTCCATCCAGCTCCACTTTTGGCGTGCGCAGTTTCGCCCAGTAATAATCTTCAAGCATCTTTTCCTGTACCAGCTTGAAATTACGCGAGCAGTGCAGCATATAAAATATGGCCAGTTCGGCAACGGACATGCTGTTAGCAATTGGCGCATTTAATACCACGACGCCGTGACGTTTAGCCGACGCCAGATCGACCGTATCGTAACCGGCACCGTGACGCGCAACGACTTTCAGCTTTTTAGCCGCTTCAAATACGCGGTCGGACATTTTTGAAAGGCGGACGATAATACCGTCGCAATCGACGATGTCGCGAATGATATCTTCTTCTTCCATCCCTGAGCCGTTAATCAGTTGATAACCGCGGCTTTCCAGATATTCTCTCCCTTCTGCCATGATTTCCTGCGGGAGTAAAATTTTGTACGTCATTTAACTATCTCCAGTGTTGATTACGTGGAGGTAATTGCATGGCGTGTGCCATACATTCATGCAAGATGTGTATTTTTTGTAATGCTTTGATATATATGTGTATTTTGTTTTTGTGGTCAACGAGTTGTGGTGATGTTCTTCACATACCTGAACGCCGGAGTGAGGCCGGTTATTTAATTGTGAAATGGCTGAAATGCATAATTAAATGTGCGAATGGCGAGCTTCACACTTTATTTTATTTATATACGGAGAGCATTTTCTTGTAGCGATTGACATTGCCCGGTGGACAACTTAAAACGTAAGCCAAAGGTTAATCTGGAGAGGTTTCGGCAATGAATAAATCACAGGTGGAGATATTCATGCTTATGGTTCGGGAGGGGAGTGTTCATTTTGTATCGCAGCGGCTGAGTATTGCGCCTTCGTTGATAACAACCAGCGTATGTGCGCTTGAAAATGAACTGGGTTTCAACCTGATTAAGCGCGGCAGGAATATCAGAAAAGTTATCTTAACGGAAAAAGGACACGCTTTTTATCGGCTTGCTCCAGAGTTACTGAGATTGCTTAATGCGATTGCGGATATTCGGGCGGGAATAAAACAGCCCGGCAAGTCCTCCCCGCCGGGCAAAATAATCAGTTCAGCCCCAGGAAATACTGGGCAATTTTGAAGTAGATAATCAGTCCGGTACCGTCGATAAGGGTGGCGATAAACGGCGCTGAAACTACAGCCGGGTCGATGCCGACGCGTTTGAGCGTCAGGGGGATCACCGACGACACCACCGCGCTCCACAGGGTAATGCATACCAGCGTCAGGCTGACAATCAGGGTGATCTCCATGCCGATGCCCATCATCCAGGCGCGCAGGCAGCCCGCCAGGCCGAGCGTAATGGCAATCAGCAGCGAGGTTGAGACCTCTTTACGGATTACGCGTCCCATATCGCGCAGCCGCACCTCGCCGAGCGCCATGGAACGCACGAGGGTGGAGGTGATCTGCGTCCCGCTATTGCCGCCGGTACCAATCAACAGCGGAATGAAAAAGGCCAGCGCAATCGCCGACTCCAGCGCTTCCTCAAAATGCTGCAACACGCTGCTGGTATAGGCTTCGGCGACAAACAGCAGCAGCAGCCATACCGAACGTTTTTTCCACAGCGCCCACGGGCTGGTTTCCAGGTAGGGCTTTTCCAGCGGCAGCGTCGCGCCCTGACGCTGAGCATCCTCGGTCACGTCATCTTCCAACAGATGCGCGATCTCTTTTTCCATCAGGCAGCCGACCAGCTCGCCTTTTTCGACCACCGGCACGAGGTCGAGCCCGCGCTCGGCCAGCTCGGCGACCACCTGCGGCCGCGGGTCGTCAGGCCTGACGCGAAACAGGCAGCTATCCATTAAATAACGAATGGACTGGGCGGTATCGCTCTCCTGCAGCAGCTTTTTAATCGATAAACTGCCGCGCAGTTTTTTCCCGGCGACGACAAAAACCTGGCCGGGGATCTCATCGCTGGCCAGCTGAGAAACGAACAGCTCACGCGCTTCATGAACGCTGAAATGTTCCGGCAGGGTAATGAAATCGGTACGCATGTACTGGGCGATCGCGTCGCCGTCGAACGCTGCGGTAGCCTGATGTGCGGCGCACAGTTGAATGGAAGACATGGTGTAATTCCCTATAAAAAATCACTCATAGGGGCGAACAAGACAGGATGAGCACAGGCAGATCCCTACGTCCTGGTTTTAGCACTGCACAACGTATCTGCCCGGCATGAATGCCGTCAGAAGTTACCTTGGCAACACCTTGATTCGATGGAAGCCTGTATTTCCCTGAGTGGTCTCTCTCGATACCAACAGGGCGGTAACTTATGTTTATGCAGGAGCCTCGCCATAACGAGATCGTTAAATGAGGCCTGATTATTCGCGAAGAGAGATGATTAACCAAGCATATAATTCATGTGGTTTATTAATTGTTGAGAAAAGGCGAAAGTTTATTGCGATCAGGGCGATACGGGGATTTTTCCCTCTTAGGGTGAACAAAATTTTTTCAAACTATACTTAGCAATGGATGCGTTATAAATGCTATTTCCCGCGAGATTGTTGGTTGAAAAAACTGAGGTGACCCATCGTATAAGCGATATTTAAGAGGAACGCTGTTATGTTGAAAAGCAGGATTAATCTTCAGGTTATTATCTGGACGACGCTCATTGGAGGGTTCATTAGCTCTCTGGTGAAGTCGGGAACGGAAGCTAATATGCCGCCCCGCGTGGCGGGCGAGATATCGCCCCCGGCGGCGCATATCGACGCCTGGCTCGGCTGGCTTGGCATTAATTCACACTCGCTGGACTACGTTTATCAGGGGGTGACAATCCCCGGCGCCGTCATGCTTTACCACTGGCTGTTCAGCTTTGCTTTTGCCTTTCTCTATGTCTTCATTTCCGCATACTGGCCGAAAATCCGGCTTTGGTACGGCGCGGCCTATGGTCTGATTATTACTCTCGTTATGCACGGCTTCCTCATTCCCGCGCTGGGCTTCAGGCATCCCGCCTATTTAAACGGGGAAACCGGGTGGCTGTGGAACCTGAATGGCTACGAGCTGTGGAGCGAAACCCTCGGACATATTTGCTGGTCGTTTTCGATTGAAATCAGCATGATTGCCGTTCTTGCCCTGCTGGCAAAACCGATACGAGGCGCATGGGCCAACGAGTCGCCATAATGGCGTTAGTCCCGATCGCGCGTTAAAGAGTCATTTATCGCATCCCACTGCTATGAGTGGGGTGACTCCTTCTCCGTTGGCAAACACTGCAAATGGCCGTGGCGCACGCCGCGCTGGGCGATAACGTCATCGGCAAAATGCTGAACGTCGCCCATATCGCCTTTCAGCACGGCGATTTCCAGACAGTCGTCATGGTTGATATGTACGTGGAGGGTGGCGACGGAGAGGTCGTGGTGGTGATGCTGGGTGGAAACTAAACGGCTGGCTAAATCGCGCTTCTCATGTTCATAAACATAGGAGAGTACCGCGAAGCCCTGGGTGCTGTGCTCCTGAGCGCTTTCCTGGGCCAGCGCGCCGCGCAGAATATCGCGGATGGCTTCGGAGCGATTATGATAGCCGCGGCGCTGGCTCAGGCTATCCAGCGTGTCGAGTAAATCGTCATCAAGAGTAATCGTGATACGTTGCATCTGTTTTAAACCTTATTACGGCGCACGGGAAAGGCGGGAAGTACCGCATTTTGTAACACGCGACCGGCGTGGGAAGAAAACGTTAATTTGTCGCCCACGACCTGCGTCTCAACGATTTGCCCCTCATCCATCACCATCACCCGCTGGCAAAAACGCTCCACCAGACGTAAGTCGTGGGTGATAAACAGACAGGCGGTGCCAAACTGTCGCTGAAGCTTTTTGAGCAGACCAATGACGCCCGCCTGGAGCACCAGGTCGAGGTTAGACACCGCCTCATCAAGGATCAGCAGCTGCGGCTCAACCGACAGCGCGCGCGCCAGGCAGACGCGCTGTAGCTGTCCGCCGCTCAGCTGCGGGGGGCGCTTATCGAGCATGCCATCATCGAGATCCACCGCCCTGAGCATGTCGCTTGCCCGCGCCAGCTGTTCCGCTTTCGTCAATGACAGCAGATGTCGCATGGGTTCACGCAAAATCTCGCGTACCGTTTTACGCGGATTCACCGCGCTGATGGCGTCCTGAAACACCATCTGAATATCCCGACGGAACGCCTTTTGCTTGGCGCGATTGAGCCGGGAGAGCGGTTCTCCCCGCCAGCAGACGCTGCCCTGAGTGGGGGATTCCAGGCCAACGAGCAGGCGCGCCAGGGTGCTTTTCCCGCAGCCGCTGCGTCCCAGCAGGGCAACGGTTTCACCGCTTTTCAGCGCTAAAGAGACCTCTTTTAGCACCGTTGAATCGGTATATTGATGGGTTATCGCGGATACGCTCAGTAATGTCATCAGGCCAGCTCCAGTCCGTAGAGGGCGAGATGCGCCGCCACCAGGCTGCGGGTGATGCTGTGCTGCGGAGCGTTGAACAGGCTTTCGACATCCCCCTGTTCCACAATGCAGCCGCTATCCATCACCGCCACATCGTCCGCCAGCCGCGCCACGACGCCCATATCGTGAGTGACCAGCAGCATCCCGGGCCCACGGTTTTGCATAACACCTGCCAGCAGATCGAGAATGCGCGCCTGGGCCACGGCGTCCAGGTCGGTGGTGGGTTCATCGGCAATGATAAACGGCGCCTCGCACAGCAGCGCCATGGCAATCATCATCCGCTGCAGCATGCCGCCGCTCATCTCGAACGGATAAAGCTTCAGGACGCGCTGCGCCTCCTCCAGCCCAACGGCTTCCAGTACCGCCGTAAGCGTGGCGTCGTCTGCGGGTTTACCCAATGCCCGGCAGGTTTCCCGCGCGTGGGTCGCCATGGTGTGCAGCGGATTAAAGGCGCTGCGCGGGTTCTGCATAATGGTGGCGATTTTGCTGCCGCGCAGCTCGCCGGGGGAGACCGGCTGGCCGTCGGCGAGGATCATCCCCGCCGTTTGCCGTACGCCGGGAGGCAAAATGCCCAGCGCCGCCGCGCAGGTTAGCGATTTTCCGCTGCCGCTGCCGCCAACCAGCGCCAGCACGCGCCCGCGTTTGAGCGTCAATGATACGCCGTGCACCAGCGGACGCTCGGCCTGTAAGACGATGTTTTGCAGTGTAATTTGTTGCGGCATTAGTGGGCGTGCTCCGCGATCAGATGAGGATCCAGGCGATCGCGCAGCGCGTCGCCCACCATGTTGAAGGCCATGACGGTGATAAACAGCGCCAGTCCCGGCCAGAACATTTGCAGCGGCTGGGTCCAGATATACTGGCGGGCGTCGTTAATCATCACCCCCCACTCGGCGGTTGGCGCGGTGACGCCGAGGCCGAGAAACGACATCCCGGCGACGTGCAGCATCATATGCCCGATATCCAGGGTCGCCAGCACCAGCAGCGACGGAATGACCGCGCCGGCCAGATGGTCGACGAATACCCGCACGTGTCCCGCGCCGGAAAGCCGCGCGGCGAGCACAAATTCGCGCTGGCGCAGGGAGATTGTCAGGCTGCGCACCATCCGCGCATACCACGCCCAGTGCGACAGGGCGATGGCGATAATTACGTTGGTCAGCCCGGTTCCCAGTACCCCCACCATAAAGAAAGAGAGGATTGAGGTCGGGAAGGTCATAAACAGATCCGCGATGCGCATGGTGGCCTGATCGACGCGGCCGCCGATAAGCCCGGCGCAGCCCCCGACGAGGAGTCCCAGCGCCAGCACCAGCAGCAGGCAGGCCATCACCGAGCCGAGCGATACGCGGGTCGCCGCCAGCAGACGCGAGAAGATATCGCGCCCCAGATGATCGGTACCGAGCCAGTGCTGGCTGCCGGGCGGCAGCAGGCGCGAAGGCAGATCGATCGCCTGCGGATCGTACGGCAGCCACCACTGGCTGGTGAGCGCAACGACCGCCAGCAGGGCGATGATAAGCAAAGAAATGCGGACGGACCCGCGTGAAGAGAGGAAAAAGTTCACGAGCGCGCTCCTTCATGGCAGCGAATGCGCGGGTCCAGCGCGGCGTTCAGCAGATCAACCATCAGGTTACAGACCACAAAAACGATCACCATCATCAGGGTGAAACACTGAATCACCGGATAATCGCGATTAAAAATCGCCGAGACGGCGTAGCGGCCCACGCCGGGCCAGGCAAAGATATTCTCGATAATCATCGTGCCGCCAATCAGCTCGCCGATATGCATCCCCACGGCGGTAATCATCGGCAGCGAGGCGTTGCGCAGAATATGGCGGCGCTCGGTTTGCCTGTCGTTCAGGCCGCGCAGTCTGGCCCAGGTTACGTGACGCTGCCCGGCGACTTCCAGCATGCTGGCGCGCAGCAGGCGGGCGTTGATCGCCAGCGACATAAAGGCGATCGACACCGCCGGCAGAATGATGTGCTGCCAGCCGCCATAGCCCATCGCCGGCAGCCATTGCAGATAAACCGAAAAGAACATCACCAGCAGGAAAGCCAGCCAGAAGTTGGGCATCGACACGCCGAGAAAAGCGATGATCCGCACAATAAAATCCGGCAGGCGGTCGCGGTGCCGCGCCGCCCAGATGCCCAGCGGTACGGAAGTGAGGAGGATCAGCACCAGCGCGGCGCCGGCCAGCTGCAGCGTGGCGGGCAGAAAGCTCAGCATGTCATCCAGTACCGGACGCTGGGTGGCGAACGAAACGCCAAAATCCAGATGCAGCGCCTGCCACAGCCAGCTGCCGTACTGGACGATAAGCGGCCGCTCCAGCCCCAGCATCGCGCGGGTTGAGGCCACCATCTCCGGCGTCGGCGGCAGGTTTGACAGGCGCAAATAGTCCAGCGCCGGGTCACCGGTGCCCAGGCGCAGCATTAAAAAGATAATCACCGAGGCGGCGAAGATCATCGGTATCAGCAGCGCGACCCGCCGCAGCGCGTAACGTAACATCAGGGTTTCACCGGCTTAATCTGTTCAAACGGAATTTCAGACGCGATCGGCGCGTAGGGAATCGCCCCCAGCTCCGGTCTGGCGACCACCATCATCGAGACGTAACTGATGGGCAGATAGACCGCATCGTTGTGCAGTCGGGTCAGCAGGTCTTTGTACAGCGCCTGACGCCGCGTTTCATCGGTGGTTATCAGCACCTCGCCGATTTCTTTATCAATAATCGGTTTGTCGGCTAATCCCTGCTGCGCCTGAAAATCGGCGTGCGACGGTACGCGCATCGAACTCATAAAGGCGTGCGGATCGTAGGGGGCGCCCCAGGTACGGTTGAAAATCATGCCGAAGCGACCATCGCGCTGGCGGGCATAAATACTGCTCTCTTCCTCGCCGACCAGCGCCACGTCCACGCCAACCTGGCGCATATCGGCCTGAATGATTTCCGCCATCGATTTGCTTAGCGCGTCGGTACCGATAAACGACAGCTCAACGCGCAGCGGCAGGCCGTTTTTCTCGCGAATATCCTTACCCGCAGGCAGGACCCAACCCGCGTTTTCCAGCAGCGCCTTCGCCTGCTGCGGATCGTACCGGCGCGGCGTCAGGCCAATATCGGCATAGGGCACGGTGGGGGCGAACAGCGTATCGGCCACCTGCTGAGTGCCGTACAGGGCGTTATCAATCAGCGATTTTTTATTCACCGCAAAGTTCAGCGCTTCGCGCACCGCTAGCTCGTTGGTGGGGGCTTTGGCGGAGTTCAGCGCCAGCATCACCGTCTCTATCGGGCGGGAAAGCTGGGTACGGTAGGCCGGGTTGTGGCTGAAGCGGTCGAAGGTGTCGAGCGGCAGCAGCCCTTCGTTGCCGTAGAGCAGGTCAATATCGCCGGTTTCAAAGGCCACCGCGCGGGTCGTCGGGTCCGGGATCACCTTGACGGTAATTTTTTCAATCTGCGGCTTTTCGCCCCAGTAGCGCTCGTTACGCACCAGCACGTCGTACTGATTGAGTTTTGATTCCTTCAGCAGCCACGGACCGGTGCCAATCGGCGCTTTAATGCCGTGCAGGGTCTCATTGTCTTTGAACTGCGACGGGGCGATAAAGCGGAAAGGGCGCGGCAGCGCCAGCTCCTGTAAGAACGGATAATAGGCGCTTTTCAGGGTGATTTGCAGCTGGTTTTTGTCGAGCGCGTTGACCTCGACGATCTGATTAACCAGCTCCAGCCAGGCGTGGCGCTGGCGGTTATCGAGCACCACGCGGAAGTTCTCCGCGGCGGCATGGGCGTCAAACGCTTCGCCGTTGGAAAATGTCACGTCATCGCGCAGGGTGAAGGTCCAGACTTTGCCGTCCGCCGAGTGGGTCCAGCTTTTTGCCAGCCAGGGTTTCACCGAGCCATCCGCCTGATACTTTACCAGCGGCTCATAGACCATGCTCTGGGCGTACATCTGGTTGGGCGTATAGAGGTGCGGGTTGAGCGGCCCCACGTTGACCGGCCAGGCGGTGGTGATTTCATTGGACGCGGCGCAGGCCAGCAAAGGGGCGCAGGCGAATAGCGCCAGCAGGGTGGTGCGGATAATAGACAAGGCTTTTTCTCAGCGACAGGAAAGTATGACGATTTTAAAGATTCATCATACTTTCGGCGTAAGCTGGATCAATATCGGGCCTGAAAGTATAAGAAAACGGTATATCTCTTTTGGCTGTATGAGCTTACGAACCCGCCTGCAGCCCGGCTAAACGCAGCGCAAGCCGGGAAGCATCAGCTTCGGCACATTTCCCGGAGGCGATGCTGCGCATCTGTCCGGGCTACCGGCTCGCAGACGGCGGGGAACCCGTAGCCCGGGCAAGGCGCGTTAAGCGCCGCCCCCGGGAGCAGACCGCAGAGAGGCTGAATTTCCCGGAGGCGATGCTGCGCATCTGTCCGGGCTACCAGACCACAGACGGTAGGGAACCTGTAGCCCGGGCAAGGCGCGATAAGCGCCGCCCCCGGGAGCAGCGCGCAGAGAGGCTGAATTTCCCGGAGGCGATGCTGCGCATCTGTCCGGGCTACCAGACCACAGACGGCAGGGAACCTGTAGCCCGGGCAAGGCGCGATAAGCGCCGCCCCCGGGAGCAGACCGCAGTGATTCTGTAGCCCGGCTAAGCGCAGCGCGAGCCGGGTAAACAAGCCCATCAGGGCGCTCTGAACAGATCCAGCAGCGTGGCGACCTGCTCATCAATAGGTGTTAAATCACGCTTAACGATCAGGTGCAGCGGCGTTGCCCGCCGCGCGCCGTGTCCCAGCGGCAGCGCCTTCAGCACCCCTTGTTGAAGCTGTGGGCCAATGCGCTCTTCCGGCAGCCAGCCAAATCCGACCTGATACAGCACCGCATCGATGGCGGCATCAATAGTGGAAAACGTCCATGCATCGCGGGAAGATTGCGGGTCGTTGCTGCGGTCGGCGATGCGCACCAGCGGCCAGGGGGCCAGCGCGCTGTCGTCCAGCGGCCCCGCCAGTGCGGAGAGTGGATGATCGCGATGGGCGACGGCGACAAAATCAATGTTCATCAGCCATTCGCCGCGGCCGGTAATATCCTGACGGCGGGTCAGCACCATCACGTCCGCCTCGGTGCGGGCCGGATGCTCTTCCTCAACGTTTTCCAGCACTTCGGTCAACCTGACCTGAGTTTGCGGGTAGCGCTGTTGAAACTGGCGCAGAATGGCGAACAGCCGCTGGCGTGGGAAAATGCTGTCGACCACCAGATCCAGCCGGGTCCGGGCGCCGTCTCGCAGGGTGGCGGCATGGGTTTCGACATAAGAGAAGGCCTGCAGCAGCGGCTTAACCTGGCCGAGCAGCAGCTCGCCTGCCGGGGTCAGCACCGCGCGACGGCCCGATGGCGTCAGCAGCGTAACGCCCAGCCGCTCCTGCAACAGCGCGAGATTATAGCTCACCGACGACTGGCTGCGGTGGGTCTCGTCCGCCGCCTTCGCGAAGCTACCCAGCTCGACAACTTTCTCCAGCAGCGCCCATTGTTCCAGCGTAGTCTTGTGCATAATCCATCTAAAAAGTGAATGGGTTTAATCCAAACATAGCGTTATTCATCCATTTTTTAAAGCAGTATGCTTGTTCTCAACAAACAGAGGAGAACAGATTATGAGCACATTCGACAAACATGACCTGAGCGGTTTTATCGGTAAACATCTGGTTTATACCTATGATAATGGCTGGAACTACGAAATTTACGTTAAAAACGGCACCACCCTGGATTATCGCATTCACAGCGGTATCGTGGCGAATCGTTGGGTGAAAGATCAGCAGGCTTACATCGTTCGCGTCGGCGAAAGCATCTACAAAATTTCCTGGACCGAACCGACCGGTACCGACGTGAGCCTGATCGTTAACCTCGGCGATAAGCTGTTTCACGGCACCATCTTTTTCCCGCGCTGGGTAATGAATAACCCGGAGAAAACCGTCTGCTTCCAGAACGATCATATTCCGCTGATGGTCTCTTATCGTGAAGCCGGTCCGGCTTATCCGACAGAAGTGATTGATGAGTTTGCCACCATCACTTTTGTGCGCGATTGCGGCGCGGATAATGACGAAGTGATTAATTGCCCGGCTAATGAATTACCTGACAACTTTCCTGCCAACCTGTAATCATTTTGAAATAGTTTCGTGATTCGACTGGATTTTTTATATTTGCTGAACGATGTTTAAAGATAGCTTATTGGAATCTGGTTGAGCATCCGTTTACTTTTCGCCAATGCGTTCCCGCTATTTCTCCGTCAAGCGGGAACGCTATAGCGCCTTTTTCTGCAATAAATTCCAACCTATCTCAATGATTTTTAACAAAATCATCATGCATATCTAATTAATATTAATTTCTTAATATTATCCTAAGCAAAGCTGACTAAATTTAATAACATCTGAATACAAAATAATGAAATGCGCCATCGGACTGAGTTCGCTTTCATTTTCATTTTGTTTAGGTCAGCAGGTGCAGGATATTTCTTATCGACCCGTTTTTTCGCGGGTCATTCACAGAACAGGAACATGATGAGCGATTTTTTGCCGTTTTCGCGCCCGTCGATGGGCGACGCAGAGCTGGCTGCGCTGCGTGAAGTTTTGCAATCGGGCTGGATCACCACTGGACCGAAAAATCAGGCGCTGGAAGAGGCGTTCTGCACGTTAACCGGCAACCGTCACGCCATCGCCGTCAGTTCGGCGACCGGCGGCATGCACGTCACGCTGATGGGGCTGGGTATCGGTGCGGGTGATGAAGTGATCACCCCTTCCCAGACCTGGGTCTCCACGCTGAACATGATCTGCCTGCTCGGCGCGACCCCGGTGATGATCGATGTCGATCCCGATAACCTGATGATTACCCCCGAAGCGGTTGAAGCGGCAATCACCCCGCGAACCAAAGCCATTATCCCTGTGCACTATGCTGGCGCACCGGCGGATATTGACGCCATTCGCGCGATTGGCGAGCGTCACGCTATTCCGGTGATTGAAGATGCCGCCCACGCGGCGGGGACGTACTACAAAGGCCGCCACGTCGGGTGGCGCGGTACCGCCATTTTTTCATTCCATGCGATCAAGAATATGACCTGCGCCGAAGGCGGGCTGGTGGTAACCGACGATGACGAGCTGGCCGCGCGCATTCGCAGCCTGAAGTTCCACGGCCTCGGCGTTGACGCTTATGACCGCCAGACCCTGGGCCGCGCGCCGCAGGCGGAGGTGATTTCGCCGGGCTTTAAATACAATCTCGCGGATATCAACGCCGCGCTGGCGCTGGTGCAGCTGGATAAGCTCGCCCACGCCAATCAGCGCCGCGCCGCCATTGCGCAACGCTATCTGCGCGAGCTGGCGGATACGCCCTTCAGGCCGCTGGTGGCGCCGTCGTGGGAGCATCAGCACGCCTGGCACCTGTTTATTATCCGCGTTGACGAAGCCGCCTGCGGCATCAGCCGCGATGCGCTGATGGAAAGACTGAAGGCCATGGGCATTGGCACCGGCCTGCACTTCCGCGCGGCCCATACGCAAAAGTATTACCGCGAGCGTTTCCCTGAAGTTTCATTACCGCATACGGAATGGAACAGCGCGCGCATTTGTTCCATTCCGTTGTTCCCGGATATGACCGATGACGATGTCACTCGGGTCATTTCCGCACTGCACCAGCTGTCAGGACGTTGATATGTTTAGCTACCCTCCCGTGAAAAAGGTCTCGGTCGTTATTCCTGTGTATAACGAACAGGAGAGCCTGCCGGAGCTTATCCGCCGCACCGACACCGCCTGCGCGACGCTCGGACGGCAATATGAAATTCTGCTGGTCGACGACGGCAGCAGCGACGACTCGGCGCGAATGCTCACCGAAGCCGCCGAGGCCGAAGGCAGCCACGTGGTGGCGGTCCTGTTGAACCGCAACTATGGTCAGCACTCGGCGATTATGGCGGGCTTCAGCCACGTTACCGGTGACCTGATCATTACCCTTGATGCCGACCTGCAAAACCCGCCGGAAGAGATCCCGCGCCTGGTCGAGAAGGCCGATGAGGGCTACGACGTGGTCGGTACCGTGCGCCAGAACCGCCAGGACACCTTCTTCCGTAAAAGCGCCTCGAAGATGATCAACCGCCTAATCCAGCGCACCACCGGTAAAGCGATGGGCGACTATGGCTGCATGCTGCGCGCCTATCGCCGCCATATCATCGACGCGATGCTCAACTGCCATGAGCGCAGTACGTTTATCCCGATTCTGGCGAACACTTTTGCCCGCCGGGCGGTTGAGATCCCGGTGATGCACGCCGAGCGCGAATTCGGCGATTCTAAATACAGCTTTATGCGCCTGATTAACCTGATGTACGACCTGGTGACCTGCCTGACCACCACGCCGCTGCGCCTGCTGAGCCTGTTCGGCAGCGTCATCGCTCTGCTGGGCTTCGCCTTCGGCCTGATGCTGGTAGTGCTGCGTCTGGTGTTTGGTCCCCAGTGGGCGGCGGAAGGGGTGTTCATGCTGTTCGCGGTGCTGTTCATGTTTATCGGCGCCCAGTTCGTCGGGATGGGCCTGCTCGGGGAGTATATCGGCCGCATCTATAACGATGTCCGCGCCCGCCCTCGCTACTTTATTCAACGTGTTGTTCGCCAGCCGGAAACGGCATCTCAAGAGGAAGATCGTTCATGAAAGCCGTAGTCTTCGCTTATCACGATATGGGTTGTGCAGGTATTCAGTCTCTGCTGGATGCCGGTTATGACATCGCCGCTATTTTTACCCATCCGGATAACCCTGGCGAAAACCATTTTTTTGGCTCCGTGGCGCGTATTGCCGCTGAGCAAGGCATCCCGGTATGGGCGCCGGAAGATGCGAATCATCCGCTGTGGATCGAACGTATTCGTGAGATTAAACCGGACGTGCTGTTCTCGTTCTACTACCGCAACCTGCTGTGCGATGACATTTTGAATATTGCGCCGCAGGGGGCTTTTAACCTGCATGGTTCACTGCTGCCAAAATACCGCGGCCGCGCGCCGCTGAACTGGGTGCTGGTGAACGGCGAAAGCGAAACCGGCGTGACGCTGCACCGTATGGTTAACCGCGCCGATGCCGGCAATATCGTGGCGCAGAAAAGCGTCGCGATCGGCGCGGATGACGCGGCGCTGGCGCTGCACCGTAAGCTCTGTTCCGCGGCGTCGGAACTTTTGGCTCAGGCGCTGCCCGCCATCCGCGACGGCAAAACCGAAGAGCGCGCCCAGGATGAAAGCCAGGCGACTTACGTCGGTCGCCGTACGCCGGAAGACGGTCGCCTCGACTGGGAACGCTCGGCCCAGACGCTGCACAACCTCGTCCGTGCGGTCTCCGATCCGTGGCCGGGCGCGTTCGGCTACGCCGGCGCGAACAAGTTTATCGTCTGGAAATCCCGCGTGCGCCACGATCTGGCCGCCGCCAAAGCGGGGACGGTGATCTCCGTTGCGCCGCTGGTGGTCGCCTGCCAGGAAGGGGCGTTAGAAATCGTTACCGGGCAGACCGAGCGCGGCGTTTATATGCAGGGTACGCAGCTGGCGCAGGCGCTTGGCCTGGTTGCCGGCGCGGTGCTGAGCAGCAAACCGGTGGTGGCGATTAAGCGCCGTACCCGCGTGCTGATCCTCGGGGTGAACGGCTTTATCGGCAACCACCTGACCGAGCGTCTGCTGCAGGACGACAACTACGAGATTTACGGCCTGGACATTGGCTCCGACGCTATCAGCCGCTTCCTCGACAACCCGCGCTTCCACTTCGTTGAAGGCGATATCAGCATTCACTCCGAGTGGATCGAGTACCACATTAAGAAGTGCGACGTGGTCCTGCCGCTGGTGGCGATTGCCACGCCAATCGAATATACCCGCAACCCGCTGCGCGTGTTTGAGCTGGATTTCGAAGAGAACCTGAAGATTATCCGCGACTGCGTGAAATACGATAAGCGCATCATCTTCCCGTCGACCTCGGAAGTGTACGGCATGTGCACCGACAATAACTTCGATGAAGATACCTCCAATCTGGTGGTCGGGCCGATTAACAAACAGCGCTGGATCTACTCGGTCTCCAAGCAGCTGCTGGACCGCGTGATCTGGGCCTACGGCGATAAGAACGGCCTGAAGTTTACCCTGTTCCGTCCGTTTAACTGGATGGGGCCGCGCCTCGATAACCTCAACGCCGCGCGCATCGGTAGCTCTCGCGCCATCACCCAGCTGATCCTGAACCTGGTTGAAGGTTCGCCGATCAAGCTGATTGAGGGTGGTAAGCAGAAGCGCTGTTTTACCGATATCAGCGACGGTATCGAAGCGCTGTTCCGCATCATTGAGAACAAAGACGGCCGCTGCGACGGGCAGATCATCAACATCGGCAACCCGGATAACGAAGCGAGTATCAAAGAGCTGGCGGAAATGCTGCTGGCCTGCTTTGAACGCCATCCGCTGCGCGACCGCTTCCCGCCGTTTGCCGGGTTCCGCGAAGTGGAAAGCAGCGATTACTACGGTAAAGGCTACCAGGACGTCGAACATCGTAAGCCGAGCATTCGCAACGCGAAGCGCTGCCTGAACTGGGTGCCAACGGTGGAAATGGAAGAGACCGTGGAACACACCCTGGACTTCTTCCTGCGCACGGTTGAGCTGACGGACAGCGGAAAATCATGAAACAGGTCGGCTTACGCATAGATGTCGATACCTTTCGCGGCACGCGGGACGGGGTCCCGCGGCTGCTGGCTCTGCTGAGCCAGCACGGGATTCAGGCAAGCTTCTTTTTCAGCGTCGGGCCGGACAACATGGGGCGCCATATCTGGCGCCTGATAAAACCGAAGTTTCTGTGGAAGATGCTGCGCTCAAAGGCCGCGTCGCTGTACGGCTGGGATATCCTGCTGGCCGGTACCGCCTGGCCAGGGCGCAGGATCGGCGCCGGGAATGAGGACGTTATCCGCGCCGCCGCGCAGGAGCATGAAGTCGGCCTGCACGCCTGGGATCACTATAGCTGGCAGGCGTGGAGCGGCGTCTGGCCGCAGGAAAGGCTGACGCTGGAGGTTGAACGCGGGCTGCTGGAGCTGGAGCGGATTATCGGTCGCCCGGTCACCTGTTCCGCCGTTGCCGGCTGGCGTGCCGATCAGCGGGTGATCAAAGCCAAAGAGGCTTTCGATTTCCTCTATAACAGCGACTGCCGGGGGACCGGGCCTTTTCTGCCGCAGCTGGGGAACGGCGCGCCGGGAACCGTGCAGATCCCGGTAACCTTACCGACCTGGGATGAAGTGGTGGGCAACGCGGTGGATAGTGCGGGCTTCAACCGCTATCTGCTGGACTGCATCCATCGCGACGCGGGGACGCCGGTCTATACCATCCATGCCGAAGTGGAAGGCATCGCCTTCGCGGAGCAGTTTGATGAACTGCTGACCATGGCCGCACAGGAAGAGATCCGGTTTTGCCCGCTAAGCCAGCTGCTGCCCGCCGATTTTAGCGTGCTGCCGCGAGGTAAAGTGGTTCGTGGTGAACTGGCCGGCCGGGAAGGCTGGCTTGGACGTGAACAATTACTCAATTCGGGTGTTTGATGAAAAGCATTCGCTACGGCGCCTCTCTGGTCGCCCTTTTTGTCCTCTACTATTTACTGCCGCTTAACTTCCGCCTGCTCTGGCAGCCTGATGAAACCCGCTACGCGGAGATCAGCCGCGAAATGCTGGCGACCGGCGACTGGGTGGTGCCGCATTTCCTCGGGCTGCGCTACTTTGAAAAGCCCATTGCCGGCTACTGGATCAACAGCATCGGCCAGTGGCTATTCGGCCACAATAATTTTGCCGTCCGCTTTGGGGTGGTGTTTTCCATTACCGTCACCGCTCTGCTGGTCGCCTGGCTGGCATGGCGTCTTTTCCGCGATAAACGCGTCGCGATCCTGTCACCGGCGATCTTCCTGACCACGCTGCTGGTCTACGGTATCGGCACCTACGCGGTGCTCGACCCGATGATCACCATGTGGATGGCGCTGGCGATGTGCAGCTTCTGGGGCGCGGCGCAGGCCCAAAGCCGCGGCGGCAAAATTCTCGGCTATGTTTTACTCGGCGTGGCCTGCGGGATGGGGGTGATGACCAAAGGCTTCCTCGCGCTGGCGGTGCCGGTGGTCGGGGTACTGCCGTGGGTGATTGCGCGTAAGCGCTGGCGCGAAGTGTTGACTTACGGCTGGCTGGCGGTGGGCGTCTGCGCGCTGGTGGTGCTGCCGTGGGGTCTTGCCATCGCCAAACGCGAGCCGGACTTCTGGCGCTACTTCTTCTGGGTGGAGCATATCCAGCGTTTCGCGGAAAAAGATGCCCAGCATAAAGCGCCGTTCTGGTACTACATTCCGTTCCTGATTGCCGGCAGCCTGCCGTGGCTGGCGCTGCTGCCGGGTGCGCTCAAGCGCGGCTGGACCGAACGCGATGAGTCGCGCGGTGCGCTCTATTTGCTCGGATGGGTGGCGATGCCGTTCCTGTTCTTCAGCATTGCTAAGGGTAAACTCCCAACCTATATCCTGCCCTGTTTTGCTCCCCTGTCGATTCTGATGGCGCGCTACGCGCTGGACGCGGCGAAAGCGGGGGCGAAGGCGCTGAAAATTAACGGCGCGATCAACCTGGCCTTTGGCCTGATTGGCCTGGTCGCCGTGCTGGTGGTTTCGCCGTGGGGCTTTATGCACAAGCCGGTATGGAGCCATATTGAGCTCTATAAGTGCCTGCTGGCGGCGCTGATATTTGGCTGCTGGGCGCTGATGGGCTGGATGGCGATGAAGGACAACGGCCGCCGCTGGACCCTCGCCGCCTGCTGCCCGCTCGGGCTGGCGCTGCTGGTGGGCTTCGCTATCCCGGATCGGGTGATCGACAGCAAGCAGCCGCAGTTCCTGGTGGATATCGTCAGCGAATCGCTGACCCCGAGCCGCTACGTGTTGACCAATAACGTCGGTATCGCCGGCGGGCTGTCGTGGGAGCTCAAGCGCAGCGATATCATTCTGTTCGACAAGCAGGGCGAGCTGAAGTACGGTCTCTCCTGGCCGGACGCGCAGCACCAGTTTGTCGATCAAGCCCATTTTGCTGACTGGCTAGCGACGCACCGCCAACAGGGCCCCGTCTCGCTGGTTCTGCTGATGGATAAAGGAGAAAGTATGGCTGATTTAGCGCTACCGAAACCGGATAGCTCCTACGAGCTTGGGCGCGTGGTATATATCCAGTATCTGCCGCAATGAGCGTCTGGATCTGTCTGGTTTTCGCCAGCCTGCTGAGCTGCGCCGGACAGCTGTGCCAGAAACAGGCGACCCGCCCGTCCAAATCCGGGCGGCGCGGGTACCATATCCTTGGCTGGCTGGGGCTCGCGCTGCTCTCTCTCGGCTGCAGCATGCTGCTGTGGCTTAGCGTGCTGCAGTCGATCCCGGTCAGCATCGCCTATCCCATGCTGAGCCTGAACTTCGTCTGGGTGACGCTGGCGGCGTGGGGGATCTGGCGCGAGCCGGTCGCGCGTCGCCACTGGCTTGGCGTGGGTCTCATCGTCGTTGGGATCGTTATTCTCGGGAGCCGTATCTGATGGGCTTAATCTGGGCGTTATTCAGCGTCGGCCTGGCGAGCGGCGCGCAGCTGCTGCTGCGCAGCGCGATGGTCGAGCTCCCGCCGCTGACGGAGATATTCACCTTCCTCAACCATCTGCTGCATCTGCGGGCGGGCACGTTTGGCCTGGCGTTCGGGCTTATGGGTTACCTGCTGTCGATGGTCTGCTGGTACTTCGCTCTGCATCAACTGCCGCTGGCGAAAGCCTACGCGCTGCTGAGCCTGAGCTACATCCTGGTATGGGCCGCCGCCATCTGGCTCCCCGGCTGGCATGAACCTTTCCACTGGCAATCGCTGCTGGGCGTGCTGCTGATTGTCGCCGGGGTGCTGACGATCTTCTGGCCGGTGAAGCGGCTCAATTAGCCTGGCTAATATCACTGTTTCTTCCCGGTGGCGCTGCGCCGCTCGGGCTGCGGAGTTGAGCCGGCTGCTGGCCGGTAGCCCGGACAGATGCGCAGCATCGCCTCCGGAAAGTGTGGCGGGGCTGATGATTGGCATTGAATCTTTCCGGTGGTGCAGTGTTGACCGCGCTACGGGAGCGTGCAGTCTGGTGCCGGTTGCCCGCAGGGCTTGATTTTACGAGCGAACCCGGCTGATGTTCGCGGTGGTCAAAAGAAATGGTGTTGGCGTGCAGACCGCGAGGCTGAGCGATCCTATCTGAATCTGGCTCACCGACAGCGCGGAGGGCTGCGTGCTGTCGATACTGCGCATTTGCCAGGCGCTTCCGCCGTACTGCTTGATGATGGCTTCTTTGCGTGTCCAGATCCGCCAGAAGGCAGCTATCTGCCGTTCCGGGGGGATAGCCTCGATCTCAGCCTGTTCGCGGGGGCTAAAAACCGCGCTTACCAACGCGCGCCAGTTATCGCGCTGGCGTACAACTTCGATATCGCAACCCACTTCACCTTCGTCGCTCAGCAGTAACGCGATATCGTCGTTGCTGTGGCTCAGATTGAACCACAGTGGCGTACCGGCCGAGAAAGCAGGTTTGCCCTGTTCGCTATAGATAATTTCCGGCAGTGGCGAAACGGCATGGGAAAGCAGGGCACGCCCGGCCAGCCAGCGAGTTTGGCCGGCGCCCTGAGGCGCGCAGGAGATCAATGCAGACGGCAGATCGCCTGCGCTTAAGGCCGACACGTTTCCCAGAAAAAGCCGGTACATTTCAGGGCCAGCGCTGGATGATAATAGAGGTGTTAATGCCGCCAAAGGCAAAGTTGTTGCTTTGCAGAAACTCACAGTCAATTTTGCGGGCTTCACCCATGATGTAATCCAGTGCGCCGCAGTTGGCATCCGGATGATGCAGGTTCAACGTTGGCGCAAACCAGCCTTCGCGCATCATATGCAGGCTCATCCAGGCTTCCAGCGCACCGCAGGCACCCAGGGTATGGCCAAAATAACTTTTCAGGGAAGAGAAGGGGACGTTGTTACCATAAATCGCCTCTGTTGCCAGGCTTTCTGCAATATCACCGCGATCGGTCGCCGTTCCGTGAGCGGAAATATAGCCAATATCCAGAGCACTCAGGCCTGCTATTTTCAGTGACTGCTCCATGCATATCTGCATGGTTTCTCGCTGCGGTTGGGTTATATGCGCCGCGTCGCAGTTGGTGGCGAAACCGATAATCTCACCGTAGATGGTCGCACCGCGCGCTTTGGCGTGCTCCAGTTCTTCCAGGATCAGCGTGCCTGCGCCTTCGCCAATCACCAGACCATCGCGTTGTTCATCGAACGGGGAAGGGGTGGTTTTGGGGGCATCATTACGCTGGCTGGTGGCGAATAAGGTATCAAACACTGCCGCTTCCGACGGACATAGCTCTTCTGCGCCGCCAGCCACCATTACTGTTTGATATCCGTGACGAATCGCTTCCCATGCGTAACCAATCGCCTGGCTGCCTGAGGTACAGGCACTGGATGTGGGGATAACGCGACCGCGCAATCCGAAAAACAGCCCGGTGTTGACGGCGGTGGTATGCGGCATCATCTGTACGTAGGTGGTGCCGGTGATGTTATTGGTGTGTTTTTCGGTCAGCATAGTGGCGAATTCACTCACTGGTCCGGTGCTGCCGGTTGAGGAGCCATAGGCGATACCAGTTTCGCCGTTGGTTAGCACTGCCTCGCCAATTAGCCCTGCCTGCTCCAGCGCCAGTTCAGTGGCGCGAGTGGACATCAGCGATACGCGGCCCATGGAGCGAATACGCTTACGGGTATAATGCTCCGGTGGGGTGAAATCATCGACCGGCGCGCCCAGCAGCGTATGCAGGCCGTCATAAACCTGCCACTCCGGCATTTTGCGTACTGCGTTCTCGTAGTCAAGCAGTCTGGTGGAAACGGCCTGCCAGCTTTCTCCAAAGGCGGTGACACCGCCCATGCCTGTAATCACCACTCTACGCGTCATAACATCCCTCCATTGATGGAAATCACCTGACGGGTCACGTAGCCCGCCACATCCGACATTAAATAGCTGGCAAGCCCGGCCACTTCGTCCGCATGGCCCATCCGTTTCATGGGGATCATCGACATCGCCTCTTTAAGCGCGGCCTCTTCCATTTCGATCATCCCGGTGTCGATAAGCCCCGGTGCGATGCAGTTGACGGTAATTTTGCGTTTTGCCAGCTCAGTTGCCAGCGCTTTCGTCGCCCCGATAATCCCCGCTTTGGCCGCGCTGTAGTTAACCTGGCCCCGATTGCCCATTACGCCGGAAACCGAAGAAAGCGTAATGATTCGCCCGCCCTTACGCGCGCTAATCATTGGCATGATGCACGGCTGAATAACGTTGTAGAAGCTATCCAGATTGGTGTGGATCACCGTATCCCAGTCGTTATCGCTGAGCGCCGGGAAGGCCGCATCGCGTGTGATACCAGCATTGCTCACCACGCCGTACCACGCGCTATGTGCCTCGATATCCTGCTCTAACACCTTGCGGCACTGCTCGCGGTTGGCGACGTCAAACGTCAGCAGGCGGCCAGCGCCGCCTGCGGCGAGAATCGCATCCAGCGTCTCCTGCGCGCCCTGCGCATCGCGATGATAATGGACGCCAACAATAAAGCCGTCCGCTGCCAGTTGGAGGGCGATAGCGCGACCGATTCCCTTGCTGGAGCCGGTAACCAAAACTGAACGATTCATGCGGACGCTCCTTGTTGAAATAGGGTGTTAAGTTCTTCAGATGTTGGCTGGAAGGTGTTAACCCTGCCAGTAGCCAACGTCTCTTCGCCAGCGGCGATCGTGCATTCAAAGCTGCCGAAGCGCTCATCCTGCATCAGCAACGTGACGGAGACATTCAGCGTTAATCCGGCGGGAACAATCCCCGCCGCGCAGACCAGTTCACGCGCGCCGAGTACCATACCTAAGGAAATACTCTCTTGTCCCTGCCGGTGGCGGTGCCAGCCTGACCAGACGCCAACGGTTTGCGCCATAAGCTCCAGGGCAAACCAGCCGGGGAGATGGCCTTCTGCATCGAGAAAGGGGGCCAGCGTGCCATTGGCCGATACCGTGACTCGGCAGAGGGTGGAGTCGTCCGTCACATTTACCACTTCATCAAGCAGCAGCATTGGCTCGTCGTGCGGCAGGTATTCGCCGGGGGGTAAATAGTCGCTCATGAGATCCTCCCGAGCAGAATACTGGCGTTATTGCCGCCAAAGGCAAACGAGTTTGACAGGATAACTGGACGTTCAAGCGGCTGCGGCTGCTCGATGATACCGCAGGGCGGCAGCGTTTCGTCGCGTGGCGAGGAGCTAAAATTCTGCGGCGGTAGTGGCAGGTTGCGTTGCAAAATTAGCATACCGATCGCCGCTTCGGTGATCCCTGCCGCACCCAGCGTGTGGCCGGTTAGGTGTTTAGTGGAACTGCATGGCACCGTTTCGCCGAACAGTTCGTGCACCACTCTGGATTCAATCTGGTCGTTAAGCGGCGTGGCGGTACCGTGCAGATTGATGTAGCCCACCTGCTCTGGCGTGATTCCTGCGTCGTGCAGCGCCTGATGAATGGCGCGGATCGCTCCTTCACCTTGTGGATGCGGCGCTGAAATATGGTATGCGTCGCTCGACTCGCCCACGCCCAGTAAAGCAATAGGCTGCGGTTCACGAGTCAGCAGCATCAACGCGGCACCTTCACCAATAGTAATGCCATTGCGGTCACGACCGAACGGCTGGCACAGCGTTGGGGAGAGGGATTCCAGACTGTGGAAGCCATTGATCGGCATTCGGCTCAGCGTATCCGCACCGCCGACAATCGCGACGTCCGCTAGCCCGGCTTCAAGCAGGCGGCGTCCGCTAATTATTGCCCGGGCGCTGGAAGAGCAGGCGGTTGACAGCGTGAATGCCGGGCCAGCCAGTGCCAGCCAGCGGCTAAGAAAGCGCGATGGGTCTCCCAGCTCTTGTTGCGGGTACTGCCAGGCCGCGCTTTCCTGTCCGTTAAGCGTCAGATTAACGTGCGTATCGCCTTCATCAAGTCCAGAGGTACTGGTACCCAGTATCACGGCAATCCGGTCCCGTCCGTACTGCGTAATAGCCTTATCGACCTGCGGCTGAATGTGTTTAAGCGCCGCCAGTAGTAATTGATTATTGCGCGAACGATGGGCGCTGAACTCATCGGGAATGACCGGCAGTTCGCCATCTACACCGGCTAATACCGCGTGCGGATGTCCCCGAAGCCAGCCCGAACGAGGGCGCATACCGGGTGCCACGCCGCGCATCAGGTTGGCGGCAATTTCATTGTTATCGCTACCCAGCGCGTTGATCATGCCGACGGCAGAAATATAGATCATTTCAGTCACCCAGATATTGAATGGTGATGTGGTATTTAAAGACATGTTGTTCGATGCTGATCGGCTCACGCTTGCCTTTGCGATTCAGATAGATGATTTCGGTGACCAGCTTACCGCTGGCGTTGCGCAGTTCGCGCTTATCGCCGCAGTCGATCAATGTCCAGCCTTTTGGCAACTGCGACTCCCAGGCGTGAATTGGCCAGTGGCTGAGCATGACATCAGCCAGCACCTGGCTTGCTGGCGGCAACTGCGGTACCACGATTGACTGTTCGCTGTGCAGCCCTTTTTCATCGTAGGTCACAAGGAACAGGCGAATGCCGACAGAGGAGAGTCCTGCCAACGTGAGATTTTTATCGTCAGCATTGAGCAGTACCAGCAGCGACTGGGTTTTGCCGTTAAAGCTGCCGGTGAGTAGTTGCTGTGAATTAATCGGCGGAGAGATGTCCGGTAAAGGCAGTGTGACGCGCGTGCCCGGCTCGAGCCAGGCCTGAGGGCGCCCTTGTTGTTCCGGCTGCGAGCTGCTGCATCCGGCCAGTATCAGCGTTGCGATCAGAGCGATGGCGCGCCAGAACGTCGGTTTAATCATTATCTTTTTTTCTCTTTTTCGCGGGCATCGCCAGTGGTGAAAGCAGAAACGCGGTGAAAATACCGCTTACTAGTACAATGCCAAAACTGCTGATAGCCTGGGTGGCGCTAAAAACCAGCATGCCCAAGGTCAAGATCGTAGTTAGCATCGCCAGCGTAATCGCCAGTAGCGACGTCAGCGGAGTGCCGTGCGGATTGCTAAAAAACAGCGTGTAGTTAATGCCAATTCCGAGCACCAGCACCAGCGCCAGTAGCGAGAACAGGTTTACCGTATGACCGCTCAGCGAAAGTACGGCCAGCCCGCAGCCAAGGGATAACATCGACGGCACCAGGCTAATTAGCCCTTTTCGCCACCCAAGCCGAATCATCGCCCCGCAGGCAATCACCGCTAGCGCAACGCACAGCAGGCCGGTCAGGATATGACGATAAAGTGTGAACAGCTCGTCGAAGCTGCTTTTGCGATCCACCCACGCAACACCAACATATCTTGTGCTGAGAGCATTTAGCGCTGCGCTATTGTTCACGCCTTCTACTGGCACTAGTACGCCGCTTTCTCCATCTGCCAGCGTTATCCACAATAGCCGCCACCCTTCGCTAGCCGGGCTGGCAAGCCAGGCATCAACCGTTACCTGCATGGCGTTGAGGTCGGGATTTACTGCCGCTAGTCCGGCGTTATTCAGGGCTGCGGTAACGGTGGGCGCAGCATTTTTCAACAAACTAAGATCCTGCTGCTGTCGGGTGAGCGAATTTAGCGGAATGGTGCGATACCTGCTGAGCCATCCTTCTGTTTTCGCTTGCTCCAGCTCGGGGGTAAAGCGTTCCAGCCGCTCCAGGGTTTGCTGGGCAGATTTGCCATAAACTACGAACCATTTCTGGTCGACGCTTTGTCCGGTGAGCGCGGTAATGGCTTTTTCCTGGGCCAGGATGTCCTGCGGCAGCGTTTGTAGCTGTGATATATCATCATCAACGCGCAGCGTGGCAAGACCTGCCAGCGAGAACAGCGCCAGCACCACAGGCAAACCGATGGAAAGCTTTTTATTGCGTCGCCATGCGGCAAGCCAGCGCAGCATTTGTACCATGGACGGAACAGGACGGACGGGCAGACCACGACATAGCCACGGATGCCAGAAAATCACCGTTAAACAGGAGGCGCTTAACCCCATCACCGCGAAGACCGCCATCTGACGAATACCGGGGAAGGGGGCGAGCATCATAATCAGGTACGCCGCTACGGTAGTCAGTAGCGCCAGCAGCAGCGCATTCCGCACTTTAGCGAGGCTTTGCCACGGTGACATTTGTGCACCGTGCACCATCCGTTCGGTCAGATAATAGAGCGTATAGTCAGCGGAAATTCCGATAATGCTCATGCTCATCACCAGCGTCATCAGATGCAGCTCGCCGAAAATAAGCAGCGTCACGACCGTGCCCGCCAGCGCGCCAATAGCAATGGATATCAGACACAAAAGCAGCGGGCGCAGCGAGCGGAATACCGCCATAATCAGCAGAATCACGCCGAACAGAGTCGCCACGCCGAGGGTGGAGATATCCTGTTTCGCCTGCTGGCTGGCGTAATCGCTGTAAAAGAGCGTGCCGCGAGACAGCAACTGTGCCTGCGGATATTGCGCTTTAAGTTCACCTTCCAGCGTTTTTAGCGTGGTGACCAACCGATGCGTCTGCTGCATGTCAAACGAGGAACCGGCCAGCTCGCCATGCATCAGATACCAGTAGTTGCCCTGTTTATCCTGAGTCACCAGCCAGCCGTCCATCAGCCGCAGGCGTTGGCCGTTTTTGGCCATTGCCAGCTGCGAGCCGCGCATCAGCATCAACGGATCGTTTTGCAACTCTTTGCCGCTAACGCCGGAGAATGCCGAGTAGAGTTGGGAAAGTATCCATTGCGCCTGCGCCTCGCCGCCGTTTTGCAAACGCGCACGGGTGTCGCTATCGATTAGTCCGTTGCGATGCTGCCAAAAAAAAGCTCCCCACGCTTGCTGGCTGTTGGCGTCCATTGGGCCTTTCACTTCAGCCAGCGCCTGCGATTTTTGCAATCGCATCAGCCAGTCGTGAGCTACCGCCGGATCGGCTTTCTTACCAGGGCTTACCAACCAGACCAACTGTCGGTCGAGACGCTGCATGAAACCGTCGTTCAGGCTCGGAGGGGTCTTCCCCAGTGTTTGCTTTGGCAGCATCGCCAGCACGCTACTGTTTAGCCGCGCCTGAGGCAGCTGCGTTAGCAGAACGCCCAGCAGGATCAGGCAGGCGATTCCCCATAGCAACGCAGGGCGTTTACTGGGCGGCAAAGCGTTGGCGTTCGTCATCGGTCAGTTGCGCTGGCGTGAGTTGATGTTGGGAAAGTGCGATATCGGTACGATCGCCCTGCTTGTCGTTGAGTTGAATGCTCTCCAGATACGTTTTTCCGGCTAAATCAATGGTCGCGAAAATCTTATCCAGCGGCGTGGTGATGGGGGTCAGGCGCAGCGTCCAGCGTCCTTCGCCTAAGTCTACAAACTCTACGCGGAAATTCTCTTCCAGCACTTTACGATCGGCCTGGAACAGCGCGCGCAGCAGATGGTTGAACTGGAACATCTGAGGGTTGTTCTCGGCGGTGATGGTTTGCGGCGGCTGGCCGTTAATCACTTGCACCATCCGCTTGTCATCCAGCAGCAACTGCATCGGGAAAGGGCTGGTTTGATCCCATAGTAAACCCTGGTCGCGGGCGATCAGCATCTTCCCCTGAGATCGCAACGGCTGCGGCAGATCCTTAATCGTTCTGGTTTGATCGAAATGCGCCCGGACCACCGGCTGTTCGGTAAAGCGCTGTTGCAGATTATCAAGCGTCAGGGCGCTGACTATGGGACTGATGAACAGCGCCAGCAGTGGTAAGAATCTCATGGCGTAACTCCCATACGTTCAAACAGAATCGTGGGGCTGACAAAGCACAGTTCGCGACTCTTTTCTTCAACCGCTACCTGAATGGTGTAGCCAGTCGTTGCCCGCTTTCCTGTTTCGGCATCGAAAATTTCATAACCGATGCGCAGGCGGTTTTCGAACTCCTCTATACGCGCGCGGACGCGAATGCGCTGCTCAAAGGTCAGGGGATTACGGTACTTTACCCGCGCATCAACCACGGGCCACAGGTAACCTGAGGCTTTCATCTGTCGGTACCCGTAGTCGAACTGGTTCAGAAGCGCTTCACGGGCAATCTCAAAGTAGCGGAAGTAGTTGCCGTGCCACGCCACGCCCATCATATCAACGTCGTGGAACGGGATAGCCAGCTCGACTTCAGCCGTAAAGCGGGGATCGTTCAGCACCTTTTATTCCTTGTGTTTGGTGTCCGGCAGTTGCCAGAAATCGAAAAAGTTAAACCAGTCCAGCGGCGACTGGAGCGCATAGTGCTCGAGGCGTTCGGCGTAGCGCTCGATAGTTTTCTGCAAGGCATCCTGACGTTCGGCGCGCGGCAGCAGCAGCGGATTGGCGAACGGTTCGCAGTGAATACGCAGCGTTCCCTGCTGGCGCAGGGCGAAAATCAGATCCACCTGACAACCTAAAATCGAGGCGAGAATGAACGGCCCCTGTGGAAACGGAGCGGGTTGGCCCATAAAGCGGCTCCAGCAGACGCGCCATTCGCCGCCGCGCTGGGGATTAACCGCAATGCGATCGCCGACAATGGCAATCCACTCACCGCGCTCTAGCTTCTCTTTAAGCTGGATGGCGGTCTCCGGGCCGATGTCGGTGACCGGCATCAGGTTGAGTCCAGCCTGCGGAGCCATTTCCTGCATAATTTGCTTAAAGCGCTGGGCATTGTCGCTGAATACCAGCGCGTTGATGATTTTGCTGCCCTGTAATTGCGCTAGCGCGCGGCAGGCTTCAACATCGCCCAGATGTGATGCAAGCAGCAGCTTGCCGTACGGTGAGTTGACGTTGAGGGCTTCTTCCGCGCCAGGCGAAAATACCACATCGCGGCCCAACCGCAGCTCGCCGCGCCAACTGGCAATTTTATCGAGCATTGCATTTCCGAAGCGCAGAAAGTGCTGGTAGCTGGTGAGCGAAGGGGGGACCGGCATCAGACGCTCGGAGAGCTGTTCGCGTACGCGAGCTATCCAGTTCCGCGAAGCTTTACGAGCAGTGGAAGCCGTGAGCCAGTAAACGGCGACCACTGGATAGAGTAGCAGAGTAAATGCCTTGCGCCCTAGCAGGCGCCATACCAGAAGCATCACACGCATTCCCCACAATCCCCTGACCTCCTGCTGATGCGCCCAGTGTGGCGATGTGTGGCGGAACAACAGCGATGGGATGCGCGGCAGCATGCCGAAGAACAGTCGCGTGTGCATCCGTGAGATACGCAGGTTATCTTTGAAGGCGTCGAAATGAGATAGCCCGTCTAGCGGATAGGTAACGCGGGTTGGGATAAAATAACTGGTACTACCCTGCCAGTAGAGACGCACCATAACTTCAGTATCGAAGTCCATCCGCTTACCTAGCGCCACGCGCTGCGCTAGCCGCAGCGTTGGCGCAACCGGATAGACCCGAAAGCCACACATGCTGTCTTTCAATTTAAGCGAAAGCGTTTCGATCCACACCCAGACGTGGGTCACCCAGCGCCCATACAGGCGCGAGCGGGGAATGGAATCGTCGTAAATAGGCTGTCCGGAAATCAGCGCCGTCGGGTGTTCCTCGGCCAGGGCAAGCAGTTTGGGAATGTCTTCAAGAGCATGCTGGCCGTCGGCATCAACCTGGACGGCATGACTAAAGCCAGCTTCCGCTGCCGTCTGCATGCCGCGAATAACCGCTGCGCCTTTACCTGAGTTAATCGGCAGGCGAATTAAAGTCATATTTGCAGATGCTGCCGCTAATCGTTCGAGTTCCTGTTGCGTACGGAAATCGCTGCCATCATCAACTACGATGCAGTGCAGGCCAAACGGCTGAAGACGCGCCAGCACGCGCGACATCATCGCGCCGTGGTTATAGCAGGGGATCAGCACGCACGGGGAAAAATTTAACGGCATAAACGGATCTTCCCGCTGCTGGCTATGTGTCGCGCTTCGCCGTCGTGGCGCTGATAGCTAAAGGTGAGTATTTGCCGTTCTTCCTGCCAGAGTACGGTGAGCGTAACGGCTGTCTCCGGCAATAGCGGCGCCTGGAACTTCACGTTCTGAATACTATGAAAACGCCAGCCGGGCGCGAATAGGGTGGTAGCGTAATGCATCACCCAATCTATTTGCGCAACGCCCGGGAGCAGCGGCTGGACGGCAAAATGCCCGCGAAACCAGAACAGCGTGGGGTCGAGATATAAATCGATTTGAATCTGATGAGGTTGTGCTTGATGGCGCTCAATTTCATGGGGTTTCATGAAATAACTCCTGTAATTGCGCATAGACACGCTTGTTCATACTGTTTACCGGAATTTCATCAATCACCCGCCAGTAGCGGGGAACGGCGACCGGCTCCAGCCATGAGCTCAACGCTTTCCGCCATGTTAATTCCTGGGTTTTACCCCAGCGCTTTCGCGCGTTGTTATCCAGGACCAGCAAGGCGCCCACGCTTTGACGGCTGCCGCGTGTTACCGTTAATACCGCTGCATCAAGGATGCCGTCCAACATCAGCAGGCGCTGCTCCACTTCGCTGAGCGAAATGCGCTTCTCTTCAATTTTGACCACCCGCCCCCGGCGTCCAATCAGGCCGAACTGCCCATTTTTTGAAAATTGCAGAATATCATCGAGTAAAAAGCCATCAACATCTGCAATTAGCGGTGAAATAACGCGAAATGAACCATTTTCCTGATGGATGCTGATGCCAGGAAAAGGCAACCATTTCGCATCATCTTGTTGGTAATCGCGGCAGGCGATAACGCCGGTTTCAGTACTGCCGTAGATTTCATCCACCCAAACGTTCAGCCAGCTAGCTGCTCGCGCGGCATCTGACCAGGAGAGCACACCACCCGCGGACAGGATCATCTCTACCGGTGGGGGAGCGAGCTGGCCGTCGAGGCGTTTGAGGAATGCAGGGCTGCTGATAAACGCGTACCGATATTTATGGCTCAGAGCCGCCAACTGCTCTGCGTACCAGAGCATCCCTGCGTGGAGAGGCAGACCTAAGGCCATCGGCAGGAAGATACGGAATGTCAGGCCGTACAGGTGTTGAGGTGTGACTGAAGCGACTATGCGGCAATTTGCAAGACGATCGGCAAAGCGCGTTGCCAGCAGCTGTGCTTCGTTGTTGAGAAGGCGTATTGGTTTGTTCACACGTTTTGGCTGACCAGTCGATCCGGAGGTAAACAGCTCAATATATGCATCGTTGTCGATTGCTGGAAAGGCGAAGGATTCAGTGGCGAGCGTCATGGCGGAACTGACCACCCGCAGCGAGCCCTGCCAGTCCAGCGCTTTATCGCTCAATAGACCGTCAAATAGGGTGTGCTGCTCACTCAATAATGTTACGCGGCAGTGTCCAGGGAGCACCGGTATTTTACCTGCATGCAGCGTTGCCAGCAGCGCGACGATGAACAAATAGCTGTTTTCAAAACATAGCGCCCAGCGATCGCCTTCCTGCTGTTGCAGGTATTCAAGCAGATGACCGACATCCTTGCGCAGATGCCCAAGTGTCCAGGTATGTCCTTCCTGCCATGCAATCGACGTGTCGACCGGGCGAGGGGCGTTGAGCCACTGGGCCAGAGTGAGGATCGGCTTCATTGATTATCTCTTTTCATTACCCGCTGGCGTACTAACCACTCACCGGCCATCAGCATGCCCATCAACAGATAAGAGAGCATCCCGTTCCACGCCGTCCAAATAGACATGTCGCCGTGCAGCGCGGTTAAGAGCGCAATGCTGCCGTTGAAGATGAAAAATGCGCACCAAATTTGTGTCACACGGCGTGTATAACGAACGGCAGTTTCTGGAAGGTCTGGTTCTCGCAGTCGTGCCAGGCGTTCGATAATCGGCATAGCTGACCACAGCGAACCGCCAAAAACCGCTAGCATGACGCTGTTCACTACCACCGGGTAAAACAGTAGCAGTTGGTGAGTTTTGAGCAGATAGCTGGCAGAGCACAGCGTGATGCCTGCAGCAGCAACGATCTGTGTGACGATGCGTAGTGGCCCCGCCTGTCGTCGGATCTGACGACAGCGTAAAAACAGCAAGAGTGCAATTAGCGGCAGCAGCCAGCGCAGGCCGTTATGCGCCAGACCAAACCAGATCAAAAATGGCCAGGTCAGCAGCAATAAACCTGTCAGCAGGGTGATGACCGGCAGCGACCGTGCGCCTGACACGGAGAATTATGCTTCTTTGAGCAGGCGTTCTACCGCATCGACGACATCCTGCACGGTACGAACGGCTTTAAACTCTTCCGGCTTGATTTTCTTACCGGTTTTCTTTTGAAGATGTACGATCATGTCGACTGCGTCGATGCTATCCAGCTCCAGATCCTCGTACAGGCGCGCTTCAGGTTGAATCGCCTGCGCATCGACTTCGAACAGCTTAATCAGCAGCGCGGAGACTTCTTCGTAAATGGCGTTTTGTGCGGTCATAACGGCGTCTCCTCAGGTACGTTGCGCGTGAATGAAAGATGCCAGCGTGGCAACGGAGAAAAAGTGCTGACGCATCTCTTCACTCTCGGCGGACAGCACCACACCGTACTGGTTTTTCACTGCCAGACCCAGTTCCAGAGCATCGATTGAGTCCAGTCCCAAACCATCGCCAAACAGCGCCGCTTCGGTTTCGATATCGTCAACGGACAGTTCGTCCAGGTTCAGTGTATTTATGATCAGATTTTTAATTTCAAGATAGAGCGCTTGCATCATTAATTCCTGTGCCAGGCGTAGTACCTGATTGTAATTGAAGCAAAATATGCCGGTTTAACTGCCTTGCCGCCAGCGCCGGTTCTTGTATGTTTGCATCGTAAAATTGGTTGATTTGTAGCCGCTCACCAACCGCAATGGTAAAGCGTGGTTTCGTTGGCGGAGCATCATACCACTTGCTCTGTTTGCCCAGCATATGCTCGGTACAGCGGATAACGACTACGCGCAAATCGCTACCGCAGCGAACCGCGATATTGGCCGCACCGCGCTGTAGTGTCATTTTTTCGCCAGGTAACGTGCGCGTTCCCTCGGGAAAAATCAAAATGGTGTCACCCTGTTGTAAACGCTGGCTGCTGGCCGGAAGCAGGGCATCAGCCTGATCGTTAATCAGATAATCCGCCGCGCGAATCACGCCGCTGAGAAACGGATTTTTCAGCAGCGCGCTCTTCACCAGGCAGTCTGTTTCGGGCATTACTGAAGCGAGCATGACATAATCGATCAGGCTAGGGTGGTTGGCGACGATCAAGCAACCGCGCTCCTGGCGCAAAACGTCGCCGCCTTCAATGCGAAAATCGAGTACACCAACGGCTTTTACCACGGTGAGAAAGAATCGGAAACTGGCTGAAATGCTGCGCCGTGCGAGTCGACGGCGACGGGCTTTGTCGCGAATCGTTGCCAGCAGCAGATTAAACCAGACAAGCGAGAGCAGCAGCCCGCCAAGCCCGAAAAGCGCGAAACAAAAGCCGGTCATTGCCGCTCGCCAAAGACGGTTTAGCTTGGGTAGCATACTATTCATGAGCGGCACCACTGCCACTGCGCGCGCTCACCGGGGATGGTGAATGTGCTGGTATTCTGCAAATAGTGTTGTAAAAACAGCAAACTTTGCGGTAGCTCGCTCTCCTCGCCAACCTCGCAGCGTTGGGTTTTACACTGCCATTCGCTACCAGCCTCAATAATCCACGCCGTTGCATAGGGCCAGGTGGGCATCAAAGGTGGTAGCTGCGGGTGATAAAAAACAGGCAGGAAACCGTCGAAATCGACTATTAAAATACGCTGGTACCCCGCATTCAGCAGACCCATGACTTCATACAATCCCTGCTGGAAAGTATCGCGGCCGGCGGAGAGCGACGATGAAACGATCGGCTTTTTCGCGGCGATAGTCAGATTACCTACGGCGGAGTTATGCACGGATAAGGCGAAATCGGTTGGAGAGAGCGCCTGCTCTGTCGCCAGCGCGTGCAGGATCCGGTAGTTACGCTCCAGCTCTCCGTGGCGGCTGGTGTACACCACGGCATCTATCTCATGGCGACGGAGTATTGCCAGCCCGCACTCGACTGCCAGCTTACTACCGGAGCTGAGCCGGCGGGCCGTCATCATTGGCAGCTCGCTGAGCTTAGCCAACGGTGCCGTGGGGTCGATGGCGTGCAAATGCCGTGACCACTTTTGCCACTGTTCGGTGCCACTGACCCCAGGAGCCATGGCTTGCCAGTCAATTATGTTAAATGAAAATGTCATCCGCTCGCGTCCGCGATCAATCAATGATTTTGCTGGCGTTAAATTGAACGCCAAAACAGCGAGTAACGCTGCTTTGTTATTTTATTTTCTGGCATATCAATAAGGTATGCCCAACGCCTAAATTATCCTGACGTTGTTCTACCTGGAATCCTGCCATTTCCAGATAGCGATAAAACTTGTCGACGCTGTAGAACCGGCTGTAACCGTTGGCCATGCAGGTAAAATAGAGCGAAGACGCATTCAGGCTGAAAGATGCAGCTTCAAATTTCTGCGCGTCCCAGAACAGTTCCAGAATGCACAGGCGAGCGCCGGGTTTCATCACGCGCGCCACGTTACTGAGCATGGTGATAATTTGTTCTGGTGAAAAGCAGTCAAGAAATTGACTCATCCACCAGACATCCGCTTCCCCGGGAAGGTGCGCGTCGCTCAGCATATCCACAGCATGGAAATCGATGCGGTGGGTAAGGCCTGCATTTTCTATATTTTCACGAGCCAGTGCAATTTGTTGAGGCAAATCTAATAACGTTACCGCGATATTTTCATCATACTGACAGCAGCGTAAAGCCCACTTTCCGGTATTTCCGCCTACATCGTACAGGGTTGCGGGCTGGCTGGCGAATACATACGGCAGTGCAGCATTGAATGCCCCGTCAGAATAGTAATGATCAAAAGCGAACCAGCTTTTACGCGCCGCCTGCGGTAACTGTGCCAGGGCTGGATAAATCGTGGGCCAGTCGCCAAATACTTTTAACCCGGTTGGCTTTCCTTCCTGGAGCGCATTTTCCAGAAAAAACAATCCCTGATAACAAACATCCTGTGTGAAATCCATATTTACCCGGGTCATTGTATCATGAAGTAAGAAATGTCCTACTTTAGCGAGATAATAGCACTCTCCTTTATGAGTAAGGATACGTCCACTTAATCCCATATCCAGCAATACGCTGACGGCGTATTCATTTACCTCGCAATGCTCACAAATAGCCTCCAGCGTCGCACCGAGTTTACCTTGATGGTCGAGGTAATCTAGTACGCCTGAGTTGCGTAGGCATAATGCAGTTTGAAAAAGCATGGGGGCAAAAGCAATCCGCTGCGCTTCGGTAATAGCATCCAGTGCGCTGAGAGTGTCCTTTTTGTACACGATTGACACAGCCTTTACAGTTTAGTGGGGGAACGGGCCGTTATTGGCCCAAAGAGAGTTCATTTACCGAGCTGAGTCCGCGGCAAGGGTAATTTGAATATCTTTATCAAGGTTGTGCACCCAGCGGTTATAGTTTCTATGAATTTTTCCACCGGAGGCCATCAGGTTAATGCTGCTGGCATAGTTGATGGAATAGCTGGTTGCGGAATAGTTAATTTTAATTTCAGCAATATGGTCGCGTATTTGTTGGCGGGCATTGATCACCCCCGGCCCAGCGTCTGACATAATCCATTCTCTCTGGGCACCTGCCTTGATGATTGCATTTTTAACCTCGGCTTCGGTATGGCCTGCGCTTACTGTTGTATGGATTTGTTCAATGGGCGCTGTACGGGCACAGCCTGCCAGAGCACCGATAATCGTTGCGGCGGCAACCCAGCGAATTATTTTTTTCATGAATACTCCCTATCATTTTATTGGTTAAAAAAATAATATATCGTGTTGGAAATATTGATACGTAGATGTTATGCGGCTATCGTTTTTATTCTACATTAATTCGTGTGTTTGTCTGCTTTTAAGTCGTTCAGATAGATGGAGACTCTGATGTTAATGGGTTTTTATTGTCAAGACGAATAATGGAGGCCGCTTGTTAGAGGCCGGTGCAAAAGTATAATTAAATTAATATGCTCTATCAATGAATATAATCAAAGGAGGGATGTTTCTGCTCTGTAGCGAAAAAGTTGAAAATAAATAGCAGGTGAATAGTGTTCTGTTGTGATTTATCTATGAAGCTTATCTGAATAACGTATTTCCCGCATACCCGCTTTTTTAAATACGGGTATACGGATGCATTGATACGTCAAGATCAGCTAGCCCGGTAGCCTGCTTTTGGGGCGCCCGGGCCCGAGCAGGATGGCTAACTTACTGCCGCCCTTGGTGGTCTCCATCCATATTTTACACACGCTGGTTAACGGTACCGACAGCAGCATTCCCACCGGTCCAAGCAGCCATCCCCAGACCAGCAACGAGAGGAAAACCACCAGCGTAGACATGCCCAGCCGGTGGCCCATCATGCGGGGCTCGAGAATATTGCCGATAATCATGTGCACGACTAAAAAGAGTGCGCCGACCAGCAGGCATTCATAATATCCGTTAAAAAGTAACGCCTGGATCATCGGCGGGACGGCGGAAATCACCGAGCCAATGTTAGGCACATAGTTCAGCAGAAAAGCCAGCACGCCCCACATCAGCGCAAACTGCACCCCCATTAGCATCAGCCCTAACCAGATAATCACCCCGGTCCACAGGCTGAGCAGCGTTTTCAGCGCCAGATAATGCGAAACGCCTTTTAACGCCCGATGAAGACCGGCGATGTGGATTTGCGGGTTGTTGAGGGCAAAACGGAGTTTATAGGGCACATGCCGGACTTCAAAAAGCATAAATACCACCGTCATAACCAGCAGAACGACGCTGGCCATGGCGCCGGACAGCCCGGTCATCAGGGTGGTCGTGAACGTCATCAGCTTGTCGGAGTCTATGCGTTGCAGCATACGCTCCGGGGACATATGAATATGCAAAAAGGGCAGCGCCTCCTGCAGCCGCAGGACTTTTGCCGTCAGCTCTTTATTATATTTTGGCATCATGGCGACAAATTCGTTAACCGACGCGGCCAGTACGCCAATTAACGCGGTGAGCACGATCAGCATCACCACCACTACGATAGTAATGGCGACCGGGCGACGCACGCCGCGGCGAATAAACCAGGTGACCAGAGGGTTGAGGACAATGGCGAAGAACAGCGCCAGTAATAGTTGCACGATGATATCTGCCGCGGCGTGAATACCGGCGAGGATAACCACCAGTGACGCCAGTTTGAGCAGAATATGCATGCCCGTTTTATCGGGCTGAGGGGTTGTCATTCACTCTTCCTTTCTATGATTTTCATTAAGTGTAGCGGCTGGCTTGCTGCCTGGAATCCTAATCTGGCTGCTGATTTATAACGTGCGGCGTGGTAGAAATGAAACACAGTTGTAAAAATCTGGTGGAACCCGATGCCCGAAACCGTCGCCGAACCGGCGCTTAATGGATTGCGCCTCAATCTGCGGATTGTCTCTGTCGTGATTTTTAACTTTGCCAGCTACCTGACCATTGGCCTGCCGCTGGCGGTCTTGCCCGGCTATGTTCATGATGTGATGGGGTTTAGCGCCTTTTGGGCCGGGCTGGTGATTAGCCTCCAGTACTTCGCTACGCTGCTCAGCCGCCCTCACGCCGGGCGCTATGCCGATCTGCTGGGGCCAAAAAAGATCGTCATTTTCGGCCTGTGCGGCTGCTTTCTGAGCGGACTAGGCTATCTGCTGGCGGCGCTCTTCGGCGGCTTGCCCGTGGTTAGCCTGGCGCTGCTGTGCCTTGGCCGGATTATCCTCGGCATCGGGCAGAGCTTCGCGGGAACCGGCTCCACGCTGTGGGGCGTCGGGGTAGTCGGTTCGCTGCATATCGGGCGGGTCATATCCTGGAACGGCATTGTCACCTACGGAGCGATGGCGATGGGCGCGCCGCTCGGCGTGCTCTGTTACTCGCTGATTGGCCTGCACGGGCTGGCGTTGACCATTATGGCGGTCGCCCTGGTGGCCGTGCTGTGCGCGTTGCCGCGGGCGGCGGTCAAAGCGGGCAAGGGTAAAGCGATGTCGTTTCGCGCGGTGCTGGGGCGCGTCTGGCTCTACGGCATGGCGCTGGCCCTGGCTTCGGCGGGTTTTGGCGTTATCGCCACCTTTATCACTCTGTTTTATGATGCTAAAGGCTGGGACGGCGCGGCCTTCGCCCTGACGCTGTTTAGCTGCGCCTTTGTCGGCACCCGGCTGCTGTTCCCCAACGGAATTAACCGCCTCGGCGGGCTGAACGTGGCGATGATCTGTTTTGTCGTCGAGATTATTGGGCTGCTGTTAGTGGGCCTGGCGGAGACGCCGCTGATGGCGAAAATCGGCACTTTCTTTGCCGGAGCCGGTTTTTCGCTGGTGTTCCCGGCGCTTGGCGTGGTGGCGGTGAAGGCCGTACCGCAGCAGAACCAGGGGTCGGCGCTGGCAACCTACACGGTATTTATGGATCTCTCGCTGGGGATCACCGGTCCGCTTGCCGGGCTGCTGATGGCGTGGGCGGGCATTTCATCGATCTATCTGGCGACGGCGGGGCTGGTTGCGGTGGCGCTGCTGCTGGGATGGCGGTTAAAAAAACGGCCCCCGGTCGGTGAACCGGAGGCCGCGGCGTCAGGCCAGTAGTTACTGGATGACGAGGGTGTTGATAATGTTTTCCGCTTCGGTCTGCGCCTGCTGCTGGTTATCCGCTGGCAATGTGATTTGCAGCGTCAGCAGTTTGTCATCAACCTTGCCGAGAAGGACGGAAGACCAGGCGGTCTGACCCTTGGCGGAGATGATGCTGTCCAGCTGTTGCAGCGTGTGGCCTTTGATCTCAATGGATTTATTGCTCACGACCTGCAGCTGCGGGTCGCGGCTGCGCTGCTGCTCTTCCAGACGCTGGCTCATCACCGCCAGCTCCTCGTTGGTATTGTCACCCACAATCACGATCACCGCTTTCTGGCCGGTGGCATCAGAATAGACGTGCATATTGTTGGCCTGGGTGCCCAGCTTGCCGCTCTGGTCGGTCATACCGGCTGGCAGGGAGAAGCTCAGTTTGCCATCCAGCAGACTAATAGGTTGCCCGCTGGCGTTGCTTTCCGCAGCAGCCCCGGCAGTCGGCGTTTTTGTATCGCTGTTATCACAGGCCGCAAGACCCACAACCAGCAGGCCAATACCGACATATTTAACCAAATTGCGCATTGACATCTTCCTTTCGATAAACGGCCATTAACGGCTCATTCGCTTATCTTATCACATCGTTTCGTGAGTACTCTTAACCTGGCTGCAATGCGGATAAATCAGATTTATCTGCCAGTTTTTTCAGCAGCATATTCAACAACATGCCGTACATCGGCAGGAAGAATACGATGCTAATCAGCACTTTGAAGCAGTAGTCGACGATGGCGATTTCACCCCAGTGCGCCGCCATAAACGGGTCCGGGCTGCGCCAGAAGGCGATAAAGAAGAAGGCCAGCGTATCGCTGACGTTACCAAAAAGGGTGGATGCCGTGGGCGCCAGCCACCAGCGGCGGTTTTGACGCAGGCGGTTAAAGACGTGGACGTCGAGGATTTGCCCCAGCGCGTAGGCCATAAAGCTGGCGGCGGCGATACGGGCGACAAACAGGTTAAAGCTGGTTAATGCGGCAAACCCCTGCCACTCGCCCATATAGAACAGCGCGGAAACCCCGTAGGAGATAAGCAGCGCCGGGATCATGACCGCGAGGATAATGCGTCGCGCCAGCGGAGCGCCGAAAATCCGCACCGTCAGGTCGGTGGCGAGGAAAATAAACGGAAAGCTGAACGCGCCCCAGGTGGTATGAAAACCAAAGATGGAGATCGGCAGCTGCACCAGATAGTTACTGGAAGTGATGACCAGCAGATGGAAAAGCGATAGCCAGATCAGCGCTTTTTTACGCTGTACGGTAGTAAACGGACTCATATTGTGACCTTTTTAGTGGTTGGGGTGAGGGAACCCAATAAAAACGGCTGCATGATACTGCGTTGCGAGCGTATTGCAATGGTTGTTTTTCGCGCAAACGTTAACCTGGCTTGCGTACTGGCGAACTGGGGGTAAACTAGGGCCGTTTTGTTAATGTGAGATGAAAATGAGCGAACTTTTCTCCAGCCCTGACCATACGCT